>Ga0247733_1000031_pt1 | contig 249354 bp, 193 predicted proteins | sample UWRJL043104R2_FD_180932 | JGI IMG/M metagenome (GOLD analysis project Ga0247733, IMG submission 180932) | Plant litter microbial communities from Arlington Agricultural Research Station in Wisconsin, United States - UWRJ-L043-104R-2 | ecosystem: Environmental > Terrestrial > Plant litter >... | reverse complement strand
CCCCCCCTACCCCCAACGTTGCCTACGCTGCTTCTCGATAGACTAGCGCGTCGATATTTAACCTGTTTTCGTCACATACCTTAACCAAGCAGTCCTTAAAATCATTAAATAAGGCTTCAAGCGTTTTGTCTTCACTGCTGAGGCTGGCCACGTCGAACCACATCATCTGTAGTGCCTCGAATTTATCTTCATATCTTGCAACAAATTTCTCCTCGCATGCGCACGATGCCTAAGGCATCAAGGTCTTATGCTCGCTTTGCTTGCTCGTACGATACGTTCTTCGATATGAACTACCCGGTTTGATGGGGTGCTTGGCGTCTAAACGAATCTCATATCGAGCCGATACGAAGGGTTCTGATACCATTAAGGCCTATTGTTCATAAACGCCGCGATCCCCCCATTCTTACTTAGGAGGGAAGAACGCCTTGTGGAGTAACGCGCGGCTCAGATTGGGTACAATAGGGTGCGCGGGAACTAGGGGTGCGCGGGAACCCTACCAGCGCCAAGCCCGCCGGGGAGCGTCAAACCTCGCCAACTAACCGCTTTCTCCATTCGACTTCGCGCCGACACTCCTGCATCCATCCTTCGATCCAGTCATCATATACCCAGCCGCACTATGCGTCACGCTTCTCTCTCCATACCAATGACCCCGCAGCCCAATTCTGCTCCCGCCAAAAATAACAGGCGCCAACCCGCAACTGGACCTCGGCAGCGGACCCCCATCGTAAAGTCCACACGGCGCGCTGGCACTCGAAGTAGCGCGCAACTGCAACACATCCAACCACCTCCCACCCCTCTTGCACTCACTTCTCAGCCGGCCCGCTCCAAATGGAAGCACCCTCAAGAAGACTCTGAAGCCGAAGCCGACGAGACAAAAGGCGTGTGCCCCGTAAACCAGCTCCGAGAACTTCCTTCCCCCCGACACGAGTTCTCCGAGGAGAACTTGAAAGAAAACTCGGATCCTGAAACCGACGAGCCAGAAGGCGTGCGCCCTGCAGAAGAACCCCAAAAACTCTCTCCCCAGCCCCGGCCTGTCCAACTGCCTCCCACCCCTCCTGCACAAAGACGTAGAAGCCTACGCCTCCAAGGTGCCGATCCTATCCAGAAAACGCCCGACCCCGTTCAGCAGGCGAAGACGCCAAAGCGAACTCGAGAAGAAGACGAAGTTTCACCCCCCTTCCCTTCGCTCGAGCCGTTTCCAAAACGAGTACGAACATCTATAGCTTCAGCCAGCATACCAGTTAGGAAGACAATCATAGAGGCTCGGGTTGACTACTGGAACGAAAACCAAACCTGGCCGACAGAGGAACAAGAGAACACAATGGACCGTTTTCGAGACCTTGCCCAGCCTGTGCTAGCAAGAAAGAAGTCATCAGCTTCCCTCCGCCGCAAGCGATCAGATGCTAGCATCAACACCGAAACAGTCTCAACGCGAACGCCGAGCGACCAACAACCGCGGGAACAGAAGAGCACTCCATATAGACATCCACGTTATGAAGGTCAACTCAGTGAACGCGGTAGCTTCATGCGTAGATACGAAGGAGGCATCAGCACCGAAAGCAAAGCGCTTTGCCAAAGCCTTCTAAATTCGCCACAGTCGCCGCCAAAAGATACATTATTTGAAGATGAACTGTTCGAGGATACTTTAGAATCAATCAAAGGTAGAAACGAGACTAGAGTGATCCGCGATACCGCGCAGCTTATTGTTCCTCCTGCCGAAATTTTGGCAATCCGCGGCGCTAAGCACCTGAAGACTCTTAGAGAGACTACCAACGCTGGCTGGAACAACGCTATCCCCTTTTACGGATCACGCCCACAACCGGACTACAGCCTTGGATTTAAGCGAGAAGCTTTTACCCAGGAACAACTACAGAAGCTTCAGCCCTTCCTTGGAAATGAATTAGAAGATTGCTCCTATTTTGCGGCCACGTACGACATGTACTTTCCATTCCTTACTAGCGAAGTAAAATGCGGAGCATCCGCGCTTGACATTGCTGATCGGCAGAATGCTCATAGTCAAACTGTTGCATTACGTGGTTTAATAGAGCTTTTCCGGCTTGTAGGTCGGGAGGACGAGCTTCATCAAGAAATAAACGGCTTTTCAATCTCTCATAGCGATGAGTATGTAAGAGTCTGGGGACATTACGCTGTCATTAGTGGGAAAGACTTTACGTTCTACCGACATCCAATTGCCAAGTTTGACATCTCAAAAACAGAACAGGGAGATAATCGATGGACGGCATACACTTTTGTCCAGAATATCTACGATTTATGGCTTCCTGGGCGCTTCTCAAGGATCTGTTCCGTTATCGACATGCTCCCTGCCGACTTGAATTTCAAAGTCTCCGAACAACCCGAACTTCAAACTCAGGATCCAGAATTGGCCTCTTCACGCTCAGGATTGTCCCAACAACTTGAAGATTACAGCTTAGCCGATGAAGGGGTAATACTGGACAGCCAGCCGAGCGTCAACCCAATCACCCCAGACACCACGATCAAAACTGGGTCCAACAACTCCAAGAAAAAAAAGACGAAGTAACGACTTGCACCCACCATTTACGTCAGGCTCGGCTGCATCCCTTGCGACAGGCATAAGATCACACGCCACCCTGCAGCAACTGCGAACCCAGTGTGTCCGCCGGAGCAGTGACGGGCATTAGGTGGTTAGGACTAGTTACCATTGTCGGGCACAAGCGGCCGTACTCCTGAATCTGCGGTTTTCTTGTTCCAGTTGGAATTCAATGTGTCGTGTTTATACCCTCACCGTCCACAGTCGACGAGTAGAGAGAAGGAGTGGGTGTAGAGCTTGAGTTTGAGCGCTACGCAATTAAGCAAGAAGTTTGAGGGTTATTGGGCTAATGTCGGGCTAGCTGGAGAGTTTTGTTGTACATGATCGACGTAAAGTGTAACGGTTGAGAGCGAGAATTAGCTGACTAAGGAGTTCAATTGCGTTCTCCTATAAATAGAAACATCCTCGCCTACCTTGGCCATTCCTTCTAGGTACATCACCAAGTGCCATACTATCAAGGTGCCGCGCTTTCTAAATATTCTATACAACTTCAAAGTTGTCAGGTCTTACCGTCCCGATTGATTGGCGGCTCTACAGCGATGATAACGCCGTCATCCTCTTCGAGCGCCTGCAACCGCGGCCGCTTGGTCGGGCTTGGGTTCCTCGACCGCGAGCGCGAAACTGCTTGAATATCTTAGGCGCTATCTCCTTTAGCTCGCCACCCTTCATCCACACTAGTAAATTGTCACCTACTAGTCGCTAGATGGAGGAAGCTTATAGTGCAAAGACAGCACCACCTACGCAACACGTGCAAACAAATAACGCCAGTCGATGCCCACGAGCTTCTGCATCTCAAAACAATGTCACAGCGCGGCAAACTGGTTCGAAACGTCAGCTGTCCGCACGACGTACGACCAGCCACCGCCCCCCTTCCCCCCTCTCTCACCATAGGCACCCACGTATTTGCGTCGAACGACCAGTGCCAGTCCGCCCGCAGCATCCCGTTCAGCACCGAATAAATCTCTAGATCACTGCTCTCGCCCATGCTGGTGTCTCACCACTCCCTCTCGCCTACTAGGACTAGGTACGCTTGCTTGCGTAGGTCTATAATGCCCGACACACGGCACGACTAGTCGCGGCTTTCAAGGCCGTCTATATAGCCGCCGTTGTGGAGTGAGGGCGGTGGGGGATTGATAGGGAGGGTGGAGAAGGCGAAGGGGAGGTCGGTACGGATGCGCTAGTGATCCTACGAGATGTGGACGGGGTATTTATCTGCAAAAAGTGACTTGTTAGCGGCGCGCGGCCATGACGAATTGACTGTGGCTGTGACTGAGGTAGCTCTAACAGCTTTATATTCAAGCTATTCGGACTACCTGTTAACTAGATACTCGATCTAAGGGCGATGGGCATGAGAATTTTCGAGATGTTGGAACCACTCTTTTGTCTTAGAGTTTACGTACCACAACACACCTGCACGTTACGGGCGAGAATGGTTGCCACCCATGCCTGGCATGGGTCGTAGGTTCTCATCTGATGGGAGGGTGGACCACGTCTGTATCAGGCCGTATGTATGGTTAAGGTTGCCAAGACAGCTCTTGTCTAACCCTAAACGTAAGCTTATGCACCACGCCTCAACTGTGCAGAAGCCGGTTAAAATGTTTGTTCAAAATGGACCAACCCTAGGCATTGGGGTGGCCAAGAGGTATTAATCTATCGACGAAGATCCCAATCCGTATGTTTCGCTTCGCCTCATCCCACGGTGGCTTTGTTGCTGTCAGCATACCGCTTGCTGGGAGCTCTACAAACGGTCGGGCCGCTCGCGTGCCACAGTATTGCATATTATGAAAGGCCTACCTTTGGCGTGTGTGAACCTCGTATGCCTCCTCAGTCCGAGCTCGGGAGCCGGGGAAGTGAGCTTTACCAACACTATGGTCACTAGTCCCTTCGCAATGGAGAAGTAAAACCAATCTGTCGCCGGAAATTCGTGAACAGGCGCATTCTTGGCGTAGAGCGAGCTCGAAGCGAATGTAATAATAGACGTTGTATTGCAACGCACCCGATCCCGTTGGATGGTGACCAATGCATAAAGAGACAGGCATAGATGTAAGATTGCGGCAACGCAATGCCTGGGGGTTTGTCAATCTTTCACAAGATTAGTAGCACAAGGAAGGCGCCGCTTGAAAAGATACCAAACAAGGCACGTGCAAGAATCGCAATCAAATCTCGCTCAACAATTTTTCTTTCCCGTCCTATGCTCACCTTTTTGAGCCTCCTTTTGGTGTTGTTCGTCCTCGTCGCACCCTCACCTCGGTCTCTTTTGCGAAAAAGAAATGTCCAACCCAACCATTGTCCTCGTGCCAGGTGCATGGCATCAGCCGGCTCACTATGGCACCTTAATTGGACTTCTGGAGAGCGCCAGTTACAAGGTCGTCACCGAGAAACTTCCCAGTGTCGGGTCCCCGACGCCCACCCAACAACTCGTTCCAAACGATGCAGCTTTTATCGAGAAACAGCTTCTCGGTCCGCTCATCGATCAGGGCAACGACATACTGTTGCTGATGCACTCTTACGGTGGGTGCCCCGGTGCTGACGCCGCCAAGGGCTACAGCAAGAAGGAGAGAACGGCTGCTGGAAAGAAGGGAGGTATCATCGGCTTAGTGTTCATGGCCGCCTTCGTGGCTAATGAGGGTGACTCGCTGAAAAGCAAGCTCCCTAACCAGGAGTACGACTCTTGGGTCGTGTGGAATGTAAGTGCATACATTTATCTACTCCACATTCGCTTCCGAGAGTAGGCACACAGTAGATGCACTAACGCCCATTGCAGAAGGAAACGTCGCAGCTCAACGTCTCCGACCCAAGGAACGTCTTTTACAACGATGTCAATGACGAAGTCGCCAAGGTTGCCATCTCTCAACTTAAGCTTCAGACCGAGCCAGCTCTGTCGTCTCCGAGCGGCCCACCTGCTTGGCCTGATTCTGTCTACAATGGAAAGAGGGCTTACATTCAGACCGTGTTGGACAATGCGATCCCGTTTGTGGCTCAAGATGCTATGGTCACATATTCTGGGGTAGAGTGGGACATCACGAAGTTGAATACTGGACATAGCCCCTTCTTGAGCCAACCGAAAGCTGTCGCTGACTTCGTTGTTGACCGCCTAAAGGCGTATGACTACTGAGTCATGGCCACATGCAGATGAAAAATGTGCCCTAAGAGGTGCTCAGTGGGGCTGGCTGGGTGTCATATAGCCTCTAGTTACTTTTGTAACTAAAAATTGGTTCTACTCCAGACATTATTTGCGATGATTCATACGACTCAGTTGTGTCACGCTTCTATATCTTTATCGCATGAACATGATAGATGTGCTCTTGTTTTTTAAGGTGGTGATTTTGGTACATTCAATGCGGAATTTACCCATATTCCAATGCTCTACCGACTCTCTTCATGTCAACAAAGGTTCAACTTAATGGTTGCTTACGATAGAAAATAAACTATCAGAAGCCACAATTTTCATTAACGAGCGTATATGCCTAGCTACCTCTCCTGGGCCGAGGCTATAAAAGGCTTCCTCTTAAGTAGAGGTTAAATACTCCACCCTGATGTTTTATCACCGAAATCATTGGGTGCTCACAGATTTGCAACAAGTCTATAATTCAGTAGCTTTCTGCGTAAGCAACCTCTGGATCTCTCTTGTAGCTTTCTGCGTAAGCAACCTCCGGATCTCTCTTGTAGCTCTCGGGGTAAGCTACCTTAGGTTCGCGGTTGTAGCTCTTAGAGTTGCTACTTCGGCATCCCTTTTATAGCTCTCAAGGTAAGCGACTTTTGGCTCACGCTTGTATAACTCGAAGTAGGTGGCGATAGCATCTTTCACTAGAAACCATTTCAGTGTTATCCTTCAGTAGCATAGATGAAATTTAGGCATACCACTTGGCTTGCTTACTGATCGGAGTAGCAGAAGCCACGACCGCAAGTGTAGTAAGAGCCATGGTAAAGCGCATGACTTCTTTTATCCAAGAATCTAAATTGAGTGAGTGAAGACTTGTCAAGTCTACATAACCATCATGGGCCATAAGACGAAGAATGGCGTAGCTTAATATAGTCTATAGAATTAGAGTTACCTTTTAGTACCTCAAAGTATGTATCAACACTAAAGGAGTTTTACAATGAGGAACATTGTATTTCTGTGTCATAGCTTGCAATAATATCACGGGTAGCTTGGAGGCAACTAGTTAAGAGCTGTATTTGCCGACATATCTCTAGAATTGAGGGTCGCGAAGTTAGTACACAATAAGGGCTGCGTGTTTCATCTTTCATCTTTCAAAACCACATTTTTACATAATATGCTATTTGCCGACTTATTACTGCCCCAAAAGCGGTTATTAGGATTATTATTATCTAGATTAGTTAGCCTAGGGCTAGGTAACATTACCTACATCGGTCCTAAAGAAGGGGACAATCTAGCGTATATCTAGTCTAGAAATATTAGTAAAGAAAGACTGCGTCGCTATTTGCAGTACACTGACATGGCGAAGAATTCATTCTCTTGAAAAGGTATAGTACTCGGAACGTAGAACTGGTAACAGATGCCTAGAAAAGAGGGCATATGAGGCGCAAAGTAAGCGAGCAGTCGCGGCTTCAGCCCAGACGCTAATTGTTCCATTTCGGCAAATTTTGCCGAGCGTTCGCTTCGCTTTCGTCCGATATTAAATCATACCACTCGTAGATTTTCAGCGCGCAGCTACAATACGAAGGTCAACGTTTTGGTCGTTATGCGCTTCTACATTTTGGAGCCGTACTCATGAGACACTGTCACAGATAGGTACAAATCGGCAGCGTGGAGATCGAGTTCGTAGTTATAGGCAGGGTGCCATTGAAAGTAAAGTCGAATCGCTGTCCCGCAGGGATCGCGATCGCCTACTAAATAAATCTCTCGTCAGGTGACCCAACAATACGAGGGCCCTGACAATACGAGGGCCCTGACAATACGAGGGCCCTGACAATACGAGGGCCCTGACAATACTCCGCCACAATAGCCCAGCTCGTTCATACACCTTCAGCTTTCGATTGGCGCAAGGCAAGCTAAAGCGTATTACAAGAGTCAAACTATCCCCTACGAGGCAACGTTCTCAGCCTCGACCCAGATAGTCGCCGCATTAGTACAGTGATGCCCTTTCACGGCCAGAGTAAGATATCGTGGCTGACTTGGCGCTAGGCTCCCGTTGAAGAAGGCTGGAATTCTTTGACCTGTTATCGAAAAAGGCAACAGATCAGTTGACACTCAGGCAATTGCGCAGCCTCAACCATATATATCAGCCGGCACAGCCTATTTTACTTGTAACCATCTTATCATCTTCAAGAAACCTCTGTGTCTGAACTTTTTTTGCCTGTGTTACGGGCAGCTTCTCAAGTAGTCGATTTGGCTTTTCAAGATAATGGCCTCTAACCTCTTCTTCGGCCTCATTTTATTCCTATTGGTCCTTGTTGAGGCGTCCTTCGTTCAAGGCAGAGTGGAATTCTTGGACTTTCGCCAATGCTACGATGAGAAAATCACTTCCGATATCGCCACTCCCGGAAGCAACCTGATATGCTCCCGCCTAGATGGTTCGCCGATTCTGGACCCTCGATCCCGGCCGTACCCCACTCTGGAAGGCTGCTTGGCACTTTGCGGGCATGGCTACCGGCTGTGGCCGGCGAAAGAGACAGGTTTACGCGTACTGTACTTCATCGTACCCATTGTCATACTCAGTGTGCGCTACGCTTTCGCGCCTATTGGTATCACAAACAAAGCTTGGACTTTGATCCACCTTGTTGGAGACCCAATTGACTCCTTGTGGAGTACTCTAATTCGTCAGGAGAAGGCTCGAAGAAACTACCATCTGGCTATGGAGATAGCCCCGGGAGCGCCACGAGAAGTAGCCGCAATCTGGACCGCGTATGATTCTTGGTGGCAGGACCCTGCAGGAGTGACGAGAAAAGAGCTTTGTAGGAGGAGTCCTTCTCAAGCGAACGGGCAAAACGCCGCTACCGGTCGCAATCAACTTCCAGATCTACTGACCCGTCGAGAGATCTGCCACATAAAGAAATGCGCCCTCCAGTTAGCCAAGAACAGGTACGCGTAGGACCGAAATCCAAAGCAAGCAATACAAAGGCTAATTAGTTCATTAGAACAACAAACCTTCTGATTTCTTGGATCGCCATCATCATTTTCCTTGGCTCACTGACTGGAGCCTACATCCGTACAGCCACCACCAAGAAAGTCAACCAAACGCCCCACACTCTCGCAATAGTAATTCTCTTTTCATTCCTGGTCTTCGCTGTCTACATTAGTGGCCATGTCGGAAATTTCAAGCGTGTGACCGAGGTCATCGACGAGCTGGACGAGCTCCATGAGCATTGTCCGAACTTATTCCCAAAGGTGCATGGTTTTGCCATACCAAAAAGCGGTACCAGATTGAACAGTTTCAAGCTACGTTTCGAGAACGCTGCCACCTACGCAGGGCTCAACCATTCGTGGAGGCCAAATAAGAGCTTAGAAAGGTTCAACCACTCCGATCGCAGCACCTGGCTCCTTTTTGCTTGCAGTTTCCTAGTCGTCACTACTGCCTGGGTATTCGCGTTTACGCTATCATACCGAACCCCCAGAAGTGGCCTAGGCTGTCGATCAGTGACATGGATGTGTATCTACATCGCGTGGTTACTCTCCGCCACCTTCGACTTTGCTCGCAGTTTCTTCCCCCCGACCGACGCCAAAGCTGCTCGTCGCTGGTGGATGTGGGGCTCCATTCCCAAAGACACTTTCATTACCGTCAGCATTATGACCATGGTTGGCATAGTCCAAGCTGGATACTTTAACAACTGCAGGTGTATGGCCAGCAACTTTGGGGGGCGATCGGATCCGCGGAGTATCTGCATCGACCTGGGGCCTGTTACAGAGGAACAACTTGTAAGAAACTGGATGATGTGGTTAGCGTTTCCTATTGGTGGGCTGATCGGCATACTTCTGCTTATCTTTGTCACCGGTTATGAGGGTGAGGGTGGACGGATGTTGTTTCACCGTACCGACAGCGAGTTGAGATCAGAGGAATACGCGTTGAGGGCGATGCAGACTAGACTGGACATGCTACCCAAAGTCCCCGATCCTGTCACAGGCGACAGCGATGATGAAGGGGACACTCCAGCAAGAGGCGACGGTAGGAGAGGTGAACTTGATTCTTACATGCTGTTAGCTATAAGTACAAGATAGACAAGACAATTTCGATATGTTAAGATCCTTGATCTATACTTAAAGTGATTCGTTTCGAGTCCTCGTATAACAAATATATGAGTGCTTGAAGACCAAACTTCTATAGAATGAGTTGTTTGTAATATACATCAAGTAAAATAGCAATCTTGCTATATTTAGGATACTGAGTAGTGCGGACCACTTAGTGTTGAAACACGTCAAAGAGGTTTAGGTTGATTCTCAAGTTTTAATGGCTGTGAGACACTAATCTAGCAGAAATGCTGCCCAAGATGTATGGCATATTGGTTAGGGCGAAGTTAGTTGTGACATTAGCCTAATTATGATAAATGTCTTCCTCACCCACTTGAACTAGGTGCCAAGCAGACCCTTCCAGCAGTGAGTACACGCGCGGCAAAAGAAAAGACAGCCCGACTGCCGTAGCGCCCTCCTCTGGTTCAACAGAAATCAAATCCACGAAGCCCAAACCTTGCGTATCATAGCTCTCTGGTGGTGGACCTTCCAGTACTGTCTCGAGGTGAAACTGCGAAACCGCGACGCAAGCCATGTACCGAGGAGTGCCGCTGTTGATCTTCTCGCGGCTATGACGAACAAGCCATCGCTTGAAGTGCCTGTGAATGTCAATGCATATTTCGAGAGCCTACAGCTGGAAACTTTCCTGCGCACTTGGGACTCGGTGGCGTCACGCATTCTGTATTCTTCAATCACTGTCCAGCCGATGCGTCCATATAGGTCACCATCTTCAGTGCTTTCCAGTTCGAGTCGTGTTCGGGTTTTTATGTGATCCATGAACTGTTTCCACTGGGCGTCGCTCTTGTACGTCAGGCGGTATATCATAAATCCCCATTTGCTGCCAGGAAGTTCAAGTTCCCGTCGAATGCAGTCTGTGTCTTTGACCATCTTCCTATGGCAGCGTGAATCTTCTGAGAGCCTATCGATCGGAAATACGTTGATAGGGACCTAGCTGAGATTGGGAAGTCGCGGCTGATGTGCACTTGTAGGAGAAATCAGGGAATACAAAGTGAGTATATAGATTAAGAAGAGTTCGAATATAGCGTGCGCACGTCGCTTCTAAGGAGGGTAAGGTCCTGAAGCTCGAGTTTTGTGGGTTGCAGAGAACGAGAGGGAGCGGTATTTCAATGCTGCCTGCCTGCTTACGCCCCTAAGCGCCGGGCTGTGAAACCTCGCACCAATCGCCAAGTCTACCATAGATAGCGAGAGACACTGTGCCGCATACCTGCCCCCCGCTCCGCGCACGACAGATGCCGGAAACCGAGCCCAGTAATGCCACGTGCCAAAACCCGGTCAGACCTTCCCATGGTGGTACTACATGGCCTGCTGGCAATGACGCCGCAATGCAGCATCCGGCTTACTCTGTTTTGCAATTGAGGCAGACATAGCTATTCTTCGATCCAGGCCCAGCAGTCGTGGTAGAAGGCGGAGAGTATTGCATGCCCGACCGGTGGACTTGGGCGCCGTATCACACCGCAAAGAGGCGAAACGGTGGTGTAGTCGGACTTATGCGCGTATAAATCTAGAGCTTCTCCTCACTAATGTAGTCCCATATGTCCATATCGCCTGAGCCCGTCATTCTTGTTCTTTATTTGACACATTTGATTATTTCTGCATCTAGATTCGTAAATTGATTCTATCTCCCTTCATTTCGCGTCTGGTGGCTCTGGTGCTCACTGAAAGAGCATCATGTTAATTTTGCACTCAAAAACACTTGTCTGGCTATGGGGATTCCATGCTATCCTCTCACATACCTATGTCATCCCAGAACAACAGTACGTAACAATCCTTCAATTCTAGCCTTCAGTCCTAAATCTAGGAAGCCACACCAGCCTAGTTGCTCGAGATCCCTTCAACCCGCATGATGGATCAATACTTCATGAGCGTGGCCCGAAGAAGACGAAACCAAAGCCAATGAAGAAGCCCGCGGCAGCAACAACGAAGACTGCATCGCCAGCCAAGCCCTTAAAAAGTTCCAAGTTCAACGCATCACCTGCACAAAAACCCCCACTTGCGAAAAGGCCATCACCAACACCAGAGCCTAGCAAAGTAGTGTTTCCGAAATTAAAGGTCCCCTACAAGAGCGCAGCCTACAATCTCTGCAACTACTACGTGGACTGTTTTGAAGACACTACTTACGGTACAAGCAATGCGGTGGCTCAGCGTGACATGCAAGAACGTGAACACGGGAATCACCATACACATGCTCTGTCGAAGAGACGAACACCACAGACCGTTAAACTCCCGGCGGGGAAAACTCTCAGACTCTCGAGTCTCGACTATCCCAGTAGCTCCGAGCTGTATACTGGCCCGCGAAGCAATAATCCAAAACACATATTTCAGTTCAAATCCGACCAACTAACAGACGCGGCAGTAAAAGACACTTCCGTTGTGCCTATGAACACTGAAGAATTTGCTACGGAACATATCATTGAGGTGAGCTGTCAAAACCATTATCACATGATTTCGTATGTCGATTTCAAGTTCTAACAGATTATTAAGCTCCAATCTATTGGACAATTCATGCAGTATGCGATTGGGGAAGATAAAACACTCGAGACATTCTTCGAGCAGAAATGGTTGCGTACGTATTTTGCAAAGGACATTGCTGCGCGAAAACACAAGCCAGGATACGATACTGCAGCCAATCGAAGAACCCTCAACGCCTTGGTGATGGACGCCCTAGGATCCAACTTGAACCCCAAGGATTTCATACTTTGCGAAGGGTCCATCAACTCTATGAAGGAGCACTTGTGGCGTAACGTCGACCCTATGGGGGAAAAATTGTATCAGGACGCTGTCAAGGATGCAATGAATGGAGTTGTTCCTTCAAGCGAGTATCTTAGCGCCCTGCGCACGGTACTACTCCCCTACTCCTGCACACTAGACAGTGTTCCATCAGCTTTACTAACTATTTAAGACCATTGCAGTGTACGGTTACTTGAACTCCCAAGAAGTCGTTTCCAGGATGCGAAGCATCAACGCAAACGTCAAGTTAGAACTGCGAAACGCTGCTCAAATCACGAAATCGCCAAAGATCAAGTTAGAGGCGCTGTGGGATCAGTATCTGGCAGACAAGTTCGCCACAATGGAGACGAACGGTCGCAAATGGATCGAGGAACGTCTGAAGGTAGACACCGACAAGCAACTGAAAGCCACCATTGAAAAGTATCAGAAGATGAGCTCGGCATTAAAGAAGGAGGAGAACACACCGCCAAAGAAGAGTCTAGCTCACGCGAAGAAGCAGAATGTAGAAAAGAATAGGCTTGACAAGATCAAAAAGCAACGCCAAGCGGACGTAACGGCACAACAAAAGATTGTCGATCAGCTCAGAATGGATCGGGCGGCCCTATCTACGAAGATAAAGAAAGCAACCGAACCAGTTGTGAAACAGAGCTTTGCAAAGCAGAGAGACGACGTGGCCAAGAAACTAAAAGCTGCCAAGAACCAGGTCCACCAGAAACAAAAGCTGGTTGATGGGACCCAGCGAGCTATTCACGAGCTATACTCATACTCAGTACAAGACATACTGACAAACTTGGATAAAGACAAGAAGATCATTGCGGAGTACAGAAAAGTTGTATCTACCCTAAGGATGCCACGGCCATAAATACCCCGCGTCACTTCGAAGATTTTTACTACCGCTACTATCGCTACTTCGACTTCTTCCCCATCAATTTTTCATTTCCTAGTTCTGCTCTACTCCTGCTCTTACTTCTACTCTCTTCTTCCTGTTTTATATCCGCAGTACTGTAATTTTATCTACATATCTTCTTCGTCATTTTTTTTGATTCGATTACTATTATTCCTAAGCATCTACGGTTCTTAGAACCAAGGATCAAGCCTATCCGCACTACAATTGAAAAAACGATGAATCACGCAAAGCCTCGATGAAGATACATCCTTGACGCGAGTATTCGGAGTACAAATCAGTGTCATGTAAATCGTGGCACAGTCAGTCGCGTCAGCGACTCAAGGACAGCTCATGGCTCCTCGGCTTCTAGAATGTTTAGTAGCTCAAAGTGACCACGCAGGATACTAGCCCCGTGTGCAGAGCGTCATCGAAACCTCAAATCTTATTGCACCACCTTCCTGTGCATCTCATCTGCCTTCTATCTCTTAGCAATGAGGGATCTTCGACCATAGGTCTTGTCCTTATCGGTGGCGAGGCTTCTACATCTCCTGCGTATCGGGCAAAGGGTTTGGCCACGCACAGATAGCACGCAGTAACTGCGCGGCACGCTCCACAGTCTTCTTGTCCACCTAAGCTCGAACTAACGTGCGCTGAACTTTCATCAATGGGTTGGAACGTTGCGTCGTGTCTGGAAAGTGAGTGTTTTCAACCTCGTTGTAGAGGGTCACTGTGAATAAGCATCACGTAGTAGAGAGAATCTCCACCTAACGAGCCTGACCCGTTAGGCTCGGGCCGTTAGGTCAGGACCCCTAGATTCAGGTCGTTAGGCTTAGAATCATTAGGTTTGATCTACGTCTAAGGCCCTTCGGCGACCAGTCACTGGAGAGGAGAACAACCTTGACATACAATCATGTCCGCCATAGACAATGCGAGAGACATGTAACAAATCATCATCTTTCCTGGTAGCGATGGGACCTGTGTGGTTGCTTGCGCTAAAGGGTCGGATTAATGTGTAGCCGAGCCTCGGCTCGACCCCAGGTTCGTGACGTCCGAGGCGGAAGTCCGACGAAGACGTGCCTTCTACGTCGCGCTGGCTTGCTGCTCTACACCTTCTTCGCTCTTTCTGCCCACCTGTACATACTTCCATCGCATTGCTACAATATGGAGAATTCGATCCTCTTCGATGTCAAGGTATGCGCGCCATGATCATGTTCCCCTTATAGGCCGTATCCAACTCCCCGTTTAAGAAGCTATATTGACAAAATCTAGGACAAAGTAGTCCTCGTTACCGGCGGAGCGAAAGGCATCGGCCGCATGATCTCCGAAGGCTTTGTGCAAAACGGCGCAAAAGTGTATATCTCCTCCCGCGACGGAAAAGCTTGTGAACAAGCTTGTAAAGAGTTGAACGCGCTGGGAAAGGGAAAGGCGGATTACATCACAGCGGATTTTTACAAGGAAGAAGATGTGAAAAAAGTGGCAGAGGAGATGAAGGTTCGGGAAGGCAGTACGTGTGCCGCATAAGGCCTATGAGGTTTGGACACGCTTGCTGACGATGCACAGAACTCGACGTCTTAGTTAACAACTCGGGTTCCAACTGGGGCGAATCATACGATGCATACCCCTCCGCAGCCTGGGACCGCGTCCTAAATCTAAATCTCAAACGCGTCTTTCAACTCACACAAGCTGTCACCCCCCTCCTCGAAGCCGCCGTCACATCTTCCTCTCCCTCCCGCATAATAAACATCGGTTCTATCGACGGCCTCCGTGTCCCCGCGCTTGAAACCTTTGCCTACTCCGCTTCAAAGGCCGGTCTTCACCATATGAGCCGCGTACTAGCAAGCCACCTCGGTAAGCGAGGTATTACGAGTAACACAATTGCGTGTGGTCCGTTTCCGAGCAAGATGATGAAGGCGACGCTAGAGCAGTTTGGAGAGGCGATTGCGGAGGGAGTGCCAATGGGGAGGATTGGAAGCAAGGAGGATGTGGCTGGGACGTGTATTTGGTTGAGTAGTAGGGCTGGGGCTTGGGTCAATGGTGCGACGATCGCGTTGGATGGTGGCAGTGTGGTTAGCTCGAAGTTGTAGTATTATTGAAGGTATGGTTGGCAATACTCTTCGAGAGAAGTTTCAATTTTTGTCGTCGCGTAAGTATCGGTGGCCATTGCGGATTCGCGACGCGATTTGTAACATCAACTTACGATGTGTGTAATGCAATGTGAAGCTAGTCGTAAACGATGTCGACAAAGCTTTTCCGAAAAAGTCTCAGTGCTTGCTATTTCAGCATAGCATATGAAATCTCACTCCAAAGGCAAGCACAACGCATGAAGATATCTCACAGTCGTCGCAACCCCGGACGCTCCATTCAATGACCTTCCTGACGCCTCCTCTGCTCCCTATTCACCCCACTCCACTAAAGCCAAATCTCCAGCACCACGCAGCACACTGTGTCCGATGGTCACGCCATGGAGCTGGACAGTGAGAGTCCTTGAATGCGGAACCCGACGATGGCAACTGCACCGCAGAACACACCTATTCGGTCAAGCCTGCCGATGTTCTGCCCTAGAGACGCACCATGCTCTCCACACTCAACGATATCTACCGCTACCCAGATAGCCACCTCGTTTTCATTGCTTCCAATTTAAAGCGGGACAATGCCATCGCAAAACCGACCGCAATTTTGGGTTCAGCCACTACTACTAAGCCATTCAGTACAACCTTGTAATCGTGTTCGCTTGGACTTTCAGTTCCGACTAGAAGCACTCCCATAATCCTGGTGTAAATCACTTGGTCAAGTTCTTCACCAGCCTATAGATCGCTGTCATGTGCAGGACAAGTTTCTCGGGTGTTGATAACGTACGAGGTTAGTCTGATACCTTCAGTCGATCCTAAATTACAAAGATTAAAGGTTTACTAAAAAATCGTTTCTTATGCGCATCAACAGTTCTTTTGCAATTAGAGTCTGAAGGTGTCCAATGCAAAGTATCCGAGTGGCACCATTACTGATGCTGAATTCGATCAGTATGGTCTTGCGCTTGCGCCGCGCTGGCTCTATACACACGCGCAGGAAGGTGCAGACATTGATGTTATGGAATAGGTACAAACAGTCTAAACAATCTCATGATCTGATATACAAGCTAGAGAGGAATGGTTACTGCTAGAAAACAAGGTTCTCTGTTGAGTGATATAAAGTCTAGACACATTTGAGGGCCTTGTAAGCATCGGTATGTCGGGATTGGGGTAGGTGTAAAACGCACGGGGGGTTGAGGGATGGTGCTTGGGTTTCGTGCAAGGGTGAATCATTCTCTAAGAGCTCTTCGTTGTGCTCAACCTGAATATCACAAAGTTGTCGGCGCGGCACGACTGCGTCTCTCCGCTCACGACATCGGAACGGATGACACTTTGATCCCGTATCCGTGAACACATTTCCTACTCATCAATATATATAGTGCAGGAATCCTCACGAGAGTTGCGATTGGAAGGATGAAAGTGTAGGTATGAGCGCATATGTACTCTATCCACCGCGTACACCTTCTCGGCCGTGTTGGGCCTCAGCATGTCGTGCGCTGCGACTATGCTACCACCATCAACGAATTGCCACGGCATGTAATGGAAACGTTCTCAGACCATTGAAATGGAGGGAAGAGTATATATACTCGCCCAGAAAGCGCATTCCGAAGCCACAGCACCATTCCCACTTCCCAGCTGTTCAATAAGCACGCTTGCCCTGTCCATACCTGTACCTATTGCAAAGATGCTCGCAAACACCACCATGCTCCGCATTGGCGTCCTCCTCGTGGCCCCCATCCAACTCCTCGATGTCGCCCCTATTGACCTCTTCGCCATGACAACGGTGGAATACTTCAAAAGCTGTAATCGGCCCCAAGAACTAATCGACATTGCGATTCCCAACGAGAACCTCAGCATAACCTACATTGCCGCCAGCGGGGCCAACACCTCGAGCCCCACGTCCGCAAGTCTCGACCTCGGCGTCGACGCCGGGCTCAACGACCCCGCCGTAGCTCCGGGTCAGCTGGATATGCTGATAATCCCCGGCCCGCCGCCAGCGCTGGTTCCCGCGGAAGAGGAGCTGCGATTTGTGAGGGATCATGTGAATGCGGGCGTGGAGCTGCTGACGGTTTGCTCGGGGATGTATGTCGCGGCGCACGCTGGAGTATTGGATGGGAAGAAGGCAACTGGGACAGCGCCAGCGGCGGAGTTGGCCAAGAAATTCCCCGGGGTGAAGTGGGAGGATAAGCGGTACGTGAATGATGGGAAGATTTGGACGTCTGGTAAGTTCATTGAGCCTGGCGTGAATTTTTGGACAGCGACTAAGGTGGGCGGCAGCCCGTATCACTAACGGTATGGACATGGTGGCTGTGTACATGCGCCAGCGCTGGCCTGGCCAATTGAGCGACCTCGTGCTGAACGGGGCGGACCTTCAGGTAAGGCCTGCGGAGCTCGAGTGAGATACGCACAGTGGACGTGGCGGCATTTGTTCAGGACAGTGGATGGGAACCTGGGTGGATTGCGTCTTCGTTTCCGACTCTCGAGGGATCGAATTGGAACGATAGTCGCTTTTCATAGTTCATGTCGGCTATGGGTATCTTTATTGTTTGTCGCGTAAGCATGAGAGAAGACGCGCCCGTCTTCCCGCACACTTGTAGGGAATGTGAGGCAACGCAAGTCAAACGGCACCAGCCCGTCTCCGCTCCAGTATCTGCATCTTCAATCCTTCGGCAGCGACTTCCGTCTCCAGAACGCGTCCCACGCCACGCTTCCATGTCTCCTCGAGCGTCTTGATTTCGCCGTGCACACTGCCTTGCTGCGACCTCCGCGTGTCTTCCACCTCGCCCTGCTGTTTGCGCACGTCTGCCAGCTCCGCCTCGATCGCCTTGAGTATGTCCTCCAGCTGCGCATTGCCGACCAGCCACGAATTTTTCCCGAACTTCTCCAGCAGGCCGAGCTCCGTCAACCGCGCGTTCACGTACTCGGAGCTCGTGTATGCCTTCTGCAAGGCCTCGTTCCACTCGGCGCGGTCCGTGTTGGTGGGCACATCGGGGATCTCGTAGCGGTTCGCGTCGATGGCCGAGAGTTTGGAGGCAGGGTCGGCGTGCAGTCGCGCGTGCTCTAATTCGAGCGCCTGGGAGAATTTTGGCGTATACGTCGTAGCGGGAATTAGCGCAGGGTGGGTGTGGGCAGTGTCGATGCCGGCTCCCTTGATGTCGTCCCCGATGAGGGCCCTCGCGGCGGCAAGACTGCGCTCGTCAGGCGACGCGTCGACATCTGCCAAGGGTTAGTCGGTGACCAGAGGCACATGCGATTTCGCTTTCTGCATGCGCGCATCGGATATTGGACAGCTTCCGGCATCGCGCACGCCCAAGGCGCGCGGGCGGGGGGTGGATAAATGAATACGTACAGGGGAGGGAGTCGTAGGATTCGTTGATGAGGGGCATTGCGGTCGAGGGGTGAGCGAGCGCGAGGGGGAAATTGCAGCGTTGGAGGGCTCTCGAGTGAAGAAGGTGGACGGGCGCGAGGCGCGAAGGCGCTCGGTCACCCGCCACCCGTCACACATTAGGCGGCACATCCCTGCCAGGCGTCGGATTTACCGGGCGCTAGCGGGCGAAGCGACACAATCGTCATCCGATGCATGCGACCATTCGATGCTGCATGCTGGCTGCTATCTCGACAACCTTCCTATCAGGTTAAACACGACGCGACCGCAGGCACGCGCGTATATAGCCTTGCCTCCCGCGTCCTTTCCCATGCCTTGCATTCCTCCCTGACGTCTGGCCATGGCTCGCTCACACATTGCCGTCGCCCTGGGCGCCGCCCTCGTCGCCTCGCTCATTGTCGGACAGCTCGTTATCAACCTGGGCTTTCCGCAGGTCGACTTCTGGCACTGGCGACTGGACCAGCAGCAGTATGACCACACCCAGACGCACTTCTTCAACGGGAAGCAGGCGGACGAGGCCGTCGACGATCCCTCGCAGTATCTCATCGGCGTGGGCAAAGCGGACATCACCGGGTACGTCTCTCTACCAGGGTAGAGGGAATCCACTGACAGGGCTCTAGACCGGTTGTTGAGCTGAACTTGATGGGCTATGCGAATTCGTCTCAAATCGGAACCGGACTGCGCCAGCGCCTGTACTCACGCGCCTTCATCGTCGGCAGCCCGAGCGACCCTAGCCAGCGCTTCGTCTACATGGTCCTGGACACTCAGTCGGGCGACACGGCCATCCGAAACGGCATCTTGGAGGGACTCCAGGCCTTAGGTTCCGCCTATTCCGTCTACACCCAGAAGAACGTGGCCGTCACGGGCACGCACAGCCATGCCGGACCGGCCGCCTGGCTGAATTACCTTCTTCCACAGATCACCAGTCAGGGCTTCGACAAGCAGAGCTACAAGGCCATCGTGGATGGCGCATTGCTGTCCGTCAAGCGGGCGCACGAGGGCTTAACTCTGGGGACCATTGGCTCCGGCAGCGCCAAAGTGAACAACGCGAACATCAACCGTAGTCTGTTTGCGTACCTTGCCAACCCGGCAGAGGAACGCGCGCGGTACACGGACGATGTCGACAAGACCATGACGCTTCTGAAGTTCACTAGAGCTAGCGACGGCAAGCACATCGGCGTGCTGAATTGGTTCGCCGTCCACGGAACGAGCATGCTCGGAAACCAAACGATTGTTGCTGCCGACAACAAGGGTGTGGCTGCATATCTCTTCGAGCAAGACATTTCCGCGAACGCAGGCGCAGCAAATGCCGCCGAAGGTTTTGTTGCCGGTTTCTCGCAGGCCGACGTCGGCGATACCACACCCAACGTCAATGGTGCGTGGTGCGAAGACGGTTCCAACCAACAATGCAGAACCAATGACAGCACGTGCGGTGGTAAAAACCAGGACTGTCATGGTCGAGGACCTTTCTTCGGTCTCAATGACGGTGGTCACAAGTCGTGTTATGAGATTGGAAAGCGTCAGTACCAGGGGGCCAAGGGCATCTTCGATTCGGACAGCTTCACGTCCATCACTGGTAGCGTGCGCTCTTTCCACACCTTTGTCGACTATTCAAACTTTACATTCGCTTTGGCGAACGGGACCACCGTCTCGACATGTCCTGCTGCCATGGGTAACTCCTTCGCAGCTGGCACATCTGACGGCCCGGGTGCCTTCGATTTCGTACAGAACGATCCGGGTGCGCCAAGCAATCCATTCTGGAACATTGTCGGTAGCGCCATCGCTCCGCCAGGCCCCAAGCAGATCAAATGCCAGCAGCCGAAGCCCATTTTGCTGAATGTCGGCGAAGCCAAGGTTCCATATGACTGGTCGCCTAACATCGTCGACGTCCAGGTCTTCCGCGTCGGTCAATTCTTCATCATCGTCTCCCCCGGCGAGGCTACGACCATGTCCGGACGCCGCTGGAGGGAAGCAGTCTACAACAAAGCGGTATCCGCCAACATCGTACCCTCCGCCACCCCGCCCATCGTCGTGCTTGGCGGCCCAGCGAACAGCTACACTCACTACATTACCACCGAAGAAGAGTACAGTGTCCAGCGCTATGAAGGCGCTTCTACTCTGTATGGGCCACACACACTCAATGCCTATATAAACAGAACCCTTACCTACCTCCCTGCTCTCGCTGATGAGGTAACTACCACCGTCCCTGCCGGTCCCTCGCCGCCCGACTTCCGCGATCGCAGCATCTCCCTCATCACCGGTGTCGTCTATGACGGCTCCGGCAGCAAGAAGTTCGGCGACGTAATCACTGGCCCCTCCGCCTCGTACACTCGCGGCTCCATTGTCAAAGTTGTCTTCCAAGGCGCTAATCCTCGCAACAACCTTCGTCTTGAAGGCACGTTTACCTCGATCGAGAAGCAAAACGGCGACGGTACATGGACGCAGGTGAAGAACGACAAGGACTGGGAGGTTATCTATGAGTGGAAGAGGGCGAATGGGCTCATTGGCACGAGTGAGGTTACCATTAGCTGGGATACTGGTCTTACGGGGCCGGCAGCGGGTACGTATCGTGTCAAGTACTATGGAGATTCCAAGGCGGTTGGAGGGAAGATATCGAGCTTTGAGGGGACTAGTGCGGCGTTCAAGCTAACATGATGGGTGGTGTCGAGAAGGCGTTCTCTTGGTGGGGATGATATCCGAGATGTTTTTATGATAATTTGGAGGGAAATCATGATACCTTGACTTTCAACTTCGATCCTGTGCTTTTGGTGCTGGGCTACAATATGTTGCGAGCTACAAAACTGGAGTGCTTGGCACTCCGTGTTAGCGTGAGGGCTTGAGGCTTAGGGTACTGTTCATCTGATAGATCAAGCTGACAAGTAATTAGAAACCAGCCCAATTGATCTTAAGTTGGGGAATTGAGACATTTCCACGATATCGTAGATGAGACACATTTCTGCGCAATCGCCGCCACTGAGCAAGCGCCCAGTTCTGATGCGCACATGTAGTACCACTGTTCTTAAGTCAAGCCATGACGTACGAGGCACGTCCTGATCACGCGCCTTTACAGAGTGCGCATGATACTACACGTATTGAGGCCTAGTGTCGGACTTCGAGACGTAGCGGTATTGCCTTGGTGACATGGGTATCTGTTGCCAAAATTGGCGAATGGCATTTAGATTAGTGGAGTGTGTATAACGCATCTAAGTACCAAAACGGCTACAGGCACTCTAATGTTGCAAAGGAAGAGAAAAAGAAACTACGCTATGAGCGCATCTACTTCTAAAAGTGGTATACAACCGGCCAACCATCTCCAGCACTATCCGCCTTTCACTGCGGCGCACCCATATCCTGCAACCTCGCCAGCTCCCAATAAACAGTCCTCCTTCCCATCAACTCATCATGTGTACCATGCTCTACAATCTTCCCCTGGTCAAACACATAGATGACGTCCGCGTGCTGAATGGTAGACAAGCGATGTGCGATGGCGACGGTGGTACGGCCTTGGGCAGCGGCGTCCAGCGCGGATTGTACGACGCGTTCGGACGTGGAATCGAGGGCGGATGTGGCTTCGTCCAGGAGGCTTTGGGAAACGTTAATATGGCTTTCGGGATGAGAGCGCGAAAGGTAAGGAACTCACAGAATTTTCGGATCGCGGAGCAGTGCGCGGGCGATGGCGATGCGTTGGCGTTGGCCACCTGATAGCAGGGCGCCCTTTGCACCGACAAGGGTATTGAAACCTTCTGGTAAGGACGTCTAGATAGTGTTAGTTATTGCCTTCAAGCCAACCTCAAAAGTACTCACAATAAACTCGTAAATGTTCGCATCCTTGCAAGCTTGCACAATCGCCTCCTCGCTCACATCATCTCTGTCTGCGAGGATATTGTCCCTGATCGTTCCCGTATATAGCGTCGTCTCCTGGCTCACAATAGCCAGCTGTGCGCGATAACTCTGCAAGTTGTAGTCCTTCAGCTCAACATCGTCAACAAAAACGGCACCAGCTGTAGGATCGTAAAAGCGCTCCAGCAACGCCATCACCGTCGACTTTCCACTTCCACTTGCGCCGACCAACGCTACGAACTGCCCAGGTTCGGCCTTGAGACTAACGCCACGGAGGACGCGGTGATCGGCTCGACCGGGGTAGTTGAAGCGCACACCCTGCAGTTCGATCTTGCCAACAAGACGGTCAATTTGCTTGCCTTCGGTGGACCAGTGATCGATTTTCGGAACGCGGTTGAGGAAGGACTTGAGGAGAATCGCGGCTTCCCTAGCTTCACCCATATCAGGTGCAAACGAGAACACAGCACCGGCGGATTGGGCACCGTTGATGATGGCAGAGTAGACGATGAAGAATTGGAGAACGGTGTACTCCATGTTCAACATGAGCTTACCGCCGTACCAGAAGACGAGCGCAAAGATGAACAAGGCAAGGCCTTGACTGGTGGCGTACAGAACAGAAGACACATTCATGAACTTCATGTTTCCCCGAGCTTGCGCATTGAGCTTCTCGTGGTACTGCGCTAGCAAATGGCTCTCGAGCGAAAGTGAGGCGACCGTTCGGATGGACGAAGCGGCTTCGCAGGCGAAGGAGGCGGCGTCGGTGGATTCCTTGGTACGTTTCTCCATACGGGTCAGAGCGTGGAAACGGTAGTATCCGCACGCAAGCACAAGCGGGATGCATGCTGAACAGACGAGTGCGAGCTTCCAGCCAAACACGCAACCGATCGCAATAGCGATGACAACGGTTGCGAAGGCTGATATGATAGTTCCAAGAGTTGAACCACTCAAGCCGGCGAGTCGGTTTGCTTCGGAAGAGAGAAAGGTCGCCAGTGATCCTGAAGTGACTGCCTCGCCATCAAAGAACTCGATGTCTTGACGGAGGATCGCACTGAATGCTTGCTCACGAATGCGAGAAATTAGCTCAGCAGAAGCTTTCGACAGCGTCAGTCCCTGGAAGAAGTAGAACATCCAAACGACAATGCCCAACATGAAAAACATCCAACACCAAAACCGGATATCGTGTCCACCAGTCGACGTTCCAGGCGAGAAGAAAGAGTTGATTGAGTTTCCGAGGAATATGGCCTGAATGGCAGGGTTGGCGCCAGCAAGAATGGCCAGAAGAAACCCGAGGAGCATAAGCGTATGTTCTCCACGATTCATCTCCCAGCTGAACTTGATAAGCCCCCAAGTGGTGAATGTCTGTTCCTTGTCGCTCTTCCTGGCGTGAACAGATGCAGGCTTCGTCGTGGTAGTACGGACTAGTTCAAGCCCATCGCCACCAACGATGACCTTCTCCCCCTTTTCGGTCAGGGACATCTCAGAGAAACGGTTAGAAGGCGCAACTTGTGCGGTGAGCTCCTGCGCCTGGACTAGGCTTTGGTACACAGCCCGTGCTCTGATCAACTCGTCGTGTGTTCCTTGTTCGACGATCTTGCCCTTTGCCATGACCACGATGTTGTCCGCGTTTCTGATAGTCGACAGTCGATGTGCGATCGCGATGGTGGTTCGGCCCTCGGACGCTTTGTCTAGAGCCTGCTGCACCACTTTCTCTGATCGGGTGTCCAAAGCGGCGGTGGCTTCATCGAGCAGAAGGATTCTAGGGTCGGAAACCACCTGTGGAAGGAAGGTTCGTTAGCAAGTGATTTGAGTCTGAAGACCGCACCTGGAGGTTCTCACCGCTCTCGCTATTGCTATGCGTTGCTTCTGGCCACCAGATAGAAGGTTTCCACGTTCACCGACTTTAGTTTGAAACTGTTTAGGCAAATCCATGACGAAGTCGTAAGCGTTGGCAGTCTTGGCCGCGTCTTCGATCAGCTTCATCTTGACACTTTCCTCAGCCTGTATGGTTAGCCTTGTGGCGGCACATATGGCGGATCTACTCACATGCTCGAATTCCGTGCCCACCAATCCGTGCGCTATACTCTCATAAATCGTGATACTAAACAATATCGGCTCCTGGCTAACGAGGGCAATGTGTCTGCGCAACCATCTGAGGTTGAGTGTGCTGATATCATTCCCATCGAGAAATACCTGGCCGCTCATAGGCAAGTAGAATCGTTCCAAGAGACCAAAGATGGTGGATTTTCCTGAGCCCGATGCACCAACCAATGCGACCATCTTGCCGGCTTCAATCTTAAGATTGAAGTCATCGACAACGGTGGTGTCCCGCCTAGAAGGGTAGATGTGCTTGATGTCTCTGAACTCAAGGTTGCCAATGAAATCTTTGGGTTTCTCGCCCGCTTCGGTCTCTGGGTCGATCGGTGAGATGCGCTCTATGGTGTTGAATACCTTAGTCGCGGCCGCCACAGCTTGTCCAAAAGATGCGATATGAGGCAGGTTGTGACCAATTGAGATACCCGCGATCATGGCCGCCATGATGACAGTCAAGATTTGAGCAACGCCGAGCTCGCCAGCCTTAAGAAAGCGGTCTCCCTGCCAGAAAGCGAGTGCGTACTGCATGTTTAAGACAAACATCATACCGGCAATCATTGACGAAAGCCAGAATTTGGCCTTGAAGTCGTACTTGGCCGCTCTTTTTAGGTAGACTTTATATCTCTCCTCTAGGCGCTTCTGCGTGCCATAGGCGGCGACATTTCGCGATGAAGAAATGACTTCTTCAGCCAGCGTTCCCGCAGTTGCATACTCGTTGATGGCTAGGGTCTGATTCACTTTCATGTTCTTGCCGTTGATGCCCATCATCAAAACGAGCGCAACTGTGGCGGAAAGCATGATCAGGGAGAGCTTCCAACTGCGAATGAAGCCGACAATGATGGCGGCGAAAAACATGGATGTGCCGGTCACGAAGAGCGAGATCTTCTGGCCGATTCCATCCTGGACCAACACCATGTCTGTTCGCGTTAGTGAGCGACCTTCTCACGCACGCGGGAAAAGCATACCGGAACTAATACGTGTCGTAATCTCGCCAGAGCCTAGAAAGTCGAAAAATGCGATATTTTGTCGAAAGATAGCTCGCAGGTAGAGCTCACGAATCTGCTGCGTGATGCGCTCTCCGGTGTACGAAAATCCAAGCATGCCCACGTACGTTGAGATGAATGAGGCGATACCAAGATATACAAAGTACAACGTAAACTGATTAATTTGGTTCTGGAAGTGCTCCTTTGCTATCGCATCCACGGAGAAGCTGGTAAAACTTCCCGCAAAATTTCCGTATACAAGCTATTCTCGTAAGCATGGCGTTCATGGGGCTTAAGGATTCAGTCGAATACTCACGGTCATAAGAGGAAGGCAGGCGCCAGAAACGATGGAAGCGGCGGTCGCCACTGCCATGATCGAAAGGTCCTTTGCGTTGGCATACCGGAACAATGCAAAGTAGCCGACTTTGTCATTTGGCGCGTCCAATTGCCTGTCGATAATGTTCCTTTCGTCCTCATTCAAACCTTCTGCTGTCGACGACGGCGCGTTTGCATCTGAACCAGCAACATTTTTCTCTTCAATCACAGGTGCCGGAGCCTGGCCCTGCTTTTCCAGGTCGGTGGTCATGGCCGCTCGTAATTAAAGATTGGTGATGTGGTTGCCGGTCAGACCTCAAGCATCACTCAACACCGCAAGTGTCGCTGGCAATAGTCGAAGATGGTGCGACGTTGGCTATAAGAGTTGCCCAGGCGCCTCGGCTCGACGAGGGCAGGGGAGGATGGCCGTTCCGGAAAGTTGGGCTCGTGGCGCTAAACTCTTCGTGGACAATCAGGCGAGCCGTATCGCTTGGCGTTGCAACCCTTTCTCTTACTCTGGCTGAGATGATACAGGCGCCCTTTCACCGCCCTTGTTGCGTTATCGTTGAGTACGTGGATATCCAGGCTTGCGTAGCTGGCTATGAGTCAACGCTGTGGAGTGGCGCGGTTCGATGAAATGTTGCTGCTAGGTGGTGTGAACAAACGGGAGGGAATGACAGAGTAATGAAGTCAGGCCAGATTAGGCAGCGATATAAGACCGCGCTCAAACACGTCGGGAACGGTCTGAACATCCGGTGCAAGGCAGCGGACGCTGACGACGATGCTCCGATTGTGTCCACCGTTCACGTCTATGGGACGCGCTGTCCCTCGTTGCCTGGGCCAACGACAGGCATATTTCGGGACCGACCGCACACCCTCCGGACGAACGAGATGGAATAATCCGAATCCGTCGGCCTCGCATTGCGAAGCGAGACTTCGAAAGGGGATCGAAATGCGAGGTTGCGACTTCGATAGCTGAGGTGGCCATTCAGAGCGCAGATGACCTACAGGGTTCTTACGGAGGGTCGGAGGGTCGGTGCAGACGGCGATCCGGGGAATCACGTGAGTGGCTAGAGGAGCGCTCAGACGTTCCACCACGCTTCCGGCATCAGTTCGTAGAGAGTGACTGCACAACATAAGCACTTGCCCATGCATCTGTAGGACTCATAGCAGCGGTGAACGTATTCGACATGGTCAGGCTCACGAAGTTCCCGTTGTCATTTGGATGATCGGTCTGGAAAAACCAAGGTGGTTTCTACATTAATCGCGACGACGAAGACTGCATCAGCATAGGAGGAAAACAATTTGCATCCAATTGAATATGTCTCTTGCGCTGTACTCGGTACCCCTAGCTAGTTGCGCGTCCCAGGATCCCTATCACATTCGGCTCCGCCAATGAAAAGGTACAATATAAGCAGAGAAACCACGTCAACCACATTCGATTCTTAACAAAAACCACGGAGCAAACAAATGCTTCCAAGTCCCACCGCGTAATCATCATAGTCTACGAATCGCCAGTATCTCTCGACATACTTCTCTGCGGCTTCATGCGCACCATCAACTCATCCTGATACCAAAACCAGTACGTCTTCACCCGCCAATGCGCCTGTCTTGAAACCCACCTCAACTCAAACTGCCACAAAATTTGCGGCACCAACTTCCCCATTTCCATAATCGATATGCTCTTCCCATTCCCAATGCAGGTCCCTGCGCCGGCTCCGAACTGGCAGAACACCTTGTCAGCAAAGATTGTTCTGGTAATGAAAGGGCGGAGCGGAGCACGCAGGGGTGTGGATGGTCCCTCGGGCTCTCGGGGAATGACGAACAGGATCATGGTGGGGATGCTTACTGTCGAATTACAACGGTCCACCCTCCTGTTCCTCCCCCAAGTTTCTCACTCGATTGCAGCCATCGCTCCGGACGAAACTGGCCCGCATCTGGTCTAAAAATATCTGTATCGTAATGTACCACTGCTGCGTTCACACTCACGATAATTCCTTCGGGAATCTATTTACCGCAACACCTTGCTCCACCACTCGGTACCACCCTCTCCAATGGCAGTCCAACCGCCGGATACATGCGCAGTGCTTCCTTCAAACAGGCTTGCGTGTTCGCGATAGATGAAATAGTTGCTGCAATCGCACTGCTGGACCAGACTAACAGGTACATTTATTGCAGTTGCAAGCTCTCCGCATAAGTGATGATGGGCGAGAGCTTGTCGGCTGCCTGTTCGATTTCGCGCTGGAGTGTCCGATATGCGTGCGGGGTCTGAAAAAGATAATAGGACACGGCTCAGAGAGAGATAGCGGTGGTGTCGCTTCCAGCGAGACTTCTCAACATCAGCTCCGCTCGCACAAACTCCACTGACAATCTTACAGGTTATGCATGAGATGAGTAGAAGTGTTCTTATCACTCATCCTCACCGTACAACTTTCCTCTTGCATCTGCAGAAATGCCAAAAAATCGCCTCTGCCCGTCCGATCCGCAGCCTCCGCATCATACTGCCCAATGCTATCCATCGCCATCTACCACCCCTCACATTAGCATCAGATACATTCCGACAACAAACAAAGTAAAGATTTACATACCTTCGTTATAATCGGAAGCGAGTCACCCTTCCCACCAGTCATCTACGTCAAGATCCTCCTCATCCTGGCACACCCCAACAACCACCAATGCAGTCACGGCATCTGTCCCACAACACTCATGTACATCATGCCCATCTGCATCCCGGCACAAACATCTTTCACATCTTTTCGCTCTTTCATGAAGCCGAAATCGCGGCTGAACGTGATGGCGCCGGCTACGTCAAACGCGTACCATTGCAGCCAGGCACCGAGATCAACGACCTGGCCCTGAAGATCTGCCATAGCATATGTGAAAATCGTACTACATGGATCAATTAAGTGCTCTAGAATTCTTAGCGAACTCATCAAGTACTTGGATGCTACGGGTCGCTTAAGACGTTTGTGTTCTTCTAAAGAGCGGGTCGAGAACATATTTTCAAGAGCCTCATCCTCGTACATATTCGCAAAACATGAGTAGAACTGCAATCAATCTCAGAACCCTGTCAGCGTCTAGTACTGATTACTTCCACACTATCCGTGCAACAAGAATCAATACGATACGTACCTTTTCAAAATTCGTCCCCGACACAGATTTTGGAAATGACCGCCGGATCCGCAACATCAACCACATTCGGCGCCGTCCTCACAATCGGTCCATACCGCTGATGCATCTTGCGGTACCCGTCATGCGCCGAGCCAAAGCTCACAAACCACATTCGCCAAAGCGGCAAAAACCTCGCCGCCCATGGACCGGGTATCCCGCGCGCACAGGACGCAGTGAAGAGGAGGTGACAGAAACAGAGTATGAGTGGTGCGGTAATGATTATGATGGCGAGTGGGACGGCGATGGGATGGTTGGTGGTGTTGATGGACATTGTCCGGACAGTTAACGGGGGGTTTGGGCGAAGTAGGGAATGACAGTGCGCTTGCGACAAAATACACGGCGTGTCTTTTCGTATGGGAAGATTGGTTAATGACTTAAGTATGTACATCACGGACTCCGAGTAACCTTGGAAGACGGGGCGTAGACTAATGCACGCTTACCACAGAGAGCTACACGCCTTGTCGCTCGAAACCTATCCTGATTCGGCAACGAAGGGGTGATACATATCCAGTTAGTCGGTCCTGTTTAAATCTGTGCGACTTACGGAGTGCAATTCTAGCCCTTTGCATCTTAAATTCATAACATTTCGTGTGATGTTTATTCGGACGAGAAGCACTTGGGCTTACGTCTACTTCCACCAGCGCAGTGTGCTACGAGGATGGTAGTGATTTGTTTCATCCATTCCCGTCCATCAGGATTAAGAAACATGAGCCCTAGAGCTGGCGCATATATAAGGCGTCCCATAAGCTCTCACCAGCTGAGGCATATTGCGGGAATGCGATACAGATTAGGGCTTCATGCTTTTCGACTCATGCCGATTTATCACCCATACAAGTTAGTACTACCCCGCAGTATCACATTATAAATCCACTTAAATAAGTTACCCCTCCTTGTCACACACTGTACTTACACAATACAACGAAAGCCTACCACGCTCCCTGTTCTAGTTTCTAGAGAACCACACCCACTTCAACCGCCACAGCTGAATGTCAACCATCCGCAAGCATTACACCGCTCTACCTGATCCAGCCCTTCGGTCCACCCCACTTCCCCTTCACCATGTAGTTTTCATACACCCATGGGAAAAAGTCCTTTTTCAAATGATAAAACGCGCGTCTCGGCACACCTTGATCGATCCCAAACAGGCGGTTGAATGTCTCCTTCGGGATACCACCGTACTTGAACTCTGCCAGCAGGACCTGCTTATTGCCCGTCGTGAGCGGACACGACGTATAGCCGTCGTATTCGTTCTCCAGATGCGTCTGACCTTCTAACGTGCGAATGACGTTACTGACGACTATGGGCGATTGCGCAGTAATGGCCGCGGCAGTCTTAGATGTCGGCAGGGAAGAGGCATCACCCATGGACCATACATTGGCGAATTTCTTGTGGCGAAGAGTGGCTGGGTCGACGTCGACGTAGCCTGCTGCATCGGCCAAAGCGCTGTTCTTCACAAATGCGTGTGGTCCCATCTTCGGCACGGCATGAAGGATGTCGAATTTCCGCGTCATAGATTCCTGGCCGTCCGGACGCGCGAACGTCGCTGTGTTGCCGTCGATGGAAACTAGATCGTGCTGGAAGAGGCCCTCAATTCCACGTTCCTGCCGCAGCTCGTCGAGTTTCTTGCTGTACTTTGGCACGCCGAACATGGAGGGGAGGCCAGTGGCGAAAGTGATGTTGGTGGGGGATGCAGAGGGATCATTTGGTTTGTACAGGCCTGCCAGCCTCAAGTGGTCCCATGCGAGCCACATGATCTTTTGGGGTGCACCTGCGCATTTGACGATTCCGGCGGGTTGTGTAAAGAGCGCTTGGCCCTTTTTGAATGCTTGGATATTTCTCGCGGTCTTGTCGCAGAAGTCGTATTGATATATTGTGGAGACGGGCGCGTGGGGGTCTGCAAGCGCTTCTGGTAGCCCCTTGATGCTGTTCACGTCCACGTTGATGCCGGGCGCGACGATCAGCTCCTCGTAGCCGATCTTGTCGCCGTTGGTCAAAGTGAGATAGTTCTCTTCGGGGGAGAATGTGCCCACTCCATCACCGTAGAACTTCAGTTTAGAATCGACCAAGCCCTTCAGCGGTTTCCGCAACTCCTCCTTCTTCTTTAGACCTCCGCCAACGAGGGTCCATCCAGGCTGGTAGTGATGCCACTCAGCGGGATCAATGATCGCAATATCATCCTGCTTGAATTTGCCGGAGCGCAGAAGTTGATGGCTAACGGACATGCCTAGATGTTGGTGCACAATGTCAGCCTAGCTCACTCAAGAAGCTCGGTACAGTTGTCTTCGATCAAGGTCACGCTTTCTCGTGTTTACAACAGGCTTCGTACTCCAGATTTACGTACCAGCCGAGCCGCCGCCGACCACAACGACTTGGTGATTCCGAGTAGCGGAATTCACGTGTGCTACCGTCGCAAGATTCCGCGTCGTCTGTTGCGCGACCACCTGCTTGATAGCCGAAGCGGCCATTTGGCTCGTAGCGGGGTTGCGGAACATTGTCGGTGTCAACGAAATGGGGTATCTCAGAATTAGCGGGCGAGAAAAGAGGGTGAAGAATGGCAAAAGGAAAGAGCAAAATGAGAGAGTATATCTGTCGGATTGAGATTCCTGCTCTCGTCAGTCGGTCCTAGCTCAGGTCGACGGATAAAGCTCGTGTGGTGTTGCGGCAGGTCCGGGATGCGCGCGACGTTAGCTATATTACGGAGTGAGGTTTTTTTTGGGCTTTGTGCTCCAGTTTCCGTGGGTACGGTGCCGGCGTCACCCGGCGTGACGAGTTCTACGCCCTACCATGGCCCACTACGGGCCCATGCTATGGGGCATGCGGTGCAAAACGTGCATCATGAGCATATTGTAAGCAAGCTGTAGTTGGTGAGACTAAGTTGCGCTACGGACTCATCCAGGAGGACGATGGTTTTGAGGTCGCCGACGACTTTCCTTGCGCGAAGCGAGTTCGGGTGGTCGCTCGGCTTATCGGTGATTTACCAACAGGGCTAGAGGACATGAAAAGTCCTCACCAACCAATCAATTGATGTTATTCGTCGTCGCATCCCGTCGTTCACTCTCGATCAGCCGAGCTAGCATCTGCGCCCTGAATTCGATGCCTTGTGCTATCGATGGTATGCATAGGGTTGCGTTCCTGATCGCCGAGCTGGCATCAACGTCGCCGGCGAACGCGTGGTATGGAATGACGCTGGAGCCATCAAATTGCGAACCGCATTTTGTGGGAGCTATATAGGCATCGAATATCCACCGAGAATCTTTCCTCACATCTTCATATTTACTACCTTTTGTCCAACTTTCGCCCTTTGCTCTTGATTCTGGTATCCGTCTTCTAGAGTCGCCATTCCAGGTGATCACCACACCAAGATTTGAATGACGACTCTCCGCCTTTCCACATCACCGATGGCAACAAGCCTGTGCAAAACCCATGTGAGCGCTTTTCGAGCCAGGACTGCACCCAGATTGTCCAGTGCATATGCCCAAAGCCGCAGCATGCACCAACAAACCGATCAGGCAGCGAAACACCAGACATCTTCATCCTCAACGACAATGGCCAGAAGGAGCAGACCGATAACTTTGACTCCATGCCCTACCAATGCACCCCTCGTGTGCAACAGCAAAATGGGAGGCAAAAGGTCATACAGCATCAGCCCCGCCATCTTCCAAGAACCAACCGTCCACCCCATTTTCGAGCCCGTAACAGGAACATTCCAATACGTAGTCGCAGACCCCAGCACACGTGTCGCCGTCATAATCGACCCAGTACTCAACTACGACCCCATCACGCAAGCCATCACCACGTCATCCGCAGACAGTCTCCTCTCTTTAGCCACCGAACGAGGCTATAGGATCGATTGGATTCTAGAAACCCACGCGCACGCCGATCACTTGACCGCTGCATCATATCTGCAGAAGCAGCTGGAGCAGCAGCAGGGCCATCGTCCAGCAATCGGCATAGGGAAGCGAATTGGCCTTGTGCAGGAGAGATTTGGGGAGAGATACAGCGTTCCGAAGGAAGAGTGTAAATGTGCATTTGATGAGCTTTTCGAAGACGATGAGGTGTTTACGATTGGCAGTTTGGAGGCAAAAGCTCTGCATCTGCCAGGCCACACACCAGATCATCTAGGTTACATGATTGGAAGTAAGCCATCCCCCACGTGTGCTTGATGAGAGTGGGTGTACTTAATAGTACGCAATAGACAACATCTTCTGCGGCGACTCTATCTTCCACACGGATATCGGCACGGCACGCTGCGACTTTCCCGGCGGCAGTACCAACGCACTTTGGCACTCTGCGCAAAAGCTTCTCGCTCTCCCGGACAACGTAAAGATCTGGACAGGCCACGATTACCCACCTAATGGACGCACTGAGCCGGTTCCTTGGATGAGCGTGAAGCAGCACAAAGAGCTGAACAAACACATCAAAGAAGGTATCAAGGAGGATGAGTTCGTGGGTATGCGCATGGAAAGGGATAAGGCGCTTGCGGCGCCTAGGCTACTACATCAGAGTTTGCAATTTAACATTCGAGGTGGGCAGCTGCCGAGGGAGAATGCGGAGGGGATGAGGCTGATGCATTTACCGCTGAAACTTCAGGGGCCGGCGTGGTGAGTGCTGAGCTACATGGCAGAATGATGTGTTTGTGAGTAGGGACGTGGTACGTGCGAGGTCTCCGCGCTCAACATGGCTGGGGATACTATGTATCTGCCGTTCAGACCGAGGGTATGACACCTTGGCGTCGGTAGATAGATCCGGGCCTCATAGTGATCGGAAGGAGTATGACATAAGACGGAACCACCATTCCGAGCGGGTCTTGATAGTCAGAGAGTGGAGTAGCAACCTGATGTACAATTTCAGAATGTGATGCGCTTAGCGAACACGTATTTGTGCTATCCGCATAACTACATGATAACAATATACTCCCTTCTTACAGATACTTCTCCATCAAATCCTTAACCTTATCCAAGTTGATCGCTTCCATTGTAGCTTCAAACCCCTCCATCGACTCTGCCATGAACATCGAGTTCAAAATCGCCTCCTCGACCGCATCAGCGCTCGACTCAAACAACGCGTTAATAGTCTGGTCATCTATCATTTGTATGCCAAGCTCCCGCGGCTTCCACGGATCCACCGCCTTGTTCGCCGCCGTAACAGTCTGCACGGGAACCTCATTCGCCGTCGAGAACGCAAGGAAGACGTCTCCGGAGGAATTCGAGCCCCAGCCGCCAACTCGCGACAACCCGACCGTTGCACGCTTGGCGAGGCGCTGGAGCTGTGTGGGATGGAGGGGCGCGTCGGTGGCGAGGATAATGATGATACTACCGTCTTTTTGATCTTTTGCTTCAGCAACTTTGAAGAGGAGTTTGGCTTGTGCGAGAAGTTTGGGGTCGTTGGGGTTTTCTCTCATCATGCGTTCCTGCTCTTCGGCCATGAGACGGCCGATGGGTGCTCCTGAGATCTTGAGGTCGCGCATGGCGCCGTAATTGGTTTGCACGAGCGCCGCGACCGTGTACGTCTTATCGTCGGCCGCGGGGATGATGCGGCTACTGGATCCGGTGCCACCCTTGAACCAGTGGCATAACATGCCCGTACCTCCACCTGTGTTTCCCTCTTGTACAGGCTCGCTGCTCGCTTCATCCATGCCTTTCACCACGTGCTCAGGCCGGACAGCGAACTTTGTTACGTCGTGAAGATAGCCGTCGAATGTCTCCGCGACGACTGGGAGCAGAAACCAATCTGCCTTCCCTTCTTTATCGGTATAATCGCGGATCGCGGATTCGTATATTCCGTTGTAAGCGTTACCAACACCAAAGCTGCCCGTGATACAAATCGGCGAATGCAGTAAACCAGTCTCCTCGATCCAGTGGCTGCCAGTCATCTCGCCGGAGCCATTGAAGCGGAAGATGCCGGCAAAGCAGGCTTTGCGGAACCAGTCCTTGCGGGGAATGATGGTTGTGAGGCCCGTGTTGATGGAATTTGCACGAGCATTTGGGTAGGTTGGCGAAGAGTGGATCGATTGTGTAGAGACGAGTACACCCGGGACATCCGTCAAACTGTTCTTGGGTCCAGTCTTGTAGCGTCCAAGATATACCTTTGGGAGTAGTTCTCGGACGCGCTGGCGGGGTGCGGGGGTGGCGGTGGTGGATTGAGACATGGTGGGAGTGGGGATGGTAATTGTGAAGGTGTAAGAGCAGAGATGGAGAGGAGGGCGGGTGGTCAACAATTGCTGAGGGCTAGATATCTGTAGCGGTTTATAGTCGCTTTATACGTCTGAACTCCGTGCTTTGCGGAGTTCGACAATCAGTCGTTTTTGCAAGCTCAGCTCAGTCAGGCCATGATCGGCTGAAGACCTCGGGAATTGCAACCGTAGCTACTCGTCCAGGATTCAAAGATGACTCCCGAGGAGTCATAGTCTTACCGCATTGAACGACGCATTGAACGACTATGCGCGTGGAGAAGGTGTGAGGTGTGAAAAGCACGCTTTGCGCTCCTGAAGCTTGTACGTGGGGCAGATTGGCTAGAGCTAGCCGAACAAAGAAGGTGCAGCGTGTCTGCGGGCGTTTCTAAGAGTCACGAATGTCACCAGAGTCACCGTTGTATAGTAGTGGGAGGAGTCCAGCACTTCACTGCAATCTGGCTTACCCCAAAAGCAGTTACTGCAGCGTGCCCCTCGCATCCACGTCCCGTTGCCCACTCTTATCGAACGCACGCACTGACAAGCTTCTCCGCCAAGCCTTCGATCCTTGTACCGCGTATCTCATGGAAACCCCAGGCTTTCTGCAGATGATACCCCTTTTCGCACACCGACTCAACTGGCATGCGCAGATCCTCCCAGGGGCGCACTATACTCACAGAAAGCTGGCACAGTCTCCATGACGCGATACCGCTCAATCTGAATCGGTAGCTCAAGGCGAAGCTCAACGCCCCGCCCTGCCCCGCCATCTACCCCGCCAAGGAAGCCCACTTCCGTCACCAACGCTCGAACCCGCCCATTGAACAGCACACATGGTAAAGCATTGATGCCATGGAAGGGGCATAAGTGGTGCGTTGTCTCGCGTTCGTTTGAAAGGTGACGTCAATCTGCCTGCCCCGCGGGCCAAGCTAGGCTAGGCGAGTGCCTGAAAACCGGCTGGCGGTAAGGCTGTGTGCTGTTTGTTGTCTGCATTGAAGGTTGGCTTTCCCCGTTCTACTTGTCGTGAATATCTGGATATCTTCTTTGCGTGTATTTAAGCTGTTGTAAATCTGAGCTCTGGTTCCTCAAAGATACCCTACTTGACTTCTTCGGCTCCATACCACTAAACCCTATTGCCTCCACATCCCGCTCCCTCATTCATCATGGCAGCGTATAACATGGGGTCCCTTCAAGAAACTTTGACCGCCTCTGGAGGTGCCGAATCAGCAGGCTTCCTCAATGACCTCGTCGCGCAGCTTTGGCCCAATATCAGCGTAGCAGGCGCCAATATCGCAAAAAGCGTCGTCGAACCCATCCTCGCATCCACTCTCCCCGGTCCGCTCTCTAATCTACAGTTTGTCAAGCTCGACTTTGGCAAGGTCCCGCTTCGGTTGAGCAACGTAGATGTGCACAAGACGACAAAGGAGGGGATCAAGTTGGATTTGGATGTGAATTGGGAGGGCGAGTGTGACATTGAGCTTGATGGAAATCATGTGCCCAAAATTGTAAGTCATTACGATGAGGGACTCCAAGACTGAACGTTGCTGACCATTCCGTATAGGGTATCGAGAGAGTGCACCTAAAGGGTAGACTCTCCATCTTGCTCTGCCCGCTGACCAATGTCATTCCTCTTGTAAGTCCCCTTCCACATAAGCATTTCAATAGCATGTACCTCATACTGACATGAACCAAAGATTGGAGCCGCACAAGTCGCCTTCATCAACCCCCCCTACCTCAAACTCGACTTCACCGACGCGGCCAGCATAGCCGACTGCTTCCTCATCGAAAAGACGGTCCGCAGCACTATCCTCAGCATCATCTCCGGCATGGCCGTCCTCCCCAACCGCTTCCTCGTCAAGATGGACTCCAACAACGACTACTTCAAGACGTACCAGCCGCACCTCGGCATGGTCCGTCTGACCATCGGAAAGGCGACGGGCATCACTGCACCAAAAAAGAAGAGCGGTGCATCTAGGCTCCTGGCCAAGATTGTCAAGGATGTGCCGGATTGCTATGTCAAGGTCAATGTGGGAGCGGAGCCGGAGTGGCGTACACAGGTTCAAAAGAACAACCATGAGCCTGTCTGGGATGAGACACACGATTTTCTTGTGTCGGACTTTGAGCAGGATATCGCGGTCGACATCCAGGACGACGACCTGGCTGGCGATGACGACATCGGCCTTGGATTGACCAATATCAAGGAGGTCCTGCTGAACGGGGGCACACACGAACTGCCTCTCACCCACAAGGGGGAGCCCACCGACGCAAAGTTGACGGTCCACGCCAAATTCTTTCACTTCGTCGCCGAGTCATCCGGCCTCTCAGCACAAAACAGCGAAGGCGCGGACCAGATCTGCGGACTCGCCACAATCCTGATCGCCAGCGCGCTCGGTCTGCGCGGCCAGCCTGAAGAGCTGAACCCCAGTGTCAAGGTGACGTGGGGCGACAAGGAGTTCTCGACGGCGGCCAAGACGTACACACCGGGAACGGACATCTTCAATCCGTCGTTTGACCAGGCGTTCCGGATTCCTGTGACTGCGGACATGCTGGCCAATCCCGCGAACTTTAGGATCTCGCTGATGAACAAGAAGGACGAGGCGGGAGGCGTGGAGGTGGCGTTCCAGGATGTGGTTGGCGCTCCGGGTATGCTGAAGGAGGAAAGCTACGATGTTGGTTCCGGAGTCACTGTGAGGGCTAGCATCTCTGTCCATGGACTTCAATTGGGCCAATGATTTACGCGGAGGATGAGATCAGATAGAGAGCATGTAACCACGGCATCCTCTCTAGGTGATATCCAAGCTTGGCTAGTCGGTGCTGCTTGAGAACACAGTGTTCATATGGTCAAGGGATGTGACCAGATCCGTATATATATATCCATACTTGCGAAGGCGTTTAATGCAACAATTTTGATCCAGAGCTAGATTAGATAGCCCATCCTTCTTAACATATCTTGTACCACTCATCAAGGATCGTTAATCATTGCGCTTCGGCACCTTGGGGACGAGAACCCATGCAATACCCGTAGCCACGATGAGACCGACGAGGATAGGTTGCATGACCTTCACACCTGCTCGGCTCGCAATGACCCCCGTCAACGCGGGGAAGAGCGCTCCCCCGGCCTGAGCGAGGACGAAGACAAATCCCAGTGCCGTTGGTTGTATGCGCTTGTCGAACAGTTTAGAGCCGACTGACATTCCCTAGTCTGTTTCAACTTGTTGTACGTGGTGCGGTCTTACGAGCTAGTACTCACAGTGGCAAACAAGGGTCCATAGAAGAACCCAAATAAACAGACAGCGACAGCACTGCTGATCAAATTCGGAATGAGCCAGAAGACCAATTGTGCCGCGAGTCCTAAGGAGCAGTAGAGAAGAGTCATCCTCCTTTCGCCGAACCGATGGGTTGGCTCTGCAAGTAGCGCTCGACCAAGGAAGGTACCGCCCCATAAGCCCGCAGAGACATATCCGACGTCAGGCAGATGCCCGTTTCGTGTGGAAACTAGATACTCAACGACCCAGCCTCCGGCGGTGATACTAGCGCCGAGGAAGAAGAAGTAGAAAAGCGAGAGCATGTACACGGCCGGAAGCTTGAGTGTCTCTATAACGTCGCGATTGGCAGTGTTGCTACGATTTGCTGTTGCGTCTTCGGACGCTTCCGAAGCGGCTGGTTTGGCCTTGAACTTCAGGCTATCGCCAAAAGTAATGAGCACCGCCAAAGTATTGAGAGCACCAAGGCCGACGAGAACGATGTAGAAGAGTGGCCAGCGCTCGACCGTGCTTGCTGCTACAGCTGTAGCTATAAGTGGCGAGACCAGACAGCCCAGCGCGTACATGGCATGGATGAAGCCCAGCCATCTATGAGCGCCTTTGATGGATGCGACGAATGTGTTGGCATGTGTATCCTGGTATGCTAAGCCAGCAGCCTGGATGAAGAACGAGGCCACGTATAGGCCAAACGGCGGCGTCCAGAAGCGAAGCAGCTGAGCTACGAGCTGCAAGACTGCTCCGAGGGTTAGCAGCAATCCGAGGTCAAGATACCGGATGAGATGACTGTTCGTAGCTGCTGCAAGGACCCAGCCGAAGAAGGTTGAGGCATAACTATGCTGGTCAGTGTGATGTCGATGTGCAGGTGCCACGATGCAAATACATCCATGCAACGTGTTCCGTTCCAACATTGTACGTCCGCAGTACATACGGGGTCAAAGCCCCAAGACTGCTATCGTTGGTCCCGGCGAAGAAGAAAGAGAAACCGGCAGCGATGAGCTTCAGGGCGTTGTCCCTGTTCAGGGTCAACGTATCGTCGTCAGCCACCGGCGCAGTAGCCGCGGGGTCATGCTCCAAAGGGTGGAGCTCGACGTCTTGACGTGGCGCTTCCAGTACTGTTGTAGCCGACATTATGAAGAATTGGGTAGTCAACAAGAAGATGGTGCGAGGAGCACTCTTTGTAAAAGGAGGGCATGTTACACTCGCAAGCAATACCCGATACGGCAAGGATGTTCATCGATTGTCCAGCAGCGACCAGAAGATCAAATGGTAAGTGGTTGTTTGCGTTTTCCTCGTGCGAGTGTGGGGCGTCGCTTGTGGATCGACGAAGACATTTGGAAACTCCTCCTCTGCAGTCGTGGTGGCTGGCACTATGGCTGTTGCACGTGACGAAATGGACGTCAAAAGACCAGAGTCGTCGAAAGGCATCCCCTGGTACCCCCGCCGGCGATATTTCAACATGATCGATATCGTTGACATTGAAGAAAGGTAAGAGATGTCGTTCCAGGATTTGAGATTGAGGTTGTCGTACGACGGGTGGGAAGGTAGCTGCAGTATCCCCGACTTTGGAGCGGATCCAGCGACATGCCCGAGATTGTAGCAGGAGGGCAGTCAGAAATAGGGAGGCTTCTGGCAGTGCCCGTGGCGTTCCGCTTGATCCCGGCTCCTTCATGTACGCGTCCACTGTCAGCAAGGCTGTTGGGGATTACGCGCGAGAGCTGTCGATGCTGCGGGTGCCAGCCACATGCCCAGGCCCACCCATTCACAGGCGCGTCTGCGCATCGCGATCGGGGGGCTCGCAGGGGAACTGGATCGGAATAGAAGCCTGTGTTTCGGCGACTGCAAGGTACGGGGGAGTTGCGGCGGCGTGTGGCGGCGGCGTGGTGGGGATCTGGGGCGGCCAGGTCCTCGGGCTAGCGGCGCTGATTGGCGGGGGCAGCCACGAGGCTGGGAAAGGCAGCCCAGCCACACCGAACGCGCGCAACAACAAACATGGAGCGGCCGCCCGACCAAGCTGCCGTCACTACCGTCCTATGTCCGCATCCACCTGCTAGTCGCACAGTCGCTCCACCATAACTGTCGCTCCCTCTGTTTCTCGCCGCGGTTGCATTCCCCTCGTTTGATCCAGCAATTGCAGCGTATGCTCCGCCTCCAAGCCCGGAACAGCTGCTTGCGCGGCTTTCGACACCCCTCCCCCGGAACCTCACTTCTTCGTTGTCGCCGCGAAACCTCCCTGAGAGTCGACCCGGACAGGCAGCTGCCTTCCCACACATCATGGCGGCCAAGCCGGCAAGGACAGCCTTTGGCAGCCCGCACACGGCCGGCATCTTCTCGGACATGACGGTGGATGGACCCGTCATCGGCACTCTGGTGGCCATTATAGACCGCGGAAGGAACCTGCCGAACAGACGGGCAATGGGGAAGCAGGACCCGTACTGCGCCGCTCGTTTGGGCAAGGAAGCGAAGAAGACGGCGACGGATCGCCGCGGGGGGCAGACACCACGATGGTAGGGCGACCGCGACAATTGCAGCTCCACCAGATGCTAACGTGCCCAGGGATCAGGAACTACGCTTCACCGTCCACGACTCGCCCGACTACCACCAGCTCAAGGTGTCCGTCTTCAACGACGACAAGAAAACGGAACTCATCGGCGAGACGTGGGTGAGCCTTGAGAACATCATCACACCCGGCGGCGGACAGAGCGACACATGGCACCCCCTCAACTGCAAAGGCAAATACGCCGGAGACATCCGCATCGAGCTCACCTTTTACGACACCCGCGCAAAGGAAGAGAAGGCACCCGTAGAGAAGAAGGAGAGCACATTGGCAGACAGACAAAGCCCGGCAGTCGGCGGTCCTCGCGAGTCGAAACCCGTCAAACGGAGGCCGCTCCCTGCCGACCCGACAGGAGCCTCTCCGTCTCCTGTCAACACACCAGAGCGTCGTGGTCTGCAGGGCGTGCAGGCTGGTCCGCGAGGATTCAATACACCGCCCCGACAGCCGCGCGGGAACGACCAGACTCCGACGAGCCAGCGTCGCACTCAGCAAAGCGACGGACCTCTGCGCAGACCGCTGCCCGAAGCAGCATCCATGGCCGGCACTCCTTCATCGAACCCCCCCACTCCGCAACCTCCGCAGTACGCCGACGCCTACCAAACGCCGCCAAACCCCCGCACCTCCAGCAACAACCTCGCGCAATACGACGAAAACGGCTTCGACATGTCCTATGCCGCCCCCAAACCATACGAGATGCAACCGGCCGATTCGCTACCCCAGCACGTTCGAGACCCAGGTCGGACCATGTCCCAGGACGACTTCCGGTCCTCTCGCGGCCATTCCCCTCGGCCGCCTGTCGATCTCCCGCACACGCACTCTGCTCCCATTGTCCCTACCCACAACATGTATGAGCAGGATCCTCAGCAGGACCCCTATGGAGGAGTTGCGGTTTACTCGAACAGGCATGCGTCGCCACAGCCAGACAGCTTCTCGCAAGACCCGTATCAAGATCAATCGTACCAGGTCGAGCCATTACGCTTAAGTCGGAACAGTCGCAGCAACGAGCACATGGTGCTACAAGATCCGTACCATTCGCCCAACCCCACCATGGACTCTCAAAATCCATATGACCCATACGCAGACCATGGACGCGGAGCGAGCTACATGCAGCCGACAGTAGAGGACGAGGATGATATTCCACCCCCGCCTCCCGTACATAGAAGCAACGCAAACACACTGGTCCAACATCAACACCCCGTAGACTACCATGACGATGCTCCAGCACCACTCAACTCTTCACGGTACAGAGATGAGCAGTCGTATGATTATGAATCACCGACGCAGTCTTACGATACCAACGGGTATGGTCAGGCACATCAGGAACGACGCTACACTCATCCCCGCCCAGATAGCCGGCCTGTATCGCGCGACACCATGGCGCCGTCGCCATTGCGAAATGAATCCGCAATGATTCCCGCTAGCCTACTTGCTGGTGTCGATGCTTCTCGCCAGAACAGAGACACAACTTCTTACCAGACAACGCCATCGTACGAAACTCCCCAGCGCCTGCGGCAATACTCCGAGCCGGACTTCCGAACCCCACCGCAGCATGATACACCATCTCGGCCGCATCCGTTGGCACACCACGAGTCCGCACAATCAACAGACTCGTTGCCTTACTGGCAGCATCCGCCGCCAGAAGAACCTCGTCGCAGATCTCCCCAACACGACCCCGCACCACTCATCAAACCTCGCGCGCTGAGTCCTGCGGTGAACCCAATGAACGCATACAGCCAGGGCGATGACCGATCATCGCGAGGGCCGGCACGGAGTATGCCAACGCGAAAGTCGGTCTCACCAAGACCGCCGCCTTCTGGTAGTGATGACCGGAGACTATCTGGCGTACCCTTCGATCCTGACAGCTTTGATGTGTTCAACCCCAACACAGCGAAACCTGCAAACGAGCTGGAGCGCCCTGGAAGCAGCATGGAAGTGAATGAGAAGGGGCAGGTTGTGACGTTTAGTGGCCGTGTCATCGATGCATCCGATCATCTTCCCGTCGACAGCTGGGCACCGGAGCCAGAACGCAAGGGCACTGAGAAGGTGCATCCGGTCCGCTCTCGGCCTCAGCTGGGTGGTGCCCGTGACCTCGAAGCGGCAAAGCAGAGGGAAGAGAGGTACAGAAGGGAACGGGCTGATCGGGAGAGGATACGCAATGCCGCTAAGGCAACGTTCGGCACAGCCGAGAGTCCTGGCAGCGCCATGGTCACCTCCCGCCACCAATTCAGTGCCCAGAACTCTCCCGCTAACAGCGGAACAATGGTCCTAGCGGACCATGACGCGACGCCGCCATCAGCCGGCCGCAACAGGCTTCAAAAACGCAATCAAACCCAGCGGCCCATGTCAACGGCTTACGACTCCCCCACGCAAGGCTCCCCGATTGGCATCCCCATGCCCCAAACTAATGTCCTCCGCGAGCGCGAGAATCTCGGCGGCTATGGAAGTAGCCAGGGCTATAGTCGCGAGGGGAGACATTCCATTGCCGCGCCTCCTATTCCGGCGAAAATTCCGCTGGAACGTGGGGCTAGCGGCGGTGGAAGCGACGATATGTCAGCGTTGAGCTTGGAGTTACAAAGTATTGATATTGGGCCTAGGAGTGCTGGGGGCGCTGGGAGGACGAGAGGGGGCGGGACGACTGCGAGAAGATATGGGTTTTAGATGGGTGGGCGCTGTATTCGTAATTGGCACATGTTGTCCACGTTTCGGCGGTATTCTGGTATGTTTTATAGACATTATGGGTGGGCTTTTGATGGCGGGGATTTTATGGGCATAGCGGCGTTTGTGCAATGGCATGATGCGCTGGTACACGGATTGTGTACCGGCGTTTACGTACATATTTCAAAGATGAACGTTGTGTTAACCTCCATCACTGGTCTTGTTCATATTGAGATCATGAATGTGCAAAACATCACGATACCATCAACATCGTAAGCAGTTATTTGAGCTTCCCACACCTCGTTGGGGTGGTATATTGTTTCTACATGCATTGTACACTATGCTAGCCTTACGCGCCATCGAACTCATTCGAGATGCAGGCTCAAACCCTATCGCACACAACTATGCACTTCCTCATGCGACTCTCATTTCCTGGTGTTCGACTTGACATTGTCATCGCCGCCGTGGTCCTCAGCGTGGATCCTCGCCTTGTCCGCGGGGCCGCCGGTGCCTTCGAAGTCGCGGGCCTTGTACAATCTACACATCGAGCACGTTAGCCCAGGATCCTAAATGAAGTCGTGAAACATGCTTGAAAGGATAGAGGGATAGATGGAGAGAAGATGTAAGTTATAATAGGGCAACGTACTGTCCAGTCGCCGGGTTGATGTCTCCACCTTCGCTCAGGGGAATCTGTCGGTTATCTCCTGCGCCTGAGGCGGCGGAGCCATAGGTTACGCTTGCGCCGGGGAATCTGGTTTCTACGGAGGCGTCTACGCCGGATTCGCGGGCTGTGTGGGGTTAGTATTGGACTGGAGCGGTCACATGGTGGTGGTTAGAAGGAAGGGCGGGGAAGGGGGGATAGTACCAGAGTCAGAGACATTCTGGCCTGGCTTTGCGGCGTTGGAGTTGAGATCGCGCTCTGCTTGCTTTGCGAGGTCGAGGGGGTTCTGGCCCTTGTATTCGGCGGACATGGTTGGTGGTGTTGTGGGTACTTTTCTTGCTTGTGTTGGTGTGGAAAACTTTGAACTTGAACTTTAGCTCTGGGAAATGCGATTGAAGGATCAAGTAAGGGAGATGAATGTGAACGATCGTTGTAGATGAAGAAAAACTTTTTATTTTATAACAGACGCGATGGCCGTGGTGTGGATGCTATGATGGAAGAATAGTGGAGTAGCGCGAGGACCCTGAGTTTTTGACGTCACGATACTATCATCAAGGTGCGCGACGGTGGCAGATCGAGTGGGTGGCTTTGGGGATCAAAATGGTGATGACGATGGGCTTTGATGGCCAATGAAGTATAGGTACTTTCTGATCTTGGGTATTAGTTTCTACTTTGCTCGCTCGTTGCATGTCATCCTTAGGGACAAGTACATTGTTTTCGGGATAGTTTGGCAACGAAACAAATCATGAACAGACACGTAGTGGCCTTGATGAACGTGTGTAGCATCTTCGGTTGAACCGTATCTCGAAAGTTCTAACCGCCATCCATCGATATGAACAAACCCACTCCGGGTCTGAAAACGCCCATAGATGCACTTATGTTTACAGCCGCACTCAAAGATATACACCACGACATATCAACATCAGTCCAACCGCCTAACACTTGCTGTCAAACTGTCGTCATACTTTCGTCCCCGCTGTACCACCAGGTGGATAAGGCAGAGTGCGCCAGTGTTTGGATGGTAATGGTCGTAGGATACTAGGGTAGCATGTGCAATTGACTAGCAACGGTAGATGAAGTGGTATTATTGTACAGCTTGGTATAGTTACAGCTTAGTGAACGTGGGAACGAGGGGAAGGGCATTACGTGTACGGGACTTCGGCGTAGAGAAATTGGTTCATCCCCATGTAAGCAAACGTCAATATGAGGACTAAGGAGGTATTGTAGGCGTAAATATAGAGCGGGAAGCAAGTGGCTGCCGAAACATGCTACTCGACCGATGAATACACTGCTAGCGAGCTTAGGCCAGGCGTTCACTCATTTGCTCGTGCGTATCAGACTACAGTACCAGCTCGGGACGACCCGCACAGGTCTTCCGCCGTCATGTGAAAGTCGCCCGTTTAGACTCGATAAGGCACACCGGGTTGTCCTTGCTTTGGTGTTTCTCTATCAGGCTTTCGGATGAAACGAAACAAGTCATGTAGTGAAGACCTGCACAACGCACCACAACTCACAGTGCGGAAATTGAACACGTCAACGCCGAATCCCGCAACAATAAGAACTGGCATCTCAAACTCGATTATAATAAAAGTATCTCGCTAGGGGGTATGTATGTGAAGGTAATGCCTTCGTCCCGTAACACCAACGCTGTTCAATCTCACAATCAAAAGAAGTCGTGATAGGGTTTAACACCCACCGAGCCTATAAAGTCAACGACGATTTACTGCTCCGCTTTCCTCGTCTCTCCTCCACCACATTACATTTCGCCTTTTCTGCCGTCCACCTCGTGAGTCCGTCGGGTCGATCGAACGCCTAGTAGATGATCCGCTCCTCGTAGACAGGCGCCTGGCGGGCCAGACCTTCCTCCTGTCCCTTCCAGTACACCTTGTTCTTCTCGTCGAAAGTAGCCTGCTCGTCTGTGACCACTAGACCGGGAACTGCCTTCCTAGTGTCGACGACTTCCCTCTCACTGATACCCATATCATCCTTCACAATCCAGATGACAGGTGTGGGCGAGGTGATAGCAGGATTGAAGAACGCCCTCTTCTGGATCTCAGCGGGGAGCGGCTCTTGGGGACGGTGGTAGAACTGGTCTAGCGAGCTGGAAAGGTTGGCGGCCGAGGTGCGCTCTGGGTCGATGAGCTTTCGGAGGAAGCCAGGGATCTTGGAAGGTTTGGGCTGGCCGGAAGTGGTGGCCTGACCGTTCGAAGTGCCCCTCTCGAGCGCGTGCTCAGCGTCGACGGGCACGGTGTTGGGAGTAGAGTCCGTGTATGCGAGGCGCGCTTCGTGATGCTTGAGGCCGGTCTTGAGAGTGAGGTGGAGAGCGATGGTGCACGCAAGGAGCACGCATTCGATGGCGAGAGGGCCAGCGGCAGCGGTGTTATCTGCAGTCGCAATGGCGAAGAGACCGATAAGGCAAAGTTCGGAAAGATAGACACCGGTGATGAGTTGGCGGAGGGCACGCTCGTAGGCGGCGCCCTTGGTGTCGATGTTGGTCTCGTAGCAGTAAAGGAAGTTGTAGCGGAACGCAACGTAGATCAAAGAGAAGCCAACCGTAGCGAAACCGAGCACGAGAGGCGCAATGCAGGAGTAGCTGAGAGCAATGACACCCAAGTTGACCCACTTGGGGAACTCGGAACCCCACATGGGAGCGGATAGGTTGGTGAGTTTCTGGAAGATCTTGCGGGGCGTTTTACCCGGAAGGATGCGGCCAAGTAGGACGACTGTGACGAAACCACCAATGTTGAGGAGGGTTCCCGCAGCAGATGACAAACCAAGCAGAATGAAATAGCTGATGTAGAAGTTGGATGCCTTTGGCAGATTCTCGGAGAGCAGCGTGGGGGCTGAGGCGGGATCTTTGATGACTTGTTCAACGACGGTGGTCGCAGCACCGGCGAAAGTGGTGATGAGGAAAACCTGGACGACCTGGAAACCGAAGTACCATGATTGAGTCTGGAGCTCGACTTGACTTAGTGTCACCCATCCAGCGACCCTTGCGAGAACTACAACACGTTAGCGACGGCTTCTTGAGAGGACTTACTCGCGACACTTACTTCGGCAGATGATGGGTACCAAAGCCATTAAGATTGCGAGCATGACCACCGGAAGAAGACCGGTGACGAGACCAAGAATGACAGACGGAATCGAGTTGATCCACTCAAGCCAGGTGAATTGGGCGGTTAATTTGTCGATCTGCGAAACGGCACCAACGAAAGCCACTGCATAGCATTAGCAAGATCTCATGATTGCAACAACAAAGGACGTACCTGGAATGGCGAAGAAGATGATCATGACAGTGATGAAAGCTGTTGCTAGCAACCAGCGCACCCAGTGCTCTGCAGTACCAATGCGAAGATTGTTCCAGACGACCTCCTGTGGCATAACACCCAGCTGACGCGCGGCCAGTTTTGACTTCAGCATCGTCTTTTTGGAATGCATCATCTGCCAGGCATCCTGGGCTGACCTCTGGGTGTCAAAGACGACAAAAACGGCCCCGACGAGTTCGGCCTCGCCTTGCCAGTGCTTGGTCTGCTCGGCTTCAATCTTGGGAATGAGCTCAGCCAGGTGTTGACGTCCGTACGTGATGGTGTCGACCTTCTTGCCAATGAGGAACTTGAGTTTGTGGGTCGGTCGCTTCTTCGGGTTGATGTACTGGTCGATGCCTTCTCCACTCTGGTACGCCTTCTTGCCCTTGGCTACCTTGAGGCGGTTCTGGTTGGCGTCGCGCGACAGCTGAACTTCGGCGTCTTCGAGCTTGGTGGCTGTGTCGTCACGGTCCTCGACGAGCTTCTGGAGTTCCTTGCAGTTGGAGGCAACCCATGCGTGCTTCACACCGGAGAACATGTCGAACAATTCGCGCTCTCCGAGCGTCTTCGGGACGTTAGTGAAGAGGATGGTTTTGGACGAGAGGCGGCTGGCGCCCCAGGGAGAGCGACGATATGCCTGGCGAAGGTTGGTCGTGTAGAACAGCTCGCGGGCGATGATGATCATGACCAAGCCTGTTTGGATTAGCATGTTGCTTGCGCTTGGGCGGAGGTTGGGGTACTCACCTAGGTAAACAAAGGAAACGATGGCATGCGCGTAGTAGCGATTGACGTTGGCCACATTGCTCATAGACAGGATATCTAGCTGCACGTTGCCCACGCCACCCTGTCTCGATTAGCAGGGTCCGCCATGATGGTTCAGTGTGCCTTACGGTGGCATTGATAGGGAAGAGGACTGGCCACGTGACCAAGCAGCCAAGGAAGCTGATGCCGATGAGCACCTTGAAGTAGCGCACAAACAGGTATCCGTCGATGGACTGGTGATCCAGAATGTAAGCATCCTTGGTGGTCCTGAAGTCCTTGATCCAGCCGAAGAAGCCAGGGCTCTGCGCAGGCGTCTTGCGCTGGTCGCCAATGCTGTCAACGTAGGTACGCGGCGCATACACCCTGCGGAACTTCCCACGGAAGATGAAGAACAAGGCGACGAACACGACGGCGAGCAGGAGGGTCGGTATGAGGGTCGAGACGAGCGAGGAGAGCGAGTTGGACTCGGGCTTGTCCCGGTTGGAACCAGCCTGCGCGTCGGCCTACAATAAGAAATGCGCGTCAGCGCCGATCTCAGATCTCAGATCTCAGATCTCAAACAAACACGACAACACACGGCTGCAAAACGTACCCTGGAGAACAGATGGGAGAGAGCCATGGTGGGCAGTCGCTGCGCAGCACCCGACAGCAGGAGGAAGAAAGAGGAAGAGGTGCAAGGGAGCTGAAACGGAACGATGGGCGAAGAGACAGCAGAGCAGGACTTCGGCGTTCTTCATGTAGTCGGTGCTCCTGAACGCGCTTCCAAGCGCCCCACGTCATTGCCAAGTCGAAAGCGGACTAGCGCGTATTCGCTTCGGGCCTAGCCGTTCCACATCACGCCCGCCTTTTGCACGCTACGGCGCGGCTGACAGACGGTCCCAATGGCCCTCATTTCCCCTTCAGCTTCATGCCTATGCATTTCAAGTCCAGTCTAGGCCGTCGCAGAACCTCGTCTCCATGCACACTGCGCGCCCGCTGCGTGTGCTGTGGCTGCGCACTGTCGGGCACTCCGCGACAGCTCCGGAGGCGGAGCGGACATGGCATGCGGAAGAAGGCCCTGCGCAGGGTGTCGAAACACCACAACGGCGACGAGAGATTGTTCTGGCGGCCTTGCGTCCCGACCGCGTACCGCACCACTTCACATGCGTCCTGCAAGGATCGCTCCGAACCACGGGCAGGGGTGCAAGCGGTTGCCGGCTGCATCCCAGTGCCCATCACAAGCGATATTCCATATGTGCGTGGCTTTGGCCTAGTTTCCGCATGTCAATGGAGATGACCTGCTGCTGATCCTGCACCACGCGAAAGGGGCGTCGTTTATGCCCTTTGTGAATCCATGATGTCAACCGTGCCGCAGGTCGTCAGTGGTCACCTCTGTTAAACGCGTGTTCATTGTGCTGTCATGTCGCTAGACAAGCTCGCGAGCTGGGGGCTGGAGAAACAGGGAAGGGGAGCTGCAAGATCCGGGCGATCGCCTACCCCACGTCACCACTGCACAAGGCGCCCTCGCATCGTGGCCCCTGGCATCACCTTCGCAGCAAGTACAATTCCTTTCAGCGCTGTTTGCACCGCCACAGATAATAAACTTCACACACCACATGTCGTGGCCACATCCTTTCAGCTCACACGTCCCCTGTTACGTGCATGCGGGACGCGGTCCAGACCCTCTGCGGCGGTGCATCCCGTTCCCAGGTCAACACATTGGTTTACTTTCCGTCGCCTTTCGGCTCGACAGGGTATTGCCCTTCTGCATTGGGTTCGGAGTGTATTAATCCTTCACCATGGGAAGCTGGGGATCTGCATGCCGATCGCGTAGCCTCGTCGGCGAGGTCAATGGGCATCACGGGTCACCGCTAAAGAGCCAGATACGAAGAACGACATCCTGGTCCTGATATGAACGCTACATGGGCGACTTGAATATTCGAGTACCATGACAATCGCACGATCCAATTAATGTAGAGTGGTAGTTTTTGGCCGTTGTTGGTGCACTGAGGCAGCCTACCCGTCAACTTTGGTTGCGGTGCGTCAACGCACTAGTGCTCAACACCCTCCTTCCCCACCACCCCTCTCCGGCACCGCCACCCCAGGCCTACGCGTTACTGCCAGCTCAAGAGGACTGTAACTACTTTCCTATACGGCGTTTCACTGCAGCGTTGATACCCCAGCTTTTTCAGCTGCGACACGAATCCCCCAGATTGATGCACTGTGAGGCGAAGTTGAAGATGGGCTAAGTCAAAACGGCTATCGAAACCTTCAGCTGAAAATGAAGAGTGGCGAAAGATCGATGCCTGGACCGTCTCTTCCATTCTATTCGAAAGCTGAACGTATCGCGTGCTCTCTCGTCTCGAATTGCCATGCCTATGACTTGCTTCTGGTGGACACATATCTCACCGCCACCGGGTTTGAGATACGGGCGCGCCTTTACAAGCAAAATTCAAAGATGTCCAAAATTCTACGACGAACACAGTTGTCGCACTTGAGCTTAGACTCTGCAACACGTGCGAGATTTTATGTGCGAACAACGCAGCGGTCTGCATTGGTAACGCAAGCGGGATTGACCAAATACGGTGGATTGAAGTAAATTGCAAGGTAAGCGTTGCTGTTGATGTGGATTCAAGCAAGCCTGGCCACAGTATGGGCTTCGTTGTCCCGAGTGTTCGAGGAGATTGGCTTGTTCTGCCACTGAAGTGTGTAGTTGGGGGAACGGAGCTGTCTTGGGAGCTGACCGAGTACAGTGCAAGCTTTACTCGCAGAATTGTATCCATTACCGTCAACGTATGGAGTCGAAAGAGAGGACGGTGAACTGTTAACTTGACTATGTTGCGCGCATCTCGATATGCGTCAAGCAAACGGCCGGGATCGCTACAAAGCACTAGAAGCGAACACTTGCAAAGAAAGCCATTTCACAACAGTGATCTGCAACAATCTTGTTACTGACTCTACTCATACAGGTTTACTATGTTCGCCACCTATCTTCCGGGAGCTCGAGTGTATATCGCGCTATAGTGTTATCATAAGGACCGACCAACATCGCGCACCCGCACCAAAGATCTACCGCGACAACCTAATATTACCATCATAAAACCATTATACAAGAACCTTTCTAGCTCGCCTGCCTAGCCGTATGAATAATTCAATTCATACGGAAAGAAGGGCAAAACCAATCACTCTAGTACTCCGCAACCACGTACTAGATGGCCCTCGCTAAGGACAGCCTGAGGACTACACACCAATCAGTCACGACCCACGCACCGCTAGAACTACTACTACTGCCAGAAAGATGAAGACGACAAGGAAAAAGACAGTTTCACCAATCGAAAGCTGGTCTTATCTAGGTTTGCCTTGTGTCACCCGCGTAATCCGCGCTGGGTTCAAGCCTCTCCACGATGCGCATAACCCACCGAGCATACCTTACCATATCATCCCAAATTAGCTAAAATATCATTTCATGAAAGAGTCGCCACTCGACATGTGCCTTAAGCTCTTGCCATTAAAGTTCGTTCCCGGTCTTGAGGGTGTTAGGGCAACGGACACTTCGTATCGTAGGGAGATGATTTCCACGGATTGCATTGCGCATCCCCTCAGAGTTGTCTACACTGACAACTCCCGCTGGAGAGACTCGAGACGGTGGAGGAGGCATACTCCCGCTACGCTAGTTGATTACATCTTACAACCCCGTCCGCAACAACCATACAACTATTTCACATCCAGGTTGTTTGTATGGTCACGGCAGTTCCAACAAGAACAGTGTCCCACTTAGTCGGGTATTCCAGTGCTATAAATCTGGAGATGCTATCGGTAACCTCAAGTGGGATACGTCCACTGCTCCCGACGGCGCGTCTGAAGATGAGTAGCTATGTCGGAAAAAGGCGACGATCATGGAAATCATCGAGGACCACAATTTGGAATTTATGGGTGTGGTCTTGCGTGAACATGTAGGTGTGGCGTTTTAGGGTGAGGACAGAAAGTGGAATATATGGCTGAGGAAACCTGTCTAGCGTCGTGGATAGGAACGAACGGTCTAAGACAGATGGCAGGCGCTGCTGGAGGATCTTGTAGATTCAACAAATCTTCGAGATTACCATCATGCTTATCACAAAGGACGTTAGGAATTGCCTGGATTTCTGGCGACTTATCCACTAGCACACCATTCTTCAAGGTAGCTGTCAAGCCGACGTCGTCGCGCATAGGAAAGGTCCGGTAGATTGCAAACGATTTGACCAGAATAATTGCGACCATGACGTCCCGTGATCACCGTCCCGAAATACACCCCGAAGATGGGACCAGCGCCTTTAACCTTGTCTTGCGGTAAACGCATTTCTCTCCTAAGCAAACCCGTGGACATTCACTCCCATACCTTCGCCTCGACTGGTGTTCCGTCTCTTTTCACATGATCTAAGCATTTTCTTACAACAATACCAGCGTGACGTCCTCAAGTCCTCTAGTGGTGGAGGTATTGCCCAAGCATCCATCCCTCTTTGACCACGCCATTTCCTGAGCTCGAACGTCGAAACTCGTCTTCTAAAGATGTATAATCTCTCTTTATCTAGTAGCCAGTCTGGCTATTATCTTCAACGTCGCTAATGGTTTTCCGCATCCCGCCAAAGTGATCATCGTGTGAATCGCCTAAAACTCTAACGTTCTGGCGCTGGCGACCTGTCTAAAGACGTTTGATAAGAACTCGCGTGGCCGAAGTTGTATCCATCAATGGCACCAAGGTCGCAGTGATCCTCCAGTCACCTGACAAGGGTGTTCGGGATACTGCACAATACCTCCGGCTCGTTACCTAAGTGCCTTTGGGCTAATTCCGCGTTAAACTACCAGAAATGGATACTTTCAAAAAATGGCCGGCTTCACCGGACTCTACGTACATCTTGTAACGGTAACTAAATGGAGACGGAGGGCTTGACACACGGGTAGAAGAAGCGGGTGGTGGCTGACGTCTTGGCGTTGCATATCCGTCCTTATCATATCACACCATACCTTTGCCCCGCCATCAAGGGTGAAAAGCAAGACAAGGACATGGAAAAGCAACACAAGAACCTAAAGGCTGTGCTGAAATGGGCTCTCAAGGACCACAATAAAGTCCTCCGGAGTGTGACCACTATCGTGGTTGCTACACCGTAGAATAAATCGGAATCGTTGAATCAAGTCCTCGTTGAGCTATTTGATGAGGACTCGTCGTTCACCAAGTCTAAGCTTGAATGGTCGCAAAGTTCGTGTCGAAACGATAGAACTACGGTTGTTGACCTTATGGCGATGCCTTCGAGAATTTGAATCGAGGGCCACGCGGTTCCTCACGGGAGGGATTTGTTGAGCGCCGTTGCTCGCGTCGCGGGTCGGATAGTATCTCTACTTTCCCCGATTCGAAGCGTCCTAGAGGTATTCATAAGGACAAGGCTGGCATCATCAGACTACATAAAATTAGCTAACTTTCCTCGATTTCAGTGTCAGTTCAGGGCCTTCATCGGATACTCGAAACATCTGTATCGTCGTCCAGCTTTGCCGGTGCCCTTCTGGAAGCCCGTAATTACCCGCGTGCATGCTCACACCTTTCCTGCCGTCATCTCATTTACGCCTTCCCTCCAAATGCACCCACTTTGTCCTACCAGCACCTCTCCCACGCCACGGTAGCTGACACGGCAGTTGGATGATACCAGCCTGCCTCGGCCAAACTGCCAAAGATACCTAAAACGATGATTCCGACGGCCCTTTCAGCCGCTGACCAAACGTTGTAGGATCAACACGGCGTTGATCCCACGCGCTACCCCGCACGCGCTAGCGACCAATTGAACGCGCGAACGCCAAAAGTGCTGGATGAATTGGCATGCGGCGAGCTGCAATATTAACCTGCATGCGCTCGTGCTGGCGTAATGCCGAAAGCTAATAAAGGTCGGGCTCGCTCTCTTGTTTTGCGGTTTCTTGCGCTGCCTACTCGAACAGCTCTCCCTTCCTCTGTCCCTTCCTCTGTCCAACGCGTGGTGATAGCGACAGCGCAGACTATCACGATACACAATGGCGAGCGCGATTGACGAACCCAAGTTAAGCGGCGTGCTGGCTGATGATAAGAAAGTTGAAGATGTCGCTGAGAAAGATCGGATTTCGGATGGCGAAGTCGAGGTAAATACCGACGTGTTGGACGAGAAAGCGGCAAGGAAGGCCTTGGCCAAAGTGGACTATCGGCTTGTCCCCATACTCTCGCTCCTATATCTCGTTGCTTTCATCGATCGCAGCAACAGTATGTTCCCAAGAACTCTACTGACCCCCAACGGATGCTGACGATGTCGTAGTCGGCAATGCGAAAGTCGCAGGCTTAGTCACAGATCTGCATATGGAGACGGGCCAGGGCGGCCTCAAGTACAACACTGCTGTTACGCTCTTTTTCGTACCGTACACGCTGCTCGAAGTTCCCAGCAATATCGTTCTTAAGTTGATGCCAGCGAATCGGTGGATCGCGATTATCATGTTCTCCTGGGGTCTGGTCATGACTTTGATGGGCCTGGTCGAGAACTATGCCGGCTTGCTTGCTGGACGATTCTTTTTGGGCGTCACTGAGGTCTGCCAGCCCCGAACATCGTCCATAAGACCGTGTGCTGATTGATGTGTATAGGCCGGTTTCTTTCCTGCAGCAACCTTCCTTTTGACCCTCTGGTATCGCCGTTATGAAGTCCAGCGTCGTATGGCCGTATTCTACGTCGCAGCCTCGCTCTCCGGTGCTTTCTCTGGACTACTTGCCTTCGCCATCCAGAAGCTCGACGGCCGCTCAGGCCTTAAAGGATGGCAATGGATCTTCCTCATCGAAGGCTTGATTCCAGTCTTTCTTGCGCTCTTCATCTGGAAGGTGTTGCCCAATTCGCCAGAGACTGCAAGTTTTTTGACGCAAGCGGAGAGAGACCTCTTGGTGAGGCGACTAGCGGAAGAGACCGGTAGCGGCCATGGAAAGGTCACGAACGCGGATAAGATGGGAAGCAAGTACATCAAGGCGGGGTTGTCGGACTACAAGATTTGGTGTGCTATCGTTATCTTCTGGGGTAACACTGTCGGTGTATACGGGTGAGTATCCAGTCTTACTTTGAACGGACGTTTACTAACGCGCATGCAGCTTCACCGCCACCGTCCCAACGGTCATCAATGGCCTTGGCTACTCCCGCGCAAATGCACAGCTCCTCACGATTCCCATCTACGTTTTCGCATCGATCCTCACCATAATCTTCGCCTGGTGGTCCGATTACAAGCGCACCCGCTCCCCCTTCATCATGGCCGGCTTCGCCATCGCAGCCTGCGGTTTCATTGCCCAACTCGCCATACCCCACCCGAAGTGGCCAGGTCTCACCTACGGCTTTCTCTTTCCCGTTGCTGGTGGCCTCTACAGTCCCTTCATCATCCTTGTCTCCTGGATCGCAAACTCTCTAGCACCCAGCAGCAAGCGCGCGATTGGTATGGCGTTGCTGATTAGTGTGGGTAATATGGGTGGTATCATGGGCAGCAATATTTATCTGGATCGCGAAAAGCCCAAGTATACGACCGGGTTTGGGGTTAGTTTGGCAATGTGCTGCTCGTCTATTGTGATGACCTTCTTTTTGAGGACTATGTATCAGAAGGAGAACCATAAGAGAGATGCTTTGATGGCGGAGCAAGGGGAGGAGGCGATAAGGGCGAGGTACTCGGATGAAGAGATGCTAGAGCTGGGAGATAAGAGTCCATTCTTCCGGTACACATTGTAGGTGTAGTATCTAGATAGACTATGTGTGCCGCAAGGGCAGGTGCGCCGCTCGAATACAAATTTTGGCGTGATAGTTCTCATTGCCCCAGCCTTCGAGTCATGTGTCTTGTATAGAGTCAACGATGTGCACTGAGCGCTGTGGAGTCTGGACTGATACGTCGTTGCACGCGCACGCACCCTGAGGACGGCCGAGCACGATGTTTTGGCCGCCGATGACCTCATGCGCAAGTTTTATTACTTCATGAGTAGCGGCTGGCGCACGGCCGTGAGACGAGATCGTAGACTCACCTTTTTTTCACATGGAGTCAGAGTAAGAACGACTCATATATGGAAACAGTGGGCCTACCTTAGGATATAAAACGAGAGCTGGAGATGTGATTCTCCCTCTTCTCCTCAACACCGATTCGAAAAAGCGAGAGAACTGTATCATACTTCGGCTTTGTACGGCAACTGCACTGTAATTCGAGTAAGTGAGAATCGCTACAATGCCGGTAAAAGAGGTGTGGAGTGGAAATCCAAGCTGCACTATCCTCAGAGAAGATCTAGACAGTATCTCTGCGTCTTCATACACAAGCCTTCCTCAAACATCACAAGGCCGATGGCTTTGTCACGGATGTCGCGTTGATGAAAGTGACGCTGGTCTCCACTGGCAGCACATGAACTCCTACGGCTTCGAACACATCATGGCCCTACAACCAGAATTTGAGAAAGAAAAAGAGCCCAGCGAGATCTCTTTCGAAAGCGGCTACTCATACGACGAATCTCCAAAAGACGAGCCGCTTCCTGGGGTTAGTCCAGGCGAGAACGAGGTCGTGGCCTATTTCCGAAAGAAGGCCATTGATACTCATAAAACACCCTGGCCGGAGAACTTCTACACGGCGCCGAAGAGTGATAGTACGGGATTTGCCTGCTTTCGAAACCCGCCTCAAGCGTACGAATGTCTGAACTACTTCGTTTTTTTGGACGGCCAACTTCACCGAAGCGACCGAGTCTGCGGCTTTTCTAGGGTCAAATATCCAAGCATTCACCATCTGGAACTCCGCGAGGAGACTTGGGAGAATAAGAAGGCGCTCCAGAAAATGAATGTTGGAATTCCCAGTGCGACACTCCCCGAGGATGTGAATACAAATTTCTACTGCCCGCTTTGCCTGTCCCACGAGCCAGACCTAGAGACGCATCCGGATTGGAAGGCCCACGTTGACTCTGATCCAAACTATAGAACTGCTGTGCAGAATCCTCTGGCACACTTATTCAATCAACGTCAGGATATCTTTACAGGGCCGTGGCACGTCTACATCAACAGCTTGATTGATCCTGAACCCGGTATGGATGAAATAAAGGACGATAAGCTCGTACCTGGAATACGATGCCGAAACATGAGATTCGGACACGGATCACAGTGGCCGGATGCTCGTTGCAGCTATGTATGGGGAGCAATCGTGACCTTCGCCTGGTCGGAAAGTTGTGGTTTGGCCGGTCGAATTGAGCCCCTCAAAATGGGACCAATCGCGGAAGAACCGGATCCAGATTTGCCACGCCTGCCAGATCATCCTCCAGTAGGAGCGTTGACTGAATTGTGCCCCGAATGGCCTACTGTACTCGAAGAGAGAGAGGAAACGGCAGAATTTTGGCAGGAATTTTTTGGGTTCGGTAAAGATGGTTATTATCATCATAATCGTAACAATATGTCTTACCCTTACTAGTAGGTAACCCTTACTTGATCACTGTTTCTTGTAAAGTATGGGGCGATGGGTATGATCCAAAGGATTTAATCAAGTCTTTCCACGAAAAGTTGCCCATCGTGATAATGGAGACCACGAAGACTTAATCGTATTTGCAGTGCGCTGGATTTGTTTTCTGATAATGGCTGGCGCTGTTGGGCGGTATTGATAGCCCTGCTCTTCCCACGGTTGACGCAACCACAACTTCCAAACACTGAGTTAGGCAATACGAGCACCCACCTACAATCAAACCAATGTCTCTTTTCCGAAAACCCAGTCTGAGTTCCCGCAACTATTGAATGCGCAAAATACGTGTCAAAACCTAAAGACTGTGCCTCGTCATCCAGCGCGGCGGTGAAAGTGAATGCTAGCGTCCTGTGGGGCCCGTGCGGCAGTCCCAAACTCCTTCTTCCTCGAGGCTTCCCTCACCATTCCCACAAACCTCGATAGATCAAGAACATTGTTCCACATGAACCCTTCGGCATACCCTTTTTTGCAACACAAACTCACATCGACATACTCATACGCACTCAGGGATGCATCGTGCATCCACAATGCCTAACAGACGATATCAGTACGAAACGGACGATTTCGTTGTCTCGGACTCGGAAGTCGAATATGTCAGTAGCAAGACGAAGCCTGCCCGTAATCGCCGCAAACAGTCTACAAGCGGCCGACAACGCGATGCTCACGCGAGCGATGCGCGCACACACCAGCCGGCCACTCAGGACAAGTACGCAAATTCAAAAGACTCTTCGGATACTTCAGTTCTCCGCGCCAAATCCTCGAAGATTGCCAAGAAGGCGAAATCTGCTTGCAATCGCACGGCACGTCGCGACGAAGCGTTGCTCCGAGAGCTTGCTGATTTAGCACCTCACAATGCTCCGCCGAAGAAGTCTTCCATCGCAGATTTCATGGAGTTTTTGGAATCAGAGGATGACTTGTCGCACCCGCAATACTCTCGACCTGTCAAGAAAGTGAAGCCGGCGCGCAATCATGCTCTCCACTCTCGCCGCAAGAAGTCAGACTTGAGTCGAGAGCTGGCCGATCTTGCACCTTACAATGCACCCCCAAAAAGCTCTTCTAAGGAAGACTTTATGGAGTTGTCAGGCTTAGAAGAGGAAGTGTCGCGCCCGCACATCAACAAGACGACACCCAAATCGAAGCCCACGTCTTCACGTCCCGCCATTGCCAAAGCCGCAAAGAAGGACAAGCGCATCACCGACATGTTCCGTATCTCAAAGAAGTCGACGTACCACAAGACCACTCGCCCTAAACCCACGCGAGGTTTCGAAGAGCTCACCGACCTCGTGATTGAGCAGAAGGGATTCTGCGAGTGGCAGAACAACCTCCTCTACCGCGAGGGTGAATACCAATACCACCGCTCAGTCAGCGTCTCTTCAAGCCAGCGACCCAAAGGAATGAATCTCCTCAAGCTACCCGGCGAGCTTCGAAATCGAATCTACCACATCTTACTCGAAAACGAGCAGGAGATTACTATCAAGAAGCAATCCTCAGCAGAAGGCTTCCGCCGCTCCGCACGCCGCGGAGCAGACAAGTCGCGCTTCCAATCGTACGCCCTGGCGCAGACGTGCCGCCAGCTCCGATTCGAGTACCTCCCATGGCTGCGCCAGACCCGCCGCGTTCGTGTTGGTCTAATGGAGATGTACGAATACCTCGATGTCTTCCATCGCGCAGATGATATTGATGAGCCCGATCAGCGTGCAGAGGGTCATGTGGAGCCGACGTGGGACGACTTCGCCATACCGGAAGGCATCGATGTGCTTCCGCTCGCAAAGATCGCTGGCGCCTCGCCGAAGCTGCACTTCTACCTTGAGCCGGCGGAAGACGAGGTGCGCTTCCCGCAATACCACGAGCTTACGACTATGAAGCGCATCGTCGAATCCTACGCGCAATGGCGTCACATTGTTTCCGCCGTCCGCCTGAAGAGTATCCGGCTATTCTCCGAGGAAAACCGTTTGACCTGGTACAAGTACGACCGCTATATCGAACTGCATTGTCGTCGAGCGCTCCCAGGTAGAGCCGACATGCAGAAACCCCTGATTGGGTCGTGGGTCTTCAAAAGTGGCATGTATGAGCGCGAGGACCTCTATGTCTCCTGCGATACTGCGCGCGGAATGCACGTTTGGGAGCCGCGCGGGATGCTGAAGGGTTTTCTGGTCGATTATTCTTTTGAGGCGTGTGAGGACAATCCTGAGCGGGAGTGTGTGATGAGGGTTGATGTAGCGAGCAAGCTTGGGTATCGGGTGCTTGGCTAGTGGGTGTGTTACGCACCTTTAATCCATTATTGCGTTGATGCCTATCAATATAGAGAGGAAGTGTTTGTTAAGGTTTAACAAGTCACGCGTACAAACATCAAGAAGCTTGTTTAGCTCTTAGTTATCAAGCTTACTGAGAAAGTGTAGACTAAATAATATTGTAAACGTTTTAACGTCTATCCATGCGTGCCGGAAAACCACCCGTGCCAGAATGAATATATCGCGTAGACATCTTACTTTCCCACCCCACACTCAATCGACTTTTGGCCATTGTGACCCATCTTCCCACGTATCTCTCCCTAGAAGGATATCATGCTCTTCAAAAAATCCAGGGCCCTTGCTTGTGCTGTCGGTCGTTTCCTATAAAGTATTTAGAATTGCATTTGCTTCGCACCCTTACTCCTTCAGAACTATTGGCTTAATATATTTTTCGGTGCGTCAACGCAATACCTCTATTGAATGAACAGATTTTTCTCAATTTCAAGACAATCAGTAATGGGAACCGCTGATTTCGCGGAAGCCCTGTGCCACGATCAACGGGTCGTACTCTGGCTGAAGTAACCATACTTGTAGGAAGCCGAGTCAGCAGCAGGGTTCGAAGGTCCTGAAGGATAAAGCAGCTGATGTCAGCCTGTTGATGACCGGACGTCGTCACGTGGCTACCTTTTCTACGCTAGACAAAATGGGCAACCCCACTTTTATATACGTATAAGAAGTACGGCTATCTAACTTAACAAGGGTTGGAAATTTCACGTTCGTCACACCAGCATCGAGATCATCATCACTGTCATCATTATCATTACCATCACTACTACGATATAGCTATGGCGCAATTGACCATAGCAGATCTAAAGGATTTCCCAAGCCTTTACCACTCGCCCAGAGATGTAGGTGATGTACTCGTAGGCGAGGATGCCGCCCGCCTTCTCATTGAAGCAAGCTCGTCTGGCAACGACACGGCCTTACAAAGCTTGCTATCGCAGCCACAATGGATCGAGACACTGCTCGAAGAACCGCACAGCATCTATAGTGAGAGTCGTCCAAGTCAAGGTCCCCACGATGCGCGCGAGGTGACGGCAACGCGAATGTCAAACCTCGAACGGGCTTTGACAGTAGCAGCTTTGAATGGCCATGCTGCTGTTGTATCTATGTTACTTGCCTTCGCAACACAACAAGGCATTGACGCTTCTGATGTCATTGCGAAATCGACAGTCAACAAGATCATCGGCGGTGGGCACGCCGCTGTGGTCAAGGCAGTAGCATCTGCAGACCCGAATATCATCAACAGGTCCATCCACGGTATGCTGCCACTTTACGAGGCCGTAAGACGAAGGCAAACCGAGGTGGTCGCTGTGCTGCTCGAGCTTGGGGCGGATCCATTGCGTTCTGCGTCGAAAAAACTTGGGAGCTACAACTCGTCTCTGATGTCTCTCGCCGCAATGGCTGAAGGTCCGCGCATGACTAAGATGCTGTTGGAACACGGTACCCCTGTCGCTCATACTGGTGCGTTACATACCGCTGCACATCGCGGTCATCTCGATACTATGCGCCTCCTATTGCAGCATGGCGCGGACGTGAACGAGGTCCTTTCCAATTGGCGGAGCTGGACGCCGATGCGTTTCGCCGCCTCTAAGGGCCAAGTCGATGCCAAGAAGTTGCTGGAGCTCAGTGGGGCACGCTCTGACTTGAAGGACGTGGATGGGAAGACACCTGCGCAACTGCTGGAGGAGCGTAACACTGCTTAGCACTAGCACACACCGATAATGGGCAGTGTTGTTAGGCATCGAGCAAATTGCTTTTGGAAGAGTATCGAGACACGGTGGAGAGCTCAGCTGATACGAGCAAACGGTACGGCGGTCCAGGGGAGTCCGAAGTGGTCGAAATGCTAAACACTAGAACTGGACGATTTCCCTACCAACGGCCTCAGATTCGGGGACAGGCGGGACAGGCCCCGATAGGCCCGGAGGCAGGCTGTTCAAGCTACTATAGGCTACAAAGACTACGAATCCTACGGAGGCTGGCGGTCGGGCTGGCTAGGCGCGGTGCCTACGATACTTGTTCTCGGAGCGAAGCTAAGCGAAGTATATTCTAGGTCGGACTTTACTCGAACTTTTCTTAGCGCTTACGAAAACGGTATAATTTTCCTAAATCAAGTAACTTGTTGTAAGGTCTTATTAGCTATAGACAAAGTAATTATAGTGAATTTATATCGAAGAAGAATCTTTCATTACGGCGCAAAACAAGATAGGATTTTACGGTCTACTTGACTGTAGCCGGTGAAAGCATGGCGTCTAGAGGCGTTATAGTGTTAGGTATGTAGATAGTGCTCCTTTTCACAGTCATAGGTGTGTCTCGAGTCCGGCGCTAAATTACCAGGTGCAAAGAGATCCGGCCCATACGTGCAGCACAAAGTATCAAACACGTCTTCCTACTCTGTCTTTAGCAATTACTACAGCACAAGTGTATCAAGAACTCGCATTTGACACAACATTCTTGCAAAAGGGACGCTGCAATTCCCCGCTCGCTATCTCCAAACCCCTCATCGGTTCCTCCGGCAAATGCAGCATGGCCAAGTAATCCTCAGTGCACCGATCGGCCGCGTTGATAAACCGTACCTGAACGGTCCCAGTCAGTCAATCCGCAAGCCTATCAAACGGCAGACGGTGTTCAATCTATTTCACGTGATTGGATAGTTTGACAATTTTGAAGTTTGTGAGGCTGAGTTTTGATCGGGAGAAGTCGTAGAGTCCCTAACACCACTACGGAAGCGAGACGGCACGGTAACATCCATCGAACAAGATGGGATCCACAAGATAAGATATACACATACATCGAGCTAGAACAATACTGCTCATCACTGAACGTCCATTCAGCTATCTAAAGACCAATCTTGAATCGACCGATCTCGGGGGGATATCATGCATCTGCAGCATACAACGAAAAGGAATAAAGCGGCAGAAGTGCCTAGTATCTACACATTAAAAACCCCGTGTCCACATGGCAAGAGCATGTCGTCAAATTCGTCCGATCTATCTTCTCTTCCTCCTCCATGGTTAATTAGTATTACGGAATATGTTGTGGGTATCACGTTGGTCGTGCAGGTGGCGGGCCCGGCGGCGGTTGCGCATCGGACAGAGGCGGAGGTTGGTGTGACGGCACGGGTTGATGCGGCGGTGTCGGTGCCTCGGCGACATTGGCGGGAGGAGACGGTACCGTTGCAGGGGACGTAGGCGCCTGGTACGGTGCTTGCGTGCCTGGCAGTATTGGGGAGACGGTGCGCTCGGTTACGTTTGAGCCGTCCTTTGGCTGCTCGCCGTAGAATGTCTGTGCACCGTTTTGCGGAGGCATGTAGACCTGGCCCGGGGGAGGCATGGGATAGCCCTGCCCGTTAGGCCCGGGAGACCAGCCTTGCGGCGGAGGGTAGTATGCTTGGCCGTTCTGCGGAACACCGTTGGGATAGTACGCTCCTGGGGCACCGGGTTGCGGCTGGAAGCCTGGGCCGTACGTCGGGCCGGGGGTCTGGCCCATTTGAGGAAGTGGTTGACCTTCGGGAACGATACCGATGGTGTTGCGCGAGTATTGGCCGAGGAGAGGCACAGGGTAGGAGTGGCGGAATCCCCACTTCCACCACAGCTTGAAGGCCTGGAATGATCCCGTTTGGTTCCATTTCTCGCGCAGCAGCTTTTGGTCTTCGGGGCTGCGCTTGCTCTGGGTACGCGTAAAGCAGGCGACCCATAACGAGATGCAGATCCAGGCGATGGTTCCGAACCGCAGGGCGCTCTTGCCGAGCATCAGTCGTCGGAACCAGATCCAGCTCTCGAGGAAGCCGAGCAGGAAGAGACCCGGGATGATGGAGGCGATGATGATGACCCAGGTCCTGAGGTTGGTGCAGCCAGAGTACCACGAGCACACAGTGAGGTCGTCATCGCCGCCGCCGCTCCGGTAGTTGCCGCCGCTGCCGGAGGTGGGATACGAGTAGGAAGAATACGAGTAGGGCGTGGAGCAGTCGGCGACGTAGTACTTGTAGTTGTATGCGGTCGAGGTGACTAGCGGTGCGCCGCCGGCAGTCAGATACCACGTCTCTGTCTGGGTCGGTCCATACGTGAGGAAGGTTTCTACGGATCCCGTAGCCTTTGAGGTGGGCGTCACCTGATCGCGCACCACGGTCGGTACCGAGACGGTCTCGTCGACGCTAACGGTGAATGGCGTAGGACATGAGGCAGGCGCCGTGTACGTGACGGGCATGCGAAAGACGGTGTAGACGGTATCCGTCGACGTGGAGGTGAGGTCTGCGCTCGGGTCGTACGTGGGCTCGAGATCGGCCTCTGGGACGGAGCCTTCGCTGTAGAAGGCATACACGACCTCGAGGTCATCGTCGTAGTAGTAGGAATACCGCGTGGATGTGGAGTAGGGCGACACGGTCGGAGAGGCGCCCGTCTTTATGTCGCGCGTGGAGGTGAAGCTGTAGGTGGTGGTGTCGCCGTCGAAATAGGTGTAGGCCGAGGGCGAGACGTAGTCCTGCATGCGCGAGGTGTATGTCCAGAAGGCGGCGGTGCTGCTGGTGGTCCTGGTCTGCGCGTGAACGGTCGCGAGGCCGGCCAGCAGAGCGAGGCACGAGGCCTTTCGGGCGAAGATGGGCGACATGGTGGTTGAACCCCTAATGCGGTCGCGTAGTCGCGTGTGCTTTCACAAGGCGGCGCAAGGCGAGAGACGGCGGAGGCGGATGAGGCTGCACAGCTCGCAGCGGGCGGGCGCCGGGCGTCATTTTAAAGCATCGCGCGTTCGCTCTGATGCGACGCCGTCAACGCCCTTCCTTCACCGGTCCTGAGCGAGCCATCGCCAAAGGCACAATTCCCCCCTTGGCGATGTTGCTTTTGCTTGGACCCACGGCGGCCCACCAATCACGGCCCCGTCGCGTGCAGAAGCTTAACCTTAACGGACCACGCCTATCCCGATCGGGCGCTAGCCAATCTCCCGTGCATGTGGCCCGTGATTATTTTAAGGCTGGACCCTCGTATTTGGGCGACGCTACGCTACTCACCACGGCTACTAACCACCACAGCACCCCGTCCCCTTGCAGCCTGCTGCGCCTCCGCGTTCGATATCAAGTGAAGCTTGACTCATCTCGCTGCCTCTCCTCATCCGGACCACGTTGGGCGTTGGTCATGGCCACGCTCGCGTTCCTGTCTGCTGTTGGAGCCCATCGTCGGGACCGATGTCGACGTGCGCTGCCGCCATGCATAGTGCGCGGGTCGAGGTGGCGCCCGAACACGACACCGGAAACAGACTGCTATGCGAAATACGGCACTAGCGCTGGCCGAATGCTCGTGAGTCTTGGTCGCCCTATGAGCAGGTCCAGTCCATCAACGAGCGGCACACCACTCCCGAGCGCGCTGTATCATCGTACCATAGCCCGCCCAGATCACCAAATATGGCTCTGCATGCGCAGTTACCAAGACGCCTTGCCATTGCCCATGTTGAACTTGGCCAAGCGATCAACGCACCGAGGTGAAAATCTGGCCGCACGTGGGGTCCGTCTTTGTTCGGCCTTGCAATTTACCACTCGTACGTGACTGCACACCGAGCCAGCCGCGACTCGCACCATCGCGCCTTTTTGGGCCCATCAGTAGCATCCAAGCGGTCATGAGCCAACGCAGATGTAGGCAATCGATGTCGCGGACCATGGTATGCGAGCCAAGCTGTACGCGGTGTTCTTCAGCCTTACGCATCAGCGCGGCTCAAGCGATGATGAGAACTGTAGATTCAATACGCGTATTTCGGGTAATCGATAGCTGTGGTGCAACCACCCCCATGTCTCACCTACATAGCTCCATGCCTCATACCTCATACGACCAACACCACAACATTGTCCATGTGAAGCATGTCATAATCTACGGCGGCTCCTCAATCCAGGCTGCACTTCACTGCGGGAAGCCGGTGTTCTGCATCGGTGCACTGACCACACATTCAAGAGTGTGACTGTGCTATCTCGACACTGTCGACACTTTGGCGTGTCTGCTCGTCACAAGCAAGTCGCGCAAGACGAGGCTGTGCGTCCAATACTACCAGTAATGCCTGGGTCACAGTCACAGTGAATACCCGGATGCACTAAACCCAGTCGCGCTTCCGCCTTGTCTAAGCCGAAGAGATGGTTAGCTTCAGGGACCGTCCTGATTAAAAATTGCCGCAGCGTCTCTAGCCACTCACGTGCCACTGCAACATCTCTAGCAACAGCCACTCCGACCATCAAATTCCACCTACCTTTCGCACCTGCTGCACCCCCTAATCATCAACCGTCGCACAGCAATAGAGGCCGCAGTATTACTATACTAACTACGCGCTTTCGATTGATGCCCTCGGCGAGGAATTTGGACTATTACTAGTGGAGTTGCGTTGATTTGAACGTTTTTGTAGTTACGGGCGCGTTTTAGAGGGCCCGCTGATAGGGAATGTAGGACAATTCAAGGCTCACCTGAGGGACCAGGTGAGCCTTGAATTGATTGCGGGAATGGCCCCGGGGCGTTGGCCCCCGTTGGCCCCGGGGCGTATATCTTAACATAGCCTAGAGAAAGGGGGTGCTACGTCACCCCCTTGAACAACGTCGAGTGATCGCGACACTGCAACTTGACGGCGCAGCAACCATGATGTTGATGATTTCGATCATGTCCCCAGCCCAGCAACCAATATTTTGAATGATCTCGATCATTTCCCCGGCGCAGCAACCATGATGTTAATGGCTAGGCAGGGGCCAGCAACAAAGGGCTCATTTGCCTTCGTTAGAGGCTCGTGGGGATACAACACGCCACGGCGCGGGACAGATACTCGACCAACTTCGAACTACAGCGACGTTTCTCCTGTTCCGCTTGTATCTCTTAGACAGAGGACGTTTTCGATATCGAGGATATCATGGCTCGACTATCCCGGACTCGGCCGGTCGTTGCGCTACAACGACATGCCTGCCACCGGGCAGTACGCCATCGGTACCCATGCCTGCTGTGTGGGCGCACAGTCCGAACCACTTCCTGCACGTGAGGTCGCCATGATGAGCATCATGGAGCGACTTACCGACAAAGAGAATTGGCAAAAGAAGATTTTTGACAAGGACGTTGTAGCGAGATGGCGAGACGAGGCCCTTGCGATCCCGGACAGCGACCTGTGGAACATGCTTGACCCCGATGAATCCGTTGTGCCACTGAAGGGTATCTTGAACGGCAACACATTCGATTGCGTGAGTAGCTTTCATGGCGGTTCTATCTCTGGCTAACCCGGTGGCAACTAGTGCGTCCAGGAGCTCCAGGCCAAAGCTGTGTATTACGAGAAGAGTGGCATCATACCTACCTTGGATGCCTACGCATCGGTAGCCAAATCAGACCGGTTGGTTTCCCCCGAGCTCCACCAAGAATTACGCAATGCCTTCGCAACCATCCAACGAGACCAAGCGTCGTCTCCAGATTGGCATCCCAACTCCAACGATACGGTACAGGATCTGGTTCACCCTTCCATGTATCCTCTACTATACGGCCGAAGCAGAGTCTTAAAAGAAGAGGCAGTGGGAGTCGCAGACGCCATCGACAAATGGGCCGGCAAGGGCGAAGTGATCGAAAAGGATAGTTGGCGTCCCGATCCCGAACTTTACAGAAATAGGTTCAGAAACCGCACGGACGGGCACATACCGTCTGACTACTGGTCTGACACATACCAGTGGCTACCGTCGAACCTCGCATTCCAGAACGATGGCTCGGTCCGATTCACTAGCTACATCAACAACCTCCACCCTACTAAGTATCCCGAGATCTACCAAACCATTGAAAAGCTGATCGCTGCATCTCTTCCGGCATGGGATCAGTGTCTTGCACTTCACGTCAACTACAATGACAAGGAAGGAGCGGGTCGAATGCGGTCCAGGTTCGTGGAAACCATGCCAAAGAATTTGGAGTGAGTATTGCGTGATCAAGCCGAGACATGCGCTGAGTTGTAATAGCGATACGAATCCCGACCTCTGGACAGTTTTGACTCTCGAAGAAATGGCCCAGGCTGCTGCAGAGGGGGAGTCGCTGGCGGAGCAAGCGGACGACTTCTACCCGACTCGCTTCCATACCCCGATAATACCGGAACCCGCTTCGGAGCACATTGATTATGGTCCTGGCTTAAATCGTCTGATAGACAGATTCCAAGGGGTAGGTCTTCAAGTCATCGTCAAGATGGCCTCCATTGAGCTCGAACCGAACAAGCCCGAGTTCCCAGGAGGAGGCTGGCATGTAAGTCTTCGCTTTTCCCTTTGGAAAGACGTAGTATATACTCATGCCCACGCGCAGGTCGAAGGCCAAATGAATGAACACATCTGCGCCACGGCACTCTACTACCTCGACAGCGAGAACATCACCTCCAGCAACCTCTCCTTCCGCGTGCAAACCCCAACCCATCTACAAGAAGATGAACCAAACAACGTCGGCCAACAGTGCTATAACTGGATGGAACAAATACTCGGAACTGGTCTTGGTGACTCCTCTTGTGTGCAATATTACGGTAGCGTGGAGACCCGGCAGGGCAGGCTGCTCGCTTTTCCGAACGTTTTGTGAGCCCACAGTCTCCTACGCGAACGTCCCTGTCAGCCCTTTGCTAATGCGTTGAATTAGTCAACATCGCGTATCACCCTTCCGGTTGATCGACGAGACAAAGCCCGGTCATCGCCGCTTCATCGCCCTCTGGCTCGTCGATCCAAACCGTCGCATCATATCTACCGCCAACGTTCCCCCACAGCAGCAGGACTGGTTGCTAGATTCGGACATCAGCAACACCCCAGAGACTCGCCGTGTGTTGATGGGCGCCGAAGAGGCGAAGGAGCACCGCTTGGAACTCATGCAGGAGCGGGCCACGTTTGTGCAAATCGCAGCGAGGGAGTGGGAAAACGCCAGGTACGACTTCTGTGAACATTGATCGACATTGGTGGTTCTAGGGGAATCGGCGATTGGCCATGTCGATACGCATATGCGAGTTACGTCACTGGTGTATAATACGTGGAAGTATTTTCAGACAACAGGTAGCTTGTGAGAGCCTGTCTGAGCTTGGTAAGTTAGTTTCTACATCATAATCAGTCGACCCAGACCCCCTCTCCAAGCGTATCAAGTCCCAAATCCACCCTACCGAAACTCTTCAGCTTCGGCGCCGCAACCCCCTCACGCTCAGCATTCAACATCCAGACGTCCTCCAAGAACCCATCCGATTCAACCTTGATCTCGTCGCCATGCTCCCCCGCCGGCACAACGCCAACGTCCAATCCAAGTATCGCAACCATGCCCGTCGGCGAGTTCGTAATGGCAACTACATCATTTCCCACGAACGGCGCGGGCGCAATCTGTCCGTAGCCATAGCCGCCCCACGCGGCGCGCGCCACGGCGCCAATCACCTCGCCTGTCTGCGCGTTGAGACTGAAGACGGTGACGATGGCTTGCGCGTTCGACTGCGACAGCGTCCAGAGACTCGATTTGGACGAGGAGATGGTGAGGGAGGATGTGGTGTATGTGGAGGCGTCGACGCTACTGGGCAGGACTTTGTAATGCTGCGGAGCCGACTCGGTGGCTATATCGTCCGAGAGCGGAATTGTGACGAGTTCGTTGTTGTCTGTGACGACGTAAAGCACGTTGCCTGTCGGGTGCGTGACCATTTGTGATGCGCCGGTCACGTTGGCTAGAATCTCTGTAATGTTCTGCTCTAGCAGCGTCGGATCGGGCGAGATGAAGAAGTTGAAGACGGAGGTTTGCGAGGAGGTGGAGGAGTGCGAATCGAGGGCGTGCAGGTGGCGGCCGTCGGGGCTCCATGCGAGGGAGCGGATGTCGGCGGCGATCTCGTTGGAGCGCATCGAGTTTGCGCCCGAGACGGTGAGGGAGAAGAGCGTGCTGCATGTTCCCGTCGACGCGGAGCCGAAGATGAGGTAGGGAGCTTGCTTGCTGGACGTGAGGTGGAGCGTGTTGAACTTCGTTGTGTTACCTGTGCCAAATTAGCTAACTCTAATCATAATCCCACGGAGAACCTTGGACGTACACGAAGCAGGGATCTCCGTTGACCCCTCATTGACCAGCGCATAGTCGGGCTGGATGGTGTATCTCGTCAACAGTCCTTTCTGCGGCTCGCTTCCAAAGACGTGAACCTGCCCGAACTGGAACCACCAGTAAGCAAATGCAATGCATGACTGGTGTCTGATAGACCTACTTGACCCGGCGCCAGAATCATAGACGGCGAAGCGCCAGCCGCAACAATCATGCCCATCTCATACACCTGCTTCACCGCATCATCCATCTCCAGCGCATGTATCACCGCGCCAGCGGTCTCGCCCACATACAAATGATGCAACGTCGCAGCCGCGCATCCCACAAGGGCGAGAAGTTCAATGACGGCGAGCATGGTAGCGGAGCACACACAAGATGCAGATGGAACAACGTTCAAAAACAAGAAAGCTCAAGCTCAGACTTAAGCTTCGCGCAACGCGAGCTCCAAGACTATCAGACGACCATGGCACAGCACGCGCCCCAGAATATGGGGTATGTGGGGTGCAGCGGACGCGCAGGGATGCATACATTGCCGGGTCCTAATCTGGCAGAAGCTCTGCTTAGGCGAATTAGACACACCCTGGTAGAGTGGACTCTTAAACGGCACTCAAAGCTGTCTACGGCTGCTTCGGCACTTCGATGCTCACGCGATAGGGAGCCAGGCAAGCGCTTCTAGAGGCCGTTGGCACCTCACGTGTTGGACATTTGATAGCGTCTCGGACGATCTCGACGCGCTGTCTCGCTTCCGCACGAGACGCGATATAGCATGTGGAACACTGGGACCGCACAGCTCAGCGAGAGAGCTGGGAGACCCTGGCGTCTCGCACGCTCGATAAATCTAGGCTGTGCTCCAAGCTGCAATGCACGACGCCTTGATTCGGCCTCAGATGATCTATACTTGATTCCCACCTCCCACACCTCCCAGAGACATCCCCACAATCCGATTCCTTCGATGTTGCGCCCGCCGCTTTGTGCGCCCCAATAAGCGACGAATATAATACTACATATTGGCTGTCGCCCACGTGCGTCTAGAGCGGGTTCAGTGCGTGGTCAGAAGGCATCGTATGCTTGAGTTTTAGTCTTAGAGAAAATATCGTGCACCGCGGAGAAAGACGGCGTAGGCCCCGTATATAGTCAGCGAGTAGGGTCGAAGACGGCACGATTGTAGCCTCTGTTGAGTGTTTTGGGGGTGAACGTCGGCATGCGGAGTGGGTAGCTCCACAGCTCTTGTGGCACGGCGGCGTGATCCGTCGCGGATCGTGTAGTAGCGCGGGTCAGTGTCTTCTCTGCTGTGCAGGCGGCTGTGATCTAGCCAGTCGTCGGTAGGGGGAATGTGTTGTGTCTGGTTATTGATTGAGGACGTGGCGCGTGCCGCGGGCGAACCCGAGGAAGCGTTGTCGTCCACGATGAGGCAGTAGGGATACAGTATGTGTCTATTGTGTAGATGTTTAACAAAGTGTTGCTTGTTGGACACACTTTGCGCAATCTTCGTATGTACCCTCCAGCATCCATACATGCCATATCCGCTTCCACGGTCCCAGCTCTTTGTTGTGGCATTACTGGACTGTCGAATCGTCAATGCCGTTTTCGAACTGGAATGTGATGCCGAAGACGGGGGGCGAGGGCCATTATCTCAAATGTAAGAGATCATGGGAGCAAGGAATGAGATTAGAGACGGCCCAAAGCTTCTATTGAAAAGAGCGAACCCCCGCCCAGCTGTTCAGCTAGTCTCAAGCACTCTCCAGTATTTACTACTCTCAGCGCCATATCATAGTCCCTTGAGCATGTGACTAAGCCAGAAGCGCTCTAGAAGTGATAAACGTGCACTCGACAAGCGTACGAGTCGTCCAAGGCGCCATTATACAGCAGCGTAGAGGTGCATGAGCGCAGGTCATCACAATTGGCCCTTCCGCACATCAGAAGCAATGCACGCTGTAAGTCTTAAAGAAGTCACCGCAATTACATCGTGCTGCAAAATTGGTCGTCTTTTGGCGTGACGGATTCTACTCCGCGCGATCGTACAAGTAGGATCTTTTACAGGGATCCCAGCCAATAGCGGCGGTGCGGGTCATCCTGGCCTCAGCTACGTAATGACCAGGGCCCCGGACCTGGACTGCTGTCAGTGCGGGAAGGTTCAGTCGATCGTTGTTCGTGCCTGAGGCTACCCTTGAGGGGATCATGCACCTCGGGAACTTTGCAGGGGTTGTTCCGGCTCTGTAGGTAGCTAGGAGTTGTCGGGACGAATCAGTGTCATCGCTGAGCGTTCTCGTTCAGAACATGTACGCGTAGGGTGATTAACGATATCGTGAAGAAGGAAACCGCTCAATGGCTCGGACTAACGACCCTCTCAATCGGACTGCCCGTGCGTCCCGCTCCCACACCCGAGGCAAGCAGTTCTAACCGACTGGCCTGCACACGGTGCTTCTTCATGACATCGACCCACTCCTCTTCCACCTCTTGCCCCTCCAACCCTTCCTCATCATCTAGTTCCGCCCTCAGGTCCTCTTCTAGTAGAGCGATCATCATGCTGAAGTCTCCGCCTAGCCTCCCTAGCGACCCCGCGCAATATAGCACCTGGGTGAGTAAAGAATCGCGAGACGCGCGGTCCTGCACGTTGGGGAGATAGGTGCGGAGGATGTCGAAGAGCATATCGACAAGGTGGAGGGGAAAGGTGGCGAGGGCGGAGGGAATGGGCTGAAGTGGATTTGTAGATTCCGAGATGGGTTTCACAGCAGGTGCTGCCGCGTCGTCGGAGCCCGGTGCTGGAAGAGCAGAGGGGAATATTGATTTGTACATGGAGATGATGGCGAAACTCTGCTCACGGAACACCTCGAGATACTTTTTTAGATACTTCTCCGTCTGCTGACCGACGGCCCATCCCGCATCGGTCTTGCCCTTTCCGTGCGTCCGTTTCTCGGACTCGGCGTCGGCAAGCTCGCGCAGTGGGTCAAGTGCCGAGAGCATAGACTCCAAGCATGCAAGCCGGCAGACGAGAAAGAGGGCGCCTAGACTGCCCTCACCGCTGCCGATGCCCGACTGGCGCATAGCCCACGACTCGTCCAGTTCGGGAGCCACGCGACGCAGCCAGCCAATAGTGCGCATGGCACCAGCGAGCTTGATGCTTTGGGACTGCAGTGACGTGATGAGGTTGGTAGTCATGGTCTTCATCTCCTCCTCTGCCTGGGCCGAGAGGGACGATATGAGCTGCGAGTTCGGGTAGAGCGTGGATAGTCGCTTGATGTGTGCATGGAGATCGAGTGCAGAGGCATAGTTGGCATTGGTGGCAGAGGTTGCCGACGCGCTGGCCTGAGTTGCTGCCGTGGAAGAGGAGATGGCTGAGGAGAGCAGGGTGGGCAGGTCCAGCACATCCGAGACACGGTCTATGTTCCTCGCGAGCAGCATCGCCTTTCGCCGCCGGTCCAGGATGGCATTCTCCGCGCTCTTGCTGTATTTCTCCGAAAAGGACTGGGCGGCAGTCTCTACCTTGGGGAGCGAGGCCTGGATGGCTCCAGCATCGCGGCCAAGTTGCGGGAGGACGGTGCGGAGGTGGGATAGGTGCTCGGTGGAGGAAATTATGGGCTTGTGTGAGCGTTTTGCGAGGGCTTGGAGTGAGCGTAGGAGGGATTGCGAGCTCTGGGAGAGCGACTGGTGCTCCGACGAGGTGAGGGCGGCGAGCGGGAGTGTGGCCAGGCGGGCGAGGTACGTGGCCGTGACGGCATTGTTGGCGACGGGCCGCGATTGCGTGTCATGGGCGTCGAGGTAGGGGATGAGCAGCTCGTACAGCGGGTCGGCCATCACGTCGTGTGTGTCGTGTCGTGTGTCGTGCGTGTGTCTTGCGTCTATCAAGCGGCGGCGGCGGGGCGCTTCGGAGGTGTCGAGCACGAACACCCGCGCGTACAAAAAGACATGGCCCGTGCACCACCAGGCGCCGAAAACGCATCAGTCTGAGTGCGTATTTCACATGCGGGCGCCCGGCCTCCCCAAATTGTTCGCCATGGACGACGAGCCCTCCGATATAGACGCCAACTCTCCCCCGAACGACCCCCCCGCCGTGCGGCAGCCGACGGTGCTCGAGCGCTTTCTGGCCCGTCTCTTTTCCGACCGGTTCCTCTCTCCAGACAACCCCGCCACGCCCACGCCCACGCCCGCATCGCCCCCAGCCAACGTGCAGAGTACCGCCCAAATACCTTTCTTTGCCGCCGACAGCGTCTTCCCGCAGGATCCCGAGCGCACCAGTCTCTCCGCACACGCCCCGATGGGCAGCCCGCCTGGCGAGGTCGTTTTCTGCGTCGAGGACACGGTCGGCCTGAAGGACGACAAGTTCAGCGTCGGCGTCGTCGACCGCTCGTTTGGCGATGTCGACAGCCACTCGCCACGGCCACAGCGTGACTACGGCGAGGACATTGAGCGCCACAGCCATGTATCCCTCGTCGACTTCCAGAAGTTCATGCGCACCGGCATCCCACCGCGGGGCGTTGTCTTGGTCTCGTGGCAGACGCAGATCAAGACGGAACTGATACCCGAGACCTCTCTGCACCTGCTCGACCGGGCCCTGTACGTGGGCGATGTCGTCAAGCGGAATTCAAAGGACCCCATGAGCGGCACCGTCATCGGCACAAAGGCCCACTGCACCCTCTTCCCCGCCACCATGTTCAACGGCGGACAGCTCACCCCCGCCATGAGCGAGGACCTGTCCATTCGAAGCATCCCTGCCGAGGAGGTCATCAACGTGCACGAATACGTCGAGGGCGCATTGGTGGTGTATGACGACTGGCTCGGCCGGATAGAAGACGTCTTTGACGAGGTGGCGCTCAAGCTCAGCAACAACTCGGTCGTGATAGTCGAGGAACCGGATGACCTGGAGAATGACGATGCCATGCTGGATCGACTCTCTGTAGGCGACACAGTGAAGACAAAGAAGGGAAACCTGCGGAGGGGCAGGTGGAGATATGGCGCCTTTGACCCCAATGTGCGGCCGGAGGGCATGGTGGTGGAGACTCGGCCCGTATACCTCGATGTGCGGTGGCTCGGCCGCAGGATTGGGGCAGCCGCCTCTAGCCAAAACGACGAGCCAGCATCACGCCTTTTCCAGGACGAGATGGACAGCGAAAACTTCCACGTCTATGACGCCTCCCGATCCGCCGCTGTCACGCTTCCACTTTCCGCGGACGGTGCTGAGCGATCATACCACGTCGCCGAGGTGGCTGTGGGAGATCGCGTGCGCTTTAAGGACATCGAGGGTGCTGCCGTCAAGTACGACGGCTCCAAGAAGCTCCTGAATGGGTATCCGCAGGGGAGGCTGACTAAGATACCGCGCACCGAGACTCTAGGGTACGACTTGAACGTTTTTCTCATCATGCAGACCCATACCCAGGTCACCGTTCAATGGCAGGACCTGACCATCACCGAAGACGCGAGTCCTTCACTTATCCCCGATCCCAACGTGGAAGACGATGACGAGGTCTGGCCTGGAGAGATCGTCTGCACCAAAGAGCAGCGCGAGGCTACTCAGGCGGACGTGGCCTGGACACTCAAGCCCGCCAAGGTCGGTATTGTGCAAGGGGTCAAGTCACGCGATAGAATAGCCACTGTGCAGTGGTTCAAGAATCCAAATGTACAATTCCTGGATCAAGACATCATACCACCCGTCTATACTGGGGACCTAGGCGACGTCACCGAAGACGTCAGTCTATACGATGTGCGATCAACACCGAGCTTGACGCGAAGGCGCGGCGACTTTGTGTTTGTACACCCCTCGGCCTTCGACTCCAGCATTTTGCCTGCCAACATGAAGGGACCGGAGTGGTTCGGCGAAATCATCGACTTAGGTCTGGACGGCAAGGTCACTGTGCGTCTGGGCGCCGCAAAGCCTGTCATCGACGTACGCGTTGCCATCGAGCACGTGACGCTCGCCTACAGCAGCGATATGGACGACCACATGTTTCCTGAGGGCGATAGCGATTCTGAAGATGATGATGACGAAGAGGATGTTTCAGATTTCGATTCCGCATCCTTCAATGAGATGTGGATCGAATACGAAGGCATGGACGGACAAGAACCGCCGGCAGCCGGGAATGAGGAGGACTGGTCTACTGAAGACGAACTTGATAGCGATGGCGATCAATCCATGCCTGATGCTGCAGTACCAGAGGGCGTGGTGACATCGAATACTACCCCAGAACTACCCTCGGAAGGCGAGCGTAGATCTCCGCTAGCAACCGTCACAACAGATATGTCGCATAAGCCAAGAGAAGCTGACCCAGTGTCACTAATGGCCGAAAATACTTCACCGGCTTCTCTCCCAGCGAGTAACCAGGACTCTGCCACAAATAACCCGTCTTCCTTCCTCATCCTGGATACGGTTCCACCAGATGATCATCACTTCATCACTCAGACAGCAGCCGCTTCATCCACATTCATGCGGCGCATTGCCAAAGAGCACAAAATTCTCCGCAACTCACTCCCATCAGGCATCTTTGTCCGGACGTGGGAGTCCCGCCTCGACCTCATCCGCGTCCTCATGATCGGCCCCTCGGACACACCCTACGAATACGCCCCCTTCGTCATCGACTTCCACCTTGACTCCTCGTACCCGCAACAACCCCCATCGGCCTTCTTCCACAGCTGGACATACGGCAACGGCCCTGTAAACCCTAATCTCTACGAGGATGGCAAGATTTGCTTGAGTTTGTTGGGGACATGGCATGCTGACGAGCGGAACGAAAGCTGGAGTCCAGGAAAAAGCACGCTTCTTCAGGTTCTGGTGTCACTTATGGGCCTCGTATTAGTCAAGGAACCCTACTACAACGAAGCCGGATACGATGTGCACCGCGCCGCCCCCGAAACTAAACTTAGCAGCGCGTTGTACACCGAGCGCTCGTACTTCCGCTCTCGCGCTTTCATAGCACATGCGCTGACATATGGTGTGACGCCCTTCTCCGATGAGCTTGTGAGCTTGTATCGTCATCGCGCGGGCGGCGCGCCGAACTTGCTGGACAAAGCTATTCAGGTGGCGAAAGAGATACTGGAGCGGAGCGCGGATCAGCAGGACGAGAGTGAGCGGGATGGGTTGAATAAAGTCAGCTTGGGAGCAGTCGTCATGTTGAGGAGGGAGGTGGAGCGGCTAGAGCAGATTCGGGCGCAGCAGTGTTGAGGTGGTGCATTTACATTGCGTGGGTTGCGGGAGTTATTCTGGCATGGCGAGGCATTTGGAGGACACTGGAGTATTATAGATGAAACCATGTACTGCACATTCGCTGTAGTGGTTAGTAACGTAATTGAAGATAAAGATATGTATATTCTGTATTTGCGTGAGTATTAAACCAATCTATATGAGGGTTTATAACTGCTGTCTGCTTTGTGCAAATACATCAGCGCACGGTATGGGTGGTTGGGTGGCAGTAGGTGGGTTATGTATGAACTAGGGGAATGCTTGTAGTGCGGGAGAGGAGTTTTGGGTATGAGACTTATTTTTCCCCGAGCGATAGAAAATAAATATGGAGAACGGACTGTGATTCAGCCATACGAATCTACCTCGGCAGGGCATCACAGATCCCATCACATTGATTTGAGGCATCACACAAGCAAGCGACGAGCGCAACAGTCTATTGAAGGGAGCCACCTCATTGCGAAACTGCAGCTTGCAGGCCGACTTTCCACTCACGGGACATGAGCCCAATGTGAACGAGTCGGATTTATAGAAAACAGGAGAGGAATTGAAGATTCAGTCCTAGGGGTCGGAACAAGGCGAATTAGAGTGCATCGAATCCCATTGCAGCCTGCACAGTTCAAGAGTTGTATGTAGTCTCATTGGCTACTTGATAGGTGCCGCAGGCCACAGTCATGCAATGAAAACGAAGTAATGATAGCCTGATCTGTATTTATTCTATATATGAATAACAGTCAAGTCAACGAGTTCGTTCACTTCCAGATTTTAAGTCCCTCTGCATCGCTTTTCGATTCTTTTGCACTAGCACCGCGTCCATTGTCTGCCGAAGGACGCATAACTACACCATGTGTGAAGTCATGGTCACAAGACACGATGGCAGAACCGCCCGACACCAGTGAAGCGCGTAAGCGAGAATAAAATCGACAACCCACAGCATAATTCTCCTTGCGCTCGACCTTGTCCCGAAAGACAACAAGGGCTCCTTACCAATCGTACGAGTAACGGAGCCTAAGTCGATAGGTAAGAGCTATAATGGACACCTCCTCCTCCACTGACAAGATATAGAAGCTACAAATCTATCAAGGCGTGCAGTTATTGCTATGCGTATTTTTGCCTTCGCTACAGGCGTTACGAGTCGGAGAGCTCAGCGATGGGAGGAGCTCAACGATCTTCTACTATATACTCTAGTATGCTTCTCTAGTCCAATTGAAGAAATGATGCTATGACTGCTATCTGCCTTTGCAACACTTGTTATGTGCGGCGGAGCCATGGGGTACACCTCTTCGTCTGGAACTCGTTCCAAGCTCTTGTTGATCGGCATGAATTCTTTCAGATAGATCAATGCTGCAAAGATCTTTTTCTGGCATACCATCTTGACCTATACCCGTCACTCTTCTTGCTTTGTCTCCTACGGCTATATTCTTTAACTCGAGCTTCAAGTTAGAAAGAGGGATGATATTTCATGATCCAATGTTCTTCTTACCTTATCAGTGATACTATCTGCAACTTCCTTTGCAGATGTGTACTCCCCTTTCCAGCATTTTGTGATGATACGTCCAAGTACCACGCCAGTGATATCAGGGTATTTGCCCTCCCGCAGCAACGCTGCAGCTCTTCCTTCTTCCTCAGCCTCCTCACGCCAATGTGGGCAGGTGAATGTTATCAGCTCGAAGATAGACGATCCTAGAGCATGGATTTCCGCTCTGATTGTAGCGTTCGCATCGTCATCAGGGTGCCGGAAGCCGTCCTGAGCGATGACCGTAGGGTGAACATCATCAATAGCCGAGCCGGCGAAGTCGCAAATTCTGATGTTCCGGTTCTCATCCAAGAGGATATTTCTGCCGCAGATGTCGATGTATCTGACGTTCTTGTCGTGTATGTACTGCACCACATTGGCCAAGTCGCGCGACCACTTGATGCGCTCTTGGAAGGTCGCAGTGCCGCCCTCTCTGTAGTACTGCCGAATTGAGCCGTATTTTGCTCGCTCAAGATGAATGGCGTCGTCGATGCGAAGGCAGCGGATGATATTCGGATGGGTTTTTAACCGGCAATAAATGCGATTCTCGATCTCGATACTGTCCATGGAAGATTGTGCGCGATAAGGGAGTTTAGACACTTCATGTGGTCTGCTGAAATAAGCAAAGATCGCGCCAGAAGCACCCATTGCCAAAAGCTCTGCCCCGTCAGGCGTCATGACGCCGTACGACATCGTAGGCGTAACACGACTTGGGGAATCATGGTGATCCATAGAAGCCGTTTTGGCCCCGGGTAGGACTGCTGTGAGGCTATAACCGTTAAAGGTGTGGACTGGAAGATGCAGATAGGGATCAAATTGGAGAGGAGCAGTGTTACCTCAAGAAAAGCTGAGGTTCCGTGCCAGTGGCTGCAGAAATCCTCAGCCACCTGTGGAGCTGTGTCACCTCCTACCGGTAGTCATGCTTGCTTTGTGGCTGAAAAATAACTGCCTACAGTTCGCAACACGGTGCAAAAGCCGTTCCCGCCATCAAAGCGCTGCTCCTCCGTGGTCCACTCGACATTTCCGATCTTTCTTCGCTTGCTCCTTCCGCTGTCCGTACCCACGCTGTTGCCGATGCCACTACATATAAAGAAAATCACCGGGAGGGTAACACCAGGGCGAGGAAATAGGTTAGCTGTTCTAGGATATTTGGATATTTGTTGAAATATACTAGCACGAACTATTTTCTAAAGATGTCTTTATTAGCCTTGGTTTATTTGATACTTGTGTTGCTTTGATACTCGTTGTAAAACAGTAGGCTTACACATGTTCCTTAATCCACAAATCAAGCACTCGCTTGCCCAAGCACTTCAACAGATGCCTTCGGGCACCCTACGCAGTAATAGCTACTGTCGACGACGCGAGTATAAGTATAAACGTAAATGTAAGTACGATAGCAAGTATGAGTACAAGCACAAGCATAAGCACAAGTAGAAGTACAAGCAGCAGGAAAACTCCAGGGATGAGTCACTGCGCAAGTACGCCCCCCATCCCCCCTCGCGCTCTCCTCTCGCGCTCTCGCTCACTATGAAGCTCAACAACTGTCGACTGTCTAAAGCGGTATACAGACCCATAATGCAGTCGCTCACAAATACGTTGTCCTTGCTAGGTGTGGCCGACTCGGACGGGCCGGCAACTAGCAACGCTGTCGACGTGTATCGCGCCCACCTCACCAAACTCATCGCTCAAGTCACAGGCGCATCGCCAGCGGCCGTGTATCCTGCCATCCAGTTCACGCAGTCGCTGGACAAGGGCGATCTCTCGCTAGCCACACCTGCGCTCCGCCTTGTAGGCTTTGATGCCGTTGAGCTCGCGCAGAAGTTGCAGAACGAGGTACTGTATAAATGCGTCACTAGGCAGCCCTAGCTGATACAGTCGCCGCGCCAGTTCCCCGACACGCCGCTTATCGAGCGGCCCGTGGCGGACCGGTCCTTCGTCCAGTTCTTCTTCAAACCTCACGCGCTCGCTTCGCTAGTGCTGCCGCTCATCCTCGAGCTGGGCGCCGACTACGGCCGCGACCTGTCTAACGGCCTGCGCGATCCGGCTGATGCGTCGCAGGGTCGCAAACGCGTCGTGGTCGACTTTGGATCGCCAAACATTGCAAAGCCCTTCCACGCCGGCCACCTGCGCAGCACCATCATCGGCGGCTTTACGGCCAACCTATACGAGCAAGCCAACTGGGAGGTGGTGCGCCTCAACTACCTCGGCGACTGGGGCAAGCAGTACGGCGTGCTCGGCGTCGCCTTCTCTGATTTTGGTAGTGAGGAGGAGCTGCAGCGCGATCCCATCAACCACCTCTTCCACATCTACGTCAAAGCCAGCGCCAATGCCCGCGAGCAACAGGCGGCCATCAATGAAAAGGAAGTCCGCATCGCGGCGCTGCAGGTGAGCGGCGAGCCGGTCGATGCCCTGACAGAGGAGCTGTCTCGCCTGCGAGACGAGAGCGTAGATGAGCGGGCGCGTCGATACTTCAAGCGCATGTGCGATGGCGAAGAGAAGGAGCTAGCTTTGTGGAAGAGGTTCCGCGAGCAGAGCATTGAGCGCTACAAGAAGACCTTTGCCCGGCTTAATATCAACTACGACGTGTACGACGGAGAATCGCAAATCAAGGATTCGAGCATGGAAGACGCCGCCAAGATCCTCGAAGAGAAGGGCTTGTCGGAGGAATCTGAGGGCGCCAAGCTCGTCGACCTCACCAAGTACTCTAAGAAACTTGGTAAAGCTATTGTGCGAAAGAAGGACGGCACCAGCATCTACCTTACTCGCGATATCGCCGCTGTTTTCGAGCGCTTCGAGACTTATCAGTACGACAAGATGTTCTATGTCATTGCGAACCAGCAGGATCTCCATATGGCACAGCTGATCAAGATCATCGAGCTGATGGGCAGAGAGGATCTCTCGAAACGCCTGAAGCACGTCAACTTTGGCCTTGTCCTCGGTATGAGCACGCGCAGAGGCACCGTGCGCTTTCTTGACGACATCCTTCGTGACACGGCTGACAAAATGCACGAAGTAATGCGGGCCAACGATGTCAAGTACGCTCAGGTGGAGGAGCCTGACAAGATAGCTGATATTCTAGGCATCTCAGCTGTGATCGTCCAGGACATGAGTGGCAAGAGGTACGTTACACCAGCGGCGCGAAGGGGGCTGATATTTGGCCGAGTCGAACGCGGGACGTACAACTGACAGAGTACAGGATCAACAACTATACGTTCGACATGGAGCGCATGACATCGTTCGAAGGGGACACTGGCCCCTACCTGCAATATTCGCACGCCCGGCTCTGCTCAATCATCAGGAAAGCGGAGGTCCCTCTTGAACTTCTCAAACAGGCCAACTTCGCACTACTAACGGAGCAACATGCCATCGATCTCGTACGAAGACTCGCCCAATGGCCAGACGTGTTCAAGACAACACTCAAAACCCACGAACCTATCACGGTGCTTACCTACCTGTTCAAACTGACACACGCGCTAAACTCCAGCTATGATCGCCTCAACATTCTCAAGAGCGAACCGGATGTCAAACACGCTCGCTTAGCGCTTTACTTGTGCGTCCGCCATGTCCTGTCTAGCGGGATGAGACTATTGGGGCTCACTCCAGTGGAACGGTAAGCCGGAGCTATTCCGTTGTCCGTTGATTGTTCGCTAATGACACATTTCAGCATGTAAAACAAGTATACGTCCCCTTATATACAACCCACTTCTCGCACATCTTTCTACGCTCCGCTCCGTCTTCCGCAGCTACTCAACAACATCGTGAAAGACAATGGCTTCATTCGTCGGCACCCTCAGCCCACTGTATGAGTGCATTTCGAATCCCACTCATTTACCTCATTCGTTTTGCGCTGTCCAGAATGCAAGCTTTGGTACATATGAAGGTGGCGCGTAGGCTTCATTTGAATGCACTTGTCGGTAGTGTACTATTAAAGTAGGTTGGCGGCACGGTCTCCGTTTAGAATAAAACTTTCATCTAGACAAGCGTGGGATATAAAGCGTAGGATTGGGAAGGTGGAAAATGTGAAGGTAGTGTTGATTTCGGGTTGGATTCAAGGGGTTGCGTTAGCACGGTATTTATCGGCAGCTTTACATTCCATCCCATTAGCCTCCGTCCACCATGATTATAAATTCGGCCTCTTCCCGCCACTCTGCTTAAACGCGAACGTTCCTCAGTCCAAAGACAAGAAGCTCAACTGGTCGAGCGTAACGTGCGTAGGAGAGGAAGAACCCGCGGATGATAACGCATCTCAAATCACGGATGATTGTCTCAGGGCGCCAGATAGTGACACGCGTTCTCGATGAGCTTTGCGGTCCTAAAGGCTCTCCAAAAAGCGTCTTTAGCGCATGATTGTAGATTAGTTGAACAGGCGTAACGACCGTTGTAAATTCAGAGAAGAGTTCAAAAAGTACGTATGTGGTATTGCAACGTCTATCTGAAGACCGCACGCACGTCTGTCGCCGCCGGGTCCTTTGGTGCCTGAGGCGCAGGCTGGAACTGCGCGGGCGGGTACCCCTGGTGTTGCTGCGGAGGATACTGTTGCGGCATCTGGTACTGCTGCGGAGGATATTGTTGCGGCATCTGGTACTGCTGCGGACCGTACTGCTGCGGCCCCGGATACTGCTGTGGCATAGGATAAAACTGCGGTCCCTGTTGATACGGCGGCGCCGGCGCATGGGGATTCATCTCATACACGCTCGGGAAGCCAGCATACCGGCCCTTTCCGCCAATGAGCCACTTCACACCGCCACGGTCACGTGTGAGAATCCAAGTGGAAAACATGACGAGGATCGCGGAGACGGCGAGCGGGATAAGCATGAAGCGCGTCGCTTTCTGTTCTGCATCAGCATCGATTCTGGAGCATGAGTTCTGAGGCGTAAGTACCGAAAGCCCGCAAGCTGGTTTCGCCCAGTCCTGTTGCGGATAGAACTTTTCGATTTGACAGACCCACGTCTCCCTTGTGAACTTCTGCCCCCTCACCCCTACATCGTCATAGCTCTCCCACCCTTCACTCGCCTGCACAGCACTCGCCCACGCAAGCACACCAACACTTAGCCCCACCGTGATCAGATTTGCGACAAACGAAATCCAGGCCCAAACCCTCGGCGCTACTTCTGACGATCCCTCGACGCGCCTCAGCTCCCATATCCCACAGCAAGCCAGCACGCCCACCACGAACGCGAAAACGGTGACGCCGAGCATGGCGAGGGTAGGCCCGACATCTACGCTCAGCGTTATGTCCGTTGACACATTTTCGGCGTTCGAGGACGAGTTGGAGGGCCCGTCGAGGGTGATCTGCCGGTAGCCGGAGCGGTAGTTGCGATTGATTTGTGTGTTGAGGAGGGTTCGCGAGATGCGCTCGAGGATAAAGATGAGGGCGGAGACCGGGAGGAGGAGGAACACGGCGGGCGAGAGGAGGAAGAGGACGCGGAGGCCGTTTGGGTTCGGCATCCTGGCGGTGCGCCGTTGCGCCTGGGGCGCTGATGCCTGCCGGCGGTTTCTAAAGCGAACGTTCGGCGCGTAGAAGGGGAAGTAGAAGCGTGAAGGTAGAAGCGACGGCGTGGGAGGTCAAGAGCGGTCGTTTATTTTGTGGTCGCACGGCATCGCGAGTCGCTTCCGGCAGATATAATATTGATTAGAGATCATGCGGAGGGAGATGGCGAAGCCGTCGAAGGATCGCAGGCGAGGCTTGGCGAGGAACTATCGAATTTCCGACATGGGAGGAGATCTCGACAATGACTCTAGCATGCGCAGCAATTTTCCGATGGCATCTCGCAGTGTTGAATCCGTTCAACTCGAATACTGCACGTTTAGCACGACAAGCCATATATGACATCTCCAAACGTTGTTGCACGCGTGGAACGCGGTATCACGTGGGCGTCACTTCGCCCCGCGGATGGTTCTTGGAAAAGCTCTCGGCTAATAGTTAGCGACACTCCAACCTTATGTCCACTCTCGTTGTCGCCTATTGTAGCAACCCGACAGCTACAAATGGATATATCTGCCACTGGAAAGGTAGCTCTCGCACGATGCACGCGCCATGGTGCTGCCTACGGTGCTGTGGAGGAGTGGTTGTACAGGGGCATGCGACCCGCTGCATTTGTAGCTCAAAAGATAAAACGGCTGGTGGTACTCGCGCGAGGAGCAGTCGTGGTCGCCATTCCCTAGCCTGTGCCAACCCGCATGTTATGAACGGTGGCTCGAAGCTCACCCCAGGTGTGCGAGCGGTAACTCTCACCTGGTCGTCGTTTGTCATCTGTCAAATCAGACCACAACACGCTAAATTCACTGTAGGAGGCGTCACGAGTTTCTCGATCGGCATGGTAGCTTTATCGACGAGCATGTCGTGATGAAGTTGACCGTATAAATACGTAATCATTTGAACCCTTCCCATGTCGCACACTCGCATTGCCCACAGACCTACAAACCACGCACATACCGACGTGACTCCAAACCCTAAGAACAGCACGGGGGTGATGATAATCGCAGAATCAGTTGATTCGCGGTCAAGAACAGCATAACCAGACACTGCCGAATTGGAGCGATTCCGCTCGTAAGAAAGCAACCGGGGAACACATGCCAGCGAGTGAAGGCGACTCTGCCAGTGCGTAACTTGTCTCGCAATCATCAGCAAGCCCATGACCACGAAAGCTAGTGGATTTGGCACCGGATTCCGGATGGATGATGCGTCGTTTCCGCCTCTGGTATCAGGTTCTCACACAGAAGCTTATACCAAGTGTCAGGCAGCGGTGAAACAGGCTGGAACCGGCATATATCGCGTTGCATAAACCATGACTTCTTCCACTCATCAAGTCTCTAGTTCTCCTTGCCTTGGATGAGTCCCTCAACATCCTAGAGAGCCCTAAACTCGAAGTTGCAGCGAACGACTGAGGTACCCTCGGCCATCCTGTGGAGCAGGCCTACGTACGTTGGGTCGGGTCCCGTCGTGGTGTTGAGCCTCCCGAACCATGGAATCAGACAGGCCTTGAGGAGAATATAAGTTTTTCCAGTGACGGTTCGTAAGCGAAGGTCTCACAATGTTGAAGATATCCGTAGGCAGCACAGATGTGGTGTACTTGATGGTGTGCGGCTAAATTTAATAGTAAGCTCGAAATGGCAGCTGCAGGAATGCGAACAGATACCTGCCCTCGAGGTTCTCACCGCACACTTCAACCTAGCACAATGGTCAGTGTGGCGCTTAATAGTAGTAGAACATGATGAGCACCCACCACACTCACTCTCTTGAGAGTCCACACTCATCACTACTCACTGCTACAGCAATCAGTGTTCTGCTCACTGCAGAAAGACTGCGGCGAATGCGTACCTACCATCATCATCATCACCGCCATCTACACAAATCATGGATATCCATTCTGTTCCAACGTTGCATGCAATATCGCCAATCTTACAACTCAATTGCTATCCAGGACACTCATCTTACAAACAGCTAATTGAGATAATGAAGACTTGCTCCCTCTACTATAGCAATAGCTTCAGCGGAGTTCAAGCAGACTTGGGATGATGGGTCGATCTGACACGGCCCGCTGTGGATCTAATATACATCGTCACGTCATCGCATGAATTGGTAAGGAAAAGATTCTTGAAAGTATTTTTGATTGGCGGAGCGCAGAACTACTTCAGGCCCTTCCTATCTTTGCTCGTTTGTAAGAGCGTGAGGATCCATGAGCCACGGGCCAGCCAGAGCCTATTACAGCACAAGTACATAACAAATCACCGCCATAATCCATTCAAACCATAGAGAAATAGGGTAAAGACGAAGGAAAAGAGTCGCGTCGTAAGTCATTCGTGGATGCGAAAAGTATAATGGGTATAATGGGCAGTTCAATCGACATTGAAGACCACTCAATGCGATGAGATACAGATAATGGACTGTCAGCCGTCAGTACCTGGCAGTATACATTTCCTGCTTGTCAAGCTGATTGCTCTTCTCCGCTGTATGACCTTCCAATTAGGACTAGGACGAAGGTGAAATACTCCTCGGTGACGTATTCACAATATTGGAGGTAGCATGGGCATATACGAGGTAGCTTGGGTACTCATGTATGGGCGCATCCTCGCGGCGGAGGTCCATCCATGGAGGTAAATGGGGTGCAGTCTCAAAACCAATCGGTTCCTGTCTCTCTCAATCATCGGCCCACTGTCCAGCGCTCTTGCCCTAGTTTTGTCTAAGGATATCTTTGACATCCCGGCGCGTGGTCGACATCGAAGTTGAGCCACCTAATGGAATTGCTATCAACAATTTTGGCAAGGAATTCCCGAATGTTGTCAAAGCGGTAGCAACGATGGGCCTTCTTCTTAATTCATGTAGGTGACGAGAGTTGGTTGTTGCGACTGTGATATATGTCGAGTGCAGCCTCCCAAGCGGCGTCGCGTTGAACTACTCCAAAAGACTTCCGAGCTTCTCTTTGGGGATTGGGTCGCCATCTAATTCAAAAGAAGATAATGCTAGGAGCTACGGAATCGCTGACCTTAGTCCTTTTTAGTCGATGAACCTTTTGCGCTTTGCCAGCTGATATATTATCATATCCCTTGATGCAGAGTCGGACCTCTTGGGAAATACGTCGCGCAGGTTGACCTTTTGTTGTACGAGTAGACTTTCATTTTCCTGCTATAATGTTACGAGGCCCTGCGCGTGACACTCATGGTGAGCGACAGCGACGCGATCCTCGAGAAGAGCAACTCTGCGGATGTGAAGACGCGACTTCGCTGGTAGAGATATCAGGAACTGAATAGTCATTGTTGCTACTCAAAAGCGAAACTTTTGTTTTTCCCATACACATGACGGATCACCCAGAGTATCAAGCAAGTTGGTAATTTCGTGATCTGTAGGGAAAGCCCACGGCAAAAGTTGCAGTGAAGTAATCTTCGGGAGGTTTGGGGGCTTTCGCATGTCCTGAATTGATAGGCTTTGCGCCAGAAGCTCCAGCGCGCAAGCAATCAAGCGACGATAAACCGATGGCGTCCCACGATAAGAATAATTTAGGAAGCTAGAGGTGCTGTGCGTGCCGCGCTCAACTCGTAAGCAATATGTCTCCTGAGTCATGCAAGTTCCGAGTAAACTAAGCAAGCGCCGTTTTATAACCCACTACAGTCAGTTCCAGGTTTTATCGCCGTTGCCTGACAAGACGGAAGAGAGATCAACAGCAGCATCTGCGTTAGATTACTTTCAGTCGTGGAAGTCTCGGAGCGCATCACAGGTCGCATCCAATATTTCTTTAGCAAAGATAGTAGTCGATTGGCGACGTTGGTGGGCAGTTGTGCCATAGTCAAATTTGAAGAGATGTGGCTCAACTGCACACTGTTTTGTAGCTATAGGAATTAAAAGCTCGACTGTCGAAGACACATGCTCTTAGCGGCAAAGGGTGTACGATACACGATCTAGATTGTTGGTCTCGACCTGGCTAATATACCGGGCTGCATGATTCCGTCAACGTGGTTAAACGAGACCACGAGCCAAGGTGAAGATCTCCCTCGTACGTGGAGTCACAAAGCCACAAGTGTCGACTTGCTCTAATCTGCAGTCATTCTACGCATGACCCTATGCTGGATGGCTGTGAACCCATTGATGGGATCAAAAGCTAACACATGATTTGCAATCCTGAACTGAATCACCCGGAGCCAAGTAGAGCGTTATCAAAGCTATTTGACGCAGCACTACGGTGATTCGACAGATAGCGAATGAAGGAATGGTCGAGCGGGGAGTCGCTGTCAGATCTTCGCGATGGATGACGTGATCTTCGAACCCAAACACAACCGTCAACCGGTGTCTCTGAGCGCATGCTTGCAACCTAGCTCAACTCAGCCGTACTGTGCAAACAGATGCTCGGGTAAGTAAGTCCCGCAGCAGCAGCGTCATGTTTTCCAGACGAACGCCCAAGCCACCAAAAGCCACTTACCCCGCTGATTCACCACTAGCGCCGCTCTGATTCATTTCGTCGGCACAAACCTCCACACTCCCTCCAGCCTCAAAACGCCTAAAGTAGTCTCCGCGACATCCGCTTCCATCTCCAGTCCGACGAGCAATTGGACCGATCTCGGTTCAGGCTTGTAAAGGCCCGATCCAGCGTCCAGACCTCGTGGCTAAGCGAGCGGCCGTTCTTGGGGAACGTGGGGTCTCCGCATCTCGGAAAAGCGATCCCTCACCATGGACATGGGTCGCACCGTTTAGCGTGATGGTCTCTGGGAGTGCTTAAGATGTGCGCTGCTTGATAAAGTTTTGCGTGTCCATCTTATTTCTTACATCTTATTTTCGTTGCCAACTCACTTGCAGCTTGCGCGACAATGGCCGAGAAGACATCTCCCTACGGGGAGCAGATTGACATCGTCTCCAACCATTCGCCGACCCCCAGCGATGCGGAGAAGAACATTGCCATGGACGATGTGGTGGGATTAAATACGGAGATTGATGAGAACTCACTGCCTCCTGGATACTTCAAGTCGAAGTTCTTCGTTGGTACCATGGCCGGCATTGGTCTTGGGTTGATGGCTGGTGTTGCCGCCTACGGATATGCAGCGCCGATTCTGGGCATCATCAACGCGGACATTGGACCTGTAAGGCAGACCCTAACAACTTTCATTGTGGGACAAAACTGACTTTTCTAGGATCCAAACATCATTTGGGTAGCTCTCTCGTATACCCTGACCTCCGCCGTTGCACTCACCATCATTGGTCGCGTTTCAGACATATTTGGCCGCCGCTGGGTCTTCGTCGGCGGTGCGGCTCTCGGTGTTATCGGCAGCATTGTTTGCGCAACGGCCCAGAGCGTCAACGCTCTCATCGGCGGTACAACTATCCTCGGAATCGCAGCAGCCACTCAACTTTCATACTTCTACGTCATGGGCGAGCTGGTCCCTATGAAGTACCGGCTCGCCGGAAACGCATTCTGCTACCTGTTTTGCATCCCTGGGTCAGGTTTTGCACCTTTGATCTCGAATGCCCTGATCCAATATCACCCAAAGGTCGGATGGCGAGGCTGCTACTACGTTCTCCTGGGCATCGAACTCTCCTCCTTCCTTTGCTGGTTCTTCTTCTACCACCCTCCGACATTCCACATGAAGCATGGGCGCCAGGCGTCGATGCTCGACTATGCCAAGAAGTTCGACTACGTGGGCACGTCGCTGTATACAGGCGGCCTTCTTGTGTTCATGATGGGGCTTAGCTGGGGCGGTAGCGTATATCCTTGGGCATCATCGTGGGTCATCGGGACGATTGTGGCAGGCTTTGTGGCCCTGGTTGCGTTTGTTCTGTGGGAGTGCTTTGCGGGTCTGAAGGAGCCGCTTGTGCCGATGAACATTTTCAGCAACTACTCTTGGTACGTCGATTCAGTGTATTCGTTGACTTCTCTCTAACTTTCGCTCTTAGGAACGCATCAGTCATCTTGACAGGCCTTGGTGCCTCGGTATACTACGCCTTCGCCATCGTTTGGCCTTCGATGGTCGCGGTGCTGTACAATGACGGCGGCGTAATGGCCGCAGCTGGTCTTTCTACTTTCATTGGACTCTTCATCACTCTGGGCCAGATTGTCGGTGGTAAGTTCATCCTCCAGTCCTGAGCTCACATCCCAGACGCCATTGGGGTGATAGTCCCGCTAGCGTCCCGGTCGTTTTTTTCAAGTCAGAGAGCCTCATTAACCACTATGTCTTTTAGGCTTCTCCGGCAAGAAAATCGGATATCTGAAATGGCAATGCGTCGTCGGCATCACTCTCGGCGCCATCTGCTTCGGCTCCATGGCGACTTGTGGTGTCGGAACGAAAGTGCGAGCCTCGGTGCTTGTCTCGCTTGGTGTTTTCTTTATCGGTTGGACGGAGGGCGCGGCGATCACCATCGTAACACTCACAGCAAAGGACCAATTTGCACTGGGTACTTCAGCCGGAATTGCAGGCTCGATCCGCTTCCTCATCTCGTCGATCGCATCGACAGTGTACGTATTGCCCCGTGCAAACACGTCCAAATAATACTAACTGCGAACTACAGATACTCCGTCATCCTATCGAATCGCCTCACGACCACCATCGGAACGCAAGTGCCCCCGGCACTTATAGCAGCAGGCCTCCCAGAAGGTTCTGTCGCCTCCTTCATCGCAGCGTTCTCGGTCGGAGTCACGGCCTTCGAAGCCGTCCCAGGTATCACGCCTGAGATCCTCGCTATTGGGACAAACGCATACCAACACGCAAACGCCGACGCCTACCGTACCGTTTTCTTTGCCAATATGGCGTTCTCGGGCGTCGCCATAATATGCAGCTTGTTGCTGCCCAACGTGGATCATCTTTTGACAGGCCAGGTCGCTACTACGCTGCATCAGGGCCGCGACGAGGGACATATTGCGGGCGAGGAGACCAAGTGAGTGGATCGGTGGGTAATCGTAGTAGATCGAGAGACCGGTCGAGAAGTTCCAGTCGAAATATGTGTTTGACAGCAATATTGGTCCGTGCAATGTGCCCCGAAAATGTCCACGCGGTGAATTAGGTGATGCTTCGAGACATCATTGATTGCCCAGAATAGCTGCAGTGTTCACGACCGTGGCAATGGATTTCTGTCCGTGCGGCCACGCCGTGGCTATAAGGTAGTAATGGATCCTCCAGCTATGCCGCTGCGGTCCGTGTACTCGGGCTTGCAGGCTGACAGGCTTGCAGGCTGGCGGTGTTGCGGAGCGCGCCTCTCTTACCTCAACAAATGTCTTCGCTTCCTCTACGAAATTGACCATTCGCATATGAATCATACGTTTTTAACTTCACCATTCCTGATCCATACATCCGTTGCCATCACCAGTACGTTCAGATCTCTCACATGGGATAGACTGCTAAAACATTCAGAGTAATTGCGGTAGTGATACTGACGTCGCGCTCGTCTTTAATGACGATGCTGCTTCCACCATCACAAGTCTCCTTAAAGTTCCAGAGGCGGCCCAATCTATAGGAGAGATGCGCAGTTCGACATGACACGGCAGCGTACCAGTCTTTCATTACGATGCTTGATCTATGACCGTGACTTTCCCGAACGCATCTCTATCGAGTTCGCGGAATGGACTCGAGCGGCTCGCTCGCCACTTCTATCATAGTATCTGGAACCATTAGCTCCAGAAAAAGAGCGCTATGTTTGCCCTTGATTGACCTTTTACGAAACGCTTTCGTCTTGTTGCCAGTAAACACCGATGTCGCGAAAAAATCTGGACTTAACGGACCCGTTTGGCTACGATATATGAACGTCGAGCGTGCAGCTACTGTCTCCCCTCGGTTGTATTCATTTTCAATTCATTCGCTAGGTACGAGTCCTGTGAGGATCCTTCGACTCTAGAGCCTTTAAAGCCGAGCTCATGGGGCACACCATATCTGGAGTTTGAAGAATCTTCTATTGAAGGTTCTCGTACTCAGTTCGAACCAAACAATTCGCCCCTACTTTGAGAGAATAGCAAACAGCTCGAATGACATGACTATGCCCTCTTACGATACTTCGAATAATGCAAAGGCATGTCGCAAACTACTATTTTGAATCTTCAACCAAACACACATACACATCAACAACAACCTTTATCTTCTTCATATCTGGACACGGGCTACGACATGGCAATTTCAGACTAAGATCGCAAATGGTCCAAAAGTCAGCTCTGGATGTACCGATTCGAGCCTCCGCGTGGTCTTTGCACCTAGGCCAATCCCAGCACTGCGCTTTCTGAAATCTGCTTGCCCTCATTACGCTCAGTTTAGGCGTTCTTGCGGAGTGACCACGGCTTCAGTTAGAGCCTGCGATGGGGTGCGATTGCGACTTTGGCCGGATTTGCGATCTATTGTTCTCTTCAATACCGCACAATAGGATCAACACCCACAATACGATGCTACAACACGAATAGCATACACGACCTCTCAATGCAACGAAGAATATATCTACATACCAATGCATGTCAACGAAAATTCTACAACTATCGTCTTCAGCTCGTCACTCCCTCCGACCCACGACAATACCACCCTCCCGCCGCTAAATACTATACAATAGCGAAACTAGTGGTCACCTCCAGAGCGTAGAAGCATTTAAACCCTCCCACGATGTCTCCAATCCACGCATCGACCGTCACCTCGACTTCCACGCCACCGAATCCTCCGTGAAGCTCGCAGATACCTACGCCATCTCCAGCAATCCTCGCTCACCTCGACATCCGCCGGCGCTCTTGACAGGCTCCGAAAGTATATATATTGCGTCGCGGATTTCTATTACTTTTTCCTGTCCGTGCTGCCCACCACCTCCCAGCCCCACCGTTGAGAGAGCTTGCTTGCTAACTCGGCCGCTCCAGAGTATCTACTTGGTTTAGAACTGAGACGACCTCCACTACTTTACCCTACGGACAAAATCCAATTCCATCCCTAACCTAAACAATGACGTAAGTATACAAGGTCATCTAGTGCCTTTGGATAGTGACTGACAGTGCTCCAGTAAGCGCCCCTCCACCCCAGCTGGTCAGACGCAGCCCCAGGACCACGATCCGCGTACGCCGCCGCCCGCTCCTGTCCGTGGTCCAGGCCGGTCAAAGCAGCCTCGTATTCCTGGTCATGGCTACCGTATGTCGGGCAATCAGGTACCTGGCGCGTCTACAAACGTGAATGCCGATGCGAGCTTTGGCATGAACACGCCTACTCGTATCGGCAACGCCGGCCGACCTGCGCCTCTTCATGTGCCTGCCTATGGCTATCGAATGTCGGGAGATCAGTTGTCTGACGCGGCTTCCAACCTCAATGCCGATATTAGCTTTGGGATGAGCACATTTACTCCTCGCCGCGATATGACAAATCGGCCTACTCCTCTTCAGCACACAGGCCAGGGCAATCAGTCATCGTTCATCCCTACACCCACCGTTCCTAACGAAGATGCCGACTTCTACAACGATTTGATGGCTGTCTTTGACGACGCTGGATATGGCGCCTCCCAACCGACATCTACGGAGCCTCGCACACCCACCAACCCCAATGCTGGTGGCAGCCCCGGGATGAACTATACTGCGACTCGTCACAACACCGATCATGGTACCCAGATGTCTCCCATGCAGTGGCCTCACACACCGAATAATCCCAATGACGGTCGTGGCTTCGACCGAAGCATGCTTAACCCTCCACGTCGCCACCCTGCCCAGCCGCCTGCTCATCTTCGCAACATGGGCCATGCCAATCGAGTGTCTCTCATGCCTCCGATTCCACCCACACCGACCAACCCCAATGCTGCCGGCAACCTCAACGTTGGTGCTAGTCTCGGTAATCCCGATGATGGTGCGGTCTTCGACAGCCCCAATGTCGGACCTAGCTTCGGCATGGGCTTGTCAACGCGGCCAGCTTCACAAAAGATGCCGCTCAACCATATCCTGAAGCGTTTGAGTCGATCTGTCATCCCGTCTGTGACTGGCGCTATCAACTCTAGGGTCAACAAGTCCCCCGCTCTTGCTGTCCAGCCTCTTGCTGTCCAGCAGAAGAAGAAGCGCACCATTGGCAAGATGGGCGATCTTTCCATCGCCATGAACAACAGTGGTATCAAGCAGCTCAAGAAGGGATCTTTCTTCCGCTTCCTGGACTTGCCACCGGGTAACTATGCAACCTCACCATCAGTGATCCCACCCATGCTAACCTAACGCAGAGATTCGCAACGACATCTATGAATGGGCTACTGTCGGCACCAAGCAAGCTCTCGTCGTCCACCGCCCGCGCTTGGCCTCTCTTCGGTCCAGCACCCGCGCCGACCGCTCCCGTGCCTTGCCAGACCACGACCCTGAGGATGACAATAAGCCCAAAGGCAAGAAGGCTCCGCTCGAGCGCAAGACTAGCCGTCCTTTCTTCCCGTTCACCCAGGTCTGCCAGCAGATCCGATCCGAGTTCTACCCCATCTATCTTGGCTCGCAAGAAATCGGCCTGGACCTCAACGACGTCATCCCGTACCTCCTGACCGTCTACAACAAGGAGACGCTCAGCGAGGAGCAGCTAAAAATGAAAGACAGACCGTTCAAGGGTAACCTCACGATCGCGATTAACGGTCGGGTTCTCTCCATTGAGAAGGATGGCGTGCAGATCATCGAGCTGCTCATACTTTGGGCCAACTCTGTCAAGATGGAGGCTGGCTTTGGACGGTACTCAGTTATCGGATACAATCCCCACACCGACGGCGAGGCCAAAGATATGTATGTCAATCTACCCACTTCGGTCAAAAACCTCATGCTAATATTTCTCAAGGTATCGACTTTTCGGCCGCTGCGTCCTCTCCGACCGCACTTGCAGCAACATGAACAAGCTCTGGCGGAAGTATCTCCGCGGCAGCGAGCTCGCATCCGTGACCATACACCGCGCCCCGCCACCAGTTATGGTACAGTCCCTGCAGTCCTCCGTCTTCACCGCTGCTCCAGGTGCCCCTCAAGCTACCACCGGCCCAGCCATCCCCATGAGCCAGCGCCCGTACTTCCACATCTTGTTCAAGCCGTCGTTCGCCGAGCCCTGGATGCGCTCCGTTGACAGCCCCATTCCCGCTGGCTGGCTCGCTGCACGTGGATTTGCCAACATGGAGTTCTTCCAGGTCAAGGTTGGTCGTTGGGAGCCGGGCCACTACAACCCATCTTCCCAGTTGGTGTAGACCGCTGGTCTGTGGTTTGCGGCGACGTGGATCATGATGCGAGTACGACTACGGCGATGCTTTCACCGGTCGGTGCGACGCGATCTCGACGCTTTCTCCAGCACGGTTCCTCGACGATGGATGTTGGTGCTGCGACGCCTTGCGGTTGGTATGCTGCGTACTTCTCGTGCGCGTGTTGACCTGATCGCGTCGTTCACGGCAACAACTACTATCCTTCTTGCGACTCGATGCTGTCACTGTCTCATTGTATCTATTCCCCATCTCGGATTGAGTACTCGACTTATCTTACGGTTTTTCTTTTTCCTTTCTATCTCTTGCATGGTGGTTGGATCCATATTCTTCCTAGGGTTGATATCTATTGGCCTGGATAATTTCGATCTTGAGGGAGCGCGGTTGGACATTCTTCCCTGCTTTGTAATGGATAGGCTTATTTGGCGGGCCTGGAACTTGTATATTGTGCTCTGGTACGGATCGTATCGCTTAGCTTAGCACGATCCGAAGCACCCTTGGTGCTCTTACTAGAGAAAACGTCAACACCTTCTTATCATGATGGTAGCGCTATGCTGTGACAGAGTTCCGGTGTGCATGTTGTGTAGTGATGGATCCTACATAAGCCCAACTATACCGGCGCAGTGAGTGAAAGCCAGACGCTTAAAGTAGCCGCTAATGTGACATTGATGGTGATGATGGCTCACGTCTTAAGAAGTGGTGTAGACTCTTCGTGTATCTGACGCGAGATCTGCGTCAAGTGAGCCACGAGTGTTTCCGAAGAGCGTTGCGATTCTAGTATCCAGTCTAGCAAAATAAACTTGTCTGCGGCAGTGACCTGGCGAGGTTGCTCTACGCCTAGGTTGTAGATGTGAGCTGGGAGTTCTGCAATGTATTTTCAATGGTCGCGGTGCAAGAACGATATCGTTACTCGCCCGGGAGTAGACCGAGGAAGCGGAAGGGCTTGATTGAACCGCAGGTTGACTAGATTAGCCGACGGTGCCATTGCAGGGTCTCAGGCCAAGTCGCACGTTGTCGAATAATGAGGAAATTCTAGATTGAGGCGACAGATATCTTACAGCTGTTGTGTCTGGTGCAAGTCGGGTTGACGGTGATGATGTTTGATTGGGGTATTTCGGAGCTTTGTTAGCAATGTCGGGCATTTTAGACGTGTCACGTGCAGATCAGCGTAAGTAGCGTAACGCGTTGATGCCAGAATGCTGAACACAGTCTGTGCACAAGGGATGGCCTTTCTGTACTTGCGCGTTGGACGTTGGGGTGCGAGACGTCACTAGCACTCTGCGTGTTTGCTTGTTTACCGGTAATGACTGCATATAGTACAGAAGTTCTTGGCGAACAAGAAAAACTCGTTTGTGTAGTTCTATTTTTACAACCCGGTCGATCTCGCAGGCATGGTCGTGGTGTCTATCCCAGTGTGCTAGTGCTTGTCGCCGGATGAGATGATCGTTGTGCTCTCGAGGCGGTGGAGGTAGCCCCAGGACTATATCGAAGCTACACTCGCGCGCGGCTCAATGCGCGACTTTGAGAACCGCATGCGCAGCAGCAAAGTGATCCGAGGATGCATGGAGGAGGCGAGGAGGTGGATGCATGCAGGAGGTGAGGGGTGAAGTGAAGTTGAGACGACACGCCTCGGTAAGCTAACGCGAAAGGGGAGCGACGGCACGTGCACTTACGTCACCGCGTTGAACACGAACACCACGCATGGTGCGAACGCCCAACTCGGCGCCCTCATGTCGCACTTCAAACAACACAACATCGCCACTACACACCGCTCCTATCTTCTCGAAGGTCGGGCAAACCATGCACGCGATGGTATGCAAAACATAGCGGGCTCATCACTGTCGAGCCTAGGAGTCCCCGGACGCGGAAACTAATGAAACAGGCAGCGTATGATGTGCGCCATCCCCCTATCGGCGCACTGGCGTGGAGCTTCGCGTGCTACTACTGCAAAACATCATAACAAAGCCTTCCGTCTATGTTATCCACATACAATGCGTTTTTGGACACTCCTCCGAAGCAGCGCGCATTGCACCGCGCATTGAATTGCGACCCTGGTCCCTCCCGCCAACTTGTGAGGTCATTGACTGGGGTGCTGGCCAGTCGACCCTGTGCCACGTTAGCGAGCTGTATCCGCCATCGATGCTCCTCCTGGCCGACGGGGAGCACTTCTCCTCTCTTCAATTTTACAAGAGACCCTCTCATTCTGCGTCGGACGTCCCTAGACACCTGCGACCCACCATGTCGCGCCCGATGAGCATGCCCGACTTCTCAGCGCTGCTTGACGCATCGACCCCGCTTCAGAGCAGGAGGGAGCAGCCGCGCAAGAAGCCCAGTATCTCGCTGGCCGCTGGCCTGATCATGGCGACGACGGAGAGCCCTAGGACCCAGCCCAATACGCCGCTACCACCGCTCAGCAAGATTGCGCCGGACTGGAGCGACAACTTGTTCTATGCGTATGCTCAGAAGGTATACGGCACTGTAGCCTGCCCCTCTCCTTTCCCCTCTTGGGCCCGGTTGCATACACATAGCGGCTGCTAACGATCATCCCTAGAGCGACTACTCGCAATCGCCGCCTTACGTCTTGACCTTTGCGTCGGCCTCCATCTGCGAACAATGGTGGTCCCTCGTCCAGCGCGAGTACCCCGAGTCGACGCGCGCCGGCCCCCAGCTCTTCATCCTCAAGGGCGACGACATGCAGGAGCAGATACAGGACAACCCGCGCTTTTTCGATCTGCGCAACAAGTGGTTCTACGCCGAATCGACAGGCGTCATACCGCTGCAGGACTACAAGGGTCACCCCGTCACGACCCCAGTTGCGCCTGCGCCAACAGATCAACAGAAAGAGGAGCCATTCAACATGACGGCGTTGAGTGCAGCGCTGGACAGCATGAACGCAATGATCAGCGAGAATAGTGCGCAGATCCGCGCCCTCTCCGTCGCCCAGTCCGAAGGCCTCCAGCGCATGCAGGAAATCAACGAGTCCAATTCGGGCCAGATCAAGACCCTCGCCGACAGTCAGGCCAAGCTACAAAACATCGTCGACCAAAACGCCTCTCACTATATCGCCCTGTCCAACTCGTCCTTTAAGAATGAAGAGCAAGTCAAGACGGTCCTGCAGTCCAACGCCGAGCAGATCACAGGTCTAGCTGAGGGGCAAATGCAGCTCTCACGGACATGCGAGGCTATGATACGGTCGATTGAAAGCTTGGGACATACCGTAGGTCAGGTCAGCGATAGCATGAGCAATATGAACTCGACACTCTCCGATACGGCGAGTAATGCCTCTATGGGCGGGCCGTTCGGACCTGTTGGAACTCATATATTACCACCACCGAGGAAACTGAATCGCAAGATCAAGGGCGTTTGGTACGAATACGACGGGGCTACTCCCTTGAGTCCGCCGAGAAAGAGTGTGGCTGCATTGGACACACCACCAAAGAGCCCTTTGAGCAACCGGTCGACGAGGGGCTTGCTCGGAGGTGCTGGTAAGAAGATGACTTAGTTTGTGAAACCAAGGACAGGGCACCGTTACTTGAGTTGAGCAAAATTGACGTTACGCGTCCCGGGCTGTATGTTTGGCATGGCGAGATGTATTGTATGGTGCTGCATTTTCAGGGGTCTGGGTCTGGGTTCTGGCGCACTACTGTCTTACGCATTTGGCGATGTAGTAATGAACGTCATGTATAGATGATATTATGTTGAGTACATTATAGCCCCCGATGTGCTACAGACGGTGTATATTTGCCAGCCATTGGCAAGAGAGATCCGCTATTAACGCTGTTGTCTACTCGCCTCACCCTGGAGCTACGGGCTTGCTTTGATGGGAAGACTTTCAATCGCATCTATCTTGTGTCAGGGTATGGCAAGGGACAAGAGCTGTGCTGGGTCGTCTTACTGTCTCTCGGCGCAATTTCTGACACTGTGTCGTCCTCCATTGGTGGTAATTCTGCAGCCTCCAGTTCCGGCATTGCGCGCTCTACGGACTTCATAGTAGGCCTAGTGGAGTAGTCGTTCTGCATCGCTGTGGGAAGTAGACTCGGAAATGTCGCTTGGATCGGGGTCGCGGCTCGAACGGTGAGGATGATGATGAGGGGGGCGAGGAAGAGGAGGGGGAGGGCTATGAGGATTAACGGGACGAGGATGAGGAGGATGATGATGGTGACGTATGGCATCATTGCTCTTGGGGTTGGTGGGGTCTACTGGAGGGTCGATGAAGGTTGATGCTCGTTTGTGTGCTCAGAGGATCGGGACTGGATTAGGAGGACCGGAGTAACCTATTTTTGAGGGATTCACGCATGGGGAATCGGGTAAATGTTTGGCATCTATGCTTTTCTTGAAGTGTTCCCTGGATGGTGCGACGCTGTGACAGGGATGAACAATACTGCGTAATCATCTTTCGTGGCTGAAGTGGTAGCCAATGCCACGACGACGGCGTATTTGGCCCTTAAAAGCATCTGTTCGCGCTTCAACAGTGAAATCGTTGGAGACTTCTTGGAAGCGCTGGTTGGGGGGGTGACTGATGAGCTCGCGCGTGTGAGGATGGTGACATTGAAGGAGGGTTCGGCAAGGAGTGCGGTGAGTATAAGTGCGCCGATTGAGCCGTTGGGACCGGGCTACGATGATGTCCTTTAGGGGTGCGGACATGCTGTATTGGGGTTATGTTGGTGGAGGTCGATCTGAACCCCTTTTTAAGTGAATTGTTGATGTGAACGTGATTACCTGCTTGTGAGTCTGATACATTCGGAAGACTTCTGCCTTCGTCTTTGTGTTTTTCTCCCCGTGCAGCCTCCACTTTCGGTTGCCATGCAGACGTACGCTCTCATGTCGCCCGCTTGGCGGATGCATAGCAAATTCAAGGTCAGTGTTGTTCTTGAGGACATGATGATAAGTCACTGCCTCGGCAGGTTTCCTTATCGATGCATCGCCCGCTGCAGCGATGAGCACGAATGCGCACAATATGTCAATCGCGAGGTTCATTAGATAAGTACAAGCCCAACTATGCGAATATAGCAATTTCGCGAAAGCTGAGAAATCGATGAAAGGGGAAAGATGACGCAAGGCGAAACCATGGCTGGGAAACCTCGTGCAGATGCGTCCGAAGCCCTTGCTCCTCATTGCTCCTCGACATTTGAAAATGCGAGACCTGGGACTTGCGCACGACGTTGACCTCAGGACTAGATGAGCTCGTGCTCATGTTGTGCTTGGGTGTTGAATAGGTAGGTGATATTAAGGGAGGCACGACCTTGGTTTGAAGCGGCGTCTGATCAAAGCTAAGTTCAGCAGCAGCACAATCCTCCCGTTTCCAAGACCCGCCATTGTCTCAACACCATCATCTCATGATCGTTGTTACTCGCCGTCTTCATTGCTCTTCATCTTCGTAACACTTTGTATGCAGAACGAGCAATCAAAAACTTAGCTCGCACGCTATTGAGCCTCACGCCTCCGGACACAACGCTGCCAGCTAGAAATCGACCGGATTCATTGCCATGCATGAGCCTTTCCAACGGCGCAGGCAAATCACTGGTCGAAACGATGGCCACGATATGAGACATGGTCACCAGAAGTCCACTGTTTCTGGTGTTGTGTTGTCGCAACGACGCCCCGCGTGCGACCGTTCAAACGTGGTGGACATCGGCTATGTTGATCTGCAAAGGGCCGCGACGCCCCAACTCAACCCTCAATCCGTCAATCGCTCAGAAACTAGACCAACGACAACACAAGCACTACAGCTCTAAAATTTAAAGACTTGGAACGAGTGACGACTGTTGCTGCAAGTTGCGTAGTACTAAACCTTTATGTCCGAAAATATCGAGCGACACAGGCGCTGTTGCCACGTACACACCGAACTTCCACCATGCATACCCTCCTCGGTAGTGCACAGTCAAATCGTGGGCCGAAATCTTCAACTCATGCTTCGCTTGCACAACCAGCCTCTCTTCTTCAAGTGAGAAGAAGTGGAGACTTGCATTTGGAGGAAGCGCTAGAGAATGCAATTGCCGTGCGGCAGTCATGAACATGCAGATGTACTGATTTTTCCTGCAGCCACTGACGAAACTGGACGATACCCTTGTGACGAGCAGTGGGTCTCCCGAGCGCTTTTCAGGTAGCGATGAGACCCATTTCAAATCGTCCTCGCAACCATGATGCGCGAACAATTTCCGCGCCCATTTGGCGCATGTCGGGATGCCGCCGCCTTCGCTACCTGGAAAAGCAGGGACGTCTAAAGGATAAGAGACTCTGTGCGCCGTTTTCCCAAACCTCTGGAGCAAGCGGCGCGTATGCGCCTTCTATATCTGTCGTACGTCTTCGGCGGTAAGGAGTCGGTGTTATTGGGTAACGCTTAGAGTGCAAGCGGATATACCCCTGCTCAGATGCTGTGTATCCGCAGAGCATTGTTACACCGACTTGGCTGAACAGAAGCAGAATCCAACATGCTCTGAATCCTTTCACAAGGAGCATGGTCAAGCTGCAGCGACTGCTCATGGTTGCTCGTGGACCCTTCTCGTGGCCACCACCAAATTGGGTCGTACAAAAGGGTTCCGTTCTCGAGTGACCAGCCACTTCCAGCATTCTGCATACTTAGACGGGCGATCATTACACGATTATCTCTAGGATCCCGCCAGCCGAAGTTTGAGACAAGCTACCAGCATACGTGCAGCTGAGACTCACTGCGCCTGTGTCAGACCACCTGTAAAATTATCGCGACCGAGACTCCAAATTGCGGAACGGTACCGATACTCAAGAGGTAATATGGGAATTGCGTCAGTGCGGCTGACAATCGAGCGATGGAAGGTTCGACGAACCCTGCGCTGAGTCCCAGCGCCGGGGATGCATGGAGTGTAAGGTAACAGGCTAAAGCTCCGAGTGGCCGGACCGACTACCTCACACACTCTCTGTATATGCACGTCCATGCGGCCCATCTGGATCCTAGCCATGCACGAAATTGAAGCGCCTCCGCGAGAAAGGATCGCCTGTGTTGCGGGGAAGCGGCGGGTTGGCTCCACTCTCAGGGTCGTCGCCTGCGGCCGTGCGGTTTGACCTGCGTCGCCCCGAGATGGTTCATAAAGGGTACACAGGCCACGTTCTTCCGTTTTGCTTTTTCCTGATATCCGTCGACACGAGGAAGGGTCCACCGTCGCACAGTTGGTTCTGTTCTTGGACGGAAGAGACATTGGCGGGAGCAACACGCAGGACACTAACATCCTTCACCCCGACCGTAGATCATGGGTCCGACACAGCTCAATGCTGATGCTGGCGAACATCAACAGCCTATTTCCTCTATACAGCAACAATTCAATTACTCGCCATCACACTCGGCAAGTCACTCGGGAATCTCGTCAAATACGGACAGCGCACCAAACAGCTCAAGCAAGCCAGCTCAGACATCGACCTCTTTAACGACTTCTACGTCCCAAGATGCGTGTGCTAAGGAGCAACGCGAAAGAGACTCAGACACGCCTCGCCCAACCAGCATCTCCACGACTATCGCATCGACCGGCGACGCATCAACGTCAAGTTCACGGCCCACTCTTCCCACAATGTTGTGCTTTTGCGCACTGACACTTAGTATCTTCTTGGTCGCGCTTGATACTGTTCTTATTCCGACGGCCCTACCTTCAATATCTCTTGACTTCCATATCCCAGACTCGCTGTACGCATGGACTGGCTCCGCGTATCTTCTTGCGAACGCTGCGAGTATACCATTTTGGGGGAAGTTGAGCGATGTATTCGGACGGAAACCGATTATTCTTATCTCCAATGGGATATTTCTGATGGGGAGTCTTGTTTGTGCCGTCAGTGTCAACGCGACCATGTTAGTCGCCGGACGGACGGTCCAGGGACTGGGAGGCGGTGGTGTGAACGTTTTGGTGTATGTCTGTGTGGCAGACATGTTTGCGATTCGGTATGTTCCTCCTCGCTTCTGCCTTGGTCATTGGACGTTGAGAACTGACCACCAAAAGCGACCGGTCGTTTTACATGGGCATTGTGGGTGCCATGTATGCAGTAGCATCGGCTCTTGGCCCCGTAATCGGAGGTGTCTTTGCACAAAATCTGAACTGGCGTTGGTGTTTCTATATCAACCGTAAGTACTCGAGTGATGCATATCCCTTTAGTATGGGGCTGATAGATTACAGTTCCGCTCGTCTCAATCGCCATTGTAACCTTGTACTTCACAGTTCGCCGCCACGATACTCGCATCTCGTTCATCGCTGGCATGAAATCTTTCGACTGGCCCGGAACCTTTACCATCCTTGCCGCGACCGTTCTTCTTCTCGTGGGATTGCAACTCGGCGGTACATCGTCCTATCGTAATTCATTGGTAATATGCTTCCTTGTCTTCGGCTCGCTAGCCTACATTCTCTTTCCACTCACCCAATGGTGGAATGAGAAGCGGGGTGACTCACCGATCATGCCCCTTCGCATCTTCCGGGACGTTTCCAACCTTTCCGCACTCGGTGTTTGTGCATGCGATGCACTTGTCTTCAACTCGGTTGCGTACTTCCTACCACTGTACTTTCAGCTCGTACTCTCAAGCTCGCCATCAACTTCTGGCGTGTACATGCTCGCCATTGCCATCCCCCTCGCCATGATCTCTTTTCTTGGTGGTTGGATTATCAATAAGACGGGTCGCTACCTCGAAGTTCTCCAAGCTGGGCTCGCGCTCATGACAGTTGGTGTAGGCCTCTTCATCCTCTTCACCACATCACTAAATCTTGGCATGATCATCGGCTTCCTCATCATCACCGGCATTGGCTTCGGTCCCAACTTCAACGCACCCCTCATTGCGCTGCAAACGCGCATCCGGGAGTCCGACATGGCAGCCGGTACCTCCGCATTCGGTTTTGTGCGTATGGTTAGTGGTGCCATTGGCGTTGTCGTCGGTCAAGTTGTGTTCCAGCTCCTGATGAAGCCGCATTACTCAGCATTTCGGGACGCCGGGCTGTCCATCGAGTTTGCACATACGTTGGCAGGTGGTGAAGCTATTTCGCAGGCTAGTAGGATCGCGCTGTTGAGCGACGCGCAGAGGAGTATTGTGAGAGAAGGCTTGAACAAGGCGTTGAGGGGGACGTGGATATTCTTCGCTGTGGTGAGTGCGGTAGGGCTTTGTGTTTCTTTTGGGATTGCTAGGAAAAAGCTAGCGAGTGAGTATGAGAAAAGTAAGGGTGACGGGAGGGATGCAGACATTGAGGGAACAGTAGCGGGTCGTGGGCACAGTGAGAAATAGAGTGGGAAAGGTCCTGTGCAACTATCTATACGATATTCAATGGGCGCTACGTCTTACCATTAGTACACATATTTCAAATTTTGACGGCTCTTGGCCCTTGGAAGTCTCCCGGTGGTAGTGACTAGTCATTACTTGTGATGATCCATCGTTTACTTCCGGATTGGTCTAGGCGCACCCGAACCGGCCTTAGCTCTCTGACTTCGCTTTTATCATCTCAATTTACCGCCCTCTCGCTAGACAGCAACCATGCGCAACTTTCCTGCTCTATGGAATCAGTGCCAAACGTACTCCAAACCCTTCGAACTTTGCATATGGCAACCGCTTGACACGAGCCTGAAGAGAATCAGTCTGAGGGTGCTATCTTATCTTGGCGGCTGCATTATCGGGAATGCCAGCGGTTGAGGAAGCTTTTCCGAACTATCTTCCGGGCGATATATACCATATAGAGTGGCTCTCCTGGTAGATGTCGCGGAAACGGTTGCGCTGAAAAGGCTGGATGGACTCGGGCAAGGCTATCATGATGATAGAAAGCCACGTGGCGAAGGTGCTCGAGTGCGCGAACTTGTGGTGAGATGGGGGTTTTGAAGACGGTCTTGTACGTAGCACGAAATGCCGTCCGATCTTGCGATACAGCAATGAAAACCCACAATCTCATTACAGGGTATCTCGAATGCATCGAAGCCATGCGATAGCTGGCGTCTTCTACAATGCAAAAGGCACCATGACCTTTGTTGGTTACTTTGTATACAACCGAAGACTATGTTAGTGCGAGTCTACGCGGGCTAGCCGTGATATTAAATACGCATTGACGTTTGTCGCCATGTTGTATCTTCTGTTTAGTCTGATTACTCTAATGAATACTCCACCTCCTTCTTCAACACCATCAACTCAAAACTCGTCCTACACCCCCAAATTCCAGAGTAAATAGCCGAGCGCACATTCTCGTACCCTGTCTTTCTCCAGTAAGAACCCACAAGATCTTCTGCTGCCAAGATCCACAGTGTCAACACTCTTTTGTTTCCATCCTTCATTGCGCAATTGGGTTGCTTCGCGTCCGCGTCGTCTCCTTTATGTCGCATTTGCTTACGCTCCACTTCAATAATGTAATTCTCAAGCGCGTCCATGACTTTGATAGCAAGTCCCTTTCTCAAATACCGCGCATCCCCATCCACACAAACAGCTTTCATCTCATACCCCGGCTCCGTTCCTGCACCTTCCTTATCCTGGCCACCAGCCCACGGAACGATGGTAGTAGTCACCACCAGTTTTCCTCTCTTCACTTCCCCGCCTTCCCCTCCTCCAACCTCCACCCTGATATCTTCGTCATCCCCAGACACCCAGCTTTCATCCAAGATGATCGCCATGATACCGTCTTTCCCGACCATATCCAAGAGAGTCTGCGTATCGGGGAAGCGAATAGCTGGTACTTCCCATTTTGCAGGGTTGAGTGATTTGGGCCGCGTGAATGCGGCGTTGCATAGTATCGCGATTTGATCAGTCAGTTTGGAGTTTGCGCATAGGTCGTCGAAGGTGAGAAATATGGGGTCGGTAAAGTTGGGCTGTGTTGCGGCCATTGTTACGAAGTGTTTGTACCAGGTCGGTAGACTAAAGAATTGAAAATTGAATGTCGTGTATTACATCGAATCGCGGGGAGACGAACTTTGACATACCAGATAGCGTCTTCACGATGACTCATCATGAAAGATAACTAGTAGTTAGCCCATTTTCCACATTGAAGCACACCGGCACCACGAGATCATACGAATAATCTGTAAGAACCAATCGTTAACCTATCGCTGAAGTGCAAATGAGGGTCGCGGACTCAAGCTTGTGGGGGCTGGGATGTCAGACGGAGCTATTTCGGAACTCGGCGTAATTCACGATGGTCAGATAGCCGATAGTCATGCTCTTATCAGAGAGAAAGAGGCACTGTTACTCCCTAGGATGTGTTCTACCGTCTCCATACTCCAGTCTCAAACCAAAACCTCAAGCGCGGCTCAAGCATCCGACACCACCAGCCCACCACCTTAGCTCCCGCACAGGCGCTTCATCATGACATCAACCCGCATCAACACTTCTCCACCTCCTAACAGACATGCCCGCACCATCCTCTACTACCGAAACACCCCTCCATCACCATGGTAAAAGTACTCGAAAACCGCATCGTCGACCTCGATCTACTCCCCGGAAGTAAGGAAGAACAGTCCGCAGCGCAAGCAGAGAAGTCAGTAAACTCTCATCACGACGAAATCCATTAGACGTTGATACGAGTAGAGGAGCACAGACTTCTGAGCCCGCGGCGTCCACAGATGCACAAGATGACACACCAACCAACGATCTAAAGAACGCCGGAATGGCCGCCGGGAGCGCGCTAGGTGGCGCAGCAAAAGGCGTTGCAGATACGACTGGAGACACTGTTGGCGCGCTCGGAGGGGGACTCTATGGGACCGTGTCTGGGGTTGGCAAGGGCTTGGGAAGTGCTGCGTCTTCTGGTGGCAAAGCGCTCGGAGGCGCCGGGTCGAGCGTAGGAAGGGGCATGGGAATCGGCGGCTCCGAGACAGCTGGAAAGAGTGGGAATGCTGGATCTGGGGTCGCGGGGCAAAAACAGGGAGAGCGCGATGTTGATGGGGATGTTGCGGCTCTGGAAGAGTTTGAGAGGACGAAGGGGATTCAGCTCAACGCGGATAATGTTTAAAGAGCAGTAACTGCTCATAAAGTCCGGAAACTCTTCGTATTGGAGCAACAAGGTCACTATTGAATACCTCAAGCGTAGGACTATCTAGAATTCATGCGCTGCACCTTTTCAAGTTGGGCGAACCTGCCGTTCCCGTGGGTATGAAGCCACCTTGCCACTGCCTCGGCGCTTTCAAATCGTGAGATCAGAGCATGATGATATGCGAAAGCGGAGAAAGAAGGATCCCAGTACACAGTGTGCTGGTCGAGCTCTTCGATGGTTTGAAGTCGTAACGGGGTGTCGGACCTTCCCTGAGCATCAACTAGTGGCGGCGCGCGGTGCCAGTGCATGGCAACCAAATAATTGCATGCGCCCAGAGAGTCTACCAAGCCACGGAGCGAAGTTGTGCATTCCCCCTTTGGTAATGATGTGGCAACCATCTCGAACGGAGAACGTTGTGTTGCGTACCTGCGAAGTCATTTCTCCAAACCCCTCAATGCCACGTCTGCCAAGGAGTTGGGCTTTTACTTCTGAACGGATCAGAATTATTGAAGCTAGACGCAGCAGTAGGCGGTGGTGGCTGGGGCGTAGCGTTCACAGGATATTCCTGAGCCGATACGGGCGGTAGAGCCTGAACGCCTTCCATCTCGACGCTGCTAACACGCTTCGACTCTGTTGGAGATCGAGCCATGTAGCCTCCCATTTCGATATCGTAGTTGCCGTTGATGATTTCGGTCGAGTCGTGCGTAGAGAGACCCAGCTGTGGGAAGTGTACGTCTTTTTGACGTTGAACGCCGCCGAGAGGATCGACCGAGACATCCGTGTGCGGCTCCGAAAGATACCCATTCTTTTTGTTAAAATATCCGGAATTACCACCGCACAATGCGACAGAAATTTTGCCAGTACGAGAAGATGCCGACGGTCCGCTACTTGGGCCTTGGGATCGCGGGGCTTTCGAGCCTTGAGACTGCGAAGCTTTTGAACCCGACTTCGACCAAGTAGTGAGCTGATTCAGTTTCAAGTATTCTTGGCAGAAGACCTTGAGTGCAGGGGCATTTGCGCACATGGCACCGACGTGCAACTCGATCAGTGACGTCCTTAAGCTGTCCCAAGTTTCCCAAGTGACGTCGTACGTCGTGAAAAAGATGCGCCAGCTGTAGTAGGCGCGGAATGCGCCGACGGCCACAGCACCATATCCGATAGCGAAGATGCCAAAAAGAGCAACCTTTTGGCGAATTGGAATGCGCAGATTCCAGAACAGAAACGTGGGTAGCGCAGCAACCAGGAGATCTTGCGTAGCTGAAACAACAGCGGCCATGAAGACATCGACGCCTTCGTCAAAGCAGTGGTATTTGTAGCCGCCCAAGACCTTGATCACGTCGACTTGGTCCCAGAATGCCGAGATGGGTTGGCAACCGAAGATAGGAATGAGTGCAAATGCGATGGATGTCGTTGCAATGAAGCCAATGCAGAGCCAGGATGCCCATTTGAATGTTCCGGATACCGTGCGTGCTGATATCCGACGAAAGAAGAGGAGGATAGACACTTTGATCAAGCCCGAGGCGACGCAAAAGGTGACCTCGATGGCCAGGACGTACTTTCGTTGTATGACGAAGAAGCGCGGGTCGATATCCCATATGTGTTTGTTGAAGTTGTACACGTCGGTAGCTGGTGAGCGTCAGGGGCTTTGCAAATCGTATGCATTGATTGTGGCTTACATATGGGAGCAAGTATTGTTACGGCAACGATGAACGGCTACAAAGGTCAGCTTGCGAAGGCTTTTTGGCGCAGCAGTAAACATACCAGTGCAGCTACCATAAGCCAGTCGTCCATTCCTGCATTTTTTTGCATGCGGATTCTCACCCATAGTCGTGCAAGTAAGAGGCATATAGTGATGGGGCCTAGCACACACGCGAGAATAGGCATGGTCTGGGGTCTTGTGACCGCATGGCGGTAGTTTGGCGTTGGCCATGTTGCCATGACCTCCAACGGAGGATGAATTCCGCCCGGCATTTGGAGTAATAGGTGTGCAGTGTGTACAGCACTGGCGTCCTCTGCTTTGATGATGAGAAAGTGAATTTCCCGAAACCAGACTCGGGGTATGCCTGCCTAAATGCCTTCTGGCAGTTGTCCCTAAAAGCAGCGGGAACAAACTTAAACTGGTGCTACCGAACGTTAATCGCTGTTCAAAAGAAATCCCATAGTTTCAGCCAGTGTGCAGGCTAGGGAACTTCGTAGCATCAGCACCCGAAGATGGCCCAAATGCCGGGGTCATAAGCGTCTAGGTACGATTCGAAGGATGACGGCCAAAGAGTCTACCGCCACCAAAAGCAAATGCTAGCCCCATCAACAACCGTAGGCGGGGATATAAGGAAATGGTCGACGCCTGCTAGTGGGAGTGGTACATATCGTCTAGCGAACCTTGACATGATTCGTGCCAAATGAGGGGTTCAATGACCGCGCGATTTCACCGCACGTTCAAGCGACCCAAAAACCGAGCCAGACATATTCCCGGTGGTATAACTTCGATGCGCATCTGATTTCGGGTCTTGCGTTCCTCTTGCTCGTGATCGACAAACCTGCGACCGAGGCGATAGCAACTTGCGACGACTTTTCTTTTTGCAATGCACCTCAGTTTGGGAAGCGACAACTTTTCTTTTTGCAATGCACCCCAGTGTGGGATGTTGATGCAAGCTCAACTGTTCGCGGGATAGTCGGAAGATTGCCATGAGGGTGGCACGGACGTGCCACTAAATTGGGCCTCGACTCGAACCTGGGCGGATACATCAATGCTCTCCAGCGATCGATCCGCTACCATTATGGCGCGCAGTAGTCGATGTACTGAAGTCACGATCTGGGTCGAGGAGAGAAAGAAGCACCATGCAATGCTGATGTCTGACCAGAAGTGATAAATAGGGCGATGCGAACTTGAACCGTTAGGTGACAAACGCCTAGATGGGCGGGTTATCGTGTGATTGGTTACTGGTCGCATGTAACGGCTGCATGCTGGCGTGCTCTACTCGGAGGTTCTAGGTGAGGTCCACTCTGGAGACAACGATGGCTCAGAGGCGTGCGCATGGCTTGGGCTAGGTTATCCGCGAAACAAGGCAAGGACCCGCGGACCCCGTTTCGAAAGCACCGCCATGGAAAGCCGGTGCCCCAGCAAGGTGGTGCCAATCGGAGCATTGGCGTGGCCGGTTTCGATAGCCCCCGCAGTCCTCGTTTACAGGTAGTGAATGGAGTGAGCGGACCGGCTCAATCAAGGTAGTGGGCTGTCCGGCAGGCGCAGCCGGAGCCGGGCGAAGGCTTTGGCGTGTATCAGGAGACGGCTTGAGAAAGTCATCGTGAGCGCGATCGGTGTTCCATCGGGATGCAGATATAGCGAAGAGGCCGGTGCGGGATCGGGACCGGGACGCTTGGTTCACGTCACTAGCCGAATGTGGAGGAGCTTAGAGCCTTATCAGATGTCCCCAACAATGGAACGGAAGACACCGTACGCAACCTCACGACTCAAATGCATCGCCACTTTCTTCGCGATCCTCCCGCTCATTCCACCGTTAAAGTGAGTAGTGAGTATTGCGATCCTGGTAGACATGTCTTCTCTAGAAGCGGACCGCCGCGGGGCCTCGGCTTGTGCCAACAGACCCCAAAGACATCGACCTGTCGCCTCTCATCGGCCCCTGGATGAACGGATTCTCGAGCAGTCACATGGCCGTATCATATATGCACATGTCTCCCAATCTGGACACGGCTTCTAAGCGAGCTGTCAGAGCTGCACCTGAACGGCTGTTAGCGGGAATGGCGCTGGCCGCGAGATCTGGCATCAGACCGCAGGGCTACCCCATGCCTTTCTCGCCTCCAGCCTTTTGCTTAGGCCTGCCGTTTGCTACGCTTGAGAAAAAGAAACCATGCTGGGCGGGCATTAACATGTATGGGACGTGACGAAGCTGATTGGTCAGCTTATCCCGCGAACCCCCATTCAATCAGCCACGCAGGAGTCAAAACCAAACATACTTGTACATGTGCCCACGAGGAGCCACTAGCGATAGCCTACGAGGTAGATGGTCGTCTCAGAATAATGAGCTTCTGGTCGCATGTGGCGCTCTACTGGTGCCCCCCACATCGAACCCAGTCTTTACCTAAACGGTTGTATGGCTGGCTTCATGCGCTAAGCATGTGCTTCATGCTGCTGCAATGCAGTGCATTGAACGTGGCGCTATTATATCTCAACCCAAGAGCTGATGTTGACCGGCTTCTGTCAAAGTGGTTCGATTTCTGGACCTGGATAGCCTTTCGGAATGCAAGGGCCATGCTCCCGATTACGGACGGGATTTCCCATAACGTCACGATTGCAATGACGCGGGTTGGCAGCCTGGACAGGAATCCCCTTGCACCGCGTCGTCGAATCATTGGATGCAAGACCACCATGTCGCTTTTCGAGCTGGAACATCATCTTGCTTTGATCTTGGACTACAAGATACCGGCTTCGTTTTTACGAAGGCGGATGATTACCACTTTGAAGTTCTTTAGTGCAAGCACGTTCTCCTTCTTGGGCGTTACTGACTCTGGCACTCTTTCGCGAGGTAGGGTAGGAAGGCAGCACTTCGCTTTCCCTTATTTTACACGGTCAAATGACGAGATAACAGTTTATCCGTTCCCTAATAAGAATCTAGTGTTGAGAAACTGTGCGAAAGCGGTAAGCTGTTTCTCGCATGTCCATCGTATCGAGAAGGGCGGTGGTACCGGTTTGAGACTGTGAAAGAATACCTGCGTCCCATCCTGTCGCAAGAGTAAGAATCCATTGAATATGATAGGCAATGAGCGCGGTTGAAGACACTATGATAAAGAGTGGCACCCGACTTGAAGTGGTGGAGTAGCGATGTTGGTATTCCTTACGGTATCTTCGTCACGCAACTGGACCTGCTGGAAAATCGAATCATGTCGCAATACATCACTTCCCCTGAATGAACAACAAGACTACTTGACAAGGCTTCTCTTAAAAAGTTTACAGGAGCGACAAAAGCTCCGATCCTGTAAATTGTTCATACGAAGCATGCCGCGAACGCATCAAAAGGGTTTTAACGGACCATCTCCCAAACCGCTCACGATTTACAGTTGTGGTGCTGTCTGGTGCAATCCACATCGCAACTTCCATTGCATTCTACGCGCACTCACCACTCTCTCGTTACGCTCACCTGCTCTCGCCTCCAAACCTTCTACTGACAGCTCTCAGATAGGATGCCGACTGCCATGGTTGCGCAGGTTTCCTTCCGCAATCGTATCACCGCTGTCTCCGCATCATGCGGTCAACACCCGCATCACTGTGGTAAGGGAAGCCCACCTGCCTCATGGTGAAGACCTAGCAGCCACGCTGGGCCGCCCTGCAATCGCCCATAAAAGCGCGCCCTCCGCCGTCTTCCTCCATTTCTTCTTCACTCCACTCCAGCCGACAATCCCACTGGACCGCCCCGGAGCAGAGCCAGTGCCATCGAGCTGTGCTCGTCTATTCTTCTTTTTGGTCCATCCGATACCCGAGCATAGTTGTTTGTTCCATCTTCCCTCCCACCGACCTTCACGATGCGGTCTGCCATCGCCTTTGCCTCTGCAGGCATTGGCGCGTCGGCTTCGGCCATCGTTCCTCCTCAGGTTCTCCCCCGCGGCGGGTCTGACTCGGCATACACTTTCACCCTCGAAGCGCACGGCAAAGCGAGCGGCCCCATCGGACAACTCTTCGACGGCCAGAACAGGATCGGCGGAAAGCTTCCCCTTGGGTATTACACCATCAAGTATGGCTCGAAGGGTGGCGTCATCGTCGATAAGAACGGGCGTGGGTGCATTCTCACGCCGCCGACCACGCAATTCCAGTGTGACCAGGGTGTTGGAGGTCAGTGTCGTTCCCTTCGCCAACACATTGTTTCTCTGTGCTAACATGACCCTCCATAGGCACGCCAGGCTTTGACATCGGCTGCGACAAGCAACTTCTCTACAATGGCTCGCCGGAGTTCTGGGCCTGCCCCGTCGACGATTACGGCGTCTGGAATCTGTACACCAAACCCAACTTTGCCCAGAAGAAATGCATCACTATCACGCTGAGCGCCCACAGAGAGTCCACACCCGAGCCGCCATGCAAACAGTCGGCCCCACCTCCACCTCCTAGTCCACCATGCAAGGACGATTGCAAGGCCGCTCCGCTGCCCGATCACAAGACCAAGCTGTCTCCAGACGGGACCTGCGGTAGCAACACCGGCTTCCACTGCAACGGTTTCGTCGATGGGTTTTGCTGCAGTTCGTACGGCTGGTGCGGTTCCACGCCTGTCCACTGCGGAAAGGGATGCCAGGGCGACTTCGGTAACTGCAGTATGCACAAAGACGACTCCAAGCCCGCTCCTCCGCCACCTCCGCCATGTGACGAGAAAGGTAACAAGTGCAAGCCCGCTCCTTCTCCTTCTCCAGCATGCAAGGAGGACAAGTGTAAGCCCGCTCCCCCGCCGCCACCGCCATGCAAGGAAGATAAGTGCAAGCCCGCTCCTCCGCCGCCACCGCCATGCGACGGCAAGAACAAGAACGACTGCAAGCCTGTTGAAAAGCTCACCGGTTGCCCCGCGGACATCAAGGGCCCCTACGAGTTTCCGCATTTCATCGTCCCTGTCGACAAGTCATGGCCCGACAAGGCTTACGGCACCAAGCTCAACGGCACCTTCAGTGACCGCATCTGCACCATCTTCAACTTCGACATCAACCCGCGCTTCTCCGGAAAGACGTGCAGCCTCGCCTTCCTCTTTCCTAAGCAGGAGCATCTCGAGACATCGGCTTACAGGTTCGACACCTGGAGCGACAAGGCTAGTCTGCAGTTTTACAAGCTGAAGACACCGGCTACGTGGGACACTACCTGGAACACCGTTGGACCAAAGGAACTTCTCGCTGAGGGGCCAATCTACCCTGATCTGGCTGTCGGGTCTTACACGCACAAGTGTCCCGGGGGAAAGACCGAGTCGATCATGGTGTGCGGCAAGGATGTCTATCTGGACTACTTCCAGGACTTCAACCCGAGCCCCATTGGCATGTACATGCGTACTTGCTAGGCTGTCTCCGATGACGTTGTTGTTTCGGAGCATGGAAGGAAGGCGGAGACTGATGGAAGGAGACAGGCGCCTTGCAATTCTCTTGTTCGTTTGTGTTGATTGATAGTCTGGGCCTTGCGCTTTCTGCAATCCATTGTTCTTTCTCCAGCTTCGATCCTCTTCGCGTTAATGTGCAATGGCGATCCCCGGGCATTTTATGCTTTGGGTCTTTTCCTCGGATCCGCGCATTAACAGTTGCTGTCTCCACCTCCCTCGAAGTTGTTGCGCCTGATTTTCCATAGCCACGAACGTCACAGCGGCTTCCTCCCGGTCCGCCCGGTTTGAACACTACCGAACAGCAGCTATGTCCTATCGGTGGATATGTTCCATCGCGTCCTGCTTCCGATGCGCAGTAGCGTCCCTTGACACATCTGCCCCGCCATCCGACCCCGCTCAGAGTCGCCTACGACCTCTGGCAAAAAATTGAGTCAATTGCGGCTAATAACTAGTTAGATAGCGTTCGATCAGTCATCCGAGCGGTAGCGCGCTGCGGAGGCTTCGGCGCCGAAGATAGATGGAGCTATCGACGTGGTGCGTCATGAGCTGCGACCATTGAAAACTTTCGCGCAGCCTCATTTTCCTATCAGACACTCTGAGCGAGCCCGTTATCGTCGCGGCTTTCCCTCACACATTCGTTCGCAATCGCTAGCTGTTGGTGATCTTCAATTAACTGGTCGTACCGTCTCTGATAGGGTGGTGCGAAGTATCTGATAGCGGTGCACAGCGCTGTCGCGAACATTGACAGACAACCTCGTCCGCCATCTAATAAACCGATTGCCATCCCGAAAATCATCCCGAAGCTGCTCGCGGAACCTGAGAGCATAACAGCGTCGCTCGCGCTATTCGAAAGAGTCATTGTCTCTTTTCTCGACTTTGACTTCAGAACACCCGTGTGCCGGATAAAAGCACTGATAGAGCGCCTTCGTCATGGAGGAGGAGGATTACGAGATTTTGCGCGGCCAGGCGAGAGCAGAGCCAGAGCGATACTCGCAATGGGATCCGCAAGGAGAATTCCGTCGACAGTACGCGGAAATGCACAGTGATGACCCTAATTATACAGAGCGCACTCGAACCGCTTCATTACCTGGAGCTGAGGCTAGCGCATCCAAACCTACCAAAGAAGAAACAGCTCCAATTTCGAGGCCAAGCAGCTCATCTTCTTCCTCGTCATCTTCGTCTGCATCGTCCGCCTCACGACCTCACACACCACGATTGGAGGAGATTCGGACGCAGCAGAGTGCAGGGGTTAGCCTAGGAGGAAGGGATCGAGCAGGCACTATTTCCACCGGAGTCGACGTAGGATCACTATACCGCCACCCCACGGAACGAAATCCTGAAGCGATTCGTCGTATCAACACGCACCGCTCACAGCATGCATTGACCGTTGGCGGCACGCAAACGCCTGCACGGCTCACCCGGACGTTGAGTCGTCGCGCAACACGACGGCCACTTCCAGACATGGGAGCGGACAAACCGTTTCCTCCTTTGCTTCCCGATCGCGAAGAGTACGTAGTAGAGTATAGTGGCGCGGATGACCCGTTGCATGCGCAGAATTGGCCATTCAAGAAGAAGATTGGGATTGGTGCTATACTGGGTTTTGACGCAATAGCTGTTTCAATGGGGAGTAGCATCTTCAGCAGTGCTATAAGACCGGTGGCTCAGGAGTTCGGCGTCATCGCAGAGGTGACTACATTAGGAACGAGTATGTATGTGTTTGGATATGCGTTTGGACCGTTGGTGAGTCCCACTCCTCTCGCACCGTGATTCTAGTACAGTTCCGCGACACCGGTAAGGACCTTTATCGAAGCGAACATATCGACCGACATTGATAGAACTGCGATCCGAATGTGTATATGAAAGCGCATGACTAACCGATCGGCAGATGTGGGCACCTATGTCCGAACTGTACGGTCGCAAAAACCCTCTCGTTATTGCCGGCTTTGGCTTCGCCGTGTTCAGTCTCGCCGTCGCCGTGGGAAAGGACCTTCAAACCATTCTAATATGCCGCTTCTTCGCTGGTCTCTTCGGGTCCTGTCCACTTGCCGTGGTCGCCGCTGTCTTCGCCGACATATTTGACAACCACATGCGCGGCTTGGCTATAGCCGTGTTTTCCGCGTGTGTATTTATGGGACCTTTGCTTGCACCATTTATCGGTGGCTTTATTACGGAGAGCTACCTGGGATGGAGATGGACACAATACATCACATCAATCTTGGGATGGACAAACTTTGGGTTGTTACTTTTCTTCATGGAAGAGACGTATCCGCCTGTGGTGCTGGTCAGCAAGGCAGCGGAGTTGAGGAGGCGAACCAAGAACTGGGGTATACACGCGAAACAGGAAGAGATCGAGGTGGACTTTAGAGAGTTGCTTGTGCGCAATGTGAGCAGGCCGATGCGGATGCTTTTCACCGAGCCGATCATTCTTCTTGTCACGATCTACATGAGCTTCATTTGTAAGTCTTTCGCCACTTCATCCCGCTGATAGATGGGTTGAGGATATCTTGACTAACGTGCAATTTAGACGGCATCCTCTATCTCTTCCTTACCGCTTATTCTCTCGTTTTCACAGGTGTATACGGTTGGAATGCTGGCGTTTCTGGCCTTGCTTATTTCGGGATGGTCGTCGGCGAAGTCATCGCTTTCACCGTGATCTTTTTCACCAATCCGCGATACGTGAAGAAGCTTGAGGCGAACAATAATATCCCAGTTCCCGAATGGCGTTTGCCGATCGCCATAGTGGGAGCTCCGCTATTCGCTGGTACGTACTCTCCGCATCCTTCTTTCCTCCGACCCTAGCTTACAATTGATAGCTGGTCTTTTCTGGTTTGGCTGGACCGGATACAGCGGAAATATCCACTGGATTGTTCCCATACTGTCTGGACTCCTCACCGGCTTTGGACTTTTCTCCATTTTCCTCTCGCTGCTCAACTATCTTGTTGACTCCTACCTTATGTTCGCTGCATCCGCTATCGCTGCGAACACGTTCATGCGGTCTATATTTGGTGGAATCTTCCCGCTGTTTGCGACGTACATGTTCAACGGGATGGGGATACAGTGGGCGTCCACGGTATGTTCTTATGTATTGCTATGTTGATAACCGCTAACCCTTAATAGCTTCTCGGTTGTGTTGCCGTCGTTTGCATACCGATGCCTGTTGTTTTCTACATATATGGAAAGAAGATTCGGGCTAAGAGCAAGTTTGCGCCCGCGCCGGATATCGAGCAGGATAAGAGGAGGGATGAAGAAGAAAGAGGGACGAGTGCAGAAAGTGAAGGTGCAAATGGTAGTGGGAATATGAGTGCTGGGACGGAGGCAGACACGGAGAAGCAGAATGAGAGAACGGCGTGAGTGAGCAAAGGGCACTAAGTTGTTGTAGTTCATCCAGTGGAGGCTCGTCATCTTTTTCTTCTGCAAGTGAGCATATCAATCGTTCTGCCGCCACAGGCCCAGGACGTGCGTGATGTCACGCGAATCTCGTGAAACGGCATCGTCCGCTCCAACGCATGTCGCGCATAGTCGTATTTGATATTTGCTATTTCTCAACGGCCTCGGTTGCCTCTTTACCTGGTGTGCCCACTCTTCTTGGAGAAATACGCCAAACGCCGCTAGCAGCCAAGCTTTTGTCGGGTCGGCGCGACCCTCGGACCATGATCTTCGGGGAAGCAGATCTGGAGACTAAGAGATGGTCAAAAGGGGTGCGATCTCACAGCTGCGGAACGGCTCCATTGAAGAGTGTTCCTTGGTCAACTCTAACCATGCGATAGCTCCATGTTAACCCCGCAATAGCTAGGTTTGACTAGACGAATTCTTGCACCACACTGACGATCCAATTATCCACGCTCCTGTATTTGCTGAATGAATGCTTCACACACGGCTGGCGCCTGCAAGTAGTCCGTTCGTATCAGGACGATACGTTGAGTGAGTGCTCTTACTGCTCTGGTGCTTCACACCATGCTCGCCCATGATAATGACATCTGCAACGAGAAATCGCATATGAATGACACGAATGGAAACTAACCAAGTCATTTCAACCGAAAAAAAGAACGTGCTTTATTAAAATACGTAAGTGTAATATTCGACCCAGTGATGAACTTAGAACGAGGTCGTACGAAAGGTACAGCCCAGTTCGACCCCATGAGTTGACGCCGACATCATTCTCTCCGGGCGTGCATTCCCGCGGGAACTGATTCAACCCAATCAGTTCAACATTTATGCAATCAAACCCTCCCCAAAAACCCGTGCTCTTAGTGGTACTACATGAACTTCTTTAGATTGATGTTTCCTAAGTGAACGGGGTAGAACCTTACGCATATGAAGGAGTTAATGTTGCCTTTGCTCGGCAACGAAGCACAACTCCCACTTGATCGTGCCGTCTGCCCTGAACAATTATCGCCGGAGAAGATGTCGCAATAGCGAGTGCCGGACTCCAACCATATCGAATGAGGTCTCCACCTAGGGTTGTCGCAACTACGCGGATTACCGTTGTTGGTACCGTACTACAAACACCCGTTGCCAATAGGGTGACCAAAAATCTGACAGTTGCCAGAATCGGGTCCTCTGATGGTACGTTTGCTCTCTTGCCCAATTGCGCCCCGGCAGTCAGTGTCTGTCTCCATGAAAGACGCTATAGTTGGACGACGTTAGTATTAGTTCGTGTTGCCAGGCATGCGCACGTACCGCTCCATGCTGTGGCTCCTTGTATCACAACGAGAGCTGCGATAAATGATGCGAAGTGCATAGTGGTGACTCGGAGTTGGTAGCGGTGAGAGGTAGCGGTGAGAAGTAGCGTGTATAGTGAAGATGCTGCCTTAGAAATCATATATTAAGGAGAACGAAACGCTTTTGGAGGTTGCTTTTCGAGCTTGGGTCTGTCCTCCTTCTCGCACGTATGAAGCTTTAATTTGCACTCGCGACCAAATGTTTAGTCTAGATTGAAACAGTGAAAGCCGCTAACTTCACCCGAGGATTGCGGACAGTATCGTCTCGGACGAGCCGTATTAACAAGCGGAAGTTGACTTGTGCGAGACCTCCTCAAGTACCATTGTGACTACCCATAAAAGGAGTACGCCGTCCTCACTCCGACTCATATCGCTCATATCTCAACAATGCGCTACTTAAATATTACCGCCAAAGATAGCTGCTCTCTGCTGTGCCGAGAGAATTCGATCCACCAAGGATTGTGGAAGCAGGTGATATTATGTCCGACGCTCAAGCTCACTGTAGCACAGGCTCACGGAGATGTATTTCAATCTCACAAGATGTTCAGTGCTTTCGATATTAGACCCCACGCTCCTCTAGACAAGCTTTGCCAATACTATATCCTACACTCCATGATCATCGATCTCGTCGCACTCCCGTTCCTCTTTATCGGCCAAGAACAACAATTTCGTCCGCTCGTACACCCTAGTGCGCCCCCATCAAGTGGTGAGAAACCTACCTCCAAGCCCTTCCCATCAGACAAAAGGCCGATACTTCCGCTCACACCACTCCCAAAACAGGCCCGCCTTCCCCTCCCTCACAGCCCCATAAACATCCTGCCTCCCATTTGGAGCCAAAACCCCAAACGGCCTCACATACCCACCATTATTCCCCTCCAAGCCGACCTCGGACGCAAATCCCGAAAACAACATCGTGTACGCGCCAAACTTGGGCGCATAAAGAAGCGCCGATCGCACGAAGAGCATCAGCAAAGCGGGCTGATGCTCGTAGATGTTGGTGTTGAGATTGCCGGGGTTCTGCGCTACGCTGATGATGCCGTGCTTCCCCCATCGCTTTGCGGCCTCCATGGCGAGAAAGACATTTCCGGCTTTGGAAACGGCGTAGTCGCGTTTCGGATCTTGCGTTGCGGGGGCTTCGATGGAGGAGAAATCTACGCCGCTGGGTGGCGAGTGGCTTTCGACCATGAGCGAAGACGTCCAGATGATACGCACGCTGCCTGGAGGAGCGTTCTTGGCTGCGTTTTGCAGCTTAGGAAGAAGCTCTTGCGTGAATAGTAGTGGGGCAACGCAGTTGACGCCAATATGACCCTCAATGTTCTGTTTCGTAGTCGTACCAACTGGATTGCCGCCAATACCAGCATTGTTCCACAGAATGTCCAACTTCTCCTCTTGCGCAGAGAATTGCGCAGCCGATGCTTTGATCGTGGAAAGGTCGTTAAGGTCGAGATGGAGATATTTCAGTGTTGCGGGCGTGGAGGGAATGTGCCTTTGTGACGCAAGGACGCGCTCTATCGCCGCTTCAATGCGCTCTTGTGAGCGCCCAGCTAGATAGATGGTGGCGCCGGTTGGGTATAGCATTTTGACGAGTTCAAGGCCGATTCCTTGGTTTGCGCCTGTGATGATGAAGACTTTGCCGACTTGGCTGCCTGAAGGGACGTTGTCCTCGGTGAAGGTGGGTTTTGCTGGGAACCATTGCTGCCATAGTATTCTGAACATTGTGATGATCGGGTTTGGAGTGATGGATTGATGATGGAGCGAGATCCGGAAGCGTCCTATTGCCCCTTGCGAAAGAGTTCTAGGGGCGGTCTCTTCTCTATTATATACTTAGCAATCACACCAGTACTACTCGCCATGTCATGTCTAGGTCCAGCTTTTGGGGGAAGTGGTCAATGCGACTATTCCGTTTACTTCATTGGCCGACTCGTATAACACGGAAACTGCGAACGGCTAGGCCACCCAAGAATTGATCGGCACGAACCAATTTTGGAATAGCAGACTAGCGGTATCATGAGCGGATGTCAGAACAATAGCGTTCTGAACGTTTTCTGACTTCGAGTGTCTGAAATTGATGAAGCGCATTAAATCCTTCCATGTATGTCCAAACCCTCTACAAGCAAACCACGGAACGCTTGCTTTAGCACCAGCGAAACGCGTTGGATCACGTCATGTCTTGCTCAGGAATAGTAAATCAGGACAAAGTTTTTCGGACCAAGCCTCTATTACTTTTGTGCTAGTACAATCTACAAGTATTAAAGCTCTAAAAAAGAATCCAAGAGTGGGGACGCAGTGCGCCGACAACGTCAGTGGTGGTACACAATTCTACCCATGTAACAACAAATTTCTCTCCAACCTCAACACCACTCAAGCCATTCCACCACCACCCTCCTTCAGCTTGTCGGGATGTATACTTCCTTTCGGTGCGAAGAAGCTGAAGAAAAACGAAAACCCCACAATGGCCGTCACAATCGCGAACACGACCTTCAGCCCCTCCATGTATGCATCGACGACGGTCGGCACGAGTTCTTCCGGAAAAGCGGTGCGAATCTGCGTGGCACCAGTGAGGATGACGGTACCAGGGTTGATGGAAGGTGCCGTCTTGGCGAGCGTGCGGAGGAGGCGGTTGACGAAAGCGCTCTGAGCAGAGGAGACAGTGAAGGCGCCGCCGATGATTTGGAACCCTGGTTATAGTTAGAATGTGGGATAGGAGACAGGAGCGATTGAGGTACACGTACAGAATACAATGGCGCTTGTCGATGAAATATCTTCGGGCTTCGATTCAGCCTGCGCACGAACCATTGGCGCCTGCCAGGCGAAGCCAAAACCAAACCCAGCGAGGATTTGGAACCCAATCCACAGACCCATTTTGGAGTCCGTTCCTAGAGTATAAAGTAATCCCGAAGCGATAGTGCCGAGAGCGCTACCGAGAGGTAGCCAGATCCAGACTTGGCCGGTTTGGGTGGTGAGGATTCCGGCAGTCAGACTGGCTATGGTGACGGAGATAACCATGGGTAGATTGCGGACACCCGAGTTAATTGGACTGGCATTGTCGACGCTCTGAAAGTAGATGGGGAGGTAGTACAGGATGACGAAGTACGCGCCACCAAGGAAGAATGAAAAGCCGGCATTGGCCCAGACGAAGCGTTGCTTGAGAATACGCTTCGGAATCATAGCAGTTTCATCTAGCCAGAACTCCCATGCGACAAGGGTAGCCAGGATGAGAACGAAGCCGACAAGTAGACCGACGACGGTACTGCTGCTCCAAGCTTCGGTCTGGCCATGCTCCGTGGCGAGAATGAAAGAGATGATCATTCCCATAGCAAGCGCAACACCGACGAGGTCCATTTGTTTGATCTTTTCAAGTAAGGGCGCCTTGAGCGGCACAGCCAGCTTCGGCTCCTTGAATAGAAGAAGAATCAGAGCGGCCGCGAGACCACCGATGGGAAGATTGATGTAGAAGCTGCGGCAGTTTTAGTGACAACACGATGCTAGCCTCGCCTAAGAGTGAACTCACCACCAGCGCCAGCTGACTCGGTCAGTGAAAGCTCCGCCTAGCAGCGGGCCAATAACAGCAGATACCCCGTAACATGCGCCAATGTACCCCAAGAATTGAGGACGTGTTCGTGGCTCGATTGTAAATGCAATAATCGTGAAGGCGCCCGTCGAAATGCCGGCACCCCCGACGCCCGAAATGGCGCGGCCGACTACGAGCGTGGTCGGATCTTTTGCGACCGCACAGATCAGGCTGCCGAGCTCGAAGATGAACATTGTAAGGAGAAATGAGATCTTGAGAGGGAAATATCGGAAGACCTTGCCCCAAAATGACTGGAATCCGCCAAATGTCATGAAGTAGGCGGAGCCGTACCACGACACACTCTCCAAGGTCTGAAACTGATCTGTGATCTTCGGAATGGCAGTACCGATAATTGTCTGGAGGCATTAGAATAAGAGGAGGTCAGGTAAGGTACAACGGAGCGTACTTGATCGATAGCGATTAGGAACACTGCAAGCATGATCGCAATGAACACAGGCAAGAGCTGCATCCCATGAAAGTAGACATCATCATCTGCGTCGGTTCCAGCCGGTGAAACATCATCACGGATGTCGATGTCGCTGGTGCCCCTTTCCTTCTCGAGCTCGTATGGCGCAGCCTTCAACGAGGTTGCGACTGACGGGCTCTCAGATGCGGATGGGTATTCCTCGGTCGTCGGAACAGGAAGACGCGTTTCCGAATGTTTCTCGTCCATCGTAGTTGATGCAGTATCGCTACCGATATTGTCGAGAGTCGGAAAAGATGGGGGCAAGGTCGATACTCGCAATTCCCGTGGGGCACAGTACCTGGGACTATATAATTACAGACTTACTTAGGGGTCTCATGTCGTGATGTAAGCAGCCATGGGCAGCACTATAAACAGCTAAGCGTAACGCTGTAAGCAGCTAAGCGTACTGCTTAGTCTTATCCGAGAGGGCTCCCTCCGCCGACCCTCGGCGGAGATAGCGCATTAGCCACGGTTGCCTAGATGGCGTAAATCAGCCAACATACATCAGCTAACATAAATCAGCCAACCAAGCAACTTACCCCGGAGGTACGAAAGCTATCGTACGAAAGCGATGAATTGATTGGTTGTACTAGCGATCGTAGGAAATAGTTGATGATAAATCCATAGGGCCGAAGCGACGCACCTACGCTAACGACGCCAGGCGGTCTCGCTTTGCTCCGAATGGGGAACTTAATTCTTGGTAAAAAGAAGATTGATTCTTTGGCAGCGGACTATTTCCCGAGATCGACGACAATGCAAGAAATTCTCAGGCTGGATGGCTACAGCTTTCGGAGCCTACGTTTAGATGTCGGTCATTTGTATGCCGTACATGTGGTGCCGGAGTGCGCTATGAGTAATTGGGGACATTAAAATCTCCAGCCGTCTCTTGAGGGGGATGTGTGTACCCCGAGACTCCAGTGATACCTCTCATAAGGCTATCGAAGAACGCGGTATCCACCCCTTGAAAGGCCCAGTCTTCCACGCCTGCGAATGGGTATGGCACGGACGGCTCATTTTGCAGACCGAGTGCGCTTGAAGCAGGACCCGAGGACGCTTGCGGCTGTGCACACGTCCCGGGAAGAATGTTAGGGCATGTATATGCAAATGCCGCAGGACAGTTGGCGGGCACTTGATCGAAACCGACTGAAGGAAGCTCAGCTTCGGAAGGTAGCAAGCCTATGTTTGTGATGTGCTGGGCTCTACCGGCTAGCGTTGTCGAAAGTGGCCGTGTTTCATTTCCCAGCTTAGAGAATGTACCTTCCGGTGAGATCTTGAGGACACCAAAGTAGGGTATGTATGTCGAAAACACGCTGCCATCTTCTTCGTGGGTGCCTTCGTCTTGTCCGCATTTACGGGCATTGTATACTTGTCCTTGAGCGGCATCAGCTTCGACAAGTAGCAGTCGTTGTAGCACATCCGAGCTTTCTCTTGCCAACGGGTCATCAATCCCTGCGGCAAGACGGTCCATGATCTCTATCGCTTGCTCAATCATCGAGCGATCGCCAAGCCGCTGATGCCTCAGTGACAACAAGGGCTTTGTATTGTGATGATTTGCAAGATGTGCGAGACATAGCGTCAGACCAGCCCTCAGCGCGAAGAAGTCTCCGATCCGACAGCATGCATAGAGGTCGCTGTGGTGTCGGAAAGACATCCATCGAGTGAGAATCTCGCGGCTGGCGTGTGCACATGTGATCTTTGAGGAAGAATATCGTTCGTCGTCGAAGGTAAGAAGGTAAGGTAAGTGGAGGTGGTTCAAAAGATTGTAGTGATTGACCTGGTTGGCGAGGCGAAGAGTCTCCCAGAAGATGCGAGCGTCGTGCCTCATATAGTTTGAAAAATCCAAGGGCTGCCAAAATTGGTGAGGGAGCTTCTCCGCTGCTTCCAGTAGCTCTGCATCGATCTTTTCGGTCATGGCGTAGTCGTCTATAGTCGGATCTGCCTCGTTGCGTTCTAAGATACTTTTGGAAACCATGGTGTGGGTCCGCTCAAGTTGACAAATCGGTGTGTCGTCGGTCTTGTGGACAGACAGATCGATGTCTAGTGAGGCAGCAGGGAGACCGAGCATCAGACAAATGAAGCGATCCATATAGATGATACGAAAGAACAGGAACCGAGGGTTGATAGTGTTGTTTGGATCGAGTTTAGGCGTCGGCAGATTGTGTGGCCGATGGAGGTTCATCAACTGGGCGGCGGTCATGGCACGTCTTACCGCCAACCACGCCCGCCGGAAGTGACCACGGTTTTTGTCATAAGAGGCTTCTAGTAGAATACACTCCAGGCTTTCCACGGTTCCGAAGAGCAGCTCGTTGGTGGTGACCAGACATGTCGCCGTGTCTTTGAGCCGGGCGCAAATCAATTGGCCAGGCTCGGAGAGATCGGACAGCTTCAACGGAAACGACTGTTGCAGAAACAACGCAAAGAGAAGCATCCACCTGGCCATCAGAACAGGGTGTGTTTGAGGGCCAGGTATGCGTGCCAACTCAGCGACTGTCTGCAGTCCCTGAGACTCTAGTTCACCATATGATTTTGTGAGGACTTGGTGGATGTAAACGGTAGAGTCCTTGTACGTTTCGCATAGCCTATGGACGTCTTGAGGGGCAGGAAACGCTGCATGCAAGACTCGCGACAATTTTTCGAGCTTCGCTGCATGTGGGTCGTCCCAATGCACCAATTCGGAGAAGTCGGCTCTCATGAGAACCGCTCTGGCGGATGATGTATCATAAGAGCGCGATATAGGAAACACGTCATCATGCAAGTGTCGAGCTGAGGTAGATGTCGAATCAGAGTGACTTGGGGTAGGGAGAGCATGCGTGCTAATGGGCTCTTGGTCTGGTCGTTGTTGCCATTCGGCCTGAGTGTTACTGTGCGTCGGCGTTGCAGGCCGATCCTTTGTGACTTTGTGGATGGGAGTGAGGTCCGCGCCAAGCTGTGTCAACAGTGCCTCCAAGCGCTCGATGCGGTCGGTTTGCTCGCGTTTGTCGTTGCCCTGTGCGAGCTCTTCTGGGAGTTCCTGGCTGACGCACACGGTACTGCGGCGCCGGCATGGGACGCATATCTCATCCGAACTGGAAGCAAAGCTGCATCTGACTTTCCTCCTCTTGCACTCCCAGCAGCTCCTGGTTCCCTTCCGAATCTTCCTCCGTTTGGCCTCCGGAATGCGGACGGGGTCTTCGGTGGTAAGTGAGTCCATGCTGCGGGCAGGCTTTGCGACGGCACAATGGAACGCGAAGCGACCGAGAAGATGTGAATGGTGCGGCCTGGATGGCTACAGTTCAAAGTGGATATGAAAGTTACTCCGTCCGAGGACGAATGCACACTATCGATCAGAGGAAACGAGACTCCAGCGCGCCATCGCAGCGCCGTGCTCTTCCACCGAGACATTCGGCGATATGCAGTATTGAGGCGTCGTGGGCCGTGCTGGCGGAGCGAAATTGGCCCGTGCCAAGACACATTGGTCAGCCGGAAATCGGGGGGCTTGCGAAAGCGCGAGCTGGTCCTTTGTTTAGGCCACCACATGCGGGACGCGACGAGCAACCGATCGTGCACTGAAACATGGCTTGCATCGTACAACGTACGAACCGTATGAACATGCATGCAGGGCTTGGTGAGGCGGCTGCTGTTACTACGGCGGTGCACTAGTACACGGCGATCAAGACAACCTGTTCACTCTCAAGTACCACCTAATTGAACTCTTTGCACTCTGCCACGGCGACTGGTTCATGCCGTAAATCCGGATTCATATGCATCGGCGCGCGGCGAGGGATGCACACTATCGGCCATATTGTAGCGCATGGATGCAGCACATGGACGACACACAACCAAGCACGTGTGGGATAAGGAACATTTCGTCGGCAATGGCATCATGGAGCTAGCCCAGAAGGGAAAGGTGTTATCTCGCTTACCATTCAGGCTTCACGCCTCGTCCGTCCATCTCGACACGCACATCTTCAACATCTTCAGCTGTCTCTTTCTACGACAAAAGGTCTACTTGCATTGTTGACAGACATCTTCTAGCCGACCTCTGAATCGACATCTTGTTTGCCTTCGTCGTAGCTAAAAGATCGTCATTTCATGGCAGGCGCGGCGGTTAATCTACCTGCTGCACTCATATTAAACCGCAGACCTTCTACCAGGACAACATCCTTGCAATCCAAAGAGCCTCACGCCTCCCGTGTGGTGAGCCAGGTCGCTGGCTCTGGTGTTAACGACGGTTGAAGTCTACAGCTTATGGATGCGCACTCGCTGCAGGCGGTCGCTCATCGTTGGTTTGCACGGTTCGTTCGGGTGACGTCCAGACAGACACTCCTCATTCAATCATGCCACGATACCATCTCACAACCCACGCTACGGAACCGCGGCAAGGCGACCAAGTACCTTGGCGTTTCCGCTTGAACGCCTTCTACGTCCACCAAGCCCTGTTCAAGACCGCTCCAAGCCCAAGTACCCAGCGCAACCAACCGATCTTCGCCTCTTGAGGCTACGCCGCGAAGACCTTTGGACGTTTGCGCTGGGCGTCCGGAGTGCGCTCCCTACACCCCGTCAACTGCTTGATCGAAGTTGTGGAGAAACCTGGCTTGGAAGTCGATGCTTCCATATCTTCCAGAAGGCCCAAGCCGCAGGTACCAGTTGTTTGTAAACCAGCTGATCTCGAGGTCGCTTTGGCGCCTCCTTGGGCTCATCTTCGAACGGCTCTTCGGACGGGAATACCGTTTGGAACAATATGAACTTGATGAAGATGATCATAGCATGGACTTGTTTGTCTCCAGCATGAGGACATAAATATCATCTCATGGCCTCTTTCAAGTCCTTATACCCTCGCAGTCACTTCTTCAGCGCCGCCATCTCTTGAACCAGCATGCTGTCCCACGCCCTTCTCACCGCTGGGCTCGCCAGTCTGGCCTTCGCGCTTCCCCAACCCACGGCAGTTCCCGATGCCGCAACACCAGTACGCAGCCGCACCACGGCAGCCCCTCAGCCTCGACAAGCTTCAAGCAACCCGTTCGCAGGCTACGAGTTCTACGCCAATCCCTACTACTCCTCCGAAGTTCACAACCTCGCCATTCCCTCCCTCCCTGCGTCGCTCCACCCGGCGGCTTCGGCTGTAGCCAAGGTCGGATCTTTCGTATGGATGGACACGCGTGCCAAGATCCCCACGCTCGAGACGTACCTCGCCGACATCAAGAAGAAGAACGCAGCCGGCGCGAAGCTGATGGCCACATTCGTCGTGTACGATTTGCCTGATCGTGACTGTGCGGCGGCGGCGTCCAATGGCGAGCTGCAGATTGATCAGAATGGTGTGAATCTGTACAAGACGGAGTATATTGATGTCATTGCGGGCATCATCGCCAAGTACCCCGATGTCAAGATCAACCTCGCAATTGGTATGTCTCGTGCAGCACTGTACTCGAGGCACCGTACTGATGGATGAACAACAGAGCCGGATTCTCTCGCTAATATGGTCACCAACATGGGCGTGGCCAAGTGCTCGCGTGCCGCTCCGTACTACAGGGACCTCACCGCCTACGCGATCAAGAAGCTCGACTTCCCAAACGTAAGCCAGTACCTCGATGGCGGGCACGCCGGCTGGTTGGGCTGGGACGCCAACATCGGTCCTGCGGCGAAGGTCTTTGCCGAAGTCTGTACGTACCATCACAACCCCCTCCCAGTCCTCTCCTCGAACCTTTGCTAATCCGCTCTCGACATCCAGACAAAGCGGCCGGCTCCCCCAAATCCGTCCGTGGCATCGTAACCAACGTCTCCAACTACAACCCTTGGCGCCATTCCACTTGCCCCGCCCTGACCTCCCCAAGTCAAACCTGCGACGAAGAGCGCTACATCAACGCCTTTGCGCCCAAGCTGCGCGCCGAAGGCTTCCCCGCGCACTTCATCGTCGACACCGGGCGCTCTGGAAAGCAGCCCACGGGCCAGATTGAGTGGGGCGACTGGTGCAATGTTCAGGGCGCTGGATTTGGCGTTCGGCCTACGACGAGTACCGGAAGTGAGCTTGTGGATGCGTTTGTCTGGGTGAAGCCCGGTGGCGAGGTATGTGTGCTTCGTGCTTGTGGGATGGGATGAGTGCTAACGAGTGTAGGCTGACGGTACTTCGGATACGTCCGCTGCCCGATACGACTCAGCGTGCGGTCGCGCGTCTGCGTTCAAGCCCGCGCCTGAGGCGGGCACGTGGTTCAACGCGTACTTTGAGATGCTGCTGAAGAACGCCAACCCGCCGCTCGCATAGATGTACGACGCGCAGATGCGGGAAGCAAGCGGTGTCGACGTGATGACGAGAATTTGATGATGGGATAGAGTGATTACATGATCGATGACGCTAGCAGCGATGCAACGTTCTTGTCTGAAGTACTTCTGATCACTTGGTGGCTATGTATATAGAATATATTTCTGCTCGTAACATTCCGACTTTACATCAAACCTGTGATAACCATGCAATGCCCCTTCAAGCTTGCATGAGTCGTCTTGCGTGCAAAAAGCCTCCAGGCGCGCTGCTACAGAGTACATCCATGTCCGCAAATGGCCACCTTGTCTACTTTTTGATTAATTTATTCTTGGAACTTTCAATCAATGTTCAAAACCAACTTACCAAAAGAAGTAAATTCCAATTTAAGTTCACAAACGGCGTTATCGTCCTTCAAAAAAAGATATACCCACCTCCCCACGCACTTTGCACAAGGTATCCCCAAATTGCGGGTCTGGACGTCGTTGCGCAGTGGCACGGATATATGGTTATTTAATTGAGCATGTTCTTGCAGCGGGTTGCAGGGGGCGTCTACGATATGCTTTGTGGGCTTGAAGTAGTAGTTTACGACGAAGGCATTAGATTGTTAAGGCAATAGTTCGTATTTGCTGGAGCGGGGATAATGAGATAGGACATGGAAATTGCAAATAGGGAAATAGAAGATTGAAAGTAAACGTCCGTATTAGACTACCAAGGGTAGCAAAGTTTTGAATTAAACAGGCCAGAGCAAGATACTGCACGCACGACATACAGTCGCACGACCATTACCGAGCCAGCCCAACATGAAGAAATAAGCGAAAGTATGGGTATCAACGTTCGTAAACATCTAGCCTATGTATAATCACAGCTATAACCCTAGGCGACACATACAAAGCCACACGCGGGGCTCAGAAATATTCCACGTCTTCCACAAACCGAGTAGAAGACCAACATTAAGATCCTAGCCAGACACCACATACCCCACATCCGAGCGAACAAGAGACCGAAGGCGTGCCGAAGCGCCCCTAAAAGCGGTCGACAAAGTCCTCCTTCTCGATGATGGGCGGCGGGCGCTCGACCTTCTGGAACAAGATGTAGCGCTTGACGAACCATGGCAGCCACGTCTTCATCTCGTATTTGAGGTAGCTCGACGTCGGCACGGAGAAGACCTGGTCCAGTTCCTCGAGCGTGAGCTGCTTCGTCTCGCGCACGAAACAGAAGATCATGAACCAGGCGACGAGGTTGAGGCCGGCGTAGAAGGCAAATGCACCCGTGGGCGACATGACGGTTCGCATACGCGGGAAGGTCAGACTGAGAATGCCGGCAAAAGTGTTGTTGATGCAGACGGCCCAAGCCATACCCTGCTCACGCTGGATGGTGGGGAACACCTCGGCCGAGTACTGGAAGGCGACAGGACCTTCACCGAGCGAGTACATGATGGTGAAGAGGTAAACGAAGAGAACGACGGGCCCGATCTGTGCGCCTTTGCTGCCGGTGTGATTGAGGAGCGAAAGTCCAGCCGCAAGGAGGAAGATGCACATGAGAGGGAAGGTCTAGTGGAAGGGTTAGACATATTCACATGGAAAGCGCGAGCTGACTTACAATCAAACAAAGCTTGCGACGGCCCTGGGTATCAATGAGGAAAAGTGTCGGGATGGTGAAGACGACCTGAATGGCACCATATCCGAGGGACGCGTACAGAGCCTGGGTGGGGCTGTAGCCAACTTCTGTGAAGATGGTCGAGCTGTAGAAGGAGATAACTGTGGAGTGTTAGGGTGCGCCACGCAAAAGAACAGAGCACGACTTACTGTTGATACCGCACATCTGCTGGGCAAGCATGACAGTCGAGGCTCCGTAGTTGGCACGCCTGATTCTAGGGACGCGGAAGCAGTCCCAGAGTCGGGCGAAGTAGCCGGCGCCACGGGCGACCTTGAGTTCCTCCTGGTAGATGATGTACGAGTAGTAGTAGTCCCTCGCAGCAATAATGTCGTGGGCACGAAGACGCGACATGGACCGGAAGCCCTTGGCAACCTTGCCGTGCTTCATGAGCCATCGGGGAGACTCGGGGCAGAAAAAGATGCCGCATCCGAGGATGAAGGACGGAATGAAGGCCGATCCAAGCTGCAGGCGCCAGGCGATGCGGGGAACGTCCTTTACGATGACGTTGGCGCAGAAGCCCAGGAAGATACCGACCACGACCCACAACTGCCAAAACATGACCAGAGCACCGCGGATACGATGGGGGGCCATCTCGGCGGAGAAGATGGGCACTGTAGCGTTCTTAGCACCGATGCCGATGCCCATGATGAAGCGGGCGGCGAACAGCTCCTGCCACGACTTTGCGAAACCGGACCAGATGGGGGTGGCGGTGAGGATAATGGCAGTGAAGAAGATCTCGCCGCGACGGCCCAAGTACTTGTTGAGCGGGTCGACGATGAATGCGCCAATGAGACCGGCCGTCAAGAAAATGATGGCGTTGATGATACCGACGATCCACTCGTTGGTGGCGCCGTCCTTGATGTTGAATTCCTCGGGGAAGGACAAGTTGGCGCCGTTGGATCCAGTCTGATCCCAGCCCTGGGTGGCGGCACCGACGGCACACAGCGAGATTGAGTACCACAGCATCTTGGAGGAGTGCCATTTGTGGTCGCGCTCGTAGATGAGCGCAGCGCGCTCGGCCTCATCGAGCTCAGTCACCTCCTCGAACTTGTCAGGATCGCGGGCGACGAGGGCAGCGCGGCCAAACAAGGCTGCGTGCTCGGTCAAGCCTGCCATCTCACAGAAGCCATGCGCGTTGAGAATGGCATCGGCTTTGGAGACGCGCTGGGAGGTGTTAATGAGTGGCCAGCACAGCAATTGGCTTTATCTTGGAAAGCTTACCTGCAGCGGGTTCTCGACAATGTTCATTGCGACCGAGGCACGACGGGGCGCAGCGTCGAGCACACCGTCGTCGGCCTTGCGGTCTTGGATGGTCTTCTCATCATGGACGGCGGGGCCGCCGTTGGCAACGTTCTCGTGCTTCTCGTCCATGGCGTTGAGCGTTCAGCGGGGGCGAGCGCGAGGGTGGAGCGAGTGGGAGTCGAGGAGCTGGAGCTGTTCGGGGGGGAGGGGGTTATGTATAACGACAGCAGCACCAGCAGCACCAGCAGCACCAGCAGCACCACGCGCACGCGCCGGGCTGATTTAGTGTGGGTCCCCCCCCAACAGCGCGTTTGCAGTCGGGGATCAAGGACAGGCGCTAGCAGTTGGTTCACGAGGGTGTCGGGTCCGCTTTTTTCTGTGCGGAGTGACACTTGGGCGTTCCCCATGGAGTCGGCCTTCATTGTCGCGATTCGATGGCTGACGTCACCGCGAACGGCTAGCGCCAATCGCCTCGGTATCAGCCGGTGAGTCGGTGATTCGATGCCCTCCGGACCCGGCTCAGGCACCCTGGAGGCGGCCGTCTGCCTTGAACACGCCCACTCGGTCGAGCTGTCGTGGCCGTGGGTGTTGTTTTTGCGCTGCCAGGCGCGCGCGCATCGCGACACGAAGCCCATGTCACACCTATGTCACGGCGCGCGAATCCGAGGTTGCATTATGAGCCGCGCCGTTGACTTGGCGTGAGGCCTGGCGGCATCTCAAGCTCCGGGAAAAGTCTTCGCACAGGTAAGATCAGCTAAGAGTCCAAGAGCCAACCCCGCCGTTGGCCCCTCAGGAGTCAGGCCTCCAGCCACCCCGTCTCGTGCAGCGGGAACAAGCTGGGCTGGGGACTGGGGATGTGCCCTGCTGCAAGTGACAAAGAAACAGCGCAACCTCAGACCTGCATCCATCTTGCGCCTCGCTTGCGTTGGTCCCATCGGCGTGGGATTGCATACGATCCCCTTTTGCCCGCCGCAGCCCGAACACGCTTTCGAGCCCGCTCCAAACACGCTTCTCGTCTCCGTGCTTGTCGTGCTTGTCGTGCTTGTCGTGCTTGTCGCTGTCAAGCGGTGGCCGGTGCAAGTTTGGGTGGGCCGTGGCGCCTTTGCCTTCGCCTTGGTGCCGCTTGGGGTCAGATGACGGCTAGCCGCATACGGCCTAGTCTCGGCGTCCCCGCCAGGCGCCCCGCTTTCTCGATAAGCCACCCACCAGCTTTTGTTTCGACGTCGTCCATGTCAGCCGCCGACTGTCAGCCGCCGACGCCATCGCCTTTCACAAGCCGCGCAACCATTACACACGCGCTACATGGCCAGCATCTTCTGCGGCTCACACTCGTGCCCGTTACTCCAGCCAACTCCGCCTTTCCTCAGTTGGTGGCGCGCGGGACGAAGGAGCCGGTGGAGGCATGCCTGTGCCCTTCATCTGGACGACTGTCCCTGGAGCCTGCCTGCCTTCAGGATCTCAACGCCTGCAAGTATCCTGGAAGTAGCATTATCTCCTTTGATATGTGCCTGTATCGAGGCGGTTGACGGCTCGACAACTGCTGCATTTTCCATGACAATTCCCGGGTCGTCGGAAAGGACATGGTGTGACTGGGTAGCATCGGAAATCGTGAGCACGCGCGTCCACTAGCTCTTCCCCACACCCCATGAAATCCTCGTGCTGACCGAGGAAATCGCTCGCATGTCTTCGTCTCCGTTGGGGCTAGCGCCTCGTAGCGGCTTATCCATGACTCGTGCCTCGTGGGTCTCAATCTCGCAAATCTCCTAGTGGACGACTGCAAGCCGAACGCCCAACAAGCCCAGCACGATTCAATTCGCTCAAATTGTGGCCTTGCGATCCTTCATGCGGCCTTTCTTCGCTCAGGATCAATATGCGTTGGAGGTGGCATGACTTTTACACTCTAGCCACGCTCTTTGCATCTAAGGCACGAGACGACGTTAGTAACGATCATCGTGCGCTATAAGTTATCTCCGCCATCCTAGTAACGTCGACCTCTGAAACACGGACATCGTCCAAGGGTTAGGTTGCTGGAAGACTATGTCTATCGCCCTGAACCGCTCTGAAGACTTTCTACCACCAGACCGAATATATAGCCAGGCGTTTAAGTCGACTGGTTGAAGGGATGCTCTTTCTGACAATCATCTGCGCCATTGCCTCATTATTCTCGTCCAAGTCACATGCGGAATATCACACTTGATATCCGGAAGTACGAATCTTAATCTAAATTCTCCTTGTGAAATCTCGTTCTTATGTTTGCAACAAGGGTCCGCAAGGACACAGTAGGGTTCGTACACTATAGAAGGTGCTATACCCACACCTTGCACACAATGATTGAACAGTAAGAGACGTATACTGTACGGTCGAAGCTTCCAGCATGTGCTGTTGCAACTGACCAGGAGGCTGACCAGGAGACTCGAACGTTGACAGGCGATACGGTTGGCGCGTCACGTGCAGTCGCGATATGAGTCGCGACATGGAGGCTGAGACTTGGGGTGTCACGTGGAGTAGAGAGCGACGTCGAGGTTGCCTAGACCGGTTAGTATCGTTGAGCAGAGCTGTAATATTGAGCGGAGCTGCACCCGGAAGTATCATGATAGTGATTTGATGTATCTTCATCGAGACTTTGCGACTGTAGATGCTCCAAATTTGTATTTTAATGACCCGAACAATAGGTCGTCGATGACCCTAGTAGTTAATAAGTCGGAGTGTACCTATAGTAATTTAATGAGCCTAAAGAAAGTAATTACAAAAGGTGCTGAAACCTCTCTGCATCCGTGACCTTTCTATTACCCTACGACGCGCTAAGATTATTAGAATATACACGTTTAATGCAGTGTCCTCGATATTTCAGCCCTCACTAACGCGCGAATCTCGTGTTAGCGCGCAGAGCTGCGACCGCTACTAGACAGGTATCTAGAAGACGCTCGGGCTGAGTTCTATACCGCTCGGGCGATCCGTGAGCTAGAGTTGCGGCAGCTCTACCTGATATTACTCCTGACTAGGATGCTGTTGTGGCATCTAAGTGGGGCATCTCTACTATAAATTGCTGATCCTAGCTGACGCCTATAGGAGAATCTACCCCAATAACCTTTAAATACATAACCCCGAAAGAATTATGGGAAAGAAGCTTCGCATCGTATAGTAACTAGCTAGCGGATTCACGGACGGAAGGTGGCAGAGGGGGAAAAGACGACAGCACGACTAAGAATCTTAGCAAGGATAAGAGCAGCAGTGAGTGCAGAGTGGCGGCGCGTAGAAGGATGTCCCTATCGGGTGCGCTAGTCCAACTTAAGGTCTTACCTCATTCCACATCAAGTTCACATCAAGCCCCTATGATAGGAACCCCCGGAAGTGCATAACATGCATTATATTATTTTCAACTACGTAAAGCCTATCCAGAAGGCTGTCAGTACACGGCGTCTTTGGCGTTCCTCCTTCAATCTAGGAATCGCGACGCCACTCGTACCACAAAGACACTGTTATGGTATGGTGTTATTGTATTAAAGAGCTGCGGATTATCCGCAGCAGGAGCTATATAAGCTAGTCTGAGGATGACTCATCTGACCCATCCTTGGCGGGCCAGAGGTCGATACCTCGACAGACACGTATAATACGACCGCCCGCACGCCCCCCTATATTATTCGTCTAGCTGCATGGCCTCCATCGCCTCCATCAAATCCTTGCCATTTTCGATGATGATGTCGATCGCCTTGCTCGCATCCATCCAAGGCTTTCGCTGAGTGCCATACTTAACCCCCGACATCTGCTTGAGCGGCATAGTAAGAGGTGCGACGAGGTCGCCAGTCCACTTCACTTCGGCAAGAGAGCACGAGGTAAACTTCTCTGCCATACGCGCCTTGTAAATGCCCTCCTGGATGCCCGCCTGCAGCTGCTTGAGTTTCTTGTGCGTGGCCTCTGCATGCCATTCCCCAATATCACTCATCCCCTTGATCCACCGCAACACCAGGAAAGGTCCAGAGTCCATAAAGTCCTCACTCGAGATTTCTCCTGATCTAACTCGTTCGATCAAGGCGGTGGGGTCCTCTTCGATCTGGTGAAGAATCTCCTTGGGTTCGGGCTTCGCGAGGGCCTTTTTGAGGTGCTTGCCGAAAACCTGGCGCTGAGCGGGCCTGAACGTTATCATGTCCCACTCCGAATCCCGCCAAAGCGCGATGAACTTGTTACGCGCCTCGAATGTATTCTCGGCGACGTCGGGCCCGTCCATCAGCGACTCTATCCAGGCGGTCAGGTAGCCCATGATAAAGAGTCTTGCGCTCGACGCAGGGGAGCAGAGTTCCTCGGGGAAATCGCACGCCCAGGCATATGCCATGAGCATTATGTTGTATCGCGTGCTGGCGAATAAACGGGCGAAGTTGTGCTGGCTGTCCAGACCGTAGTACCAGATGAGCCGTGCGACGGTGAGGTGCTGCGTCGTAGCATCCTGCAGTGCCGTGCCATTTGCGTCGGCGATCGCATCCCAGTTGCGAAACAGAACGGCGGGCTGGAGACTCATTGGAACGTTGGGAATAGTCGCGGCATGCGGCTGGTAGTACATCGTAAGAACGTCAGGCATTGTGATGAGTGTGCTTTTGAAATAGCGGGTAACCATGTCGTAGTTGGCGCGGGCGCGGTGATCCAAATCAGGAAGATCCGCGTCTGCCATATTGGTGTCGGCAAGGTCCTGAATTACATTCTCCATATCTTGATCGGAATCGGCGGGCATGGTTGCTGAAGGCGGAGGATGTGATGCTTTGGTGCGGCAAGTAGAGTGGCGCGACGTTGAAAGTTGGGTGTTGATTGTCAGGCGAGAGGCTGGTAAAGGTAGAAAAAGCTCGGGTGTAGGTGAAGCTGACATGAATGCAGTGCTTATGGATGTAATTTCGAGATTACATTCAACTTGCGAGTGCGAGCCTGTGTGCCATGAGTGAAGGCAAGAGTGCCCAAGTGGTTGGTCCGCCAGTCGATATCGAAACTAGTATACTGTTTCAGTGCTTTCACCACCGCGTAGCTACTATGATTCATGACAGTAGCGATGGCTGTTTAAGTGGAAGACTTCAAAGAGCATACTTTGTTGCCCCATGTACAGATACTGTACAATTCTTGGTTTGCACAGCCGCCTTACAGCGTGAATGACAGCAATTAGCAAAGATGTATACAACGAAAAGAAAACCCACAGCCCAAAACCACGTATAGGCTCGGGACGACGTATGATCGTATCAACGCGGATTAATACATGTCAACTTCTGTCTTTTCTATGCTGTCTATAGATCATGAAGTCGGCGCAGAAGAGGCATAAATTCGGAGATGCACGTTTAGAAGCCCTAGTTACTTTCATGTACTTACGACTTCAAATCTTATGAGTTCAACTCTCATTGGGCTTGTGTTCGATTCCAACCTAAGGCACTTGCCACAGGTCCTTGGGTTTGGGGTCGGCGCATGTCCTAATAGGATCATTAGAGATCAAATCTGCCGTACATCTTCGTCTGTTTCTTTTTGCATTTCGTTGTGCTTTTTTTCCTTCTTACTCTAAAGAATATGCGAAGAGTTTATATCTATACGAAATGTATTAACTACACACTAAACATTACAACGAGCGCCTAACTTATCATTCTAGTGGTGAGATTCTACAGCGTAGCTCTCAACCCTCTTCTAAGCGATAACTATACTAATGCTAGACCATTGCATATATTTAAATAAATTCGCTACTTCAGAGTAAAGAGCCGAACTCCTACAATAGCGATATGTACATGCGCAGGGAAATCCAGAATATCCAGCTCACCAAACGTCCGCTCATTACAACAAGAAGTAACAAGCTGCGGAGAAGCTTTACTGGCTACAAATAGCGTTGGTCTTCCGATTACTCGCGCAGATTGATATTGCCATTTGTGAACGAAGCAAGGTGCATTTGCTGCAATAACGAAATCATCAAGGCGTGCGGGTTTCCCTGGGGTGAACTCATAATACGAAGCTGACAAACAGTATCCAGAGGGGTCTCAGCACCTATCGTCGTGAGCAGTAACTCGGCACTAGCGCGACGACAATGCTTTGCCGATCCTCGACTGAGACTTTGCATCGACCATTTCGAGTGATGATTAATGAATATGGATACGCTTTCCAAGTCACAACGTCAAACATCTCTCTGTACTGGATTTTGCGCATCGCAGTAGTCACATCTATCATACAGAGTCGTTTACTCTGTATGAAGCATCCATTTGACCTTCGTCTGAGCCACCATGGCTGTTTGGATACCCTGCCAGTGCGCGCAAGCCGCTTGAAGTATTCGAAATTTTCGAATATCCTCTGCGGCTCTCGACTCGTGCCACCCAAAGTCTAGCAAGAACCTCCCGGATACTCTGTATATTGAAAGCAAAGACATTACACAGTATGATAAGCCAAATCTGGAGTACCAATCATAGTCAGTCACTCCAGATGTCTAGAAGCCGAGTACATTCAGAAACAAAGTGGGATGTACAACAAATTTATACTAGTAAGGGTAACGAACGTCTCAACAGTAACAAAAGAGCGAAAATGAAAGTATGTAGCCCCAACAGATAGATGAATATATGGGTATGCAGTGCCAACAGACAGATGAATATATGGAGAATGTGCCGCGAAGTTCAGTCAGAGATGACTAAGTACCCAACATCTTGACGATTTGCCTACTCGCGTCAAACCGCAACGTAGTTTGTACCGCAGAGTCAGGTTTGCGCAATCACCGGATGAACGACATCGCCACGGCTACTCAACATGTTAGCACAAAATGGCCATCAACTACCCAAAACGAACGACTTACTAGCATCAGCAGCATTCCCATATGGCGCAGAGGTATTCGCAGTGGCATATTGCCCCGACGTATTCGAACCGGACGTCCTCGGCGTCTGCGCAATCGATACGATCTGCCCCGCAATCGCAAGCGACAATCCAATATAGACAGTCTTGTTCTCATTAATCATGACGTCCAGCACACGGCCGATTTGCGAAATAGCAGTAGAAGGACTATTAATGATCGTTGCAGCGCCAAAGTGGAGATTCGATGTCGCATCGCTAACGCTAGGCATTGTTAGGAGACGAAGGGCGAAAAGAGTTGGGTTGACTAAAGCGCGCCGTACCTGGTGAATTGTGCGGAATCGAGTTCACCGATAATAATGACTGGTCTCCATCCGAATAGCCTTCTACTCTCGTCATAGCAGGCGTTGAGGTCGCCGGCGGAGGACGAGGCGACGAATGCGCCTATTTCGTTGTTGGAAGGAAAAACCTGCGAGCGGGTGCAGTCGATGTGGTTCTGGAAATGGGGTGTATCGTTAGTATGACTCGTACCTCTTACTCTAGAAGTGTATTGCCGTTTCGTGGGACAAGACGCGTCCAAAAGAGCAGAGCATGCGACCAGAACACCAAGTACGTACCAGGCGATTGCGTTGAATGGAACCGATAAAGATAGAGTCTAGTAAGGGCGGTTAGGATAGACTGCAGAAACATCGAACGGACGGCGTACTCGAACCACGGCCGATAACATTTCGCACGCCGAGACATGCGAGCCTCCAGAAAAGGTAATCTCCGATGGTCGACGACATATTAGAAAAGCGCGGTGGTTTCGATATGGATACGATGTCGGATACCGTGGAAGTGAAAGGCAGAAACTAAGGCAAGGTCGCTGTTGCTGGAAGCTCAATGTCGAAGTTGAATAGTCTTTTGCGAATATGCAATGTTTATAGACCCCCCTCCTTCTCTTATATATCATCTGTATGACTCTTCCTGAGCATTGGTACGTTGTCGAGTAGTCGGCCGTGTGCGTCGTTCCATGTTCGTCGCAAAATCGGACGCCTTGTAGCGCAATGACCCCCTAGGTTGACGTACCACCTCTCAATGGCAGAGTATTGGTGCTGGAGACAGAAAAATCCTTGCAATACTAGAGAAGGCGTGGTACAAAATGCCGCGTCCACGTCGCTTAAGCTGAAGAAAGCGTACAGTGTGCTTTCAGGCCGGAAAGAGATCCCTATAGCAGTAACCGAGATCATTTGGAAGCATCGTAGTCGGCTATCGACGTCCAACCATAGCCCCAATATACGTACTGACCGGTTGAGCACAGCCCTCTGCCACATATCTACACGGCTGGCGTGGTAAGCAAGTTGGGTGTTGCGTATGTTACAGGGGTCGATTATGACAAAATCGTGGGTTGTCGAAGAGAGGTGTGTTCACGGCACCTGAGGCTGAGAGACTGGATCGGATGAGGTCCAAAGATATGAGATCGGCCGGCTGGAAATGCCATTATCCTGAAAAGGAAGCTGTCGTCAGTATGCGACTAAGCAACTGCTCTCGCGACGTAAGAGGATGAGAGAAAAAGATCCGCGGTCAGGATGAACGGTAGCCAAACATATCGGCAAGATATGTTGATTTTGCCGGGGAAATCGCTTAACCGACGGAAAGAGAATACAGAGTCGACGGAAAGAAAATACATACCCGACGGAAAGAAAATACAGGGCTGACAGAACCCGATAGAGCGCAGCGGAGGCTGAACACTAGTCGCTTACTGCAGGTACGGTACGCCCTGGCGGATGACTAACTGCTAAAAGAATGAGATAAGATTTGGAATTTCAAGAGCCGCGCGGTACAGGACCGCATGCAACATTCGATGTGGTGGACCTCGGAGTTTGTTGGACATGTGGACTTGCCACCTGCTACTAAGATGCGCCTCGCGTGGCCGAGAAAGTCCGGAGCAGTCCGTCATTGAGAAATAGCGAGCAAAACAACATACCGACGAATTCAAGAGCTCTCTTGATGGAGGTTTCGCAGAGACGTCCTAAAATTCTCTTCAGCGGCTTGGACGAGGGGAGAAGGCACGCAGGATCAGAGTGGTGGTGGACGCGGGGCTCAGCGCAGCCCAAATGGTCGGGAGCTTGGCGTGGCGGTGCAGCCCACGCTCAGCTCAAGCTCCATCCTGTCAGCCTCGTGCGATAAGACTACAAGAAGGAAATGTTAGCAGTGGTTTGAAGATGAGATGAGGGCTGCAGTGTCACCGTTACGAGCATTGCTGTTCGCGGTGTTTTCGGAGGGACGATTTGAATGTCTCGACGAAGCTAAAAAAAGGAAGCATCGCACGTAGAAGAATACACGTATAGTATAAGGGTCGGTGAGTCGTGACATTCGAGGTAAACTAGTCCAATAGTGAGACTCCGCAGCAGGAACACCACCCGCCAACCATTCCGTCAGGGTATCAAAATTCCAAATCCTTTCGTGCCGGCCATCCCGATCTTCCGCTCGCAAGGCCAGCAACTTCTGCACTCGCAGCCATTATCCCCATCGGCACAGCCGTCTAATTCAACTTCTTATTTCCGACCTGAACCGTGTTACCCTGTCTGCGCTGATACTGTAGGAAGCCGAAGAAGGCGAGACCGAGAACAGCGAGGACTGCAACGTTGCCTGTAAAGGAATCAGTGACATCATTCTTACTGAGTCTCGTCAGGAGAGTCAACTTACCCAGAAGGAACGAAACAATGCCGCCAAAGAGATCAACAATGCCCTTGCCGAAATCAACGACAAGGTTGATGGCGCCGGTGAAGAGGTGAAGGACGAATTGGATGGTCTTCTGGACGAGCTCGCCGGCGGTGGTGAAGAGCGACCAGACGACTTCGACCATCGACTTGACGAGGTCGGAGAGGGAGGAGACGATGGACGACATGTTGCTGATTTGGTGCTGATGGTGGGTTGAATGTGTAGTGCGTGGGGCCGAAAGGTTGTAGGTGGAGGTTTGTGTAAGCTTTGTTTGTTTGCGGAAGTAGAGTTCAAGCTATCCCGCGCCTGCACTTTATCACTTCCCACAGCGGCGAACGGCGTCGATGATGTCGCTACTACCTCATACGTGCAGCAGGACAGGCTTTGCTTTGTTTCATGTAGGACAGGAATCTGGGGGTGGCTGCAAGTGCAGTGGCTGGTTGGCTGGGAAAGATGCGCCATAGAGAATCCGGGTATGACGTAAATATGTGGTAGCGGTATCTTGTTTTCGGGAGCATGCGTAGGCGTAGGCATGGTGGTGTACATGTGGGAACACGACGAGTGACGGATGCAGTCATCTGGGGTATGTACTCGTCGAGTGCACGTGAGGTCCTGCGAAAACGCACCCGCTGCAATCGGTTGCAGGGCAGCGACTGGCGATGAGCTTCACCAATTGATTCAATCATACACGTCCGCAGAAGCCTGCAAACATCTCGCAGAATGGTTGAGGTGCAGCTCCTGCTGTGACGTCATTGGTCAGCCCCACGCCCACAAAGTTCCCGCGCCCTCGCGTCCGCCTTCCGCCGCAAGCGACCGCGATCCCGTCCGCACCTACGACGAATCATGTCAGCCTCGCTCAACAAGCTCTTCGAGAAGGGCAAGGCAAAGGTCAAGGAATACACGGGCGGCCCACAGTCTTCGCACAACCAAAACTACGCGCCCCAGGGCTATTCAGGCCAGCAGCCGCAATACTCCGGCAGCGCATTTCCTCAACACCAGTACGGACCGCCGCCGAACCAGCAGCAACAGCAGTATCCGCAATACAACGCGCCCCCACATAATCAGCAATGGGGCCCTCCGCAGAATCAATGGGGACCTCCTCAGCAGCAATGGGGCCCGCCGCCGCCGCACCAGCAGCAGCAGCAAGCCTTTTCTCCCCCGCCCCAGCAGGGCTTTTCCCCGCCCCCAGTGCCCCAGCATAGCAAGCCGCATACCCCGAACCCGCCCCCGATACCACAGAACCGCCCCATCTCGAACCCGCCGCCGCCGCAGACCCTACCGCCTGCGCACAACGAGAAGGTGTACTGGAAGCCGTCCTTCGATGCGTCGACGCCGGTATCGCACAACTTCAAACATGAGCTTGGCGATCACGGCTGGGGGAATGAAGAGACACAGAATTACACGGACAGTCCCGCGAATTCATTCCACCACGATAACCGTCTCATCGTGCGCGGGCTGGTGCAGAACGGCAGCTACACAAGTGCACGGCTGACGTCGCACCAGACGCTGTCCCGCCCGCGCGGCTACCTCACGGCGACCATCCTGTCGCCCAGCGCCGAGGGGATATGGCCGGCCTACTGGATGCTGCCGAAGGACCCCTTCCAATGGCCCACCGACGGCGAGATCGACATCGCCGAGTCATGGCAGGGCCAATGCATAAACCACTCCTGTTTGCACTGGGGTAATTATAACGGCGAGGATTGGAACAAGCACCAGGTCATTACCACACCACTGACGGACATACCGCATCAGCCTCACACGTTTGGCTTTGCATGGATAGAAGAAGATGGCATACCCAATTGGCGTGGACGTATGGTGTGGTACATTGATGGAAGGCCTGTCATGAAGGCGAACATTCCGCAGGGCACGAGGAGGCTGGAAGAGTATCGTCTGCTTATCAATATCGCCATGGGCGGGACTGTCTGTGCTAAGAAACTGCCCAAGGACGGCTACTACGACCTTGTTGTGAGCGATTTGAAGATGTGCGAGGAGCCAGCCGGCGGGTGGCACCAATTTGAGAGGGATTGGGGAGTTACGCCTGAGGGCAAGCCCATGTAGGACGAGACACGAATTTGATCTATTGACAAACGACACTTAGAACATCGCAATGTACGTCAGGGAACGACGGGCTTGCCATGCGTAGAATCTGTCAACTGGAAATAGAACTAACGCGTTTGCTCTTAGCGTAGATAACACCTCATTGCAATCAAATATATGCATCTCTCCGCAGATCCATGCAGGACGTCAGAACGACCAACGACGCTACCTTTACGATCGCAGACATGCTGAATCCCAAACAGATACAGAATCACCATAACTCGCTATCGACTTCTTTGGAGTTGGGCGCACCATGTTCGGCACTATATCTCCGAGCTACGGCCCTCTACAGCCCACCTACCAATCATACACTCGGCGTATGCAAGCTTCCGCGCAGCTTTACAAACACTGGAGCAAACTTACTCACGTTTTATGATTCCCCCTGGGGTTTGTGTCCCGCGGGGTACCGGAGCTCCCATAGCGCATCCCAAGTGTGGGGTAACAAGGCAAACGTTAACCAGGTAGACTAGTCACGCACCAACCATCACGAAAGGAGCGTGGAACGACTTGATCGGTGCTGAAAGAGGCTAGTATCTCTACGCAATAGCTCCCAAGGTCGTGGCGTCTGGGGTAAAACTGGAGTCGGAGGGCAGGCAGTGCGCAAATGATGTATGGGCAGAGCTCCGTGGAAGGCTAGATATCATGCACATCACGCTGAAGCTCCCTTCATATCGAGCTACTTAAGCAAGCCGCAGCCTCACCTCTTTCCCTTCTCTGCGCTCTGCCTTCTTCCACCATGTCTTCAACATCGCACCTCGCCTCCGTCCTCACACCCCTCAACGTAGTCCTACTCATCCTCTCCTACATACCTCTATCCTTTCTCTACCAGGTAGTTTACTACCGCCTCTTCCATCCGCTTCGCCACTTCCCCGGCCCATTCTGGGCCAGTGTAACGCGCCTTTGGATCGCATACCATAACATCCAACGGGATGAGTGCGAGGTCGAGCTTGCGCTGCACAAACAACATGGCTCCGTCCTGCGCGTCACGCCGACACTGCTGCTCGTCTCAGACGCTACGAAACTCCCCGAAGTCTACAATCGGCAAGCGAACAAGAGCGACCACTACGTCACCGGCAGTTTCGGCGAAGTGGAGAGTCTTTTCAACATGAAGCAGCATAAGATTCACTCGCACTACCGGAAGATTGCTGCAGGCCCGTATGCATTTAGTAATGTCAAGAAAATGGAACCGCTGATCGACCATCGGATAAACGGATGGCTCGCCAAGCTTACCACGCTGTTCGCTGACACGGGGAAGGAATTCGACTTTGCGCCCTGGGCTGTCTATATGGCGTACGACATCATCTCTGAAGTCGGGTTCGGCGCGCCCTTTGGCTTTGTGGAAAGCGAGAGCGATGTTGGTGGACTGATTCAGGGTTTCCATGATGGTCTCCTACCCTTTGGACTCATGGCGAGGTTATGGCCGTTTACAAATTTCATCAAGAAGACGCCTCTTGGCAAATTCTTGATCGCGAAACCGGAAGACAACACAGGCATCGGCATGCTCATGCGCTTCCGCGACAAGCTGTTAGCGCAACGTCTAGAAGACATTGAAGAGGGCAAGGTGGACCGAGTCGATCTCCTCCAGACCTTCATCGATGCGCGAGACGACAACGACAAGCCGCTAGATCTCACGTACATCAAGGCTGAGATCTTGCTAGTATTGCTCGCCGGCGCCGATACAACAGGGACAGCATTCCAAGCCATGATGGCGTATATCATGGGCAAGCCAGCCGTATACGAAAAGATGATGAAAGAACTCGACGAGCAGACGCGAAACGGTAATCTGAGTGATATGCCAAAATACGATGAGGTGCTGCAGCATTGTCCGTACTACATCGCTTGTGTGAAGGAATCTATGCGGTACGTACATTTCCGTCCACCCTCCTCATCTGCTCCATCTAACGCAACACAGTCTCTGCCCCTCCGCCCCCAACATCTTCCCCCGCGTCGTCGGCCCCGCCGGTCTAACCCTCAACGGCGTTTTCGCCCCTCCCGGCACCGAGATCACCTGCAATCCGTGGCTCGTGCACCGCGACGAAGCCATCTACGGCGCCGACGCTTGCGAGTTCCGGCCCGAGCGATGGCTCGAAGATGAGGAGCAGACGAAACTGTTCAACAAGTACAGCATGACGTTTGGGTATGGACCAAGGGTTTGTTTGGGCAAGGATATCGCGTTGATGGAGCTGTATAAGGCGCCGTTGCAGTTCTTTAGGGAGTTCAGACCTGTTATTGATCAGAAGAGGCCGGGGACCTTTGTGGTGAAGGGGGGTGTGGGGTTCTGGGAGAACCAGCGGTTGACTGTTGAGAAGAGGGCGAAAGCGTCGTGATTGTTTCTGTTGAAAGCGAAGCGTGTGCCTCTACCTTAATTCAATTGAGCTCACTAGCATCCATTCTCGATACCATTGAATGCCAAATTGACGCACATCACACCATGTTCACGCCGCCTTCCCATGCCAACTAACAAACTTGTCCACAAGGAATTCCTCAATCCCCCATCTTCCATTTTGCCTTCCCCACCCACTACTCTTCACACCACCCTGACTCGCCGTCGGACTCGTAAACACGCTGATACTATTGATATGCACCTGTCCATACTCCAGCTCCCGTGACATATTCAACGCGCGCTCCATATTGCTACTCCATATGGTCGCGTTGAGTCCGTACGCCGAGCGATTCGCAAGTTCGATAGCAGCAGCGTCGGAGTCGACAATGTAAAGCGAGGCGGAAGGGCCGAAGGTTTCCTCATCGACTATGCGTGCGTCTTTGGGGTTGAGCACGATGGTCGGTTTGAGTGAGGGGGGCTCGGAGGAGGGCCCGCCAATGAGGAACTTCTGGCCGGTAGCTTCCGAGTCTTTGAGCACGTCGATCGCGTGTTGGGCTATGCTCGCACTGACTGCGGAGCCTGCGTGACTTCCTACCTCCTCCATCGCTTTAACGATTAGCTGCTGGAACTTCTCTGCTACTTTTCCGTGAACAATAATCCGTTCAGTCGAGAAGCAGATCTGTCCATGGTGCAGCACAGCACCCAATGCACACAATTTGGCCGCCTCTTCCAAATCCGCGTCGTCCAGCACAATCGCCGGACACTTTCCTCCCAACTCCAGCAGCACGGGCTTCAGATACTTCGCGGCGAGTTGTCCGATGATCTTGCCGACAGCAGCGGATCCAATAAATTCCACTTTGCGAATAGCCTCATGCGCGATCAACGCCTCTGTGACTTCTGCCGCATCTTCTCTCCTCGTCTGAATCTGGTTCAACACCCCCTTCGGCAAGCCAGCTTGCGTAAAAGCCTCCGTGATAGCAAAATGCGTCCTAGGACAGAGCTCACTTGCCTTGAAAACCACCGTACACCCCGCAGCAATCGCACTCGCAACGCCCCTGGTCGCAAGTATAAGCGCCGCATTCCACGGCGCAATACACAGCACGGGACCTACGGGCTCTTTGAACACGAAACCCATGGTATTTGGTTTCTCGAGTTGCGGAATCGTGCCATTCACACTACTGATACACGCAGCTATCTCTCTCAGGTACCTCGTCGCAAGGTCCACATTCTGCTTTGCCCAAGACTCTTCGCATGAGGTTTCGAGTATTTGGTAGGAGATAAGGGAAGAGGTGTTGGCTTCGTAGTAGGCGGCTACGCGGAGGATGAGGTCGCGGCGTGTCACGTGGGATGCTCGTTTCCATGATGCGAAGGCGGCTTTGGAGGATGTGGCGGCATTGAGGGCGTCGTGGGTAGTGGCGGAGGCGGCGTGGTGGACTGTCTTGTTCGATGTGGATTGGGTGATGGGGAAGGTGGGTGTTGAGGCGGTGGGGAGGGCTTCTCCATCTATCCAGAGAGGAACTGTGTATGAGGGATCTGACGACATCGCGAATGCGACAAGGACTTGTTTCTGTGACTACCTGGCTGATGATAGATATAAATTAGCTGAGGTAGTCGGCCCACGCCTTTTGCAAGACGTCAGAGCCTCGGGCAGAAATACGCGAACAAAAATGTGGGGTCATGATTGGACGGCACGTTTGCTTTAGGCAACGTAGCGTTGAGTCGTTTGTCTGGCCGCGGAGGGGTTGAAAGGGTGGAGAGGTCTCGGCAGTTGCGCGGGGAAGTGGACTTGTGGCTGGTGCCGATGCGGTCAGCCACACTCGCTGCAGCGTACACTAGTCTCCAAGAAGTTACATTAGACATGGCATGCCCATATTCCCAGAACGTACAAAATCTCCCCTTACTTTCCACTCTGCCTCAGCTGCACACTGACATAGCCTCTCCACGGAACACGAACAATCATTCTCATTGGAAGTGTCCCATACCTGCATATCGCACTTCTCGACCGGCTCTTCGTCTCTTCTCGTATTGTTTTCCTGCCTGCCTCCACCACCATCACCTGAACGCGTGCAGCTATAGAATCAAGCTCCAGCTTCAGACATGAGGCTATTGCGATGTTTCCTGTGATCATATCGTGTGGCATTTTCGTGTAGTGTGTAGTGATAAATAGTATAACGACTACGGTACCACCACAAGACTTATTCTACAAGCTTTGAGGCTTGGCTTTTGCTTTGAACCCATTTGCTGACAAGTGTCTCATACCCAGATCACAACCATGTCCAAGAAGCTTCTCACAGAACTCAAACCCTCCGATGTGGCCGAGAGATGTAGCCGAGACTGAAGCTAGAAGAAGAAGTGAGATAGACACGATACTTAGTACCCCGCCTAAATCCGTTCTTACATCATCATATCCGCCTATCAACCAGTCGTCAATCTCCGTCAGGTAAATTATCCAGGGATAAGGATAGCCAGCGCATATCGTTTCGACCAACCGTTCACGTGCGTTGAACCCACATTTGCAGTCTCAGCCCCAGCGCGCCGGCCCCCAACCCACCGCATTTTCCGGAAACGAAGGCCGCCAACGCCCCTTCAAGGCTTAATCTTACTCCGCACCCGAATCTGACATGAGCGGAAACGTGCACTTGGCCCACGTCCCACTTGTGATAGGCAACCATTCGCGCATGTTGAACCCTCACTTGAGGCAACGGGGAGCAACAGCATCGTGTAGCTGCAAGCCATTAAGCGTAGTGAACTGTGCTCGTCTGTGTAAGCGCGTGACGTGAGGCGCTACGGCTGCACTATCAGAATTTGGAAATTTCTAGCGAGGTGGCTTGATGAAAGGTCGATGGGATGGGGGCAGTATTCATGTATGCAAACATGCGTGCAGATAGACGGAGCATATATGGTCTCCGAATGGACCTCATTGAATAGTACAGTACGGCGTTCCTTTCACTAAAGTCAAGTCGCTGTTGAAGGCATAGATCACCCTCTTCGCACTGGTTTGGACGAAACTCTTCACCGACTACATACCGTTCTTCGTTGTAATTTTTTACCAATATTTCTCTACCGTACATCCAAATCCCCATCTACTCTCTCTCGTCTCGGAACCCACGTCAAGATGGCCCACGAACACCACCACGAAGAGAAGACACCCCTCACCTTCTTCGCCTCTCCGCTGCGCGCCTACAGATCCACCGCGCAGCACGTCTACAACAGCACGCCACCTACCCACTCTGGCGACGATGTCGAGTACCAAAAGAACATGCACACGACGACGTCGGTCCCGTTTTTGAACACCGATGCCGATGTTCATGACACGCCCGACTTCCACCGCCACGCCGAAGCCACCACGGCCGAGCTCTTCTACGACCTCTTCTTCGTCGCCAACCTAACAACGTTCACCTCGATGCTGGAGATCAACGACCGCAACAGTCTGACGGCCTACATCGGGTTCTTTGCCCTCCTATGGCTTACCTGGTACCAGGTCTCGCTGTATGACATACGCTTCTCCACAGACAGCGTTTTCGAGCGTATCGCCAAAGCGATCCATTTCGGCGTCATGGTCGGCTTTGCCGTCATCGGCCCGCAGTGGAAGCCCGGGCAAGGTATCGAAGATTACAAGATTTACAAGGCATTCGGTATCATTTTGATGGTCTCACGTATCACGTTGTTCGCCCAGTATGGCGTGACCTTGTTCTACTCGAAGAAGTTCACCAAGACAATTGTTCCGCTGTTCATGATCATGGGCTCCACACTACTGGCTGCTGTCCTGTATGGAGCGCTTACGCCCGCTTTTCCGAAGACCAAGTTTGACGAAGAAGGGTACATCTTGCCGCAAAATAGCAACGTCTACATCGCCTGGTACATTATCGGTATATGCGAGACAGTGTTGACGGTCGGGGTGTCGTGCTTCTACCGGGTGATCAGCTTCAAGGGCACGCACATGGTGCAGCGTATAACGCTGCTCACCCTCATTATTCTCGGCGAGGGCATCATCGTCATCTGCAAATCCATCTCCAAAATTGTCAAAAACGACTACCTTTGGACCGCCAGCGTCGTGGGCCAGATCATCGCCGCCATTCTTATCATTTACTTTCTGTACATGCTGTACTTTGACCAGGTGCATGAAGAGCACTTTGGCAGTATCAAGCAACAGATTTGGAGCTTCTCCCACTTCCCCCTGCACACGGTACTGGTGCTCGTCCTACAGGGTATCAGTCTGCTCATTATCTGGACGCAGGCCGTGCAGGGCCTTAATGACCTCGCTACTTCCTTCGACGATGCGCTTGCAGTCGATTACCCCAACGGAAGTGTCTTCGCCATGACCATGGTACAGGTCGCCGACAGCAACGTGTACGACTACGTCCCCAAGGGTGTTGACGCTAGTACGGAGCGAGAACAAGCTGTAAATGCTATTCTCGGGCTTGTCGAAGATTACGACAATATGCTGATGGACCCGTCCAATGATACAGCCGCATTCGAGACTTGGAACGGTGTAAACGATCTCTTTACAGCGTGCACGAAGACGCTGTTCGACAGCCTGAGCGTGTCGATTCCGAAGAAGAAGAAGACCGGTTCGGAAGAGGAGAAGTCGATCGATATCGAAACGCAGATTAATCAGTACACCGACGTCTTCCAGCTCGTTTTTATGTACGTCTTCATTTCCGGAGGCTTGGCGCTCATCATCACTGCTTTTCTGGGCTGGCTCTCCCTGCCCGAGTCGCAGAAGAGGGCATCGCAGTTTATCCGCTTGGGAATCAATTTCGCCTTCGGTACTGGGCTGTGTCTCCTCTCGACGATGAAATACAATGAGAAGACGAAGCAGAATTACATGTGGTCCCCTTGGATGATCCCTACCATTTGTATACTGGTAAGTTCCTCCGTGGTTGATGTCTCTTCATGGCTAACTGGAGCAGTATTTCGTCTGCGTCGTCATCAACCAAATTTCGGTACCAAAGAAAAAGGCGCACTAGTCGGAAGATGCACGGGTATAGAGGGAAGAAACCGGGCTAGAAAGTATGTTAGAGTCGATGGCGGACTAAGAAGGTTAGCGAATTATTGATCGTTTGCCAATGTGCACCTTAAAGTGTGGAATTCGTAAAAATAATGTGAACGAATGTTGCTATTCTTTCCAAGTACCACACTGGAAAAGGTCACGATCAACCAAGCTTGGAATTTGACACAATTCCATTGCGTACTGTCTTGTCATACGGAAGATCCAACTTGGGAAGTAAGTGGCTGATACCCGCTGCGCCTCACAGACCCCCGCCCTTCCCACTCCGCCTTCAGCCCTCATCGCAGGGCGACACCGCACATCGAGCCATGCACTGCCTCGTACTACAAATTAGTACAATGCTACATAAGTCATTGGGCGTGGAATGGCCCGTGTTCAACACGCGCATACAGATATATTTGCATATCCCGCGTCCCGTTTGATCTCCATTAACCTTCCGTCCCTCTAACAATCACACTATCATGATCGGCCCTTGGAGCACCTTGGAAGGCCCCTGGTGCAGCTGCTGCGCACCATTCAGACTCCGCATCATCCTCCAAGACGAAGAAGAAGGGCTCGATCATCCGGATGAGCTTTCGTATCGCGATTTGCGTTCTGCGGCGAAGGAGAAGCGAAGGCATCGGAAGCATTTGAAGAGATATAATGGGTTTAAGGATGTCGCAAGGATAGATTGTCCGAATCACTTGGAGCAACAAGCGCATTATGTTCCCACTTCCTACGATTTGCATCCGGATGCGAAGTCGGGGGACGTTCGGCCGAGTGGCGAGTTTCCTGCAGATTTGGACACGGCGACGACCAGGAGGTTTACGAAACGCGAGGCGTGGAAAGTTGCGCGGCAATTGCAAACCCGACGTATCCCGCGCAAGTACGCAACGCCCCCGTCCAAATTCACCAATCGACGTCAAGGACGCAAAGAGACTACGGAGATATGCGAAAGAGCCTGGCCGGGAGATATGGAAATGCTACACCACCTCCACGAAGACCTATCGTTCTATGAGAAATGGGTTCATATCTTTGAGGGACAGAGTTGGATGTACGAGGCTGGTGCGGACAAGGAGGCGATTCTGAATGGGGAGATGGAGGTCGGGGAGACGTTTGAGGTGTGGTGTCGGCGGAGAATTAACGAGATGAGGGCGGTGAAGGAATCGAGGTTGCGTGCGAAACTCACTGCTCGGAAGCCCTCTTCAACTATGGTCACATCAGGCACTCCGCGATTCAACATCGACGATGACGAAGACGAAGGCTACCACAGCTCTACCTTCATCTCTACCTTCACCTCTCCCTCCATAGTCACACCGACAACAACCCTCCCAACAACCCAGAATGACATCGAAGGCCACACCCTCCTATCTAATTTCCTCAGCCTCTCCACCCGGTATCTCGCGGAACGCGACCAAACCGACTACTCCTGGTTCGGCGAGTACGCGTGGTACTGGCATCGGAACGAAACGGGGCGCTGGGTTGTACATGATTGGCCATGCGGAGAGGATAATCTTTCGTGTTTTTGTGAGCAATGGAGTGGAATCGAGTGGGAAGGTTGGGATCCGGAGGGCGGGAGAAGGGTATGGCTTGCGGAGTTGCTGGTGGGAGCAGGGTGGGAGGGGCTGTGGGATGAGCGATTGGCAGAGGAGCAGTGGGATGAGGAGTCGGTTGGGGAGCAGTGTGAGATGGAGAGTGTTCACGACGCGGAAGCGGAGGCAGGTTGGGATATCGTCTCTGCTCTGTCTACTTCCTCATCCTGGAGTGAGCTGTATTACCCTTTTGACCTCGAAACTGTATAATCAATAGCTTTAACTATCGCACTCGAATTCATCTTGTGCGCATAATTACACTACCCAACGATCTGGCGATCGGTTCATTGCAGCCACCAACCTCAATTGTCCCGATCTCGAAGGGCCAAGAACGTCTCAATGGGGATGTCATCATGAGTGAGAACATCTGGATGAGTGCTGAAGCGAGAGTATTTTGAAATACATATGCATGGTATGATCGAGTAGTCTCTCTATCAGACGCGAAGCAGATGTATCGAGATGCGCCGCTCACGTACACGAATTCACCACTGCGAGAAATAGACACATATTGAGAGGGAGAGGGGAGTATTAATCATTGTTAATCACCGCTGTAGCTGTAATGTTGAGTTCTGTGGTGCGATGATATGTTACGGTATGCTGTGGTTTCCTGTACTTGTGCACGCCGTGCTGTTCTTTTTCGTTGACACTTGTTGTGCTCTTCTATGCGTGTGCCCTCCCGTGGCATCGATGATGCCAAAAGTCAAAAGCCAAAAGCCAAACACCAAACGCCAAACGCCCACAACACCGAACACCGAACGCCTGCATCATGCGATGCCGAATATCCCATGTTGTCTCGATGCACAATATTTCAGCTTTTGAAGTCCAGCATATCTCTTTGCAACCATACTACACAGATTGGCTTTTGGTGCGTGTCGAGCACTCTTTAACCCTCAGAAGACCATCCCTTGCCATTGTCATCCCGACACTATCCCAATTTTCTTTTCAATTCCTCTACTCTCTTCTGAATCCATCACACTTGGCCGAAGTCTAAAACCCCCATCCAACGGTCAACTCCAAAACGCCGAAAATGCCAAAACAAGGAGGATATCCCAAATGGAGAGGAGTAAGAATAGAGAATAGAGACCAGATTTCAGAAGAAGACTATTAGTGTACCGGCCTAACAAAGGCGAGTGGCTGGAGAGCGGCCGAACTCCAGTCAGATTTAGAAGGAGAGAACAAGCGGCTGATCGATAAGGTAATGGCGGAGACGAGTATTAATTAGTGTCGATCAGCCGCCACAACGCTGAAATACAAAGTATGTAGCAGAGAAACAGATACTGCGGAAGGAACCGTACAAATCACAGTGGCGTCATAAGATGTCTCGAGTAGCCACAAGCGGAAGATGCTCAGTATGATTGTCGAAGTCGCAAGCCGATACGAGAATGCGAGGCACAGGATCCGCGCTCATCGTTGGTCTCGTTTGCCTTGCACTTGACGCCATGATAACGAAGGGTCACGCTTGACCCAAACACGGAAGATGTTCCACGGCGGAGTGCAAGGTCGAGCAAGCTTTTTCGATATCTTGTGCCAGTCCTTTGTCCGTACAATGCGGTTAGTCCATCTACCAAGTGAACCGCATCAGGTTCGGATTCAGCGCGATCGGTAGAAGGAGATGAGTCGTAACGAGAGCGCTCAAAGGGAAGACTGCAGTGAACAGTGTGATGTTCCAGTCAAAGGGCATGGCAACCGCCATACAGATCATGAGCGCCGTGAGCACAAAGCACAAGAAAAAGGTCCCCTTGAACCGGCGGAGAACTCGCGGAATCTCCTTGAAGAAGCTGGTTTTGTCGACTTCCTTGGCAGTAGCACCCCAGGTCATGTCGATGCTGAACATGTGGCAGAGCAATGCTTGACTCACGTGCAGAGAGACACCTCCCAAGAAGATAAGGAGGACTGGGACCCACTTGAGGTTCTCGAAGAAGGCTTCGAGGAAACCGGCCTCGCTTATGCGGTATCGGAACACTGCGAGCGCGACGTTGCCCATGGCGGTAAAGACGATGATGATGGAGAAATATACCTTGAAGGAATCGAGATAGTAGTGGTCGAGCATGCCGTTGAACCAGCCGACCAGGAAGAAATTCAACACCGTGAGTATCCAAGCCGAGCCGAGGGCGTAGTAAGTACCCACATAGGCCATGATGGTGAACTTGGAGGTGAGCGGAATGCCGGAAATGAGGAATTTGCCGAAGAGCTTGGTGAAGGGTCCACGACGAGGCCATTTGAGGAGAGGGTTAAAGATGAGTTCGCTGCATCCATATGCATATCTAGATAAGTGTTAGTGTGTAGCGCTTTCAGAGTGTCAAGTCATGGGTATAATACTTCTCCCAACGGGCAAGCTCGTCGTAGACTGTCAGCGACACACCCTCCTTGTAGCCTCTGTCTTTATACGAGGCTAGTCGCACAAGGTAGCCAGCAGACTGCAAGCGCAGCGCCATGTCAAAATCTTCGGAGACTGTCTCCTCTGACCAATACTTCTCCCTTTTGTCCATCTTGCAATTGTACCCAATCTCCTGCAAAGCTGACCAACGCAGAACCGCATTGTGCCCGACGAAAGGTGCAACGTCTCCGTTCGCAACGGAGAACTGGATCTGGGTGTAGATGAGGTTCGTGAAGAACGTGATGCCTTTCTCGAAGAAGCTGTCCGTCACGTTCATGACCCCAGACGCATACTGGATGATGGCGACCTGGGGCGACTGTTCCATCTCACTGACCGCTTCGAGCAAACAATCCTCGGGGACACGCGTGTCGGAGTCGATGAGCAAGATGTAATCTCCAATGCGAATATTGCCATCAGCCCAGGCTTGACCATCGCTCTCCTCGAGGATCGTCCTGACCGCTTCGCTATAGGCATGGTTCTCGTCGCGCTGATTCCACTTCCCATGGCGCTCGATCTTGGCCAGCATCTCCTCGGCTTTTACGCTGATCCACATAGCGTAGTTCATGTTGGACGCCTTCTTGAACTTGCCACGTCGCGTGAAAGCCGGCTCACTGCGGTCCTGCGGTTTTGGATTGTGCCTCGGACGGGCGACCCAGCCGATATTGTGCTCGTCGTAGAAGTCTTGCCGTGCTTTGGCAATCTCGCCGCCGATAGGCTGCATACCATCGTCGTTGATCAGAATATTCGCCGTTCCTCCTTGCATCTCGTACGTTGAGATGGCCGCTTTGATCGAGCGAATGGTGGGCTCAATGACAGCTTGAAGACCTTCCCTGTAGACAGGCATTTGGATGGTGACATGTGGAAGGCTGGAGCGACCATCGCGATGGAGGCGGCGAGGCGCTTTGCCGGAGTAGAACTTTGAGTTTTTCTTGACTTGTGATGTGGGACCGAACAGTTGAGCGAGATTGCCCATGATAGCTTGGAAGAAGAACAGACCAAGCCAGAATTGTGGTATGATACAGCCGAAGAATGCCATGCGAATCCATTGGGGGTCCTGGTTCATCTCGATGACAACGTGCCTCCAGCCCGTTCCAATCGCGATCAGAACCAGAGCAAGAGTCCCAGCCGTGAGAAATGCCTGTATGAGAACCTGAGGACGCTTCTCTTCGGCGTTGTCGGCGTCGTCCGTGGACTCCCACTCATATATGTTGGCCATTGGATCCTTCTCGCCAGAACTCAGGAACGCAGACTCTTTGCCCCATATCATCTTCATCAACGAATCTTGAATGAACTGTGCCCGTTCTAGAAGTTTGTGCGGGTCGTCTTCCCAGACAACCAAGTATTGTTGCGCGGCGACGAATGCGGCAGATTGGTGTTTTTGGCAGTAGGGGAGCGCTTCGACATCGGGGATGACTTGGAGACGAAGACCTTCATGGATCTGGACATAGGAGAGTTCGGTGCTTGCCAAGATCAGTTTGATGACCCTAGTGTTGACAGTCATTGCGACCTGATGAGTAATTAGCAACACACGATTTGTAAAAACCCGAGAAGTTGACGTACCCGGACATTGAGCATCGAAACCATGTCAAACAATGATGAAGAGTCGTTGCGTAATTCGGAGGGGCAGCAGACGTATTGACCCTTGGTCACCTTCAAGATGACACCCTCGCCGGGTGCCCCAGTCGTCCATATGCTCTCTTCCTGTTTCGAATGAAGCCAATTGACCATGACGTCGGCTCGCATGTCTCGAATAACGCTCGGTTGAAGTGCTTTTAAACCGTCTTCGGAGGACGACTCGGAAGAGAGCGAGATGGTGGTTGGGTCCCAGTTGGACCCTGCCTCGAAGGTGGGGGTGGAAGTGCCTGTGGATTCCATTGCCGATAAATCAGGTGGGATGGATGCATCCTGGCTAGCCGCGCTCTCCCCAGGCTTCTTCTTTTTGGTGCGGTAGCTCGATAGGAATTGCATGGTCGTTGGCGTCCCTGGCTCTGTTCTGGCATCGGCACAGGTCCCTCCACCCGCCCTTACGTAGTATGAAGACTGCGGCGGTTCGAGAAGCCACGCCGAAGAAAGTAAGATGGAATCAAAAAGGAGTGCGAGGGGGTGAAGAACGAGAAACAGAGGACTCAGTAGGCTATATCAGGGAGTAGCACCGGATTTCAATATTCCTTACCATCACATGGGTTGGGCGGGAGTGTGATCCACATGGTCACCAAGGTCGATGAAAACACTAAAAGGGTCTACCAAACCTAGCTGCCGGTCTACTGGTGGCGATAGTAGCAAAAGCGTTGTATAAGTTGAATTATGTTAGGGTCTACCTCGACAGGTGTGTAGTTTCACTGGACCTTGGTGAAGAAGTAATATGCTGTGCTACGCTGCTCGTGCAGTAAAGCATCTGGCGTTAATCGAGTGATCGAGTGCGATACGTTCGCTTTTATGTGGTACGGGTGTGTCAAAAACCGCCCAAAATAAGCTGCTGAAGCACAACGAGCGGCTGACAACGACGGAGACGATAGCGTGCTCGGGTGCAGTACTTGGATTCGAATGTAGAGCATCCATCGAGCGTGGTCGCAACTATAGAGCCAAAGGATGTGTGGCTGGCGTGATAGCGTTGAGATGGTCGTAGACGTGGACATGACGATGAGTTGCCGGCTCGGTTACCGGTATCGCTCCGGAAAGCTTAGCGTCGCCTGATTAGCCTAGCCAAGGGTGCAGCAACGAGAGCTGCAGCAACACCTGGCGGGCGCAATGCACATAGGGAACAAGATGCCCAATTTTGGAAACACTGCAATCGATGGTCATATCGAGGAGACGCGCAATATTCATGTCGAAACGGTAGATGGGTGGATACGCGCTCGTAATAAATCTGCTGAGGCGGCATCTGTACACGTGCTAATCATCAACCACGGAACGGCGCTGGTCAACAAGTCAACTTCTGTGAGCGCGAGATATGCAAGGCTTTGTATGCCTAGGTGGCATGAAACGATATTTCCGACGTTTGTGTGTTGAGTAGATGAATAAATCACGACTGATGTTCTGTTGGGACAAAACGTTGTCTTTCCTACAGCAGCGCTGACCACCGGGTGTGCAGCATTGAAAACACTTGTTGTGGAGAGCAGGAACGCAGAGATAAACCATTGTCTGGTCAAGATGCGATAGGTAATAAAGACCTACGGCACAAATCGAATTCACTACATGATGTAAAAGAATTATTTTCTGGTATCAAGGTGTGCAATCCGAAATCCTATACGCCCCTCCCGTGTAATCAACACCGGGTCCGTTCCATACCCGAGTGAACCACCGATTGCCAACGCCAACAGTCAAATGTGTGAATAGATCAGTCGGCCAGTCTAAATGGGTTAGTCTCTCAACGTGACAGAATTTTCTTTTGCCGCTTACCTGTAGCTCACCAACGTGTCAACGCGGTGATTACTCGTGCTGAAACTCCTCAGCTGCACCTTCTCGCCATTCTTGATCTCCTTGGCGTCGCTGTCACCCCACTCGAGAGGCACGTCGGAATCGGCATCTGCATAGACAAGCACATTGAAGGTACAGTTGCCGTCGAGCATGGGCAGGAATGTTACTGATGCGGTGATCTGTCGGAAGATGGACTGGATCTCAGCTTGGATCTCGGTCTCTGTCTTTTCCTCCGCCGCCTCGGTCGTTCTACTCTGCATTAGTGTTTGATTTGGAGATGGAGGGCAATATGACTGACTCGGGCGCCGCGTTCTCCTGGTCAGTGGATTTCTTGGAGGATTTGGGTTTTGCGCTCTTGCCGAAGATCTGGACCTGGTAGATTGTCAGCTGGAGTGGCAAGTCAGGGTCCTAGTTAACCAACATCGAACTGCCACCGCTCCACATGCTCGCCTGTCTCTTTGCTTGTGACGACAACGACGAGCTTGGAAATCTTCCCACCGTACATCCATTCCTTCAGCTGACCCATGATCTTCTTGATGTACGCCTTGACCTGATCGTCGGCGGTGACCATCATAGTCAGCCCATATTTCTTGACTCTGCACACTTGTCAATACCAGCTAGACATCAGAGAAAGGTGAAACATACGCAGTAAAGTCCTCTGCAGGATACACTCCGCGTTGAAAGCTATCGCAAGTCAGTATTCGCTTAGTCTCCCAAAGCCGGTTTAGCGGAGGCGTACAGGATGGTGTTTATTGAGTACTCAAACTGTTATGCGTCAGTAAAAGCTCGGGATGTTGGGAGAATATCACTTGCGAACTCGTTCACAACTTTGGACGACCCTGGGGTTGTCGATTAGCTACATTCATGTTTGTGGACCCTCTCTTACGCACCCTTCAGCGCAAGCTTGTGCACCTTGGAGGAGTCTTTGCTCGACGATGATTTTGACTTTGTCTTTGGTTGCGACATGTCTGCGCGTGTGGTGTGTGAGGTATGGCGGTGCTTGATATCACCCTTGATCTTTTTGTTTACAGAGGCGTTGACAGAGCAACGGCTATCAAAGAGGAGCTGGGGGAGCTGCAAGCACTGGAGGGGGTAGAAACAGGCCCGCAATGGAGTGTCGTAGTAAGAGATGCAGTATGGTATCGGGCGAGAACGGGTATAGCTTGTGTGGTGGTCTGCAAAGTGGCCTGGTGGAGGAGTGCGGGTCCATCGGCGGAGAAACGCCAAACCCGCCGATCTGATCTGATCAGATTAGATAAGATGGCGAACGAGCTTTTTTCGACTGAACCGAACGCGTCAACCATCCGTTCAGCAGCAGCAACCTACTTATCGATCCCATGCGAACCCATGCGATCATGCGTCCGGACCGCGAGCAGCCTCCTGCAGAGCTGGCGGACGCGCACCGTGCCGCCCAATGGCTTCCCCAATGCCACACATCGCCTTGAACGCACCCTTAATCGCACCCCGTTCCTCGCCAGGAGCTATGCGCAAGTCCACCGTTCCCAAACCGAGCTCGAGAAACGCATCTCCCAAATCCCCATCGAACGCTTCCGCAATTTCTGCATCGTCGCCCACGTCGACCATGGCAAAAGCACCCTGTCGGACCGCCTGCTGGAGCTCACGGGCACCATCGCCGTGGGCGGGAACAAGCAGATCCTGGACAAGCTGGACGTGGAGCGGGAGCGCGGCATCACCGTCAAGGCGCAGACGTGCACCATGATCTACAACTACAAGGGCGAGGACTACCTGCTGCACCTGGTCGACACACCTGGTCATGTCGACTTCCGCGCCGAGGTGTCGCGCAGCTATGCCAGCTGCGGCGGTGCCCTGCTCCTCGTCGATGCGTCCCAGGGCGTGCAGGCCCAGACGGTCGCCAACTTCTACCTCGCCTTCGCCCAGGGCCTGACCCTCGTCCCCGTCCTGAACAAGGTCGATTTGCCCCATGCCGACACGGGCCGCGTACTCGAGCAGATCAAGGAAACGTTCGAGATCGACCCGGACACCGCAATCCTCGTCTCGGCGAAGACCGGAAAGAACGTCGCCGCCCTCCTACCAACCGTCGTCGAGCAGATACCCGCCCCAATTGGCAACCTCGAGGGGCCACTGCGCCTGCTGCTCCTAGACTCGTGGTACGATGTATACAAGGGCGTCATCCTCCTGGTGCGCATCTTTGACGGGCAGGTCAAGCCTGGCGACACCATCCGGTCCTTCGCCACGGGTCTCAAGTACATTGTGGGTGAGGTCGGCATCAACTACCCGGATCCGCACCCGCAGACGGTGCTCCGAGCCGGCCAGGTGGGCTACATCCACTTTAATCCGGGCATGAAGCGGTCACAGGACGCCAAGGTCGGCGACACATACACTACCGTCGGCTCTGAGAAACTGGTGGAACCGCTCCCCGGCTTCGTGGAGCCCAAGAGCATGGTCTTTGTCGCTGCATTCCCGACCGACCAGGACAAGCACGAATACCTCGAAGAGAGCATCAACCAGATTATTCTCAACGACCGCAGCGTCACACTGCAAAAGGAATCCTCCGACGCTCTCGGTGCCGGCTGGCGTCTCGGCTTCCTAGGCACACTGCATTGCTCCGTCTTCGAAGACCGCCTGCGCCAGGAACACGGCGCAAACATCATCATCACCCCGCCCTCCGTCCCCTTCAAAGTCATCTGGCGAGACGGTACAGATTCCATCATCACAAACCCAAACGAGTTCCCCGACCAGGATCAAGCCCACCTCAGAGTCCTCGAAGTCCACGAGCCTTACGTCATGGCCACCGTCACCCTCCCGGGCGAATATCTCGGCGAAGTCATCAAGCTTTGCGAGCAGAACCGCGGCGACCAGAAGGAACTCACCTTCTTCACGGCCTCGCAGGTCATTCTCAAATACGACTTGCCGCTCTCGCATCTAGTCGACGACTTCTTCGGCAAGCTCAAAGGCGCGACGAAGGGCTACGCTTCACTCGACTACGAAGATGCAGGGTTCCATCGCTCTAGCATTGTGAAGCTCAACCTCCTCGTTAACGGCGCACCCGTCGATGCCGTCTCTCGCGTCATGCATACGAGCCAGGTCGATCGCGTGGGTCGCTCGTGGGTCGAGAAATTCAAGGAACATGTTGACCGGCAGATGTTCGAGGTCGTCATCCAGGCTGCTGTAGGACGCAGGATCATTGCCAGAACGTCGATCAAGCCTTTCAGGAAGGATGTGCTGGCGAAGCTACATGCTAGTGACCTTAGTCGAAGACGGAAGTTGCTGGAGAAGCAGAAGGAGGGAAGGAAGAAGTTGAGGGCAGTGGGGAGTGTGGTCATTGAGCAGGAGGCTTTTCAGAAGTTTTTGTCAAGGTGAGGGGTTGAGCTGTGGTATACAGATAGGCGTTTGTGTACACGGAGGTATCTGTACATATAAGAAGGTTTGGGAAGCATGGAAATGGCGCAACGTGTTTTGTTGTGTGTATTATCACAATGTAGCATCAAGTATATACAAATCCCATGATTACGGTTGCTCCTATCCCTACTCATCCCTTCTCCACTTCATCATATCCTCTCAATATCCCCTCCCAGCATCCCTAGCACCCCCGCGACTATCAACCCTCGCCCTCCCCCAACTAGACCCAAGATGCCGTCTAGCCTCCATCTCCAATTCATCATCTTCCTCATCTTCCTCCGTCCCCCCATATCTATCCGCATCCATACCATCAACCTCTCCATCCGCATCATGCCCACCGCCGTCCGCATCCTCTCCAAAGAACCCCCCATCAGGCAAATACGCCTCCCTTCCACTAGCCGTCCGCACGATCGCCGTCCCCATTCCATCTAGAATCGGACTCGAAGGCAGTCCGCTTTCGTAAGGCGACTGGGAACTCTGCCGGTGGGATCTCGAGTAGCGGCCTTGGTTCGGCGTGGAGTGGTGCGTTTGCATCGTTTGTAAGCTGGTTGCATGGGAAGACTCGGAGGGGATGCGGAAAGGTTGGGGCGCCTGGTTTGAAGAGGTCCAGGGCGAATCGGTGTGTGTGGAGTAGTTGGTGGAGTGGGAAGATTCTATGCGGTGTTGGCGTGGGGCTTGCGAGGATGAGGTTGTGGGGCGGGAGCGCTTCTGAGGAGTTGCAGGAGGCGGGTTGGAGGGCGTGTGCGCGAGGGTTTTTTCTGAGACGCCGGTGTGGGTTCCTGAGGCGTGGGGGGTGTGGTCGCTTTCTGAGCTGGAGAAGAGCTGGTCGCCGTTGCTGGTTCCGTTACTCCTACTTCCGCTTCCGTCACTCTTCTCTCCCAGCGTCGAGCCGCTGCTACCAAACATACGCATATATCTTGCATGCCACTCGCTCTTCTCATACTCAAATGGCACCTCGCCTTTCCTCCCAAACCACAGCGGCTCCATCTTACTTATCTTGACGACATTCAACCACGGGTTTCCGGGGGCTTCGTTGGCAAGATGGAATAGTACATCTACTTCTTCGAGAGAGCGGTAGGCTGTTTCCGGGTAGAAGTAGTAGACGAGTGGGATGATGGCGAAGTTTGTGCAGGCGAAGATGATGTAGGTGCGGTAGGTGATTGTGTGGAAGGCGATGGGGGTGATGATCACGACGCTGTGCGGTATTAGCTTGGGCAGTTGGTGGAACAGGAGTGTAAAGAAGACATGGGAGAAAGGGGACTTACACCGAGTTGAACAACCAATTTGCACTCGTACTCAACGCATTAGCCGGCCCCCGAATCCTTAATGGCACAACTTCCACCTGGTACAACCAAGCCATTCCCTGCCATCCAATCGCGAAGAACGTCGAGAATCCGAACAGGAAGACCGTCGCCGCGATATTGGTACCCTGCACACCATGTACCTGCCAAAAGAACAGTAGTACCGTGAGAAGCACCATGCAAACGCACATCCCCGCCGCCCCAAACATCATCAAACTGCGTCGGCCCCAGAATCTGTCTATGCCGACCACGGTAATAAACGACGCGAGAAAGTACTCCGTCGCCGCGAAGGCACCGATAAGTCGCGCCACCCAGCCCGTGAACAGCATCTGGTTGTACAAGATGAGCGTGAGGTACTGTAACGCGAGGTTTATACCGGACATTTGCTGGAAGACCTGGACAAAGTATGCAAGTACCACACGATGCAAGTTCCGTCGTTCCTTATTACTCCGCATACTCGATGTACTCCCTCGACTCATGACCAAAATCGCGTCTTTGATCTGCAAAAACTCATCTCTAATCTCCGGACCACCTCTATCTTCATCGTTGAGTGCGGCGAGGACGTCGAGGGCCTCTTCTTCGCGGCCCGTGAGGATGAGCCAGCGGGGAGATTCCGGGAGGACGAGGAGGGTGAGGAGGGCGACTAGGGCGAAGATAATTTGGAAGGCGATGGGGACGCGCCAGGCGGCGGAGGAGGAGAGCGGGGAGAGGTATGCGAAGCCGAAGACGAGCCAGTAGGAGAGGGCGAGGCCGAGGGCTATGAAGGCACCCGTGCTGATCATGAGGATTGTGCCTTTGCGGTGGGACTTTACGCATTCGGCTTGGTAGGCGGGGACGGTTGCTGTTGTGAAGCCGTTGCCTGCACTGCATGTTAGTCCCAGAACGTATCGAAGAGATGAGATAGGAGTTGGGGGTGTGATAGTACCGAAACCTGCGACCGCCCGCCCAACGATCAACTGCGTAAAGCTGTAGGAAGAGCACTGAATAATCTCTCCAATCATCCATATTACCAACCCTAGCATCAGCGTCTTCCGGCGTCCGAGGTAGTCGCCAATGAAGATAGTGAGGATGGCTGAAAGCAAGCACCCGATGTTCCATGTACCCACGACGGCACCTGTACAAGATCAGCTCTATATCATCATCTCTTATCCTGATACTTCGGAAGACATACCTTGAACTTGCGCATTATACAGTGTGTCATTGGTTATCGTGTTCAACAGCGGAAACCTCTCTAAGAACGCGTCCACCGTCAACAGTCCTCCCATCACACCTTGCGCATAGCCAAAACATCTATCAAACCATTAGCAAGCACACTCCACATGCTCAACCACTCTACTTACAGGAAACACAGTCCACAAACAGCACTGATCAGTGTACTCAACGACGCGCCCCTAAGGCCTAGATATTTTGCGCTCGGCATGGTCGCGCCTCCGTGAAGCAATCAGCACAGCACAGCACGAAAAGCGGTACAGATCGTCGTCGAAGAGGAACCGCGCGAACGACCGTTGACAACGTCTTGAAGCGAGAAAAAGGTCCGTCTCTGAACCAGGTGCAAAGATGAAAGTCCCCACAGCGCTCGCGCCCACTAGACATCTACCACAGAAATCTTGACTCAACTCCACCACCCGAGTCCAAGCCTCCAAACGTCATCACGAACCGTTCATCTCCCAAACACCACCATAAGCTTTCAAACTAGCAAAACGAAACAGCCATGTCCCTGTCAGAGCCGCAATGTCACACAACGGATGTGGAGCCGTCAAATCTCGATGAATCTCGATCTTGATGTCATCGGCTTTAGCGTTGATCTAGACCGTTGCAAAAGACCGCTAATTGCACCACGCGCAATAGAAAACGCGGGAATATTTCAAGGCACACCTGTAGCGCGCCGTTGCAATTCGCTGTGGTGGATTTACGCGGCTGGTCCACGATGGATGATGGCGTGTTCGCGGTCGCGGGAGCAGTGACCGTGCGTAGTGTGATTGGTGAGTTGGGATGTCGAGCGGATGGTCCGTGTTCAGCAGACGGGTTGGTCCTCATATAGTCTGAGGCGGCGAAGAAATTGTAAAGAAGATTTGATAGTGTACATTTTGACCGTCCAAAATGTCCAACGCTATGCCGCTGAAATGGTACCTCGTGGGTGAAACGCTACGCCGCTGCAATGGTACCTACAAGTTCAAAACGCCATGTAATGCTTTCCCTCCCAATGCATGCCCCCCAACCACCCTCAATTATGCTCGAACAATGCATCCCAGCCCTCCTCGAACATCGTTCTCTTCGCTCCAACGTCGCCGTCATACCATTCCATTGGATGGTAAACCTGCATCGCGCCCGTACCTAGCTTCACACTCTGGCCCATGATGATACACTCGGAAACGCCATCGATCGTGTCGATCTTGCCCCTCGCGGCCGCCTCGAACAGATGGTCAGGCGTCTTCTCGAAACTGGCAAGCTGCAACACACTGTCGCGGGTCTTCTGCAGACCGAAACGCGTGATTCCGTACACTTCTCCCTTGAAGGTCATGACATCGGCAAGAAGCTGCATGTGTCGCGGGTCGATGTCCATGGTAGCCATGACCAGTTGGATTTCTCGGATGATCTTCATGCGTGCTGCTTCGATGCCTAGGACTTTGCGAACCTCCATGACGTGGTTGGACTGAGTCCTTTCGAATTCGATGCCTGGCGTCGTCATGCACTCCTTCATTCCATAGCCCTCAACCGCAAGACTGATCTTATTATATAATACACCGTCTTTTCCTTCAATTTTAGAAGACCCTTTGCTGATGACAGCGCGCTTGCAGTCCGGAAACCCTTTGATAACGACATCCGGAAGGAGGTTCTTGACTTGGAGGATGCGTTCGAAGTAGTCCTTGTGGTTCTTATTTGGCTTAGCGGTCGTACGTCTCTTGAGATTAGCCGGGTCGGGCACTTGGACGCGAATTCTGTGCCCGTGAATGGACACGCCGGTGCCCGCCTTGCCCCATTTCAACGGCTTATGCGCCTTGATTGCCATGGCGATGTCCGAATCATCGAGTTCAAGAGATAATTTGCTGATTTGCTCCGGGTTGATGCGCATTTCGATGTACGCACCATTAGGGTGCCAGACATCTTCCACATAGAAGATAATATCCTTGAGATATGTCTTCTCGAGCCGTGCTTTCACAAGTCTTGCCGCTTGCTCCTGTCTGTCATTCGAAAGAATGCAATCGATGATTGGAGTAGAGATAGTGGCTGAGGCGTTGATGATTTCTTTGATACGAGGTACGCCTCCCGTGATGGACATGCCGGCGACACCAGCAAAATGGAAAGTTTTGAGCGTCATTTGGGTTCCCGGCTCACCAATGGATTGGGCACCTACGGCTCCGACTGCATGGCCCGGCTGCACTTGCGACCGAGTGTATTTGGTCAAGCACAGCTCGATAAATCTTGTGAGCGCTTTCTCGGAAATCTTTGCGATGCCATCGACAAGACCGTACGCCTCAGCGTCGCGGTCGGGACGTGGTTTCCTGGTGTTGCGAGGCGCTGATACTCCGAGATGAGACAAGGTTGTCTCTAACTTCTCGGCTTTCGCGGAGACGTATTCTTCAATGTGGTCGAGGAAGAGACGGATTGATTCCAAGTGATCGGTCCCCATGTCGGTATCGTCTCTGTAGTCGAGCTCGGTTACACCATCAATCATAAACCGCCGATGTTTGACACGCTCCTTTTTCAAAGCCATCGTGGTGGCATTCCTGACTTCATCGGGTGTGAGGCTCGAGTCAGCGTTATCCCAGGTGGAGGTGATTGCATGGGAAAATGTACGGTCGAAATGTACAGGCTTTCCTTTGCCTTCCATGTCTACAGGATCAAGGTTATCACTTCCGTACTGCATTTGGACCACGGTACCCGACGAATTCCGAACTGTGCCATCATATCCCGCCGCAAGATCCTCAAGTGACTTCATCAAACGTCTACTCATATAGCCAGTTTCTGCAGTTTTCACGGCCGTATCGACCAGACCCTCACGACCGCTCATGGCGTGAAAGATGAACTCGGTGGGTCTGAGACCGGAAAAGAAACTGTTGCTGACGAAGCCTTTCGATGCTGGCTGTCGCGCCGCTTTTGGAAAGTGAGGTAGGGTCCGGTGTTGGAAACCGTCTGCGACTCGCGCTCCGCCAATCATCTGCTGTCCGACAGAGGCAACCATCTGAGAAACGTTAATGTTAGAGCCTTTGGATCCGCATTTTGCCATGAGCAGAGGCGCGTTCCACCTGCTGAGTTCGTCGAAACATATGTCACCAGCTGCTGCACGCACTGCAGACAAGATAGCACCAATCTTGGTTTCCATGGTCTGCTCTTCGTCCATTCCGGGCGTCCGTTCTAGTTTGCCTTCTTTGAATTGCCTGATGATTGTGTCACACTGGGCGTAAGCTTTCTGGACCAGTTCTTCTTTCCTCTCGTTTAGTTTGTCGCCAGGGGTAACATCGCTGATGCCCAGAGAGAAGCCGTTGTTGGATAGCCAACGTGCTGAGACTTTTGACAACCTATTCATAGCTTGAACGGCATGATCGGGCCCGAAATCTCTCATGATGACATAAAAGACTGAATCCTTTTTGCCGTCGCCAACCGTTGCCTTATCCATGACGCCACACATGACTTCGGAGTTGCGGATGACCAAATAGGCATCGTCCTTATTTAGATCATCTGGACAATCGTCTTTCTTGAATTGCTTTGCGGCCGCTTCGAGATTAATCAACACTCTACACTGCTTGTTGGGTCTCATCAAGACGTTGAACACTTGCTTCCCCGTCCACAAAGCTTGTGGTTTGAGGACAGTAGGTGGCGGAATTTCGATGGGCAGCGTCAAACCCGTGTCTGGATCGTAGGCGCCGTCGCCAGCGAACATGTAATTGCAAATCTGGCAAAAGGTGCTCCGGTCGAAGAAGTTATTCTTGCTGCTCAACAGGTAGGCGGCCGTGATGAAGTCCTGGATGGCGGCAATGATGGGGGTTCCATTCTTCGGTGTGGCCAAGTTGTACTTGACACCCATTAGTTCTGTGGCTTCGGTACGCGCCTCCTCGGTTTGTGGAACGTGTAGATTCATCTCGTCGCCGTCGAAATCGGCATTGTAGGGGTTGCAGACACATTCGTTCAGCCGGAATGTCCGCCACGGTCGGACCTTGGCACGATGGCTAAGAATACTTAGCTTGTGCAGCGATGGCTGGCGGTTGAAAAGTACGATGTCGCCATCCTCAAGATGACGTTCGACAATGTCGCCCACTCGCAGGTTTTTGGCGGCATCTTTTAGCTTCACGTTGTTGGGATCGAACTTCAGAAGACCAACAAGCGAGATAGGAAATGGTTTGTCCGGCTTGATGATCTGGTTTACACCGGGGTATTTGTGTGGCCCCGTTCTGATGCGTCTCCTCAACTTTTCGATGTTGTGTTCGTTGGCCTTTTCGGGGTATGTGAGATTCCGCGCAACTCGCTCCGGCACAGCTACCTCTTCGATGCTGAGATTCGGATCAGGTCCAATGACGGTGCGGCCCGAGAAGTCGACGCGCTTGCCGGAGAGATTCTGTCGGAAGCGCCCGCCCTTGCCCTTTAATCTCTGACAAAATCCGCGCATCGTCTTCTGTAGACCCTGCTGTTTGAGACCCGGAACGTCGCTGTTGATATACATGGCAATCTGTAGTTGCAAAAAGTCCCACTGTTCCATGAGAACCTGTAGAGGGAAGCCCTTGGCAAGGCCTGCGCGGATGATGCTGCTGATCTGGCAGATGTCGCCAATCTTGTTCGTGATGTCGTCCTCGGTGGCACCGGCTTCTTGCACCACTGACGGGCGAATGGCCACCGGCGGCACGGGTAGGTACTGCCAGATCAGCTGCTCCGGACGGGCGTCTTCGGGGATCATGGCGAGCAGCTCGCAGTCTTCGGGTGAAATCTTCTTGAAGAGGTTGAGGGTGCGCAGGGGATGCATGTCGTCGGCTGCTTTCTTCATGTGCTTCTCGACCTCGGGGAGCGTAGCCTTGACCGTCTCAAATGACTGGTCGAATTCGACCTTGCCCCGGGGTGCGACCTTGGCCTTGGCCGTCGAGCGATTGTACGCATCGTAGCGGTTGTGCACGACCTTGAGCGGGTGCCCGCCCACCTTGCGGATAGTCCCGTTCAGTCCGCTACAGTATGGGCATATCTTCTTCTTCCGACATAGCTCCATGACCTTCTTGGAGATGCCGGTGCGCTGCAAGTTGTCCATGCCCGGGCGGCGCATGCTGCGCAGGAACTTTCGGCGCTCGGATTCATCGAGTAGCACGCGCGAGCAGTCCTTGCAGATGCAGTTGAGCACCTCGATGATGTGCTTCAGGTAGCCGACGTGGAAGGCGGGCAGGGCGAGCTTGATGTGCCCAAAGTGGCCGTTGCACTTTTCGACGGCCTCGCCGCAGGTCGAGCAGATGAGACCCTTGGCGGAGATGCCCATTTGCCTGTCCAAAGGGCCATTGTCGGTGACGCGGCGCGTGTTGTCGGGATTGAGGACGGGGTCGTAGACGTTGCGGTCCGACACTTCGAGGACTGCCTGGTTCACGATGTCCTGGTTGGAGCTGCCACCACTTAGTCGCCTGCCTGCCAGTCTACAGTTTTCAGATGCCTACTAGATGCCGAACTGGATGTGCCTGATGCGCGCGGGGATCGCGTCCAGCACCTGCTTTTTGGCGTGGTTGTGCGATTCTGCCGTCGCCATGGTCGAGGCCGTCTACCGCAAGCTGTGCGGCTCAGAGGTGACTGTATGCTACCGACTGGAGGTCGAAGTCGAGCGAGGGCGCATTGTCATCTTGGGGTGTCCAGCTGTGGTCGTGAGTCACGGGAGTCGCAGCAATTCACCATCATGGCGCCTGTCAGTCGCGCCTGCAAAGTTTAGAACCGCGGTGGGGTACGCCAAGACACCTCGGTGACGCTAAGATAGGAGATAAAGGGCGGCGGGCACGGACATGGACAGGCAGCCGCGACACGAGTGAGCGGCCGCGCCTTGTGCCCTCGAACGCGCATACAAGGCCTCCTTCTTGCCCACTCCCTCGCACTCCCTCGCACTGTCGACTGCACCTCCACTGGCATCGTCCGAATCGTCATCACCCACTTTCCCGCCGTTCGGGCCCTCAACACCTCCTTGAATCAGCTGTCCCCACCCACGGTTCACAGCCCCACCGGAGCTACGACCCCGCGCCGCCTGCCTTGGGCGTTGCACGTTACACCCTGCCTGGTCTCTCTCGGCCTCCTGTGACGAGCACACCATATCTACAGCCTCCCGGATTCCGACTGAACACAGGATATCATGGCTACCGGCGGTGAGACGTGTTCCAACAAACGATCGACCACGCCTGCTAACGCGGCGTCTACAGCTCCCATCGAGGTCATCCTGAGGTCGTCTGACGGCCAGGACACCTTCCACGAGCGCCGCCTCACCCTTGACCCGGGCTCGAAGATTCCCATCGGACGGGCGTCCAAGAACACAGCGAAGCCGGAACTCATGATGGCGCCGGGCAACGCCTTCATCGACAGCCCGGTCGTCTCCCGCGAACACGCCGTCCTCTCGGCCGATCCATCCGCAGCCAGTCCCAGCATTCACATCACAGACAACGGCTCTATGCATGGCACCACAGTCAACGGAAACAAGCTCGAGCCCAACCGACTAACGAAGCTGAGCAACGGGGACCTGCTGCAATTCGGTGCCGATGTATCCCGCAACGACAGTACGTTTTGCACTCGCCCCTCATCAAGTGACAAGGCTGACAAGTGCACACCAGGCTTCTTCACAGCGCGCAAGTACGTGTACGAATCGTCGCTACCGAACGCCTTTCCCAATGGCTTCAGCGTCCCGGAAGGCGAGACGTCAGAGGAAGAGGACCTCGATGTGGACGACGTGAATGACCTCATGATGGCCCAGGCCCCGAGATATGGCTCGCAGACTAACCCGGTCAACCTTGACGACTTCGAAGACGCAGAGCCCGTTGCGGGTCGTCATATAATCGAGATCGACCTGGAAGAGGATCTCGATGAAGAGGAAGTGACAATCGTGCGTGTCGAGCCATCTGCAGCGAGTGAGGAGACGGAGGAGCGCACGTCTTCACCCCCAGGCGACAGCTCCACCCCTGCTTCGCCAGCTGAGGAGCGCGGACAAGTAGAGCAAGCGTCCAAAGACCATGAAGAATTACTCCCCAACCAAATAACACTGTGTGAGTCTTCGGACGAGGGCGACGCTCAGTCCGCTTACTCAAGTGACAACGGTGGAGAGGATCTTTTGCTCGAAAACGACATGAGTCTGTCCGACCTTGAAAGTGACTCCGAAGGTGAGCCTGGATCAGACCTGGAGGCGTCTGACGAGAGTGACGAGGAAAACGACGAAGACGATAACGTCGACGATGATGAAGTCGAATACGGTGATGGGGATGAAGTTGAAAAGGAAGACGAAGACGGAGAAGCCATCCGTGCCATGAGAAGGATGTCGACCATGCTCAAACATGCTTCAAGGAGTGCAAACGAGCAATCTCCATTTGCGCCTCGTCCCTCCGCACCACTCGGAGTCCCCCAGGTAATCACGGCCTCAACTGCGCCATCACTTCGCCGCGACGACCCATACCCAACCTTTGTCGCGAGCGCGCAGCCGCCTTGTCCCGCGGCGTTGAGAGAACCAGGAGCGGCGGCTCCAGCCATGGACCCGTTCATGCATCATCTTGGTATATTCGAGGAATCATACGGACATGTGTTTGCGGAACACATGGATTCCTCTCTACCTCCTCGCCCAGCCGCGCCCAAGCCAGGGCCGTGGGGCGCTTCTCCGTACTCTGCCCCGTATGCTCCACGGGGACCAAATAATCTCAGGATGTTCCCCGAAGACCTGCCGGCCTATCTGGCACCCCATCCGGATTTCTCCTCAGACATGTTCGACCAGTACCCCGGTCCTTCGAACGGCGAAACATTTCACAAGTATGTACCGCTCCCGTCTCACGTGGTGCCTGAGAGCCCGTGGGTTCCTTCTAAGCCCACAAATCCTGAAAAGGCGCCCACTCCTACGGTTCCGGTGGCGAGCGGCGTGCAGACCCCTCCGCAGGCATCATCTTCGGAAGCGTCATCCCCACCCCAACCTCGCCGTACCAAGGTCTCTATACCTGAGATTATGGATTCCCCGCAGCAACCTCCCACGCCAACATCAGTCAAAGGCGAAAGCCTGAAGCGAAAGGCAGATGTCCTTGAAGAGGATGCTCTGGAAGTAGCTCCCGAGCCTTTGTCCTTTCCTGCATCTGTACCCACGGACATCTCCGCGACCGCGCCAGCGGCGAGGGTCGCTCCAGCCCCAGTCCCAGCAATGCCTGAGCGACCAAAGAAAAAGCTCCGCTCTCGGCTAGGAAACGCGGCGAAGATTACTTTTGGTGCCGCAGTTGCGGTCGCTCTGATGTCTCAGATCCCCGACGCGTTCTTTGAAGCGTAGTTGAGAAGCTACTAATTCCGGCAGTTGGCTTCATTGACAACATGCGATTGTGCTCGAATTTCTTTTGTTGTATCGCGGGCTTCCGGTATGGGTTTCTTTTTTAAGCATGGGTCGTTCTCCGATGCGGGGCTCGCGCTGGTGGATGAAATGGTCGATCAGAGCGCTCCTTCAACGATGGACCCTCTGCATCTCTCCACGACGACTAAGAAATATTGACGACGGAGAATGTAGGCAGTGTTACGAATTTTCATGATCATGCATCGGTACATCACGGTTTCATTGGCGTTTATGACGGATCTTTGGTCACTACTTATTATATCCCCCTCATTCCGTATGAATCAAATCACGCAATACCGTTTATTCGATGATGCGTTCCTCTTTTTTAAAACCTTACATTTGGCTACATACGTTCAAACAATACCAATTGTGTAAAGAAACTACAGCAGTGGTGTTAGTAGGGAAAGAGCGACAATGGATGTCATATTGGTTCACGTACCGGGCGCCAGAACGTGAGGTCGTACGTTGCGCCTTCCCTGTTGTTACATTGATCTCGACGCCTCATTTTCTCTTCGTCCTTCCTGAGACACGTCCCCCCCCCTCCCCCTTGAAACCATTGCCTTGATCGATGGCAATGATCGGATTAGATTGTCAGCTACGTGCATAAAGGATGTCCTCTTCCGGCCTCGGGCGTTCAGACTGCTCGTTTGGCTCAGGCTCCAGTGCAATTTGCACGCGAGTTGGAGACACCGAAGTTTCACTGCATTTGCTTGTGCGTACATGGCGGCGCCGGAAAAGGCTCCCGGTAGCATGTCTTCCCAGTAACGGACTTCCCTTCCGTTGTTCTTGCATTGGTGTTATTCGCCAGGTTTCTAAGCATCACGCAGGTCACGCGCCATCTCATTTTCACCTGCATTTCACTCGCTAACACCCGCTCTGCTCACCAGGCCCCTCGAAGCTGTGCTACCTTTCGGAAACTCCAGTGCATACCTCTGGTATCACCCACGAGAAGATCCTGTGGTGATGTCTGCTCGAACCATACAACTAGTTGAGATCGCTTAGGCCGAGGTGTCGTGTCGAACGTATGATATGGTGGTCGTTGCACAACATTCGACACATGCCCTAGCCGACAACTCGATCGCGTGGTCGCCTGTTCCTTTGCCGCGCGGGCTTTCATGTACGCACAGATGGCTTTTGGCAAGCAATGCACGAACACTCGCGTCTCAGCCGTACGATTCGAACCGTGGTACTCTCGGGAACCTGCACAACGGGCTACGCGCAGCTCCATCGTCCACTCCGGGGCGGACCCTCCGCACCAATCAAACTTTGTGCATACAAGAAGCGGTGAAAGAAAATCCTATCTGCCAGGTATGGCACATTCCCTGGTATTTGGTACGGCCGGCTGTCACAGCTTCTGTCGTACTACAGACATGGACGCCTCGCATGGTTCGTCCATGGGAAGACCCGGAATGGCCCGCCCCTGGGAAGACCCGGCACGACCCGTCCCTGGGAAGATCCGGTATGGCAGAACTGATCTCTGAATGGTCACTCCGTGGAACGGTCATCTTATGTCTACACGTGGGTCAAGAACGAGCAGTCTGAACGCCGAGGCCGGAAGAGGACATCCTTTATGCACGTAGCTGACAATCTAATCCGACCATTGCCATCGATCAAGGCATGTTGACAAATCGCTAGCAATGAACGCCTCGTGCTGTAATGCATATTGTTCAGAGTAGGGGGCGTAACGAAACTCGCTGGCGGGCACAGCAGGACGCACGAGAAAGAAACGCACCCGGACCTTGTCATCAACAGGCAGCATTTGTGTGACTTCTCTTGAAGGCGATTCGGCCAAACACCTCAAACTAACGCCGTGAATCACATCTATGGTCGAACCAGAGAGATCACGAGCGTCCTTCGTTGCTGAAATGAGAGGCAATCGAACCTTTCCCGCTGGACACAGAGTCGCCCAGTCAATCTGGATGCCTTTGTTGTTCTCCTGGCGGTCGCGAAATGGACACCACAATCTGATCAATGGTGCTGCGATACCTTTCGGCCAACTACCCATACGAAGTATCCGTGGCTTTGCCTGGCACAGCACTCGGCGCCCAACGATGCTGCGTCATCTCATACTCGAGAATCGGGCTCAACTTTAAAAGCTCCTTGAATTCCGTTAAACTGACTGCGAGATTTGCAAACGTACTGGACTACTACGCTGCCCAGCGCCAACGTCAACGTCAACGTCCACACACCACAAGACATAACATTACTTTATCCTACGACCAAGTGGCCATGTCGAACTATTCTACGAATGCGTCATCTCCAGGCACAGATTCGCCTACTCCTTCACCGGCCCAATTTCCTTCCTGCTATGAGGCCCATTTTGATGGAGTCCTCCGCAACACCTGTCCTGATTGCAAAGGACATCCGTAAGTAGAAGCTCTACCTCGCATGTCATCGGGTTCTACTGCCTAGACGCAAAGTGCTTTATTCATGACATCGGAAGTTCTGACATCAATAAAGGCCTACCAGTCGCAAAGCAAAATGCCAGATGTGCAATGGAAAGGGATATCTCGAAACAAAGTGCCCCACCTGCTATCACCTTCATCCATTGAAGCCAAATCATTAACAGCACTTGCCACTCTGTTGCGAGCTCTCCTCTTTCAAGGCCAAATGAGTTTCAAGGAAATGCTACACTTCCGATACTCTCAGCGGAAAGTCCACCAATTGTACTGCCGTCGCCTTAATGACTTCACGACCCATTTTCTTTGCACCGTCAATTCATCTATGGGTATTTGTAACAAGCACCAGTATAGCTAGTTGCCCTCTAGATGGCTGGTCACTTCCCGAAATGCAGCTTCATTTTACTACTCTCGTTCGGGACTTTGTCCCAGCACCGACCTGTACACTGTTTTGGTTCTCAATCACTGTATACAAAGAGTATAACTACCTAATGCCAAATCTTCTAAGTTGCTTTCGAAGTTTCATGCAACACGTGCACTTTACGTAATTGCACTTCCGAACACCCTGGGAACAGTAACGCCTGTCCTCAGGCGGTGAGCAACAGACTAGGTTTCAGATAAGCCCTTCACATTTCGGCCATTGGATCAAAGTTGACTCGCGTTCCCATGGTCGAGGCTCCATTTGTGATATCTTGACGCAATCTTACCGTCGCACAGCAATAGCGAGCCACGCCAACCCCTGCCGCGTTGCCGGATCGTGTCACCAGGTCGAGATTACCGAGGTAGCGCGGAAGGCGGATGTCATCCGATATATCCCTTGAGCTCTTGCTCTACACGCGCTAGCAACGGACTGCGCCAGTACAGTGGTCAATAGCGCGTCGCAGGCTCAGGAACTGGGTAGTTTCGGTTCCTCGTATCTTGTTACTAACACTTTTAGTTTGGTAGGACCACCATTTCCGGGTTTTTTTGCAGGATAGAGTTCACGTGCTCGTTCGGGGGAGCCGAATTACTGTGTACGTTCCTTCTTGGGGAGGAGAGGACAATTGCAGAGACTGACACATAGCATAGATGGTCACATGGCCTGTATCAGTCGTATCTGATAAGTGCGTTGTGAGCTGAAGCCAAGCAAGAATGTTTCAGGATCGATGCGCGACAGTGCTAACGTGGCGCCAGTGTCGTCAGCTGGAATTATGCTGTTGAGCGCACGAGCGCTTCGGGCAATACGTTCATTCGGAACGCCGTTTCTCGGATTCGGGTTTTCTCGTTACAATGTCTTGGTGGCATGTGATGTCTTCGACTTCTCATCGTCACGATCTCGATCCCTCCATTGGCATCTGTTGGGCGACACAGCTCAACACGAATACGTCACGCTGTGGCGGTCACGTTCTCCTCCTCACCGGAAATCGGCACGCTTTGGAAGCGATACATATGCAATGGATTCCAGATCAGCTTCAACGTTGAAACTACTCGGTAGATGTCAATGCTGCATTTTCATGCTAGTCTGGAAATGGGTTGTGGATCCCTTCGTGGAACTCTCACCGGTATTGAGGCTGAAGAAGATACGCATCTTTCGAAGCTTGTACCATACGAACCCAGCCCACATACTTGTCAATGTGAATTCGGGATGCTAACAGCTCATGGGAAGTCGTCGTCGCAGACCCTGGCGCTAGATTCGTTGGGGCTAGTGCTAAAGGGCTTCTCTGGAAGCTTAATGCGCACCTTCCATCACAAACAGCTCCAGCGCACGTCTCGGCGTAATCTGTATCAGATTACAGCTGTGGTAGACGTCTTGCCTCCTAGGACATCGGTTTGACTGCCCCTTTGTGTGCTCAGCGACGTCAAGCGGCCAAAGGAGGGCAAAATCGACGCAACAACGCCGAGGATCGTATACCGGTGCTGCGAGATGCCCTCGCGAGCGCCTGCACAGATTCAGGAGTTGGAAATCTTTCCTTTTTCGCAACAATGCTTTTTATGATTTGGCGGTAGTCCATAGGCCAGCCAGACGAGCATTGGGCCCACGAACGGTCATGATGTAAGCCTTGCATTGGTTGCTTGCGAGTCGAACCTTCGCTCTCTTCATCGCTTACTGTTCTTCTTCGCTCTATTTTCACGCCACGACTACACTTTCTACTTCAAAACACTGTATGTATAAGCCCAAAAATGCAATCACTCACCAAACACTAGAGGGATGTCTCTTAAATCCCGAATGGCAACACTACCCCACCTCTCCACACTTCGGGGCGTTTGCTTACTCTCGGGCGATCTCTCACTTCTGCGACGTTCTTGATCGACACCCGTCTTACCCACTTTGATCCAAGACCTGCAGCGGTTGATGTGAGGGGGTCCACGCGAACGGTCGTGACTTATGCCAAAACACTTTTCTATGCTGGTATTGGCGGGGCAGATAGGGCTGCGCGCGATTTGGGTGTGCAAGGCAAATTGAATAAGCAATACTTGCCGGGGTTTTGATGCAGGACGACGGGAAGGAGCTGCTGACGAAAACCTAAACTGGATCGCCTACTTCTTCCGCGTCGGCATGGGACACTTTGGCTCGCTCTTCTACTTCTCCTTTACACTCGCCTACGCTATTGACAGCTACCAAGCTAAAACATCAGAGACGTTGATCGCCATGAACCTTGGCAAACAATCCATGTCCTTCGATATGGGGATTTACCTTTTGGGTTGGATCATCAAGAATGGGTTTACGGTCACTATTTCGGGGATCTTCACGGCGGTGCTGTTGGTGAATAAATTGATGATGCTGGTCTTTGTGTTTTATTGGAAGAGGATTCGTATTTTCATGAGTAGAACTTGGTTGGCTAGGTTGCATCGGGGGACTATTAAGAGTGTGGAGGTTGCGTAGGGTAGTTGGCGAGGGGTGGAGAAGGAGATGATGGTAAGATTGTCGCATTTATAGCACGCATCAAAGATGTTTGAACGCGGATGGAAATGGCCTCGTGCTCTATTCACTAGGTACTTGCCTTATCAACGAAGATTATCTCCACTGCACACAGTAACTAGAAAATAGTATGTTGCGCTCCTTTTCTTCCATGAGAGGTCCGCACGAGAGACGGAAGAAGAGTGAGGGACGGGCTCAGATCTTTGTTCTTGTAGTATTAAGCACGTAGTTGGTAACTTTTTACGTTGACTCGTTGAATTAGAACGGTTCTTTTCTAGAGAACAACACATACCTTGAACTTTTTTTTAGCTTCTTTTTCATCACATGCGAAGTTGATACACTGTGAGATGTTATTTGGGGGCCGTTCGTTTCAGATAACGACCGCAGACGCAGAGGTAATTGTAAGCATAGCCCTTTAGGCAAGCAACGGACGGCAATTGGTTGCATTCGAGTCGAGGAGAGGAGCTGAGATCGGACTAACAGAGTACCAAATTGTAGCCTTAAGTTTGTTAGAGACGCTATGTACTAAGCGACCCGCTAGTCTCTAGATTCGAGAGAACCAAACTAATTGTTCCTGAGCGTCCGATTCCCTATCGACCCCAATCTCGTTCATCTCTCTTCCCGCAATTCGCAGTCGGCGTTCGTGCTATGCTCTTATCTCCAAAGGACATATCACCATCCCTCGTGCAGGTTCTCAGGGCGACATCAAGCTCAAGCGGGGGCGAACCCATTTAGACTTTCGGAGGTTCCCTACATTGGCCGGAGACTCCTGCCATTCCGCCATAAGCCCGTATTGCTTACCTTCCAAAATCAATCGTGAACGTAGCGAATCGCTCTCTTCAGTGTCACCGCCGGATGGCCGACGTTCCATGAGTTAGCGGCCGATCGACCCACCTGATTGGTCGGATAATATAAACAACAAGCGCACTGGCCTAAAAATGGGCGGCCATTCACACGCATCGTTCGAATGAGATGCACGCGTTCTATCTTTGATCGGACCTCTTTGCGGCTAAAGCACCTACCTTGCAGTGCAATCGCGTCGAAGCCAGAACTGGACTATTCTTGGTCTACAAGAGGGAGCGACCCGATATCACGTCTTGGTACTAATGCAACCCATGTCTTACTTAATGATCCTTCCCGGACCCAAATTCCTCCTTGTCTTGCTTCTTAATGATCCTTCCCGCATCTAGTTTCCTCCTGGACCACATCCACATCTTCTTTGGAACTCATCCTCGGACTATCCAGCAACATGAGTCTCGTAGACGCGTACCATGTCCGCCTTGGATTCTGGACAAATTGGGACCATGGCAAGATTGAAGGCGCGACCATTACCCTCACGCGAAGAAACGGCGGCCTCCTAGTCGCATTTATCGCCATCTTTATTGGAGCGGCGGGTAAATCTTTCTGGAGACTTGCATGCTTTCTGCTCCACCGCATGTGCTCGAAGTCGAGCCCACAGGATGGAGTCTACCATCAAATCCAGGCAGTCCTTCGGAACAGCGATACCGCCCAGGACGCGGCGTGGTCTCTGTCACAAGTCCTCTGGGCTTGGCGGATCCCTGCCAGACTTCGAAAACCTTACCCTCGGTTACTTGGAATTATACTCCTGGCACTTTTCGTTTCGATATCTTTCGGCGTCGCCGGTGTGTTTTCGTCCCAGATCACCACGGATACCGCCAATGAAGTTCTCCTAGAGGGCAGCAATTGTGGACCGCTCGATATTGATGAAGGAAAGGATCCCGTCGCCTACAACCTACTCTTCAATCCCTATATGGTGCAAAGAGTCACAACGTACTCCAATTACGCGCAACAATGCTACATTAAGAACGTCACTGCTGCGAGCGAAGACTGTCATCCGTACGTTCAGACTAGTCTGAAGGCCACAAGCATCCAGAATGCGAGCTGCCCCTTCGCGAGCGAAATGTGCAAGTCGCAAAACGAGAACTTGATCGTGGATACCGGGCTCATCGACAGCAACAAGGATCTTGGTATCAATGCGCCGCCTGAGAACCGCTTCCAGATGCGATTCGTGCACCATTGTGCTCCCATCGTCACGGAAGGCTATTCGAATGTGTCCGGAAAGGTAAACTCTACAGAGCTATATCGTCAGTATTGGTATGGCAGCGTGGACGAAACGGTACGTAACTCAACCGAGCGGATTGTGTCGTAGTGCAACCAAGCATTACGTCCGTCTGGCGCAACAAGCACTTGCACCTTCCTAAAGACCATTACTAATTTTCTTTCCCACGGCTAGTTGAACTATACCCAAGAGGTATCCTTGAATGAGACAGACTCTTTCAAAAATCTCAAGGTGGGTAGGTCGCGGGCTCGAGCTGATTATGGTATCTCGTGAGTATTAGGCGCTCAATTCATTTTCAGGTTAGAGCTGATCAATACAGTGTTCTGAAGGCATATGGCGGTTCAGTAGCAAGATCCAAGATCTACTCCATGTTCGAGCCAATACCGCAGCTGCACAGGGCCGACGCTGATGTCATGCTCTTCTTCCTCACTGCGCAAGGAATCAAGTACACCCAGGCAGTCAACGATCCTTGGTTCTCGGCGCATAAAGAAGGTCCCACACACGGCAACATCTTCAATGACACGCCGAACCCCAGTTATCTACAGGACGAACCGCTTTCCGTCCTGGGCTGCACTATGCAAATGCAGATCTGCAACCCAAACCTCCCCGAAGGCAAGCGCTGCGAGCGTCTCCGCGGTTTCATCGATAACAGCTTCCAAGTGGAAGACTTGTATGAATCACAGTCGCAGAAGCAAGCCCTCACCTGGGCAAATCTCATCTTCGGACTAGGATGGTTCTCTATCTCTGGCATTGTCGATTCCATGGGCATATCGTCGCTGCTTGCTCGGCAGAACCTCGCAAACAATTACCAAGGTCCATTGCCAGACAATCAGTGGCAGGCAGAGGTAGAACATTGGGTCGGAGCGTCCATGGCATCCCTGCAGGGTTCGTTTGTCGAAAGCGGAAACGGCCCAACGGCGAAATATCAGCAGTTTCGCCAGGCCCCGAACAATACGGACGAGTGGAATATTTGCAAGAATCAGGTATGTTAGCGGAGCATCCTACCTTGCTCATACACGCCAATACTAATACCGCCTAGAAAATCATGACAACGAAGTACTCTTCCTTCTCCGTGCTTGGCATCGGCCTTATTTTGGTCATTGGCGGTGGTTTCATCTTCCTTGATCTTACCCTTGCGTACGTTGTCGACTACTTCTCGATTCGGCGCAGCAAAACACATCCAAACCCAAGTAGGACGTATGCTCGCTTGGAATGGGACGCGAACACCACGCTCCAGCTACAACGCCTGGCGCATGAACAGATTGGCGTCGGCACCTGGTCCAGCCGCTGGGGCCACCCGGTCACATCGCCTGGCGAAAAGCTTGCTATGATCGACGTTGCAGACGAAGAGCACGCGCTGTACATTGCGCCCCAGAACTGGGAAGCGAAGTCGTTCGCAGAGAAGACCCAGTCGGCCAGCTCTGATTCAGCCTCATGCACATCGGAAGATCTGGAGGCAAGGCGAACTGATACGCTCGATACTTTTGAAGATATAAAGGCGAAGAGAGCCGATACATTCTCATTGGCTGGGAAGAAAGTTAGTCGTGTCGACACAAAAACGACGCTTGTGGACGAGAGCTCCGTTGATGAGATCACGCCTATTTCGGACCGGAGAGGGTCAGACAAGATCAAGCGCGCGCATTGAGGCCCACAATGTGTTCAATTGCTGTGCCAGGTCTGTACAACATTCTCTCGCCCACCTCCCTTCCGCGGCCTGAGGGCGAGTATCCACTCTCCCAGCTTGTTACATTGGCGAGTCTCAGCGAGCCCACTGTCAATGCCACGGCTCACAGCGCGGCCCAATGAGGTCTGGCTACCCGTACTCATCTCTTCCGGCAATACCGCAGGAAGTGGAGGTAGCGACTTGAAAGCCGCAGAAGAGACAGATACCCCACTGTCCGCTCTCTTGTGTGTCATCACCACGCTTTTTCCATCCCCAATGACCTTAGGCGGTACAGGGGGTGGTCTTTCGACCTCCTCACCGCGCTCCAGGTCTTCCAAAGTCCTCCTCTTGCCTTCCTCTTCGATCCAACCATACTCCAGCGCGTGCATCATACACCGATGCATATCATCCAAGTACCACTGGTCCCAGAATACCGTGTTCCGAATATCATCCGATGTAGACCACCAGCACACCCTCTTGCCGAAGATACTCGAAGCGAGTTGATATATTTCCCATGCGAGTGACGGAGTTGTGGAAGGATCGTTGTGTGGTATGCCGCAGCTGAATTGCGCAAAGAAGTGGCACAGCGAGGCATTGCAGGGTATAACGGGCAGTGTAGATGTTAAGAAGAGGATGTATGAGCCGTGGGGAGTGGGAACGAGTTGCGCGAGCCCTTGCAGTTGGACGCTGGACTTGGAAGACGAGCGTGAGTGCGCAGGTATAGTTGAATTGGCGTAGCTTTCTGCCGCACGGCTTTCGTAGCGGGTGAGGAGGATGTTGATGAATGTCTTATAAAGGATGCGGTTCTCGAGGGTGGGTTGGAGAGGCGGGATCATATCGAAGCCATGGGTTTGCTGCATGCTGCTAGCACGTACAAAGTAGCGGAATTAGATGGGAGATGAGTTATCGAATCTTGACGTCTTGCATGCAACACAACTTTTGTACCACCAGCTACATGCATATATATACGAGCCCCTCGACCGGCGTCCATAGGTAAGCGGGAACACATGTGAATGTTCTGACACGCGATGTCAAATAGAAGGCGACAACTTTCCGTAGCAAGTAGCATTAACAGGCAACCATTATGCATCGCGAGTTAGAGTTCACCAATATTCCGCAACGGGCGCTGAGCACCTCATGCTACCCTGATCTGTCCAAGATACCAAGGCTGGGGCGAAAGCTCCGCGGAGCAACTACAAACTAGCACCGCGTCGTTTCATGAAGTGTAGTTATGCGATGCTCCGCGGAACGGCTATCTTGGCCATGATCTATGGTGGAGCCACGCACGCGTTTCAAGACGCGCAGGCCTGCGTGACAGGTTTGACACGAGCCTGACAGATACTAAACACCGCCCCACGACTCACGACATAGAGGCGTGAGGCCGGAGAGAGAGCGAAGCAGGCCGAGGGTGATATAGCGCCCGCAGTATGCCGCGGCAATGTACCGCGCTTCACACGCGCATCATGTGAGCTTCTGTTTGGATATTAAATGCAGCGCGCGCAATCTTCGATGGACTTCAATGGACAAGTGGTGTTATTCTGGTATGAAGACGCGGGGGCGGGAGGATTCTGTACATTGTTTTAGCGGCGCTGGGCGTGTGATCCTGACGGCTTAGGATGAGATGTGTTGCGTGGGAGAATGATGGGTGTGGAGAGGTTCGGACGTCGGCGCCATGGCGTGGTCGTTTGGTAGCGCGACCTATTGTTAGGCTTTTCCCTGCATGGACGGCATGGGGTATGAATCAGGCGTGTCTTCCATGCGTTTTGCATCTGCTCTATGTTGGATTTGTTGTCCGCGGAGTCGAGACTTACAGTTGCAGACCGCACGGGATTCCGCCCACCATGCACGCATGAATGCGCAGTGTGCGATAAGATGAACGGCGCAAACCACGACACTCAATAGGCTGAAGATCAACATACTTCAAGCGTGGTCGTAACGGATATGTTTACATGCTTTCACCCTCGCAATATAAGAGTCAATAGAAATAATTCGAAAATGCTGGCTAGACCGCGATATCGACCACCCACCCACACTCGTTACAGTGTCATGCAAGAAGAATCGTACGCTTTTTTGCATGTTGAAGCCAGATTTGAGTATCGCTCGAAACTTCCCCGTCACCATGTTCTGCCAGGCTAGGCATCGTCCGACTCCGAAATTGCACACGTTGTGATTCCTCCGAGATTCTCGTAGGGAAAATCCCAACGCGCTCGTAGTGGTTTCCATGACACTCAAGCACCATTATCTTAGGCGGCGGATCTGCTGTCAAAGTCGCGACGTTTAAGTCATGCGCCAAAATCAGCCCAAACAAAGGGGCCACGGTGTTTTCTTGGTTCGGGAGTCTGTCCCAACAGGGCCAAACCACCATTTCTGTATTATTGTCTAGAGCAAGGACGAGCTGAGGCTCGATGCGGTCCGAATTCGGGAATTGGTGCAGCCCGGCATGCGTAGTTGGCGGTAGTTCGACCGTGTATGCAGTGATTTCGAGTAGTGGTTTCCCTCGGCTCCCATCGAAGTCAGCCATGAGATCTGGTTCCTGAGCGAGCTGCATGATATCGATGCATCGGTCATCGTCCCGTATCGTGATTTGACAGTCCCACGGTACAAGCGGGCGCGACCAGAAATCCATCCACACGATATGGCCGTCCCAAGCCACCGGCGACCAGCTGGGCATATTGGGCCTCCTCCTACAAGGTGACCCATGACACCAATTCAGTGCAACCCAAACACCAGTATGAGGAACGCACAGACGCATACTTTGCTCGACCGCTACGAAAGGAGTACCAGAAACGTGATAGACTGGTTCCCCGTTATGCCGTGGACGTGTATTTAAAATACCAATAATGGCATCTAGTGCATCGGTGTCATAGGAAAGCGCCCGGGTGCTGTAAGTAACCAGGTACTCCATAACGCGAAACATGCCGTACATCTCTTCGGGGGCCTGCATCTCTTCGTGGGCCGGCCGAGGGAAGAAATCTGTTATGTAGCCTAGTGGGAGACTCCAATCCTCTTTACTTTCGGGTGCTTCCTCTGGACCATCCCACAGGATGTCTTGGTTGCAAATAAACACTACTTGACGGTCGGTGAAGAAGAGACGCCGCTTCGACAGATAGCCCTCTTGGTAGGTCCACGCCCGAGAAGCCCAACGGGAGTCGTGTATCGCGAGAGTAGCTGACATTGGTAATCCAATAATATGAATGTGTCCGACTTGCTCGTGAAGCCATGGAAACTTTCGAGTCCCAGCGTGTATTCCGGGTAGGCCATAATTCGGATCGTCACCAGCGCATGCAACAATCGTGAGTTGTGCCGCCGAATATATAGCGCCCATCTGGTGGATTTGTGTATGCTTATCTTGCACATCCGTCTGATCGATGCACTGTTCGCGTAAGCGCTTAGAAAAAGCGATTGATTAGGTAGTGAAAGGTACTGAGGCAACTGAGACTTGATCTTGACAGCACATCGGTACTACCAACACCTCGGTATAGCCTCATCCACATGAGTCGAAACTTACATATCGATCGATCCAGAGGTATCGATATCCAAGCCTCTTCGTCACGTCTTGCGCATCGACTATTGTCTTGGGTAATACCTTCGGTGTCTCTGCATCATCTTCTCGTGAAGCTTTGTTCTGGCCCCATACATATGATAGAGCCACAAACTTGCAATCTACAGGGGCTGGCACGATCACCCTTTCCACACAGTCAATGACCCTCAGTTGCTTTACTGAGGCAGTTGATGAAAGTTTGCAAGCTTCGCCGTGCTCATCATCACACTTGCGGATCCATCTCTTGATCTCTTCGAAATCCACACATGCAGATTGCGATCGCCCATACTCGCCCACAACTTCAGCATCAATCGGATTGCGGTCAGTCAGAATCCAACAACTGTCATAATGAAGGCTACTGGGGTCCAAGTCCCCGCGGAGTAGGCGGCGCTGAAACCGATACTTCGGGCTTTCGGTGTCATCGGGCTCGAGAACATCCGGATGCATATGTCTCGGGAAAAGTGAAGAATATACATTAGCAAAAAGGCAACAGATTCGACAAACGTCAGGACGAAAGTGCTCATCAAGGCGGATCTTGTAGTCAGTGTGGACTGCGCCAATCTCAGGTTTCGCAAGACCCTCCCAAGGTATCTGAGCACAACGCTCGCATAGTTTGTCCCACTTGCCGCCATCTGTCTCGAGGTCGTTTGCACCGGCATGAACAACTGCTACTGAGGCAGGCTGGGTGGTTCTATCGTCCACCGACGACATTATAGGAGGGGTTTCTTCCGCTGCCAGGGTAGGAACGAGGCTGAGGTGTGTACAAGGTAGACGCAAGGCTGAAGCGAAAGACAGTTGGCAAGAGGTCGCGTAGTGTAAGCGTCGTTTTGCACGAAAAGGCTATAAGATGAGTAGTTTTGAAAGTAGCGGGAGAAGGCAGAGCGAAAGGGAAGACTATGAAGAGAGGAGAGATACGCCTCAAGCAGTTGTCGAGGGCGCACCCACATCTCGCTAAGCCTCGTTGCCTGCACTAAGCCCGAAGTAGATCAGTGAACGTGTACGCGCTTGGACAAACGAGATGTGTAGGCGTACTCAAACCAGACCGAAGGAGAAGAAATGATTTTAGTATAGATAGAAGAGAGGGTGGGGTATTACAAAGTCTAACACACACCAAGACCCGAAGAAAAGCTCCTCGTCGAACTCAAATATAGAAATGCAGGGGCACGCACCGCAACCCGCAACCCGCTTCCGAGAAACGCAATCGTACATATCCAAACCATTGCCACCGGAGAGAAAAACGTCTACCTAGACGCAATGAAAAGTGACGCTGTAGTGGTATCTTATGCAATCCCGTCCGAAGCCAACCCAACCCTTCCCAAACAAGAAAACGCCCCAAAACCCTGCACTGAAACCGATGTCTACGGTCAGCAAAGTGTCGTGTCGCATGCCGATAGCCATCACGGACACGTCAAGCTTCTCCCCCTCCCCTCCTTCACCAACCCCAACACCTCCTCCCTAACCAGGCTCGGTACTGCCGGCCTCGCCCAGCACTGCAACGCACACCGTCTCAGCAACTCAGCCTCCTCGTTCTTCATTCTCAGCTGGCGCTTAGCCAGCTGACTCTTCCTGAGCTTCACACCCTTCTCCTCCTCGTCTGCACCGAACCTAAACGCCGCAACAGGGGACACCCCAGGCGATTCCACTAGCGCCTCAAGATCCCCACACGACGTTATCAGCGCCTGTATTCCGCCTGAGAGCTGCGACGCTTTAGCGACGAGGTACGACCAGTAGTCTGGGCCCCAGAAGGGGTCTGAGGCGAGGGCGGAGCGGAGCGCGGGGAGGATATGGGGGAGGGGTGGCAGGGTTGGACCGTTTGTAGCTTGCGAGGGCGTTTCAGTGGTGGGTGAGCTCGCGGGAGAGGAGGACGCGGAAGTTGCGGGAGAGGAATTGGGCGAAGCGATGGACGCGGTTGAAAGGAGGGAGGCCGCGATGGTGAGACGGAGGTGCGATTCTGTGCTCAGCGTTGCGGTGATGACGCATCCTATCACACTTCATGTTAGCAAACGTGATCACATCCCGTCCCATCTCGACTGAGCAGTTGCCAGAGAAACTCACCAGGACATCCCTTGGTGCAACACCAGTCGTCCTCCTCCCCCAGAAAGCACTGCAGCCACACAAACGCGCCCCTCGCATCCCCCGAAAACGCAAGTTCCAAATCCTCATTCTTGCTCGTGCAGAGCGCCGCCTGTGCTAGCGACGCCGCGCGCCGGAAGAGCTGCACCACAGGCATGGTGAGCGCGTGGAGTAGGTCACGGTGGAGGAGCCATGTGGCTTTCGTGTCGGGGTCGCTAGTGGAAGTGTGGAAGGCGCAGAAGCTGTGTGGATAGATCAGCTTTGCAACGTGGATCGATCGGTGTGGATCGGTGTGGATAAGATGGGAGAGGGCAAAGGGAAGAGAGGAGGGTGGGAGTGACATACCTAGCATCATGCGCCAAACATATGCGCAAAAGTTGAAATCCTCGCTCCATACCCAGCGCATCCAAATCCTCACGTGGGATCGCAAAAGGGCTCTGCGACAGCCTGTACTGCTCCATCGTATGCGTCGTTCACGAACGGGTGCTGTGAAGCATGTAGCGCAAGGGAAGTGGCCGACGACGTTTGCATTGAAAACGCGAACAAGAAAGCTAGCCGAAAGAGAGCAGAGGACCAAAACAAAGACGTGCAGGAAACGGCCGTGTGGGAGGTAGGAGAATAGAAACGTACGAAGGAGATGTGAACGCAGGAAGGGGTTGTTATCAAGAGCTCTCCCTTGGACTTGTGAAATGACGATCCCCCAGCACAATCCAGCGCTAACCAACCGAGCCGGCAGCAGTCCCATAGCGTGCACCAACCACCCCATCAACCCCTGCTATACCTCATATCTTGCGAACCAGCAACCCTGTACCCCCCGTTTCCTGTCTTATCCCCCAACACCCACCCAATCCATCATCTCAGCACCCGCACAAGCCCAACACAACCCGAGAATCAACGACCCCTGAATTTCGGACGGGCGTACCCCGCCCACTATTGCCACGACCCCCAAACCGCGCTTTTGCAGCCCAACCGATAACGCCATCCCGACACGGCTTGCTCCCGCCTCGCCTGTTGGCTCGCTGTGCAGCTGGCTGCTGGACGACCATCCACGGCGTGCCTCGGGGCTTCACGCGAGCGAGCACCACAGGCGTGCCGGAGTGGGGGTGCGCGACCCAGCCTCAAGGCTGCCGGCGCCGACCGATATTTAATGAAGGCAGGCTACCGTATTGAGTAGCAAGGCTACAATATTAGGTTGGGTTCGGGAGAAGGGCGATGGTGACATCGCGGCGGTGTAATGCGCATGCAATAGTCTTGTTCGAAGTGATTGCGATCAAAGATTGTCATCTTGAGTCCTAATTTTAGTGCATATGATGTGTCCGCGGCGGGTGTGAGAAGAGATCGGTAGTTGCATGCTGTTCCGGGAGCACGAAGTGATTGATTTGTCAAAGGGATGCGTGATATCGTATAGTTCGTCAGGCATCTACATTTCTGACCCATCGGCCGACACATCAGCGGCACCAGCTTTCCTTCAACGCACGGCCGACTCACTCTCGCCACACCTCGGTAGGTGAGTTCTACGGCTTTGACAGCGTCGTCCGCCTTCAAATCCCACTCGCCGCTACTCATCCCACACTAAGATCGTGCCTCCAGTGCAGGCGCTACGGAGGCCACCGTGGTCGTCAGTTACCAACGCGTCTTGCCACCAGGGACATCTTCTATTGTTAGTAGTCGTACATCGGCATCGCGGAGCCGTCCCGATCTCTTTCTTCACCACGGATGGACGCGATTGCTCTTCGGACCTTTGCGTCGTGAACCGATAGGCTAACTGCGGGGTGGGTAGGAACATTTGTCGACGGTGCAGCCACGGCGCGCAGTCCGCATGGATGGCGGAGGCACCCCGTCACGAACGCTGGACCGAGGCGCAAAACCCCGACTGGATTCGTACTGGGCCGTTGATTCTCCTACATCGCGAATCGATACGATACCAACGAGTCTCATTTCCACCAAAACACTGAGTAAGACCCGTCGCCATTTAGCACGCGTCGCACGCTCTGCTCATCCAACACATCCTGTTTGCGGCCAAATGGGTCAGTCAAAAGTATGGACAGCTTCTCGGAGATAGGTGTCATCTCCGTCTTCGAGACAGGTATGGGCGGACTGAGCAGGTTCGGGTCTGTTTGCAAAAGAGACCAGATGCTGGTCTTTGCCCGCCCAGCCATACGATGGTGTTTGTCGCGGAGCGAGTCGTACAGCGGCCACAGCATGTCGAGATAGCGGACGGCGATCGGTTCGAAAGTGCGACACTCCTCGAGTATGTCCAAGCAGGCTTTTGCATAGGCAAGCTCTTGCTCCACGCCATCGAGCTGGCCTTCCAGAAGCTTGCTCGTCGCAGTGAAGAGAAGCACGATGCAGGCGGTAAAAGCCCAGTAGCTGCATCAGAGTATCAGCATCGACGCACAACTAGTGCTCGTAAAGTTATGCTCACATGAGTAGCCAGCATCGCCTTGCCGGAGTGCCGTCGAAAAAGATGAGTCGCAAGATACGCGCGATCTGTTGTCCGGCCGTTGCGCACTCAGTCCGATATCGTTGAGCGTCTTCGAGTGGTAATTCGACTACACTCCAGGAAGCGCCGTCCGTGAGCTGCGTCTGCGCGGAGGCAACGAGCAGTTGGCGATACAAGAGGACCAAGGCGCCGAGATACATGATCTACACGTGATGTTAATTACAAGTAGACTGATGCGCGGATATACCTACATGGACCATGAGTATAGCTCGCCTCTGGTATAGTGTGAGATTGGGCGGGTTGTCCGAAGTCAAGCTTGGAACCTGGAGCATGAGCGGCACACCGCTGCGCCAGCTCTCGAGCTTATCGGCAAGCATGGCCATATTCGCGCGCGACGCTAGTTCGGGAGACCCAAGTGTCTTGGAGATCTCGGCAGCAATCAAGCCGACCTTGCTAGTTTGTGCGTGAATCTGTTCGTCTATTGTGGCCATGTCGGAGCGATATGAGTTGCAAGCAATCTACTCAAAGTCAGACCTGCATGCAGTGGCGTGTTCATGAAGCCTCACCAATACATCGCTAGCAGACACCTCGGACGTATATCCTAACGTGTAAGATAGCCAACAGTCCATGAAAATAAGGCTACGATACACGCGTCTCCAGCTCTCGCTCGTGCTCTCAGGTTGTGTACTCAACAGAGCAGGGCACTTCCAACGCGCGATTTGCAGGCCCGCCGCTGCACATCGTCAATATCACGCACCATCACTATAACAGGGGCAAGTCCACTTACCGATCAGATACCGCGCACTCATGTGCTTCTCAAGTAGTGCGTAGAATGCCATCGAAAGCAGTAGCCGCATGGTACGCATGTGGTCTATTCGCGCCGTTTTCTCGTTGAAGAGCAGTGTGCCCGAGGCATAGAGAACCATTCGGATGCGGTCCGGAAAGCAGTCCACATCGTAATGAGTGCCCATGGCAGCCACGGTAAAGCACTCGGCAAGGGTCATGGCGTCAACTGGCTTCTGCGGTCGGTAGATGCGGTCTAAGATCTGGTCGACCTCCTGGTAAGTCCACATGTAAAGGAGCGATCCAGTACCCTGAACGAAGGCACGCATCGCTCGGCGAACGAGATCTTCGGATGGGAGATGCTGTTCATCGTACGGGTGGTTACCTTGGCCCAGTATTTCGCCCCTGAGCGAAACAAGCTCACTGAAGGCCAGCGTCAGCGCATTGTGGCACTGTTCGGCCTCGGTGCTCGTCGATTCGGGCGAGGGATGCGACACGGGATTGTCGGAAGAAGTGGACGAACTGGGGCGAAGGTACTCTGTGTGCATGCTGGAGAGTGTGCGTGTTGAGCCCGAGCGCTTCCGGTTTGAGGCTTTCTGCTGTTGGGCTTTGAATTCCACCAGGTAGGCTTGATACTTGCGCCAGTTCTCCGTCTTTTTGTACTCGTCCATGTGCGCCTCAAACTCCTGCATAGCCCGAGCAGCATTGCTCTCCCATACGCGCTTCCTCTCTACAGGTAGCTCCTGCCACCGTCGGCCGACCTCGCGAGCAATTTGCACGAAGGAGAGAGCACTGATCTCGGGCGTAGCGCGCAGGTCATCCGCAAAGTTCACATCTGAGCAGAGTCAAACAATGTAAAATACGAGCGAGGTCTGATTAGCGTACAGGCTGTCTTGGGCTTCCTCGGAGCATAGCTGTCCGGTCTTGGATGGCGTCTATATCTCCTCTTCTCCTTTGGGTGAGGCGTGGTTGTTTGCCTGGTGAGGCATGCCAAAGCTGACGAGCAGAGACTGTTCTGGTCGCCAGGACTGCCGTCAGCCTCGAGGGCCAGCGCAACCGACAAACCTTTATAGTTGGCTATCTCGCGCTGCAGTTTGCGGCGGTGGCCCAGCTTGAAGTTTAGTACCGTCAGGTCGTCCTCGGTGATGTCGAGCACCGTCTCCCAGTTGCGGAAGCCATTTTCGGCGAGCACAGTGGAGTAGGCATCGAGTCCAAGGCGGTCCAGCACGTGTGGGAGTTCGGGTATGGCCATGGTAGTAGCCATAGTAGTGGAAGGGGAAAAGATCGACAGGACACTGGTAGTGTCGGCCGCCTACGTATATGACCGCAGCGACAATGCGCTCGTGCGCGGCTCTTTAACATGGCAAAGTCCGAGGATATGCATGCGACGCAACAACAGCCGATGAGCGTCGTGTGACGATGTTGGCAGTGGCCTGAGTTTGGTGGTCTAGACCCGAGTGGACCTTTTACCTGCAGCACCAAGCTTTTCTCGGGCCTATGCCCAATGAAGCTTGGCGCTTACGATCGAGATCCGCTTCCACCAATCACAGTCGCTGATGAATGCTGACATCACGTGGTCTACGAGCGTCACCATATTGCCTCGATTGTTTGGCCATGAACTGAAGATCTACCAGTAAGAATCACGGTCGCCAATTAGCCATGCCAGAGTCTCTAGTAAACGCTTACTTAGGTACGGAACGAAGTTGTTCCATATGATGTATCGTTATATGAATCAAACGTTATATGACCTCTGAAATGCTGCACTTGAGGAACTAGCAAAATGCAGCTGTAACAATTGCATCGCTCCTTTCATCTGTCCTATGTCCATAGTCCCATCCTCGTCCTTTTCTTTTGCCCACGTAGCTGTGCAGGCATGTGAAAGCGATAATCGAGCATCATGCTACAAGTACTTGCAGGCCAATGGTGAATTAGCAGGTGCTTGGCGCGCTAGAAGTTGGCCATGCGCGCATTGGGACTTGCCGGTCATTGAATTCGTAGCATTACATGCGAGGCTATACGAGACTGAAGAACTAACGAACTAGAAAAAAAATTGCTGCACGCCAACACCAATACAGCTCCAAATCAGCAAACGTGGAACAGCCCACCATACAGTAAGGATGGAACCCTGAACTCCTAATCGGCCCGTGCAAAGAAAACTACCCATGACAAAAGCACACTCCTCAACTCTGACTCTTCGTCTTCACGCTATCTCTCTTCAACAGCTTCATCTTCCTCGCAAACGAAGCAAGCCCGCCCGCCTTTTCGGGTTGGACTTTTTCTTCTTTCTTCACTCTCCCCTTCTCGCCCCATGGGCTTTGCTCCTCCTTCTCAATTGCCTTCTTCCTCTCCACAGCCAAGACACCGACTTGATCCACAAACACACTCTTGTCGAGCAAGTCCTCAACCCTGATTCTCAGACCCTCGTGATCCAAGATGGATGTCACCTGCGCAAGTCCCATTATGTCGCCACCAAGCTCGAAGAAATCGGAACCTAATTCGACCGAGGCAGGTGCACCCTGGTCGTCGCGCAGGATCTGTTCCCACGCGGAGCGAAGTGTAGTAGCTAGGCCTGCTAGCTCGTGTTTCGGAAGGTCGGTGTTGGTGGGAAGGGTGAGGGGTTGTTTCTCTGCGGCCTTCATGCCCGCTTTCTCCGACGTGATGGTGGTGGAGCTTTGCGAAGTGATCTCGGACGGCGATGGTAGGAGAGTGTATGGGTCTTCGGAGAAGGTGATGACGTTTGCACACAGCATATCAAAGACGTTTTGGGCGTAGTCTGCAGTGATGGTAGTGCTGGGTGCATAGGTGAGTGAAACCTCGAGTTGATCGCCGCCACGGGATGTGGACATGATGGAGAAGTCGGCGAAGTCCTCTTGGGAGCCGACAGCTCCGACTTTGAACTCGATGCCACCAAGCTGAAGCGTTGCGTCGTCAGAATGGATTCCGGCCTGGTTGTGCTGCAACACACTGGAGAAGTTCGTCCAGTCAGGCCAGTCTGTGCAGTTTCTCGTGATATCGCGGAATCCGAGTGACTCGTAAGGCATGTTTGCAATTTGTTGGTCCTGAATGTATGTGAGGAGATCCATGACTTGCCATTCCGGACGATACACGACGCGCACTGGCACCATATTCAGGCACGGGCCGATGATGCTCTCAATGTTGGGAACAGTGCTGTTGCGGCCAGAGATGACGTGTCCGAAAACGATATCTGACTGGCTCGCGATGCGCGCCAGAGTTGCAGCCCACGCACCCTTCATGACGGTCGCTGTCGTGATGTTGACCTTTTTTAGACTGGGCACGGTAAGCCGCTGGTCTAGCGTTACCGTCCTACCAGCAGAACGCTGATAATTCGGGCCGTATCGGTTGACAATCTCGGTCATCTTCGAGCCGCGAAGCACTTCACTCCAGTGATCGTGCGCACCAGCAACCGTTTTTGCAGACTCGCGAACGTAGTTGCCGAAGCTGGGAGCGTTGGATATTGGCAGACCGTTGTAGCCGGCTTGCAACGCGCCAAGGATCTTAGGCAGGCAATAGCCATCGTACTGAGCGTGACTGAGACGCATGAAGATGCGATAACGTCCTGTCTTCTTCTGTTTGGCAACGATGAACTGGACGAATGTTTCGCCTAGACGAGGTCCATGCTCCCGATCCTTCTGCCGAAGCTCGGTCGTAAAGTTATCGAGATCCAAATCAGTTTCGGTCATCGAGAAGTCGGGCTGGAGCTTGCGAAGCACGACTTGTAGGAAGCGGTCGCCATACGGTACAAACACCGTTCGGAGGATATCAAATGCCTGAACGATGCGGAAGGCCGTCTGCTTCAGCTTGCGGAGGTCAAGCGGACCTTCGCCGTCAAGGTAAAAGTAGTTCAGCATCCATTTCGACTCCAGAAGGGTTCCGGTAATCGCAAGTGCTTGAAAGTCGGTGACTGGCAACACATCCGAAATGCCGCCTTTAAAGACCTGCACTTTAGAGATAACACTGTCCACGTTGGGATCGCCGAGGAGTGAGATCGACTTGTTGGCGGAAAAGTTTTCGTGAATGGTCGTAGGCATCCTTCGGTTCTGGCTCAGCATGTGAGTAGGTGACAATCGTTGCGTCGATTGAAGATCGCCGCCGAAACCTTGCCATTTTTTGAACATGTGATTTTCCTTCTCTTCGGCGGCTTTTGCTGGTGGCGTAGTAACCCCTTCTGAGTCTCCGTCACCAATTGCGTGCTCTGAAGCGATGGACTGGAAGTCTCGCCACAAGGAAGCAGTCCGTTCGGGAAGCTGTGGTCTTGACTTGGAGAGGCTTCCAGATCGATCTCGGACGGCTGATGATTCTCCAGCCTGTGACATGACTTGATCGATGACTTCACCCGCAACACGGACAACCTGGGCCGGTCAGCTCTATTCATGGAAATCTACTGAATATCTGCTCACCCTAGTCATATCGGCGAAAGTTGGATTCTTGAACACTTTTTGCAAGCTATTAGCGACTGTTCGTAACGGAATAGAGTGTATCGGGTGATTGAAGAAGTTAGCTTACCATCGGCGACCGTCATCGACAGTCCCTCCTCCCTCGCTGCTCCAACAAGGCGCATGGCGATGATGGAATCGCCTCCGAGTTGCTTGAAGCCGTTAGTGTGGTAAATCATCACATGGAGCTGATAACTTACGAAGAACGAGTCGTCGTTGTCAATATTCTCCTCTACCATGTCGAGCAACTCCGACCACAACGTCAATAGCTTCTTCTCCACAAAATTCGGCGGTGCCGACTTCATCGCTTCTGTTGCGGCAACAGCGAGCATATCTGCTGCAATACCAATACGACTTCCAGCATCGCTAGTCGCACTCATACGTCGCGAACGGATGGAACCAGTCTCCAAGTTCGGTCTTCCACGTACCGACTGCGACGCCCGCCTTGCAATCATACCCGCCATCTGGTTCGTCATTTCGTTAACAGTGGCCTGCGCCGCAGCTGGAGCACTCTTGTTCTTGGCGAGAACTTGGTCCACGATCTGTGGCACCATTTCGCTAACGATGGAGCGGATGAGATTGCTCCAGTCGGGTGCGCTGTTTGACATGGGTGCCAAGTGCGGCGCCTCAATTCTAGGAATAGGAACCAATGAAGCCATAGGGTCACGGACTTCGGAATGAGGCGAAGGCATCTGCGAGTGGATTGATGGAATTGGCAATGGGGTTGAGACGTCCTGTCGGTTGTTTTCGATTGCGGCATCAAGATCTGAAACTGTTTGGTTGGCATCGACGAGAGCTTGAGTTAGGATCCTGGCCATGACTGATGACATGTTCTTAGCTTCATCATCCGATACAGAATCGGTCCAGTAGGAGAAGCGCACACCCTCATCTTTGCGAGTAGCATCTATGTTTACTGTAATCGCAAACTCAGAGGGGTCATGCGCATCAAGAGCTTCGAATCCGATGTTGCCATCTTGTGCAGAGTGACCTTCTGCAGCGCCATGGTTCTGGACCGACACAGCGGTGTTGAAAAGGGCCTTCCCAGACAGCCCGAGATCGTGCTGGAACTGTGCAAGAGAGCAGTGTTGATGTGGTAGGCTCTCGATGAAATCGCTCTGCACCTTTTGAAAGACGTCGAGAAGGGAAGTTGACTGAGGAAGTTTCGTGCGAGAGACCAGCATGTTGATGAAGGCTCCGACCGCATCCTGTATATTGTCGATTGGTACATTGCGGCCGGATGTGAGGTAGCCGTAGCATACGTCGGAAGAGCCGGTGTATGTACGCAGGACCAAGGACCACGCTGCGAGCAGCACATTAGCAAATGTGACGTTACTTCGCTCAGCGAGAGCCTGCACTTCTGGGAAGCGATCAAAGTCCATGTAGAGAGAGTGGAGCTGTCGTTGTTTGCTCGAGTGCTGCGGTATGATTGGGAAGTAACAAGGCTTGACGCCACGAAGTTGCTCTTTCCAGTAGTTGATGGCTAGGTCTGCCGGCAGGCCACGGAGGTACTTGATATAATCACTGTACAGTGGTCCCTCTTCAGCTGACAGGCGGCCTTCGTAAGCGTTCTCCAGATCTCGTCTAATGATAGCATAGCTCGACCCATCGATGATGGTGTGGTTGATCTCGAGCTTGACTATGACTCGGCCGGATGTTGTCTCCACAATCGTGAATTGATGCGGAAGACGAGGCACCTTCTTTCCGTTGAGGTTGCTGTATTTGATGGAAGCGAGCTTGTTCTTGAGCTCAGAATCATCGCAAGTGTAGGTCAAGAGACCGGTATCTGGATGTTTGACTACGATCTGGTCGAAAGTCCCGCCTTTGCAGACGCTGTCGACAAAGATTGTCCGAAGAGCTGGATGGCGGTCCACGACCTTCTTCCACGCATCGGCGACCTTGCGAACGTCGACATTGCCACGTTTGGTCTTGGCTTCGAAGGTGGAGAAGGACCAGTACGACTTAGGGTCTTTGATCTGGCTCAGGATCATACCGGACTGCATCGAAGCGCAAGGGTACATATCCTCCACTTGGTCATACGAGAAGATGCCTGCGGAAGGCAAGGTCTTAATAACGCGATCAAGTCTCTCGTAAGACTCCAGCGGCAGTAGTGGGAAGTCCGATAGTGTTGGCTGCGGCAACTCGATCTCAGCGAGACTGCTGACAATCTCCTCAAGGGTGCGCTGACACTCAGAGATCCAGCGCCGAATGCCCTTCTGATTTTTCATCCGTCGGTTATACATGAAGCTGAACTGAATCTTCCCGTGAGCAACGGATGCAGAGATTTCAAAAAGAGCTGGGCGTCCGGTTTTGGCGCCTAGATCGGTCATCTTTGCCTCATCTTCTTCGTCGAATAGCATCGACTGGAAGAGAGAGTCGGAGGATTCAAGTTGCTGCATCTTGCCGAGGTAGTTGAAAAGAATCTCCATGGGCTCGTGCTCCGCAAAACGCTGCTGGCCTGCCTCGGTGAGGTATCGATGGGCCATGTACGGGCGGCCGTTATCAACAACCTTTCGTCGAGTGTCTTTGACTTGTCGGACTGTTTGCACCACGTCGTCTTCGTCCTCAGCGATCGGAACATGGACGGGATACAGGGCCGTAAGCCACCCGACAGTTCTGGAAAGGTCGATATTACTGGATTCCCAGGGCTCACGGCCGTGTGTTTCATTGAAGACGGTGGGAGTCTTCCGGTTGATGAATACTCGAGAGAATGAATGCAAAATCGCTGCGACAAAGAGGTCAACGACATCTGTACGAAGAGTCGAGTGATCGTTCAGAGCCATTTCGCTGACATCTTCGTTGATGGAGAAAGAGTCGCGCTCGATATCGTGATAAATGTTGCGTAACCCTGAGAGTCCCCAGAAAGCCAAATCAGCGGGTTCAGCATGGTGATTCTGCTTCTGCATGGCGTCAATCTGCGTCGGTTGAAGAGCATGCGCGATCTGTTTGTCGTTCCAAACCTGGAACGGAAGCTCCTTTGCTAAGGAGTCAAACCTTCCGGATTTGAGGCAGTCTTCCAAGTCGCCTAGGATGATGCCCCAGCTCACAACATCAATGACGAGATGGTGTGCAGTGATGAACAAGATCTGCTCATTCGTAGCGACGTTAAACAGATTGACGGCGAAGAGTGGCCCATTGATGATGTCAAGGCTCCTCTGGGTGTTGGCTATGATATCGACCACCTCAGATAGTGTGGAGATCGTGTACACATCAAACTTGTACGAGCCGTTCGAGTCGCTTGGGATGACCTGCTGCCATGTCCCAGCTTTAGTTTTGGAGAATCGAACACGAAGCATGGCGTGTGACTTGACGATCGCATCGATAGCGAGTTTGAGTGCTGACGATTCAATCTTTTGCGAGAGTCGAAGCGTGAACGATTGGTTGAAGTGTGAATCCTTCTCGTCACCAATAGTGTTGAAGTAGAATTGCTGTATGGGTGAGAGCGCAAAAGGCTTATCTGTCTGTTCAACGCCATGGTCGAAACCGCTGACGGAACCAACGCTGTCGGCAAGATGCGCAAGTGACTTGCTGCGAAGGACTTGATTTAAGTCGAGGCTGAAGCCCTCCTTCCTGCAGCGCGCCATAAGTTGCATCGCCGTAATTGAGTCACCCCCAAGCGCTAGATGCAATTAGTTTACAACAATGCGGTATGTTGTTGACTTTACTTACCGAGCCATGACTTGTTCGGCTCAACCTTTGCCAAAGGGATGTTTAACACCTTTGCCCAGATGATCTGGAGCTTCTGCGCAACTTCCGTCACCGGAACCAATGGTTCGCTGCTACTCTCAAGCTCCAAGATCCGCCGATAGGTTTCTTCCTCCAACCCTTCGAGCCAAAAGCCAACTTGCTTTCTATCCAGTTTCGATGAAGCGAGCGTAGGGATGTTGTAAACACAGACCCAAACTGTCGGCACCATATAAGAGGGTACCAGATCTGAAAGTCGATTTCTTGCGTCGTTGATCTGTCGAAGCGCCTCAGGATTTCCGAGAGGGATGTTCCACGGCCCATTGGTAGCGTCCAAATTGGTAGGAAGGCTATGGAAAGACAGTATAGCAGTAAGCTTCTTCTTTGCCGGGCCGGACTTGGGCATCTGGACAATGGCTTGTCGAATGCTCTTGTCAGCTTGCAGATGATGCTCGATCTCACCAAGCTCCATACGCTGGCCGGCAAGCTTGACTTGATTGTCTTTTCGTCCGATATACCGGATCGAGCCATCCGAGGCGTACTGTACAAGATCGCCAGTGCGGTAGAGACGAGTCTGCATGGTGCCGACGAATTGCTTCAGGAACACCGGATTTAGGACGAAAGACTCGGCAGTCTTCGCACGATTGTTCAAATATCCTCGAGCTAGCAACGGCCCTTCGATGCAAAGCTCAGCAACCGCTCCGATTGGCGCAAGCTCGTTGGGGTTTTCGGGATTCGTTAGCCAGGCACGGCCACTTTCAAGTACGCGACCAATGATGGAGGAGTCGCGCTGCGTGAGGACTTGATCGTTGGCGACAGCAACAACTGCGCCCTCCGTGGGACCTAGTACAAAGTCAGCGAAGCTCATCGAGAGGGTTTCAGTAAGTGGTGTCTTTGATTAGTAACGCACGGTCTACAACCATAATGCAATTTGTACACCGGGGAACGTACCGTAAGCATTAAGGAGGTCGATGGAGCTCCACTTGGTGATGGTTTCTGGGGTCAATGCTTCGGCACCAGATGCGAGAGTCTTGAGCGTAGGTACGTCGGCGGGCGAGTCAATGACGTTGGCAACGGAAGGAGTGAGACATGTCCAGGTGGCCCGCAACTTGTTGATGGCTGACGCAATATCCGCTGTGCGTTCTTGATCGGAAGGAATGCAAACCGCTGCACCACATGTCAAAGTGGTAAGTATTTCCATGACCGAAGCGTCGAAAACGAATGAGCCGAATTGGAACACGCGCGACGACGGCTTGAGATGGAGGGCTTTGCAGATTGCGGCTGAGCTTGAGGCAATGGCTTGGTGCTCGATTACCACACCCTTCGGTACACCCGTTGAACCTGAGGTGTAGAGCACATAGCATATGTTGTTACCGTTTGCCCGTAGCGAAATCTGAGACTGTGGAGCAGGAAGCTGGCGGATCGTAGTTTCACTAACCTGAACCACTTTCCTCACAAGAGATGTGAATCGAGGTTCGTACTGAGGAGAGCAAATAACAATGGCAGCATTGCAGTCCTCTATAATCTGGCGGTGTCGTGAAGCGGGATGTTCAGGGCTGAGCGGCACATACCCGCTTCCGGAAATCAGAATGCCCATGATAGCGACCACCGCCCAGCGGGATTTATCTACGCAGAGCGGTACTAGCTTCTCAGGACCGGCGCCCAACTTGATGAGCTCTTGCGCTAGTCGTGATGCAAGGTCGCGAAGCTCAGCGTATGTGAACTCGCCATCGAAAGCTGACACCGCCGTCGCGTGAGGTTGATGTGCCGCTTGTTTCATGAACAGAGATGGGATCGTGTCTTGGACAGTCACTGGCTCACGGGTATTCCATTCGGTCAAAAGTTGCTTATCTTGGTCGCTGAAAACTTGAATGTCGCGGACGTGCTTGGCAGAGTTGAGTTGAGATATAACGGACTCCATTTGGTACAGTATGCGTTGAACCTCCCATTCTCCGATGGCATTTGCGTCGTAGTGTGCCGAGATATCCACATCAGACTGGCCGGCTTTACATTCGATGACCAGTGGATAAGTGAAATAGTTCGCTTGGATGCCGTTGTTGTGGAACGACCACATTGACTCGGAAGGCTGCTCACCACCGGTTTGTATGGAAAGCAGATTTTGGAACTCGCAAGCAGAAGCTGAGTCCTGATCCAGCCGCTTGATGTTGGAAAGACCGAAGTGCTGATGGGGAATGCGATCCGTCGCGTTTTTAGCAATGTCGTTCAAGAGATCCAGCACCGTGGCATGACGATGTGGCTCTATGTTCACTCGCATTGGAACAGTTGTCAACGTAGGTCCGCAGATCTCGGTGATTCCAGGTACGGAAATGTCTCGACCTGTAAGGGTTTCACCGAAGCAGACGTCATTACTCTGGGTATAAGTAGCAAGCAGCAAAGCCCACGCTGCGCGAATGACAGTTGAGGGGGTGACGTCGGAGTGGCGATGAGCGATCCGAGCAGTGTGTTGCAGTGTCTGTCCGTTCGAAGGCTGATCGGATGCGGCACGAGACTGCTGCGGGAATTTGTAAGAAGAAGAGCCAGCTAGGCTTCTCCTCCAATATTCGGAAGAGACATCCGCGCTCGTATCAGAGAGGTACTTGATGAACTTGGAGTAAGGCGTCCGGGGTAGCTCCGAAAGTCCGGCCAGGTAGATCTGCTGCACTCGCTGTAGCATGAACGGAATGCTCCAGCCGTCGTACACTACTTGAAATTAGTACGTGCCGTTTGAATATGATTTCCTGAAGCTTACCTGCATGGTGTAGAGTCCAAACGAAATATCGCTTGTTGGATGTGGTGCGAACAATGGTGTAGGCAGCTAATTTTCCACCAAGATGCTGTGGTATGGTAGTCGCTTCGCCTTCTGCTTCCTTCAAAGTTGCTGTTTCGCGCCAGTTGATGGGATCCTCGACCAGTACGGTCTGCAAGAATGTACCCGACTGAAGTTGAGCGACGCGAGTACGGAGAAGATCGATCTCTTGAACCGCCTTGTCCCATGCAGCTTTGAACTTTGCCAAGTCTACGGACGCTGCAAGGGCCAAGATGTGCTGAGCAACGTAGGCACCACGCTGTTTGATTGATAGCGCGATGAAGGCTTCTTGGAGTGGGCTCAAGGGGTATGCGTCCTGAATCGAGTCCTTGGAAATGCGACATTGCTCTGCGAGCTCATTGAGAACCTGTGTCCGTGCAAGAGGTTGACGAAGCAGGCTGAAGGGCACGATTGTTTGTTCATGTTGCGCGTTCCTTTCGACGAAATTGCATTTGGCGGCAAGATCCGACAGCTTCGGTGTCTTGAAGATGTCGATAACAGACAGCTCCAAGTGCTCTGTCTGGGCCGCAGTAACCAGACGCATGGCCGCAATTGAGTCGCCACCGATTCTCTATGCACGGTTAGCAATCGCTGGAACGAATTTGAATTGTGACCTACGATGAAGCTATCATCCACACCGACAGCAGAAGACGGTAGATTCAGTACTGAGCAAACCAGTTTCAGCAACTTCTTTTCCGCCGCGGTCGTCGGCTTTCTTTTGTTTATGGCACTCGAGAGTCGGTAGGGTGCCATGTCTTCCTTACTTAGGGTTTGGACGAGGTTGCGAAGCCGGTTACGATCAAGTTTACCGGCAGTCGTCCAAGGCATCTTCTTTATCGGGAAGAAGATTCCAGGAATCATGTACGATGGAAGTACACCGCCTAGGGCATTTTCCAAGGACTTGCACATGTCACGCAGATCTTCGACCATTGGTAGGAGAATGTCGTCGGCTGCTGATTGAGACGATGTTGGGCGCACAGTCTCCGATGATTCTGCGTGCTGGTCTTCGTCCATGGAGAAGAATACGGCCAGGGCCTTCGCAGAACTACGACTCGCTGGCGCCACAAGCTCAACTGCAGATTGGAAACCTTCTGGGAACTTGCTCTTGACGTGGAACTCGATTTCTCCAAGCTCGATTCGTTGGCCATTGAGCTTGATCTGAGTGTCTTTACGGCCAATGTAGCTGATCGAACCATCAGAGTTGTATCGGACCAGATCTCCCGACTTGTACATTCGCGTGGTAAAGAATGTTCCATGATCCGAGGGCAATGTAGAAGCCCAGGCAGGATCGGAAATGAACACCTTCGCGGTCTTGGCCTCGTCGCCTAGGTAGCCGCGGGCTGCAGTGTACCCTTCGATGACGAGCTCGCCAACACTGCCGACGGGCATCAGTTTGTCGTGGTTTCGGGGGTGCACAACCCAAAGCCTGCAGCCCGAGGCACAGCCGATTGTTCCCGGATCGACGTCGACTAAGTTCTTCTCCAAGGTCGACTTGTGGCATGTAACAGCGAAAACCGTAGTTTCAGTTGGACCGTATCCGTTGGCAAGATTCACGTGTGTTCCCCACTTTGTGATCACGGGCCCTGGTACTGCTTCACCGCCCGCGACAAGTGTTTTCAAGCAAGAGACTCGCTCCGGCTTCATCGTGCCCAACACAGAGGGAGTCATGAATGTCCAAGTAGCCTTAAGCCTGCGGATCGCTCCAGCTGGATCGTTCATCCTCTCATCCTCAGTTGGCACGCACACACACGCACCCACCGTCAGCGCGGCGAGAATCTCAGCACAGCTAGCGTCAAACGTGTAGCTAGCAAATTGGAAGGTGCGCGAAGTGGCATCCATATGCATGAGTCGCGTAAAAGCTGCTGAGCTGGTACAGATGGCTTGATGCGAGATGATCGTGCCTTTGGGCGTTCCTGTCGTGCCCGATGTGAATAAACAGTACGCGGCGTTATCGGGGGTGGCGTTGGACGTCGCTCTTCCCCTCGAGGGTGGCAAGTCTTTCATCGATTGCTCGTCGATAATGAGCGCAGTCGCTGCAACTTCGCTCGCGCGTGCTTCATGGTTTCGTGAGCACAACACCACTTTAGCACCGACGTCGCCAATTAGTTTTCGCAAGCGAGCGGGTGGTTGTTTGGGGTCGAGCGGAACATAAGCACCCCCAGCCTTCATTATCGCAATCATACCAACGATGGCCCACGAAGACTTCTCAAACAAGATCGGAACGAAGGTTTCGGTAGACACACCCATAGTCTGAAGGTGGAGTGCCAAATGATTGGTGACCTCGTCAAACTCTTGGTAAGTAAAAGTTCCGTCCCAACCTTCAATAGCCTTCGCTGAACGTGGTCGGAGTAAAGCTTGCTCTTGCACAAGGTCATGAAGACAGCGACGTACGGGTGGTGGAAGTTCCCAGTTCCAGTCCATCACTTGTTGGAGGCTACCAGGGGTGAAGACGTCAAGCTCCCCGACCGTCATGTCACTGTCGCTAGCAACAATGCCGGATAGGATTTTCTCAAATGTCTCGACCATGTTTTGTGCTTGGGCGGGACATATCCTGTCCTTCCAAAAACCAAAGTCCACCGTCGTGCCATCCTCGGATACATCGGCATTAACGGTGACATGGTACTCTCCTGGGTCAGCCGCTTCGACGTTCTCATACACGAGCGCAGTCTTCTCCGGATCTCGCGAAAGCTGGCGTCTTTGAAATGTGAACACAGTGTTGAAGAGCGATGGAAGCTGGAGCTCGTGCTGAACATCCGCAAGTGAGCAGCTCTGATGCGAAAGAGCGTTTACCGAGTCGGTTTGTAGCGCCTCCAAGAGCTGACGGACTGGTGTCTCATCTGAAAAGTTCAGCCGACAAATGAGCATGTTGACGAAGCAACCAGCCGCTTCTTCAATATTGCGAACGGGTACGTCGCGACCAGATGCCACAACGCCGAACGACACGTCGGAAGCACCCACATAGCAGTGCAATACGAGCGCCCAGGTCAGTTGCAGCACATTTGAAAGCGTGACACCATTCCTCTTGCAGAATGTCTGGATGCTGGCCGTGTCTGCAATATGAACTTCGTACGCGCCGAGCTCGTGAAGACCCGCTTTTCCATCGGTAAGGGTTGGGAAGAAGCATGGCTCCACTCCAGAGAGATAGGACTTCCAGTAGTTGACATCCGCATCTCTGGAGCTCGCGAGAATATGTGCGATGAAGTCACTAAAGAGAGGACCGGCGTCGGAACGAGACAGCTTCCCTTCGTAAGCCCGCGCCATATCGTTAAGTATATTTGGAATACTAGAGCCGTCGCAAATTGCGTGGCTCATTTCTAACTTGAGCCATACTCTGTCTGTCTTGGTTTTGCACACGGTCAGGCGATGTGGTGGGCTGAAGTCACGATAGTCGACAGTGGGCTGTTCACGCAGGACACGGGCGATGTCAACGTCGTCGCAGTCGGCCATCCAGGTGATTTTCGCAGGTCTGTCTTTGAACACAATTTGTTCCATTAGACCACTCTTGGAAAGACTCTCAATGAAGACGGTTCGCAAAGCTGGGTGACGATGGACTACGATTTGCCATGCCTCGGCGACCTTTCGAGGGTTTACCAATTGGCCAGGGTTTGTTGAGCGAACCTCGAAGATGCAGTGGTACGCGTAAAACTCGGGATGCTTGAGCTGTGCAAGCAAGATGCCTGACTGAAGTGGTGAGGTGGGATAGATGTCTTCGATGTCTGCGATAGTAGTACCGGATGGAAGCACCGCATTCAACCTCGACACACCGTTGTAAGACAATGGCAGGAGCTTAAAGTCGCTGAGGCTGGGCTCCGGCCGGAGCTGAAGGAGTTGGTCGACAGCATCTACAAGCGTTTGTCGCGTTTCGGAGATCCATTGCTTGATCTCGGCTTGACGCTTCATGTGTCGGTTGTATGCGAAGGAAAGTTTGATGGTGCCTTGTGCGACCAGAGCAGTAACTTCGAACAGCGAGAGGCGGGGAACGTCGTCTCCAACGTCCATGCTCGAGACCCCATCTAGCCTCTGAAGCAAGGCATCCTTGCGCTCAAGGTTTTGCATTCGGCCGAGATAGTTGAAAGTCACCTCTGCAGGCCAATGACCAGAGAAACGTTCCTGACCCTCCTCGGCCAGAAGTCGATACGCAAAGTACGGCCTTCCTTTCCCAGGAATTCGATCTCGGACATCCTTGACCCACCGAATGGTGCTAACAATATCGGTGGGCTCATCGGTGGGAACAGGAAGGGGAATTGGGGTCAAGGTGGTGAACCACCCGACAGTACGAGAGAGATCCTGCTTGGTATTGAAGGGTTCTCGTCCATGGCCTTCGTTGTGGATAGTAGTTGTGGGTCTGTCTGGAAACACTTTGCGGAACGCTTGGAGAAGCGCTGCGATAAAGACATCCAACGGCTCAGTGGCAAGCGCGTCGTGAGCACCTAGCAGCAACATGGAATCCTTGGGGCTCAGCTCGATATCCTCACTAATAACGTCGGCGTTGATGTTGTTTTGGGTACTCATGCCCCAGTAGTCATAGTCAGCAGGCGGAATACCAGCGATCGGAAGCACCTTGCTCGCTGTGTCCTGCTTCGCCTGCGCAATTTGTTGCTCAGACCAAGAATGAAATGGCAGACTTTGAGGCGGTGGATTGACACCAACGAGTAAGCTCTGGAGGTCTTCGAGGACAATGCCCCACGAAACCACATCTATCACAAGATGGTGCGCCACGAGAGCGATTGCTTGCGAAAACGTCTCGTCGATATCAAAGACATCAATTGAAAACGTGGGACCTCGTGTGATGTCAAGTGTAGCCTGGCTTTCATCGATGATAGGTCGCAGCGTCGCATCCTTTGCCGTGTGTACTTGATGTTGTCGCAGTCTGAACGAGTTTTCAATATCTTTCTCGACGCGTTGGCGCCATATTTTCGACTCATCCTTGGCGTAGCGACCCCGCAGCATGGGATGGATCTTGCACAACGCAGCAAGTGCAGTCCTAATCTCATGAAGCTCGAATGAGCGTGCGAGGCGGAGGACGACACTTTGGTTGAAATGGTTGTACGTGTCCCCTGCTGTTTCCATAAACACCCTCTGAATTGGCGTGAGATCGAATGGCAATTCGTAATCTCGGGCGCTGGCTGCAGTCGATTGGTCGTTCTGAGCTACAGAGGCAGTTGAAGCAAGCGCAGCGATGGACTTGGATCGGATGATATCTTGCACAGTAATAGCAAGACCTTGTGCGCGACATTGCGAGGACACCTGCATAGCAGCGATAGAGTCACCACCCAAGTGCAAGAATGATTGACTGAGGCGGATGTCTTCCAGTGGCAGATTGAGTACCTTTGCGAAGATAGCCTGTAGCTTGCTTTCGATATCACTAGAAGCGTCCTTCTCTTCCTTTGGAGCTTCTAGCCCCAGAGTCGACACTACTCGGTAGATTTCATTGTCCATGCGCTCGAGCCATTGGACAACTCGTCGTCGATCCATCTTGCCTGATGGCATCAATGGGAATCTGCTGACAGCAATCCATAGCGATGGCACCATGTAGCTTGGCAGTCGTTCGCAGACGCGATCACGAATGGTACTGATATTGAGTGACGCAGTGTCTTTGGGAAGAAGTTGCAAGTCTTCGTGCGGGGCGCTTGCAACATTCTGGAGGGCGATGACCCCAACAAGACGCTTCGCACAAGGCCCGGAAGCTGGAACGGAGGCAAGTGCATTCTGGACCGAAGGATCTTCGATGAGGTGGTGTTCCACTTCCGAAAGTTCGAGCCTTTGCCCTCGGACCTTGGTTTGGGAGTCCTTGCGGCCCAGATATATCATGGTGCCATCTTCGTTGTATTTCACAAGATCTCCAGTCTTGTAGAAGCGCCGTGTTTTAGATTGATCCTGTGCATCGGCCCCCAAGTTCCATTTCACTCCGTCAATGAAGGCTTGAGTTGTCTTTTCTGGATTGTTCAGATAGCCTGCGCCAACACCACCGCCCTCGAGAAGAAGCTCGCCGACAGCTCCCAGCGGGGCGAGGACGTTGTGATTGTCTCTGGAAACTATCCAGCCGCGAGCTGTGACAGCCTTACCAAGGTTGTTCGGCTTCGTAGTCGGTGTCATTATATTGACTGTAGCGATAGCGCTACATTCCGTGGGTCCGTAGCCATTGCCCAATGTGACACGGTCCGCCCAAGTGAGCAAGTCCTGCTGGGACATGGCTTCTCCGACGAGAATGAGAGTCTTGAGTTGCGGTACTTGAGATGGCTGCATCGTGCGGACAACAGAAGGTGTGAGTGTTGCCCAGTTGACATTGAGGTTGTTGATGACTCCTGCAAGATCGTTTGTGCGTGAGGCTTGGTCGGGAATGCAAATGGTGCCCCCAAGCATCAGTGTGCTTAGTATCTCGATCAAACAGGCGTCGAACGTATATGAAGCAAATTGAAGGACCCGCGACGTCTCGGAGATTTTAAACTGGGGAGCGAACGCAGTAGAGCTTGAGACCCAAGAGCAGTGGTTGATCACGGCTCCCTTCGGCTTTCCCGTAGAACCGGAAGTGAAGATGACATACGCGGGAGTATCGCTCTGAACATATGGCAAGGTATATAGGCGCCCCGGTTGACGTTCGGTTGTGTCTCGGTCGATAGCCAGGGTCTTGCAGGGGATAGACTGGCACAGCTGTTCGTACTGAGGAGAACAGAGTATTAATTCAGCCTTCACATCGCCCACAATCTCTCTTAGCCGTAGTATAGGCGCTTCAAAGTCGAGCGGAACGAATGCCGCGCCGCATTTCATGATTGCAAGCATTGCTACAATGGTCCACCCAGACTTATCGAAGCAAAGAGGCACAAAGGCTTGAGGCTTGACACCGAGCGAGATCAGTCGTGAAGCAAGTCGCGTAGCCCGCTCGTCCAGCTCGCGATATGACATAGCGCCGGTGTCCCAAGCATCAATTGCGATGGCTGTTGGGCGTAGGATGACCTGATCCTGGTAGATGGCATTGTGGATGCATTTATTGATGATGTTGACCGGGCGGCTGTTCCAGCCAGCAATGACATCCTGGTCTTCAGGATTGAGCAACTCGATCCCGCCTAAGGTTTGCTTGGCTAAGTCGCTGATATTAAGGCGAGTCAAGATGAAGTCGAATTGGTGCACAAGGTGCTGGACCAGCCATGGCTGGATGACCTGGCTATCGTAATGGACCTCAACATGAACACCATCCTTTTCCACAGCGCAGTTGAAGATCAGCGCGTAGTTGAAGAAGTTTGTGCCAATAGTACCGGTGCTCTGCAGGTTCCAAAGTCCGCCCTCGGGATCCTTCATACTATCACCCGCCACGATGGCGAGCAAGCTCTGAAAGTCACAGGCGGCAGCCGTGTCAGAGCTAAGCTTGCGAATATGTTGCAACCCAGCGAATTGATACGGCAAAGCCGCGGAAGTCTGTCTCTGCACTTCTTGCAGATAATCGGCGATTGTGAGCTGGCGATTCAGCTTCAGTCGCATGGGAGAGGTGGTGATGGTTGCGCCAATTATGTCTTCGATGCCCGGGACTGGAACTTCACGTCCACTATTCGTCTCACCCCAGAGAACATCGTCGGAGCCAGAATAAGTAGCAAGGGCCAAACCCCAAGCCGCACGAATCATGGAAGGCATCGTAATGTCCATTCCAGATCGACGAGTGATCTCCACTCGATGCAAAAGTTGGTTGGAAGCTTGGACATTGTAATCTGGACTCGGAAGCTGCGGGAACTGAGGAGCCGTGATACTGTCGAATGCAGCCAACCAGAATTCATCAGACTTCTTCTCGTCGACTGATGACAGATACTTTATGAAGCGGGAATATGGAATGGAACTGAGCGGCTCTTCCTTGGCTTGCCGGTAGCAGGACTCCACCTTGCACAGAAGGTTCGGTAGGCTCCAGCCATCATAAACGGCGTGATGCGCAGTCAAAACGAACAGGGGCGATGAAGATCCTTCGCCGACAATGGCGTAGGTTGTCAAGGCACTACCATGTTTCGCTGGAAGATGTCGGTGCGTGTCGTTGATGTCGCGTACGTCCGCCAAATGGTGCCATTCGATCTGGTCCCGCACCACGACTTGCACGAAGCCGCAATCCTCTGTATAAAGAACTCGAGTGCGAAGAATGGCTTCAGAGGCGACGACTCGGGCCCAAGCCTGCTTGAAGCGGGCAATGTCAACGTCAGAAGGGAGCCGATAGATGGCTTCAGCAACGTAGGCGCCTGGCTCCTTAGTGGAGAGCGCAATGAGTCCTTCTTGGAGCCGGCTGCATGAATAGACATCTTCGATAGAGTCGGGAAATACACCACACTCAGAGGCAGCGAAGTCAATTATGCGACGTCGGGCGTCTTCGGGTATAAGCTCGAACGGGGTTGTGTCAGGCTCGGGTGCGGCTGTCAGCTCGTCGGAAGAAAGCACGACGGCCGTAGCTGCCATGTCTACGAGCTTCGGCTGGGCAAAGATATTCGCCACATTGAGCACGATGCCTTCCTTTCGACTCGCGGTAACGAGCTTCATAGCACCAATCGAGTCGCCGCCGAGACGGAAGAAGGAATCGTCTGCGCCAACTGCATCGGCAGCAAGGCCCAAGACAGAAGACCACAAGCGAGCTAGCGTTGTCTCAACGTGTCCGGCAGGTGCACGACCGCTCTTGCCCGCAAGGCGGAACAAAACCATCCTGTCTTCCGGTACGGACTGTGCGAGTTGTCGGAGAACTTTGCGATCCAACTTGCCCGAAGTCGTCATTGGCATGCTTGTGACTGGCATGAATAGTGAAGGAACGTAGTATGCTGGGAGGGATTCCGCCAGTGCTACCTCCATCTCCTTTGCGACGGTTTTGACTGTGTCAGTCATCTCCCCAATACCAGAAGGGACGTCATTCACCGACCCAGCCGGTTCACTAGACAAGCTAAGAAAGGCGACAAGAGCTTTGGTGCCTTTGCTGTCTGTGAACTTGACCAGTTCAACTGCAGACTGTGCATCGGCTGGGAGATTGAGCTTCAGGTGATGCTCGATCTCGCCCAATTCGATACGCTGCCCGTTCAACTGCAAAGCATTAGTAGGAGGTTTCTTGAGATACTAGCGAAGCGCTTACCTTGACTTGGCTATCCTTTCGGCCTAGGTACATCATCTCTCCTTCCGAAGTATAATGTACCAGGTCGCCTGTGCAGTAGAATCTTCGACCCTCATGGCTATTGCGAGCCCACTCAGGTGCGTCAATGAAGGCCAACTTTGTCTTCTCGGGGTCGTTTAGATACCCTCTGCTCAGGATCGGGCCTTCGATGAGTAGTTCGCCTTTGCAGCCAATAGGTACAAGGCGATCTCGGTTGTCCGCGTCGACGATCCAGGAGACGCTGCCGATTGCTCGACCAATGTTTGTCGGCTCACCACCATATTCGAAGTCCTTCCAGGCTGAGTTTATGGAAGCTTCAGATGGACCATATTGGCCATGCAAATGAACATGCTTGCTCCATTGCTCAACCACGGCTTTCGTGAGTGCCTCACCACCCAGTGCCAAACCTTTTATTGTAGGCACATCCGATGGGTTGAGCAGCGCAGCCACTGTTGGGGTCAAATCCATGAAGTTTGCGTCTAGTTCAGCAATAGCCCCAGCGAGGTTGTTCATGCGTTGGTCTTCTGAGGGTACGCAGACGCAGCCTCCGCGCTGGAGCGTGGTGAACATCTCTTCCAAGGAGTTGTCGAAGGTGTAGCTGGCGAATTGCAAGAAGCGCGAGCCAGGACCTATAGCGAACAACGTCAGCAAAGTCACCCAGAGGTGTATTTTTGCCTGTAGTGTTGGAGAGCATCTTTGGGGATTCGCAAAATATGATACGATTCAAAAGTCTGGAGAGATACGTACCGATGCCGAGATTTTTCCCGTGTGCAGCAGCCGAGGAGACCATAGCAGCATGCTCAAGCACGACGCCTTTGGGTCGCCCAGTAGATCCACTTGTGAAAATTACGAACGAGGGGTTCTGAGGTCCGACCGCAGTGCACGCCGGACCATCGACATCTTCCATGTCTTCGAGGAGAACTGAATCGACAATGACCACATCCGGCACAACGTCTTCAAACATCTCAGAGCGCGCATATGTGGTCAAGACTACCTGGGCGTTTGTGTCTTCAACACGGGACTCAAGAGCAGGCTTGGGATGGTTCGCATCGAGAGCTTCGGAAAGTTAGTTAGAGGCTAGGTTAAAAACGCGCAACGATACGTACGAACTGCCGCTCCTCCAGCTTTCAAAACACTGAGCATGGCTATGACCGCGAATGAACTCTTGTCGAAACAGGTAGGCACGAAAACTTCTGGTCCGATACCAAGGTCAACGAGATGGTGCGCTAGGCGATTCGTGACAGCGTCGAGCTCGGCGTAGGTGTAGTCGCCATCGAACCCACGAACGGCGGGTGCGTCCGGTTGTGACCGGACGAAAGATTCGAACCTGTGGTGCACGCATTCATTCAGAGTTTCGGGCATGACGTTCCAATCCTGGATCTGCTGCCAATGCTTTCCGCTAAGATGATCGAGAGAAGAGATGCTGAGGTCCGAATGATGGATGATATTTTCGAGCGCTCGGACGAATGTGCTGGCCACATTGTTCGCTTGCCCGGTGGAGAGATGATCAGTCCAATAGTCGAGGTCCACCATGGCTGAGTCGTCTGACACCTCTATGTTGATGGAAACCGGGTATTCTGTAGGATCATAGATCGGCGCAATCTCTACAAACTTGGGACCTAAGTTGTCGCTTGGGGCCTCGGATGGTAGTCTCCGGTACGACAAGGCTGTGTTGAAGAGATTTGCACCCGATAGATCGAGAGCGTGCTGGACTTCTGCTAGCGCAATATGGCGATGTGGAATAGCCTCCATGTAGTCCTTCTGCACGTCTTGCAGAATGTCAAGCAGACATTGTGCGCCATCAGTCAGCTTTACGCGGCACACCAGTGTGTTGATCAGCGGGCCAACCATTTCCTGGACGCGATGCACATCTTGCGAGTCCCGTGCCGATGTCAAGTAGCCGAAAGTGACATCGTTGCTGCCGATGAACCGGCTAATAGTCATCGCCCACGCCGCGTGGAAGACATTGCTTAAAGTGATTCCATGCGAGCTACAGAAGTTCTGTAGGTCTAGGATACTCAGACTTCCAAAGTCCACGCGAATATTGCTCAGTCGTCTCTCTACGGTTCGCCCATCGTTGAGAACAGGGAACGAACACACTTCGCTTCCGTTGAGGTAGGATGTCCAGAAGTTGAGGCTGGTCTCCTGGGGCAGTTCCATCAGGTACGATATGTAATCGCTGTACGCCGGACCGTCTTCGCGGAGTCGACCCTCATATCCTTGTTGGAGGTCGCTGAAGAGAACGCTCATCGAATGGCCGTCCATGATGGCATGCGATATCTCGAGACAACAGAACACTCGACCGCCTGAGGTACTACAGATAGAGAAACGATGAGGAGGAGTGCGACCGTTATCGTAACTGATTGAACGCTGCTTCTCGAAGATTTCAAGAGCCTCATGCTCATTCTCACACTGGAAATGACCGATGTTGGGTTCGACATGTTTCAGTACGACTTGGTCGTACAAGCCTTCGTCAGAGCCGATGTTCTCCAGGAAGATTGTTCGAAGAGCCGAGTGACGCTTGACCACCTGCCTCCAAGCGTCGGCTAGATGCTCCCAGCTTGGCTGAGAGTTGGCCAATTTGAGCTCGTGCACAGTGACTGCAGCGTAGAAGCCTGCGTCTTTTGTCTGTGAAAGCAAAAGACCTTCCTGCATATTGGAAGTTGGATAGGCGTACTCAATGCTGGCAGCTGCGACTCCGAGCTTTGATAGGCGCTGCAGCATGGACTGGAAGCGCTCCTCGTTGAGGGATAGCAGAGGGAAGTCGCTCAGAGTTGGGGTTGGCGTCAGACTGGGAAGCTTGGTGATCATATCCGAGAGGCTCTGGCGACAATTGGATACCCATTGTCGGATGCGCTCTTGGTGTTGCATGTGACGATTGAAGGTGAATGCGAACTTGAGACGTCCTTTGAACACAATTGCCGAGATTTCGAAGAGACCAAACCGAGGGGCTTTGTAGCCGACATCGGCGGTGCCTCCAGCTTCCCGTGTCTCTCCAGCCATGCTCTCGAGAGGTTGTAGTAGAGCATCCGAGCGTTCAAGTTGCTATAGGAGAGGTTAACATTGCTATTGCAATCATGAGTTTGTGATGCGTACCTGATATTGACCAAGGTAATTGAAGGAAATCTCCATTGGCCAGTGCGTCATGAAATAGTCCAGACCTTCGGTGGTAAGCTGTCTCGAAGCGAAGTAGGGTCGCCCATTCGCTGGGATGCGACGCCTAAAGTCTTTGAGCTTTCGCACGGTCTCAAGCGGGTCATCGGAGGGATCGATATAGACGGGATACACTGGGGACGTTAGTTTAAAGCTCACCCTTGAAGTTAGACAAAAGTGTCTGTAAGATTTTCTTACAGGTCGTGAACCATCCCACAGTTCTAGAGATGTCAATTTCAGAGTTCCACGGCTCTCTTCCGTGTCCTTCGTTGAAGATAGCAGGAACAGGTCTGTCGGTGAAGACAAGAGACCAAGACTGGATCAATGAAGCCAAGAGAATTTCCACCGGCTCGGTCCTCAGGGCAGTGTGGCAATCCCCCAGGAACAGCGAGGTGAGAGAAGGGTCGAGCTCGAAACTCTCATGGCCCGCATTTCCGTACGTATTGTCCGCATGTTGAATGCCCCAGTAAGTAAAGTCCAAAGCTGGAACATCGACAGGTGGTAGCACTTTATCGAGCTTGAGTGATTTGGCATGCTCGCTCTGGAGATGCGCCCAAGTCTGGAACGGAAGAGCGGGTGGGAGAAGCGTTTCACCCTTAAGGATCTCTTCGAGTTCCTCGAGCAGGAGACGCCAGGTGACCAAGTCGATGACTAAGTGATGTGCGACAAGGAAGGCATGCTGTTCGTTTCCGAATTCAAACAGATCTGTGGCAAGCAGCGGACCAGCGCTATGATTGAGACATGTCTGTGAGTCCTCGATCATAGCATCAATTTCGCCCTTGTTCGATACTGTCTGATGCCGAAAGCGGTAGGAGTTAACAACGTCTTCGGTCACGCGCTGTTGCCAGCCACGTTCTTCGGAGAACGAGAAACGCGCTCGAAGCATGGAGTGACGCGATACGAGCTTCTCCACAGCAGCTTGAAACTCTTCGGCGGTGGTTTTGCGGTTGACTCTCAGATAGAATGACTGATTGAAATGGCCGTGACCTTGATTTGGAAGTTGGAACCACAGCGCCTGAATGGGAGTAAGATCGAACAGCTTCTCCATCTCCTCGGTATTGTCGACGGCAGTCTGAACGTTTTTAACTATGGAAGCCAGTTGCGGGATCGAGCGACTTCGAAGGATGTCTTGTACACCAAGGCCTAATCCTTTTTTGCGACACTGTCCCATGACCTGCATCGCAGAGATTGAATCGCCGCCAAGGCTTAGGAATGGCCGATCCAGTGAGACCTGCTGCTCGGATAAGTTCAGCACATGAGCCCATATAGAGCGCAAAGTCTCTTCAACATCGCTGGTGGGCTCTTGCGTTGAATGCGACTCTTCAGCTGCAGGAATAGCGCGCTGATAAACATCGGTAGGCATATTCGTCAGCCATTGGGTAACGCGTTTCCGATCCAGCTTTCCAGAAGAAAGACAGGGAAGCGCAGTCACAGCAATCCATACGGTCGGTAGCATGAAAAAAGGGAGGCGGTCTGAAACTCTTGCACGGATCGCCTCTATTTCGGAAAAGATGGCCGCCTTTTCTGGGCCCTCGAAAAGGGAGAGAGGCTCTACATCAGCCGTGTGCTTTGCCAACGAAATCACAGCGACGAGACGTTCCTTGCAGAGCCCTTCCTTGGGTAGTAGAACCAAGTTATGCTTGATTTCGGCTTCCAGATTGAGATGGTGCTCGATCTCCAGAAGCTCGATGCGTTGGCCGTGGTATTTCTGAATAACCAGTCAGAAGGGTTCCTTATGCGATGCAATATGTACGTACCACTTGATTGTCTTTACGGCCAACGATGTTGAAGCTCCCATCGGGATTTTGAATGACCAAGTCGCCGGTGAGATAGCCTCGGAAAGGACGATCGGTAGCCCAGGCAACATCAGTGATGAATGCCTGGGACGTCTTCTCCTCGTCATGAAGATAGCCGCGAGCAGCGATGTGGCCCTCAAGGAAAAGCTCGCCCGTGCATCCGATTGGAAGCCGCACATGTCGATTGTTGGGGTCGACCACCCATGCATGACAGCCAATAGGGAATCCAATGTTCCTGGGATCAGATGCTGCTGTCATTCGGGTTCGACTCAGAGACGCAACAGAGCATTCACTCGGACCGTACCTTGATTTAATGTCAGTAAATCGACCAACATGCGGGTGGAACATTCACTTACCCGTTGACGAGATTGATTTGAGACCAAGTGTCCAGGTTTGCCTGTGACATCTGCAAGTAGAGGTGTCCAGTTAGTAAGGCTCATCTATAGGGGGTTGAATTCGTGATGCCTCGAAGACACGCCATGCTGTTTTGCAGGTGCGGCGCATTACACGTCATGGCTATACGTACCGACTCGCCCATGAGCACAATTGTGATCAAATTCGGTACCATTGAAGGCTCGAGGAACCGAACAAAGGTGGGCGTGAGTTGAGCATACGTCACTTGCATGTCGTTCATCGCTTTTGCAATGTCGTTGAGCCTTGTTGATTCATCCGGAATGCAAACCGTTCCTCCCACCATCAACGGAGTAAGTATCTCTGTGATCGAGGCATCGAAAGAATGGGCGGCAAACTGGAGAGCTCTTAAAGGCTTGGCAACGTCCATACCAAGTCCGGGAAAGTGCCCCTTTACTCCGGTACAGAAGTTCCCGTGTTCAAGCAGTGTGATTTTCGGTTGTCTATAAGTTGAGATGGTGGTCAGCAAAGCTCCCGAAACATAAGATGAGTGGAGCGCTAGGATACCGTGCCGAGCATGACACATTCAAGGTGAATGGGATTTCGACATGCACTCACCCAGTCGTCCCCGAGGTTGGAATGATGTACGCGGCATTGTTGCTGTTCGCCCGACCCTGGACAGGTTTCAATGAAGGCTGGAGAGACTCGACAAAGTCGTTATCAATAGAGATGATAGTCGCAATCGTTCCATCGAACGAGGTAGAGTGACCCCGAGAACAGAGTAACACCTTGGCGTTGACTGCATTGATGAGATGTTGAGCTCGCTCTTTCGGAGCAGCCGGGTCAAGTGGGAGGACTGTTGGCTAGTAAGTAAGTGTCCGCGAAATACCAGGCGTGAGTACGTACATGCCGCGCCCGCAATAAGCACACCAAGCATCGCTACCACATTCCACTTTTCCTTGTCGAAGCATAACGGCACGATAACTTCGGCGCCAACTCCAAACGCAATCAAGTGCTCAGCTACACGAGTGGCTTGTTCAAAAAGCTGTCGATACGTAAAGCTGCCGTCCCATGAGCAGACTGCCTCCTCGTCGGGGATACGTGATGCCGTTTCCTCAATGACATCGTGGATTGTGCGCGCAACGCGATCGAGCGGGCTAGAGTTCCACTTCTCAACTTGAAGCCGATTGCGATCGCCAAGAAAATCGGCTTCGCGTGGGCACTGAAGGTTGGTGTCAGCGAGAGGTCGACGTATCAAAGTGCAACTCAGAGTGACATACCTGGTTTGGCGACGAAAGGATGGAGGTCAACACCGCATCGACGGTGCTGGCGATGTTTCTAGCTTGCTCTGTCGGCACGAAAGAAGTGCGGTACTCGAGGAAAATGCTGATGCCGGACTTGAGCACCTTGACGAGTAGGCGAAGATTGCACTAAAAAAATGTTAATTCAATCTTGTTCCCACATTAAGCATGTACGTACTGAATCCGACATTGCCATAGCCTTGACGGGGGTGTGCGTCTTGCCCGTTTGAGTACCGAAGCGGAATAATACGGAGGTATTGTATTCGCACTTATGCTCCACAACTGGAAATTCGTTTGCAACACTTTCAAGAAGCTGCTGGAAAGACATGTCCTCGTCAATGTCCAGTATGACGATGGGTTCAGAGACGCCATTGGGCAGATTGAGCTCTTCAGCGCTGTTCGAAGAAGCGCCTCCAACCTCCTCATAGCTATAACAAACGCGGTCCAACCCAGTGTAGGTGCGCAGCAACAGTGCCCACGTGACTCGAACAGCAGCAATAAGCGCTACATTACTACCATCCTTCGAAAGTAGCTGCTGCACCAATGCAGGCTGCTGCAGATCTACCCTGACCGACAATGGTCGCTTTTGAGCATTGCTCGCTGTGCTGGCTGCCGGAAAGAAGCAAGAATGCGAGTTTGCTGATATTGATGACATGATGGCTGATGTCGAGCTGTGTTAGGAGTGTGAGTCGGGAGTACGTACAGATGTGGATCCTAGGTCGAGTCTTGGCTGTCGAGTACCGTTCCACGGCTATGCAGTAGCTGTGGGAACGTTCACGTAGATTGGTAGTCAAGCAATGCAGAAGTCGACGTTTCGGATAAGCTGGGATGGGACGTGATGAGCTGAGGAATGTATGGGGACAGAAGACTCTGGAAAGCAGGACAGTTGTCTATGTCAAAGGTTAGCAGCTAAAATTCTGGCCGGAGCTTGCCAGCTTCTCTCAAAGGAAATCTCGCATGGTTCACTGACGGACAATCCCTCCTCGAATCAGAAGGGAAGTGATGTGCACGAGAAGGATAGACAGGACCGACTAGCAAACAGGCTTTCCTGGGGTAAATCACGAGTATAGGATGGCGAAAAAGGGTTGTGCATCTTCTGCCACCCTGGATAGCTCTCATTACCCACTTTACCTTCACTTCCCTTTCCAGGGTCAATTGACGCCCCCGACCCCTTCTTCAGCCATCGATGAGGTCATGCTCATCGCCTTCTACCCGAAGAAGTCACAGGTACTCGAGATGCATCGTGTTCTCATGCCCGTGTTCTTACGGGTAAAACACGGTAGTTCAGCATGGGAAAGGGCCAGATGGTAGCCAAGTCGCCCTCAGGGGAGGCGTCAGCCATCCGGAAGATCGTCACCCTGCAGCACAGTGGATGATGCCGCGGTGCCTCTATTGTGGGACACGACATGACCTGTCGCGCAACGCCGGCGGCCGCCCAGCAGTGTGTTGGTGGTCCTCGCGGGCACGAGGCTGGCTAGCTGTGCCAGCGCTAAGGCGGCATTGCGGGTGCATGGGCGCGGTGCATAGGACCACGGCGGTAGAGTGGGTGTATATTGGATTGAGGCGTGCATGCGTCGTTTGGAGTCGCACACAACACGAGCAGAGTGATGGGACAGGCGATGGTGACAGGCCGGGGCAGTGACGTGCGATGCGTCCGATGCGTCCGATGCGAGCATGGAGAGGCGTCCAGGCCACCCCTGCACATTGTGGGGTGCCAAGCCCCGCGTCCATTGGCTCGCATTCCTTGCCCTCACGCTTACCCGCAGCGGGCATACACGAACGGACAGCTCTTCTCCGTGCATCCATCCCCACTGCTCAGCTGCCTCCTGGAGCCACCCCTCCGCGCTCTCAACCGGTGTTGCGCGGCGGCTAGAGAACGTTGAGCGTCATGGCGTCTCTGTTCGCTGACGGCGCACGCAATGCAGCGCCCACGAAAACGCTTCCGGGGCGCCTCTGCCAATCCGGCCTTTTCCGCCTGCAGTGCGACCCACCGCCAGCTGTCACTTCGATGCCACCGCCGCTTTCTAGGCATGTGCTGTCCTTCCTCGAAAAGACCCATTCACCCGTTCTGCGGCGGCACAGCGGACCTCACGACGGCTCTTCCGCCCCCTTCCCTAGACTCCCGCCCTTCGCCTCCTGTAACCACACCAACCACAGGAAGCTATTTATGGCTTAGCCGTGCACATTGCACCTTGCCCTGTCTGATCCGGCCTCTGCCATCCCCGTTACCACCACTCTGGTAGCACCCATCACTCTCCCGGTCGCCTTCCCTCGTGGACCGTGGGCCGTGGCAGTACCCACCACCAACACGTCGAGCACCTCCGCCATTTGGAATCACGCACGTCTTTGCCATCGTATTCAAAATTCCCGTGCAGCTCCGGCGGCTACGATCTACCACGGACTGACCTCAGTCAGCCTCCGGTTTAGGCCTTCACCGGATCGTCTTCCAACCTGCCAAGCACTTTCAGCCTGAAAGGTATTCGCTGGTCGTCGCTGCCCCTTGCACTTAGCAGATACCCGCTCGATCTTTTATGGCCGGTCATGTCACTCTGCCAGTGTCCACTCATCCCAATTAGCTCGACATTGTGGGGTGCTTTAGCTCGTTCGGGACTTGACACAACGAGGCTTTGCTGACCCGGGTTACAGGATTCTTGATTTATCCATATGACGCCGACAGCTCTCGGTTCCTTTTGCGTATGTACTCTCTCAAAATGCCATCTGCTGTGAAACCTTGACAGTACGCCATTTCGAAATTGGCCCTGGACCCCGCGGCAGTGAACAATGCCCAAAGCTGTTTAGTCTTTGTGTCTCACAGATCGACATTCCGAAGCCGGAGAGCGCGATGCACTAGCTACCTTCCGCGCCTGACATTCGTAAAATTCCTTCGTTTTTCGTTTCACAACGACAGGATAGCTGGCCTCGAGACTGTCCAAGACACCACTGATGTATGAAGCGGCTTGACTGCCGAGCTGTACACTCTATTCTCGGGATTCGCCATACCGGACTTCATCACTGAAACAATGGTTCACTGACGACAGCCCGCAGTATCACTTCGACGTCGAATGGCAGCTTGGTGGGTCTTCGAAAAGATGATACGAGATTGGCAGCATGGGACTATCGAATGATCCCCGACAACCCATGTCATGCATTCTCTGGTGCGGGTTTTCCCACGGATGTTGGCGGACCCCCGGGTCAATCCTTTCTCTAGTTTTCTGGCGCAAAGCTTGACGGCCACGCAGAGTGCTAGTGGACAAGCCCGTGCAGTCGTCGTGAGAAGTTTCTCTCTTCGCCTTTGATTCTGTGGTCTTCTTGGCTGCAATAATACATGTGGGTCGCCTTTGGCATATTGACGGGGGACTCTATTCCCGCTGCCGGCAGTGTAAACTCTCACGCCGAGCCTTGCTGAGATTGACACCACATTCTCATCTAGGCACGCCATGATTCTTCCCTGGCCCATTGCCTTTTACATAACAGCAGCGGCTTACATTCTACCAATGATGAATCGCTGTGGAACAACGCGCCCAGAAGGATACAGGTGTCACGCCACACTACTATTCGAGCGACCTGCGTATGCGCCGGGGTTCTTGTCTTCTCCCGCATCGACAGCAACTTGCCACGAGGCGGAGCCATCGAAACTTTCTTTCAGCACCCTCAGCTCCACAAAGAGTCTTCGAAAGACTCTGGTATGGCGATCTCAACTCGTATTGTACCCCGTTGCGTGCATGTCTCTCTCAACAGTCCTAGCATGGTCCTCGAGTATGATGATCTTTTCATTCCTTGCTAGCAGTGCAACGTCAATTTGGGCGTTACCGACTACCCGAACCCGGTGGATGTCTAAATCTGAGGCTTTCTGGGGGAGCTGGTGGCTTCATTGAAGCAGCACTATGACCCGCCCACAACACCGAATGCAGCGACAATCCCGGCATTGTTGTCGTTGCGTTGGCTTAGCACCTCACTGATCATAGCAGGGATGTCAACATGTTTCGGGTTTGAAGCATACGCACCAGCGCTGATCGTGGAAGATCGCGCAAGTGGATGGCGAAGTAACAGCGTAGTCGCACAATTAAGGTTAACAGGCGTGTTCCTGAGCGACTCTCCGCCAATCCACGCAGATGCAGGATGATGGGAGTGGCGTCGATCTTTGCTCCTAATGCGGCAAAACCAAAATACGATCTGTGTGTGCAATCTAACTGCCATGGCGAACCAAAACCTGCATATACACTAACATGCTCTTGACTAGGACGTTCCAGCATCCGTCTCGAGCTACCGCGAGAATACCTCTGCAAAAGGTTGCTCACCATTCGGTTACCAATGTCACCTCGTCCAATGAACAGCCATCGTGATGCCACTAGTCTTTGAACGAATGTTCAATGTCGTCAGAAAGGGCAATTGCGCGACATATGGCCCCTCCAAAGCTCCACGCTAGATTTCACGGACCCCTTGGTACATGCTACATTGTCCCCGCTGACAGCATTCATGTTTGTCACGGGCCTGCAGCATGCGTTGCTCATGACGATCGGCATACATACAGCCCTGTCCGAGCTCCACGGTAGTCTCCAGACGCCCGTCGCCGCCTCTGAGGTATGTGGAAAGATCGTCATGTTATACTGCCGGCTGATCAAGTCAGCACCTGGCGGGCCTTGACCGTGGTAGCATGTCGGTTCCGAATTATCAACCTTCAGATCCCATCAAACTCCCATCTAATGCCCTGAGCACCTTCAGCGAGAAAGGCAATTGATTTTCTACTGATTCTCTATGGCATCAAGCTCTATTGGCGACTGTGCCTCAGTCGACAACACGTTTGGCCCCTATGCTGGCACAGGCTGCCGAGGAGGCTTCGATTTCACTCTGCTTTTCGAAGAATCTGTTCTCTCCATCGCTCCAATTGCATTGGCTCTATGCGTGGCACCATTTCGAACATTTTATCTCTGGAGAAAAGGCACCAAGGTGAAAAAATCACTCTTGCTTCCCGCTAAGCTGGTATGGCTATCCCCATGTGCTCTTCTTCAGAGAAAGTGCGGATGTACTAACACAGCGTAAACAGGTAGCATGGGCCTTTCTTGCTGCGTTCGACCTCGGTCTACTGGTCCTGTGGGTGCAAGATGGACGCTTCAAGAACAGAGCCGCAATAGCATCAGCTGTCATGAGCCTCCTAGGCGCGATTGTCCTCTGTCTTCTCTCGTACTTCGAGCACCTACGATCCATTCGGACGTCACTTCTGTTGAACCTCTACCTCTTGGTCACTGTCGTCTTTGACGCAGCCCGCTCGCGCAGCTACAGTTTGGACAGCGACCTCGGAGTCATCTCAGTTCTTTTCACCACCCGCGTCGGGGTCAAATTATTCCTCGCAATATTCGAGGCCAGGGGAAAGAGGAGCCTTCTACTGCCCGAGTTCGCCGACTGCCCCCCGGAGGCTACAAGTGGTGTCTACAGCCGCGCGTTGTTCTGGTGGCAGCACGAGCTGTTCAGGAAAGGGTTCTCAAACGTTTTGTCCGTCGATGATCTTTTCCATCTCGACAAACATCTACAGTCCGACTACCTACACTCAATAATTCGATCGGCATGGGAGAAAGGTAAGTCGTCTTCACCTCGCACGTTCCTAGTGCACCGAAACTGACTATTCCGCTTTTGGCAGCAACCGGCACCGGCTCCAATTCGCTGCTCGTAGCCACAGCGAAGAAGCTCAAATGGCCCATACTCGCAGTTGTACCACCGCGTCTTTGTCTGATGGCTTTCAATTTCTGCCAGCCGTTCTTGATTAACCGTGCTGTAACATTTTCTCAGCAAAGCACCTCGGCCCAAACTACAAATATCGGTTACGGCCTGATCGGCGCTTACGTCTTGGTCTATGTAGGGATAGCGGTAAGAAGCGAACCTTATCGTACCCTTGACATCGCTAACTCCCGCGAAGATCTCCACTGGACAGAAGGAACATCTGACCTATCGCTTCATTACCATGATGCGAGGTGGCTTAATATCGATGCTCTACGATAAGGCTGGCGACGTTGCCTTGACCAATGTAGACACTGCTTCGTCCATGACGCTCATGAGCGCCGATGTTGAGCGAATTGTCACCGGTATGACGACGGCACACGAGTTGTGGTCAAACACAATTGAGGTTGGGTTGGCAATATATCTTTTGCAGCGACAACTCGGCGTCGCGTCTGGAATTCCGGTTGGCGTAGCTGTTGGTGAGTCTCTCTTATGGTGCGACAGCACAATCACTTGCTAAGACTGCTCCACATAGTATCACTGGTTGGTTCAATCGGTGCATCGAGTCTCGTCATGCAACGCCAAGCGCTTTGGCTGCAGGCCATTGAGCGACGCATCGCTGCTACCACGGCAATGCTTAGTTCTATGAAGGGTGTCAAGATGTGTGGTCTGACCGATGTTCTGCGGGAGGATCTCCACAGCTTGCGCATTGAGGAACTGAATATCTCCAAGAAGTTCAGGAAACTTCTAATATGGACCATGGGCATTTCCTATATTTCGCCGGTCGTCTCCCCTATTCTCACCTTCGCTGTCTTTTCGATACTTGCGGCCAAAAGCGATGGCCACACGACCCTCGATACCGCGAAAGTTTTTACCTCGCTATCACTCTTCACCCTGCTGTCCGAGCCGCTAGGCTCACTCATAATGGCACTTGCTGCGTTTATGGGTGGCGTGGGCTCATTCCAGAGGATTCAAGAGTTCTTGGTCTCGAAGCCGACGCCCGAAAGACGGAAATTTCCGTTCCTCCGCACAAGCATTAGCTCTGCCTCTGACGTCGGCTATGACTCCGATAAGGATTCAAAGGCCTCCCATAAGAGCCGCTACTCGCTTGAGATAACGGAGATGGGCTCGTCTGATGCCATCGTCATCGAGAACGGATATTTTGGATGGGACGAGGAAAAACAGCCTATGGGTTGGATGCAGGGGATCGACGTGACAGTCCCTCGCGCAAAAGTACTATCTCCCACCACTAGAACCACTTGTACTGACTTCTCGAACTAGATTACCATGGTCGTGGGACCGGTCGGATGCGGGAAGTCGACCCTGCTTAAGGCTGTCCTTGGCGAGCTCCCGGTAATGGGTGGCACTATCCAAATATCCACTCTTCGCATCGCCTTGTGCGATCAGACGCCGTGGCACGTGAACGGGACGGTGCAGCAAAGTATTATTGGTGTTTCAAATTTCGATCAACGATGGTATGCAGCTGTCGTGCGCAGCTGCGCTTTGGATGAAGATCTTCGCCTATTGCCGCAAGGCGACCAGACCCAGATCGGAAGCAAGGGCATCGCTTTGAGTGGGGGTCAGAGCCAGCGTATTGTAAGGCTTTCCGTTATTGACCCCGCTCTCACCCCCCTTCTCGTTACTAATACTTCATTCGCCGCAGGCACTCGCGAGAGCAATTTATGCGCAGAAAGACCTCGTGATCCTTGATGATTGCCTTAGCGGGCTCGATGGCCAGACCGAGAACCGTATCTGGCACAGTCTTTTCGGACGCGAAGGCCTCCTCAGGCGATGCAGGTCCACTGTCCTTATCGCTTCGTCATCAGGTAAGTCATTGCGGACTGTTCTCGTCTCGCAGGCGCGTGAGGCTAACGGGGCATAACGCAAATAGCCAAGCGCCTCCCTTATTGCGATCACATAGTCGCGCTCGATAAGAAAGGTTCCATCTTGGAGCAAGGTACCTACGAGGAGCTTAACGGGACTGGTGGCTATATCTCCAGTTTCGATCTCCCTCAGCCTGACTGGAACTTCTCGCCAGAGAAGCATGTCTATGAGGCGCCGCCTCGATACACTGAGCGCGTAAGCTCCAACAAGGTCACTGAAGAGGATATTCAGGCAGAGACGAATCGTCGCACGGGCGATACGGCCATCTATCTATACTATGTCCGCTCCGTCGGCTGGGTTGCGACCATCATCTTCATCGTATCCATTACGATCTTCATCTTCGGACAGTCATTCCCAAGTAAGTAGCATTCTATGTTTTGATGCTCTGCACTGACGTTACTTTTCTAGCTGTCTGGGTCAAGCTTTGGGCAGAGTACAATGAAGAGTTTCCCAACCAACGCCTCGGGTACTATCTCGGTATCTATGCGATGATTGGAATTCTGGCACTCATCTTTCTCATAGTCAGCTGCTGGTGAGACTCCCTGCTCGAAATTCTTTATCGAAATACTCACGTCTTCTTTAGGCAACTCATCATCACGATGGTGCCACGCAGCGGTATACACTTCCACAAGAGGCTTCTGGACACAGTGCTTGGGTAAGTAGTCGCGGCCTCGTTGCGATGCAATGCTAACTAGCGCAAGCTCGCCCATGTCCTTCTTTGCCACAACGGATACGGGAGTCACGCTCAATCGCTTCAGCCAGGATCTCATGCTGATCGACATGGAACTACCAGTCTCCGCCCTCAATACCTTTGCAACCTTTGTACTCTGCATTGGCCAGATGGCGCTCATTGGGGTAGCCTCTCCGTTCGCTGCCATCTCGTTTCCCATCATTGGTATCAGCGTCTACTTCATTCAGAAGTTCTACCTTCGCACATCGCGTCAATTGCGTTTCCTTGACCTCGAAGCCAAGTCGCCTTTATACACCCAGTTCAACGAGATGTTGGAGGGCCTTGCTACTATCCGCGCTTTTGGATGGCAGAGCTTTGTTGAGGAGAAAGGCCGGGCACTGCTCGATCGCAGCCAGCGCCCCTTCTATCTTCTCTTCGCTGTTCAGCGGTGGCTAACATTGGTGCTTGACCTTATCGTGGCGGCCGTTGCCACCATTCTAATCATCCTTGTTGTCGCTCTGAGAGGCAAGCTCAGCGCTGGCTACGTCGGTGTTGCCTTGCTCAACGTTATCCTATTTTCACAGAGCATCAAGCTGCTCATCTCTTTTTGGACACAGCTCGAAACGCACATCGGGAGTGTGGCGAGGATCAAGACTTTTACGACGGATGCTATCAGTGAAGATCACGAAGACGAGGATCAGATCCCGCCGCCTAACTGGCCGGGTGAGGGCAAGATTGATTTCAAGGATATCACTGCGTGCTATCGGTAGGTACCGTGTTGCGCTCGGGTTATTGCTTTCCCACTGACAGTTTTTAGAATGCATGAACCGGTGATCTCCAAGTTCTCGCTCTCGATCAAACCCGGCGAGAAGGTCGCCATTGTCGGTCGTACCGGAAGGTAAGATAACCCTGGCCCTCTCCATTTTTCCATCTAACGTGCTTATAGCGGCAAATCCTCCCTTGTCCTCACACTCTTCCGTATGATCGAACTTTCAGGCGGGAGCATAACGATAGACTCACACTCCCTACACCGCATCCCGCGCCAAGCCATCCGCTCTCGCCTCATCGGCCTCCCCCAAGACGCGTATCTTCTCCCCGGATCTGTGCGTCTCAACGCGGACCCGCTCAAGCAGAGCAACGACAAAGCCATTATGCAGGCGCTGAAAGACGTTCAGCTCTGGGATATCGTCGTCGGGAAGGGCGATGAGAATAAGTATGCGCATCCTCTTGACGTCGAGGTCGAGGACCTGCACTTTTCGCATGGACAGAGACAGTTGTTCTGTATCGCGAGGGCGCTGTTGAGGAAGGAGAAGGGTAGCATCGTTGTGCTGGACGAGGCGACTAGCAAGTAAGCAAGCTCTCGCTTCCTTCTGATCACTGACCTGCAGCTAACAATCATCAGTCTTGACCACGCTTCAGACTCACACGTCCAGAAGTTGCTGCGCTCAAAGTTTGCGTCGCACACGGTCATCGTGGTTGCGCACAAGCTTGACACTGTCCTCGACTTCGACAAAGTCGTCGTCATGAACCAGGGTCAACTTGTAGAATACGGTGAGCCGTATAAATTACTCGAGCGCGAGGGTAGCTGGTTCAAGTCGCTGTACGAGGACAACTCGCGGGTTGAGGGTCCCGAGGCGGGTGACGATGATATCATGCAAATTGTTCAGTGAGCCGTTGTGTAGGTCTTCTTTCCGATCTCCTCTGTACTCAGGTTTGCATATTGTCTTGTCGAGCTTCTCTCCGGCATTCTGGTCTATGACCTTGTCGTTTTTGGGCGGCGCGCTCTTGTATCGATTTAGTCTTGGTTGGAAAAGCATTTGGGCTCATCTTTGGATCGAATTTCGCTCTTTGGTTTGCAATCCTCCGCATCTTGTATCATTAAGTCTGCACAGCTGGAAATAGAGTCAGACGTTCTCTTACCGTAACATGTAGCAACAAAGTTTCCCTTCTTCCGCGTCCGATCTGCTATCGTGCAAATGCCACGACATCTAAATCGCTGCACGGCGTAATTTCTCCAAGAATGGCCAAGCACAGACGACACCGTCCAGTGTTACTCAAAATCCTGCGTTCGCACGTCCTCCTTCCTCATCCGCTCACTCAGGAACCCTCCCCGGGTTTCCGCGGCAACTTCCGCCCACCTTGGAAGCTGAAAGCGAGAAAAGGCGATCACTGCTCCTTCCGACGCGCTTTATATGCGTCGCGGACGGCCCGGATAATGCTGTAAGCTCCGAAGCTCGGAGGGTGGTGATGTGTCACTGTCCCACGGCAGATGCTGGACCGCATCGTGGGCGACAGGGAAGTTTAACGTCCCGCTGCTGCAGACGATGTGGCTATATGTGAGATGGGTGGGTGATATGTGATGCGCACTGCGCGTCCGGGGGTGTGGTGTTTCAGTGTACGAGTGGGAGCACGCCTGAAGATGGGTGGGATCGGCGGCCGGCAATGGCTGCCTGGAACTTGGGTTTTGTTGAATTCTGGGAGGGCGATGTACATGATACATCAGTGTAGATGTACCGGGGAGCCGGATTTGGTGTTGAGATGTTGTGTATGGAAACATGAAGGGAGCATAGGCGGTGGAGGCTGTGCTTAGAGGGAGTTGTTGGCGCGAAGTGATGTACTTTAGATAGAGTTTAGGAAAAGGTGCTGTATTGCGTTCTTGTCAGTATTTGTGTGAGCATTAGTGATTTAAGCAGACATTTTGCGTGTCAAGAACCGCATATCGTAAAGCTGAAAGAGTTAGCCTGCGTGTATCAAGTGCAGACACTGCGCTCCAGCATCTACCGCAGTAAGGCATGTTACCTCCCGACCCTATTCCAGCCCAGCAAGTAAGCCATCGCGTACCTTCATCGTCGGACACGGCGCACTTGCGGCCCGTTCCACCAGTTCAGTCCCACCATCCTTCCATCCAACGGCCCTGCGTCGTGTCCCCCACCACCCACCCTCTCACGCTCCACAGCATCCACCGCCTCGTAATCGCCACATGCACCATCCCTCCATCTCATCATCACCGAGCTTGATATCATGCCCGCTGTCCCGCTTTCCCGCTGCCTGCTGTCCCGCTTCCACCCCGCCCCGCTGTCATCTTGATCCCGCACTCGCAGCTCATCTGACCCCCTATCGCGGCCGCCTCGTCAGCGAATCGAGACGTGCAGCTCATCTAACCCCCACACCACGAACGTCCAGTCAAAGCTCGTACCGTTAGTGTTCCACGACGTAGTTGCCACGCCGTTGCGCCTAGGTTGTCGCAGTGGTTCCGAGATCTGAGGCGCAGGGCAGATCAGATCTCGGAATGGGTACCGAGCACCAGGAAAAGGTGGTGTGCTGTGCAGTGCGAAAGCTGTGTAGTGTATTGTGGGCAGTCGTGGTGAGCGCGTACGTAACGTGGGTACATCCCCACACGCTCTCGCTCGTAGGTACTGAAGTGTCGCTTCTCGCTGGCTTTTTTGTGAGTCTATATTCTCAGACTTGACGATAATTATTAGAGCTGCTTTACCTTTGGACTGAGCATTGTTATCGTCGAATACCTCGACGTTGTCACTGGCGAAGTATTAATCACGTGAGAGCAAATTCACCGCACACAAGCGGGCATAACCTTGCATGTGGTCAGAGATAATTGCACTAGAGTTATTTCTAAACACTATAACCTTTTAAGGCTACCATATGAAACACCGAGTACTCCTTGGTGTTTAAAGCTTACTGTTAGGGTGCAGGTACGCTCCCCACGGTTGCTTATCGGTCTACAAGCTACAACTCAGTTGCCAATTTTGGAATCGTCATTCATCTCGCTTCCTAGACACTCACTTCCCAATTCTCACATCATCGTAAGCATCCTAGAGTCGGAAAGAAAAGGTCACGTGAATGGCCATTCACTCACCCGCCATTTTTGGCGAACACGCACTCATGAAAGATCGGTCGTGTTTTCAATATAGTGTATGAGTTCATAATACAACAGCCGACTGTGATTTAGAGCACCGGTCTGTGCGCAACTCAGCTTTGCAGTACTGTGTTTGGTAGCATCAAATGTTTGTTCTGACGCGTGAAATACCCCGTCTGTGTTGGCAAAGCACAACGCCACCCACCGCCCTAGTTTTGCATCCGCAAGCAAGTCGCGAGTTGAACGGCAAGCCTGTGCAATATCGCGCAGCACAGGATGCTTGAAGTAGAGGTCAACGAGAGTGTAGTTTGGTAATGACATCGCAAGGAAAGTAGCCTCTAGTAGATATACATATGTCGGTATAAGCATTCAAGTCCAACATCCCAGCGCACAATCAAGCCTCTTTCACCTCATTAAAATGCAGTTCTCCGCACATTGGTCCGTCTGCCACACTCACATATTCGCAACACTACCACACCTACACACTTCACATTATTTGCTCGTGTATATATTTTAATTATGCTCGAAATCTGCTAAAACATATCAGCCTGGGTTGGCTATAACTATCCGTTAGCCCACGGGGCACTTTGTGGGTTCTGGGGGCATTCAGTGGGGTCCGGGGGATATACGCCAGGTCCCGAGTTCGAACCAGCGAGAAGCCAGCACCATAGTCGGCTTATCAACGGGGAAAACAAAGGACCGAGGCAATTACCATTCGCAGATTTTTTTTTTAGGTTTTGTGTGTGCATTATTCATCTCAAACCCCCTTCTTCTTTGTGCAGCTCGCGGTATCACTATCTATAACGAATGTCCTTTTAGGTAGATAACAGTGCCTTTTGAAGCGCAGTGCTAATTCATAGACAACATTTTTGCGCAGTTGTAATGCGAATGTGTCCTTGCGTTAAAGCGGATAATTGCATGCTAAAGACAATGACAATTTTACTATAAATCAAAGGTGTGTCATTCCAGCTCATCCCCTCCAGATCCATCCCTCGTAAAGCTCGTCCTGACTCCCCTTACCCCCTGATGCATCAACATTCCCCGCTTCACCCACTCATTCCCGACGCCTACAAAGTCCTTAACACTACTCAATGGCCACCTGTCCCATCAACCTAGCCAGGGTAGTCATACCAACGCTATCATGCTGGCCATCCACATTGAGCTTTTGCATGCTACCCATAACATCTACCATGTCGACCTTCACTTCCTTCTTCTTGAAGATTTCATTGAAGATGACACGGGGTTCCATCCAGAACCGCTGCTTGTCCTCCTCTGTGGCGCGGAAGCGGAGACTCGTGGGATCTGGAAGGCCGGGCTGGATCGGCTCCATCAGATAAGCGAGGGCCTACGCGTATATATTAGCAAGGAATTGACTTGCGAGACCTCAAAGTGTGTTTCAGGTGCATACCTCACAGTTCCAGTCTGCAGTGGAGAAGGGATGGCCCCCCGCAGAGTCGCCGACGATGTGAAAACCGCACTTCTCGTCAGCGATGTCCATCTCATCAATGCCATCGTCGACAACGTCCATCTCCTCCTCAAACATCGCTTGGTCCTCGTTTTGCTCCTGCTCGGCTTCCGCTTCAAAAGTAGCGTCGATATCTGCCTGCATATATTCCGCGTCTTGCTGGTATTCGTGGAGCCAACGAATAGCGAGCATTGGCCCATACTTCTCGAACTGTTCATCGGAAATCCTGCCACTTCGGCAATCCTCGATGAAGGTCTTTGGGCTTTCGGTGAGCGCTTCGTCGATGGGCATTTTGTTGAGTTCCCTTGTGATCTTTTTCATTTTCTCGACATCGGCGCGGCTGAAATTGATCAAATCGAGGCGGCAGACCTGCCAATAATCGAGAAATTCCTCGCGCGCCTGGAAGGCACCTTCGATCCACTCGCGATGATCGACAAGCGATTCAATCCAGGCCTGAATGAACAGCTTGACAAACTTCTCCACACCGGGCTTGGGGAAGTATTCCTCTTTGAAGCCCGAGGCCCAAGCGAATGCCATGAGGATGAGGTTGTAGCGCACCATGCGAAACTGGCGGCTGAAGGAGTGCGTCGGGTCCAAGTTCCAATACCAGATGACCCTGTTCATGATATGATCTCGAAGATTGAAGGAGGGTCGCGCGGTGAAGTTCCTCATCGCGATGCTGTTGTATTGCATAAAGAGAAGCGGAAGTTGGATATCATCCGGTACAAAGGTGACTTCAAAGCTGTCGGGGGTCTGGTAGATGTCGTAGAGGGTAGGCATTATTGCGCGCATCCAGTCATTCATGAGGACGCGCGCCAGCTTGACTGACCAGGCCTGCGTCGCGTCGTGGTGACGACGATCGAGCTCCTCGTTGGACAGGTATGTGATGTTTTCGGCCTGCATTGTGTGATCGGCAGCAAGCGGCGTTGTGCGTGAGGTAATGGAGTCAGTGTTGAGGTCGGTGTTAAGGGTGAGTGTGGGCGAGGGGCGGATGAGAAAGGCGCGGGCTTGATATCTGCGAGTGTGCGACTGTGACGTAGTATAACGCTCTCCGTTTGCCATTCGCAAATTGCGCCGATGCTCGATGGTTGCCTAGGTGAACTAAGACAGTTCGGTGCCAGGAGTGAAAGTCGTTGGATACATATTCAAGCACCATACGTCGCGACCCCCCGACAGCCATGATTCCATACAACACAGCAGGCACTGAAACCCCTCTGGGTGGGCTTTGCAAAGTATGTGGCCTGAGCTTGCATAGCAAGTCCGACCCACGTTGAGTTCTTAGTTGAAATGGCCCTATTGGGCTAATTAAGAGAATATCGTATGTGCAATGCAAAAACCCCCCCTACTCACTCCACGCCTTCCAATGGAGACTCCCGACAAGCATCTCAAACATCCATCTTCTTCTCGTCTATCACCCCCGCTTCCTTCGCCTTGAATCTCTCTTCCCTTTCCGCAGCTTTCCTCTTCCGGCTCTCCAGCTTCTCCTTGTCTTCGCGCATGCTACGAATGAGGGTGGACTTGTTGCGTATCCTGTGGCCATAGCGGTAGAAGACAAGTGGAATAGGTATCATGGCGAATTCAATTAGCGACAGCATTGTTCCGGACCAATGGGGTCCCATGGTCTTGTACATCATGGGGCCTGCGAGCGGTAATGTTCCACCCACAGCGCTTCGAAGGACAGCGTTGCCCGCTAATGCAGACGCAGCATAGATACCGTATGAATGAACAAGGTAATTCGAAGCATAGATGAAGACAGCACAGTTACCCGCGCCGAACGGGATGCCAGCAGCGATAGGCGCAATCCAGTGTACATCCGGCGTGCATGTCCAAGCAAAGATCATCTCCCCTACTGGTACGGAAACGGCGGCGAGACAAACGACGCTGACCATGGCTTCAGGTGGCGGCTTTCCGGTTTCAGGGTCGGGTTTGTGGGCGTTGATTAGGCGGCGGAAGAGGGGCTCGGAACAAATCGTAATAAGGCCTGAGACAAGTTAGGTTAGGGTGGGACGGAAGGGGAGAATTGAAGAGCTTACCACCGATACCGATACCGATGTAGCCTAGGCCGGTGAAACCGGAGGTCCAGCCTCGTAGTTCGCCGAAGACGATGGGGTAAGATACGAAGCAAAGGTAGAGTACACCGTATACGAGGGCGATGTACACATTCCAAAAGATACTAGTGCTGTCAGACCTCGTAATTCTGGATTGGAAGCGCTAATGCACACTAACCAAATCGGCTCTTTCACACTCATTTCGAGAGGTCGAATGAGGTTTTCCTTAAGCATGGGCCAGAAACTCTTCTTGTCATCGTAGCGTGAGTACCAGCGTTCGTCGTCCGTCTCTTTCCGCTTCCTCGCTGATTTGGCACGAAGAATGGATGGTGCGTAGGTCTCTCCGATGACTAAAGCATTGTTAATTTGCGTCTTTTCCAAGGGAAAAGCGATACGTACGCAGAACCATGAACCAAGACACTCCGGATCCAATCATGACAACCCAGTTCGTCCATCTCCATCCCATGTACTGGAAAACGAACCCGCCGATCAATGGGCCCACGACTGGTCCATTCATGGGTCCTATACTCCAGATGGAAAAAGCAAGAGCCCGATAATCATCGCTAACAATGTCCGCGACGGTGCCCGGAGCATTCGAGATCATTGCGGCACCGGCGACAGCTCCGATGAATCGTACGGCGAGAACGGTGGCCAGATTTTGCGCAAGGGCGCAGGGAATGATCAACACCGTGAACATGAATACAGCGATAAGGTAAACCGGTCTGCGGCCGTACATCTCGCTCAGAGGTGCGAGTAGAAGGGATCCGGTAGCTAGGCCAGCTAGGTACGTTGTCACGCCAAGGACGACGACAGTTTTAGACTCTATTCCAAAGGTAGCCATCATGCCAGGAATGCCCGCAGTGTAGGAGGTTGAGTACATGACGACAACGAGCGTCGAAAATGACATAAAGAAGATGATCATGCTTTTCCTCAGCATCGTCCAGTCTTGCGGGTTGTCGCTGCCATCTTCCTCGAAGTCGACTTCGAATCGCGGGTCTGTCGTCATATTTGTTGTCGTCGTCGTAATGTTCGCCATGCCCTTATTGTCTTCATCTAGCCCAGCATTGCGACTCAAGGTTCGCGCTAACGACTCTATCTCCTCCAAAGAACTGAGCGAATTCGTAGATTCGGAAGATGTTGATGAGCGACGATCCTCAATCTCGGTGGCGTCTGCTCTTGATCCTGGGACTGTGCCCACCTCTTTCTCATTGATAGGCATGATGCAACCCCGCAGTCGCTACAACAGCTTTGGAATACGAACAAGCAAACCGAGGACGAACGAACGAACGAACGAGGCGGAAGAAATTTGATTTGTAAACCGAAGGAACGTGAGATGAGCGATCGGATGGCGCAGGGAAAACCTTCATTAGCCTATCTCCGGTTATCGCCAATGGACCTAGGCAGGTAGGGCGGCGCTATTTCCGCGCGCTTTGCCACTTTACTTATGGTGTGCTTCCCATGTCATGGAGGGTTTGCCGAGTTGGGAAATTATCGATGTCCTGCGATGAAGATTGGTTGGCTCTTCAGAAATAGAGATAGATTTTGAGATGAACGCACGAATGAAATGTGAAGAATTTTATGATTGGTGCTATCGTTCAGCCATTTTCGGCAATTGCACCGGCTAGACCTGTCCAATCACGCTTGTCGTGCCTCAACGTCGGATGTCATCTCTCAGAGACATCAACAACGCGCCGATCGCTCGAGACATCGCTATCAACGCTAGCACAGCGCGTTTGGATGTAAGTTCTAATGCCATGCTACAAGACTCCGTACTGATCCCATGCGAACTGATTCTAGTCCTCCCCATGCCGTCCGCCGTTGTCATAGCGTTTGCATCGATGCGTTTTGCTCTTCTTCCCACGCGTCGTGCCGCTCTCAGATGTTCGACGTGAAGAAGCGGGATGCCGCCCTTCGAATCTCCGAGCTGGGCATGTTATAGGGAAATCGAAGCTTCTTAGCACGAGTGCAGTAGTGGCGAGCATTCGGTGTTTGAAGTCGTACCACGAGAAACCGCTGCGGCACTCTCGGCAAACAATAGCAGCGCCGCTCTCGTTATCGACCGTCTGAATGCTCGCGATGCCCATGACTCTGTGAGCTCACTGCTTGTGGTAGTGTAGGTGCGCAGCCGTCCGTTAAGGTCAGGCAGTCTACAGGCCAAGTATACGATGTCGCAATCCCTAGCTTCCTTCTCTTACTGCTTTTCCCCAGTCCAGCCTCTTCCTTTTTCGATCTCTCCTTCCCTGCATATTTTCTCTCGTAAATCCTCCATCCATATGCTTCTCACTCTCACTCTGGACGTTTCCTGGTGATGACGTATCAACGTTGTCGCCGGCCTCAACATCAAGCAAGCACCTTCATGTACTCCCTACCCACTACACAAACTCTGAGTCATTCATTCCCCCGAGCTATCGACATGCGTCCTGCACATTTGCGTCACAATATCACAATCCACATGCAGTGCGACACTTCCACCCAATCCCTCGGATCACTTCCTCGTATTGTCTCGACCCAGCCCGCTGGTATTCGCGCAGCAGACATCCTTCCGCATTATGCAGCACTCTAGCGCTCGCGTCTACACATGCGCTATCATAGTTGTACGGTTCCACGAGGCCGTATGTGCACCCACACCTTACCTTCGTGTTGGTGCCGGCCGAATTGCGTTGAGCGATGCTCTCGTGACTCACCGGATCATGACGTTCAGGTTCAGAGGCCGCTCATCCAGATGGGCCTCAGCATGTGTTGTCCCACATTGGTCTCCCAGCCGCCTCAACATCGTAACGCGTTTGCGCCCTGAGTAGCGTCAAAACTCCAATAGAGACGCGTCAATTCGCAGACGAGCTTTCACTCCAGCACTGGGGCTCGAATTCGCGCTATGGCCACTTCGAACTGCTCCTGTTCTCGCGCCTTCCTCCTGGATCTCGCGATAATTGGCAACGCCGGAACAATTTTCGCCCGGGAGAGCTCTGTTTGTCGGGAGCTTTCTGGAGCACATCTCGCCCGGCCCCGCTTCACCTCACCTTACCGACAGCACTTTCTTCAGTTCGAAATCACGGAACGCTGCTCTGCTGTCTCATCCTCCACTGCGTAAGCCCAGCTGGGCACGATCATCTCGCGTATGCCAGTCATGGCTGATCCACGCAAGCTGTCGCTTCAGCAGTACTATCATGTGGTGCTGCCTCGGGATGTTCCAGAAGGCGAAGAGGCGAACCTTTCCAACATCAACGCTGCACTACTTGAGCGGCTCACTGTCGCCGTCAGATCAGTCGCGCTCAACGCGTCACCGACCCATCGCTCCCGCATAGAGACGGTCCGATCGGCGCTTGAGACGTGTAAGATCGTCAATTTCGATGGTGCACTGGGCAAAAACACTATTACCGAGGAACTGCGCAAGTTAACCGGCGAGCGCCTTCTGATTCTTCATATTGCAGCACAGAATGCCGCGTTTCTGATCTATTTGCAGGATCCGTAAGTAAAGTCCCGGCTGTGTTTGACAGTAGCTCATGTATTTAGTGATTCCAGCACCAGTGACGTTGTGTTCGAAGCGTTCGAAACGTCGGCGACCTGCGAGGCAGTACTTGCTGCGCAAAACGCCTTGAAATGGGATTTTCCTGGCTGCGCTGTTCGTGTTCGACATGAAGACTTCTCGAATCATTCGTTTCAAGAGCAGCTTGCCTCCACTCTTGAAAAGGCCAGCACCGAATACATACAGAAATACGCACCCGTCACATACAAGGCAGGCGCGCCACTGCGAGAGATACGGGACACCAGTGATCCTGCACTTATCACCGGCATGTTAATGGCATTGCTAGAAGGCATTGGATCTGTCAACACGGTCAAGCTTCTGCAAAAACGGGTCCGCGATACCGTTTCATTCCGCGACGCTTACAAGCCGTGGAGGCGATCCGCGTTTTATCTAGTTGTGAGGGTAGCCATACAGCGCCATCTCTATGAACTGCTCGGGCACGATCTCGGTGGTGTCTACTACAAGACTATAATGTGCGTTTTGGTCAGGGATTTGTTGAACGACGCGCACGCTCAACTTTCATACGAAGCTTCGCACAATCTCCGACAGAAACTTGGACAACGCCTAGCAAAGCTCGAGGTGCTCCAATCTCGAGGCTCGAATGCTGTCAAGATTACCCACGAACAGCTCTTCAAAGGTCTTTGGACTACCTTCAACGACACTCTGGGCTATGTTAGTCGGTTTTTGGCAAACCGATGGAAGGCATATAGGATGAGTAGCGAGCGCAAAATACCGGAACTTCCTCAATATGTACCAGTACAACAATTCAGGCTCGTCCTCCCTAATAGCACTCCGTATTTACGAGAGGTCTTCTCTTGGACATCCGTTCACCCTCTAGCCAAAGTTTCGTCCGCGTCCGAGTTACTGGCGCAATACGAGAGGTCTCTCAACGTTGCCAAGCCATATATCAGTACAGCTAGACGTCACATATCGCTGCTTCATTTCGAAGAGGAAAATGGTCTGCTCTTCAAGGAACAATTTGCCATGGGGAGGTCGGACGATTGTTGCAGGGAGCTTGGTATAAAGATTCATGAGTACATTAAGAAAGTCGGCGATACCCTAGACGGCTACCCTGAGTTTAAGAGCCGGATGCTGCTGCATGTACTGGAGCTTTGGGTGGCGTTGGATAGGCATGCTCTCCAACAATATCCACTTCTATGGGATTATCATCCAGGGTTGGATGCTGACATTATGAGTACTCTCGAGCTGCTCAGCTTCGATGAACTTACACGGGCCCATACAGTTCGCTCGTATATTGCGCATCGATGCTGCAGAGCGGGCCACCCTGGAGCACAGACGATCTTTACAAAGCCATCTACGGACAGCTTCGCCGTGCGATACTTCGACCACTCCGAGGCCATGCAGATTCTGCGCCAGCAAATCGAATCTCAGGCTGCAAAGAAACGTTCCGCGAAAGAAGAAGAGTGGGAAGCAAAGAGCGAGAGATACGCTAAACTCAGCGAAGAGCAAGCGGAAGTGTCGTGCATCTTCGATCCAGTCCGGACCTGGGATGACCGGATTGAAGATAAGCACCGATGGCCATGTGAATGGCATAGGCTCATGAACGAGATGGTGGCCATGCGAATCAAGATTCATGAGCATCCTTTGCCGGCTTTCGAGCCATCTGCGAAAGCTACCGTCTTTGAGCTACTCTGTCCAGAAGAATTTTCCGCCTATCGGGACGCAACGTGGGAAATACTTGCCACACTGGTCTACCACAAGAGACCGCCCGAGGGAAAGATCTCACTCCTTCGAGATTATTCGGAGCTTCGCATGTATGCTGAAAATGTCGGAAAACACGTATCGCTGGCTTCTGCGCCGAAGTCTCACCTGCAATGTCACTATGCTACTATAGGCTTCCCGCTGGACTTGAAAGAGGTCTGCCGTAATTGTGGGCTGAAGCCGGACTACTTCGATGGCCGTACTTCTACCTGGGTTCATCGGCAGGAAGAAGGATCCTTTTTGCAACACTTCTCAATGGAATTGCCTTGCCAATCACCTTTTCGCGATCTTCAGCACTCATATGGTAATTGGCCATCTTCCAACGAGATACTTGCTAGTCAAGGGCGTTGTCCTTCGGAGCTCAATGTGCACGAATACATAGCTTGGCAAGATCTTCTAGTTGGCAGTCCAACTCGATGGCCATCGTTACTCCGCGAACTGGCCTCAACGAATATAAACTTCTCGACTGATTCAAGCTGGGCACTCGTTACCCGTTTGGCTTTCGAACTTGGGCCCAATACGAACGATGATCCCTGGGGCGACATCCATGCAGCTTTGCAGGATGAATTCCTCTGTAAAGCTCTTCTGGATCAGATTCGCCACCGATTACAGGGCATCCGTCGGAATTGGCGTGAGTCAGTTCAGTTGGATATTCTCATGACTATATTGCTGAAGCTCAGCTCTTGCGCATCTCACGAAATGCAGCAAGAAGCCATCAAACTTCTGCGCGTTGTTCGAGACCTGACGGCACGGTGGTGCGCCGACCTACAAGAACTCCGAAACGAAGATGCGAACATGGCCACCGAGCCCCTAGTTTGGGCTGCACTGCTGTGTAAACGTACTTTCTACCTCAATGCGAATCGATTTGAGATCGAGCTAGCGGAGGCCTCCAAGTACTTCATGCACGCTTCAGTCACGCTTCAGGATAACCTGCGCAAAGCTTTTGTGCCATTACCCTTCAACTTGAGGGCTGCAATCTTGCGAGATGTCAATTTCGCGTATACACATCGCCACTCGATTCACAACTCGATTTCGAGGGACAAGGAGGCTTTCATGAAGAACCTGAACGAGATCTGGACTCTTCCGGATGATTGCCATGCTTCTACGTTGCAGTCCGTCGCCGGCAACGACCCCTGGTGGATACTTCTAACTCTCAACTCTCTAAACCAAGGCGTAACTCATTATGTCCATTACAACTACGTCTATGGTACCCTTCTTGTTGATGGTCGGGAGTTGCGCACTCTACCTCTCGAGTATCGCACGCATCCTGTTTACCGCGAATTGTTCGGAACGAAGGTGTTCAGGGCATTCCCCTCGTCATTACCCGGAATGTCGTACGCGATTCCCGAACCAATGCCAAATGGACACTTTGTACACATCGGCATGTCGGGAAACCGTCTCCTGGTTAGAGCTATATATCAGGGAACGGTCCTAGAATTCCTACCTCGCGGGATCTTCGAAGGCCAACTTAGATGCGATCTTCCTCGTTGTTTGATAGAAAACTGCTATCATTGGTACAACCATAGCAGTACTATGCATATCGAAGTTCGACAGGATGCGTGGCGATCAAAGCCGTCGAACTGGTACATAATCCGCGAAGCCGCCGGATTTTTCGCACGACGCCATCATGTTTGGCGCAATGCCGTGCTGCTCGAGCCTAAAAGTTACATTGCGCGACAGGTTGCGCAGATCTTCCTCAAATTTGAAGATTCAAGCCACATTATGGTCTATCAAGAAATCGATCATCTCGGGAAGCAGAAGATCTTCGTGGACCTAAAACGCATGGAGCTGAGTTTCTATGTCAACACGAGCGGGTTGTTGCAATCTGATCGTTTGGGAGCAGCAATCCCCACGAAACAGGATGCCGGTACATGGTACGGGCTGAAGAGCAAGATCGTCGTTCGATCCACGTCAAACTATGGTCAATGGAGCGTCTTGGTCCCTCTCGGCACAATTCGGTGTCGAAACGATCGAGTTCACGTTGCGGTGGAGATCGAGACCGGATCAGGTCTGTACCTGAAATTCGACATAAACCAGGCACTTGGGCGCATAGATTGCCCCCCAGACCCGCGGTTGTTGTATACAAAAGTTTTACTGCACGCGATCACATCGCATTTTCTTCCCGATCGACTGACACGGCGTACTGGGCAGGAAGAGGCCCTCTCTCTCCTCAAAGACGGTTCTCATCAACCCTGGAGCCCTCTCCAGCCGGACTATCTTCAAATCCTTTCTAGGATTGCCGATCTTTCCCCGCAACACGAGTACTATCCCAAGGACCTTCGGTCCATGGAGACTGTTACGTGGCGTCCCAATTTCACGACCTACATACAGAACGAACAGTACAGGGCTTGCGTTGAGCAAATCTTTCAAAAGTCAGCCCATCTGGCCCAATTCGCGCTCGATACGGCTAATTACACAACTCCTTCATTACTCCCAGGCAACAGACACCTGGAGTCCCGGGCATTGTCACGTATATATGGAACAAAGCCCAAGGTTGATGACCTCTATGTTTCCAGAGATCGACGTAAAGCGACAACGGAATACGCCAATGTTCTCAACATGACTACCTTGCTCTGTCATTGGGAGAGCTATCTATCAAACGTCCCCAACTTAGTCTCGTTGCTTCAAGACTCCCACATCATTGGTGGTTACAGCCGGGAACTAGATCGGTCCCAGCTCTCCGATCTCCTTGCTATCGACTTGAAAGCGAATTGGGGATCTCTAGCTCAGCACGCCCTAGAATCCGACTCTGCCGACAGATACCGGCTTATGTTCTTGTATGGACCTATGGCATTTAGCAGCGATGTTGACATGGATCTTCTTAAAGTCTTGATGAGTTTATCAAGGACCCCAGAAGCCAAGACCATTCCTCCGCCTGAATGGCCTGCTTATTTCCATTTTCGAGCCGAAAAAGAAGTCCCTCTGTCATACCTTGTCTCACTCATGGAGAATTCGAAGAAGGCTTTCGATGAATCAGCATATCTTGGAGGGCGGCGACATCAACAGCTTGTAGCCGAGAACAAGCACTACATGGCTCAAGAGACTGCTTGTCGAAATCTTGCCAAGTCAATCCAAGCGCAATGGCCCTATCAACATCTGGATCGAAGCCGTTTGATACATATTGACGAGCCGCTTCTAGATCTAGGCCAAGCTTTAGAAGCCATCGACCTGGAATGGACTCGTTTGACTCGGAATTACGAATTGGCCGAGTACTTCGAACAAGTGCAGATAGTTTTGGATAAGCATGCTGCCTCAGACACAGAGCGTTGGATTACTCGGCACACTACCGATTTCGAGACGGTGTTGCACATCACCAAGCGTTACCCCGGAAAATCGAATGTCGCCGATCTCCCAACTCTTCGCGAGCTTCTCGTGAACATCAACTGGAAGTCACCCAACAGGTCAAGCTCTGGGAGCGGTCCAAGTAATCCTTTGCGAGAACGATCAGGTAACGTTGTACATGCGTCAGCGAACCGATCTGATATTCTGCAAAATAACGCACAGCCCCAGAAGCATCCAGCACGAATGGAGATTTCTAGTCACCGCGAAATTTCTTCGCATGATGCAGAGCTTATCACCATCGTGCAGGATCTTCAGCAGGAAGAATCTCCTGTGTTCAAGAAATTTGGTGAAGAGTTGGAAAACAGCATCAAAGCACACATCACGGAGGTTTCGAAGCCTAGAGGAGAGGGGACAGCTTTCCATCGTATTCAGCTACAGAATGATCTTGCATTGTCGAAGCAGGACTTCTTTGACGCTTTTTTACACTTCCGTGGAGCTCTCGCTGCAAACGACAGTCGTAACCACTGGCTTGAACATGCTCAACTATGGCCTCGAATGACTATCGTTGAACTCTTGAAGGAATTGTCAAGTACAAATGAGACTGCCATTGCACCGATTGCAAAGACTTATCTAGTGCAGCTCGGTGTCAAGCTCACGAATTATCAGCGTCTGTTGAGGATCGAAGATGCCCAGAAGAAACATAAATTTCAACAGCGTGAGGACGAGCAGGCGAATGTTGGTCATACCAACTGGAACCCCATCGAACACGTTGATTGGCTTCTTCTAGAGATCGATGGCAACGTTATGCTTCGGGAGGAACAAGTCGTAGTTGCGTTGGCCATTATCGCACCAGATTCCGGCGAAAACACCGTGCTTCAGTTTCTTATGGGGAAAGGCAAAACCTCGTGTATTCTACGTAAGTAATAAAGCGCCACAATCTCATTCCCTGGAAAATGCTAACGTGTTGTAGCGATGGTTGCTTGCGAGCTCGCAAACAAAGAAAACCTGATGAGAATCGTAGTTCCAAGGCCCCTCTTGCTACAGTCAACCCAGGTTATGCAAGCAAAATTGGGCGGTCTCGTTAATCGTGAGATCATGCATATACCCTTTTCTCGTAAAACGCCCACCAATCGTGCATTGATGCAGCTCTACAAGAACCTGCAAGTTGGGGTTCTCGACCGGCGCGGCATCATGATATGCCTTCCGGAACATATCCTCTCCTTCCGATTGAGTGGTATGCAACAGCTCTGCGACAACCGCGTTGAGGAAGCTTCCATCATGATTGATACCCAGGATTGGCTCAACAAAGTTGCTAGAGACGTGCTGGATGAATGCGATATATCCCTTGCCATACGTACACAGTTGATCTATCCATCGGGCTCCCAGATGACCGTCGACGGGCATCCCCTGCGATGGCAAATCGTACAGGGACTGCTTCGCCTTGTGGATTCCCTCATCCCGGCCGTACATCATCGATTCCCTCGAAGCGTAGAGATGATCAAGCGAGCAGTAGGCGGCTACCCCTTGATTTATTTCCTGCGGCAAGACGCCGAGGAGTATCTCATCCATATGCTTGTTGAAGCTATCTGCGAAGGCTCGGAGTCGATTCTGTTTTGCACCGAGCTGTCAAAGACGGATCGAGATCTCATCAAAACCTTCGTGTCCAGTCCGGTGGTCAGTTCCGAATTCGATCTTCGTATCCAGGCAATGTTCGGCGAGAAGTCCCATTCGTTGAAGACAGCTTATCTTCTTCGTGGGCTATTCGTTAATCGTATTTTGCTGTCAGCGCTGAAGAAGCGTTGGAACGTGCAGTATGGACTGCATCCCTTGCGTGATCCTATGGCCGTCCCATATTCGGTAAGCGTGACAGGGTGACATCTGGATGAACAAGGCGGTTACTAATTTTGGATGACCAGGCAAAAGGCGTTCCATCGCCTACTGCGGAATGGGGTCATCCGGATGTTGCGATCACTTTGACATGCTTGTCCATCTACTATGAAGGCCTTAACATTGCTCAGTTTAAGCAAGCCTTTGAGCAGCTTGTGAAGTCGGACGATCCCAGCGTCGAGTACGACCGATGGACGGCCAATGGTGTTCCTCTCGGGTTTTCGGACTACACTGCAATCAACGTAGAGGATAGCTGGCAACTGAATGAGCTTCATGCGCATATTCGGTAAGTGTCTCTCGTTCCGAGAGTATTCCCAGGGTTACTGACCTCTTAAGTTATAACGTCTACCTTCTCGACTTCTATCTCAACAACTATGTGTTTCCTCGCTACGCAAAGCAATTCAAGACAAAGCTCCAAGCGTCCGGTTGGGATCTTGTACTTTACGATCCTAGAGAAAACCCTAGGTGCCGTACAACAGGATTTTCGGGGACCAACGACTCCAGGCATCAGTTGCCGATGACGATCGCGCAGGCAGATCTACCTCAATTGGTCCACGCCAACGGAGAAGTCCTCTCGTATCTAGTCCTGCCTCGCAACCGGGAATATGTCCTTGCAGTTGACGCTTGTGAAAAACGACTAAGCGAAGTTGGCCTTCTGGAAGAGCTCCACAAATCGAGAAAACACCACTTGAAGCGGGAGAACATCAAGATCCTCATCGATGCAGGTGCACAGATCCTAGAGCACGACAATCGAAGTCTTGCTAAGGCATGGTTGGATATTGACACAGATGCTTCCGCATGTGTATTTTTTGCGCAAGATCATCGGGCTTTTGTGCTCTATCGCACCAACCGATGCACCCCACTTCTCGCATCGCCATTCGCAGAAAATATGGAGAAATGCCTCGTGTACATCGATGAGAGCCATTGCCGTGGGACAGACTTGAAGCTTCCTCCTTATGCGCGGGCTGCCTTAACTCTTGGTCAGCATCTTACGAAGGATGCTTTGACGCAAGCTGCCATGCGCCTTCGTCTTCTTGGTCAATCTCAATCGGTCACGTTCTACTCGCCGCCAGAGGTCCATCAGAGCATTCTGGACTTGCGAAATCAGCGGAACAAGACTGGACATAGCCCAGTTGACTCTTCCGATGTCATATTTTGGCTTCTATACCAGACTTGCAGGGCGATTGAACAGTTGGAACCTCTTTACGTTGCTCAAGCATCGAATTACTTGCGGCAAGTTCAGGCCAGGAACGATTATCCGGACTTCCTTGAGAACGAAGCGTCACGTGCGAAATTCCTCTCAATTATCCGCGTGAAGGAACTGCAGGGCCTGAAACAGCTGTATGCACCAAGGCTTTTACGCCGCGCGAATAATGACCAGAAGCTGCCTTCGTTCAAAGGTCCCCTCAAGGCTTTTACATCCGAGATTAACCATCGAAAGGCCACTTTCCAAGATCGTGGCACGGCGGTTCAAGCGTCAGCCTTGGAGGAAGTGGAGATCGAGGTTGAGCGAGAAGTAGAGTATGAGGTCGAGAGTGTTCGCGAGATTCAGCGTCCTGTCGTGCTTCGAGCTTTGAGGTACGCCGGGCTGCATATGGACATTTCACACTTCGCCCTGTATGGTCGACTTCCCCCCGGTAGCGATGCATACCAGCCGATGTTTTCTGTTCTTCAGAAGACCGCGTTGGGAAAGAAGCACGGCGCCTTCGCAGCAGTGAAGTCCAATCTGTTCGTCTCCGCCGAGTTCAGTAGGACAGTCGACGTGGTCGAGCCTCATGATCATTATACTCGGCCCAGCCAGTGGGTTCTGTGGAGTTCGTTGTCAGAGAAGGCTCTGGTCGTTAGCCACGAGGAGGCGAACGATTTGATTCCCCTTCTTCGTGGCTCTTCCCGTTTTGGAGCGCAGCTTGGACATACTCATCTCATTGTCTACTCTGCCCCAGTAACGCGACGGACACTCCACTTCAACAAGCTTGACTTCTACGCCATCCCTCCGCTTCCAAAGGATTTCCAGGCGCCGAATTGGTTGAAGATCGAGATGGGCATCTTTTCAGGGAAGTTGTACTATGACTGGGATGAGTATTACGGACTGCTTGGGTATCTTGGTAGAACCCCGAACTTCTCTTCACGCTGTGAAGCCCCGTCGGTTGCTCGCCAGGCTTTCGTCAAAAAGCCTCTCGTATTCCGTAAGTTTTTCCAGGACCATGTCCACCTTTAAACTATTATGCTAATCGCTTCTAGTCCATGAGTGGCTCGCTCTCCGCCGCAAGGGTCAAGATTTCGAACACACGCCTATGGGTTACATCACCACCGGCAAACGTCTTACTGAAGAACATTCCTTCTTCTCTAAGCGTTCCTCCGATCAAGATAACGATCTACGAACGGGCATTGCGTTTGCGCCGCGTCCAGAACAAAAAGAGGAACACGAGGAGGAAATGTACCTTGACGACGACGAAGAGCATGTTGCTCCTGTGCCGGAGGATGATCACGATGGGAATGGAGATCATTTCTTGGACGCAGAGAGTGAGGATGAGTTTGAGGATGCGCAAGAGTTTGTGAACGCTGAGGATGAAGATGTGTTGTCGGATTGGGAGTAAGCTGAAAAGTGAGAGAGAAATGCAGTGACGCTGCATTGGGTCGATGATCAGAGGTATCTGTACGATGTGGGCTGCTCTCCCTCGTTCATGAACGGCGGATTCGAAAGGCGTAGCTCCTCGTGTACAATTATTTGCTTCCAAACGGCCGCTAGAAGATGAGTAGGATCGGCTCCTAGCGCTCGTTTTTGACGATGTGGTGTTCCGGTATTTCATTACGAATGATCTTAAGAATGAACATGGTTCTCGTCTCATGCCTTGTGCTCGTGTAGGGTATTTTGCACATTAGAGGATAAGAATGTAGGATTGTTGTTGAGAGTTTTCTTCTCACGCGTCCTCTCACGCGGGGCTATCACGAGACAAGGGCTGTGGTATTGGGTTTCAAGGATGCGGGATGTCACCCAACCAAGAACGTCGAGGGCTTCGCTCGAACGTAGCTAGGTAATTGGAGAACATCCATGCAATCTCATGTACATTTGACGTCGTGATGTCGAGACGGCCATATGGGACGCGATGTACAAAACCTCTCTGAATGCGCTTTACCAATTTCATACCGGGACGATTTTATGTTACATGTAATTCGGTTGCTCTATGTGCGGATATGCCCATACATCTGCATGACCATCGTCGTATACAACATTGCTCCCGCCCTACCCAAGCGCCTCCACCATCTTCACTCTCCACTTAGGTCCCCACCTCCCCATCGCCCAGATAACCGCACACCCACTGGCCAAACTCCACAGCCCGAGAATCGTCATAATCCACCCATTGCCAATCGCCCCAATGATAGGCTCCGCGACCACGGCACCCGTAAACGAAAAGATGTTCCGCACGAAGTTGTTGATGGCGATGCCCGCCGATGCGCGCTTAGGCATGAACTCGGTAAGCATGGTGGTCACCAGGGCGAAGATGAGCATGGAGCCGACGCCGAAGAAGAAGTTGGCGATCATGGGGACGGGCCAGACGACGCCTTTTTCTACCGTCCAACCGTAACATATCAGCGCGCCGGGCCAGAGAAAGGCAGCAATCCATGCGTTTTCCTTCATGCGGTCTTCAGGTCTGAGCATGAGTTTGCCATGGTCGTCGTAGCGCCCCTCCTTGCGCGCCTCGCGATGCATAATCTTATCTATCCATCGCCCCCCAAAGACAGAAGCGAGGAGGTAGCCGACGGAGCCTGGGATGTAGAGAAGACCCACGATGAGGGTCGAAAAGTTGTAAGGGTCTTTGGCGAAACTGGCTTGGATGCTTATGTTGAGGGTGTAGAGGGAGCCGAACGTTATGCTAGCGTAGTAGACGGTGAGTGCGACGGGTGGGTAGCGGAGCCAAGTTAGTACGTAAAGGGGTTCGAGGAAAAGGCGGTGGAGGGTGCGGGCTGTGGAGCGGGTCTTTTGGTGGACGGACTGGCGGGTTGAGACCCGGGAGAGGGTAGGCTTCTCGGAGGTCGTTTGGGGTGGTGGTGGTTTGGGGTCAGCCCGTGGGAGGGTTTCTGGCAGCGCGAAGATGATGAGCGTGAGGGTGATGCCGCCATAGATGACGAGAAACCATTGCGTGCTCCGCCAGCCGAGGGATTGTCCGAGGATACCTCCGAAGATGGGGGCGAAGAGCGGACCGCAGAGAGGTCCTAAGTAGAAGAGTCCCATGGCTTTGCCGCGCTCTTTGGGCTCCCACATGTCGGCAACGCTGCCAGCGCCCACGGCCTGCACACTGGCCGCTGCACCACCTGAGAGCGTCCGCATGACGACTAACATGGCGATGTTGGTGGATACAGCGGACAAGATGGCGAAGAGGGCGAACAAGGAAAACGAAATGATGTAGATATCTCTTCTCCCCATCGTCTCCGAGAAGGACGACCACCAGAGTGGGAAGATGGACATGGACAGCATGTACACTGCCACACTCATATTAGCCACCGTCAACGAGGCGTGAAAGTCTATGGCGATGTCTTGCAACACCGGCATAACGATTGCCGAGCCCATGGGCGCTGCCATCGCGCAGAAAGCCACGATGACGGTGATGAACCACTTCGTTCTTCGCGCATAGTGATGTGCATTTTCGACTTCGGGAATAAGCGTGAAGCGTCCGAAAAGGCCTCTTCGACGTTTCCGATCTACGATGACGGCGTCTGGTAACACTGAAGTCGTTCGAGAGAGCGTAGTAGGCGGTGCTGGTTTCGCGCTGGCTTTTTCTTCATCGTGTTCGGATATGGTGTCGGCGTGGGATGATGCTATTGAGATTGCATCGTTGTGGGATGATGCGACGTCCACGTCTTTTGATGTTTTCTTTGACTCTGCGAGATCCACAGACTCCACGGAATGATGTCTGTCAATTGAGGACTCCGGTCGTGACATCTCTGGGTCTGGCATCGCTGCACAGAGCTAAGAGCAAGTTGAATGGCCTCTTGGCTTCTCCGAGTTCGCCATACGCTTTTCCGAGGAAGCTGATTATCCGGCGTCTCGAACCTCGGTCGCTATTCCCGTCCGCAAGATACCAATTCCGCAGAAGATGCCCTCCCAACGTAGGGCAGATGAACACTCAGTATGGAAGAAAGGGAGACGGAGAAGACAAAGAGGATGCAACAACGCAAGTGCCATGATAGCGTCAGTAGTAGGGTATCTGATGCCGGACAGTAGTGGGTCAAACTAATCGCCCATCTTCATGCCGATTTGCCGGGCCTCGTATGGCTCTTGTTCTGCCGGTTCTCACCGCCGCGGAACACAGCGCGCGGTGGGTATGTGGGGTAGATCGAAGCTTATTTCCGGGTCGGCCCATATTCTATTTGCGTGGGTGATTGGAAAGCGTTGTTGGGGTCCGTTTGAGTAGATACTGGACGTGTAAGCACTTGCGGCGATTAATGGGCTGATGTTAAGGTTGCGTTTGGCAAAACATACGCCAATGCGGTGATGTCATTGGAGATTCGAATCAGAAAAGACACGCCTTGCGCGAACGGCATGGACTGGACTTTGGGTCAGACAATTGCAGGATAGGTAATAAATCTCGGAATAGCAGAAATCAATTGTGTTTGTTATTGTTTCGGAACTCATGCGATGCTACGATAGCCGCAACCGGTCTCGGCAGGTCGCACAAGCCTGAAGCT
>Ga0247733_1000030_pt1 | contig 249849 bp, 292 predicted proteins | sample UWRJL043104R2_FD_180932 | JGI IMG/M metagenome (GOLD analysis project Ga0247733, IMG submission 180932) | Plant litter microbial communities from Arlington Agricultural Research Station in Wisconsin, United States - UWRJ-L043-104R-2 | ecosystem: Environmental > Terrestrial > Plant litter >... | reverse complement strand
CACCTCACGTTGGAGTCGTTCGGCAGCGGCAATCTTGAGGTGCTGCAAGCCCTGGCCATCATGAGCGGGTACTACATGCACTATCTGAACCGACCGAATGAGGCGCATTCGCTTATGGGTGGCACGATACGCATGGCGACCGCTTTGGGCTTGCACCGAGAGTACGCAGAGGTAACGAAGAGCAACACGATGAAGCATCTCAACGTCGTAGCACCTGGCGAGGAGGACCCCATATCCCCGGAGATGAGAAGGCGCATATGGTGGAGCTTGTTCTGTCTCGATTCCTGGGCTTCTACAACGACCGGTCGACCTTCGCTGGGCAGGATGGGACCTTCTATCACTGTTCTGCGGCCCGGTTCCCTCCCTCATTTGGTATTTGGCACCTCTCTGCTATGCTAGGATCGAATGCTGGCTTTACTAACACTTCCAGACTAAGATCTACCCCCCGCATGGCGACCCTCAAAGCATTGAGTCGCTCAAGGTTCTTCCGCTGATCCATGCGTCCGAATTTTGCCAGATCGCTACTAAGATTCAAGACCGCCTTGTCGAAGTACCACTCCTATCGCCCTCCGAGATGGCAGGTTACGACGCAGAGCTCATCCAGTGGTACGAAGAGCTTCCGTCCATCCTCTCTGACACCAGCGAACAGTGCCCCGAATTCCTGCGACGTGTCCGCTCCGTAATGAAGTGGCGGTTTCAGAACATACGGATCATCCTCCATCGGCCGGTTCTCTTGAATACTGCATTACGATGCTGCCCATTCAGTGAGCTGAGCGCGGAAGAAAAGGTCGCGGTAGGTAAATGCCGCATCATTGCTGCAAAGACGATCGAGGATATGTCGAACGAGTGTCTGCCGGACCTAATATCTGGATGGAATGCAGTCTGGTTTGCCTTCCAAGCGTGCATGGTCCCACTTGTATCTCTGTTCAGCGACACAAGCATGCCAGAAGAGGCGGGAAAGTGGTGCACTAGCATCGAAACTGCGCTTGCATTCTTCGAGCGGAGCAAGCCGTGGAGCATCGCTGCAAAGCGTAGTATGGATGCCGTCTCGAAGCTGTACGAAGCGTACAAAGTCCAAGTATCAACTCGACAGCCTCCGCCTCTTCCTCCGCCTTTGCTCCCACTTCAACATCAAAACCAGTACACACACCATATGGCAACCATGGGTGGCTATTCGTACAACAACGTTCCTGACGTCAGCCCACACACGATGCATCCCGGTGTGGTGGGCCAGTGGGGTGGAGATCCACATGGCCTGGGCAATCTGAGCGGCTTCTGGGACGACATGATGTGGGATACAAATCTGCCAGATATCTTAGAGACACCTTTTGGACTGGCGACCGACTACGACTTCCAAGGCGCTGCGCAAGACTCGGGAGCGCCGTGCTGGATGCAGGGCAATTGACGATCACTGCAGCTGGTCGCTTCACTCATACAAGGCGATGTGAGCATTTGGCAGTATGCTTTTCAAAGGGACTGTCTAATTGGCATTTTCGGCGGAGCGGATGTGTGCCAAGGAGGTGGTGCAGAAGACGCCTTCCTGATTCGGCGACTCGGGATATGGATGGGTGAAGAGGTGCATTGCATCGGGAGGGTGGTTTGCATTGTTGCTGCATTTGCGTTTTGCTGTCGTTGGCTGGCTCTTGTGTGTGCATTTCCCATGTCGATTGTCAGGTCGCATGCGGTCAGCTTTTTGGATTGCTGGCACTTTGGTTGGTTTAGCGTGAGCATTTTCTTCGCATTGGGTGGGGTCGGTTGTTGTTCGGCTTTTTCTTGCAGCTGGGTTGCATATTGCCTGGGTACGATGGTACGAAGTTGATGTTCAAAACGTTTGGATTGCCATTGTGCTTTCTGCTCTTTCGCTTATACCATAGTTTCTTACCTATATAGACGGGGTTAGATAAAGGCTATGAACAATCAATATTAGATAGGTCCTGGACATGCATGGTTGGGTGAGGATGTGGAGGGTAGGACGAAGCGCTATTACGATATAGACAGGGATGCTTGCGCATCGCATATCTCCCCCGGATACCGAAGAGCGCGTAGACGAGGGTGTGGTGTGTTGGCGTCTATGTACCACAGGAGAGGGGTTGAATTGCATGGACGGTAGATGAAACGGCTATTCGTATCCTTCTCACGAGCAAGTTCTAGCATGTACATGTGACCCCAAGTAGCCAGATCTGCACATGGCCTTCTTCGCTCGTGTTACAACGCGGATGCTGAACGTCATGGGCAATGCGTAATGCGATTGATGCCTTACAAGTCATAGCGTGACTTGGATTGCAGCTCGGAAGAAATAATCCTGTCAATCCCGAACGCAGCGGGCCGAGTCGATGCCTTACTGCGTGGTGGTGTGGTGATGCAGTGTCAACGGCTGACGGGGGCGTGACTCGCGCGGTGTAGGACTGACTCGTTTCTACATGGACATGGACTGTGGACTCAGGCGAAGGTGGAAACAGTGATGCGAACTGGGTGGTGTAGCGAAAGTGGCCTCGAGTTTGACGTTTAAACTTTGGCCATTTATCCGCTTTGCTGTGGGAGCATGTCGGCGGGCGATGAACGTGCGCGAAAAGGTAATGAAGCAAGTACCGCATTAATACTCGTCCGGTAAGCGCGTCTGATGTACAGCTGGTGGCATAGCGACCTTGGAGATGCATGGCTGTCGCGTGTCGACGTGTCTACTTGATGTTGGGTTACGTTGGTGTACCTGGTGGTAAGGTAAAACGGGTAAAACCCGTCCATTCATCGTAGCTGCTTTCCCCGCGATCAACGGTCACCCACCCGATTCACCCGTCGCTTCCCACGTTCCTCGCCATCTTACCATTTCCCCCGGTGCGGTAGCGTAGCGCGAGAAGCTCGCACGTGCCGACTTTCGGTCTATTGCAAGAGAAGATTTCACTTTGGGCTACGCGCCCGCACCCGGGCCCGGGGGGAACGCACCCCTCATTAATTCCTACCCGCCAAAGCGCTTTCCAAGGTCATCGGTCAGAGTTCGCAGCTCGTTTGCGTGAACTCAACTCGCTTGTATGCAACGCACCGAGTTCTCAAAATAGGCCCTTAGACGGCGTGATCGGTGGAAGCGAGGTAGGTTTAATATGTAGGAAACGGGATTGAGTGGACAGCACGGGATTGGCCTAACCGCTGGCCGGGTTGAGGGTCAGTCGGTTAGGTACGGACCTCGTATTGGGCACGTATGTACCTTGTGTTGGGAAGATGCTACTGGACAGTGGATATACTCCACTCGGTTACGCATGGGACACCGTTCTGGGTCTAGGTCGGTAACGCAAATAGTGCTGTCTATATTGTAGTTGGTTCAACGGGAAGTGGACATGAACACGAGCCGTGAATAGAACTTGTATCTTGACGAAGGGGCGTCTAGACGCGGTCAGTGTGTCCGATTGATTGGTCGAGGCTTGCGGGTTGGTACTGGGAGGTATATTTGGAAAGTTTTCTGTTGGCAAGCTCTATCAGAATCTCTTTTTGTAGTACCTCGTGCAGCTCGAAGCTCACGGCAACAACCCAATTATCAAACCCAATGGGTCCTCAGTTCAAGGCCTTCAACGTATGGTGCTGCACCGAAGCCCAGTGTGGCGGCTGGCTGAACAAGATTGGTACCAACTCTCAGTTGACAAGCTCTATATCTCGGGAGGTAATTAGTTTGGACATTGGATCGGCGGTGGTGTGGGAGAAGTGAGTTTGTCAGTCACTTCTCTGCGGTTGTTTTTGTAGTATGTTCAAGGCTGCGCTCTCATTTGGATGGTATGCCTTACATATAGACTATGCATCAAAGTCTCGCAGAGTAAAGAATGAATATCCATCGAAATCAACGCTCTTGGGTATCTCGGCTACAAACCAACAAACAATAACCACACTGCCCTGCCAAATCAGCGCAAATACACTCTGCCTTCCTTCTGCACCACTGCGCTCAAAAAAATACAGCACTAACTACAACCATCACAAAACCCACCGCCAGCATGGTATTGTTCATCCGGATGCTCCGACTCACACCGCTCTTGCGGACCAAATGACTCTCTCCTCGTTTCATCATTGTAGACTGGTCCTTTGAAACGCGTCCGTTCTGGGCCAGTTGGAGCATGCTATCTCGCTCAGTGGTAAGGATGGTAGTGGAGCGGGCGCCCGGGCAGAAGACGACCTCAAAGCCCGCGCCCGAGGGGATGATGAAGGTGGAGGACTGGTCGTCAAAAGCTACGTCTTTATTAGCAAGTATGCAATGATTGTATCTTCAACCGAGACCCACCAAAGCTGTAGGCATCTGGGCAAACGGCCTTGACCGCTTTAGAGTAGTCGCTCGGGGAGCAAGCAGTCGCGGAATTATATTCCCCCGTGCAGCAATCCTCTGGCTTATTGTTCTTCGCACATGCAGAATAACAAGGGTTGAAAGCAGGTCTTTCGATATTGTCGTCGGGATAGGGGTACACGCCATCACCAGGTTTTTCCGGAGGCTCCTGCTGCAGATCCCATGGACACCACCTGGAAATCTGCTTATCGTCGACATCGCCATCGAATGGCAGCGGGAACGATGAGTTCGTCTGGAGGAAATCGGGAAAGTCGTTATATGGATTGTAGCCTTTCTCCCGCAAGAGACCGACGGTACCTTGACAAGAAGGGTTGGTTAGATTCGGTGGGATATCGTCGAGGGACATGTTTTGGAGAGGTTGCAGTACGATGGCCATGGGGATATTGTAGCCGTCGACTAACGAGATGTCGTAGTAGGTATGGCCATCCCCCGCATCGAGGGTGAATTCGGCGAGCGACACAGGCACGTCACCCTACATCAAGTCAGTACAGGACGGAGATTCGCGTGTTGTGCTCAACGTAGGGGTGACATACCCCGACCACGCAATTAACGATGCCATTGCAATCGCCGGTACGACATGCCTTGTAGCCACCATCCTTTGGCTTCGTCCCATCCGCGTTGAACGAGCAGTTCGTCCGCCCCCATACACGGCCTTGCCAATCTTCCGAAACCGTCTGATTGCTGGACTCCCCGGGATCGAGCTTAAACCCATTTTTGCTCGGGCCGTCACCCGATTGCGTTGATATGGCGGGGTATATGGTTTCAGGACAGTTGTTGGTAACTAACAAGGGTGTGAAGGGTTCCTTGCGACGCTCTAGTCTGCGTGGTGCTCTTTTGGCCATGTGATGCAGGCCGTCGGCGATGGGTAAGCTCGAAAGTACGAGAAGGGCGGTGCATGTTTGCATGATGAAAGAGATAGTGGTAGGACGATTGCGCCCCCTAGGTCTGGAGTCGTGCATGGTACTGGCTGCTGGACAGGTCGTACAATCGGTGGAAGAATCGACCCAAGAAGAGCAATGATAGAAGCAGCCAATACCGGATGTTTGTAGGTTATAAGAGGAGAGTTATGAGGTGGGAAGTGAAAGACCCAGGGCTCGCAGGGTGTCGTGGTGGTGAGGTGAGTGGTACGATTCGGCGGATGCCAGCGCCAGCGCCGGCGTCAAATCAAGGCACAACATGGCAGCAACGATCCTGGTAGAATGAGGAAGTCGCGAAGCTTGCAATCTGGTTGTTGGGAGTGACGCAATCAGTCCCTGCCAAGAGGGTCCGAATCAGGGTCCAGCGACAAGCCTCGACCAATCATCTCTTTCTTACCGCCCAGGATGAAACGGGCTGGTCACCATCAACATCGGCAGCTCAAACTGTAGAAGCGCGCAATGGCATTCAAATGCTTCAGCGACATTGGTCTCGAACATGTATTTGTAATTAGGCCTACTTCTATGAGTGTATGATAATCCACATCACTGCTAGACACTTCTTTGGGAGAACAGAAACAGAACGCCCCAAGCCACAATAATTCCCTAGATCAACTGGGCTTCTCCGGACAGCAGAAAGGTATCACAAATAAATATCGCGCCAGCCATGGCTCCCTCGCACGCTTGTTCTTCCACCAGAATGTACAACGATTTCCTACAACATGAAGAAAGCAGCGAACACACCAACGGTGAGACCGAACAGCGATTGCGAGGATGCGTCGTAGAGACCAGGTGCGGCGTTCGTGGTTTGCTGGGCGGGGGCGCCTGCAGCCGCGGTCGATGTAGCAGCACCGCCAGCACCTCCGGCAGCCTCAGTGCTTGTTGCAGCGCCACCGGCACCTCCGACACCTGTACCACTGGGAGCAGGAGCCGAGGAGCCCTCGCCGCCGGGAGCTTGTCCGGGGCTGATGTTGGCCGGGGCCTGGGCAGCGAGCGCCTTGAAGGCAGCCATCGTCTTGTTACCGGATGCGGCACTATACGACGTTAGCATGAGCGTGATAAACGGGCAGAACAGTACTTACGCGTTGATGGCACCGACCATACCACCTTGGCAGTGCTTTGCCTGGGAGCAGTAGAACCAGACGGGCTTAGCGTCCATGACACGGATCGTGTAGGTAAGGAGGTTTTTGGCGGCCACGGCGGAAGCGTTCGTGGGCATGAAGCCGGAGAAGAAGGCGGTCGTGATGTTGGGCATCACGTTCTGGATGGGCACGCAGGGCTGGTCGAAGGTAGACTGTACAACCGAGTGGTTCTAAGAGCTTGTTAGATGGTGGCGGGAAGACATCGATGAGCGTAGACCTACCTTGGGGTAAAACTGGAACTGAACAAGGTCTCCGACGTTCGCCACGACGTTCTCCGGCGAGAATATGATGGAGCCGTTGGCTCCTCCAACTTGGACGACGTGGGTGGCGACCATTCCTTCGGCAGCCGCCAATCCTCCAGCAGCCGCTGATCCTGTTGCTGAAGCCACCCCGGCATGTGTCTCTGAAGCAGCCAGTCCAGCAGCTCCGGTTGCGTTCATGCCTGACACCTCGCCGGCATGCGTAGTCGCAGCCCCGAGCCCGACGAGGGCGGACACGATAACTGATCTCGAGAAGTACATTTTTGCTGTAGTGGGTGATGGGATTGTCAAAGAGTGACTGGGAATTACTAGACTGTAATGGTTTGAGGGAACGATGTGTAGGCGGCTAGCGCTCTAAGCTGGACTTGCCAGGTATTAAGAAGTGAAGAGACCGTAAGTTAGGAAAACTGAAGAAAGAGAGAAGGTGAACAGCGATAGAGTTGAAGCAGATGAGGAGGAAAAGGAAGCCTCAGAACAGGCTATAGAGTCTCTTAAGGCATGAAGCATCGTTCGACTCGGTGGCTATTGCGTTTTGCCCAGACGTGCACGCGGCGGTTATGCTGCTTCCGACACATGGCGCGCGTGTCTGCGACATGTCAGAACCTGTTCGTGCTTCAGCCTCCCGGTCGGTTGTCGCAGATCCGGGACCTGACGCCCGAAGCGAGCAACGTCGAGCTGCGTCTCACCAAGGCTGCGTGCTTTGAACAACAACGACATTGGTACCAAAACGACCGAAATATTCTGCTGAGTGCTGCAGTGAAGAGAAGCAACCTCTCTGATAGAGTTACGGGACAGTTGAGCCGGAAAAAGAAGAAGTTAGACGTTGGCCCAAGGTGAGGTCCGAGTGTTGGAGATGCGAAGCAGTCCCTGTTCGATGTGTGTTTGAGCGTGTGTCAGCCGCGGCCCGCGTCACAACACCTCCGAGAAACCCCAGCCATGTGTGATTGGCGTTCGGAAAGCTCATTCGCGAGATTACATTGCGCGTCTGGACCTAATGCCTTGGGCAGGAGGAAATTTGAGGCTCTCCAAGAAACTCGGAATTGTTTGCAAACGGCTAGCTTCCAGGAACCAAGAAGCCCTGAAAACAGCCACACTGACTCCGGAATCACAAAATCGTTTCAAATGCGTGGCTGTCGTCTCAATGTTGGCCAGTTCCACTAAACTGACAGCTGTGTACAAGTTTCGTCTCCCGTGACCCTACTAAGGATATTTCCATCGATGTTTTGCCCAGCCTCCGCTTCCTGTAACGCGGCCTCGTCACTAAGAGACGGCAGGCACTGCGCATGTCCACCGTCGATCAAGCTGTTGTCGTCCTTTGCGACGGCAACTTTGACGCGTATGAAGTCATAGAGTAACATCTTGCGACGCGGTAATACCTTCGCGGAACACGAAACCGTGCGTGAAAGCCGGCCTAACAGACTTCCAAGAGCGTGATCATTCTCACCGCTCACTTTCCAAGATGCGTCCACCGTAGATATCCAGCCGCTCAGAAATCCAACACCAACTGTGGTGTCAACCTCTCTAAATCTTCAACCTGCAGCAAGCCGTCCGCCCTGCTACCTCCAACTGCGGCTCTACCACGCTCGTCCTTCGCTCGCTGAATCGCTTCCCGCACGAAGATGCTCATGTAGGTGCTGAACAAGTTCAATGCACCCTTCTGTATCTGTGTGTCCTTGTCCTCGAAGTTTTGGTGCAAGAGACGCGCGAGAAGCGGCAAAGGTATAGGTGGTACCTTCTCGTCTAGAGGTTCGGGGACACGTCTGTCTTCATTCTCCGTTACATCCTCCATTACATCCTCCATGAGCTCGTCGAGATCGGATGGCACATCCTCGTTGAAGTTTTCCGATTCTTCGTCGGACGATATGATGGCTGCAGCGGGTAGGAAGTCTGAGCGCGGGGCCGCGGGCTTCTTCGCAATCGTCGGACGCGACGCTGCGGGGCCGGATGCGCGTTTGGTGGTGGTAGAGGTTTGTACCGCTGGCTTGACGGGTCTGGGGGGGTTGAAGGCTGGCCCTTTCCGGCGCGCTGTGTTTGCGGCTTTCGGTGGCATGGTGGGTGGGCGAGGGCAGGGGACTCGATTGTCGATGGTGGTTGTTGATGCTCCACGAGCGGCCGCGCTTCTTTCGCATGGTAAACACGTGATCACCTGACACGTATTACGTCACTTTGATATTCGAACGTCTTTCGACGTCGACGCGCTTGCAATTGGAGATACACATGTACTGGACTGTATGGCTACTTTGCTCGAGTCTCTTTAGCCTGATTTTAAATAGTCACGGGCATAGTCACTCAAAACACCAGCTCCCAACGCGTTTTGTCCACCACATCTTCCGACTGCGTTCGTTCCAAAGAAGGAATTATCAACTTCGTTTTAAAAAGTGAATGTCAACTTTGTTCTAAAAGAAGGGAATGTTAACTTCGTTCTAAAAGAAGACGTCGTCAACTCAACCACAGTACACATGCGGCCCATAATCCAGGCACACTTCCAGATGGACAATATGTGCCAACATGGGACTGATGTCGAGTAAGTGAGTTGGGCCTCAATGCACCACAGATGACTTGTGGCTTTGTTCATCTTCCCCGGGGCGACCCGCATCGATGTTCCAGCAATCATAGCATCGACGTTGGTTGTACCCGGTACACAAACGTCGGTGGCTGCCGCTGTACAACTCGAAGTTACTGGAAAAGTCTTCGGAACAAGCTTTCCTGCACAGACTTGCAGGAGTGAGCGGTCTCGACTATGACAGCGACATGATGACCCGGAAATGGCTGCGGAGATATCCAACCAGATCTTCATTCCATCTCAATGGCGGCAGCGCACCAGTATCGTGTACCGTGACACGGCTTTGGCGAAGATGTCTTCCTCGGAAGAGATTTGACGAGCGTTGTGCGTGGGTCACGGTTGTACAAGTGTAGTCTTTGCCGGACAGTGCAAAAACACAAAGGACTGGCCGGTCGATAGGGCCTTTTCAGTCCATTGCGGCAGTCAAGTCCGGCGCTGGTGGACAACAAGTGCGAGGCCGTAGATCCAAGTGCTAGGGTCGTGACGGCCCGCAAGAACGCTGCCTAGAGTCTCAAGAACGCCGAGCGATCGATCTATACACAGCGGCGGTCCTCAGTACTACCACGGTGTTACTATAAGAGCATCAGAAGGACAAACTAGCAGCAATCAAAGTTGAGGCTTAGTGCGGCGTTAGTTCCTCGCATGTTGTCCCCCGCCGGCTCGTTTCCGAAAGGTTCACGTGCAACGGCCCGGTCTTTGCGCGGGACGCTGCTGCAGATATGTGGTGCCCGTGTGATGGAGGCTGAGGGATGGCACATCGGCAACGACAAGGGCGCATGAAGCAGGTACGTGGACAACGAGGCCAGGCCGCATCGCAGCAACTTTGCTGCTACGCAAGCCCCGCCTTCTGAAATAGCTCACTTACCGTATGCCGGTATCTTTCGCGCACAGTGTTGGTAGGGTGGGTCCTTGGAAGCCGGCTGGGATTCTATAAAGTCCTGCATGTTCCGACAGCCTCGCATCGGCGTGTAATGACCGGTGTGTCGACGTGCGAGGGGCGGCTAGAGACACAGACGGCGCTGGACAGTAGAGCCCTAGTAGGACCGGGGAGGAGGACACGCGACCTGTCGATGATTCAAGTTCCGATCGAATACAAAATGTCTCTCTTGGCGGCCCCCAATGGGGACACTAGAGTATATCGTTTAAGAAAATTGAGGGGAGACGGTGTCGGCCCTTTGATCGTGGCGGGTACTGGTAGACAGGAGCTAACATGAGTTATTCCTGGTGCTCATCTCCCCCTGTTCCTACACTAGTAGATAGTTGTCATGAGCTGTCAGAGCGCCTCTACTCTCATCTGCATTCGCGAGATGCTGGGAGAGTCGGTCAAGTACAAGGGCTTGAAGGCTGTTCCGCAAGACCTCTAGCTTGTTCGCCAGCGACGCCTCTAGAACCCGAAGCGGACAGCCATCGGCAGCCACATCTTGCAAGCAGTCCCAACGCAGGCCAAGTGCGCATGCGCTGACTCTCGTCGCTGCAGTGGTGGAGTGTGGTGGTGGCGGTGCCGTGTGTGCACCCCGGTCGCAACCTCTCAAAACGCCTGGGATGGGGGGTGGTGCAGGGCTGTTTGCACCCTTTCCAACCACGGCCGCTCGATATATAAGGATATGAAAGCCTGCGCGACGCGGCCGTCGGCACTCGCACAGGGCCTGTGTGCAAGTCCCCCCCTCTACGTCCACGGTCTGCTGCAGCGCCTTATTTACACCAGCGCATTCCTGCATCGCCGCTCTGGTTGCCCGCGCCCACGTCCTCGCCCACCCCGCCAGTGCTGATAGCGATCCGTCCGCGTGCCTCCCCGACGCACCCTCTGATACGACGCCTGACAAGCCCGAATCCAGGCTGCCTGACCGAGTGCGCTGGCCTGCGCGTTGCACGACGAACCTTGGCCATCTCCCAAGGACGCTGGTCCAGAGCCTGTCTGCTGCCCGTCTCGAAGAATCCGCGGCTCCCCTCCCACACAACAAACACGCCCGCCGTCCAAATCCTCTGTCCATCCAGGCCCTCGACCATGCCGCACTCGGCCCATGCCTCTACCGACACCATGTCGCGGCCGACTTCCACCTCGACCTACTCCGCCAATGCCGCTGCCAATGCCTTCCCCAGGCCCGCAGGAGCAACGCTACTAGTGCCCGAAACGGTTGGGGAGCACATGTCGCCCTCGCCATCCACATTTTCTTTGGAAACCTCGTCAAAATCTGTCCAAGACGCCGACCACATCGTTCGCCACGACGATATCCGGAGTAATCGTCCTGCAGACCGCGGTGAAGCGAAAAACGGCAGCTCGCGCCGCCGTGCACAGTACTACGAGGAGCAGTTTGCGTACAAGGACGATACGACGTCTTCGGCTCGCGAGCGCGTGATCAAGGATGCACCCATTGTCGCGGACCTGCGGACCAACGTGATCGTATGTTTGGCCCCCGCTTCGGCACATTCCTGAGTTGTCCTGACCGTCCTCTAGATCAAAGATGAGTATACGCTCGTCACAGATCTCTCGCACCACCTATCCTTGCGTTACCAGCGCCCTGAGTCGTCCATCATGATCACGGTCAACCATTCCGCCTGCCTATTACTTGGTGGCTCTTTTGAGCCGACCTACATCCTCACCATCACGGCACTACCTGTTCAGCTCCTGCCTACGACCAACAAGCGCAATGCCGCGCTGATCCAGAACTTCATGTTCGAATCCATTGGTGTGCCTCTCGACCGCGGCATGATCAAGTTCGTGCCCATCCAGGAGGAGTGCTTAGCCACTAACGGCATGACCATTTTGGGCGAAATCGAGCGGCTGGAGCAACAGCAGGCAGAGGCGACTGGAGGACTTGCGCGCGGCCTTGCCAAGGGCTCGCGAAAGTCTACCGTCACCAAAGCCAAAAGTAGCTTCACGCTTTCTCGAAAAAGCTCCAAAGCTAACACGGAGATAAGAGCAGCTCTCACCCCTCCGCTTCCTAGCCCTGGCCCTTTCGACTCCGGAGTTTCGGTCAACAGAGATAACGAATCTGCCACTCTCCAGTCCATCGACGAAAAGCCCAGGGAAACTGCCCACGTGAATCACAGACACTCCAAGTCTCTCGGCGGTGATAAGCCGACTACGAAGATGGCAAACATCCCTCCACCGCCGCCCATTCCGGCCGATAAACCCGCCCCCAAAGTCAGCAAGCGAAAAAGTTTCGCCTCCATCTTTTGGCGGTAGATGTTCTGTGGATTCGACTGCCCCTCTCCCCCATGGTCACCAATATATCTCATTACCCCCAATCCTGGCCCTTATTGGCGATACGATCACTCGTAACGGCAGAGCCACAGCGAAGCCCCCTCGTCGAAGGTCCAAACAAATAACGGATTTACGACACACATTTACACAACCAACGATTATCCTAGCTATCTTTTCTATTACTGGCTTCATTGGGTTTAGGTCTGCACAGAGCGAATAAAAGGGGCATTACATTGCATTTGGACACAGCATTATGGCGTTCTTGCATGGGAAGCGTGTACAGCATGAAAGCATGGCGCCTGGACTGGATGCGGCACGTACATCATTTTTCCGCCCCGTCCTGATATACCCTTAACAGCATTTTTTTGGTAGCTGCGAGAAGGCAACAAGTATCTTCAAAGAGCATGCGTGGAGTACTGCATAGGCAGGCCGCACGTTTGTAAAAAAGAATCAAATCGTATCCATCTCAATTCTCCTCAGCCCTCGCCTCCCCGTGGCGCTGTCATGATCGACCCACGTGGTCCCGGCACTTGGGCACTAACGTGCTCAAATTCGCATGCCTTCCTTGGCTCAGGAAAGAATCCCGAAACTCTATCCCAGCACTGTATTGGCTTTCTATAATTTGCATGAAACTAACGCATGTCGTGCTCGCCTTGTTGTTCTCGGCGCTAGACTAATCTAGCGTAGTGACGGCGCAGGCGCGATGAACTCAAGCGACGTTGTGGAGAGCTGGATGTCAAGGTCGAGATCTCTCGGACTTGGTTTGGCGATAAGAATAAGGATTCGGCTTGTACTTAACCCCTTTTTGGGGCGTCGTTGGACGGGCGTGTGGCTGGCGATGTATGCGGCTTAAGCGGGAACGTTTTCACACTATCTTTGCGTGTTTGGGTAGTGCGGACCAGTGAATGCCGGAACTCAGTATGCGATCTTATTAATAGAAATGAGGTTTGAGTGCCTTACCATGGAGGTGGAGACTGGAGTAACTGATCTTGCGAGATCAGGTGAATGGCCAATTTCTCGGTCATATTCCAGACATTTTACCACCAACAGAGGCTGACTCTATGTTACCCTTGTATAGACCGAAGGTTTGCAGATCTTGATTATTGGACCTCACTACCTATGGGAGGAGACTAGATCTAGGTGATAGATGCTTGCGGAACTAGGCATGCTACTTGAAATTGAAACAGACTATGCACTTTTCCCCCTGTGAGAGCGAGGAAATGTAGATCTAGATAATTGACCTAACTAGCTTGCAGGGGAGTTGGTTGCGAGATTTCGTCAGCACATATGCAGGTGGGAAATGAAGCTTTGTACCTAGATATTGCTCACGGATAGCTGCGTGTTGTAAGCGCGGGAAGTGATGGGTATGTATCGGGGCCTGGCATTAGGTTTGGACGGTGGGCATTAGGGCGTAGATCGTGAGAGAAGAGTAGGTTTGGTTTGTGTGGTGAGGGTAGTGACAACTATCGAGAGAGGATGACAAAAGGGAATTGAGGGGGTAGAGAAGCTGTTGATTTAATTTCAACAGTCACAACGCCTCTTGGCTGAAACAGACTTGCCTTTTGAACGGTCCGATGAGATTGTTAACCTGCCTCATTTCTACTTCTCTCTTACATTCCACGGTCACAGCACCTCCGTTTGGAGCAACCGTGGTAGTCATTTCCAATTCCCATGTACAAACGCTTTTTGATCGAACCGATGCTAAAAGTAGATCGACTACGATAACCTCCCGATGCAAATGCAATGACTGAGATACCGATTCAGAGCGGATGCCAGAAAAATGAGAACGTATAGAAAGGTTGCGCGACCATAGATCGACAAAGTCAACGAAAAAGACATACTTCGGATTGATCCGACATCATATGAATCCCAGCGCAAGCCACCATGGTCCTGATAGCCATATTCTTCCTTTTAACGAGTTCGCCGCGCCCTGAGTCGGCTGCGCCACAGAACCTGCGTTAGAAAATGGCCTCGTAGTCGTCGCCGTCGTGCTAATAGTCGCTGTCGTACTCGCTGTTCCTGCTCCTGAATTCGTCGCTGAACTCTGCCCATCCGACACATAAACCGGCACCCCTTCCGAACTTGTCCCACTCTGGTCGTCATCAACAACACTCCCACTCTCCCCATCCGCGGCAAATGCAAAGTTCTGGCTCCAGCTAACAACCGGCCTCTTATTCCCAATCTCCTCATTCAAGTAATCCTCCACGAAGATCTTGACCCAGAAAACCTGCTCATCTCGCGGGAATCCATGTCCCAGGCTGCCGTTCGCGGGGTTAGGAATGTACCAGTCGAAAGAACCCGTGTTCGGCGTGTGTGTTGCGATGGTGCCGCAGAAAGAGTTGCGGCCCCATGGAATGCAGGGTGAGAGGAGGTCGCGGCTGTAGCCCCACGAGGTATTGTCCCACAGTTGGAGAGTGACGTTTTGAAAGTGAGGGTTCGCGGTCCAGCGGATCGTGGATATTGAGCCGGGAACGAGGATATCTTTGTGCGCGGGATGGTATATGTGTTGGGTAAGGACGGATGGCTTTGGTGCGGAGGATGTTGGGGTAGCAGACTGGGCGTTGCTGGGCTGGATGGCGAGGATGCTGACGATGAGGTATGCGAGGAGAGAGGGTGGGAGAAGACAGGGTGGCACCATAGCTGCCGGCTGCGCTTTCGAGGCAAGGCTATCAAAGCTCTTCAGCCGACGGTGGCTTCGAGTCGCGAGCGCAGATCCTTTTTCACGGACGAGGAATGTCGACAGATTTGCTACCGCATGACGAAGTATGCAACGAACCGACCCTTCACAGGCAGCAATGCAGTTCGTAGCTCAGTGCGAGGCCGACACCGCAAGCACCGAACGAGAAGAAATGAGGTAATGAACAATTAGCCTTCCGACCCCCCCAAAATCCCTGCGTTACATCCCCCATAGTGCCGACCCCTCACGGCAACTATGCCTCATTACCCCAACAGCAAAGCCTGCAAAACCTGCGCTCGAGTATTAGCATGCTGCTATATCCCGGCCCTATGGGCGATGCGGACGCGGCGTGATTGGTTGGAAGGGCATGAGATATTAATTACACCCATGGTGGGTAGATTGCCGAAAGCTTAACCCGTGAGTCTAATCGGCAATCAAGGGTTGGGTCTACTTGTAGATTACCTTTGGCCTGTTCTCGCGGTGGTGTGATTTCGCGCCACTAAATTGTTTTCTTGGTTCATAGATGCAGGTCAATGTTCCAATTGCTTCCTTATGATGCGACTGCCGAAATCAAGCTGTGAGTTCGTGAGTTCACAACCTCTCTTCGATCTCTTTAACGCATCTTTTCGTATCCACAGTTTTAACAAACACGAACCGACTTGGAGATTGAATTTGCTAGCGCATAATTCGTGCCTTCTGAAAGAGCGGAGAACCCCACACCTTTGCTCATGCACCGGAGATCGTTGTAGAGCGCGACCTGCGCCAAATGCAACCGTATATCAATGAGTAAACGCATAGTATGCGTATACGAAGCAGAGAAGAACAGAGTGATATACTCAAAGAGACGACCCATAACAAGCAGTCGGAAAGTCTAGTTCAAGAGCTTCGCAAACGACGTCAATTTCGGAGCTCGTTACTAGACGCTCCGAAAGGTTGAAGTGGTCAGGCGTGCACACGAACGCGTGTCGATATGCCCACATGTCCCGGACACTTCGTTCTTCATGGAATCTGAAGCCGTAGAACATACACTTCAAGCCCGCCGTAAGATATTCTCTAGCGTAACAGCAAGTAGCGGAGCAAATATCAACGCCGCGTTGGGTATCGATGCCGCCATTGCTGAGGAACTGCGGATTTATGTTAGCAAAATTTGTGATGCCATGTCGATCTACCAACGACTTCCGGAGGACCACATACATTTCCACCTTCCCAGCCTTTTCATTGAAGTATCCATTCGATCCTGCAACAGCAATCACAAAAGCCTTGTTCTGATAGCCTTCATTGTTCGTGTTCTTCTTCTCCACCCCGCTTCCCCAAAACGCGCATTTGATCGTGGTAGTCGATGGCGGGTTCGGACAATCGGTGCCAACTTCTAGTGTTGGGTTTCGCTCGAAAAAGATGTTGACGGACTGGCAATCGTCTTGAATTGTACAATTGGATGCGCATGCGTTCGTGTCGTAGGATTCGAGTTCGATGTACCCCAAATAATTGTCAGCCGAGCTGGAAGCGTTGAGGTTTTTGAAGGATTGTGTGTAATTCGCAGGTGTGGGCGCGTCGTTGGCAAGTGCTGCAAGATCTTTGGAGCCGGAGAACGCAGACGCGGTGTCGGGAGATATTGTCGGGCCTTTCCCTAGAGACAGTTTCGTGCAGGTGCCGTTTTGCGCGCGGACGACTGAAAGCGCTCCGAACAGCGTCAGGAGGAGGAAGGAACGCATTGCCGAAAGACCTGGGGCTGAGCTTGCTAGGAATTATGGTATCTGGTGCAGCGACACAGAGAAAGAACGACGCGTGGGAAGCCTTGGATGTATAGCGGCGGTCTGGCTGTTATCAAGCGCGGACAAAAATGGTGGGGATGCAAAGGGTTTGTACCTGCAGGATACAAGCCCACAGCATGATTGTCAATAGCGTGGCAATGAAATGGGGGCTGGTTGAGTATGGCTTCGAACCGTGGCACCGATAAGCTGCTAGTGTCTTCGGAAGGCGTTGAGGGCTGGCGCTCGAAGGCGGCTACGACAGGCCGAGCAGTACAGTCCCCCCTGCTCGGTACAATAGCGCGAAAGACTGGCACATCCCCAGCTTTGGTCTTTTACACGAGGGGATCGGTGGCCCGCTACTACGCCGAGAAAGGGTAGGGACTGTATTTATGGAATACCAATATCAAGGCAGCGCGTCGAGAGCTGAGCCTAGTACAAAGACCGCTCAGCCGCTCATGTTTGGGCAAGTTGTCGTGTCTAATCAAAGGATGGAGCAAAAGAAAATACGTGAGCTCAGGGGAAGCGGGAGAGGCGCACGCTAAAGGCATAGGCAGCCGTTTCAGTGGACCCAGTCTAGAACTAGCCAGATGGGCATCGTGTGAACGCTTGACGGCCTTCCACGCGTAGTTTCCCATGGAACGTATCCGTGATCGGCGGCACGAGAGTACGTCGTATTGAATGTCTGAAAGGCTGAGATGTGATGGACAGAGAACGCGGGGTATCGCAATGTGATAGAACAAGTCGCCCAAGAGGCTTGACGGCGCCTTGCCTGATCTGGTGTCGATGCCATGTCTCGACGCAACTTCCGAAGTCGCCCATCTTCTTTTGCTACAATCTCATTGTCCTTTTCATCACTGCTTGTGAGACCAGATACATGTCTTTCCAACGAAGACCGACAGTTTCAGTCTTTCGGCCGTATTGATGGCAGCTCACCCTTACTACCATCCTCGGCATCGCTGTTTGTTAAACCACCTCCCTCCAACCATAACAACCGTGACAGCCCCCATCCATTCACCCCACAATGACCCTCGCGCAAGTCCCCCGCACCATCCAGCCACTCAACCCGGCCCCAGTTGTCCGATCTCGCTGCTGTAATATGCACCCCACACCTTTTCGCTCCATGTCCGCGTCATAACCGGAAATAGATGAACCAGCACCCACTTCGTGTCCAATCTACACCCACACCAGACGCTCGAAGAACATTCTTCGAAGGTTTTCTCATGCGACGGGAGCTTTTGTTAGTATAAAAGGATATCAAATAGATTGTTATTGCTGGTTTATCCTTGTGCTTAATGGTGGATTTATGAGGAGGTACGCCGGGAGGCTGATGGGAAGTGCGGGTAGGTACATGAGGAGGCGCATGATGCGGGTTGGGGTGACGATCGAAAGACGTCATGGTGTAGCTGCGTCTAGACGATGCTCAGCTCGGTGTGCTCATCAAGATGCTCAGGGCTCTTCTTGTGCGCTCGAGCAATTTGGTGTACTTATTCTAGCGACAAGTGGTACATGCGGGCACAAGTACCGATGCTCCGTCATTGCCTTATGTTCTACTGCAGCCTGCTTCACGCTCTTCGACCACCGCTCTCGTCTAGCTCGGTAACCTCTCTCCCCTCGCTCGCTTTCGCTTCAACACACCGTTCCGACGGTCTCGCTAGCGAAGATAGCTCGATCGAATTATGGCCGCGACTTGAAGGTTAGATGATCAAGGACGGGGGTAGTTATCAAAGAAGGAAAGCAACAAACCCCGGCGTGCGGACGACTAAGCAAGAGATCAACTAGATGAAGAATACCATCATTAAGGACCGAAATGTTAAACACAGACCCAAAATTTTCCTTGGGTATACCGATAACGTTCCTCCATTAGAGCCGTGCTAAGTTATGGGCGTAATCTTACCTGCATCACCCAAGATCCGGGTTCCATACTCGAACGTCATGCGTCCCATCCCCGTCAGCGTTCACACACATACGTAAGCAGCCGTATGTGACATTCAACGGTCGGTGTGCAAAACACATGTTTATTGACCAATCCTACCTGCATAGCCAGAAGGCAGTCAATCTCACTTCAGCTCGCATTCTACAAACAGCGATGCCGGGGTTGAATCAGACACGCGGTAAGTTCTCAAAGTATCGATACGACTTGGCATTAGTGTGAGAAAACTCGTTGAGCGGCGGAGTCCGATGTTGGCCGTACAGTTGCTGTGCCGCAACATCTTCGCATGGTGATACTGGAACAAGGTTGGTAATCATCATCTTGTGCAGAATCTCGCGATGGTGTAATTGATCGAACCTTTAGCTCGGCCGTACAGAACTACAGGCATGTTGCAACCATGCGAGCTTTCCGTTTGTAAAAGAGTATCGCCGAGATGACTTCCATGCCTCGGTGCAGGAGAGCATATCAAGATGTCGGTGAGAGACAACTAAAAGCCACTTCCACGGTGAACTCCGTGCCAGTCTCATCCCTTACAGCATAAACTACCTCACATATAGGCGAACGGATACCCACGACCCGAATCATATCAAAAATAGCCTCTACAACGGCTTGTGATGTGTTCTCCTACCAGCACGGGATGATTTATTCACCGCTATGAGCCGCTGTGGTAGAAACTTGTGGTAAGGTGGTGGCGAAGTCACTGTCATGCTGAAGATGTCTCAGAGACTTTGGTCCAAGGAGAGTTGTGAAAGGTTCTTAACCGGCGGTCGTTAAGTAAGATCAGCTTCGAGATGAAAGACGTTACGTGCACGCGGACTGAAGATTCTGGGGTAGTGTGGGTAGCGAGCGGCGGAGCTCGAAGCGTTGGTGGCCTTGGATACGGATGTTGGTGTCATGCCAGAGATTGATTCGAGCGAGGATGGTGGATAGATGAGTATAAGAAGGTGTACTCGCTGGAGGTGTAACGATCAAACAGCAACACTTACCTCTTCTCCTCTCGCAACATCCAATTCCACGCCAAACCAAACAGCCATGAAGCCCACCACCTACTTCCTCGCCCTTGGCCTCGCCACCACCGGTCTCGCGGCACCAGCCCCAGAGACTCTAGTCGCACGCGAGGACTCCAATGTCCTCATCTGCAAGGAAGTCAACTGCTTGGGCAACGACCAAGTCAACATCGGCGTGACAATCAATCAATGCCGTACACCTCCCTCCCCCCTAAGGGTCCCTCCCCTCCAACTTCATCTCTGACACGACCCACATAGGTAACGTGCCCACCGCACCCACCAACTACACCCGCCAAATCTCTGCCATCGCTCCGAATGGTATTCTCAGATGCTTCCTTTACGAGTATGTGCTACCCATCTTCTATCTAGCATGTCAAGCTGGAGTAGATCAGTGTAGCGGCTAACAAGTCTCGTGTCCAGTGGACCCGACTGCACCGGTGCTCAGGCTCCGGTGGCGGTTGACAGTCGCGTTAATGATTTGTCTCAGGCGCCGTACTTCTTCAATGACCGCACTTGGTCTTTGAATTGCACCAGGAAGTAAATAGTGCACGGCTCCGACCTCTGTCAGGCAGCGATGCTAGAATGTGAGGGGCGACCCGTGGATGGAGTGCGTTAGGACGATCATTTGTAACGTGTGGGCGGTGATGACTGTCATTACTGGATAAGCTGGCCAGCTTTTGTTGTTTGCGCTTTAAAATATCGAGTCTTATCTCGTCGATGGGTCTTTGACTTGTGCATTTTGTGATGGTGACGTTTGAATTTCAATCATGTATCAACCTTTCTATTATGTACGTGAGCGTATCGACGAACGCCTTTCTATTCTGTTCGAAATCAACCCTTTACGGCAGATTCGGGTTCGGCGCACCGCCATACAACTTAAAGTACCCGGGCACCAACGTTTGAAACACAGCAGCAGGATCATACTTCTTCGCCACGCTCCTCAACTTCTGCACATTCTTCGCTCCGTAACTGCCAATCGGATCTTGAAATTGCGACGCGTAATTCATGTAGATATAATCGTTGTCCGCGCCGATTCTCTTCGCTTCCGCCACCGACGCCTTGATCAAATCCGAGCTGAACTTGACCATGCGCGGCTCGTCTTCAAGCTTTGACCACATATTTGCGAGATTGAGGATGAAGTAGGGGCCGCCAGAGGGGTCGAGGCCAAGAGCGTTACCGCCGTACTTTTGCATGCCGTTGAGTTGGCCTTGGGTGATGGGTTGGATGGCGCAGGTGGCGAGGACGCCTTCGATGTCGATGATGGAGGGTAGAAGTTCGTAGTATTTGTCGGTGACGAAGGTAAGGAGCTGCCTGTTGAGCTTGAAGGAGGCGTCCCAGTAGGTTTGGCGGAGGGTGCCTTCTGGAGAGCCTTCGCCGAGGTTCTGGGTTAGCTGCGCGAGGGTGAAGACGCCGGTGGTATCTTGAAGGGCAGGAATTGCGCGCCATTCGTCGAAGATGGAGGCGTTGGCGCCGTCTGCGTTCGCGTATTGCAGCTGGGCTGCCATGATGTTGCCGATAGGGGCGATGTAGCCAAAGGACTGCGAAGTGTTAGCAGCAGTCTCAAGTATAAACCTGTTGACAAAGCGTATGGCTTACCAGAATGTTTGCGGCATCCAAGTCAGACGCAGAGTTTCCGGCAAAGTTGTAGATGGCATCAAGGGCCTCGGAGAAGCTGTCCGGCGAGTACAAGCGAGCACCACCCCACATGTTACCGAGAGGAAAAGCATTGACGTTGAACTTGGTCACGACACCAAAGTTGTTGCCTCCGCCGCGGAGAGCCCAGTACAAGTCGGAGTACTTGGTGGGGCTAGCAGTAACGATGAGGCCCGAGGCAGTAACGACTTCGTAGCTGGCGACATTGTCACATGCCCATCCCAACTTGTTGGCAAAGTAGGAAATACCGCCACCAAGGAGGAGACCAGAGACACCAATGGTAGACATCTACGAAGACGTCAGCTGATGGAAAGGTGGACGTGATATACGCAAGTTGACTTACCCGACCTCCAACAACGGCAAGACCTTGCTGCTCGAGCGTCTGGTACACTCTGAGCCATACGTTGCCGGGCCCTAGGGAAGCGACCTTCTTGTCAGAGGAGACCGTGATCGCGTTCAATTTCTCCATAGACACCGTGATGCCCCCTTCTATACTTGAGCCTCCAGCGAAAGAGGTGTGACCACCAGACTTCACGGCGAAGGGGCATTGGGTGAGACGTGACACCAGCACCAACGCCGAGACGTCCAAAGCCGTTGAGGGCTTAAAGACACAGCGAGGGTTGACTGCTGCTTGTTGTGCCGACCAGTACGCATCGGTGAATGCATTGTAAGATGCCGAATTCTCCGAGAGTACTTTTGTGTTTCCGTAGACGATGTTCAACGAAGTACACTATATGAATAGTTAGGTTTCTGTACTCTTCCAACAACCCTGCACAGGACGCTTGGGAGCAAATCAGACTCACAGCAATCGAGCAAGCCGCAAGTGACGAGCGTTCCACCAGGTCTGCCAGCTCGGGAATAGCGGAAACATTGAAGCCAATGTCAATCAGGGCCTCGGTGACGTTGAAGTCCGGGTCCTCAAAGACGGCATCTCCCGTCTGACCCAGCACACCGGCCGCAAATGCGCCAAGCGAAATGATAGAGGCAGCCTTCATTCTTGCGGGTATCGTGTCTCAAGGCAGAGAGTCAATGGGACCCGACACGCCAGGTAGGATCTCTTTAACAAGACCACGATGCCAGGGTCGAGTTGACGATGATTGGCGGGTATGCTGAAATTGCCACTATTGTACGTTACCTCCTCTTCCAGTACCACGTCGCCGGGATGGGAAGTCGCCATGAGTAGCCGTCAGCCATTTTGAAGCGTATAGACTGTGGCGAGGACGCCGACGACTGCTGTGTTGAGTTTGGCGCGAACGCACTGGGATCCTTTCGTGTCGCTTGCGAGCTCGGTCTCCTCGTCAGGATGCGCCTAGACTGTGGTCCGTAATTTGTTCGGCTCGGGAGAACGTGCAACTGTCAATTGTTTGTGGCCGTATCTGCGCGAACTGCGGTTCACTGCGCTTATAGCGGCAAACGGAACGAGGGACATGCGGCACAGTACAACGTGTGGCTCGTCGCTCACCTCGATCGAACGGGGCTGATATCCCTGCATGATCCTCAGCGTCCAAAGCGCGGAAGCAAGTACACGAGAACCCCAGCGCACTGTACTATCGAAGCCACCAATACCGGCATGCGATTCGTGAGTCGTTGAGAACATCAACCTGCTCCCTGCCGACCTCTAGTCCAGCGTCAGCAAGAGACAACCGCGGCTGCTGCCGAAGCGGGGTCGGTCTCCGCAACCGAGACTGGCGCGATGCAGTATGTGCCGCTCGGGGAGATAGTTGGCGAAAACGAGCCAGAGATTCGATATCACATGCGGGACCGGGTTGTAGGTTGTGGTGGAGGGAACATTTCGTGTTGGGGTCGAGAGTGGCTCGTAGTCCGCACGTGGCTATTTCTGGCAACTCAAGCATTTGACCGCTCTCCATTTCTCTTCGAAACTCGACCCTCTGGGACAGACCGTCCTCCACCTCACGCTTCGCACGGAACGGCCCTGCCGTCCAGCGGGCCCAGCGGCCTCCGGTCACGCGGCCCGCAAATCTACGGTAACCAGAAGTGCTCATACCAAAAACTTTAATTAGCGCCCTCATGCATGCACGCTCTACCATCGTCGTATTTGCTTCTCTCAGCCTATTACACCAGGCGCGAATCATGCCTCCTCCAATCTCTCCCGTCCTTCGCGTCTCCCTGCATAAATGTCATTGTCGGTTGCGACCGCTCCCGCGTGCCGTGGCAATCATCGCTTTGGTGACCTTCGCGCAACGCTTGCTTTGAAGTGACCCACGTTGACGCTGCATGACTTCCCTAGCGAACGGCGGCAGAGGAAAAGAGGGTTTTCCAAGCCATGGACTCGCTATGTGATCTGATACCACGTTCGCAATCCGCTGGCTAGAACGCGAGCGTTGTCAATCTTGCTCCTTCGCGTATCAGCTAGCCCGACCTGTCAGATTGTCATCTCGCCAACCTCAACCGTCTTAGCTGCACCTTTCGCCACCAAGCGTCCCATCCTAACGAACTTTGAGACTGGGTTGCCGCCTGTTGCCACGCCTGCTGCACACCTATCGCGTGATTTTCGGATGTCTCTTCGTGCTGCTGTACCAGAGACATAACAGTTGCAAAGCACAGACACCAATCAGTCGCCGTAATCGAGCCTCAGCGCATTACACGTAGATGGCGCATAGCAGCGCAATGCTCTCTCTCGCATGTTCCGACGCAAGTCACAGCCATAGACTGTCCCAGAATCCCAGCTGAACCGGAAGTTACCGTGCGTCTGCACCTCTCGGATGAGATGTCCCTACGGTCCCACGCAAAGTTCCAAGAAAGACAGCCGCATGTCGAAATCTGACAGGGGCGTCGCCCAGTCACACATCCTTCCATTTCAACTCAAGTTTTTCCGTGGGATGTTGCTGGGGGGGTCCATGGGTCGGTTTGGGCAGTAGATAATGGGCCGCTGTGCCGCACGCCCACACGTCTCGATTGTCTTCTTTCTCGAGTTATCGGCATCCTTTTCGAGAATTTCTACACCTGTACGACGAGTCTAGTGCCTAGTGCGCATCTTACTCGTTCGTCCGCGATTCGGTCATCCGCCGGACCCGCGACCATGTCAACTCCCGCAGCCCCACTGCGGCCGAGCAACGTCTCCGAGGACCAGGCGCTATGGACTTGCTATGCGATGCTCACGCTGGTGACGCTGGTCATCATCGCTCGGGTGGTTGTCCACTTGCTCAAGCGCAAGTCTTTCGAGGCACAGGACTTCTTCATCTACTTTTCCTATGTCGCGTTCGTGGGGTTTTGGTCCCTCTATGTCGCGATGCTGGGGCCGTTGAAGAGGGTGAATGGGTTGACGAAGGGTACTGTGGAGATGTATCCCACGGTAGTGGATGATCTGGGCTACATGGCTAGGAGGATATGGTCGGCGCAGTTGTCGTTTTATCTGTGTGTGTTTTCGGTGAAGTTGTCGTTGTTGTGTTTGTGAGTTGGTACCGTCTACACGATCGTACTTTTTCTAATTCGGGTCCTTAGGTACCGCAAACTCTTGACCGGACTTCCCAGAGTCTACAACTACATCTGGTGGAGCATCTTCATTTTCTGCATAATCGTTAGTACCTCAACACCCGTCCCTAATTCTACTAAGTCGTGCGCAGTGTTACATTGGTACCTCAATAACGAGTATAACGGCCTGCCGCGATCTCGGTGCCTTCTTCGCACGCGCCGAATGCGGTGGCAACCCGGACGAAGACCGCCGATCTGCCATCAGCCTAAACCTGTCATACGGGCTCGACGTGCTCACCGATCTCATGGTGATGGCTCTACCCATTCGCTTGGTGTGGAACCTGCAGATGCCAATCCGCGAAAAGTTGGGCATTGGGATCCTATTTGGGAGTGGCATTGTCTGCATCTTCTTTGCGACGCTGCGCATTGTGCAGATTGGGTTTGAAGATGGGAGGAGTCAGTCGCCGAAGCCCGAGTGGCAGATTATTTGGACTGTGGTGGAAGCTTCGACTGGTACGTACTCAGTTCCACCTCCTGCTTCGCTTCCTCGTCGCTACATTTCACGGATATTCTCCTAACATTCAACACAGCCGTCATAATTGGCTGCGCCCCTGCCTTCGCCGCCATCATCCGTGGCCGCCTACTCACAAGACCCTCCCTCGATTCCAAAGGTTACGTCAAGCACGCCCCCTCCGACGAGGTACAACTCGGAACAATAGGTTCCGCTCGCAGTAAGCCCAAAGTCGCCGTCAATAACGATCTCGAGACGGAAACCTTCCGGGACGGGCGACATAGCAGCCAACAAGAGCTGGCTAAGAGCATGAGTGGCATTGATGCACACGAAGGAGGCATCGTGGTGACGACGAAAGCGACGCAAGAGGATGCGACGCCGAATACCAGAACAAGCTTGGTTCGCAAGGTACCCGAGCGTATCGTTCGTGAGAAATGAATAACTTGGACGCCTCGGCCGCCTTGAGAATAGGAATCTGAGCTCGCAGTCGACAAAGCACTAAAAGGAGTTCCGTACCCTTGGGCCCATACCGTTGACCACGATGTCTTCCAATCCCGACGCACTTTGTTCGTTCGGATTTCGAGCTTGAGAGGCGAGTCCGTTCGCCACGAGGAACAATCGTGCCGAACAGCCCGGTCCGCCACAGTGTGTTTCGGTGCAGCACCCCTTACGTTGAAGGCCTTGGACTGAGGGTTCACTGGTTTGGATTACTGCCGTGACCTCCGAGCTGCACGAGGTACTCTACAGACAGATCCCGACAATCGTGCCGAAAGAGACGTCGAGCGCAACCTGGTATACCTGGACAAATTGGCTCTTCTAGACTATGCTGTACGTGCGGCATGCCATGCGCAAACGTTGCATTGCACCGAGCTTCCAAACCCGGACAGCGCGCAGCTTCGTGCTCGGTCTTTCGTTTTCGCGCGATACGTACCGAGACTTGAAGAGTCGATACGGATGGGAACTACTCCTGGGGCTACATGGTTTGGGCGGACGTGTCTACGCTTCGGAACCACTTGGCCTGTCCCAGGCGTGGTGTACAACTGAGCTTTCTCATGTCCTGGCCTCAAGGGCGTCTATCCCACCATTGGCCGGCCGTTCTAGCGACAAGGAAAACGAGCAAACCCTTAGGGGACGGGACAACCTGAGATGCGTCACAAGAGGACGGTACGTCCAGAGCCCATATGGACACCTGGGGGAGGAATTCAAAAGATGGAGCTGGACGTACAGCGAGCGCTCTACCAGAGAGACGACAGTACCTGTTCTTCTCTGGAGTACGAAGATATGAAACGAAGCAGTCTCCACTTCGGTGACGTTCTGACGATTGTCATGGCTCCGCGGTACACGAATAAGTTCATATGGAACGAGTGTGTGATGGAGCTTTAATCTATGCGGAAATTTTGATCTTCATGACACTAAGAAGAGCCAGATAGCACTCGTGTATGCGCACTACACAAGAAAAATGTCCAATACAAACAACAAAAACAAGAAAGTTGCACCCTGCCAACCTCAACTTTCCAACTCTAAAAAATATCCTCTAGCCCGTGCTCCTCCCACTTCGTCTTCCCCTGCGCGACTTCACTCCGAACCCTCCAATACTCATGATTAAACACCCAGTACTCCTCACCCGTAGTCTCACACCTCCCCTTGGAGAACCACTTCGGCACAAACTCTTCACCTTCAGCTTCCCTCTTCCGCCTCGCAGATCTTTGCTTCTCCTCCACGCGGTTCTTCTCTGTGGCGGCAGCATCGTACGCGCCATCCTCCATAGCGCGCTGATCCGGTCTCAACCTTGTATCTGTAGGCGCAAGAACAGGGCGGAGTTTCTCGTCAACGGCATTGAGGGTAACTACGAACGGCGTGAGATTGAACGGAATACCTGTAGGACGCTCATGCGCTTGCCAGACAAGGAAAGCCTTGTTGTCATCGTGTTTAGCATGTTTGGAGCCGCCCTTATCAATGTCCGTGTCCTCAAAGCCCGGCGTGTACCGCGCATAAATTTTGTCGTTCCAACGGCCGCCGATACTCCAGCGAGTCTTACCGTCCGCGCCGAGGACTTTACCAACGGCCTGGAAAGCCGACGAAGCTTTCCACCCGCGAGGTTTGAAGTCGAGGAAGCAGACTTCGCCAGTGGTGTGATTCTTGATTTCCATCAAGCCGTAGTTGTCGACGGTTGGATTACCCGTAATGATGCCAATGACGGATGAGGTGACCTTTTTCCAGGTGTAGAGTTCTTCCTTGCCCCCGGTCGAGGTGGGACGGAGGCGGAGGAACCATGTGCCTAGAGGGTTGATGTCAAAGGATTTGCCGTAAAATTTGGATTTGACCGCAGATTCTCCCTATTATCGTTAGTGCTGTTCTTCCTTACGACCATTTCAAGCTTACATAGTAATCCCACTTCTTCGACTCGGCATAGGCGGCACCAATCGGAGGGTGATGGCTAACTTGTTCGATAAAGAACCGATAGCCCTTGTCCGGCCTCGCGTATTCATACGTTTCACCAAGAAGCGGATTGAACGGCTTGGCTACACGTCCGATTGTCGAGGCATACTCTGAAGCGGCGAAGGCAGCCACGTAGAGTAAGCGCTCGGTGGAATCGGCGCGTTCAGCAGCAGTATCGAGCAGATCAGTGTACTCCATGTCTTCTGCCACACGCTGAAGTAGGGATGTCGGCTCGTTGAAAGACACAGGTAAAGTCATCTTTGTCATGTCTTTGCCAATCATAGATTTCAGGATAGCCTAGAACGTCATTAGTGGTAGCACTGTGGTGGTCAAAAGCAGCTTACCCAAAGCGAGATCTTCGGCCTGTTGTCCTCGTCCATAGCAAGTTTCTCTCGTGGTCCATTTTCGTAGCCCACAAAGCCAGTTGCAATCTGTTGGTGTTTGCTCTCGAATAAGTCTCCAGTGGCAGCGGATTCTTCCGTCGGCTCAAGACCAGGACTTGTGACAGGCAGCTCAATGATTTCGACCTCCCCAGCACCGACAGCATCAAAGAATTCTTCGTCATCTTCAGAATCCGATTCAGACATGTCAGCAGCGATGTCGGCGAACGTAGCTTTCCTTCGAATTCTCTGATCAGAAGCGCTCGGTTTGGTTGGTAGCGTGGGCCGTTCTTCTTTAGCCTCTTCAAAATCGTCCTCGTCGTCGGATGCCATTTCCTCCTCGTCGATATCATACTCTTCCAATGCCTCGCGAAGAGCGCGCTTCGTTTTCCTTCGCCTTTCCTCCGACTCGCCGATACGGTTCTCGAGTTCTTCCTGCTCCTTGGCAACTTTGGCCATGCTCTCTTCCCACATGCGGCGGACGTTCGCTTCTCGATCAAGACGGTACTGCCAGTAAGCATCGCGGTCGCGTGAGATGCGTAGCAGGTCGCCAATGAGTCCCTTCAAATTTCCGACAGCGGACTCGTACGATGAGAGTGCCTGGACCATGGTGGTGTCCGATATCATCAGCGCCGGGTTTTGGGACACTTCAGATTGCAGCGCGGAAGATACCTGTGCTAGCAAATCAAGCTGGAGTCTCGCGGATTGGGCGGTGATGTTGAAGGCATCCTTGTTCGCCGGTCGTACTTCATGACTGCTGTTATCGTCGCCATAGTCATCGTCGTCATCCAAGTCACCTTCGACCGTAGCAGTCCCGGCGTGGCTTACAAACTTACCAAGCTCACCCCCAGCAACGCTGGCATCGTAGTTGCTGTCACGGTCTTCAGCCACGCTCACGCCGGAGCGCGATGCCGCATCTGGACCGATCGACGGTACGCCGAGTGATGTCCCAGGCACGTTGAGCTTCGAGCTGGCGACCATCGAATTGCTGAGACTTTGCGTGTCGCCTTCTCTAATGGAAGAGTGTTTGTCCATTTGCTCCATCTTGGCCTGTTGCAACATCTCCTGGTCTCGGTTGGCCCGTTTCTCTTCTTCGCGAGCTTCATCCTTGGACCACTGGATGGCATTGTTGAGAGCCCAATACCATCGCTTCGCTTCGACCTGATGGTTCGCCTTGAGGTGGTATTTGACCGACGATTTTCCTTGGATTTCGAAGCGCTGTTTGTCTTGAGGGTCCATGTACAGCTTCGCTATCCGCATGTTGATGGCGCCACGGCATGCAGACCCAGTGTCGTCCTGATGCTTGTAGTAGCTTAGCACACCATCTTCGAGCACAAACCACCGTAGCTTGTAGCCGCTCGTGTAGTTGGTCCACTTCTTGAGATAGCCCTTCATCTCGCGCGACTCCTTTGAGCCCATACCGCTGTCTGGGGCGGCGCCTTGCTGCGGACCTCCGGCAAGGATCGTCTTCTCCTGGATACCCCTCTGCGCTGCCGCTGCTGCGGGCGAGCGCTTCAAGATTGCGCGAGTGCGGTCGTCCTTGGTGTAGTCCTGCGGCAGCTTGCCTTTGCGATCTCTACGAAACGGATCGGCGCCGTTTAGTAGGAGCAATTGCGCAAGCTTCACGTCCTTCTTCTTGGCCGCCTCGTGCAAGAGTGTGCCACCAGCTTCCACGACCGTGTTGTCTGTTGCCAGGTCTCCGCCATTGACATCCAGCGTGCTCTTGATCCGCGGGTCTTGTAGCAGTTTCTCCAAGGTTGCCATGTCCCCCGCTGTCACTAGCTGCTGCACCTTCCTCACGTTGGTGTCGATGAAGAGTGACCGGGCGAGTTGTAGATGCTGGAAGATGTCAGGCGTGCGGGCGAGGTCTAGGGGCGTCTGGCCATTGTAGTTGGTGATGGAGTCGTTAATGCCGGGGCGCTCGAGCAGCATGCGTACTACGGGTGTACGGCCGAGGGTAGCTGCCATATGGAGAGGCGTGTTGCCATCGCGGTCCCGGCCGTTGATGTCAATGACCGAGCCAGGTCCTGATGTCGCGTTGGACAGGACAAACTCAATGACTGGCACTTCGGCGCACTGGATCGCCAGGTGCAGTATTGTCGTACCCTCGGCGCGACTGGGGAGAGTCAACGAGGCGCGGCTGTCTTCGTTCTCCGGCGGGGCGGCCTGTTCTCTGATAGCACGCGAGATGGCGGCCGTGTCCCCATTGCGCAGCGACTCGAACACGCGGAACAACTTCACAGACTGCTCTATCGACGCGCCCTTGGGAGTAGGTGACAAGGGCGCGGTGGCATGACTCGGCGAGGTGGGGGTGGCATTCTCCGGGGCGTTCACATTGGACATGCTGGCGGAGAGGTGGGGACGGTGCTTCGTCGATGCACTTCGGTGATGGCTGGAGAGAGAGTGGTGGTGCGAACTGCCGGGCGGCTGCTGCGAGCTGAGTGACGTCGCGGAGGAGCTCGCGTGGAGCGTGTCGCTGGTATCGGTGACGTCGTTTCGCGAAGAGACGCGGCCCAGGAGATTCTTGACGCTGGTAGACTTGGAACGCTTGTGTCTGTGTAGGCGGTCAGCCGTGGAATGCACTCTTGGGTCTCTGTCTCTGAGACATGTGCATGGTCGTCGCGTCGATGTCGCTGTGGTGGGGTGCTGCCCACTATTGCGCCGTGGTCTTGGTGGGCTTGGAACTCACCCTTCCATGGCGCCGACGGCCTTTTGGCCCGAAGATGTGGAGGCAGATGCCAGGTGCGGGGTCGAAGAACGTGTGCTCGTGTAAAGACCAGCAGACGCGATGAGGATATACCAAAGAACAGAGACGGTGGTGCTGTGCAACTTGGGTCACCGAGCTTTGACGATGTAGTAGCGGGGGCTAGATGAGCGGTGCGAATCACTGGCGTTGGACCTGCTGCCCCTGGTTTGGGAACTTGGCTCGGGGTCTAGAGCACACGTCAAGAGCGGAGGAATGGCGAGTGGATGGGTGACGACTTTCTTGGCCAGTATATTCGCTCTGGTAGGAGTGGGTCGTTCAAGAGTTGGATGCGTGGCTTAGCGACCAAACTCCGATATCTGCGAACTCCGCACGTCCTGCCGCGACTCTTTGCTGACTGCAGATATGCTGCAATATACACGATTACATACAAGGTACTATACACGCCTCCGTCCTATGATACATGCGCGTACGAAGCGCTGCGGGCGGTGGTGACGTTTACGAAGACTCTCCGCTCACGAGGATGATGACGCTCCCGAGCTGTCTCCGCAGGTCCTCCTTCTCGACATCGTGAGTGTCTTCCACCTCGCCCCACTGACGCGTCTGCCACCGCACCTCCAACGTCGACGCCTCTTCCGCTTCCGCGATGCCGAAGCGGGGTGCATCAGCAGCCTCGCGTGATTGCGCAAAGCCTTCTGCCCATTCGTGGACAAGCCGCACGCCCAAGAGTAAGCTCTTGGTCGCAAGCACCGCGCGTTCCAAACCAGCAAGCTCGATCGCTGGCACTCCCGTCAGCCAGCCGCGCACAATGCTCTTCGTCATTTCAGGCTGTTGGACGGGCATGATGCTGTCGGGCTCCAGGATCGGCTTGATCTCAACACCAGGCCAAACTTGGGTCGTCAGGTAGGCGATGATGGGCGTGGCGACTTTCTGCTGGAGCTGGCGTAGTGTGAGGCCTTCTCGAGGCGTCTCGTTCAGAACCTTCTCTTGGGCCCAGCAGAGCAGAGTGTCGGTAGCGAGGTAGCGCATCAGCATGGTAACGATGCCTTCGCGCAGTGCCGCGTCCCCTGCGGCATCGGCCTTTTGGATGTCCAGCGCACGGGCTGCTAGGGAGGTGATGGGTATATAGTGCTCCTTCAACGCTTGCTGTGCGCTCATGAGGAGGTCCCATTCGAGGGCAATGGCTGTGGCGAGCTGGTGCTTGGATGCCGGAAGTGTGAGTACCTCCTTCTCGGGCGTGCGAACCGGTCTGGCGTCGAGGAGTACCTGGTATCCATCTGGACTCAATTAGCAGGGCTCGGAGTAGACATGCGTGTGGAGCAAATCACCTCCTGTCTTCTTGACAGACACATCCTTCCAGAAGCGCTTCTGCAGCAGTGTCTTCTTGGACGACGACGTGGTGCGGACTTCGCGCGCCTGCTTGAGCAGTTCGGCCTGTTTCCTCTTTCTCGCAACCCTGTATAGCGCATCTGAAGGTGCCGGCGTAGGCGTCTCGGGCGGCGGTCCCGGCACAGAGGGATGGGGCAGCGGTGTTGCGCGCAGGGCGACGGACGAGTGCAGACAGCGATACAGCGGGCGGGGTCCCCCTCGGGGCGCCGACAGCCTCAGCGTCGCAAAGGCGGGGCGAAGTGACTCCATCGGATGCTAGAGTGCAGGCTGAAGCAAAGGCTAGGGCGGAGGAGTGGAATCTATGAATCTCTCATGGGCCCTGGCGCAACATTCGATGGCGCTTGGGGCGCAGAGTGGCGTCGTCCCTAGCGAGACCAGACGGCTGCTGGGGTCGCGAGCTCTCCGCCGCTATCGAGCAGCCGGACAAACCCTCTCACGAATCCAATGCCGCTGAGCACTCGACCAGCCCATCCCATCTCACCCCGGCTCCCGTGACCATGTGCATGCTCCCACGTCTCTCCTCCCGCCCGTTTGCAAGACCCCTCGCACAGCCGTCGCTCAATTGACCGTTTCTGCACCCCCGGCTGCCCCGCTCTGAGCTCCAGACCCCCACTCCTGCTCGTGCGCCTGGCCAGATGCGCGATCGTCGTAGGAGCACTTCACCACTGTGCCGTCGTTCATGAATCACAGCGCGCCTTCGACTGCGTCTGCGAATGCTGCTCCTCTCCAGCAGAGGCCCATTCGCTTCGTCACCAACCATGACGGGCCATATGCGAAGAGACGCAGGATCAACTCGGCCTGTCTGACCTGTCGCCGCAAGAAGACGCGCTGCTCAGGCGAACGTCCCATCTGCGGCACCTGTACCCAGAACAAGCACGAGTGCGCTGGCTACGGCGAAGACACCAGCCCGTCCGAAGTGACCAAGGATGGCAGGAAGGCCGGCGCGAGGGGGCGCTTCTCGAGCAGCACGCCTGCAACCAAAGTCAAGCAGGAAGCCGCGCCCAAGGCATCGCGACCACACCTGCCACAAGGAAGATCGGCCACGTCGGCCACATCAGCCACATCGGCTACATCGGCCACATCACGAAAGACGGAGGCGTCTCCCACCCGTCGAGCATCTCAGCACGATGGCGGCAATGGTACGCCCTCGGACATGTCTTTGGATACCATCGGAGAACTGACCTGGACAGGAAACACGACCCTGACGCTCAGCACCCGCAACCGAATGCCCTACTTCCGCTACTTCGGTCCGACCGCCATCATGCCCGGCTTCAAGCAGATGGTGGTGAAAGTGCGGGGGAAGTCGCACGGAACAGGCCACACCACATCTGACCGTATGTCACACTGATCCCGTCCTCTGTCACGGCTCCCATCTGACGACAAGTAGCACTAGAGTCTTCGCCTAGCCAGCAGCCGTCAGTGGGATCCCCTCCCGCTCCCGAAGTTAGGACACCCGTCGACCTTCCCGTATACGATACCTCAACAATGTCCCCTAGCCCCTTGATCACGCATCTCTGCAAGCTATTCTTCATCCACCTTGGCTGCATCTTCCCGTTCCTGCAGCGGGACCGCTTTATGCGTGACCTCGAGGAAAAGCAGGTGGACGCTATCCTAGTCGATGCCGTCTGCGCCCTCTCTGCTAGATTCTCGAACCATGACATGCTGACCGGCGCCTCCGAAGCCTCAAAAGACGCCGCCGGGGAGACGACCAAGCTACAGCCCTCCGAATACGGCCAAGCCTTTGCCCAGAGAGCTAAATCGGCAATACCCGATACCTTTCCGTGTCCCAGTGTCGCCGTGGTGCAGACTGCACTCTTGCTTGCCTACGATGAATTCGGTGCCAATCGTGACAGTGGTCTGTGGATGTACCTGGGAATTGCTATCCGGATGGCGCAGGACCTAGGCATGCAGACACTCGAAGGGATGAAGTATGAAGGTCGCGACGGCCCTACACCAAAGTCTGTAAGGACTGATATACCTGGCACCAGTCCCGAGCCGAGGGTCCCCGAAGCTCTACGCCGAGAAAGCACGGTCCCTGCCGAGGAAGAACAGCGTGCGGTAGAGCGAGAAAGACTGGACACATTCTGGGCCATCTTCTTCCTCGACAGGGTCATCTCGTCAGGTACCGGACGCCCTGTTACCCTCCGTGATCGCGACATTGAGATCTCATTTCCTTCCTTGGACGAGGTGGACCAGTCCTCAGGTTGGCCGTTGCCATTCCCAGCGCTTATTCGGATCGTGCATCTATACGGCCGGGTCACCGACCTGCTCAACAGCATCAAGGAACAGAGTGATATAACGGAAGACCTGCGGAAGCAACTCGATACGCTTGAGCACCATCTGACCGAGATTTATCAGAACCTCTCGCCAAAGCTCCACTTCAACGCCGTCAACTTTCAGCACTACGTGAAGCTGAATCAAGGGCCCAATTTTCTTCTGTTGCATTGTTGGTTTCATACTCTTATTGTCCTTTTGCATCAACCGACGTTACTCAAGACGTTCGAAGGCAGCACACAGCCTCTCTCGAATAATAGCAGAGAGTTGTCCATGTCCTCAGCCAAGACTGTTGCCGACATTCTAGCCTTCGCCGACCTGATTGACGCGAAGACCGGGGTTGGCAATCCGTTTACCAGGTAGGTAGCCCTCCCTCTCTTCTGACCATTGCTGACCACCTAGTCAACCCATATATATCGCAGCGTGTGCATTCCTGCAAGAGACTGCCTTGCACTCGGCATCATCTCAACCACAGTCTCGGCCTTCCAGCCCCGGCCCACCAGGTGATCAGAGTCCAAAACGAAGCGACGGCATCTCCCTGGATCACATGAGCTTTCCGAAATCTTCAGAGCTCAACAACGAAGATCGGTCAATCAGCCTCCACGATCGTGAGCAGAAACAAGTCGCGAAGCACACTCTGCTCGCTTCGGCCGCGAATCAGAACTACCAAAGATGCTACCGAGCACTCAAATCGCTAGAGAAGTACTGGGCTGGTGTCAAGTACATACTCACAGTGTTGGATCAAAAAGCCAAGGGCGTAGGCGACCCTCTGCTGTACACCAGAGAAGAGATGGAGAGCGCGCTAGAGGCCCCCAGGCCAGAGCCTTCGTTTACGAGTCCGGGTTGGCGCCGGAAGCTGTCATGGGGTACATACTTGACAGCCCAAAACATGGACGTCGATGCAGCTAAGGTCTCCGCTGTGATCCGCAAAGGTGCAAAAACTCCGATACCGGGTTCCCCCATGAACCCCAATCAAGGTAAGTTTGATACGACTTATGATGGAGCCATAGCTTACCGCGGAGCAGCTATCGGATGGTCACTTACGGGCACTATGAACTCGCCTTCCACTAACGTAGCCGTCATGTATACCTCCGAAAACAACGCGCGCGACACCAGGTCGTTACAATCGAGACAAGTACCGCCAAGCAAGAGCCAGTCTTCGATACCATCCGCGCTTTCTAATCCAACCATCAAGTTCGAGCCATCTCCGACATTACCCTCCCCAGGATCATTCCAACCCTTTGATTCAGCCACTATGCCACCACCACCCATCAACGCCGTCCCACCAGATCCCGTCCTAGTCTCCGATGCTGACCTTCTTCTCAATCTTCATTCTCCCTTTTCGGCTTCTTCGCCAAGCAATCCTCGCCCACCACTGCAACCGAATTTTTTCTCTCGAAGCTCTGCATCGGCATTAGGCCCGGGCCAGCAACAGCCGGGGCCTCCTCCACAACCCGACTTCTCCTCTTCAGCCTACTCGGCTTACCCTACGCCGTCTGACCATACATTTGGGGACATGGTCATTGATTCACAAGAGGTAGATATGTCGTTGTTGGGAGCCGATATGATGCCTTGGGACTTGGAATATCTGCCGCAGGACATGTTCTATTTTGGGGATGGGGGGTACGGATTGGATGCCAATGGCCCCGGGACTGGAGACTCGGGGGAGTAGGTTCGTGCGGAGAATTGGGATTGTGATGTATATGGATACTTTGGGCGGGGCCGAGGACATTATGTTGTTATATATACCCAGTTAGTACATGGAACATAGGGTGTTCGGCGCGATGCAAGTACTCTTTTTGCACGTCGATAATCACAAGGCAGCCTTTGCATGCGTCTTACCGAAGTCGCAATCGGTATGGCGGAAGTGACAAGATCATTGACCACATCTATGGCTAGGCCACATGAAATCAGCGGCGAAGCCGAGGTTGAGTCTTGGATTATAAAAAGAAAAAGTGCGCGTACCAGCCACTTGTGCTGAAATTTACCGCATGTAGTCTCGTTCACTTCCAATGTGTGCAAAATGAAGTAAATAAGAGTGTGGAGGGATATATGAATTTCGAGGAAAGGTTCGATGTGCTCTCTTGGCGACAAAAAGTCGCAGGGCTATTAAACGAACTCGAGGCTTTGAAGTCGGGGCTGAACCTCGCCTTGTGGGTTGTGCATTCTGCTATTCTAAGACACAGAATTCATGACCGTGCAGAGAAGTAGGTCTAAGCTATATATATTAGCGGTCCCTAGTAACATCGCGCAGACAGTCGGGGTTTTATGGGTTAGTGGCAACGACCAAGCGCGAGAACCGGTCGGACATCATCAGCAGCCAGGATCAACTACAAGCTAGAGGTAACCCACCGGCGATTAATTTTTTTTTTCCGTGGCAGGCCGACTGTAGAAATCTCCACATCCGGAACGCTATAGTTTTTGGAGTCGCTTTCGAAGACCCCCTTCGGATGGTACAAAATACCGAGAGTGAACAGAGACTGGAAACACACCAAAACGTGCGGACACACGAAAGCCATAGGAATGATCTAACGACATGGCTCTACCACCTCAATTTTGTTCCAGACAATGGCCCGGGTGAAGCTCACAGCGTAACTGCAGTCTGTGGGGAGTGACACGATCAACTTGCTGCTTATACCGGAGTCACAAGATGAACCAAACAAACGTGCATGCGGACCTGACTATGCCTCACATGATGGGCTGACTTACTTAGGGGGTCATGTGGATTCCGAGTAGGATGATGATGCTGTTATCAATTAGTCTCAGCTGGTGAAACTCGTCACGTCGGTCTCTTCACGTGAGATCATACCACCCTCTCAACATTGTGGAATCTTCTATATGAATCCTCTTCCCCAACCAATTTCTCTCTCGTCTTTCCAGACACAAATTTATACACTTGTCCATCAACTACACGATATATAGGGTCTCGCTAAATATCCTCTTTAGAGATTTTAGCCCCATTCACACGGAGAGCCTTCTGGATGAGGTTCACTAACTCTGTTCCCAGAATTTCGGGGGTGAGAACGGCGATGATGTATCCTCATCCTTGAATCCGACCGGCCATGCGTGCTATGTGCACTACATTATAGTCTGAAGGCCGAGCAGGACGATGCGTTCAAGAATATTGGTCATGGCACTCAGTCACTCGAGGTATCTAGCAAACGGATTATGGAGGAGTCACGGGAGATTCCGAAAACATGTACGCTTGAATTCTTCGTGTTGGGTAGTCACTACCATACTGAGCTCGCAATAGCCCAGCAGCAGCCCACTCACGGGCAACCACCATACCGCTGGACAAAAATATTCACCATTTACGCTAAGGTTTGATGCTTCACGATTGAGCACTGCGGACTTGCCATCGGCACCCAATTCAACTTTCGTCCGCGCTTGAACAGCTCATATCGTCGCGTATCTCTGCTGATCGCCACGCAACACGTCTTTGGCAATAGCCACGCCTACCATCATGACTCGAAAGAGCGGCAGAAAGCATTATCGAAGGGCTGAGCCGTGGCCGCCGGATGTTCGAGACTTCTATGCAGAATTAGAGCTAGACGATACCGCGAGCGCGGCAGATATCAGGTCGGCCTACCTCAAGCTCTCCAAGCGATACCATCCCGATATGATCGCGCCGGGCCAGAATATCGACGCCGTCGAGTTCCGCACTGTAAGTTCACCCGTATCATAACCTTGTCCATCTCGTCTAATAGTGTTTTGCAGATGAAAGAAGCATACGAAGTACTTGGAGACGGCGAGCGGAAAGAGAAATATGACAAAGGCGACTATCAGGAGTGGATTCGTTACAGGGACGAGGTCGAGAACTACGAAAATCCCATCGACTATCAGCGAGAGCGTGCGTATTGGGTTGAAGAGACTGTCGAACGCCACGAAAGGAAGAAGCAGAAGAAGGACGAGGAGCGAGAGCGACTAGCCCAGCGAGAGGCATCCCACCGCGCGGCAGTGGACCAGTGGAGGAAGGAGCAAAATTGGCAGGAGCGAGTGGATCGCGAGCAAGTCCGGCAGTTTGCGATGGAGCAGGAGGACTTTCTGCACGCTGAAGCTGTGGCACTCAGAACTGCGTAAATGCCTTCTGGGTGAAAAGTGTATTGCGATTGTGCGGCTATGCGACCCTAATCCATGACACTAAATACCGAGACCCCTCTGGATGAGCTTTGCTGAGTATAATTTTAGGAGCTACAGTCTCTTCGGCGGATGCAAATGTGAAGGCTGCGGCGCCCGTCGGGCTAGGGTGATGGAGGAGGAGAGAAATCCGGAAGAGGACCTGGGAGAGGACTACCTGGAATATCTGCATTGGAAGGATGAACAAGTGGCGCTTCGGAGGGTGGAGCAGAACAAGGTGTTGGTTGATGTGGTGGGTGGCAGGGCGGAAGAAATGAGTCTAGATGAGCTTGTGGAAAGGGAGATGGGGCGTGAGAAGAGAGCTTGAGAGGTTCTGTGGTGAACCGAGAAGGATATCTGATAAGCTTGTTGGGAGAGGCCGGGCACAAGTGTGCAAGATCGAAGTTCGCGATGCATAATCCTATGAAGGGCGTCGTGATTGCTGGATAGCAAGACTTTTGTTTATAACAACAGGGGCTGAGACCCCTTTGGATCAGTTATACCATCTCCGTGCTCTGAATGGTGTTATGATGTAACTGCAGAAGAAGTTGGTGAACATATCATAAGCTGGGGGTATGAAATGCAGTGGGGATTCGACAGGAGCCTGTATCGTAACATGAAACTGTGACACCCTTGTGGATAGGATCTGCAGACTTTGTGTCTTGCCGCACCTGAGAACTGTAAGACTCTTCACAACCTAGCATGGCTGGCTTAAGTCTCATAGCGCCCGCCACTGACCCTTCGTACGAGTTTTGCAGATGTTGTACCCCAGCGCGACTTGAGGACATGAAATGCGTCGCAAGCTCACGTTGTTGGCTTGAGTGATTGAACGCTAGGCACTGAAAGCTCTTTGGATAAATGTTTCAGGGTATTGTTCTACATCTTCCCCTCCTGATTTAGAGGCACAAAATGTAGCTAAAAGCTGAGAGAGTAAGTAGTCTAGCATGAGACGTTACGTATTGATACCCCTCTAGATGAGCTCTTAGACTGTGTACCCCAAAAGGTGGCAGTATGTCGACATGTGTCGGGAATTCGAGACATAGAGTGTTCTGGCCAATGTCCTACAGTGGCCTCCATCATCACCGTTCCATCACATCCCATCTCGTCCAACTCACCCCTTCGTCATCCCCACCGCTCCCCAAAGTCCCACACAAAATGAGCTCACAAGCCTAAAAACCGCCTTTCCCGGTACGCCCTCTCTCCAACAAAGGTACGAATCCGCCACCCCTAGATAAAACCCAATGATAGCCAACATCGTATCAACAACCTCATACTGGCCCCTCCACATGAATGTGTAGAGCATAAGCCCCATGCACGAAGTTCGAATGGAAGAAAGCGTGAAGGAAGAATGTGCGATGGGCGCTTGGACGATGCGCTCTGGGAAGCCGAAGGCGCGGATAGCCCAAACTGGGTAGGGGAGCGCGGCTGCGCCCCCGAAGGTTGTTGATGTAGCTACAAGGAGGACAGGGATATGGCGGAGAGTAAAAGAAGACATGGTGGTAGGGTGAAGTTCAGATGATGGCGTGGCGGTGTTTAAGTTGTTTTGGCGGCTGGAGGTTGCTTTTAAAAGGGTTGATGGTATGTATGGTTGCTTACGCTTGGCGGACAAGGTGTTTGAGACTAGCGACAATTAGCTTTATTTACAATCTTCCCCTGAACATAGCATACGTACGAGAAGGAAACCTCCATATGGATGCGTTGAGTAACATTCTCTTATACAATGCGAATCTATCTGATGTCCATCTCCAGGCAACTCTTCAACGGGATGTCAGTCGATCGAATTTTGCAAGAAAACCGACAGCTTGCGCGGCTTGTCATCTGGGGCTCCTAATTCGGGAAATGCTGCAGGCCTTTTGAAAGGTCGCCATTTACCGCGAGTAGTCTCGGCTCTTGCCGCGAGTTCTTGTGGCGTTGAGGGAGGCAGGTTGCCACAAGGTGGCTCGACATAGATTTCAGGTCTTCCTCGAAGAGAGCTAGAAGCACATCTGTCGTCGAAATTGACATGGAGTAATACAGGTTATATCGCGAATGATGGGGACGAGGATACGTAGTTTCGTCATTTCGAAATTACCGCAGATGAAAAAGTAGACATTACCAGCGACCCGGCGTTCAACGGCTTCTGCGGAAGGAGCCAAAGGACATTAGGAGAAGAGGAAGCAGGCTTGAGAATTGCTTCAAAGTGTACGAATCGTGTCGAGGTAAGAAAAAGCCGAGGTGGGGCACGATGATGAAGGAGGCACCAAAGTAGCGCATCCGGAGATGGTTACCCTTGGTCTGAAGCCATCACCGCTTGTCAGGTACAATCTATAAAGAAGGTTTGTGTTTACGCGATGTCATTGTTGACGACAACACATATGCAGATAGACCACCCTTGGATACCCTTCAGCTCTTCTGTATTCTCGAGAACACAGCAAACATGTCGCAAGACCCTGAACAGCACTACTTCAATAACGGTTAGTCTATCCACCCTCCACTGCACTTTCCCAACGACTCTCTCGCTCACACCACATCCTCAGGTGTAAACTTCACACCCACCTCACGCCACGATACGTATCCCGCTATTGATCCCACGAAAGCCGACCTCAGTGGCAAGAATGTCCTCATCACCGGTGCATCGAAAGGCATAGGCCGCGCTGCAGCCATCTCCTTCGCCCAAGCCGGCGCCTCATGCATAGCCCTCTGCGCTCGCTCCTCCATGGAGCTGCACGATGTCGAAGAAGAAGTCCATGCTGCAGCCAAAGCCGCAGGCCGCGCAGAACCTATGGTCATGTCACTCTATCTAGACGTTACGGATAAGAACAGCGTCGGAGATGCCGTGCGCCAGGTTGAACTCGCATTCCTGGGACGGCTTGATATCTTGATTAACAACGCGGGTTTTTTGGCGCCACTTGTGCCGTTGGCTGAAAGTGATCCGGATGAGTGGTGGCGCGATTGGGAAGTCAATGTCCGCGGGACATACCTCGTCACCCGCGGGTTCTGGAAACTCCTACTCGCCTCCCCACACAAATTCCTGGTCAACTTAACAAGCATCGGAGCACACATACTTCTGCCGCACGCCACCGCCTACGGGTCCTCTAAGCTCGCACTTCTCCGGTTCACGGAGAGTCTTGATCACGACTACGGCCCGCACTCCTCCGCGGCAGACGGTGGTGTCGTTGTGCATGCCGTACATCCAGGCGCTATCAAAACGGAATTGAGTCAGAAGCTACCCCAGGCGTTCCATGAGCTGTTTACGGATGAGGTGGCATTGCCGGCGGATACGTTGGTCTGGTTGTGCGCAGAGAGGAGGACGTGGTTGAGTGGACGGTATATGAGCGTTAACTGGGATGTGGGGGAGTTGGAAGAGAGGAGAGAGGAGGTTCTTAAAGGGGATTTGTTGAAAGTTAGGATGGCGGTGAATGCGTCTTCGTATGCGTAATGGTGAGTTGGAAGTTGTTGGATGGGGTTGACAGCGACGTGCTGAAAAACAGTGATGGCCAAATCTGGTTTGAGTGCTCCTGTCTTCTTTGAAAGAGAATGGAAATTGCAGTGATTTGACAGACCATCATAGAGTATAAGACGTTGGTAGTAGGCAGAGAAATGAGAACAACCCCGTCGTGAAGAGAGACTGAAGATGCGTCCAAACTGTTGTCAATGACGTAGACTGGGTTTAAATCCAGAGCGGAAGGGGCAGGCTGGCACACACTGTTGAGTCTGTCTATGCAATCATCACCAAGACTTTGAACTTTACCACTACAATGCGCCGTGACGTCAACCAGAAACAATCAAACCATCAAACCATGTTAGCCCTCCTTTGTATATTCTGTGGAATCTTGTACCACTCGATGCCATGCTGTCTTGTATGACCATCGCATCCACCACATTGTGATGCTCAAGTCTCGATCGGCCACTGAAAAAGGTTGTCACAGCGACGCGATCTAGACCCGTAATTTAACGCTCAATGCAGGGGCTCCAGCCTTGCAAACCGTGGTTCATCTATCGACCGCGAGGTTAGCACGTGGTTGCTGCGACGACGAAGTCTTTTTGATGGCTACGAAGCGTCATATCCGAGATCATGGTTCGTGTTCTCGTCGCATGCGTTTCTCCACATATTTTGAATGTTAGCGGCCGTTGCGGTACACTACGATCGTTGCCACGTCAATCTTAATCTATATCACAGCGCTAAGGTAAAACAACAGTTCGCAACTGTGGGTGAGACTGAATGTACAGACTGGGTTCCCCAGCTGGGAGCTTCAATGCTGTGCAACGCTTATTACACCGCTGTTCAACCTGCTGACCTCAGTTGGAGTTTTCGTCTTGGTGGGTGCAATGCCACGTTCACTCTAAGGCTGAAACAAAGTGACGCTCCAGATATACTTGCCCATCTCACGACCTGACTTCGCTGCTCACCTCCGCGCATGCTTTCTTCCGCTGCGTTTCATCGCCAAAAATACCCAAGAACCTGGCTTGTCGAACGACCAGGTTACGCAAAAGAGCGGGGCTCATTCCTTTCCAACATGCAGCTCGGTAAGCGACGTTAGACGACAGCAGCCACGTATCCGCATGCTACCAATCTCGTGGCGTTGCCCAATTCTAACCCGTGGAAGCTCGGGAGGCTCCGTGCGGGGTCGAGAAAAAGTCATCTGGCCCGCAAAAGTTTCATTTCAGCTCTGGACCAAGACTACCAGCGTTCTAGATAGGTTACATGTCGAAGACGCCAGCATCTTCCCATCTTGACTCGAAATATTGTGTCTACCGAGCGAGACCAGGAGAGGTTTCTCAATCGTTGATGAAAGTCAAGAACAATCCCAGTAACTCTGTAGTGCTCGGTAGAGCAAAAACCAGAAAGTCTTATCTGTGGCACGTTTCGATGCGGCTCGGATTACCTCTTTCGTCCTACATCTTCAAAGGCTGCATGAGCGGCTTCATCAGCTGGAGTACCAAGCTTTAAGGCTGGGAAGGCAGCGTCGACCAGGAGCTGACCGGAATACGAACCGAGTGAAGTGTCGCAGTTAGTGCGTTCCGCTGTCATAACGATGTCTGGCAGGCTTTGTTGCAGTTCGGAATGTGTTGAGTCTCATTGGTGGTGAGTCCCGGCTCTCCATCGGAATCAATTCTCGCTAAATTTATTGCCATGACTGCTCATCACGCGACGCCTCTTCGGGCCTAGCGCTCATCCGGATGGTGCTCCAGCAGCAGTTTTCTCTTGGGGTCTCACTGCAGTACGGTACTGCCTTATGCTTTGCCGCTCAGCAACCGAGTAGGCGCCTCGTATTTTCTTGAATTGGACCAATCATCGCTAGTGCTGGAGGCATAGCCGAGTCTACGCCACTCTACACACGAACTGACACCGACCCTCTACCGTTCCACGCTTCACAACCTCAGACCGCAGCTAATCAAGACTTGGCTGATAACAGCCCGCTTTCAGGAGGTTCGCCGTTACTGTGCCTCTTCTCGGTACTCATCCCCGCCTGTAAACCTGCATTAGCTTCTCGGAAGATGCGACTCGAGCATCCCAAGTCAATTTCAAGTACCGACAGGTCCATCGTCGCTCCAGAGACGCAGTGGCGTCACCTAGTCTCAACCAAGCCTTGGAAGTTCTGACCCAACTTCTCCGAAAGGAGTTGCAACCGTGGTCATCATGGCGGAGCATCTGAACGCTGAATCACATCAGCCCAGCAGTGGTCAAGTGATCCACTACATGCAGCATCCAGAAGTAGGTTGGTGCTCAGTCGGCTCATCCCGCCAGAAAAACAAAACTACTGTCGTGGAAAGTCCATATAGTGGTTGCAATTTCCATCCTCAAATCCTTGGGAACCTCACTCTCTAATCTGTACCAGCCACACCTACTGGACATCACATCTCTCCCGTTCTTACAGTTCTATATACTGCAAGCACTTTTTCTTCTGTTCCGCGTCCATATACGTGATGCTGTTGTCATTCGCGAGGGCAACCGCTCTCGTGACATTATGGCAGAATGTTCACTCCATCAATCCGGAGCCCGCGCTAGAAGTACCTTGGAAGCATAGGACAAGAGGACTATACGACCCGCCAACAGGCGAACCCAACTTCAATGATGGCTGTGAACACGGGCCGAAAAGCAGGGCGTGTTGGGACGGTACGCATAGCATTGCTACGGACATGGATTTACAGTGGCCTAATACTGGGAAGACTGTGAAGGTCGGTCGGCTAGAATGCCGTCATTGGTACATTATTTGACATACTGCAGTACAACCTTGAGATCACGAATACTACTATGGCCCCGGATGGGTTTGCGCGCCCAATGATGGTCGTCAACGGACAATATCCTGGGCCAGTACGTTGATAATCAAGCGATGAAATTAACTAGCATCTTCTAATATGATACAGACAATTGTCGCGGACTGGGGTGACACTCTTGAGATCACAGTTACTAACAGCCTTACACTCAATGGAACCGACATGCACTGGCATGGGCTTCGACAGCTAGGTTCAAATGAGATGGATGGCTCGCCTGGAGTCACTGAGTGCCCGATACCGCCCGGTGGAAAGAAGGTCTACAGATTCAAAGCTACTCAGTATGGAACTTCGTGGTATCACAGCCACTATTCCGTACAGTACGGCGAGGGGATTGTAGGACCGATCATTATCCACGGGCCATCCACGAAAGAGTACGACACAGACCTTGGAGTTTTACCGTTCACTGATTGGTTTCACGGTTCGTCGTAAGTTTCGCAGTGATCCGGCTTTACGAACGCTGTGCTAATGCTTCGGTAGATTCACACTGAACGCCGTTGCGCTCCACGCCACGGGACCACCTATCGCAGATAATCTGCTCGTCAACGGTTCCATGACTTCAACGTATGGAGGAAAGTACGCTGTTACGAATTTGACACCAGGAAAGACGCATCGCCTCAGACTCGCCAACACGGGCATCAACAACTGGGTGCATGTATCGCTAGACAAGCACGAGTTTACTGTCATCGCCGCAGATTTCATTCCAATCGTCCCTTTCAAAACAAGCTCGCTCGCTATGGCTGTTGGTAAGCTTATTTTTCATAGCTTTCATCCCACACCTGATTGACCGAAACTAACGATGAACAGGTCAACGGTACGACGTTCTCATCGAAGCGAACCAAACCATCGGCAATTACTGGCTCCGAGTGGGTACAGGCGGAGGACAGTGCGACGGCCCTAACAATAACGCCGCTAACATTCGGAGCATCTTCCGCTACGAAGGCGCGTATGTTGAGGAGCCGTATTCCTTGGCTGATGCCCCGCTTCCTCAGGGATGCTATGATGAGCCCGGCATCGTTCCTTACGTGCCGACGCAAGTTCCGAACGAAATGCCAGAGCAGATTACTCTAGGGTTCACCAATACTGCTATTCAACCCGGTCTTGTCCAGTGGCTTATCAATGGGAATCCGATGAAAGTCGACCTTAGTAGACCTACTCTCAGCCAGATATATGATGGCAACAGCAGTTTCGGCGCTCAAGAGAACGTATTCCTGGTCGGCGAGACCAATAAGGTATAACCCTTGACTTCCCTATCGATTGTCGAATTCGAAGCTAACCTCACAATAGTTCCAATACTGGGTCATCCAAGAAGGCCCAGGAATACCAATCGCCCTCCCCCATCCAATCCACCTCCACGGCCACGACTTCTTCGTTCTCGATGCCCAAGCAGACGCTACCTGGAGCGGTGATCTTTCCCGACTCAAGTTCGACAACCCACCTCGTCGCGACACCGCAACCCTTCCAGCCCACGGCTATCTCGTGCTGGCATTCGAATCCGACAACCCCGGAGTATGGCTTATGCACTGCCATATCCCATTCCATGTGTCGGCAGGGTTCAGCTTACAGTTCATCGAGCGGAGCGGGGAAATCTTGAGTAGCATTGGGGAGCTGGACACGATGCGCCAAGAGTGTAAGAATTGGAACGCGTTTGAGAGGCAGTTTTATCCGAATGGGTTCGAGAAGGGGGATTCGCTACTGAGAAGGGATTAATTGGCGGCATTGGGGGCTGGAATTGGGACTTCGCATGTGAGGTGTGCATATCGGACTGACGGATACCATGGCGGTGCATATAGGCTGATGATGCACAGCTGGCGTTGCTTCTTCTATGTATACTTTGAAACTAGTGGCATAGCTCCGTAGACTAGCGCGCGACCGAGGACGTGTAGTAGTAAAGAATATATTTAATGTTAATAGAACTATCAGTTATTGAGGTTCAATACCCTATGTTGCGACATATTATGAAAGTTCGTGCAGCAATGCCTTCGTGGCATATTTGCAGCCGGTTTTAAGATTAAAGTAGCAAGTCTTCCTCGGATCATCATGTCCACTCCATGCTTCTCAACTACGACACCTCCTCATCCTTTCAAAGGGTGCTCCCCAAATTGGCTCCTCTGCCCCAACATCACACCATGCCCCTGCATCTCCTTCGCATACCCTACAACAGTCTCCTCCCAGTCTTCCAGCGCCGCCATTCCTCCTCCATCCAGCACTCTCTCAACAGCCTCAGCAACCGTCATAGCATTCATAGCAGCCTGGCTCGTACTCGCCGCTGTATGCGGTCTGAACCCCGCGAGCGCATCCCCAAGGAGTAGTACCTTCCCGTTTTCCAACACGGCCTTCGGCGCAATCACGTCGGTGATGGCTTGTATAAAGGGGACTTCAGTTTTCTGAACTATTTCGGCAAATTGGGGCGGTAGTGTTGAGGCGGCGTGGGATTTTTGCGATGTCCAGACACGATCCTGTATGCCTCCAGGTGGCAGTGTGATGTGGTGTCTCTTCCCGTCCTTATCCGTCATGAGTTCGGTGTGCTCGGTCGAATCGGCGGCGTAGTTGCAATACCAGACCCAATTCACCAGACGCTGGCCTTGTTCTGTCGAGCCGTTCTTGCCCGGGATGAGGTACGCGAGGATTTGCGTGCCTTCTCCGTGAAAGAAGGCGAATTTCTCCGCAAATACAGCTACAGCGGATTCGGACATGAACTGTTCGGGAATAGTTCCGCGCCAGGCGACGTAGCCAACGTATTCGCGCATGACGTTGGGAAAGTAGAGGGAGCGGATTGCTGAGCTGGGACCGTCGGCCGCGATGACGAGATCGGCTGTTGTGGAGGTTGTAGATCCGGATGCGTGTTTTATCTCGAGCTTGATGGACTGCGAGAAATCAAGGGATTGGGATCGAGCGGGTGGCACGACGATGTCTGTCACCGTACACCCATACTCATACGATGTCGTCGTCCCATCATCCTCTTCCACCGGCACCTTCGCGTACTCGCTCTCCACGCCATCGAAGTTCGCCCTCAACAGATGATACAGCAAATCCCAACTCGTCATCTGCTGTACGCTATCTTCCCTATCCATCACGCCCCCTTCTTTATCAAGATAGATGCGCTGCCGACTCGTCACCGCCAACGGTGTCTTCGTCCGATCATTCTTCTGAAAGAATTTCTGTGCTTCTGGGCCGGCGACCACACCTGCGCCTTGGTCTTGTAGAAGTGGAGTGGGATTTCGCTCAAAGATGCGGATGTTGAGGTTGCGACGGAGGCGTTTTAGTGCGGTGCCGACGAGAAGGCCGCCGAGGGAACCGCCGACTATTACTATGTTTTTGGGTGGTGGGGGTGGCATGTTTGGGATCCTGCCTGGAGGAGATTTTAGATCTTAGAAAACGACGGGAGCTTGTAAGATTCCTGAACCCGATGATAGGAAGCGAAAATATAAATTGCAATGCTTCATGTCAATGTCGTCGATAGTCGTGTCGTGGGACAATAATGACGTACTACCCTGCTCAGGGCCCGAACAAGAGTAGCGTGCTGAAATCAGCATTAACAGAGGCTCTTGTAGACCATATCGCGCAACAAATCTTTGTTCAACGTTTAGATGTTCTAAAGTGTGAGGCAGCATGTATCTTGAAAAACGCCAACAATGCTAGACTCCACCTCATATGCTTTCCCTAGAGAGATATGGGTCGGTGAGAACGTACAATTACAGTACCCTGGAACTCCTTCCTTTATCCACATACCATGCCTTCCTTGGGGATTTCCACCTCCTCTACCTGCTCCTCATTCTTCTCCGCAACCACATCCGCTACCGTACTGCCCTCCGCGGCCTTCGCACCTGCATCCAAAGTCTGTTTCTCAACACGTCCTTCAGGCTCCAGACCCACAGCCTTCGTCTCTGCCTCCTCCTTCTCCAACCTCTTCCTCTCCTTCTTACTAAGCGTCATCGAACCCTTTTCAATCGCCTCCTTGGGCAGCGGCCTTACATAAGGCTGACATACCCACCATGGGCGTTTGCACCGGGCGACGGTCGCGAGAGAAGACTCATAAGGATCTAATTCCTCGCTAGTTTCGGCTTCTGCAGCTGTTGGAGGTAGCTCGGTAGGGTTGGTGGGGGCGGCAGTGGGGTGCTCCGCTTCATATGCTAAGAGACCTGCTTTGACGGCTTTCTCGACGAGCGTGAGCACGTTCTCGAAAGCCGCGATATCACCTGTTCGGGACTTGGCTAGCGCGTCACGCACCTCGTGGTGTTGCGACACTAGCGGTCGGAGCATGTGGAAGAGATGTGCTTGCATGGGTGAGAGGTTGGGGTTTGTGATTTTTTGCTGGCGTTTGTCGGGCTTGGTCTGCTTCAATTTCTTGCGCGGAGGACCTTCCTCCTCCTCTTCCTCTTCTTTCTTTGGCGACTCGATGTCTTCGGGGTCGGAAGGTAGGAAGAGTGGTTTCCGAGCGGGTGGTTCCTGGCTCAATGCGTACTTGTGAATGATGTCCATATACCGGCGCAACACAGCGTCGACGCGATATCCACCCTTCCCATCTCTTCCCCGCCAGTACTCGCGGCCTTCTTCACCTACAGGCGGCGGTGTGGCAAAAATCGTAGGATCGTAAAGGTTCCCCTCCGCGCTCATGACACCATCTGCGCCCGTAGCATCCAGACACTCCTTGATATCTCCATGTTGCAAGATGTTCCCGTTCGCGAAGATGACCGTGTCCTTTGGCAAATTCTCCCTGAGATAGCGAAGCATTTTCCAATCCGCTAATCCGGTGTTATGTCCCTTCTGCTCCCTCCTTCGCCCATGTACCGTAATGATACTAGCTCCCGCATCTAGTAGCGTCTTCGCATACTCGAGCGTCTTCTCTTTTGTTTCCAGCACGCGCATTTTCGCTGTGACCGGTACCTCTAGCTCTTCATGCAACCGTCCGATCATCTTCTTTATAAGTCCCCAATCCTCCTGCAGAAACGCCCCGTAATTACCTCTCTTCGCAATTCCCTGCGGACACCCTAAATTCAGATCTACGGCATCGCAGAATGGGGCAACGTGTTTCGCTGCATTCAGCAGATCCTCCGGGTCGTTCGAGCAGAATTGCACCGTGAGCGGACGGTCGAACGCAGGGTTGCCATCGAGATGGCGCTCCGACTCGGGAAGCTGTGATATGTGGTATGGGTCGACGGGAGAGGGAAGGGTGGATTTGAGCGGTTGGAAGTGAGAGTCGCGGTATTTGGGCATCTCGCCGAACATTTTCGAGTGGAACATGGGCGTGTAGGCGAGGAGATGCTTCTGCTCGGCGGGTGGGAGGAAGGATCGCGTGAGTAGTCGCCAGGCCTGGCCATGTTAGCTGTCGTCTGTGGGCATGGCAGAGGAGTGTGAAGGTCGTGATGGACGTACAAATTCGGATTGCTCTACCATCGGCGCAAGTACAATCTTCGGACTCCCGATGCTCTCGTAAAAAGCCCGACCATGCAACTTGACCCTCTTCCTCGGCAGCTCCCCTTGTCCTCCTCCATCCTCGACCTTGTCCGGCATCACATTCGCCATCTTCGCAGCCTGTCTTGCGCAAGCCGCCAGAAACCTCACGGGGGCCTTTGCGCCCCCAAATCCTCGTAGAAAACGCCCTATAGTGGCTCGCGGGGGGACCCTATGCGCCGTGTATAGTGAAGTCGAAAAGCAGGTGAGTCGTTGGGGTGCGGGCATGCAGTCATCGAGACGCGAAAAAACGACATTCGCGAATGGGCGGGTTCCACAGGGGTCGCAGCCAATCGGAACGCGCCAGCCCACCGCTTTCGTGGCGTAAGGTAGGGCTGAGTGGATGCACGTGTAAAAAACTGGGCTCGTCTCAGCTTTGGGTGTTTCAATGTGGGGTATCTGGCATTTTGTTGGCGAGTAGCTTGAAGATGCTGGGTTGTCATGTACTAAGTGCTTCTTCCCTTTCTTCTTCTTCGTCGTCGTCTTCTTCTTTTCATCTATACCGTCACAGGAACACCGGCAACACGCCTCCATGCAGGTGCAAACAAGCGAGTCACCTTCACGTTCCCACGTCAATACCACCATCAGGGTCCTCAATCACACCATCACTTGAGTCATCCACAGCACGAATTTCGTATTGTTAAAACAATTGTTCTTAACTCATCAGCCGCTCTCTATTGAGCCCGCATTAACGTCCACACAATCCACGCCGCCCTGGGAGCTATAACTCTAGCACGACAATACGTACAAACGCCAAATCGACACAAAGCATGCGACTGCCCCAAACACCGACACTCGAGTTCCTGCCTTGAAAGGCCACTCCAATTGCGCCCTCGCCCGGCCGGCTACCTCTAGGTTGAGCAATCATCAAAATGAAACCCTTCATACCTCCACCGACCGTCATTCAGCAAACGTCGATGTCGACGATGCTGGTCTAAATCGCACCAAAACCGCAAAATTCGCTGCAAAAGACCGCCGACCACAAAATGCTGTACCAGATACCATGCAATTATGCAAATGCTTCGAATGAAGCATGAAAGAGGTTGTGGATCGACCGAGCACATAAAGGCATCGACCGTCCGGATATCATGCTGAGAAGAGAAGGAACATTCGCTGAGGACCACTGTCGAAGTTCAAAGTCCGGAATGAGAGCCACCATAGGAGTTTGGATGCGCAAATCACGAGAACACATGTGAAGGACCTGGTCGCTCTAGAAGGTGCTCCAGTTCCAGTTGCCGCCAAAGCTCGTTGCGATGCTGCCGACCCTCGCATTCTCCGGGCGCTTTGCCTGGGCGTTCTCGATTTGAACTGCGGCAGTGCTACTGGCCGAGCTCTCGCTGTTTGTGCGGCTGGAGCGTAGCTGCTCCCACTCGCGATACTGGGTGTGGCACCGATCGCAAGACCGCTGCCAGTCACCCTCGGGATGGAACAAAGCATTCTCATCGAGCCGCACCTGTTTCATCGAGTGCGGACCGCAGAAGATGCCACCGCACTTGCGACAATGGTGGCGACGGTTGAAGAAACCGAACGGTGTCTGGCAGCACGACGCCGTGCACACTGCAGTCGAACTGTCTGGCTAATCAAGGTCAGCCCAAATCCAATTGGTCGAACAAAGCCTCGGGAGACAGGCACAGGTGACAAGACAAGACAGGACTAGAGGAAGGTCTAGCGTGGGCGATGTGACGGTGCAAGCAACCCTGCATTCGCCAGACTAGTGTGGGGGAGAGGGTGGGCGCGTGAGACAGAACGACCACATAAAGAGCGCGGGAGCCGACGTTCGTCCCATCCTCATCGAGGACGACACAAAAACGACACCGACGAGATACGATGTCGACCACGGAATGCGAAGCGTTATTGGAATCCCGCCCCTCCCGCCCATGGTAACATGGCCATGCGAAGTGGGTGGTGGGTCCGCTGCAACGCTAACGGAGCTGCCGCGAAGATCGTACGTAACAGCAAAACGCGAGCGAAAAGGCACGCGAGCGAAAACATGGCGTTGGATATTGGCAATAACAGAGAGGCGAAGGCAAAGAAATGACGAGGAAAATACAACGTACCTGCCAGTGGTTTTTGCTGATGGGGCCAGCAACGGGTGAGAGCGGGGTGGTCTCGTAGATGCTGTTCCAGTCCTCGGTCGCGATACGGGAGATGGGAGAGACGGGCGTGGCGTCGGCAAGGGCCTGCGAAAAGGAGCTGGCAATGCTGAAGCTGCCGCTGGGAGTGTGGTTCGCAGAATCGATCTTGGGAGGCGACTGTCGGCCGGGCTTCTCGGTCCTGCGCAGCGCTGCCGGGACGTAGATGGGCGTCTTCAGAGGCCGAATCAGCGGGGCATGGTGAGCGGGCGCCGGGAAGTTGCCAGCCGTGCGCGGGGAGGTGGGCGACACGTTTGCCGGTGTATTCGCACCTGAGCCCATGGCTGCGTACTCGGTGTATTGTGCAGACTTCTTGTAGGCGTGTTGGTATGGGGCGGGCTGCGGAGGGGCGGTGGTGTTGGCGAAGGTGGCGGCCATAGTAGGCGCGAGGCGGGTGAAGGAGGTGGGCGCGCGAGAGAGCGACGTGAGGTGGAGGGCCGCCGGAGGTATGGATACTGCTTGTAGCGGAACGGAAAGCGGTGAGGTTGCGAAGGATGCGATACGCAGAGGTCGCAAGGAGGGACGGGAAGAGCGGCGGGCGGTGGATACAGCGGGCTGCAATCAGCACCGTGAGTGGCAGTGCGACAGAGGAGCGCGACAAGGCTTTCCCACAGCAGGCCTGCAGGTCTCTCCGCGATTGTCGAGGTGAAGTCAATTGGCAGGCGGCGTACAGGCGGTGGGCGATAAGGAACGGATGGCTGTGATACAACAGGTGCCGGGGCCACTCTGATCAAGGCGAAGCGACAGGGCACATGGTCGGGCAGAGATGGTGCTGAGGGAGTGTAGGTGAAGAGGAGGGTGAGGGCGAGGACGAGGGGCAAGGCGGCGGTGACGGATTGGGGACGGAGGAGAATTAAAAACGAAGTCGCATGCCCATGGCGACGATGGAGCGAGGCGAGGGTTCAACGGCCGGCCTACCTTCTAGTTGATACACCCTGGTCCTCGGCGCGTCGTCGGAGCGCCTTACCGCGGATCTTCTATATTATTTGGGCCTCGCTCGCTCCGTCGGTGCCCACGTCCGCATTCAGAGTGCGCGCACCGCTGGGGACGCGCCGTGTTTGTCGAGTCGACACGGCTGGCAGCGCGCGTGCATGCGACTCTTTCGCACTCGCAAAAGCAACTTGCGCCGTGCGTGTCGAGGGCGACACGGCCGTGATACCGCAGGGCGAGCGACAGAGACAAGCGCTGCGCTCGCGATGCGTCGCCGTAACGGGCGCGCCCCACAGGCCCGATTCGGCACGCCGCTATCTCTGGCCAATGGCTGCGCTGCTTGGTAATTTCTATTCGTTGCTGAATGCAAAGACCGCGCGCACCCGAACGCCAAGCGATAGCTGTCCGCTATCCGCGATCCGCGCACCACCTACGACCTGCCTACGTCAGCCATCCGATCATGGCATTTCATATATAGTGTATTCACTGCCTGCCTGGGCGCCGGAGATGCGACATCTCACCGAATCGCCACTGGCACGTCTGCGCCATGATACCACCGAGCCTGAGCCGCTTGCGCTGCGCTTAGCCACGGTGGAATGCGAGCAGGGTCTGTCACGGGACACCTTCCTTGTAGCCAGCAGGTAGCAGTGGGGACTACAATGGCAAGGGCGCCGGTCCAGGCCCAATGGCTGCATCCGGATTGCGAACTGCGAACTGCAAACTGCAAACTGCTAATTATTCTGCCAGCGCTAGTGGGGACTGCGGTCAAGTCCGGCCTACATTTCTCCGCTCCGAAGATGGGCCGGACAGACTGCGCCACGGGTGTGCACAGACGGCCTGTCTCCGATGTGATGATACCACGCTGGTACCGAGGCTCCACATGCATCTCGGGGGTGTGGCTGACTGCTGACTGCGGGGAAGGGGGCGTCCAAGTCGAACAACAAACAGAACGTCGGATCAAACACTGCCGCCTTGTTCATTCTCGTGTTCTTCGTACTCTGGCATGATCTCGACTGCGTGCATTCATTGAAGCAATTAGAGCCTGAATTACCCCTGTCCATTCGTACGGCGCAATAAAACACCATGTCTGTGACTACCGAGACCGTCTCTCCCAAAGCCGCGGCTCTGCCACCGCTACCCGCCGAAGACCCACTGACCGCTGCGCAATGGAAGACGCTACTCGCCATCGCAGATGCTGTTATACCGGCTATTAGGCCGATATCAACAGCCAACCCCGATACCGACATATCCGCCACCGCCAACGAGTACTCCACAGCCATCACTACGTTGCAGAGCTTAACTCCTGAACCCGACAGCGAGGCGGTGGCCAAGGCCTATTTACAGGATCATGCGTCGTCAACCCCGGCCTTCAGAGCTGGGCTACAGAGGGTCATCGGGCTCTACTTGCCACACTCCAGCAGGAAGGAGCTGTTAACGGTGCTGAACATTCTCGACACTCGCCCGGGATCATTGCTCCTCACAGGCTACGTGACCCCCATCAGCGAACAGCCAGTTCATATCCGCGAGTCTATTCTCCAAGGATGGAGAACGGCAAGGCTGCCGCTGCTTCGCCAGCTACAGCAATCCCTGACGATGCTCACCAAGCAGACCTGGATCAAGTCGACTGAAACGCTACCCCGTATACTTGGGATTCCCCGTGTACCCGTCGGAATGGTTCCTGGGAAGGGGTTTGACTATGAGTTCCTCCAATTTCCGCCAGGAAACAAGCCGGAAGTCATCGAAACAGACGTGGTCATTGTTGGAAGTGGTTGCGGAGGTGGCGTGTCGGCCAAGAACCTCGCCGAAGCTGGCTACAAAGTGATCGTAACGGAGAAGGCGTACCACTGGACTCCAGACCACTTCCCAATGTCGGAGACGAACGGTTGGAATCATTTGTTCATGAATGGCGCATTTATACAATGTATGTCTCTTCTACCCTCGATTGACTCTGACTGACACAAGTAGCCGATGACTCTTCAATCAGCATCGTAGCTGGTCAGTCATGGGGAGGAGGTGGCACGGTGAACTGGTCGGCATCACTCCAGACGCAGGGGTTTGTTCGTCGTGAGTGGGCTGAGAAAGGCCTGCCTTTCTTTACGTCTGCGCAGTACCAGGAGTCGCTGGATCGCATCTGCAAACGCATGGGCGTCTCCACCGACTACATCGAGCAGAACCGCACAAATGAGATTTTGCTTGAGGGTGCACGAAAGCTGGGCTATGCGCACAAGGCAGTCCCGCAGAACACTGGTGGCAAACGACACTACTGCGGTCACTGCACATTCGGCTGCGGGTCATGCGAGAAGCAGGGTCCTGTTGTCTCTTTCCTCCCGGACGCAGCGCGTGCGGGTGCGCAGTTCATCGAGGGGTTTCATGCTGAGAAGATCATCTTCTCTACTGAGGGCGGGAAAAGGGTTGCCACGGGCGTGAAAGGCACGTGGGTCTCAAGAGATGTTCACGGCGGTGTAGCGGGTGAACCCCTCAACCGACGTGAGGTGATCATCAAGGCCAAGCGAGTCATTGTGTCCGCTGGGACAATGCAATCGCCGCTGCTACTACTCCGTTCAGGTCTCAAAAACTACAACATCGGACGCAATCTGCACGTCCACCCAGTCTCCGTTATCGGTGCCATCTTCAAAGAGGAGATTAAACCCTGGGAAGGTGCCATTTTAACGTCGGTGGTTAACGAGTACGAGAATCTGGACGGCAAGGGCCATGGTGTCAAGCTCGAAGCAACCAACATGATTCCCTCATCCTGGCTGATCTGGCTGAAGTGGACCGGCGGACTCGAGTACAAACTCAATGCAGCCCGCATGAAGCACATGACCGGCTACATCGCTCTCGCCCGCGACCGAGACACCGGCCAAGTGTACCCTGACCCCGTCGACGGCCGAGTCCGCCTCAAATACACTGCATCAAAGTTTGACAAAAGACACATCACCGAAGGCGTCATAGCCACCGCACAGATCCAGTACATCGAAGGCGCAACCGAGATCTTCACAACCGTTCCCGGCATATCCACATTCATCCGCGACCCAGCCTCTTCGTCCAGCGACGGCATCAATGACGAGAAGTTCCAGGCTTGGCTCGAGGAGATTAGGGTAGCGGGCTTCCCAGCTCCAGAGAGCATGTTTGTCTCTGCGCATCAAATGGGGACTTGTCGTATGAGTGCGAAGGAAAAGGATGGCGTTGTGGATCCTATGGGGAAGGTGTGGGGGACGGAGGGACTATATGTTGCTGATGCGAGTGTGTTTCCGTCTGCCAGTGGTGTTAATCCCATGGTGACGAACATGGCGATTTCGGACTGGATATCGAGGAATGTTGCGGAGGGTTTGGTGGAACGACCGCGATTGTGAAGCATGGTTCTACTGTGATATAGGAGCGAAGGAGGCCTGATGCCTGTAACATACCGCCCACGTATATATTATTCCTTTGGCACCACATCTTGGAATATGGTGAGCATCACGGAGGAATTCAGAGATCTTCTCCGCGTTGTAGCATGATTGGCCCGGAAAATCGACCCACCTTAGGCGACTTCACGTGAAAAGGTGTGGTCTTGGCGAAAACGACGTCATCGGCCGCGGTGCGTGCATCTTTCCGAAACAACCACTCGTCCATCTCTACACTCCCCTCACTGATCAACCGGCTGATCCCCAAGCACCCAGGCAAATACGCGCTACTCTCGGGATCCATCCGAGCTTATACTACCCCTCACTGGTGGTTGCTACATGATCCTCATACAGTTGGGTGCACGGCAGTATATAAGTAAATCGGTCGCGCCCACCTTGTTGACCGCGTCGCCATCACGCCATCTCGCACGCTAAAAGCTAGCCCCGCCTTGACTCACCTCGAAAACTACCACAAGATATCTCGCTACGCAACACATCACCACGCTCTCCACACCCAGGCGCCCTGCCCACGCTCTTGCACTTGACCCCAACCATGGCCACCTTCGGCTTCGGAAGCGCAAATGGCAACAATGGAACTGAGTTCCTGAGCATGCTCCCGCCGCCTAGGGGAGACCTCGCCGACTACGACAACACACGGCCCTACAACAAACAGACGGCCCCAATTCCTCAAATCTTCCGCGATGCCATGTCCGTGCGGGAGGAAGTTTATGGTGAACAGGGCGTTCCACTCGAGGCCGAATTCGACGAAGATGACGCTCGGAGCTGGCACTGGGTAGTCTATGCCTCTGTAGCCTCGACCGCAAGCTCGCCACCGAAAGATCTGCGTACCGGTACCCCGACGAGTAGCGCTGATGAGGCACGCCGATCATCTGCTTCTGCCAACCGTCTCCCAGTCGGAACGATCCGCCTCATCCCCGGACCGCACGCGCCGAACCCGTACCTCGCAGACTCAGAAAGAAAGTCAGCAGACAAGCATGCGGACGCCTCCCCACCACCAGGAACAGAATCCCCTCACGAGACCCCCGAGGAGCCATATGTGAAACTCGGGCGGCTCGCCGTGCTTGCTCCGTATCGGAAGCTCGGTCTCGCGAAGCTACTCATCAATACCGCGCTCGACTATGCAACCAAGAATCACGAAGACATCTACCACCCACCGTCCGCAACCACCCTGGAAATGGCCAGTCTACGCCGCGACTCCGTCCCCGAATCCATGGCCTGGAATGGCCTCGTTATGATTCACGCACAGGCCAGCCTCAAGGTGTTGTGGGAGCGCTACGGCTTTTCAGAGGATTTGAAGAACGACAAAGGCGAGGTGGTGATCGCCAAGGAGCCGCAGTGGATCGAGGAGGGGATCGTACATGTTGGCATGTGGAGACGGCTGAAGATTGACAACTCAAGGTCGTAGGAATCCGCCCCTGTGCCGCATCTACCGCTTACTTTCTCGTCTGGTTTCCCGCGTTGTTCTGGAGTTGCTAGCCTGTTACTCACCTGGACCCAGGCGGCGCGCATTAGCCAGAGCTCTGTTCCACGGACCCTCGAAATTTGCTCCTTCGAGATTTGCTTAAAGCCTCTTCTGGACATGCGGTACGAAACATTGCGGGATCCGACATCATTCAGCGTTTTACGACTCTTGGACGTACTAAGACACGACGGCATAGAACGACCCGGAGCATCACCATTATACCCCTGATACACCATGGTACCCTCTGCTCAAATGACTTACGATGACACGGCTACTTTTTCACATTATTTCTGATTGATGTAGACTTGAATCTGGGTCAGCAGGACAGGAAGGCATGGTGAAGCAAATATCTAGAACCATTGCAAGAACCTTTGTCCGCTGATTTCAGCGAATACACTAGAATCAAAAGCATTACTTGATGAGCTCAATGTCTTTATGCGCTTTAATTTATGAAATTAACTGTCTCGAGATGCTCGCTATGCCAATAGCTCGGCATCAATCCCAGTGTAGATGGGTAAATAGTACGAGTGTCGGCAAGTAAGACACCTTAGCCCCATCGTGAGCTTGACATGTTCCTACGTCAACTCCGGTCCGCCCCTTGTATGACCACCAGCCTTATGATCTGCACGAACGTATACCGTTGAAGATGCTCTGATGTACCAGTTTGCATTCATTCGTCACGCCGAGTACCAATGCCGGCGAAGACGAGCAATATAAAGCGGAGTACCTTTTCACGCGACCCCTAGTAGTATTGATACTGTTTACTTCTCTCAGCAGCTATGTTCTTCTACCCCCCACTGCTACTCGAGACAACGCTTCCCTCCATCTCAGCCCAATATATTAACAACAACCCTATCGGCTCCTGCGTCGACGTCCACTGCCCTTCCCAAGCCGAGCGCGAGATGCGACCAGAATGCCGCGTAACAAACCATACCTACTTCACCATCGGTCTAACATCCTTCTCCACCAACATCACCTCTGACAACCTCGACCTGGACCGTCGGGACACAGTGTCACGGGAACACCGACGGAGATAGCACCCACCGTACGATTGAAAAGGATTTTATCTAGGCACGCCGCCGGAGTTGGATCTGGGTACCGACGATCTGCCGCATCAGGGGTGTGCGATATTCTTGTATGGGAATGCGATGGATGCGCTAGAGGGGAAGACTTCGAAGCGTGAGGACGTGGTGGGGGACGAGTATACAGGGTCCATAGTGGCGGACGCGAGGGCGTTTTGATGGGGGACAGAATGGCACAGAGAGCGTCGAGGATGCGTGTCAGCGCGTGCAGAAAGGCCTCAACGACAGCTTTGCGGAGTCGTGTCGTTATGTAGCCGGTCAAAACTCCTGGCCCGGCATCTCAGCAATCCGTAAGTCCCTGTGCAAACCTCTCCATACCCTACTCCTTCGCACAACCCCACACCACCACTAACACACACATCCCGCCTCAGCCCTCACCGGCCCCAGCGCGCCCAACCCCCTTCCCAAGCCACAAACTCGACCTCGAATTGCCACCCCACACTCCCCAAATCGAACGACCTGCGCTTCGTCTTTGGGTTCAATCGAACAGCAACCGTCTATCTTGCATCGACGGAGCATATCATGTATCAGGTTACTGTGATCTTGACCCTGTTCTGGTCTCCAGATAAGGGGGCCGAGGGGCCTTGGTAAGGTTAACGAATTGGAGCGGCGGTGTCGTTATCTTGGAGTTGTTATGAGTTGAGAGAATGACATGTTACATTTACACGTGAAACGATGCTAAGTGGCAATCTGATGGTAGACTAGAAGTCTAGAAAGGTAGGTAAGGATATGCTGTACTAGAATAAGATAGATAACTCCAAATGAAGGTATAAAGCGCCAAAGCCAAACGAGCGATCGGCCGTTGTCGCGAAAAAGAGGCCGCGAAGCGCGGTGAGATCGAAGATGCCTCCATGACCAATTGCATGAGCGACAGGGAACGTGTGTGCAAATTCTAATGTGCAAAGTGACGGTCGTAAGAATACAAAGTGCATGAGTAGACAATGGCGTGGACTGTGCTGAGCGATGCGTAGGTAGTAGGCGACGAGGCATGGTATATGCAAAAGATGGTATCAAAGAGTGAAGCTAAGGAGATAGAGAGAAGGGAAAGTCGCCTTATCAAGGCTTGGAGGGATGCCACCTCGTCAGGTAGGAACACTTTGGCTGCAGCTACGGGTCGCTGAGAGGAGGGTCTGACGGAGAAGTGGGATCGGATGTTCGGTTACGTTCGTCGTCGGTGAGTTGTTCGTTGGAACGTGGCGTTGGTGCAGTCGATGGTGCATCCAACGTGTGCGAAAGGTCAGCGTGCCCGGGTACCGCCTGGTCATCGTGAGCTAGCACTGGGGTCTCGGGGCGTGAAGGGATCGCAGGTGGCGGGAGCGACGCCAGAGAGCGCCGGTCGAGCCTACGTCTTCCTCCCCTAGAAGAGCTGCGAGCCGCACCAGTGACAATTGAGTCCATGGAGGCCTGAGCCTCAAGTCGATGTTGTGCTCGATGTTGCAAGGAATGCCGCGCGTTGACCAGGGAAGCAGGCCGAGGCGACCACGATCGGTGTCGCTGACGCTGGACAAAGTCGACTCTGGAAGTCCTTGGACTGGGGCTCATCGTGTTGCTCTCCACGATGGTGTCCGCTTCTGAAGTCCTCGTGGCACTTACGGTCAGGGGTAGGTCGGTGAAGAATTCGCCGGCAGTAAAGTAGTCGAAATGACTCCCTATGCCCTCCAGTGAGTGACGTCGACAGTGCTCAAAATCCTGCTCGCAGGATACTGGCGGTAGGATGTGCACTTGAGTGCTGCTGTCTACCATGAAGGAAGAGGATCGGCGGCGCTTGCATGTACATTGGCGTGAGCAGCGACATTTGAAAGCGGTGATCTTTTCGCGAATCCATGCAGTGCGCTCATCATGTGTCATTGCCTTCAAAGCCTCTTTGTCGAAATTCCTGACCTCTGCGATGGCTTGCGTGGTGCTCCTTGCCGGAGTGCAAATGTTTTCTACCTTGTCGCGGCTTGGGCAGTCCTTGTCGTCGATGGCTTGCTCGGCTGTAGCTCGTGCTGGAGCTTCTGGAGTTGGGGCCGTGGTCTCGTCCTGCGCGGGTGCAGCCGTCGGAGCAGCTACCCTAGGCTCAGCAGTTGCGCCCGGTGTGCGGGGCATGCTCTTCTTCGTCAAGTGAAACTTGTTCAAGATGGGGAAGTGGGATCGCAGCTTTCGCTTAAGGTCTCTGACTAGTATTTTGGTGAGCTTGACGTTGTTTGAGAGCAACTCTTTTCGAGTCGACTGGTGTTGCTGGACAGGGGATGTGGTGGCTGTGTCCTGTCCTTGTCCAGTAGTATCGGCAGCAAAAGATCCTCCATGATGGATGTTGGAGCTAGAACCTCGTTGAACATCGCTGATATATAATCCTGCAGAAAATTCGCGTGACTGTCCCTCCGGAACACTGTCAAGGGCTGTCACTGATCGAACAATGCCGAACAGCGCATGACGAAAGCTGATCTCGTCAACATCTGGATCGGTTGTCTGGGTACTGAGAAGCGAAGTCTGAGTCTTGTTGCGTCCGCCAATCGTGAGCCACCTATGTTCGCAGTTTTCGCACTGGATAGGGGTTGCCTCTGATGGATCTTCCGAGACCTTGAACCGGATGGTAGTTGCTTTGTGATGGTGACTACACCTTGGACAATTTCCGTGTATCAGAAGCCTCCAGATGCCAGAAGGTATTCGCGAGTGTTTATCGCTGCCGACTGATGACATAGTGCCCTCCCGGTGTGGACTGGGAATGGAAGAGGGTACGGCCCGTGATGCTACACCGGAAGGCTGACTGTCGAACGGCGGAGCTGACCTTGGAGTGCTCATGGTCCTACGGGAACTAGGGTACACGAAGGCTGACTGGGGTTGCTGTACACAGAGGGTAGTGGCGGTGCCCGGGGATGCCAGAAGATATGTTCGGATGCATTGATTCGAGCCAGCGAGAGAGAAAGAAAGAACAAAATCTACGAAAGAGTTTTGTGTGGTCTACAAGATGCGATAGTTGACGTTGGAAAGGAACTGGGGTTCGTGGGTGGGGCGAAAGTGCTGGGTCGGCCCTTGTACAACAGAGCGGCGCCGGACTATATAAAAAGACGAGGCTGCGGGTTAAGTCTTCACGGTGGCCCTGTTTAGTGAGTGTTGCCTTACGCCGGCATTAAAGAACCTCCGTTGGGACACCGGGTAAGGAGAGGTTGTTGAGATGATGGAGTGGCGCAGCCGTGAGCTCCGCCACCACGATCAGGTGAGCCCGCGAATACGGGGCTGTAGAGTGTAGCGTGATGATTGAGGGATATGCAAAATCGACGAAGTGGAAATGATCTGCAAGAATCTAGGCGGAGATTGACAAGGGCAAATAAAGCTGAGCTGATTGTATCTTGAAGAAGAACACTATGGTCCATTTGCAAACCGCAGGGCGTCAAGGCTGAGACATCATGATGATAGCTCATTAGACATTAACTTACGGCTAGAAAAAACTTCCGAATTACAAGGACTCGGCATCGTAGATGTGCCGTGCTGTCGTGCAGGCAGCAGTGGTTCGCGGACGCCCTGTCGCCTGAGTGCGAAGGCATCAATATTGGCTAGGCAGATTGCACCCTTCCCGCTCGTGAGCTGACTTTTTCCAAGATCGTGGCGTTTTCATGTGGTTTTTAGAGGAGGAAGAGAGCACGGGGGATAGATCGGTGACGAAGTCTGCGGCCCGCGCCATGGTAGGAACCGAGAGGCAGCTGGCGTGAGGCGTTGATTCAGCTCGTGACGCGCAGGCATTCATGAGACCAGACCTCGGGTTATCTGAGGAGTTTCTTCGGGGAGTTGGTAAGAGTTAGAAACGTCGTGCCTGTTACGTGGTAAGATTATCGCGTTGAGGGTGGAATATGAGGTAGGTGCGCGTACCGCGGTGAGGGGCTAAGCGCCTAATTTGTTTAGTACGGCGCTAACCCAATTTGACGCCAAGGCGCGCACACTCGGCACTGGCGATTTTGGAAGCAACTTCTACCCTCGACTTCGCTAAAGCCAACGACAACACCCATCGACGAGCCCCGACAAACCGCCATCATGTGTGAGTACCCCCCAAGCTACGGCTGTCATTCCGCGCGCAAGGGCTTTACACCCTCAAGAAGTCGAGAGATGGACTGAGGATGTCCTACATGGCATCTCGCGCCTCACCCACTAGCCATGCCCATGTACTGACAGAATCGCAGCGCTCGTCACAGGAGAGAAGTCGAAGTACGTACAAACTATCTATACACCGCATTGAAACGCTGCACGGGTTCTCTACCATCGCTTGGACCCACCGCATTCGCCGTCGCCGTCGCCGGCTCAGGTCGCTCTATCATACCAGACAGCAAGAACATATCTATGGGGCAGAGGTTGTGCGGGGAGGACGGTGGTGGCTTTCGTGGCTTGCGCTTATGGATGGAGTCCAGTAAATGATGTTGCTGTCTGGAATGAAATGTGCGAACTGCAGAGGCGAACGTGCGGAGGACCCGGCGATGCGGATGCGAGGCAGCTACTATGAACACCTATGGGACAGCGCTGACTCGCCACAGCTTCCAGTACATCATCCGTTTGTTGAACACGAACGTCGATGGAAAGCAAAAGGTCATGTACGCGATGACCAAGATCAAGGGTGTCGGTCGCCGATACTCCAACTTGGTCTGCAAGAAGGCCGATGTCGACCTTTCCAAGCGCGCCGGTGACTTGACCTCCGAAGAGCTCGAGCGCATCGTCACCATCCTCCAGAACCCCCTCCAGTGTACGCCTCTGTCTTTTCTCAGCTTTTGTGAAAAACGCTGACCCTCGCAGACAAAATCCCTACCTGGTTCCTCAACAGGCAGCGTGACATCGTGGACGGCAAGAACTCCCAGGTCCTGGCCAACGGCGTCGACAGCAAGCTCCGTGAAGATCTTGAGCGCCTCAAGAAGATCCGTGCCCACCGTGGTCTCCGACACTACTGGGGACTCCGCGTACGTGGTCAGCACTCCAAGACGACCGGTCGTCGCGGTCGCACTGTTGGTGTGTCCAAGAAGAAGGGTTAAAGGTTTTCGCTTTCGCTGGGCAATTGGAGCTTTGTGTGGCGTGGGACAAGGCTTCGCGGATGGGCGGTGCACTTACGGTGTTATCAAACGGCATTCATTGGCTTTCACGCTTACGCTTCATGCGGCTCTGCACGACATGGACGTTATGAGGACATTTAGCGGAGCGTAGGGTATACAGCCTGTACCAAAAACACACAATCTGATCCGGTTTTTCAATCCACTGTGCCAAGTATTTTGGTCGTTGTGCTGTATTTGTGCTCAGGCAAGCGTCAATCGAAGGTCACGCCCTGTGCGAACCCTCGTCACATGTGCAAAAAGTCGCGCATGACAAAGAAGATGCTCTCTCAGATTCCTTGCTTTCCCCCTCGAGTCGTCGGCTCCATTATCACTTCGCATATCCTCAGACCGAGTCACGGAGTTTGTAAAGCTCGTACAGACGGGTATCTGTACCTAGTATCTGACTTTAGCGGCTACGCTATCTGCAAATACCACTGTAACTCTTATCCTGGTTTCGGAGACATCAGCCTTTCTCTCGTCCTCCAAACACATCGCCTTCTGAACTACGCAATACATGCCGCCAGTCGTCTTCGTCTGATTCAGCGAGGGTCGACATGAGGTTACAAGCGTCGTGCATGAGGTTGGCGGTGCGGCTGCGGGGGAAGACCAGTATGGAGAAGAAATGGAGGTTCGAAAGGGAAGAGTGTGCTAATTATGGACAAAGTAGATGGTTGAAGGAAACTGATATCTGACCTACCTCGAGTGATGCATACATTGTGGTTCATAAAGCTCCTCGACTCTGGAGTTATCCCCGAGGAGGTCATAGGCTTCTCCGAAACGCTCGTCCCAAGACTATTTCTTCACCACCCTAGGCTCTGATGCCATGAAGAATCTTAGTCAGACTCCTCTTCACTACTTTCCTCTTCGGTTCCCTCGTCATCGTCATCTTCACTCCCGCTCTCTGATTCTACTTCCATGACGACGCCCATCTCCCTCCTCCCTACGACGTACAACTCTTCATCCTCCCTCGCCAGCTGTTCCAGAACTTCATCCATTCTCGGGGTCAATATCTCGTCGAAGAACAGCTCCACTTTCATCCGGAAAAGGTCGTACAGCTCGTCGAATTCTGCCACAAGTTCCTCTAGTAGACCTAGGAGGTAGGTGTCTTCTTTGCGGATTCTCGCAATCTCTTTTGGTGAGTAGCGGCAAGGTGACTTCGATATATCGAAGTCTTCATACATTGCGTGGCTGACCTTGAAAATCTCGCAGCAAGTATGGCTCAAGCCTAATGCCGTAAATACAGCGAAACGGATAAACTCGGACAAAACCAGTCTACCATCGGTAGACTCGAGAACTTCGCTGACAAGCGTGCCAATGGCACTGGATGCGCGGACGAAGAAAACGTATGTCCAAAGATCACCGTGTTCACCGTGCACATCGTCTCCAATTCCCCCCTGAAACTCGTGATATGTTCTCGCTAAGATAGTCATGAATTGACAACCCGATGTACTGCATCCGCAGCTGCAGCCGTCGCAGGACGGGTCTAGGAGAAGACGTCTAAGTTCGGAATCCAACTTTGGGTCTCTGCTGAATCCTTCGATGTTAGACCATGCCAATGCCCAAGCCAGGCAATGCAAGGCAGTGGTATCGGAATTCGGCCATTTTTCATCGAGACTAGCACCTGTTTTTGTCGCGATCCAGTTCAAATCTTCCATGATTTGAGCAACCGTGTTGTAAGCTGGAGTAATGGTAAGACCGTAGAGCAATGGCGATATTGGAGCCGAAGTAAAATCGCAGAAGCCAACTTCGTAAAGGCGATGCCGGAATCTAGATTCCATGTCTATGTACCAGATGCTTCTCCTTGTAGGTCGCAAAGAAGGGTGTACGTTGATGCACCTATCCGATAATTTGTCTAGAACAGTGCAGGCATGCATGTCCAGCAATCCCTCAGATTGAAGACAGTCTTCGTCTTCGCCCAAATATTGCTCTGCGAGGTTCCGCAGTGCTCTTCGTTGTTGAATTATGCTCTCCAGTAGTGTGTCAATAGTTTCGACAGTTAATGCCACATTAATTGCATCATCGAGCGAACCAAGTTGTTCAATCTCTTCTGCGCTCAGTGTCCATCGTTGGTCGAGCCAAAACTCCAAGGTTTCAACATCTTCAGACCTTGCAGCTAGTTCAAACAAGTCCACGTTCGTTATGGCTGCGTATTTCGAACCCTTCGTAGTAGTGGGGTCAACGAGCGGCACCGAGTAAGACCACAGAAGTTGGCAACCTTGTACCCACCCTAGTACGCTTGCGAGGCTGTACAGAAGGCGTCCTTCGGATCCACTAATGTTATGCAGAATCTTTTCCTGCGCGAGTAGGTCTTTGAGGCCTATTTCGGATCTCACCATTACCATCTTCGCACATTCTGAGTCATGGACGATGTCTTCGGGGTCGTCGTATGGATGATGGCGCAATTGACGCCAGCTCGAGTAAAGCTTATTTACATGGCGCAGCGATATGGGAATACCAATCTTGAGGAACTCCCGACAAAGATCGGCGCTATTCTCTACGTCGAGGATGTAGTCGGTAGAAGTGCTTATCAATCATTCTGTCAGCAAGTGACTATAACCGTGGATTGCTCCGCTTACTAGCCATAATCGTCATGCTCCAATGCTAGATTTCCGACGTAACGTGATAATTGCACACCGAAATGGTAGTATGCAGACTCAGTACCTCTTCTCAACGACCAAGGATTTAGTTTGAAGCAGTAGTACTGTTTGTCTTAGCGCACAGATCGCATAGAATACGTGGTAAACTTACATGAAGCAACGTTCGACCATCAGGCAGTCGATCGTACGGCGAAGCTTTCTGTAGTTGAAACATGCACTGAAGTTCAGACACTGCGTCTTGTATGCCTTTCCTTACGTACAATTCTGTCAGTAGGCGATCTGATGTTAGTGTAACTGCGTCGAGTAGATTTTGTACGAGTCGAAAGGCCGGCGAGGATTCAGGTACTACACGATAATGAACCAGAGAGTGTGATACTCTGGATACGCCGGCGATTTGTGTTATCGCGATTGCAATATCAATCTTCCTTTTTAATGCTAAAACGCAAGTAGAAAATCGGACACTGAGATCGGTCATCGCATTTTCACATGTAGCGTAAGGGCAGAGCTTATCATGCAGAGTCTTCTGGGTCCTCTGAAGTTGTATGGGCCATTGGAGATAGACGGTGGTCTTCGTTTGACCCCGGCAATTGCAGGGAGTCAGAGTATGTCTAGACCTCTTTTTTAGCTTGCGCATACGTCGTGATAGGACTTGGCAGTCGGCATAATCGGAGCGAAGAGAGTCGGGCGAGATCGATTGTGGTGTGAGACGATCAAGTTTTGCTTCCTGATGCGATTAGTGATCGGGCTAAGAGTGCTAGATCGAGATCGCACATACCACTCTACTCATCGATGATACCATCTGCGGGAGTGCTAACGACATATTAGAGACGTCGAATGCAACTGGTGTGAGCGATTCGTGAATATGAGTGATGCCTTGTTCAACAGTGGAGAAGTGCTGGTCCTGTTCGCAAAGGCCAGTTCGTATTAGTTGAGTTTGGTCTGTCAGCCGCAGACTGGTCTCATCATGGAGTATTTGTTGTCGGTTGACGATGGCTTGACTTCCAAGTTGGTCGAGCCGCGAAGCCTCGGCAATTTGGAGTCTGATATTCTCCACATCTCGATGATGCTGTTCCCTAAATCTTCGATCAATCTTGCATGTCCATGAACACAGAGTAAACCACATACAAACTTAAAGTCAAAAGAGCGGTGTGTAAGTCCTGATGGATATCTTTCAAAACATCTCTCCAGTACAAAATGTCTTCTTGTTTGAAGGGATACGAGAGACGGCGTTTCATGTCGTATACCTGAGCTTCCCTTGGGCTTACCGAGTTTCCCTAACCTCTTGCGAATCTCTTCGATGGCGGTAGCGCATGCCGTGATTGCTGATGTCGTCGCTGAGACACATTGACTCGGGCCAAACTTCTCGACAATAGTTTGAAGTAGCTCGAGATGACTTGCAAGGCTGTCGAGTCGGTCAGAAATCTGAGAGGCCCTGTCCTCGGCGTCTTTCGCATTGTCGATGTACCAGATCAAGCTTTTGCAGGCCGTGATGCCTAGAGACACCACGCCAACGGCGCTGCCAGCAACTGAGAAAGGATCTGTCATGCCGAGGGCAAGAGTGGTAATGGATCGTGCTAGTAGTGTCGAGGAAAAGAGACAGGCAGCAAGATTCTGGCGTACAAGGCTGAGGCGGGGTCTTTGCATTCTGAGTTGAGGCGGCTCGTACCCGATTGGTTTGGCGGCGGACAAGGCTTAATCACAGCTACTTTCGCTGCTGCAAGATAGCTGCAGCTAGAAAACTGCAGCTCCATTCGATACTTGATACATCGAGCAGAGCCACATAGCAACGTCCTTCTTCCGGCGGAATTCATGAGCTCAATAGCCTGGCCAGCGTTCACTCCATGGGAGTCAATCCCATCTAGCGAAACACTGCTCATCACGCATCTGATCCCCACCTGGCAGGCACAGCTTCCCACGCAAACATCACCGGTCCCTCGAGCTCATCATAGATCCGGCGAGGCAGATTACACTCTTGTGCACAACCGAAATTGTTTCGGAAGTAGAACGAGGAGATGTGATATGTGCGAGGCATGAATGGACTCGGTGAGGTCTGGTCCACCTTCGCGCCCTCGGCGCATGTTGCGATTTCGAACTGATGTTAATGAAGTTGTGCTTGGCTACGCGTGAAGCGGTGTGACCCACTTTGCGCGCGTGGAGAGTGCTGTTCAAACTCGGCAAGCTGGTCATGCAACTAACCCTCATGAGCATGACAAGGGAAGTGTGAGTTGAATAAAGTTTCGTTTGCGTAATATCAATATACTATCTTCGTTATTCAATGACACTGTTGGTATCGTACACCACGTCGACGAACCAACGTCGCGCGAATCGCACCCACTACCCGAAAACTTCCAATCTGAGGAATATGAAAACCATCCACTATGCATATGCAGACGTGTTATTTACACCCAGAATTCTCCAGCCAACCACCTCTTGACCATGTCGGCCGACGCCGCGGGCTGGTCATACGGCACCATGTGGCCGCCGGCATGAAGCCTCATGAAGGTGAAGTTGCCGCTCGACTTGACCTCACCAATCTTCTTGCCGTCGCCGCCGAGGAGGAGATCCTCGGTCTTGGCCTTCTTGTAGTCTTTCTGACCGGGCCACTCAAGAGCCTCAGTCCAGGCCTTGTTGCCGAGCCAGTTGCAGATGTAATCGGCGTCACCAGCGTAGATGAGAACGGGAATCTGCTCGAGGAGACCCGGAACGACGCGGTGGTAGGGCTTCATCCAGTCGCCCTGGAGAAGGAAGTTGCGGTTGATGTCGAAGTTGCAGCTGTCGTACGAGCTGACCTCGACGCCGAGGGCCTTCATGACTTCGGGCCTGTTGAGGTACTCGCTGATCCAATCGATCTCATCGTAGCAAAGCTGGTTGTCTCCGCAGGGACGGCGAACGTCGTAAACATTCTGGCCGGTGCGCTGGTAGGGTCCGATCATGGCATTGTTGCAGTAAATGGAGGCGGGGACACAGCTCCAGACAGACTCAGAGTCGTAGCAGTTCTGGATGAGGCTGGCGCAACGCGGGTAAGCGTTGTCCATAGTCTGGCATTGGCCCTCGTCGAGGACAGCGGGCCAGCCTCCCTCTCCGCAGGCCATGGGGCGGTAGTACTCGTATTGGGTGAGACCGTCGGTCAGGCCATTACCGATGAGAACGGACTGGAGGTTGATGTTGCGCTTCTTGTGGGAGAGGATCTCCGAGGCAAAAACAGGGATGTAGTGACCAGCATACGATTCACCCGAAATGTGGAAGCTCTGCTCGGCATATTCGGGGAATTGCTTGAAGAAGAGGGTGAGCAGGGCGTAAATATCCTTGCCAGCAGCGACCGTGTTGCTGACGGAACCGCCGCTGTATGAGTAGCCGACGTTGACGGGCTGGTCGATGAAGATGACGGACGCGTTCGAGTTCCACGAGAAGTCGTTGAACTTGACCTTGCCGTCCTTGGTGACGGCGGAGGGCCCTAGCTCCATGAAGAGACCCATCAGAGACGAGCAGCCGGGGCCGCCGTTCAACCAGAGCACCACGGGGTCGTTCTTGGGGTCGTTGCGCGACTCGAAGAACCCTGGAGAGGCATTAGCGTCGGTGGCAAATGGGCGGTTCATTAGGGTACTCACAGTAAAACAGATGCTTGTCCTCCTCGTCGTCATCGAGATAGCCACTGTACTGCTTGACCTTGTCGACGCCCAGCGAGGCCGGATCGACCTTCTTGACGCGCAGGTTGTAGTTCTCGAGCTTGCCGTCGATCTCGCGCTCCTTCTCGCCATCGGCATTCTCGATCCAGACACTCTGGACGTCGGCACCCTTGACGACGTGGTCCCACTCGTGATCAGGCTTGCGCGTGTGCGGCTTAGGGGCGGTGAAGAAGGAGGCCTGCTCAAACGACTCGGGGAACATGAGGGCTACCTCGTCCCAGACGCGGCGGGCCTCGCCGGTGAGCGACTTCAACGACTCCTCGAGGTTGTGCAGTGGCTTTGTCCATGAGTCGGATGTCACGGACTTGAGCTGCTCCTGGAGCTTGAGGACCTGCTGCTGGGGCGCAATGGAGGCCGAGGCAGCTCCCACTAGGAGCGCCGATGTCGCGAGCTTCATGGCGGCTAGCGATTGCTGAGCTTCCCGAGCTCAGGTTCGTCGATTGGAGGGGGTGTATTGGGTCAAACAATAATGACCCGGGGAAATGGAGTATGGGGGAGAGACAAGTGGTGGACGGAGAGATGACTGAGGGTGGGTGGGAGGAGAGGGAAGGAGTGATGGAGGAGCTCGATGTCCAGGCAACCGATGATGACGCGGGCGGGAGCTTATCGGGGTGGCTGGAGATGCGCTAGGCCTTGGGGTCACGAGCTCCGCGTTTCAACAGTGCCTGGAATGGTGCGGACGGTCAAGCGACCTTAGCTGCCGCTGTGTTCGCTCGACAGCTGATGCACGCAGCGTACGGATAGAGGGCAAGCCATGCCGCCGAGAGCTACACAGCATACCAGCGTGGTGTTGCGCATCCTCAGTGACGGTACCTGCGTGCACCAAAAACGGCTAGCGGAGACTCCCAATGTGGCTAGCGGCCTCGGCTCGGGCGGCGTCGAACCCTGTGAATCATTCTGAGTGTTCCCCGCGAAGACGAAGTGGATGGCCTGTTGTTCCTATAAACTTGGAGGACGCAGCTTTCCTCCCCACTACACCCGACCCCGTACTTTGGAAAACACTCCAAGATGCCTATCAACCAGCCCTCAAACCAGATCAAGCTCACCAACCTGGCGTTGGTGCGCATGAAGAAAGGTACCTGCTACCCCGCCTCTCCGCCAAACAGTCGCTAACAGCGCCAGGCAAGAAACGCTTCGAGATAGCATGCTACAAGAACAAGGTCCTCGACTGGCGCAAGAAGATCGAGAAGGACCTTGACAACGTGCTCCAGATCCCCAACGTCTACCTCAACGTCAACAAAGGCCAGGTCGCCCCCAAGGCCGATCTCCAGAAGGCATGGCCCGGCAAGTCGGTGGACGAGATCCTCGTTGACATACTCGAGAATGGCGAGATGCAGGTGGGAGACAAGGAGCGCGGCGCCGAGCTGGACCGCCTCAAGCACGAAGTTATCGACATCGTCGCCTCGAAACTGGTCGACCCCAGAACGAAGCGAGTCTACACGGCGGGCATGATTGAGAAAGCGCTCGACCAGCTCAGCTCGCAGTCAGCGACACAACAGCCCGAGAAAGCGGCTGAGCCGACGCCCGCTCCCGCCCCCGCCGCCGAAGCCGAGGAAGGAAAGACCGAAGAAGTCAAGAAGCTGCCCAAGTGGACCGGCGTCGTGTCAGGCAAGCAGGCCAAATCCCAGGCACTTTTCGCCATGAAGTGCCTCATCGCACACCAGCCTATGCCGCTCGCACGAATCCAGATGAAGCTTCGCATCACATGCCCAACATCGGTGCTCAAGCAGGGCGTCAAGTCAGCCCCCAAACACCAGCCCAGCGACGGGGATGACGGAGAAGAGAAGGCCCATGGTACTGTCAAAGATACTATACTCGGCTACTTTGAGCACCTGGAAAATCAAGATACTGTGGGTGCCGAGTGGGAGGCTGTCGGGCTAGTCGAGCCTGGAACCTTTAAGCCGCTGAATGAATTTATCGACAGCCATACCAAGGGCCGCGGCAACATTGAAGTGCTGGACATGGCTGTGGGCGTGGACCTTTAGGTCCAGGTGCGTCTGGCAGGCGAGTGGTGTACACGAGCACCTGCCTCTACGGACGTGCCGCCACTGGACGAAAAACGACGCATGTTAGCTTCCGCCTTTAACCTAGCACAGCGAGTGCCGTGTCGACCAAGGACGATGCGATGGCTCTCCGTGTTCACTCCCCATTTGTTGGGCCAACACGCTCAATCTTCCGCGAGCTGCGATCATCCATACGCATCCAACATGCTTGTTCTAGCAGAGTAGAGCATATGGCAGAGATGCTTGAACGATCTGTAATCCGGTCAGAGAGAAGAAAGGCGGGCGGGAGCACAGCGCCGCACAAAAAGACGAAAGCAAACGAATCACGACAGGAACGCTTTCATATCTTACATAGCATCATTGAGTGATATTCCAATATCGCCACTATAAACCAAAATCTTATTCATCCTCACTCAGTCTAACTTATCGTGCACTTCCCGATTCGTCTTGCACAAGCCCTGTCCATACATGCAACTCTACTGGTACCACGACATCTCGCGCATCTCGTGATGGCCAAACACGTTATTCCCGCTCTTTGAATTTCAACCAGTCATCGCCTGACAGGTGTACCGAGTAGCAGGGTGCCGCAGTTCTAGCGCAGGCCTTTCATTTCTTAGTCTACACCTCCGCACGAGCGATATATGCATGCTGCATGTGGAGTAAATATTGGTGGGTTCAGAAATCGGAGGATTGTAAAAGCGATCGTGATGGGATAGGTGGGTGGGCGTCTTCTACATTTCGCAGCGCGCGTACGATTATGTTCTTGCGCTTCGAGCGGTGACACACAATACCTCCACTCACTTCAAGCTTTTTCGCACTGATTTTTGCTCAAACCGTGTAATGGCCAATGCGATTAGCCTATGTTCCCCGTCTCTTCAACCTATCGTTGTTGGTATGAACAATATCTCGATGCCGACGCTGTACCTCCTCGTCTCGGTCATAGCATGCAGGTAACGTGGTGCGGGGTTTGAGCTGTTCTATATGACCATGTTCTGCGCGTAATGATTCCTTGATGAATTGATGCGCCGTCTTCAACAATGCAGGTAGAGAACTTAGATTCATTGCAAGCGTATGGTCATAATGTAAAGTCGTCAGTGCCAATAAGCAAGCGTTAGTCGTTATCGTATACAGGACACCTGTGCCCGGTTCTTTCGTAAAATCGTCGTGAAGTCGTTACATGATGTCGTGAAATGCAGAAAGCACAAATAGAAAAGGTAGAACAAAGAGAGAGATGAAAACTCATGAGCAGAATTGACGATGAAAGACCACGAGCCAAAGAATCATGCAACCGAGGACCCGACCGTGAAAAGAGATGAAGAAATACTGACCAACCTCATGCACCGTTCCCACCAAGATCTAGAGCCCGATCGATGCGTCCCGAGAACTCCGTTCCATCTTCATGACACCACATGTGCAGCCATTCAAACACCGTTCGCAAATGCAAGGTCCGTTCACAACCATATCGTCGCCGTCGAAAGTTGCCATCTGTGCCGTGGAAATCCTAGTCCCACCATCTGGGGCCCAGTCTTCCGTTCCCGCTCAAGATACCGAGCACTTCCGCGCTGCACGTTCTGAATCCCCAAATGCGCTCAATGGGTTCAGCAATCATAGTCCAGTCGAACCCACGTACATCGTACATATCCAGCACAACGCGGACAAGCCAGGGATCGTACATCGGCGTACTCATATCCTGGTAGACAGACAACGTCGAGCTGAGAATCTGCGGCGGCGGCGGAACCTCAGCAGGCGCTGTGTTGATGTTTGCAGGCCAATGACGGGGTCCTGCGTCCTGCGGAGAGAGTGATGGAATAGCCGGAGATCCCGAAGCAAAGAGCCCAAATTGTGAGCCATCATCGCTTTCTGTTGGCGAACCGGCAACCGAAGAGGACGCACTGCTGGAAGCATCCGACATGAGCGAGTCGTCGCTCATCTTCGTCTGGAGCGTCACTCTATTACGCGTTGAGACCGCGTGCTCGGCTGCTTTGACCGCATCGTAGTGTGGAAGGAATTTGGGAATCGTGATGGAGCCTGTGGACTTGGAGTATGGGCTGTCGTCGATAGGTGTCACGGAGATGCGGGACGATGGTGAGTCGAAGGACTGAGAGCGATGAACTCGGATCTTTGGCGAGGGCGTCCTCGGCGGGGCTGATAGTAGGGCCGCCATGCCGATGTTCGTAGGGGATTAGGGGCAATGTCTATATTCGTGGGGATTCGAAGCTCTGGGAAGGTGAAATGGAGGTGGAACAGCCGCGGTCCGGCTTAACCTCAGAGGAGAATATACAGGCGAGATGGGTCTAGGCCGCCGAAGACGGGGATGCCATCTAGAGCTTATAACTCGCACTCCTGCGCTGCCGTCCTGCGTTGGCCTTGCAGGTCTGCAAGTATGCAGGGCGTTGTTGTACAAGGCGGAGGAAGGGACAGTGGTGGAAATTAGGGGGTGTGGTGGGTCTGTCGGTCGAGACGGGCGTGCAAATTGCGGGGAGGAAGACAGGGGTGTGAGTGGCCGATGGGACGGATAGGTGTACGGCGAGTGGTTAACGGTCCTGCGGTATGATGCTTGGTAAGGAGTAGACGGCGGCAGCGTGGGAGGCGCGTGGGAGAACAACGCACTCCGCACTTGGTTCGAGGGAGTTCTAGGAGAACTTCCGAGTGGATGATCGTGTAACGGTTGTGTAACAAATGTGTAGACGTCGCGATTGTCAGTCGAAGACGTCGTGCCTCATAACCAAATCCTAGCTCGTCTGAATACCTAACCCTTACCACCTGTTCGCAAACCGCCTGATCACAATCGCACTCCCAAAAGTAAGCATACTCTCACGCCGTTAACGGACCGAGCCGCATCAAAAACTAACCTCATACATGTCAGGAGACCTCGTGCACCCGTGGCGGGTCCAACACGCGACCGTACATGTCTTCTGGGGAGTGGATCGAGCGAGCCCTCGCACTTGCAGGGGGGTGACGTGGTGACTTTCGTACCTAAGACCGCATATGCGGCCTAAGGTGCAATTCGCCAATCGGAGTCCGGCTCGGCGGAAGGCGTGCTAGTCGATATTTGATGGATGTGGTTCGGAAATTTTGATGTATTAGAAGGATGGTACACGTAGTGGCGTGGTGTTGGTGAGGTTTTGGGGGATGTGGGATGGTAGAGCGGAGCTTCTCGATTGGGAGCGGCAATGCTGACTGCTAGGTAAGGTGGTACTCGGACTGAGGATGATCAAGTCTCTCACGGAACTGTTGGAGCACTCATGGGAGTTGATGGTGTCCTAGGAGATCTGCCAGAGCTGGAGTGATGATTTACAAAACTCAGAAGAGCATGGGAGGGCGGGGCCAGCGTACGCCATTTGCAGTCTGTCGTCCAAGGGCAGAGATTGATGGGCCGCTCCCAGGTCTGCGGCGGCGCTGCAGTTTTGTTTCCATGATGAGATAAGGGCAGGTTGAGATTAAGTAAGGCCGATGATGGAGGTTTCTAGCCAGGACTTGCTCGTTTACCGCGCTATCCCAATCTGGTCATGATGCGCCCAATCATCACCGTCATCCAGTGCCACTTGACGTCTGTTAAATAAAATGAAGAAGCGAGCATGAGAGGTTTGGATTTCCACGCCGATGCATTTTCATCAATTAGTGACTACTACTACAGCTTTTCTTTGCTCGGCACATCATCAGTCGGTTTCAGCACCCGTTCTAAGAGCGCATCCACACTTCTACCTAACACGCTCAACCCTTCAGCCCGATCTTATCCGCCGTCAGAATGAATTCCATAAATCCAGCACTTGTATCAATAACATTCTGAATATACTCCTCAGCCGTCGGGTAAAAGTTCGTAGGATACCCAAACTCCAAAGTATATCCGTACACCTTGTTGACCTTTTTGTTCTTATGCCATCTGCTGAAGGCATAGTCGTCGCTAGCGCCCGAGGTAGGATAGAGACCAACGGCTTGCTGAGGGACGTACTCACGGCCGCCAACCGCGATCATGGCGTCCGTCGTACGGTTGGCTTGATAGGAGACATTCTCCCAATCCTCTTGGTCGATGAATTCCCCGTAAAGAGTGTCCTCCACCACACCACGCTTCCCATCGTATACTGGATTGAAGAGGTTCTGCTTGCGGTCGAGGGACTGGTTGACGTCGTCGCCCCAAGAGTACAGGAGCGTGCCCGCAGCGGAATGTACATCGATGAACCAGCGGATGTTGGGGTACTGGTCATACACCCACAACATATTTTGGGTCTCCGGCTCGGAGAAGGGTGCCGTGCCGTAAAAAGCCTGGGACGAGGCGTTGTTAGACGCTGGGGACACGGACGGATCGAAATGCTTGGTGTAGTTCCACAGGAAGTCGAAATTACGGTTCAGATCGACACCGACGCTGAGTGGCTCATTGGGCCTGGAGCTTTTCGGGTTTCGGTTCTTGCGCCAGAGGTTGCTGTTTGCTTGATCGTGGCGCACACCATCTGGGTTGGTCATTGGAATGAATACAATGCCAGCGCCGAGGGCCTTCTTGACATCCTTGTTGCTAAATGTTTTGTTGCCATAGGTGAGGCCGATGCGGTGCTCGTTCGCATAGAGCAGATCGGAAATGAAGTAGATGAGATTATCGGGGCCGCCTCTTTCGCGAGCATGGATGCCGGATGTGAAGTAAATATACTGTTTGTCCTTCTTGATCTTCTCGGCCTTGTTCGCAACGCCGCCGATGACTTTGTTGCCCTCAAACGTCTTGTGGGGAGGCGTGAATAAGGTCAAGCCATACTCTTTCTCCAGACCCTTCATGGCGGTGTACACTTCATCTGCGTTGAAGATTCCCGCGCTCTGGAGTCCAGCATACTCGCTTGGCTTTCTTGTACCCAGGCCACGAGGAGCGATTTTTCCGCCCTTAAATCTGTCGCCCTTGCCAATTGGTGCGGTTGCAGTCTGTCGCTTATTTAAATTGTGCAATGTTTCGACGCGAATGGTTTCCGAGTCGAGGCTTCTCCTCAAATCGGTCAATTCCTCCTCCGAGATGACTGCGTGCAGCTTGTGCTCGCCATCAGTGGGGATGACGACAGGTCGGCAGCCATAATCGATCTCGCTGTTGGCCGAGATGAAGTCGTAGAGCTGATTCTTCTCCTTCGCAAAGAATGCGACGCTCAAGACATCGGAAGCTAGAGCGGTTCCAGGAAGCAAGCCGAGGAGCGTTGAGACCTTCATGGCGGGCAGCTATAAAAATGCTGCGACGAGAGTAAGACAAAGGTCGTGCAAAATAAAGGTAGCCATGCCTGCGCTCTTTATCAGTGATGTTTTCCTTGCGAACCTTCGTATACTTTCGGACCTTCCGCAATTGGATCAGCGGGATGCGACTCCCAAGACACAAGCGCTCTTGGCTTACGGCGTTGCCCTACGATATTAAGCAGGTCAAGACTGTTATCTGGTGCAATATCGCGAACCAATGCAGTTAGAGAGACTCCATGTTTTGAGGCACAATCCAGGTCCCCGGTTCGCGGTGCTATAGGCAGGCTGGTGGTGCTAGAGGTAGGCGGCGCATAAGCAAGCGTCGAAAGTTGGGGCCGAGGCAACGTCCATTAGTGCGTCGGCTCGCGTTCATCGTGCGGGTGAAGGCGATTCTATTAGCAGACCGGCGATTGTGACCTGGAGTTTAGACGAGGAAGGTCTTGGGTGCTGTCTGGGGTGGCTGGCTGGGTGGTTGGCTATGGTGTCATGTTCCTCCCTTGTCACCTTGTCATATAGCTCCGCTTGGCGCGTGCTACAAGATGCAGTTCTCACCCGTATATCCTAGGATAATGGTCCGAGTATAGACTGGGTTTGCCAGGCCGTGCTTTGTCAATTCTAGGCACACGTCAACATCGAAGACTCTATTCAGAAGAGGTTCATCGAAGCCTCAGAATCACACTTCCCGCATATTACCACTGCCTCGGCGACCAAGTCTGCTTCGCCTTCTTCACGCCAAAACCCAGCTACTCCGCGGACATATATATACGTCTCGCCAATCTCTGGAATAATCAAACAAAATATCTGGACCGTCAAGAAATCTTATCGAAAGTATGGTTCCGTCATCGTAGGCCGGAAGAAAAGAAATTCGCGAGAGATATGTGAAGATAATGCTAGGCTTGTTGGGTGCGAACAGGAATCAAGAGGACCACCCTGCATGGGAACAATACACCCAGTAGCTTCAATAGCTCCTAGGCAGACCAAGCGACTTCTCTCCAATATAATTCAAGATCATCTCTTTGCTCACCGGCGCAATCCTAGGTACCAAGGACTCTCTGAACCACCTCTCGACATCATACTCTTGTGCGTATCCCATGCCGCCATGAGCCAGGACCGCCCGCTCGCATGCTGTGAAAGCTGCCTCGGCAGCAAGATATTTCGCACTGTTAGCGGCAACGCCTATCGCATCTTGCTTGATCGTATTGTCCGTCTTGCTGGCGTCGAAGAGTCGCGCGGCGTGATATGTGGCTAGTTTAGCAGCCTCGAGTCGCATGTACGCATCTGCGAGAGGATGTGCGATGCCTTGGTTCATGCCAATCGGACGCTGGAAAACCACTCGTTCTTTTGCGTAGGTGCTCGCTTTCGCCAGTGCTGCATATCCCAACCCCAAAGCTTCGCCAGCTAACAAGCATCTCTCTGCATTCATGCCGTGTAGAATGATTTTGAAGCCATCGCCTTCTTTCCCAATCAAGCTATCTGCCGGTATCTTGTAGCTGTCGAAGAAGACCTCGTTCGCATCGACAGCACGACCGCCCATCTTCTTGATCCTTCGCATGCTCAGACCCGACGCCGACTTGTCAATCGGTATGCAGAACAAGCTCAACGCTTTGGAAGGTTTCTCTACTTCTTCGCGAAGAGATGTGCGCGCAAGTAAAATCATCCGGTCTGCAACCTGCGCACATGTGATCCATATCTTTTGGCCCGTGATGCTGTATGTCCCGTCATCCTCTTTCTTCGCCTGCGTGCTCATGCGGAGAGTGTCCAATCCTGCATTCGGCTCTGTGACACCGAAACAAGTCCTAAATTTGCCGTTGATGATGTTGGGAATCGTCTGCTGCAGTTGCTTCTCTGTGCCGAATCTGGCGAGCGGCTGCGTCGCGTAAACGTTGGCATGGATAGCTTGCGCGCCCGCCATACCAGCCCCAGATTCGGCGATGGTTTGCATCATCATGGTCGCTTCAGACATGCCGAGGCCTGAGCCACCAAAGGCTTCTGGTAACGCGATACCGAGCCAACCGTCCTTTGCAAGCGCTGCGTGGAAATCGGTTGGGTCGGTACCATGTTCATCGTGCTCCTGCCAGTAGGTATTCGGGAATTTCGAGCATACCGCAGCTACAGCTTCTCGGACAGTCAATTGTGTTTCCGAAAAGCCCGTTGTTTCCATGATGCGCGTGCGCTGTGTTGTGGAGAATGCACATTTCTGTGCTTGTTTGGTGAAGCATGGTGCCGAAACGAGTGAAACACATGACCGCTGGAGTCGTGATGCGAGCGACCGTGACATGACTGTAGTTTTTGATATCGTTTTAGGATCTCAGTGTGACTTTTATTGATGTACCTGTCATGTTACAGGGATCTTCGCTTCAAAGATCATAAAGCCGAATCGCAAAAGAGGGGCGAGCTAGTTCCTTCAGTATATAGCCGAGCTTCGAGTCTACACTTGACGGTAGACAGCCGATACCAATATATGCGGCAAGTCGCACAATGGATCAAGAGCTGAGATTTTATGTAAAAACTTCTATGAAGCATCCTTCGACAAGTGTATATGGAAGCGATAGAAAGATAGTGCTGCAAAGAAGGCCGACTGACCTGAGGAGCACAGGAGCTAGTTAGTTTTCATGTCCCGATTATATAAGCGTCCAACCCATCTGCGGATACGAAGCCGAAGTTCGGACAAACCCAGCTGGCAAGGTTTCCGATTTCGTCTTCACGACGCTCTTCTTGTGACGGCGACCTCAGTCGCCGAACGCAAGGGACAACTGAATTCATTTTATGTTTCTCGATATATTCGCAAAAAGCTTGTTTACCTTCGCGAAACTCTTCGAGCTTCGCAGCCTTGTAACAGCCCGGACATCGCGGTTGATTTCCTCTCACATCCTACACACTTTTATCAGAGGGGAACGTATGGGACTTGGGTGCCACCGAATTGTAAGTAGACTGCACTAGACCTTGCTCTTGAGTGAAATCTAAGGTGTCGAAACCATGACTGTTGCGTTAATAAAGACAGCAGCCCAATTTATCGACAGACCAGATACTCCGGGAGTTCCAAACTCATTACGAACTACCTCAGTTTGAGATGCAGCTGTGACGACCTCTGCTCCTCTACAGCTTTTAATACGACATCATCAGTGTTAAAGCAACAACATGAATAACATCATTAACAACGAACGCATCTCGTTCGTTCTCGTTCATATCATCCCACTGTAGCTACAAAGTCTGACCCGGGCTCTATCTCAATACTCCTATCTATCTCCATATTACCAACTTCGAGCTCTACAATGCAAATCGTGAGCGAGGCGGAGCCTACACAAGTAGATAGGATGATGCTGGATGTAGGCGACCGGTTTCGGGCTACCAGCAACTCTTGCGGCTCTTGCCACGTGCATCTGGACAATGCGAGGGACCAGGAACCGCCGCCGTCGTCGAAATTAGAATCAAGTTTAGTAACCGATTTTCGGTATAAAGAGCGTTGGTACATCTTAAAACAACATTTACTCTATTTACAAGATAAGAATATGTACACCAGAAAAAGATACCACGCAATATATACAGCCGATGAACCCCCCAACAACTCTACTCGTTAATCCGATGCTGCCAAACCTCCTGCTCCGCCCTTGCTGAATACGTACTCACCCCAAGTAACGCCTGCATTTGCGCCACGCCTACAAAATTGATTTGCCTTGCCATAAACCAACGAATTCCCTCCGAACACGGCGGACTCGTCAAACTCCCCTGGTACGTCCAAAACTCGTTGAACCGCAGCACTGAGTCGAGTAGGGTGTTGAGCGTGAGACTAGCGGGCACTTCGGTGCGGTCGTTGAAGCCGATCATGGGTGGCAATTGTGAGAAAAAGCCGGAGTCGCGGTTTCCAGGATCGAGACGGATTGCGAGAACAGCGGCTTCGGCACCGGTGGAGTCGACGTGAACGAGATGGATTTCCGCACGCGAACGCACCATAGCGACCGTATGATCAGCAGGAGCATGAACATGCCACCCCTTCAGATACACCGTCCGATTGTCAAACGTGAAACTTGGATGGCTCTCCCATCCGTCTTCCTCGTTATGTAAAACTGTGAATGCCGGTCCATATCCCCAATTGTAGAAATTGCCTGACACATTGGCGGGATAGTCGAATTCAGGGACGTGGTTCAGAGACAGACCATTGGAAAGGGACAGCGCAATAGGCGATTGCTGTGATCCGTTCTGGCAGAGGTGGTAGGCGGGATCTAGCTTTCCCCAGTTGAAGGAGGCTTCGTAGGCCCACTTTGTTGCGTTGTTTGTTGGTTCAGCGCGCTTGCGGAATTGGTTGTTGGAGTGATCGGGGCAGGCGAGGGTGGTTGGGAGAAAAATCGCTCCAAAGGTAAGAAGAGAAAGGAGATGCATGGTGGATAGAATGTGAAGATGTCGTTTCGAGAGGAAGGGTTGTAAACGTGGTAAGCAAGATGGTAAGGCGGTAAGGCGGTTGTGTCGATTTCGTGCAGATTTCCAGATTCAGTCTTTCCGATTGCCAACAACAAACTCAGACAGGAGGCACGCCTTACTCTTATATCCTTAAGACATCCTATCACCCCTTGCCCGAAAATGGAAACGAAAACGGCCGCACAGTCGCCCATCCCCCTAAATCCCGAACCATACCAAGATCACCACGACAGGATCAACACCCCAATATCGCCAAGAGACGCCTTCCGCCTCAATCTCTCGTTGACAGCCTTCCCGCTATCTACGCTTACAACTCCGATCGCTTCCAGCCAGACAGATTCCTTCCATCTGGCACATTTTCGCAGTCATGCGCCAAAAGAAACTTGCGTGTACCTGGGAAGTAAGACGCGTAGCCAAGCGCCTCGCGTGGGCATGTATATGTCATCCAGGGGGGCGGTGCGGCTCTCGTGCGGACGGCACCTCCGCGCAGTCTCATTGGTTCGACTGTATGCGGTCGCACAACGGGCCGCATCGGGGAGTTGGACGGGGCGTATTTGCCAAGATGCTCGGAGGTACTGCACTGCGCACCTTCGGGCACATTGCGGCAAGACAGTGCTGTTATTTGCACAGGACCTGGCCGGTCGGGTTGCTGAGAAATACGGGATTGATTTAGAGTAGATTATCAGCACGAACTGCGAAATGTTCCCTACGAAAGTTCTTTAGTCTGTTTTGGAAAAGTGAGCAAAGGGAAGGTATGGTTGGGGCCGACGGATTTGGTGAGCGGCCTCAGGTCGGCGGTATGTGGATAACATAAGTCTTGGCAGTCAAGGCTCAATGTCGTCGCGGCAGGCGAAGCATGCGGCGTTTTCGCAAGTAGTAATCACACTGACATGGGCAAAACGGCCGACGTGACGATGGTTGCGCATCACGTCGTGGCTTGGTGCGTTAGGGAAATTTGCATTCATCAGACACGCAGTCTAGACTCCACAGCTCAGATTGTTACAGTAATGTACATGTCCATACCTACATCCATTCCAACATGTGCTCTATGCAGTGCGATCGCTATGTACCTCCTCTTCAGGCTCTTTCTTCGTCGTCTCGTACCGCTTCCCTCTAAAAGCATACAACCCCCAATTGCTACATGTGACATCATGTGGATCCAGATCGTTTAGGTCCCATCTCAAGCTCCTGAAGATGTTCTCCCCAGGCTCGAGTAGAATGTCCATCTCATTGCCGTATCGCTTGTGCAAGAGATCGACATCCTGCTGCGTATCCCACGGAGAGTAGCCGGTCGCAATGATAGGTACCTTGGTTTCGAGCAGCAGGGGTAGTGTCTCCTCCCACTCATGCATGGAGGCAGAATTGCCGAAACCTGGATGGAAGCAGACGAAGATGTCGAAGTAGGGATCGAAGGGCTGGAAGTAGTCCGCCTTATGAATGTTGTGGTAGTACTCCACAAAGGTGCTGATCTTCATGGCGTTGGATATACGGTCCTCTATGACAGCGCCGAAGGGATTAGTTGCTGTACGCTCGGGTAGGGGAAATTCGTTCTCGCGATTCGCCATGCTCTCGGGCCCTATGAAGTGTACGGAGAATTGCACGCGGTGGAAGAGGTAGGCCATCTGCATCCACGTCTCGCGCGGGAGGGATGACTCTGCGCGTGCGCCGAGGACGAAAATACGGACGGACGGGGGTGCGAGGCGGGCGTTATTCCAAGTATCGCCGCCGCCGGTGCGGGGAGGGTGGAGGGAGTGCCGCAGGGCTGTACATGTCAGATTGGAAATGAACCTGGGTTTACTAACATACCGCTGAAGCTCTTCAGACCCTCCGGTGTCATGCGGCCGTTTTTCCGAATGTTGTAGGGACTTAGCTCGTTGATCACACTGGCTATCGTCATTGGATAGGTCAACAGCTTCGTTGCCTGTCGCATCTCCCGATCCTGATTGAGAGCATCGTAATCACGGGTGTACAGATACGTGTCCCAGCTGCTCATGTTGGCCAGAATCTCCTCAATTTGCGGCTCCGCAAACTGGAACTCCTTAAAGAACCTTCCACTGCGCAAATCGTGATCATCCTCATTGGACTGCTTCATGACATCGCATATTTCCAAATGCGCCTCGTAGTCATCCGCCCAATGCTCCTCACAGCAGTAAACCGGTATTCCGCAGTCTGGGCACTCGAAGTTGACGTGCGCGGGCGGGGCTCCGGTTTCCGACGACTTGCGGCTCTCGAGGTCGTTCTCGTTGTTTGCGGCACGTGTCGGTTTGTGCGAAGGATGCGGGCAGTAGGCATGTTGTCGCATGAACGCGGCGCGTTTACGGATCTCGGGTATGGGCGAATGAGTGAACGAGTGGAAGAGGTTGTCCTCGTTGAGGACGAGCTTCCGCTGGATGCCCTCCGGATCGACGTATTCTATCGGCTCGAACGACCTCTCAAACTGCCGGCTTGGAGTCGTGGAGATGCCTCGTCGGGGGAGGGCGAACTTCGACTGGATGGGAGCTTTGGTGGAGTGATTGCGCGGAACAAAGGTTTGGGAGGTAATGCGGAGCGCCGGCGGGGGCCGCAGCTGGGGCCGTGAGGTTCTTATGAGGGAGAGACATTTGTTGCAGGTATATGAGGGCCTCATGATGCGCAATTGACCTCCAGCAAAGGAAGATGCGTATCTAGCAAGCTCGCGAATATGAGACGATCATTCACGATGCTGGCTGCAGCCAAGCCGCTAGCGGAAGAACGATGGTCCGGCACCCGTCTGACAGCAACTGAAGTCTTTCGAATACTCTTGAATTTTGATTCATTCCCATCAACTTGTACCATATCAATCCCGCTTGTGTTCCAAGCCTTTGTTCCACCAATAGTCGCTTTAGAGCTGAACCATAGCACCCTCCATCCGCTACTTGCACTGGAAGTACTTCTCCTGCAATGCATCATGCAGATTCGCAAAGACTCCATCATGCCATGTCCTGAACTGCGTCCATTCCTCCTCAGGCATGGTGACGGAGAGCATGTTTAGCCAGCCGCCCACGATCAGGTCAGCATAAGTAGCCCGTTCCCCCTCCAGGTAAGGTCCACCTTCGTGAGATACGAACAACTGGGCTAGCGATGTCAGCGCCACATTGAACGCCACCTTGAGCGACTCTCTTGCCTCACCCTGCAAGCAAATGTCATCCCAGGAGCTCAGGTGAGCGCGCTTGCAGAAGAGGGCCTTTACGTCCTCGGCCGTGTTCGGGTTGAAGGGCATGTACTGGCCGTAGAGCACCATATGGGCGGAGAAGGTGGCATCGACATGCGTGTTGAACTTTGCGTAGGACTCGTTCTTGGACCCTTGATTGGTGGTCAGGGGCGCGAAGAATAATGTGTCCTTAAACGGGCTCTCGTAGTCCAGTCCAGTGCAGGTGGAGTCTGAAGGGAAAAGGCAACCGCCTGACCCCGGGTACTTGTCCTCAAGATAGTTGGCGATGTCAAATGAGTCGCCAACCACCCTGCCAGAGGCCGGGTCCCGCAGCATAGGCAGTGTGTAGAAGTTGGAGCCATCGTCAAGCTTACGAGTGGCTGGGCAACCAAGCCCCTCGCGAACCTCAGGGATGTCGATGATGTCGACCCAGGTAGTCTGGAAGGGTACACCTTTGAAGCTGAGCGCGAGACGAGTCTTGGATGGGTTGGGTGCGTAGGAACGAGGTTGCAAGGGTGAAGAAATGTCGTAGAGGCTGAGGACGTCGGGGTCCGTCATTTTGAAGTCGGTGTGAGAGGTCCTTCTCGGTGGTTGGTTCGAGCAAGCGTCGGTCGCCAACTTAAGAACGAGCAAACAGAGACTCTGCTTGGGTGCAGCAGAAGTGCGGGAAACTTGATTGGCCGACCCAAGAGCACCTGTGATTAGCTCGCTAACCGACGAATGATGGCCAACACGCCGGTGAAACTAGCTCGTTTCTCAACCACCCTCCACCATCACCGCCTACCCTGGTGGCATCAATGTGCTGCTGTGCTTACGGGACAACTGCGCCGCTGTTGTATACTTATTGCCGCCTATCGTACTGAGATGGTACGCCAGCTGGTCAGCTGCACAAGAAACGTGGCCCGGAATCGCCACACACACATAGGCGCGATGCTGCAGTGGAGTATTCCTCTTTCCATGCTAATTCCTTGCGCGGCCTCAAAACAATGTCACGAAGCGTGGGGGGCCAGCCTGTGGATGTCTTCCTTCCTTCTGGTCTTGCGTTATCCCGCTCTTCTCCTTCATGTCCACAGAGACCATCTCGTCACCACTTTTGTTTAACACCCGTCTCAACGCTTCCAAGATGGACGATGCTCTGCCCGAAATATATCAAGGAACTCGCCCAGTTCGGGCCTGGATCATACATCTACACGGCGGGCGAGAGTTACTATTCTGATCACAATAGCGAGAGCGGGAAATCCACGCGTGCAGCTACTTCGACCGCAGCAGATGAATTGCGCATGATAAAGCAAGCGACGAGCTTCTGTAAAGTATCACCACACGAGACCCTCACAAGATCCCGCCAGCCATCTCTCCAAGGTATCCACGGGTACGTAGTTTACTCCTTCCCAGCAACGCCAGTCTCCTCCGCCTTCCAACCACCGGCCGTCTTCACCGCCACCCCATCCAAAGTTGACCCCGGACTTGGCCTCACCCCCGTAGGCTCAGCACCGCCCAACCCCGCAGTCACAATTGGCGTAGCCCGATACGGCTCACCCGGCGCTATCCACATATCCTGCCGATCATACCACTTTCCAGCCTCATAATATTCATGCCAAATGCAATCCTCAAACGACCCGTTCTTCCACTCATCCAGCACCTCTTTGATTGACACCGCAGCGTACTGGCGGAAGTGTGCTTGTGATATGGTACCTTCATTGCAATCGAAGATACGCTCACGCTTGCAGGCATCGAGGTAGGCGGGCTCGGAAGCCTGCGTCATTGCATCGGCATTATAGGACCCGTTGGCGAAGCGCCAATTCCAGTGCGCACGATAGCCGCGGCCGGTGCGGGAGGGCTGAGCGGTCCAGATATCTTCCTCCCGCTGGCCTAGTGTAAGGATCATTTGTGAGATGGAGGAAGATATGTTGTAGACGGGGGAGAAGTATCCACGTCTTCGGCCACCGAATTCGCTTTCACCTATCGATGTCGATACCGCCACGCCTTTAAGGAAGTGGTAAACAGACGGACTGGTCAGCGTGAATCCCGAGACCACCGCCGTATTCGGCAGTCCAGGGATCGTCGCCGTACCGCCCGGAGCCCGGGTTGCGTTCGCGCAGAAAGAAGACCCGGGTTGTGGGGCGGACGGCCAGTAGTGCACTGCGTAGTCATTGACACCGAGCAAGCAGGATTTTGTTGCGAGGCCTTCCGGGGGCGCATGTGTCCATGTTTTACACGGAGGCTTCTCGGCTTCGAGAATATAAGTTGGTGTGGTAGTCGCATTAGCCGTGTCGGTCTTTTTGGCCTGGTCTGTACGCCAGCTATACGCCGAATGCAATCTGTAGCATAAGCTCTGGTAATCCGGTGCAGGCGTACAACTAGGTACGGGAACTTCGTTGGAGGCGCTCCAGGAAGAGATGTACGGCGGAATGCTCGGAGTATAGCCCGGCAGCATCGTCCCAGTGCTAGTTTCCGTGATTATGGTGCATATCTCTACGTCGGCGGCGGTGTTTGTGTTCCTGGCGAGGCCGTCGCAAAGCGTTGTATAGGGGCCTGTATGTGGCACTGTTTCGCAAGTATCGTATGTCGAGGAGGTTACATAGGATGTGGTTGAGTTGAAGAAGGCTGAAGTCTCTCGAATGGATGTTTCATAGCTGAGAAAGGCGTTGGTTGCTTTTGCGGAGGCCCATGAGTCCCAGCAGGCTAGGTAATCGCTGGGAATGTCTTTGTAGTCCGGCGGGAGAGGGGGAAGCGTTATGACTGGGATCGGAGGAGCGATGGTAGGGACGGTGGAGGTCGATGTGTCAGTTGCCGATTCTGCTGTGGAGATATTAGCGTTCTGTCATCGGAAAGAGGAGCACTCCATATAATGGACATCGATGCGTCGTGATCTTGCGGTAGCGCGGCCTGTTGTCTAAGAAATAGGCACTGCGACCGTCCTTGATAGGCTTCGCAGACTTTGTACCCCGGTCACAAGAGATTGGTCCGTACCAAAGTTCGCCGCGGCCGCTATGGTCAAACCCGCGATACTGACAGCAACAAATAGTACAGAAGAAAGCGACATGATAGCTGGCATCTTGCTTGTTTTCCAATGCACTCCCACTTTTCCACCCGCCGTTCATGCTCCAACATTTATACTTCCTCAGTATCGTATTGCTCGTAGTTTGCACCCATTCCGGCCCTCTGTTGCGCGTCCTGTATTCAATGGCAAATGCAGCATATAGTGCCAATGCACTCGTCGGGAACCCTTTTGTGCTGAATCGCGGATAGATGAGCGTATGCGGAAGATCATCCGCACCAACTATGTATAGCAATATCGGTATGGGTAAAACCTCCATATCTTAGTGCAACCCTTCCGTGAAAAACTAAGACCGGACGAAATCTACCGCGATAGTAGTTTTGTAGTGTACGGCGATATACGGAGCCGGAGTTCGTTTACGTTCGTTTGCTGCAGAAATGTCCGCGTAGACGTGGAACAAGTGTGCCACCCTAATTTACCGAAGCGCGTCGTGATATTAACGATACTCTTGGCTTTGATGCTGGGCTCGTGGGCACATATGTTGTGCGAAAGCAAACTCGATCTTTGCTGGTATTTACCATCCAACGAATGCAGACGTTATTGTTCGAAAAGCTAGTGGAAGTTCCATATTCACTAGACATCTACCCTAGGGTAGAAACAAAGAGTCGTAGTTTGCATAGATGATCCCGAAGTGTCTCAGCATGTGTTATCTTGAGCTATAATCTTAGTTGTCTCATTTACAGATACTTCTTGCGCACTCCGCAGACACGCTCTTCTGCTGAAGATGAACAATGTCGGAGAATCACAAGTATCTTGATGCCTTCGTCTGTGAGCACCCTGTGGGCTTTAGAAGCATCAATTGCCGCCAAGCGTTTAGCGATGTTGTATAACGGAGTATTGCCATTGACGTTCATTGCTGTGACCGCGGCTCTAGCTTCGAAAAAAGCCACAATCTTTTCGCTGTTGGTGTTCAAGACTGCCCAGCGGAGTGGCGTGTTACCGTTGCAACCACGCTCGTTCGGTTGGCAGAATGGCTGTCTCGGGATCAATGTCCATATCGTCCTTCTCGAACACCTCTTCTTTGAGGACTGTGAACTTGAGCACTAGCAATTCAGTGATGACCTGCTTCAGAGCTATTGATGTACCTTCGACGAGATTTGGGTACTCCTAGGCGTTTGACGCCGGTTGCAGTGAAATCGATGAGTCCAGCTATGCTAGCTACAGTACCGATCGCAGCCAATTCCGCTATGCTGAGATAAGATTAATGCGGATATTAAGGAAGTGCGAATCGAGATTTTGGAGATGATGAATTCGGCATGATATAGTATATTAGGGTCCCGCCTCCGACTCCTGATGCACCAGACCATCCTTTGACGACTGGCTCATTGTACCCAACATGGGCGGTTGTGTGGTAGACAGCATATTACAACAAGATACGGCGCGAATGCTCGACACAGCTGCAGAGAGATTGAGAAGGTACTTCACATTCGATGAGATGATTGGGGAATGTCACAAGTGGAGTGATAGAGCTCGGACCAGGCCACTAACCCCGCATCTTATCCCCGGTCTCCACGATTCGATTGATTAACCGTCAGCGAACCACAACCATGTGAAGGCCTATAGCCAGCTCCGCCAGACATGTACCACCTCTTCAAGTCGATATATCTGCATGCAACAAGCAAAGAAGGTACGCCCCGTCGCCTCAACCCCTTCATGCGCTGCAGCTTCGCCATTCACGATCTTTCCACCTCCAGGCGCAAGCTTACCCACCACCAGAATACTCCATCCTCCTCCTCGGCCTCGACAACGCCGGCAAAACCACCCTCCTTGAACAGATAAAAGCCGCATACAGCTCCCTCAACCCGAACCTAAAGACCGTCCCAACCGTCGGCCAAAACGTCGCAACTGTCAGCCTCCCACCGCCAAGCCCGCCCATCTATCTGAAGATATGGGATGTCGGCGGGCAGCATAGCCTGCGCGGGCTATGGCAATCGTACTACTCGTCGTGTCACGCAATTGTTTTCGTGATCGACTCCTCAGACGTCGGTAACGCGACGCTTGCCGACCTCGCATCGGCGAACCCTACCAACGACGATGGCGGGAGGCTAGAGGAGTGCAGGCTAGTGCTGGAGAGTGTGCTGCAGAATGAGGATGCGAGCGGGGTACCGATACTGGTGCTGGCGAATAAGCAGGATAGAGAGGACTGTGTGGAGGTGGTGAGGATCAAGGAGGGGTTTGTGAGGAAGGTTTTTGAAGGGGAGAAGGGGGAAAGCGTGAGGGATAGTAGGGTGCTGCCTTGCAGTGCGTTGACGGGGACGGGGGTGCAGGAGGCGGTGGAGTGGTTGTGTAGTAGGGTTAGCTGGAACAAGGAACATCGGCCGCCGGTGATGCGATAGGGGAGGGATGTTCAGTTAAGGAGAAAGGTCTAAGATTGAAGATTGGACGGTGATATACCCTAGGTTTTCTTGCTGCTTTGGCATATATTGCGCTTTGTTCGAGCGATGGAGGGGGATAGATAGCGTTGTAGATTCAATCTACGACTTCGAATACAAGACAGACCACCCAAGGAACCTTATGCTTCATTTAGAAGTAATCTTAGGTGCTTGTACCGAAACCCAACTCAGCACCTCTTCATCGTGGGGCAGGCCAAAGCTCAAGCTCGACGCTTTGACCACTTCACCACCAGAAAAATATCTCGAACCTCATCAACCGCCAATGTCGCTCTACTACGAGGCAGCCTCGGTCCTCGCCAACACCTCTAACGCCGGCGGCTCACTCAAGTCGCGCATATACAACAACAAGGATTTGAAAAGTACGCCTGCGCAGCTTTTTGCGCTAATCAGCGAGGCGTCGAAATGGAGTGTGGTCGTGAAGAATGTAGTTGAGAGGTGTGGAGTATTGGCGGAGGAGAGGAAGGTACGTAAATGATTGCCGCGATACCGATTCATATACTGATCGTGGAGTAGCTTACACCCATTCTCGCCCTCCTCCTCACACACGATCTGGTAGTTTCGAAAAGCGGCGTCGCTGCACCGGCAGGCCATGTACTGAAGCTCGCTATACAACGTCACAAAGTTAGACTGAGCGCTGAGCTCACCAAAGAGCGGATACGGCGCGGATATGCGACATTGGAAGCATTCAGACAGGCTGTAAACGACGGTGAGCTGGAAGAGGGTCCGACAGATGACCGGAAGGGCAGCAGACACCCGCGCTGGGTCCGCGTCAATACGCTCAAGTCGTCGCTGGAGAAGCAGCTCTTAACGACGTTCGCCGGATACAAGAAGGCAGACGACATTGGCGTCGTTCTGTCAGCACCAGGCTCTGCAAAGATATACTTTGAGGACGCCAACATTCCTAATCTGCTTGCGTTGCCGTCCAGGATAGATCTGAGCAAATCACCGGCGTATACGAGCGGCCATATCATTCTCCAAGACAAGGCGTCATGTTTTCCTGCGTACCTGTTGGATGTCACACCTGACGATGGGGACGTGATCGACGGATGCGCCGCGCCTGGGAACAAGACCACGCATCTAGCAGCCATTGCCTGCGAGCATAAGCACACTGGCAAACAGCAGAAAGTCATCGCTTTCGAGAGGGATAAAACGAGAGCCGTCACGCTACAGAAAATGGTGAAGCTTGCATCCGCGGAAAAGCTTGTCAAGACCAAAGCTGGCGCGGACTTTCTGGCGTCTGACCCCGAGTCAGGAGAGTTCGCTCTTGTGGGTGCAATCTTACTCGACCCCAGCTGCTCAGGTAGTGGCATCGTTGGACGGGATGATGCTATTCGTATGCATTTACCAGAGGCCGCACCGGAATCTGCCTCATCTGCGAATGGTAGTAAGGGCAAGAAACGGAAGCGGGATCATGCAAAGAGCGATACATCAGAGAAGGACACTACCCTGAGTGTGGCTTTGGATGACTCAACTCCCGAGGAGACGCCCACAGAAGACAAGACCGCAGAACGCCTCATAGCACTCTCAACTTTCCAGCTACGGATCCTTACACACGCGATGCGCTTTCCAAATGCTCGTAAAATCACATATTCGACCTGTTCCATCCACTTCGCGGAGAACGAAGGCGTCGTGGCACGAGCACTTGCTTCTCCAGTCGCGAAAGAGAGAGGATGGTGCATGCTAAGAAGAGAATACCAAGTTGAGGGCCTAAAGAAGTGGGGTAGGCGAGGCGTCTGGGAGGCTGACAAGCTGGAAGATGATCTTGGGTTCAGCAGTGAGCAGGAGGAAGACATCTGCGAGTCGTGCATACGCTGCGAAAAAGGTACCGAGGAGGGGACTATGGGTTTTTTTGTAGCGGCCCTTGTTCGGGACGTTGCTATGGAGCAAGCCGAAGCGGCCTCGAACCGAGTTGATGCGGAAGACGAGGAGGTATGGGGCGGCTTCAGTGATGATGATGATGATGCTGCTGCTGCTGCTGCTGATGTCACGGAGGTTGCTACACAGGCTGTGTCGCCTGTGGCATCGAAGCGATCGAAGAAGAAGAGGAAGAAAGCCGGTAAAACGTAGTTGTCATCTAATCTTCGTTTCCCACACATCACCACCATCTTTTAATATACAACTTGTTTTCCTCATATTACACAGAGCGTTCTGTTTGTCTTCTGCTTGTCTTCTGACTGTCTTCTCCTTTGTGCATATCGAGGTAGAGGTGGTCGGCATCATATCGTTTGATTGGCTCTTCATACGAGGCGGGTCCTGCCTTTCTCAAAGCAATGCCCTGTTCCTGCCGCCATGCCTTCTACCTTCACTTTTCCGTGTGTTCATCGTAACTGCACATGAGTAACAAGGCAGCTTCTAGCAGATAGCGGCTTCCGTCGAGATGAAGTGCTACCGGTTCTCGCAACAAACACAACCGACCCCTGCAGTTACCATCATCTTTCTTACTATTGCCGCGCCATTTACACCCATCCACAGGCACTTTTGCCGGGGAGCACAACGCAATGGTCACCCCCGTGTACCCAGTGACGCCGCCCGTACCCGACATCACCCGTCCAAGGCTGCGTCAAATTGCGTACTGGATCCGCGATGAACTCGATCCTATCATCGCAAGCGAAGGCCCCGAACACCTTCGAGCCGATGACGTCCTAGTTTTGCATGATATGTTCCAGGCCCTGCGTATGTCTACGATCATCACTACACTCGACCTGCGAGCGACCGGCATCCACAAAGCTGTCATCGACGTTTCCGGAATCGCTACGAGATGGCCCGGCCGCTTATGCGACGACTGCGACAAGATCATCAGTATCTGGATAGCCAAGTTCGGTCGGCTCGAAGATCTACATCCTTTCTTATACGGCAGAGGCGGGCGATTGGAGGGCATTGCTAGCGTTGAGGACTCGAGCAAGGAGGTCAGTGTGTTTGCATCTGCTGAAAGAAATGACACTAACCTTGATACCCGATAGGCTCTTATCAATCGTTGGCAAAAAACTTGTCCTAAGAGGATATCGCCGAAGAAGTCTCATCGGCACGGAGATTTAGGCTTCCGTGCTGGCGAGTAAGTCTTCTATAACAGCCATCTTCCAATCTGGTTGACTCATGACCTAGGTGGTGGATCAACCCCCTCTTCGCATGCCATGCCGGGATCTTGGATATCGATTCAGTTGAGGGAGGCATCTGCTATGATAAGCACGGTGCCTATGCCATGCTACTCAAGGATACTGGCGAGATCGACGCACCGGCAGAGAGCAACTTCAAGTACCGCTGCGGCAGAAATGACAAAGGGCGGTTTCGTTTGACAGCTGCTACACCAAAGAGCAGGACGCCTGTCAGGGTTCTTCGAAGTCACAGTATCAACAGCATCTGGGGCCCCAAGGCAGGCGTAAGATATGAGGGGTTGTAAGTAGCTTGCAAGCTTACGCTGTCTTTGCTTATAAGCACTCAGGTATAATGTGGTAGGTTGGTCTGTCCATGAGATGAAGTCTGCCGCCATCTCTGATGACGAGTATCGGGCTGGAGACATTGTTTATGGTGCGCAGATCCTCACTGTGAACGAGCTTAGCTGACTACCTCTACTAGACCTCCACCTCGTGAGAGACGATCCTGTACCAATGGAAGAAGTCGTCAAAACCCCGACAACGTTCCAGGTCGACGAATACACAGAGTATAAACGTCTTCGTAAAGTCTATCGGGAAATGCAGCGGAAGGGCGAAAACGGCAAAATGGAAGTGCAAACTGTTCCGGTAAAGGTCGCGCCTCCAATTCCACCTTCAGCACCCGCAATTCCTCTACCAAGGTCTATGTCCAAGATGTCTCCAAGCGCCTCACGCACTGCAACAATGAAACGTATAGTTGCCACGTCTGCAGAGCCGCTATCGCCGTGCTCGAGACAATCTTCACGCCAAGGAGCATTTGAGGAGGAAGAGCTGCTCCGTGGCCCGCCCGTGAGTATGCTTAGAGTCCCAACGCAGACCACCTCGAGGTCCTTGACCCTGGGCAGCAGATCCGAGTCGCCTGTTAGTGATTCAAAATCACATCCCCCACACCCCGCAACTATGCCAGCTCTGCAATCAACTGCAAGCAGCACCCACAGCCATACTTCGGACATCAGGGAAGTGGCTCCTTGGATCGACTATGAGCTTGACATGTACGAGCGTCCGATTTCCCCCGGCGAGCGAGAGGAGTTCCCAAATGTATCACGAAATAGCACACGAAAGCCAGAGATCCCACACCCCAGCGCAAGGAACAGCCCGAGTCCCATGCGAATGAAGAGACGCGAGGAGAAGAAGCGCATTGTTCCTGTCACCTCCATGTCTCAAGGTCAGGATCTGAAGTCGAAGGAAAGCCGAAAATCCGTCTTTGTCCGTAGCCGGAATCCCATGGCCAAATTGTTCGACGGCGCCGAGGATGCTGCCACTGCTGGAGACGACTACTTCAGCTACAAGCACAGAGTAAGGTCTGGGACTGCCAAACGCACGTCCCCGATCGTGAGGCAGTGTGAACGAGCGAGCTCGTCATATGAAACGCCACTGTCGCCGATTCCAGTGCGACTGATGAGTTCCACCAGTCCGCTTTTGTTGAAGCGCAGAGATGCAATATGTCTCCCATATGGCTACGCTCTCTCTCCGAGCACGCCAACCACAGATTTCCGCGAGTATATCCCAACAAGCGCCGTCTCGACCGACGAAACTTCCAAGGATGTCATGTCCACCCGCTCGATACCCTCACTCCCACTCTCCCTTCCTGTCTCTCTCCAAAGCTTGATCTCGAAGTCTAGACCTACATCGGCTTTGACGACGCCGACATCGTCGCCTCATCTGGGCTACAAGGACGGAGAGTTGGGCAAAGAGTTGGAGAAGGTGGATGAAAGTACGATGGATGATAGCGCTATGGTGGCGGATCAGTTGAGGAGGCTCATCGAGGACGCGAGTGAGGTCAAGGTGGCATTTCGGAATCCGTTCCAGAAGCGCGATGGAGAGGAGGCGGCGACGGAGAGGGAGATTATTATTGATGTCGCGCCGGATGTTATTGTTTGAGCGGCAGAATCATGTCTCAGTGATGGGCTCGGTAAGGTGGGGGGTTTGAGCGGTCGGGTGGATTTTGATCGAGAAGTGACTTCATGGCAGCATGTCACTTTTGTATCAGTATCCTTTTTTGTGGTACCTCGTGCAGCTCGGAGCTCACGGCAATAACCCAAGTATCAAACCCAATGGGCCCTCAGTCCAAGGCCTTCAACGTATGGTGCTGCACCGAAGCCCAGTGTGGCGGCTAGACAAGGTTGGTAGCGACTCTCAACAACCCACAACTTCGACCATGGCCTGTCACTGTTGCATAAGTAGGGTGAGATGTATCTAGCAATTCTTTCTTATAAATGAAGGTGCCTGTAGTCGGTGATAGAAGCCCGGATGCTCCTGTGACCACTTCTCGTATGTTGGTATCAAACCCCTCTCTTCAGTCTCCTCTAATTCGTCTCGCTAGCACCAATATTCGCTCTACTTTACATGTCAATCCTTCTCTTCTTTAACTTTCCTATTGCAGCAACAAGGCAGCCTTTCGCTCCTTTCCTGCACCGACGTTCATTTAGCGGTACTTGTCAACTGCTTCTGACGGAACATTGTTCTAAGTTTTCTATACATTGTTTTGGCACTGGATTAATATCTCAGCTGCGAGATGAACGAGACCCAGAAGGCAGCCGTTCGATTCCAGATCTTCTTGTTCTTCTTGAGTTCGCGATCGCCATGAAGGAGATCGATCAAGAGTCGCACAAGTGAGTAGATCCGTAGGAGGCGATGCTGTGTTCTATGCGATAGGTAGGCAGTGAGACTGAGCAAAATCAATAGATACTCTTGTGATTGGCCGGATCAGCGAGTTTGCGGAGACCACTGTACACTTTCATGCGTGGTAGCCAAACCATCCCGTTTCAGGCTCTAGCGTCAAGCCTCATGACCACCGGATGACGACCCCTGCGCAGATCTCGCATACGGCACCAGAGTTCCCCCGTTCCTATACCGGTAGTCGGTGCGAGATTTCCGCCTAGCCAGATCCTCCGCATCCGTTGGCTGCAACACACCGGTCCGAATTGTATGGTGAGATGCGCGCCCGAATCCGAGTTTAGTGTACAACTAAACCGTTCTCGGACTTATTTCTCTTGTCAACGTCTTGTCATTTGCGATGCGCTCTGCGATGAGCGATGTGGAGAGGCAGTGTTGCGGGTTGTGTACAAAATGAGTCTTTTCGATCGTGTAGTAGCGGCGATGGGTTTTTGTATAAAGATACTAGGTATGGCTGTGGAAAAGGGATTCATACTATACCTACCATTCTATTCGTCTATCCAATCTCTCCAGTACTTTTACCACAAAAGACATCACATATTCTCAACTCAACATGATCGAACCAGCACCCACAACCAAGCAGTCCACCTTTGCCCGCAAAATCTACAACCCCCTCGGCTTCACAAAAGCCTACAACTTCGTCCTTTACTTCATTTTCGCCGGCGCCCTCCTCGGCTTCACCCTCGCCCGCTTCTCCTACCTCAACTTCTCCACCTTCTGCTCCACAAACGGCACCGGCGCCGCCCCAGGCGAATGCTACTACTACCGCAACTTCAATTGGTACAAAGTTGGCATCTTCCTGCACCTGGGCGGTGTGCTACCCGCTGCCTTGATCGCAGTGTTCCAGTTCACACCGTTTATTAGACATAAGGCGATTCTTGTGCATCGTATTGGTGGGTATACGGCATTGTTGCTTTGGACAGTGGGTGCCGTGGGTGCATTTATGGTGGCGAGAAGAGCGTTTGGTGGAGGCGTGGATATCCAGGCTTGGGTTGGGGTGGCTACTATTGGGACGACCGTGTGTTTGGTCCTGGCGATTGTCAACATCAAGAGGCTTCAGATTGAGCAGCATAGGGCTTGGATGCTCAGGGGTTGGTTCATCGTATGTCAATTCTTCTCAAGCACTTTCCCTCATCTCTAACAAGAAACAGGCTGGAGCCATCATTACCGGCCGCATTATCCTGATCATCTCGACCATGGTCATCTCCTCAATAAACTCGTACTACATGTCCTGGCCCTGCGCCAAGATTGCTTTCGCTCTCGATACCAAATCCGAAGCTGAAGTCCTCGGTGCCTACCCCGGCTGCGCACCCTTCTTCAACGGAACAAACCCGCAGCAAGAAGCTGTTGTGCATGCAAATTTCAACGGCGAATACTCAACTGAGATTGGCGCGGCGCTGGATATGAGTTTTGGCATGGCGCTTTGGCTTGCGACGGTTCTTCACGTGGTTGGTGTTGAGATTTACGTGAGTCAAGCTTTCCGTACACTGTTGCAGGCGACGTGCTAATAATGATGTAGCTCCATCTTACCCCGAGAGAAGCAGAGCGTTTGAGGAACGTCAGCTATCAACGCCAGCTTGAGGCTGGAATGAAGAATCCGGGATCAGCCGGCCTGGTGGGAGTGGGTGACTGCGAGCCTTGGGTTCCGGCAAGCCACCAGAGTGGTGAGAAGCTGTAAAGGCACTTGAAAGCTGAACGAGAGGTGTGAGCTTTCACTTAGAAGCGAGCTTCGCAGTACCACTGTGAGAACTCGCATCATTTGTAGCATTTTGCGGGACGGAAGTTACTACGATCGTTATTGCATTGTCGGCGTTAGTCCTGATCTGGCATTCTATTGATACCCACTTGTCTCAACGCATAACTCAATGAATTATTCAAAGTCATCTCAAGTCTACCACGGCAGTTGGAGAGGTGTTGGGAGCTTATCCTTTCCACCAAGTACAGGCTCAGCAGTACCAATGTCACTACAAGAGGGGTTAGTTATCTCTCTCGCTTGTTAGTTCTTCGAGAATCCTTACGCTGCTCCACGTGGGGCCCAATAAGTGCCCGTCTTCTCAATCCCAAACGTGGCTATCCACTCTGTCAACGACTTCGCAGCCACCTCAGGCGTAACAGCTACAACCTATTAGCACGCTGAGTGTCATCAATCAGGAAAATACTGACCACCTCCATCATCCCAAAACTTATCAAACCCTACATTCCGCGTCATCTCTGTCCGCATGAACCCAGGATGCACCGTCGCAACCGCTACACCCCTCTCCTTCAAGTCCAGACTCAACAACTTCGCACACATATTCAACGCACTCTTGCTTGCATGATGGCCATAGTTACCGCCACCCTCACTCTCGTGTCGCAGGGTGATGCTTCCGCTCTCGGAAGATACTAGGATGACCTTCGAACTGGAATCGAGAAGGGTTTTGGAACCGTTTGCGAGAGCTGTGACGAGGATGGTTGGTCCGATAGCGCAGGTCCGATACATTTGTTCTTGAGCTGAGAAAGAGGGGGCTTCTAGGGACTCGGTGGCGAAGAAACCGGCTGTTATAATTACAGTGTCGATGTGGGTTATTGAATGGCCGTGCAGGGCGGTGAGGAGGTGGGTGCTGGCTTCTGCGGTCGCGATGTCGATGTTCGGGATGTAAGTCAGGTTTTTGGCTTTGAAGGGAACATGTTAGCGAGGGGTTGCCACATCACAGCAATTCGGTTCGTCTCCCACGTAGTGTAGACCTACTATTGTTAGGAGGGTTCGAAGTCCTCGCTGTTGCTAACACATGGTTGTCCGCATCTGAAGCGTACAGCTCCGCGAGACTTGCACCGAGACCGCGCGTTGCGCCGACGATCAATATGACGGGCATTGTGAGGGTGTCGTGACAACTTTGTTTTGGGTAACAAACTCCTGAAGTCAATGAGAAAGCTACACAGTAGTCAAGTGGATGGAGGGTGGGGATGACGTAGGAGTTTTGGCGTGCTTCGAGCTACGAATGAGGTCTTTCTAATCGCCTATCGATAAGCTGATAAGGGCACGTCGCGTCGCGGCGCGTCCATCTCCCTCAAACGTGGATTCGGGTCCGATGGCGAAACACAGAGCGTGAATCCCAAAAGGACCGAGCTACGCTTCAGAGTGCTCGTGAACTGGACTGGTGCGCCAGTAAAGTAAGCGCTTAGCCACTGATCATCCAGGCTGATGAAGACGAAGTGCACCACCAACAGGCGGTCGAGGATTGTAAGTCCTCAGAGATGTCCCTCTCGCGCGACAGGTTAATTCCGTACGTCCTAGCTTTCTTCTCCCCATCTCTTAAAGCCGGTAAATCCGTTTTGGCTCCACGTTGATGTTGTGTATAAAGTTTCGGGTTCCGGCAACTAGAATGTAAGAGGGTTGTAGACCTCAATAACCATCGGACGGTAAGCAGATGCTGAATCGAACCCTACCTTGTCGGGTACTCACATTAAATAGGCTCCACCTAGGCATCCTTCAGTACACCTCCTTCTCCGCTCATCGCAATGGCAGACCCAGTCAACCCCACGGCAATCAGTCCACACCTCACGCTACTCAACCCCCGCGAGGCCGTCACAGATGCCCTCTACCGAAGTATCCTCGGCATCGATAGCAACGATCGCGAAATGTTTGAGTCTGCATGTTTCAAGGACGAGAGCATGACTGTTGTCGCTGGTCCCGTCACCCTCGAAGGCTGGAACGTAGTCAATGACTTCTTCCAAAGGCTCTTCACCATGGTTACTACGCACATCACCAGCAACATTCGCATTAAGATGAAGGATGGCGAGGACACGGCGTCTTTGACTGCCAACGCAATCGCGTATCATGTTCGACCGGACGATGCATTCACGGAAGAAGACACCTCGTACACGGCGTTCAACTTGTACTCCATTGATCTCATTAAGGATGAGGGCTTGTGGAAGATCAAGAAATGGGAGATTAAGACTTTGTGGACTACGGGAAATCGAGCGGTTCTCTATCCATAAGCCTCGAGACGATACTTTCCGCGATGGGCAACTTGACATGCAGGAGTTTGATGGAACAAAATACATTAATATCTCGCACAAAGACCAATAGCCATGCAAGGCTTCTAAGCAAATACAAAGTAGAATAGGGGTATGAATCATGCCAATAATTAACGCCAGAGCTATGCAGAAAAAGGGTTGTTTCAACTTTTAGTCAATCTCGATAAGACCAGGACCAAAGACCGTAGCAGCAGCGACCTCGTCGGCGGACGCGAAAGGCCCGGCGCCGCGAGTGACGGCTGCGATAGTGAGGCCATGCATTTTGAACTCATCGAAGGGAAATGGCCCCTCGAAAGTGACGGCCTCACCCTCGACCTTCGTCGGGTTGCGAAGAGACTTCACGACAGGTGTGTTCTGCTGATTGATATAGACCACTGACAAAGAAGCCCAGTCTTCAGTACCAGCATCAGCCGATGCGAAGCTGAACTTGATGTTCTGCGTCTCTGCCTTGATACCCGTGCTCAGTACGTTCAGCGGCTTAAATGTCTTGAGCGGGATCGTGTTGATGTTCGGGCAGCTACCAGGAACGATGAAGCCCTGAATCGCCGTGAATGCGAAGTCACGCGTAGAGGTGGTGAGGAAGGGCTGGGCGGATGCGCGCTTCTTCTGGACGAGACGGAAGAAGCCTTCTTGCTCCGCTTCGTTGCCGAGAACAGATGAGACGGCGCGGACGAGGCCGAAGTCGCTGTTCTCGGCGAACTTTTGATTGACGTCTTGCAGTGTGCCGAGGACAAGGTCAGTGAAGGTTCCTGCGAGCGCGATGGCAGATTGGAAGTCCGTGACGGGGAAGGCGTATTTGCAAGGCTCGATAGGTTGTTGGTTGAACTTCTTCAGCGCTCCGTTGGCATTGAGAAGATGGAGCTCTTCCTGTGCGACAATCGACTTGAGTGTGTCCAACACGTACTCCTGTCCGTAACCAAGATCGTAGCCCGGCGCCTTGTTCGTCACATTGAAGAGCAGCTCGGAGAAGAAGGCGACTTCAAATAGTTCATTGAGGGCGATGAGTTGGAGGTTTTTCACGCCCTCTGGGCTTAGGGTTGGCGGTGGTGGACCGTTGGGAAGCGTGCCTTGGGCTTGACTCTGGATAACGAGGACCTGGTCTGTGTTGGGGTTTGGGAAGCCGTCCTGGAGTGGGAAGTATTTTCCATCTGGCGAGAAGTCGGAGTAGTCGGCGCGCTTGATGTTGGTAGGGAGCGTTGATGCAATGCCAGCAAGGGCAGCGGCGTAGATGATGGAGGCGCGCATATTCGCTTGTGGACTGGTATTATGATTAAGGCAGTCTGGAGAAGAGTAGTGAATGAGATGAATGAGACGAATGATGAACTTGAAAAGCCAAGGGGCTCGTGGTTATATACGCGCAGCATGTGCGGCTCGTAGAATTTCACTGTAAACGGAAGCAGCACATCCTTTCAGACAGAGGCTAGGCCACCCAACCGAGAACAAGCTGACAACAGCATGCGCCTCACGTCCATATCCAAGAATGGGTCACCATGCATCGTACGTGTGGCCACAAGTAGGCCGGAAAAACGCGCTGCCGAGATGTGGTGATTGGGCCCGCTGACGGAAGGAGGCTGAGGTCAGAGCCAGTGCCGCACAAAGGAACCTGCAGCCCGAGAATAGCGTTGCCGGCGATGCTCATTCGCGAGAGCTTTTGCAAGCGCGTGTACTTTAAAAGCTTGTTCTCGATTGCAGATGCTTGGTTGGACCTTTTTTGAGAGACGTGGGCGAAACGCGCTATTCCTGTCGAGGGCGCGTGAACGAGGCCGTTGGTGCTGACGAGCATGTTTCGAGATGAGCGCAAGGAAATCCACGTCAGAACCATGTAGAAGCCATGACTAGCGGTGCCTCTACCAAGGAGTCGAAGACTTTGATCGAATGTGCCGCTGGCTCAATGAAAGTGTCTGCGCCTATCCTGAGGCGTGCGTGGACAAGAACACCATGAAAGTACGAAGTTGACCACCTCAGCGGCGGCGCACAACCAACGCGAGAAGCGACTTTCCCGCTGACAGCTTCACTTCTGCGCCTTTGAGGCGCGGAAGCGGGCGTTGAAGTGTTTCGTTTCTCGGACGGTGAGCGACCCGGCACAGCCCCTTCCTCTTTCGGAACGACCCCATCCGCGCACTTGTCGACCTCTGTTGATATAGCCTTTGATTAAATCTTGTTCTAATCTTTCAAAGAAGAGCGGCTTGATGCATACCCTCTTCTCGGTGCTTGGTTGGAAACCATCAAGCACTCAAATACCAGTACTGTCACGTGAGCGTCGAGTTCTGAGCCAGTCGACATGTATTAGTCAGCACAATCTCGTGAAACCTAAGAACTACCTCCATCTGAAAATGGCCACGATTGTACAAAAGACAAACTCCCGCAAAAAATCTTCAATCACGGTACATGAAGTGACATGCACTGCCAATGATCAGTACCTCACACTGAACGGAACAATTCCGATGACCAACACTACAATCGCCGTAGCACCCATCACAAACACCGCCATCCTCCAAGCACTCATTAACTCCTCCAAACTATTGATGGCCTCCATATCCACGCTCACCAACCTAGCTGACGCGTAAATACAAGCTGCAGAAAAGACTTGGCACACTGGCACAATAGCAACCAATATTATCTTTATGTTCCTTTCGAACCCCTGTTGGAAGGATATCGCATTGTGCAAGCCTATGCGCACGAGCTCGACCACTGCAGCGGAAACGTTCGAACAAACAAAATCGCATATCGCGAAGCCAAGAGTTTTGTATCCGGGCGGCAGCAGCGCGACGATAAGTGTTGGCAGTACGCCAACACCAAACTCTGAAAGCGTGAGTGAGGTAGCCAATGTCCCTCTCAACACACTGATTCCAGTTTCCACACCCATATCTTCTTTGGACAAAACGGCGACAACAGCGAAAGGTGCCGATAGAAAGAGTGCAAGAGCTGTTATCCAGAGCGATATCTCATTCCACTTCTCGTGCTGCGAGAAGCGGTAGATGAGACATGTTACGAATCCGCCGCAGAGTACGGAGATGGAACCAGTGGTCGCATGGATAAGACTGTATGATCCTGGCAGGTTGGAATGGAGGGTATTAACGTTTTGAAGATAGATCGGAAGATAGCTGTGTAGGGTTGCGGAGGCCGCGCTCATGAGGGTTGCGCCGAGAGTGATCAGCCAGAGACTTCGTAGATGGGCCATGTGTTTAATCGTGGCTCGAATATTCGTCCAGATGCCGGGCTTGTGGTCGAGAACGCTGATGGAAGCAGTGGTTTCTTGCTGGTGATCGGAGCTTACGACCAAGCCCCTCTGTCTCTTTGACTCTCTGACTATGAAGAGGATGCAGATGGCGACGCCAATGCCAACGATACCTGTTCCAATAGTGAAAGATCTCCCACCTCCCAACTTGCTCGCATGAAACAGCTCAATGATCGCGTTATTGAGGGCAAACCCAAGGTACCGAGAGAGGAAGAACCAGCTCACGCCGACGAAGACCTCCGGCCAAGGCAGCATATCGGAAATCAGTGACACTGACAAGACCTCCGCAGTCGTCTGAACTATGCCGAAGACTATCTGATAGAACAAGATTAGGGTAGGCTTCCTGACAAAAGCGATTGACACGACGCACAACCCTGCAACCATACAAATAGTTGCCAATATTCCACGACGAGACCTGTTGTGATCTGCAAGCCACGCGAAAACTATCGCTGCGAACCCGTATACGATCTTTGTCCAATAAGTGTCCAGCATCGCCCACTTATCATTCCTCATCCTGACAATCCCCATATCCTCCGCTTGAGAGTGCTGCGCAAGAAATGGGTATAGGTGTCCAACAAATGCGTTGAGCGTCAGCACTGTGATCCGCAACGCAGTGAGTAGCCACCAACGGCGACTCGGAATGAAAGTTGGCGGGTAGTCATCGTACGGACGGTGTAAACGTGCGGGCTTCTCGGATGTGATAGGGAGGAAGGGAGTTCCCGATTGATGTCTGATATCGTCGGTGGAGGGTTGGGATGGGATTCGGGAGGAGACAGGTAGTGGAGGCGCAGGCGAGCCGTGACGCCGGATCACTTCGAAGGTTCGGGGAGGGGGCTTGGGAGGAAGATGGAGGGATGTGGCAAATCTGTGGAGGGTTTGGCGAAGGGTCATTTCGAGGGGGGAGTGAGAGCGTGGATGGATTTTGTTGCGCACGTTGTGATATCAGGAGAGAAGGATTAAGCAGCAGTGGTGGTCAGGTCGTTGATAAGTAGAAGACGTGGTAGAGCGTGCTGGAACTAGTGGTGCTAGCGACACCCAGGAACGGAGGATTGGTATCTCGCACATGCCAATCCGCTATTGAGACAACCAGCTTCACCTTCGCAGATGAATTCCGGTTCCGATATGCGCGCGAGGCAAAGAGGAAGAGGGATCTTCAAGACACTGATGAACAGAGAGGAAACAGACCAGCATTTGCGCGTTGAGGATTGTTGCAACCGTCCGTTCATTGTCGTTACGCACCAGTATCGTTTTATTCATTGAGACCCACTAATCTAAAATCTAGGACCCCACAATCCGATACTTCAGACTTGTTATGCGCAGGGCGGAAATACCTGTCACCATCGTTAGCGCATCCACTCAACCATCCACCACCACCCCTTCCCCCTCAACAGACAAGACAACACTCACCTCGCCTCTACAAATAAGTCCTTCCACCCGGCGCCTGCTCCCTCGTCTCCTTCAAATGCCTTCCATGCTCCTGAATAACCTTCGGCTCCACCTTCCCAACCTCGCCCTGCTTAAGCGCATATGAATACCACGTCTTAAAACAGTCTTTTTGAGATGAGGTAGGGTAGTGGACACCCTTCGCGCGGTGCGCTTGTAGGACCATGAGTTCAAGGGTGCGGGTTTGTGGGCCGGGCATTATGGTGGTCGGGAGCGAGGATTGTGAGAAGATGGGTGAGGGAGAGATGGTTTTCGGAGACGAGTATAAGACGAGAAGTTATTGCTGAGGGTGCGTTGAGCGAAGGATGACAGGGATTATTGTTGATGGTAGTGTCGGGTAGCGGAAGCGAGGACTGGCGTGAATAGACCGATCACGTGTGGCGCTCCAGGTACTTCTAGGCGCGCAATGGATATATTGCACTCGTACAATTTCACCTCTGCGATCGAAAAGTAAACAGGAATCAGAGAGCGAAGACAGAACTAATAAAGCATCAGCGCACCTCCCTGAGAACACCTCAACGCTTTCCTCCATCCCGGCTCTCCATCCCCGATTCCGGACGCTGTGATACATCAGACCTACATACATATCGCAGCCACCAGATACTCTCCGCACCCTCTCTTCTCCAATCTCCAGTCAAAGACCCACGGCGACCACACCCGCATCCACCCCATTGGCCGACCCTTGCAGACCGCTAGTTCCGGCTGAGGGAGCTGACTCCTGCGTCATGCCTACATTTACGATGGACCTCGATAACGAACCGTTCTACGGTCCACTGGATGCTTTAGGGAAGTGGTGGGGGTGGATGGGTTGCACAGCGCGAGGGACTGGGAGGCGCGTTTGAGGCCAGGTGGAACGCGGGGTGGTGAGTGGTGGGGTAATGCGATGGGAGACATCCTGGTGGAAGACGAATGCTTTGTAGAGGGACTCGACAATGTTTTGGAACTTCGTCGCTATGTAATGGTGAAGCATCACCATCTATGGGTATGACGGACGAAGATGTGTAGTATGATAATTATCTCTTGACTGTGAGGCGGCAACGGAACGGCTGTGGCTTGTTCTTCCGAGCCGACCGCTTTGGACGTCACCTACCCGCCTCACAGTCAGCTTATGCCAATGAATGTCCAAGGTAAATTGCATTGTGAAGCGATGGATGGTTTCGAAGAGTCGTGTTAGCAGTGTTGAATAGTGATCGCGGAAGCATAGCGGAGTGAACGCTTTTGATTAGTATTCCGCTGTTTAGAAAACGAAAGTGCATAAAAGTCTCGACACGGAAACTTCATAGCAGTATCAAGCTGCAATCTCCGCAACAGACTTCCCTCATTGCAATACCGTAAACAACCATTGTAATCATGTCCTTACTAGACCTTCCAACACGCACTTTGGCCGGCGTGTTAGTGCCTTCCACCCCTATCGTGAACGAAGCCCTCGAGCTCGCCGAAAAATCTCTAGACCCCATTGGCTATAGACACGTCGTCCGGGCCTGGCTCACCGGAGCACTCATCTTATCTCGCCTCCCGCCAGCCCAGCGCGAAGGCGTAGACATCGAAGCCTTCTCCGTAGCAGCAATCCTTCACGACCTCGGTTGGAGCCACAGCCCGGAGATCCGTTCAAAGGATAAGGTCTTCGAAGTCGACGGCGCAAATGCCGCGCGCGACTTCATCCTCCGTATCGGCGACTCGAAGCAATGGGACAAACATCGCATACAGCTTGTGTGGGATAGCATCGCATTGCATACCCACCCCCCCGTTGCCATGCACAAGGAAGCCGAAGTGGTGCTCGTGCATGTGGGTGTCTGCGTCGAGCTTTTTGGTGTGGCGTTCGTGAAGGAGAATGGTGGTTCGGACCTTGTGCAGATCAGTGAAGCCGAGCTTGGGAAGATCGCTGCAGAGTTTCCGAGAACTGGACTGTTCGGGCATATGAAGGATCTTTTGTGTGGCTTTTGTATGGAGAAACCGCAGGTTACGTATAACACGTGGGTGCAGGGCTTTGGGGATCGTTTTGTTGATGGATATAGCTCGGAGGGGAGGCAGACTGTTGACTTGATGATGGCGAAGGTCGAGGAGCATTGAGTTGGCAATTGGCATCTGGTGTTTCATACACATATTTCGACAATTTCCATCACCAAGGATCATTACTCAATCCCCTCTCCTCTCTCTTCTCCTGTACCTCCCTAATCTTGTCGCCCTGTGCATCGTTCCTCTCATCTCTCCTGGCATCCCCTGTGCCCTTCCCCGCCTTCTTCGCAAGCCTTCTCCAGCCGAACTTCCCCACACCCCATAACAGCCCTACCGCCGCGCCGCCAAATATCCCCGTAGGCGCGAGGACGAACGCAGCGCCCGAGGCTACAGACCCTATCGCCGAACCCGCCACGAGCGCAGCCAGCGATCCTATGACCGCATATTTCGCATACCGGACTAGGCGCCAGAAGACGAACTTGAGCGTGTAGCGCGCGGTGCGGAGAAAGGCGCGGGTGCTGCGGGATGCGGGTGCTGGTGCAGTGGAAGGGTTGGCAAGGAAGGCGAGGTTTGCGCGGGTTCGCTGAATGGCTGATGGCTGGTGGGGTGCATTAGGAGAGGTGGTTGCGACTGTGTCTGCCATTGTAGTCGTGGTAATGCTGGTACATGAAGAAGGTCTCTCGTTCCATCGACACAGACATATGTTTTTCGAGTCTCGACGTCATTCGGCTCCGAAGAGGGGGCTAGCTGTAGGTAGGTTAGCGCACCTCTCACCCTACGTACTTCGTACACCACATTGTGATTGTGATCGGACACTGCGTCTCCTAAACACTAACAACAGCTCTTCTTCGCGTTGTCGAACACCGCATCTACTTGATTCATAGTATACATCGGGAACTCCAATGCTCGGTAAGAGCGATGGACTTCTACGACCCGCAACTTCATGCGGAAAGGAATTCGTCCGACTCGGACCGGATCAGTCACGTATACATCGTTTCCATCAACATGTCGTGTGAACAACCACAGCCCAGGGTAAGACTCCTTTGACCTTCGTGGCCGTGACAAAGCACGGCACTACAAAGACGATACACGTTGCCATCGCGGGCGCACATGCAGCGGAATACAATGCTCGTTGATGTGTCTCACAGCAGACACGGCTTACGCCATTCAGCAACACGGCGACGGCTTTGGAATGGCTTCCTTCCCATTGGCAAGCCGTATTTGCTACTCGTAGAAAAGGGATCTCAGATGATTGTGGTGGTGCATGTGCATCGGATGGAGATGCTGCCGGCTAAACCCAGACGAGATGGCTTGGCGTGATGATGTCTGCACCAACACTGGCTGGTGGCGGCTTTTGAACCCCACCACCCCTCCTCTGTACCAGCAGGATTGCTCTGTGATGCCACACCGGCCATTCCCACATATAATCCGCCCATTATGCAACCGCCCGCCCGCCCCGAGACACATTCCGCCCGCGATCTCCCCCAGCCTTGTCCCGCACCACGCCCGTCGCCTTGACTGCGCATCCCCTCGCGCCTCGCACACCGAGCCGCACTGAGCAGCCCCGCGCGCGCGCGCATCGAGAAGCCCCGCCGCAGCCATGGCCCTCCAATATCTCGCCGATAACAACGGCTGGCTGTCGTTCCGCCACAGCACCCCCGCACTCTTCGTGACGGCCGAGGACGACGAATTCGATGTCGAAACGCTGAGCGCATGGCGGGCCGAGGGCTTCAACGTCAAGTACGTGCCCATGGGCAACGGCGGCAAGACGTACGTCAACACGCTGCACCACCTGGGCGACTCAATGGGCATCGGCGAGCGCTATGCGATCGTAGGTACAGCGCCCGCCCCAGCCTAGATGGCGTCATTGTCACACGACCGTGTGCGACAGAGGCTGACAACATGCGATCCAGCATTCGGTGACGCCGCGACCGTGTGTCTCGAGGTGTATTCCGAGCCCAAGACGGCGACGTCGAAGCTGTGCTCGCTGATTGCCTACTATCCCTCCACCATTCCCGACCCGAAAAGGCGCTTGTCTGCCTCGTTCCGTGTGCTGGTGCATCTAGCGCAAGGCTCCCACGATACCGAGACGGTCGGCGTCTCGCGGAGACACGAAGCGCTGGGGATACAGGGCAAGCGGCGGACGACGCAGAAGCGTGTTACGCCCGGGATAGGCACAGGTGGCCTGCAGAGCAAGATAGAATACCCCGTGTACACATACGAGGGCGTGGACGCGGGGTTCGCCGAGCACGATCTCGATGAGTATGACTCCGTAGCCGATGCGCTCGCTTGGAGCCGCAGTCTGAGCGTGGTGCGCCGTGGCTTTGGCGCCGAGGTGGATCTGGAGCGCACTTGGGAGGAGAGCATGGAGCGTCAGTGTTGCACCAATAGTCTTTATTGCGCAGAACTAACAATGAGTAGAGAAGTTCCATGCAAAGAACATCCAAAAGGTCATGGAAACATACACCACCGACCCGAAGCCTTGTACAAACTTCACTCCCACAATGACTGGCGGCCACGGTCCCGAAGAGATCCGCCGCTTTTACAAGGACTACTTCCTTCCCAACGCTCCACCCAGTCTTCACCTGCGCCTTATTTCGCGCACTATTGGCGTCGATCGGATTGTCGACGAGCTCTACGTACAATTTAAGCACACATGCCACATGCCGTGGGTTTTGCCTTGCGTTCCCCCAACCAATAAGAAAGTCGAGATCATCGTGATTAGCATTGCGGGAATGAGAGGGGGCAAGGTGTGGAACGAGCGCGTGTACTGGGATCAAGCGAGTGTGCTCTTTCAGGTGGGGTTGTTGGATCCAGACGTGGTGCCAGAGGAGTTCAAGGACAAGGGAGAGGGAAAGGACGGCTTGGAGATGTTACCAATTGCGGGGAGTGAGGCAGCGAGGAAGGTTATGGATTTCGAGAGCGAGGAGAGCAACGATATGATTGATGACTGGTGAGAGGAACGAACTGTTGGAACAGATGAAGACGTATTATGATTATGAATCGGCGGTCATTCGTCTTTGATACCTTGGGCAGCAAGCTTTCCGGTCTTGACATCTGCTAAACGTTTCATTCTAATACACGACAACATCCGCAACTTCCATTATTTGGCCGGAAAACGCCCAAGTTCGGGGTACAAATTCGTACTCTGCAAAGCTTACCCAGCGGGATTTCAGCACGAAGATGTTTCATACTGAATCACCTTCCTATCTTACTTTCACGACGCATCTTGTACCCCGAAGCTGGGGCAAATTAGCGTTCAAAAGAATATCTAATCCGATTGATAGTTGTCTAAGACGGTGGGGGGGCTAATAAGTAGGCAAGAACCCGCGATACTTTTCCCTCGCTCGGTTCTCATGAGCACGCTTATCCATCGCCCGCTCTTCTTTAGCGCGTTTCTATTTCGGTTAGCATCGCATTGCCTCAATGCATCCTGCCACAATCCAGGGACCTCGTTCAAGCGCTCTCTCACATGCTGTATCGCCTTCATACGTTCCAATCAGCATCAGTCTCCGTCTTATTCCTTCCCTACATACGTTAATAGAAACAGGAATCCCAGCCGCATTTCGCCCCTCTGCGTATACCAAGTTACTTCGTGCATTTTTGGTTTTGGTAACCTCTATTCGCGGAAGGCGAATAGCGGGTTTCGGTTGTACGACTTTTGAAAGATGAGGACCACTAGACTCTCTTGATCATCTTCTTCGCCATTTTCATCCTCGCCAATAACACGAACAGTGCTGATACTGTTGCGACTCCTCCAGCGTAGAATATGGCTGGTCGGTAAGCCTCGATGCTTGTTACTCCACTTCCTTCATGACCCCCACCAGCTGCCTGCAGCAAATAACCCGCAATGGGAGTACCCATAAGGTACCCTACTGTCCAGCCGGTGACCGCCATTGTCATTGCGACAGCCGCACGTCCTGGTCCAAACATACCCGCTACGACGGTCGGCAAGGTTGTGAAGAAGGATCCGTTTGCGACTCCGTTGAAGATGGCGAACACTAGGAGCGGACCGAGGGTATTGGAGACGGGCCATATGGCAAGCATACTGACGGCGTTCAAGAGCATCGTGATCAGAAACATGTTGACAGGGCCGATCTTGTCGCAGAGTGGACCCGCGATGAAACGGCCGACGGCGTTGCAGGCGTTGAATGCAGCGACAAGTCCTGCTCCAGTGCTAGGGCTCAGTCCAATCGATTGGGCGAAGAGTGGTAAGAAGTATGGTGGGACAAAAAGTGCGAAGCATCCAATTGCGCCCGCGGCGAAGACTCCGATGAAGGGTAGCGAGCGGAACATGGACAGGTCCACGAAGGGAACATCTTTAAACGGAACCCGTTCCGTTAGCATCCAGGCGGCGGGAACCCCAGTAATGATCGTCATTATGCCCTGAATGCGGAACGTCCAGGCAATTCCCACTCGACGATTCATTGCTTCAAGCGCAACGGCCATGACGCATCCTCCAATTCCACCCCCTAGCTTCACGAGTCCGTTCGCGAGGCCTAGTCGTCCAGAGAAGTACTGAACAGGGAGAGCGTTACTAACTGTGTAGACACCAGACATGCCTACACCTGACATCAGGCCCGCAGTTGCAAATAATCCTGCAACGTTATTGGTGCAGAAGCTGGCAAGAACGAGACTCATGCCCATAACAACAACACCAATCACTGACGTTGTTCGTGTGCCAACCCATCGCATGAGACGAATTGCGAATAGTCCGCAAGCTGGCCCGCCAGCAAGACCAAGTGAACCGATAAAAGAGAGTGTTGAAGTGGGAACCGTCTTTAGCGTTGAGGATAGGAGCGCGGCTTGCAGGACACCCCAGCAGTTGAGAATGGCGTTACTCCAAAATGCCAACAAGGAGCAGCAGAAGACGATGGTCCATCCGTAGCCGCCGTCAGGTATCGCTGTTGTCGAGTATGCTGCATCTTCGGGTATTTCGTCATCGTTTGGGTCAATCCTTCGCTCCTCGCCAGAGAAATTAGAGCGGACTTCGGCGGGGAAGGTCGACAGCTCGATATGCTCTTCGGTTGTTGTGGTCGACATTTGATGGAGGCGGTGGGTGAAGAGTGGAGGATGTGGGTAAGGTTCCTGGTTTGTAGTTGTCGTCGAATGGCAAGTTGATCCATCATGCCGAAGTGGGTTAGACTGCGCCCTTCGGATCACCGTAACTTATCTAGGCCTCCGCCCTTAAACGCTTGATCTTCTTCGTTTTTCTTCTTGGTCTGTTTATTCTGTCGTTCTTTGACCTTTCTAGGCTTTTTAGCGCTCACAGGTCCATCGGCGCTCCTATCCTTCCACTTTCGCCACGTTAGCTTGATCACTCGAACCTCTATTGGCGATCAACGCGAAAGACTTACCATCCCACCGTACCTATACCACGGATGCTGCTCTTCCAGACCACGCGCATCTTCGACACCGCCAGAAACCGACTTCCAGCATGAGCCTGGGCAAACAAAATGCCATTGCTGGGTAGAATCGACCTGGCAGCGCACCAGAACGCTTCGTGGTGATGAGCAGAGTGTGCAGAGCTTTGCCATTGCGGTCTTTCCCAGCTCGGTATTGAGTATGTTGAAGCACGGTTGGAGCAACGGCGTCGGGTTGTATGCAGTCGCGGAATCATGACATCATAGATTAGGCCTGCGCTTTCCACGCTCGCTAGTATATAGCCTACATAAGAGAGAAAACAGAGACACTCGGTGATCTGTATTATTTTCGAACCAATCTCATATTGTCTTCCACTATTGAATTCATCAAAGGCACGCCTTTTCAGCCTATTGTGGATAGAATGTTCGGCCGTTTCAAATCATACTTGAACGACGAGGGCGATGCACCGAATGCCAATACTGATCGAAACTCCCCCCAAAAAAATATAGTGCATGCTGCAGTGAGACGTTCTAAAATCTGCCAATCTTGCTACGGAATGTTTCCAATGCGGAAAACTTGTTACTGAGTCAGCGTGGAAGCAACCGTCGACGAACAGGCAGGTCCGGGACTCGTTAGCTGATTACTGAGGGGAAACCTGGCACATATTGATCGGTGCGTAGTTCTCGTGAGGCTAATGCTCTCCAAGCTTCGCCGTGAGTCACGGCTATGCTTGACTTAGCATCTGAAGATGACCACATCAAGGGTCGGGTGCGAACACCCTATATCGATGCTACGTCAGTATTTTATGAGAACCCTTATATAATGCAGCACCGCTGAACTTCCCCTGAATGCGACTAATTTCTAACTTTGTCAACCTCAACCACTCCTCGACTTCCCACCTCTAGAAGTCCCACTCAAACCGGTGCACCCACAATGCACCTCCTCAACCTCGTCCTAATTGGACTTGCTACCTTTTTCAGCATCGCAGTTAGCCATCCCCTCGACGACCAAACACTGGCAAACCTATCTCCCGAGCAGCGCATCATCGCCGCTAAATACCCCGACCGCATGATCCCCGCATACAATGACACCAACACCGAGGCCTCAACATCAAGCACACTCCGAACTGCCGGTGCGCCCGGCGGCTTATGGGCATGTAGTCGTAGGAAATTCGGCGGCAAATGCAAGTGGTACGCCCCGGGCATCAGCGGCCCGGGCAAATGTCACAATGCACATTTCGGGTCAGGTAAGCGGAACTTACTGCTCTCAAATCAGCCACCATGTTATAGGGCTGACGATATATGTAGAGGGAACGGACATTCTGTCGTTCGGCCCGGATGAGGGAACGGCCTGCGGTATGTTTGTGAACCTAAATTGCGAAGGCTTGTGGTGGGCTCCGAATTCGGGCGACGGATTGTGGATGCATCCAGGAACAGATTGGTTGAATATCCGTATAGCCAGTTTCATGTGCTTCCCCTGTGACAAGCATCCATGTCCTTGTCCGACTTCTCAATGCCCTTGAGAATCGGGTCAGTACAGGGAGTTACCATGGTATGCGAGTCATGAAGGGATAGGTGGAAATGGATGCATTGTATCGGGAGAGGCTCCTCTCGATAGACAGATGTTCCATGGGTAAACTGGTTGCTTGACTACCCCCAAGCTTATACTAGAATACAACTGTTACAGGGCAAAGGGCTCCGTTGCTTTGACGTTCCAACCATATGTCGTTATAGCTTGATCCACTACAGAAGACAAAGATAATGTATCTACGCCATGTTCTCCTTCTCTTCCATACTTTTATTCTCCTACTTCCCATGTGTTCATCTGTGCGCCTCCAGCGCATGCTGACGCGGCACCATCGCCCTAATACCCACAGTCGCCAGCACAACTCCCGTGACACCTCGTTGCTAACAACAACGGGATAACTCTTCGTCTCGGAATAGAAGCAATGCACCATCAGTATAAATGCCGCATTAAGCACAGCAAAGATAGTAAAAGTCCGCCATCCGATGGAGTGAAACACAATAGGTGTGCTATCAACGGCCACAAAGACAAACATTTAGCACCAATCCGAGGCTAGGACATCCATTCTCGTGCGAGTACGAGTGGTGCATGGCATGGTAAACAATATTGACAAATTGGTTTGATTCAACGAAAATTCCGCCTTCAAATGTAAAGGACGTACCGAACGCCGCCATTATAAGACGTTCGGGTTTAACAGGCTCAAGAGCTACCAGGTGGTATTAAGCGCAAGGCCGCTTCTCAAAACGCCGTACTCCATGACCCGATGCAATTCCATCCGCAAACAAACACATCGCGCTCGAAGCGACATCCCAGTGTTGGACCTATTGCTTGTGCTCATGCTCCTTGAGCCACTGGGCACCAGCTTCCGACATAGCAGAGTCTCCACGCATCTTCTGCTGCTGCCAACGTGTTCGGGCGTTATCGATGGCGTTGCCTTCGGTTCGTGCGACGTAGGTGGTGTAGCCAACACCAAGCACTAGCAATTCCGTTAGTAAGGCATTGGTGCCCGCCCGTGGCCTTCACTCACCCATGAACCCGGTGAAAGTAGGCAAGAACGTCTTAGGAGTCATAGGCATGCTTGTTGTGTGTAAGGTGGAGACGGCTTGGTGGGTAAATAGAAGGCGGATGACTGATGTTTTGGATTGCTTGGTTAAGGTGTACCGGTCGCCGGGGTTGTGTGATGCTGATTGTGAGTGGATTGGAGCGATGCTGAGAATGCTGTGGAATGGGATGCAAGTCAACATTTAAAGCCTACTGCACATACTGAAACATGGGGTTTAACGGCGGTCGCCGACAGAAAGCGCATCAACACATGGCTGTTGGCGTGATCATGTCACGGAAAGGAGCAATGCACGATCCCGTCAGCCACAGACTTGGTCTTGAGGATGGTGTGAGACCGGGGGCTCTGCTGTTTGGTGATTGGCTGTACAGAAATAAAGCATCGCGGGAGTTGTACTCGTGAGAGTTGTGTCGTACGACACAACGGGAGAAATCGTCTGGATTTGCGCAGTGGTGAGATCTGGCGGCGTTCTCACCCCACCAACCGTTGTTGGGGCTGAGGATCGTACGACTCTACCCTGATGCGATCGCAGGCAACCAACGACAAATAGAGAAACGAATCGAGTTAGTGAAGTATCGTTTCGATCGTTTCGAGAAAGGTAACTTGTGTCCAGAGTGCAAACTTCAAGCATAATGGGAATATTGTGAGTACAGTGAAAGCCCACCGCTATCGAGCAGCCTCGGCTTTGCTTTCGTTTCGTTTGGGTCTAGGGCCTTGGCAAAGGGCTGTACTTGCAGTGGTGAACTTTGATTTCTGAACGACACTTTGAACCACCCCAGGCTTTCCAAGATAGGTACACCCCAGCACACCTTCATATCCCCGTCTGAAAGGGTGATTGAGATGGTCTCGTCGAGACTTTTTATGACTTCTTCCTCAACGCTCCTCCATCGACGGTTAGATCTTGCTGCGGACAAAGTCAGTTTGTTAACTTAACGTTGGTAAAAAATACTTACGCCATTGACGAACCCAGCCTCGATCAGATATAGACACGCATCGGCAATGTCCTTGGGTCGTCCTGCTCGGTTGGTAGGATGATCATCGATATCCTTTTCGCTGACCTGGCCCGCCCAGTCATGCCCCTTCTCATCCCCTTCCTTACACTCATGCGCAACCTTGATTCTACCTGGAGCCACGAGATTCGTTCGAATCCCCAGATGACCTAAGCTAATAGACATGGCCTGCATCAATCCGAGTTGACCAGCTTTGCTCGCGGCATAGCCCTCCTGGTTTGGATCGCTCGTGTGGGCCCTAAACGAGCCGATGTGGATAATGCAAGGACCCGCGCCCTGGATCTTATGCGCTCCATCCTCCGCATCGGATTGTCGAGACTTCATGAACGGGATGCAGGCCTGACTCGTCGCGAACGCACTCGTGAGGTTCGTGTCCATGTACGCCTTCCACTGGTCAAAGGTATCGGGATCTTCCATCGTCTTGCCGTCTTTCCAGTACGGGGACGCAATGCTCGCGTTATTGACCAGGACGTCAATTGCATTGTCGAAGAACTTGGCTGCTTCTTTGACCTTAAGGCGGATGTCCTTCACATCTCGTAGATCACACAATGCCGAGCCAAGCTTTCCGTCCTCATGGTATTTCTTCAGGTGCGTCTTGGTGGTATGCTCCAACTCTTCCTCTGAGATGTCGAAGATGTAAACTCGGTGTCCGGCCTCGAGGAAGTATCGGGCTAATGCTCGGCCGATGCCTCGAGCACCGCCGGAGACGATGATGTTCTTCGATTTGTTGGCTTGAGTTGAAGCCATTTCGAGGTTTTAGTGGTCGAGAGAAGTATTGAGCTAGGGTCTACGCGACGGACCGCTGCAGATACATGTTCGCTCTCCAGAAGACGGACGTCGCTCTGACGTCACAGCGTACAACACGAAAATCGCACGATACCGCACGAGCCTCAATTTGATTTGCATGCGACAATTACTTTTCGACAGTATGTGTCCAATTGGGGAGTTGGGCATATCCTGGTAGCTATACGTTCAGCAACTATATCGACTTTCACTTCGACTCAGCTCAGACGTACTATGCTTGGCATAGACTTGTATTTGCTCAACGCTATGCGTTCACCGCTCGTTGTTGACACCTTACTTGAAAGTACACGTGTCCACAGAGTCCAGTACGTCACCTCGATATACATAGCTCCTTTTTACTACCGGCAAAGCTACTCAATTGGGAACCATTGATTGAAGAACGCAGAAGGATCCCACTTCTTCTTCAACGTCTTCAACTTTGCGAGGCTCGATCCGTAAATTGCCTGCAGCGTCTCGTCGCCAAATGCGAAATTATTGTATCTATCACATGTCAATCGACCATACGAATACGTTTGTATCCAAATAACACTTACGTCGGATTGACCTTGGCACTCGACGAGAAGCTCCAGATGTCCCGGACCTTCGAACCAAAAGCCACGGCATCGCCATCAAAGGACGCATCATCATACCAAGGAATGACAATCGCTTGTGCGAACGCCTCCCGTCTCAACGCCTCTTGCATAGCCGCCGAGCCCGCGGGCACAGACTGTGCCTTGGTGAGGTTGTACCGCTCGATGAGTACCGCTGAGTTCTGTGCTCCGGGCTTCTTCTGGAAGTCGGTGTACAGGTTCCAGATCTTGGGCCAAGTTCTGGCCTTCATACTGTTGATGGTGGTACTGAATGCGGGTTTGCGTCCACCTGGCGAGCAGAATCCATCGTTCGCAGCATTCCAGCCAGTGTATGGAGTCACGGCGCTCGTTTCGGTCAAGGGCTTCAGTGCGTACAAAGGAGCATAAGCCTTGCGTCCTGACGTCTCGTTTCCTTTGTGCAGGAAGCCAGTAACGAGTACCATCGGCGTATTCGATGCATCGCCGGAGTTGGTGAGAACCAGATACACGACCTGTTCTGGAAGCAAAGGGAGGTCGTTGATCGTCTGGGCAACCTTCTCAATCTGCGAAGGGGCGAACGTAAGACTCATGATCCATGATGTTCGATCCGCGGTCGCTGGTGCAGGAAAGGCATTGACTGTCGCTGAGGTTACGACGCCAAAGTTTGGTCCAGCGCCTCGAAGGGCCCAAAAGAGCTCGGGATTGGATGTCTTGGAAGCGGTGAGGATGTCGCCCGAGGCAGTGACGACGCGCATGGAGATGACATTATCAACAGCAAAGCCATGCTCGCCCATGATATTTCCGTAACCACCACCAAGCAGTGCAGCGATAGTACCGACGCAATTGCAGTTTGGAGTTTGCACCAAAGCTCCCGCAGCATTGGCTGCTGCAACGACTTCGCCAGTGATAGCACCTCCACCGATGGTAGCTGTCTTCTTATCCGCGCCGATGGTGACTTGGTTCAGTCCGCCTAGGTTGAGAAGAACGCCATTGTCACCTAAGTGGAATTCTTTTGCCCATCCACTCCCTCCGCTTTGCGCGAGAAAGGGGATGCCGCTCTTTGCGCAATATCTGATCTACATTGAGCAACCGGATCAGCAAATTTTCCATCCCAGGCGCTCAAGTCAAACTGGAAAACGTACCACTGCAGCTACATCCTTCTCAGATGTCGCATTCACAACTACTGACGGATGAGGGAGATTGTAATCACTCCATCTCGCCCGGTACTCCACCGCAACCGGCGAACTCGTAACCAACTTCTTCAAATCCTCCGCAATCTCAGGCGCCCTGATAGCAACGGCTTCGATCGTAGCAACGAAGAGTTGCAACCCAACAAGAAGCCGCATGTTGAAAGGTTTCAAAGTAAGACACAGACAGCAGGGAAGAATGTGATGCCTAGAAGTCTTTGCATGCCGGGCATGTGGGTAGGTTAAATTGTATTTCCGGTCAATTGGTAAACGAGCAGTCCACGCGAGGGTGAGTACCGCGCGGCATGGTTGCACGAATCTCCGAGTGCAAGTCCCAGGAAGACTGGGGTTCATCGGCCCACTTCCGCACAAGCGGCTACAACTTCTATATCAAGCCGTGGCGACTGCAGGACGCAATATGAGGAGTGCGCGTATAGCAGGCGTGCCTTGTCGCGAGAAATGCAATGGTCGTTGCGAGAGGGGTCACCTTCCTGTAATGGCACTTTGTCGCTTACAGACGCGGCATGCGCCAAAGAAAACTAAAAACTCATCACACCGACCACGCTCAACCAATATTCCGGAAGTTGGGTACGAATTTAGTAAAGCTCATCATCTAGAGAGATCTTGACAGTTGTTGTCGTATAGTGGCGACATCGCCCTCACGCATCCACGCCATGTTTTGTACCCTTGGCTTTGGCAATCGATCTAGCAAGAGATTGGGCCGAGAGCGCCCTGTGGAGCCGGGATTTCTTTGTTAATACCCAAGTCATGCGGTGATGCGGCGCAGCAATGCACGAGGAAACCACGTGTCGGCGGTATTTGTGGTAAAGATGAGATTGGCGGGGATAATACAACGCATGCTAAGCGAAGGTTACACCGCTTGAACGATCCACATTTCTGGCTCACATCGTCCTAAAGAGCGAGGGGAATACGGCGAGGTATTTTCAGCTGTCTGGGCTCCCGCCAGCATGGTATAGCCTCAAGATAGGTACCGGGTTAATTGCGAAGCGTGAGGTACAATGACCAGATTTAGTGATAGCTTGAGAGGCGAATAGTGAGCGATTGTACTTCCAAACGTTTGTATCGGAGACTTCAGAGGATCTGGTAACCTCGTTGAGTTGATTGCGTTTGGTTGGTGGATGTATTGCTATATCCAAATACCCCGACTCTTACATATAGACACTGCGCTACAGTCTGAGTCAATCCTGTGCAAACAACGACTACGTCCCAGACGCCTTGCCCCGCAGACTTTCCGTGCTCGAGTCCCCAGACACTTTAGTCGTCTCATGAACACTCAACTCTCTCAGCACAAGTATTGCTCCCTCCGGGACCACCGACTCCCACCGTCCTCCTTGGCCCGTCAATTCAATTTCTTCAATCTCCTCATACGGTGTATGATTGAACTTTGGCCCCAGACTGCTCTTCTTGGTCACACCAGTGGGTCTCGAGGATTCGTATCCGTAGCCTGAGGAGCTCGTTGTGTTGGTTTTGGGGAAGAAGGAGAGGTAGATTGGTCGTAGCGTGGGTAGGCAGGCACATACGATGGCCAAGGAGAGTTCGATGTTAGTCCAGAAGAAGACGGGGGCGGTGTAATCTGCGTGAGAATTAGCTTCGCATTGATAGCGACAGGTGGTCGTACATATGACATCGTTTGGATGCTTGACATATTCCTGCGCAATAGCGTAGGTAGCGATGACTCTCGTGATGCTAATAGCGCAAACCCTGCTTCTGTCAATAAACGGCATCCATCGCATGTCGTGTTGTACTCACGCAGCTCCCAACATGAACATTCCGATGACTGCCAGCTTCTTCCTGAGTGGCAACTGCACACCCAAAACCATTGGTATCGGCAGTATCAAAATAACGATATCTGCAACGACATCGGTATACAACAAACTCAGGAACATCGGCACCGTCTCAACGCATTTGTTTCCGTAATATGGTTCGATGAAAACGGTGATTGGATAGCAGGTGAACAAGTGGGAGAAAAAGAAGCTGATCGTCCAGCCGACAACGAAGGCGAGGACGACCCAGATGCAGAGTTGGAATTTACGCAACTTGAAGATGTTTTGGTATAGCACGAGGATAGAAGACTTGACGAGACCGAGACCGAGGATGGAGATGCAATTCAGCGCGAATTTGGTCTACAAGAGGTGATCAGCTTGGACACGGTGATAATCTCGTTGTGGTTGCCTTACTTGCTCGAAAAATATCAGGCCCGGATCGTCCATAATCGGGGAGCCATCCGGATATTGAGGTTGGTGCTGTCCCAAGTGGCCGTGGATGGCAGCTATTCGCGATGTTACAATTACGTTTTTCCCGCATACCAGAGATCTTGCCACTTACTCGCTAATTGTAATGTGCAACATGTTATCGAGACGAGCTAGCTGCTGTCAGAATCTCCGTTGATACATATCCTTAAGAGTATACTTGCAAGTGCAGCGCCAGCAAGATAATCGTCCAAAGTGAAGCGCCTTGCTCCAATGCTCTTCGCCCAGAGCCGTAGTCCAAAGAATAATATCGGAATGATCGTGAACCAAATGGCCAGACCGATCATCTGACCCTTGGAGTAGTCGTGGTTCATAGTCACCATAGCGGCAACTCAATTGCGAGACGAATGTATAAATGCGGACCAAAGCAAAAATGACGGGTACGTCTTGCAGGTCGTATCGGTATATGTGAAGGACTGAGCTGCCGGGTCGCCCTTGTGGGCGAAACGTCCGAAGCCTGGTCTGCTCTCCTTGCAAGAGTTTGATGATATACCGGTACAGTGGTTCTCTCCGAGCCCTTTTCCAGTTTGAAATTATGCACGAACCATCACAAAGTCTTGTCCGGAGACTTCCTGCCGCATCTTGCACCGAATCTGGTTGCAGGGTCGACCTATTTTCACCGATGTCAACGAGGGCTTCCCATGATAGGGACATGACACATTGGTAACTTGACGTATGCCCGCAAATTGAGAACGGGAACGAGGTCGCCGACGACCCGACCGTTTGGAAGACCAGGGTCGTTCCCGGCATCTTCCTTATAAGCCATCACCAGAAAGCCGACCGCGGGAGCTGCTAGGTATCAATTCGGTCGAGTGTACCTGAGGATTCTCAGCGCCCAAGGAAAAGAAATAAGAACTTGGTGAGCTGGGCGCGAACAAGTGTCGGGTTTCTCTCCCACGTTGCAATTCACACAGAGGATGTCACATCCCCGGCAAAGTAAATTGCGCTCCGAATCCGGTTTGAATGCGTAGGGGCAATTGGTCTTTGCGTCGGCAGTGTGATCGCATTGTATCTAGCAGATAACATCCGAGGCCAGGCCACTCGTATGGATCTACTGCGGCGTAGAGTAATCCCAGGGTTGCTTTCAAGTTGAAAAAGAAATAGCGCCGCGAAGCAATAGCGGTATCGCGGCACATTGCGGCACAGTTATAAAGCATCGGCCGACTACCGTTCAATCGGGATCGCCGCGTATTCCGAATCGCTCAACACAAAAGATAGGCGAGGTCATTTTCATATCAGGACGGGAATTCTGTGCGATTCGACTAAGGTGTTAGTATAACCAATAGAAGGCGCTTTGAGTAGAAGCCTTTTAGTCCCGTCTTTTGCTTTTGATTTTGGGCGCAACAACGACCTCGGATAATGTTTGCGTGTTATTTAGCGAGCTGTATGGATTCGATGCCCTTTGGTCGATGCCCTTAGTAGTGAAATATAGACAGGGTGTCTGGTATAGCAACGGCCGTGGACGGCAGCGGCACTTCTACGGCGTTTTGACGGCCGATAGCTCAGCTGCCCCAAGAAGACGGATCAATGTCGTAGCAAGAACACAACACTTGGCGTATTCTTGCTAAAATCAAAGGTCATTACTACTAGGAATGCGGCATTGGTCGGGCAGTAGAAGTTCCTAAACGTGAGTGGTGGAGGAGTGCAAGGCAACTCTTGTTTAGAGAACCGTGGCAACCAGCGGCTGCTGTGATCAGTTCATATTGGAGCAAGCAGTTGGGGGACCGGCGGCCGATTTAGCATCACTCGATGGCCCTCGGTGGAATGGAATCAGAGGCTCGAGATGTCCGCTAGAGTTGACGTACGTGAGCGTGAGCAACCTCTTTCCTCTTTCCAATTACCACACTGCTTTGGCCACCATTACCGTCTGAGAGTCATGGGGTACGTCTCACCTCCAAAGTCGAAGTCGCAAGTTACACTCAGTTATCGAAATTGTGGCAACAGTCTTAACCCACAGACTACAGAGATGTCGTCGTTAGGTTACGAACAAGAAGTGCTATGAGACATCCATTGTTTTGACCACACCAATCTACAATAGTGCATCGCAAACGCCAGACATGGGTATTCCTAGTATGAGACGATACGTGCCGAGGCCTCTCCAGAAGAGCTTTCCAGACTGCAAACCAGTATCACCCGATTTGAGGATACCAGCTCAATATTGGCACCTTCAAAGCTCCAGCCTCCAGATCACGTCCTCCCCACCCAGCCTTCTCCTAACTATCACCTCCGGCTCCCTGACCGGCTTCATAACACTCAACGGAATCCTCGCGTTATTCCTAACCGGCACCTCCATCACGCCCCCCGTCTCTGCATCGACAACATCGAACATATGCACCATCAGCGCCAGAAACCCCAACGTCTCGTTCAATGCAAAGTGGCGTCCAGGACAGATGACGGAACCGCCGCCGAACGCGCGATATGCGGCGCTAGGTACGCCTTTGGGGAGCGCGGTGGCGGTAGCTTCAGTTTGGGCAGTGGCGGAGGAAGATGGGGAAAGGAATTGTTCGCTGTTTACGGGGATGCTGGAGATAAAGCGGGTGGGGTTGAAAATATGTGCGTCCGGGCCCCAAACAGAAGGTGAGGTGTGTATCACGCCCGAAGCGATTTGTATCATGCTGCCTTTCTGAAGTGTGTACGGTCGATGTCCCGGTGCGTTGACTGTGTGCGTATTCGTGACTAATCGTACGGATGCCAGATTACCGATTTCGCGAAGGGTTTCCCGGAACGTGGATACAAGCAATGGGCACTTAGTTCTCAAGCGGGTAACATTGATTGTGTTCTCTTTCGGCTTTCCGTCTTCGATGCGTGTGCATTCGATCGCTTGTTTGGTCTCTTCGCGGATCTTTCCGAGCAAGTCTGGACGCCCGAACACGTTTGATAAACACCAGAATGCTGTTGGCACGGCATTGCCTATGATGCCGAATAACAGGATTAACTCGGCTCGTCCGGCCATCTTGGTCGTTAAGCCGTGTTTGAGGTTGATTTGAACGCGCTTCTGGATGAGCGGGGAGGCATTCCGATAGTGTTCCTTTTCGATGAATTCCTGAAGCGCATCGTTGACGGCTTTGCGTGCTAGCCAGGGCTTCCGAGCCGTGAGCGAAGGGAATATGTCAGCCAGAATAGGCACCATGCCAGCTTCCCAGTCCCAGAAACTCTGCACAAGCTCTGGATGAAGTTCAAACGGATTCTGTGGCCCGTAAACCGTCCACGCATTTGCGACCGTAAACGTCCTTTTGACAAAATCCATGAGCGACATCTTCGCCGTCTCACCACGCGGCGCCAGCGCATTCAACATCTCCGCAAACTTGTCGAGCTGAGTGATAGAAAGCTGATTCAGATTCCTCCCGGGACTCAACTCCTTGTCGACCATCTCATGGCTCTCATTCATCAAGCCCTCTTCCGCTCCGAGCGCCCCATCCAAGTTCCATCGAATAACCTTCATAGCAGCCTCGTCGAACCCTAGCAAGCGCTTCGTCACTTCCAAAATCATGCCGTAGAAACTCGTATTCTTGCTTGCGCGCTGGACAACACCTGCAATTGCGGGGTCGGTCACGACGACAGTCTTCGCGCCCATGGTGTTGAGGGTGAAAACAGGGTGCTGCGTTGATGCGTTGACTCGAGAAAAGTAAGATGCGCCGTACCAGAACATTCCAAGAACATGGCCTAGGTAGGGAATGTATGGATGTGGGATGAGGGGGGGTTCCATGGATGGTTGCAGGGCGGCGAGGAGAGCCTCAGTATCGTGGAGAAAGGTGACCAACGCGTACATGGAGAGGAAGGTGCGGACTTGTGGGAAGCGGAAGTAGTAGAGACCAGTGACCAAGACCGTGATGTGCATTGCCCAAGGGATTTTTGCAGCGCGAAGGCGCGCCATTGTCGATGTTTCCATTGTGTGGGGAGCGCTGATGAGGTAGGGTTATAAAGCGACGTCGATTCAGACGCAATACGCTCTGAACATCCAATGTTCGTCGTCAGGCAGCTGTGCGATGGCAAAATTTCAACGACATATCTGGTTCTGCAACGATCCCGAGGTAGAATTAATGAGATTGAGAGATGAGGTTGGGGAGCTCGCGTGAACTCCCGTAGTTCATCAAATTAGGCGGCACCCTAGGCTAAAATCGTAATAGTGCGGCGTCATTGCTATCACCATACACATTGCAGTCTCGTTGTCTTGCGTTCCTGAATAAGTTGAAAGCAACTGGTACAAGCATCATCAGTTTGCACGCTGGTCTGCCCCGACTCCAATCGAGTAGCGCGGTGGCAAGAATATCAAATCCATCCCTCGACGCGACCCTCCCACTAAGGTGACGGTGATACCAGAACATCCACTTCGACGAACTCAGTAGGTGGACTCGGAGTCCCCGCTGATACTGCGAGACGCGTCAGTTTCCGTCTATCTCAGCCTCGCACTACACAGCAAAACATACCTTCAAGCCAATGCACAACCCACCTCTCATAAGCCGCCCCCTCCCAAGGCTCTACAATCCCCTTAACAGCGATCCACCTTCCCTCCGGCCCCTCCTTCCATCTCAACACCGTCGCACCCGCCTGGCTATCCTCAAATCCCCACTCATAGACCTTGACCACCGCATCCTCCCTCCCCGGGCCAACATTCCACACCACCCCATCCGTCGAAAACGCTTTACTCAGCGTCCAATCGCCCGGACCCGCGCTCACAAGCGATAGACGGCCTGAGATAGGCCCGGGGTGCGGATTCGTAGGCGAAACGATGAGTTCAGCGGGGTTAGTGGAGGAGACGGATATAGGAGAAGGGTGGTCGCCGTAGGGTGGGTTGTTGTAGTAGGGGGCGGGGGTGACGCCGAAGTCGTAAGTGTTGTTGTCGCGGAGGACGGCGCCGGAGAGGAGGGGGATGCTGCTGGAGAGGTGGAGGTAGAAGGCTTGGCCCGGGGTGGGGGCTGCGGATGTGAGGGTTGGGGCGACAAGGCCTGTGATGAAGAGGGTGATCATTGACTTCATGTTGGAAAGACGTAATACTAATTGGAATGTTGTGACGTAGAAGCAGCGACGGAAGAAAAGGAGAGTCGATGCGAGCTGCTGGCAGACGCAGACTATGTACCTACCTCGTATACCAGCTTACGCAGAACACGAGACACGATGTCGATCCCAGGCTGCATTGGCACGGATAACGCTGTAGCTCGCGTCCGTCTTGCAGCGAGGAACATAAATCCTTCCAATGAAACGTTGTGGTTCATTGAAGCTGGAGCCGCGTAACAATACATTGGTTGCTTTCGCGGTATACCGCCCATCTGGGTACTATTGTTCATCGACATCTGGGCCCTGTTCTGCGTCTGACTTTGTTGCTTGATGTGGGCGTCGTCATGCAGGTTTACCGAGAGGTAAGAACAAGTTGCAGCCGAGCTCCATGGATATTTCTCATAGATCGTACGATGGAGCAGGTGCCACCTGAAAGCCAACAAGCAGTCAGAATCGACATGAGGTTCCACATCACATGGGACGAGAATGCTGCTGGACATCTTCTGATGCACCAGCGTAACGAAATCCGGGATACGACTATCCTGCAATAGGGGAGCGCCCGAAATATACGCGGGATTTTGCAGGAAGCTTCACATGATTCTGGCCAATCATCATCACAAGCGTTTCGCAAAACAACATGCATATTGCGCGCGACGATCTAGCTTATTAAGAACCTAGCTCGTAAACAAATGGTATCAACCCAAACCCCACTCCACACATCTACCCAAGTCCTGATCGCTACAGCATCTTTCAAAGAATTTACTTTCCCACGTGGCTAGCTATGCTAGCTCTCCGCACCTCGAGAATAGCATCCTCATGTGTGGGCGGACCTTGGTAGTTCTTCTTGCCCCAGACAAAGTACCAGATAGTCGCGACGAGGAAGAAGGCGAAGAACACGACGGAAGCGTAGTTCATGAATTCGGCGGCGATAGGGATGTAAGGCGGCATACAGAAAAGCGGGATGGCGAGACAAGACCAAGCTAGACTCTGTTAGTAGGGAACGACCATGTGATTTGGAAAAGATCATACCGAGGGCGACAACGTTGCAGAAGACACCGAGCGCGCCGAGATGGAAGCTGCCCTCCTTGACTTGCTTTCGTCCACCGATGAGCGACACAGCGATGGGGCAGGCGTAGCTGAGCGTAAGGCAAATGACACCAACGCCGGAGAAAGCGTTGTAGGCCGCTGTGGAACCAAAGTAAATGAGGCCGAGAGCGAGTTGCACAGCCATACTCAGCATCATAGCGTTGACCGGGACATCCAGTTTGACGTTGACCTGTTTCCATAGCTTGGATCCTGGGATGGCACCATCACGGGCAAACGCCCACGTGCAGCGCGAAGCGGCAGTTGTGCATCCAATGCCGCAGAAAAGGGCCAGGACAAGGAGCGGAAACAGCAGACCGATTGCTCCTCCAGACGATCCGATTGCGTTCTTGATGATGACAGGGACTGGTTGACCGGAAGAGAGGGCAACAAGCATGGCTTGGTTGGGCAGGACGAAGACGAGGGGGATGAGGAAAAAGAGGCCGGCGATGGTGTTGAGCACGATGGTACCGACCATGGCTTTGGGCACTTGAGTGGCCGGATCTTGGACTTCTTCGCACATACTGCAAATGCGTTAGTAATCTCATCTTCTTGTAGGAGGCAAACCGAGAGGGGAGTCGCTTGGGGGTACGCTGTCGCATGGGATACCACCGTTCCTCCGTCTCCGACCGAACAGCTAAATTGTCACTGGTTTAGGTCTGAAGTCTCATGTGTTGCGCATGATCGTCTTCAGCAGGGCAGCCCCTGCTGCCAAAAGCTGTTCCGTCGGAGGTGGAGGTTCGGCGTGTGTAGTCGCATGGGTACAAAGTACAATAGGCGCATGGGCAGAGCATTGACAAGTCGCTTTGGGGATGCTCACGAGATGATCATGCCAGTAGATGAAGTCGCATAGGCGGCGTGGAGCAGTCCAACGCAGAAGGACCAACCGGGTGTCCAACCACTGTTGCTGGCGTCGAATTCGGTGAACACATATTTGGCGTCATGGCGTCCGCCTTTGGCAATGGCGAGTACGCATACGACGATAGCAATGACACCACCGAAGGTCCAGAAGATGGCAAATGTCTAATCCGATAAGCAACAAAACGTAACGCGCCTCGGGGAGTTTTGCTCACATCGAGCCACGGCAGGATACGGTTTCCAAAAGCAGAAACACAATTGCACACAAGCGTGATAAGAACGAAGATCAGATAGACCTGCCAAGGTTCGCCGGCAAAGATGCCGGTACCGGGCGCGCCGTCGACACCAGGCTCGGTTTCGAAGACGTTGATGCATGCCGTCAAAAAGAGCGTGGTACCAAAGTTGACAGCCAAGGTAATGGTGATGTTTCCGACCACGAAGGCCCATCCACAGATCCACGAGACGATTTTGCGATACGAGGGGGCGGCGAGCATGAAGGTTTGGTAGTAGACGCCTCCCGCGGTGGGATACACGCTCGTAATTTCGCCCAGCGACGCGGCGACGCAGAGGATGATGAGCGAGACGGCGAGCCAGCCCCAGATGATGACGACCGGGCCGCCTCCTACGAGGGGATAGTACAAGGTGGTGGAGAGGCCGTAGGGAATCGAGGCGAGCACAAAGGACATGAAGGCGACCTGGAGCGTAGACCGACTGCGGACCAATTCGCTCTTGTAGCCCATGGCTTCCAGCAGGTCGTCGGCGGCCACGGGTCCATCCATCGAGGCTCGTCGTCCCCCTAGACTGTGCTTCTTCTCTTTCGTCATGCTCCCTCGGTGGTCGTTTTCGGCAAAGTGGGCGTCCGACTGCGCCACGTACGGCTGTGTTTCCGCCATAGCAATATGGTGAGAAATGGATACGAGGAAAGAAAGATCTGGGGAAAAGAAGGATGGAAGACGCAGCAAATCTTTCGTCGCAGTGGAGACGAGACGGGTCTTTCTATCCTGCAGGTGGACGTCAGGCGAACGCTCGGGCCATAGCACCAACAGATGCGTTTGGCAGGTCTCTAGGCCGCTAAGGCCCTAGCGATGCCCACATGCAGCGACAAGACCGCCTTGGCCGCTGTCGAAGAACACGATCCGATGGCAGCCGGGATTGGATCCCGTCAGATTGGTCCCCGATCGGCCCGGATCAGACCCCTTGACGCTCGAGTAACGCCGCACATGGATCGTGCGGCGTTGGAGAGGGCGAAATAACGGATGCTGTCGCGTGCAAGTGCAAGGCGCCGTGTCAGAGACGAGGGCGGCGAGTGCCCAGCCGTCGCGTGACGATGGTGCGGCTGATGGCTGCGCAGTGACGCAGTGACGCCTGTTGGCTTGACGGCTACGAGAAATATCGAATGCGCTAGCCAATCGGTCCGGTCGGAGGGCGCCGTTGCGGTGATTGGACTCCAACATGTGCGGCATGTGCACGCACGAGCGCGCATACGACCCGGCTGCTGGATTCCAACAGACCAACGCTGGCAATTCCGACTGTCGATTGATCGAACAACCAGTGTCGATTGATCAAACAACCAGTGTCGCTGAGCTTGCCGTATGCAATCCGTGGTGGAGAGAGGCTGGTTTATCGCGACTCCTCCGCCGTCCAGTCACGCCCTATGCATGTACTCCGCGACTGACTACCGTCCTACGCGACTACCGTCCTCCGCCATGCTCAAACGATGGACCAGCCCATGAACCTTCGTTTTCTCCGTGTCTTCGAGATCGAGGCCTTACCATCACCGCCGAAACCTGCACAGCTCCCATAGCGCAGCGCAAACATGCATCACGAAATCGTCGCTTTGGAGCGCATCCACCAACCCCTCCCCTCAACCTTCAACTTCCCCCCCTCCACGACCTACACCCTCACAACCCACGACACAACACCCACCCGAGCCCTCCTACACGCGCGCATCCGCCACGCAACCATAGTAATCGTCACCACCATCAAACTCGACGCTGAAACCCTCTCCGCCGATGTATCGCCGGCTCTCCGTCTTGTCGCCGTTATGGCCACGGGGACAGACCCTGTCGACCTCGAAGCCTGCCAGAAGCGCGGCGTGCGGGTAACGAATACCCCTGCAGCCAATCTCGATGCGGTTAGCGAGCATGCGATCAGTTTATACTTTGCGGCGAGGAGGAGGACGGTGTTGATGGATGGCTTGACGAGGCAGGTACCCAGTTTGTGGAAGAGGGATGGGAGCTTGAGTCGGTATATGCGGTTTGCGGATGGAACACCGCCGCTGACTTGCAAGGACGAGGTTATGGGGATTGTTGGCTATGGAAGCTTGGGTGCGTGCATCGTGGTCTGATAGGGGTGATGAGACTAAAGTAACTTCAGGAAAGCGGATCGAGGCACTCGGACACGCTCTGGGGATGGAAGTCCTCATCGCTGCACGCAAGACCCCGCCCACGTCCTCACTAAACCGCCTCCTCCCTACCACTAATCCCGAAGAGCACCGTGTATCCTTCGACGACGTGCTCCGCCGGTCCACCGTCATCGTCTTATCTCTCCCTCGCAACGCAGAGACACTCAATCTCCTCTCCACCGCCGAGTTTGCACAAATGTCACAATATGCTGTGCTAATAAACATCGCTCGCGGCGGCATAGTAGACGAAACGGCCGTGGTACACGCCCTGAAAGAGGGGCAGATTGCCGGCTATGCTACTGATGTCTTCCAGGAAGAGCCGGCGGAAGGTGCCGAGGCTACTCCATTGTTGAGTGAAGAAGCAAAGGGCTTGAATATCACAGTGACGCCGCATTTGGCGTGGTTCTCCCAGCGGACGTTGACAAACCTGGGTCGAATCCTTGGGAATACGGTGGAGGCGTGGGCGGGCGGGAAGGAGATCAATGTCATCGCCTGAGCTGGAAAAATAGTTTTGTGTGCTGGACATCGGCCGTGAACACATCAGATCTAATATAGACGCGTCAAGCCAGAGCACATAGCCAAATTGCTCTATATAAGCACCTCGAGCATCAGTGACGCGCAGCATGCGCATTCATTTGTGTCCACGTCTACCAAGCAGCGTCCGGTCTAAGTTTCACTCTGTTGCCTCCCCTACCTCTGGCCGGTTCGCCTACCTTCAAACTTGGGCCTTGTGCCCACCCACCACACAGCAGCCGGATCCGTTGGAGTCCTTTAATCACGTCGCGGAACCTCAATGATATCCTGCCAAATATCCTGCGTCGAACCATAATCATCTTCTCCTCCTCGATGCGAGGCTCCCTCCACCTGCCTAAGATACACGTAACCCACCCGCGTCGTCGACTGTGGATGCGTCTCCGAGCATCTTCCAATCTCCCCATTGAGCACGGTCACCGCCCACTCGATCGCCCGCCGCTGATCAGTCTTCCTGTGATCTGCACGTTCCTGCAGCGAGGAGGCCATTTTGTAGTCATGGCGCGTCAAGCGATCTATCAATATTGTGAACATGTCGCTTGTTGGGGACTTGCTGTCGACCAGAATTCGAGGCATGTTGTTGCCCAGGGTGTTGATTTTGGGCTCGAGTATTGGCATTGCTTCGGCGCGGGTGAGGCGACAGCTCTTTACGATGCTGATACCGAGGCGCTTTAGTGAGTAGGTTTACTGGTTGACCTACTTGGAAGGTCGGATGATACTTTTCGAGTTTGTGGTTGATGTGGTGATGCGATGATGGTGAATCTCTAGGGTGAGGATTTGGAGGGAGATGAAAGGGCAAGCGGGCTGGGATGTAGGAGGCATTGGGGGATACCAGGGCGCATAGTACGGCGGTTTGGTGAGTTGCTGCAATTGTTTTCGGGGCGGTCGATGGTGTCGGGGATCTCGAACGATATGGTACGAGGTCGGTGGGGGCAAGATTCTATAGCGCCCATAAGCCAAACAGATGGGGAGGCTGATGGTCGTTACTCTGCGGCACACCTACTTTCCGGATCAGTCTAGATGTGTCGCTTTAATATCGAGTGCAAGCTCGTCGGCCACCGAGTTACCCTCGAGAAGCTCGGTTCAACGTACCTGTCACCCAAAGCCTCCTTACACACAACCACGGTCCCGCTCAGGAGTACCTTAATAGCCATGTCCTTTCCCAGAAGTCAAATTCTGCCAATTCACCCCCAGACATGTATATAACCGCTGACCATCTTCTCTCACCACACCATGAGTCCCCCTCATTCAACCATCCAAAATGTCTTCCTTACCTCCAAAACGCGGACCCCGCACCCAAAGTCACCACTTCTCCCATTACGTCATCAAGAAATTAACACGCGCCTCGCAATTCGCAATTTACCTCCCCGTATATATCGGCCTCTGCCTCCTCGCCAATTCCGTCCTCAGTGACGGGCAGAAACATGAAGCATTTGTGCACTATGTATATCTCATTCCGGTATGTTTCATTCTATCATGTTTCACTGTGCAGGATGAAAAGATGACCGAATAACGCAGTTGACGATGCTCCTCCTCCGCATAACCACCGTCTTCGCAGCCACAACCCTCAAGCAAACCCCCTCCTTCATCAACACATCTACCCTTCTACGCTATACCGTTGTACCTTTCGCGTACGTTGCGTTATGCTGCGTTTCGGCGGCCATCATCAGCGACGCACAAACCCTCCTCTACACCTGGTTCGCCGGCATCCCTGTAAGGTTTCCCCTCCCCTTTCATACATAATATGCATCTGGCGGATCACTCAAGTGCTATACTGACTCTGTCCAGCTCACAGCCCCCACCATCGCCGCCTTCATCTTCATCTACAGTAGTTCCACCCACCTCGACAGTCGCTCCCGTAGCGGCCCAGGACAACTCAATCGAGAAAAGCGGCGCAAGCAAGAGAGAGATGACAAGAAAAAAGGGGAGGGGAAGACGAAAATGGCGGGAACTTCCGCTTGCAGGTAAGACAGCCGTAGTGCCATGGCTACCGAGGCGGCGTCTCAGTCCTGAAGTGGAACGGTATGGAGTGTGGCTAGTTCTGCTAAGGGGCTGGGACAATGAAGCTGAAGGTTGGTCGAAGGAATGGAAGATATGGCTTTGGGTTTGGTGGGACATGACGATGGGGATAATGTATGCTAGTGTGTCATTACGCGAAGACGCTTCACTGAAGGGATAACGAAAAGGTTCCGTGGTATCCATGTTCCGAGAAAGCTTCAATGTCATCGAAAAATAGATGTTTATACGTCAAATTTCTCACTCGCAATTCCCAGCTTCGTGGGATCACCCAAAAAGTGTTGGGTCAAACACAAGCTTACCACGGTACGCCTCAGTTGGCCTCGCATCCAAACCGAGCCGTCCACTCTGAGCTCGCCCGATGTGACTGCCTGCACCGTGAGTCTTCAAGTTGAAGTCGATTAGGAAGAAGGCATCGGCGGAAGCTTGATAGCTACAAGTAATAAAACTAACCCTTCGTCATCGGCCCCTCATCGCATGACGCCTTGCCCCCATCCTGGTAGAGAGATGTAACGCCATGAGTTCGGCCGTACTCACCTCTTCCCCCGCTCAGGAGAACAATAAGCTACCAATGATTGTGAACATCGTCCAAGCCCCGCTAGCACCAAAAGCCGCCAGCAGCACACATTCTCCTCACAGCACCAAACACTTGTGCGTAGAGAATGCGCAGTGGAGGGTCCTGAGTGGTGGATTTGCTCGTAGAAACGTGCTGGTAACGGTCTTGTAGATCTGGATTTGGACGACGAATTGTATTTATAATGGTATCTTTTGTCAGTTTCATAGTGAGGTGTTGGATGAAGGATAAGGCTCTGGGCGAGGAATGCGTCGATGCATTGGGTCTCTGGGAGCATGGAATGCGTCGAGTTTCAAGGTCTGCCTGAGATGGACTACTTCAGGGTGAGAAGTGTGTTGAGAATATTAGATTGGTCGCGTCATGTCACACAACGGGAAGTCGACGCTGTGACGTAGAAGTCTCTACACTGTTGGTGACTCGAGCTTTCACCAATTGCCGCTTCAACGCGTGTCCGCGACGCATCCCACTTCGAATTCACCGCATGCGCTTCATTCACCACATCACTGTCTCCCAAAGGCAGCACCCTCCTCTTTCGAAAACTTCGATACCACCCCTCTCACCTCGACGTATCGCAACAGCAACACTCGCAAGTCAGCCATGGCAGCTGTGGGAACCGACGCGCAGTCCCACCATCACAGCACTAACAACATCGCACCCTATGTTCTCCTTACCCTCGCCTGCTTATTTTGCGCCTGGTGGGTTTGGGTCGGCCTCATGCTCGCACGTCTCTGGCACTACGGCGGCAGTCTACACGGGTCTTTCGAAAAGTTCGACATCCAACCCGACTACGTGCGCGAGCGGCTCGCGCGCCAGAAGGCAGAGCACGAGCCCGCCGACATACCGCTCCCGATTCTAGACGTGCACCAGTGGCAGTCTAATGTGCGGGCTTACGATGAAGAAGATCTGGAGAAGTTGCCCCTGGATACGAGACGAAGGATCCGCGAAGAGCAGAGGATTAGTAGAATGCCAGAATTCCTGGCCGACGACTGCGGGGACGAGGGTCTATTTCCTGATATACCGCCCGCGATGCCGGCGGAGCAGTATAATGTCTTGACCTTCGGCGAGAAGCTGGAGCACCATGACCGAGCCTGTAACGACCTCCACGGAATGGGCCTTCGCAGACTCGGCCGAAAGGAGTGGCTGGCATACGCAGTCGACAAGCAAGAATACCTCGAGCATGCCGAAGCACGCAAGAGACTGCTGGCTAGCAAGTACGATGAGTGCATCCAGGTGACGCCCGACGGAGAGGATGCATGTGTGGAGTTACTCGAGGAGGTCGTCACGTTCCTGACGACGGAGAAGCCGCAGTGGTTCCTGCTGGAAGAGAAGTATGGCGAGAGAAAGATACTCAACAAGCTCACTGGCGAGCGCTGGGCACTACAGCGACCGTATTCCCGGCATCCGCTCGACATCTGCGCGCGGTTGTGCATGGAGGATTTCAACATCGTGCTGAAGAGCCCATTCAGCGGAAATCACACACTGTAAGTAATTCTGCATGCAGGACGCAAGCTTGGCGGCTGACTGAGTAGGGTTGCGAGCGCGACATGTGCGCCCAGCGGCTGGCAGCTTCTTCGTCAGATTGGGAGGTCTGCGACGAACCTTTTGGAGCCCCCTCTATCCTGGGATAGTAAGTTGTCGACACTCAGATGGACTAGAGCTGCAGCTGACATCATCCAGACTTCTCCAATATCCTCGAGCTCATCAACAGCGACTCCAACGCAACACCTCTGAAGCGCGCACACGTCTTTGTGCAGACCGACCACAACAGCCGCGGTCTCTTCGACCTTCTCTTCATCACTGAGCGTCACCACTTCTTTCCTGGCAATCTGAGCACTTTGCACAATAATTTGATGATTCGCAAGGAACGTCAGAGCTTCCGAATGCTGCCCAAGTCCGGGGCTGTGGTTTTCACCGCCAGGACCAGGATTCGGGCCGTGCAGGACTTTGACAGAGAGGAGCTGGAGACGACGGTGCAGGATATCAATGGGTGGGCGGCGGACATTGCGACTTTGAAAGGACGTGACCTGTGGGGGGATGTGCTGCAGAACATTTGTGCGGGAAAGCCAGCTTTTCGAGACGACAGGACCGTGTATGGGGATGAGTCGTCGTCGGAGGCGGATGCGTGGGAGTACTGATTGTGGTGTTTACTTTTGTATATACCAGCCATGGGGAAGGAGCGACCATGGTTCGTCAATTGCTCGTGGTAGTTCGCTTGGGCAATGCACCAAGCTGCGAATCTTTATCCACAGGAAAATGGGCCGATGGGCGAACAAGTGTTGGTTAGGCGGCCCACGGGTGTGATTATACTATGGCTTGATCAGGAAATAGCGGTGTAGAGGCCAGAAGAGGGCTGGTGAAGTCGCCGGTCAATCGGTTTGGGCAAGAAGACGACGAGAGCAGCGGCATGGGCCGTCAGCGTTCCGGACGCCAAGCCCGCGCTACGTCACTGCGGCCTGCGTCTGATTGGCCGGACTCGGCCCCAACCGAACGAAGCTGGGATGGCGTGTGCCCTCGGGCTCGGAGAACCGCGTCCTTTCCTCGATGGCAGTACGGCATGTGTGATTGTTGGATGGACAGTCTCCAGGGACAAAGGACGACTCTGCCAGAGCGGAGCCAGCGAGATGCTCGAGCTGAAACCGGGAGGCTTGACAGCTCCCCGCAGTCAGTTGCCTCTCGCGACGGTAGCGGGGCTGAGTGAGCGGGCGCCCGATGCGGCTAGGCTGGGCCATCCCACCTTGATACAGCATGTGGGTGGGATGCCTGAGGCTGAAGCGAGCGAGAGGGGGCGGCTGTCGGTCGAGGAGCCCGTCTCGCAGGCAGTCGTGGGCGCGAAGACGTCTGCGTGGAGACAGAGGGAGCCGGGCAGATGCACGTGCAGCAGCGGTCCTGGCGGAACAGCGAGGACCGCTCGTGGCCGCGGGCATGCTCAGCGACGTGGCTCTCCGGTCTAATAGCAGCAGAGCAGAGGTGCCAAGCGAGCCGGCGGGTTGATTACGCCGCGTGCAAACGTGCCTGGCCTGCACCTTCACAGAGGGGCAGACGGGCAGAACAGCAGAACAGCGCATCGCACACGGCAGAGTCGAAACGGCGCAACCCACGGCGAGGGAACGGGCACCACGCGGGCGAGTACGGGTTTGTAGAGCAGGACCCAATCGCTGCGCCTCCACCTCTCTGGTCTTTGGCTGCCAATTCAACTGGCGACTGCGCGCAGGTCAGAGCACTAGTTGCAGTTGTTGTCCGTCAGCCTTGTGCCCTCTCAGCCCCAGCTGCTCGCATTTTACCCAAGTCCACCCCACCCTCCCTCCGACCCTCCTCTTCCTCGTTCTGATGAACTCCATGAATGCTCGTTTCAAGAACCTAGTCGGTTCGAAACGCAGAAGCTCGTCCAACAACCCGTCGCCCTCGCCCTCCGGAGGCAACACGCCCACCCAGCGCCCGACCTCGCTCTCCCCGCAGGTGACCACCAACGCGAGCAACACCAGCCTGCCCCAGCCGCCCCAAGCGCCCCCGACGAACACCATGAACCCCAGCAACCAGCTCGGCCGCCCGCCCTCGTACACGTACGCACCGCCCGGCAGTGGGCTCGCTCCCGGCCAGCAGCATGGCCGTCCCAACAGCCCGCTGCCGCCCATCAACACCGGCGGCCAGCCTCAGTACCCGCCCCAGCAGCAGCAGATGGGATACCCACCCCAGCAGGGCGGCCCTCCAGGCTATCCTCCACAGCAGCAGCAGCAGCAGCAGTACGGAGGTGCTCCCCCGCCCGGCCAGTATGGCGCCCCGCCGCCCGCCGCCCATCCGCCGCCCCAGCAGCAGCAGCAATACAGCAGGCCCGGCGCCGTGGCAGAGGTCGCCGGTGAGGGCCGCTCCAAGGCCCAGCTGATCGTCGGCATCGACTTTGTGAGTACGTCCTCGCCAACGTGGCGCACGCGCTGACCGCCTCTAGGGCACCACCTTCTCCGGCGTCGCCTTTGCCTTTGCGACAAACACCGAGGCCAAAGAAGACATCATCACCGAGTGGCCGGGCGCGGGCAACCAGACCAAGCAAAAGGTACGCTCCCGACACTGCGACTGTCGTCTCGTCTAACACTCCGCAGATCCCCACGGTGCTCTACTACGACCAGTACCAGAAGGTCGTGGGGTGGGGCCCAGACATCGCCGATGCCCTGGCCCCCACGGGCTATCCCAAGCCAGGTGTGCAAAAAGTCGAATGGTTCAAGTTGCAGCTGATGCTGTCCGGCAACACGTACATTGACCCCATCAACCTGCCGCCGCTGCCCCCGGGCAAGTCCGAGATCGATGTCGCCGCCGACTACCTCTTCCACCTGCGCCAGGCCATGCGCAACCAGCTGCAGAAGACGCTGGGCGAGGTCTTCAACAGAGAAGAGCGCAACATCCGGTACTACCTGACCGTGCCTGCCATCTGGAACGATGCAGGCAAGGCCGCGACTCGTGCTGCCGCCATCCAGGCCGGTTTCCTGCGCGACGAGAACGACAACCGCCTGACCCTGATCACCGAGCCCGAGGCCGCCGCCATGTTCTGTACCAAGACTGGGCTCCTGAACGTCAAGGTCCACGATGCAGTGCTGATTGTCGATTGCGGTGGTGGTACTGTCGATTTGATCGCGTACGAGGTCGAGGAGGAGCAGCCCTTCTCCGTCGCCGAATGCACAGCAGGATCCGGTGACTCGTGTGGTTCCACCGCCCTCAACCGCAACTTCAGCAACATTCTGCGCGCCAAAATTCGAAAGATGAAGCTGCCGGACGGTTCCAAGACCGCCGGCAAGGTCTACGCCAAGTGCATCATGGACTTTGAGAACAGGATAAAGGCCGATTTCCGGAACAACGGCCAGAAGTGGGCCGTCGATGTCGGCATCGAGGCCGAGTTCCCCGAGGCTGGCATTGAGGAGGGCTACATGACCTTTACGAACGAGGAGATTCTGCAGTGCTTTGAGCCGGTCGTGAACCGAATTTTGGAGCTAGTGAGGAACCAGATCATCGCCATTCAAGCGCAAAACAGATCGTTACAGGTATGTCGGTCTTTTGTATGCCTAAGTCGTATATGCTAACCCCTGCAGAATGTGCTCGTGGTCGGTGGTTTCGGAGCTTCGGAATACCTCTTCCAGCAGATCAAGTTACACGTGCCCCCTCAATTTCAATCCAAGGTCGTACGGCCGATGGACTCCGTGGCTGCCATTGTCAAGGGTGCTGTCACAGCCGGTATCACAGAGCGCATTGTCACACATCGTGTCGCTAGACGGCATTATCTTATGGCCACCCTGCAGCCCTTCAAGGAGGGCCACCACCCCGAGCAGTATCGCGTACCATCCCTAGACGGCAAGGACAGGTGCAAGTACACGCGTCAAATCTTTGTGCAAAAGGGACAGCGTGTCAAGATCGGCGAGCCTGTGAAGGTGTCTTTCTTCCGACAGGTCGCACCAGGTGCAACACTTATGTACGAGGACATTCTGTACGCTTGCGACGACGATGTTTGCCCAGAGTATACCAAGGATCCTCGTAAGTCACTTGAATTTCACTGTTTCGCGCTGTGCTTACAATTTTTCCAGGTATCAAGGAAGTCGTCACCCTCACCTCCGATCTTTCCCGCAAGAACCTCGAAAAGGACTTTGAGCGCATGGACACCCCCCAAGGTACCTTCTACCGCGTCTACTTCGACATCTACCTCACGCTGGACGGTTCGGAGTTCAATGCTGAGCTCGTGTGCCAAGGCGAGGTCATGGGTCGCTGCACGGCCAGGTTCAGGTAAATTCATTGTTGCATGTGGGCGTGGGGTTTCTACGGGATGTTAAAAATCTTTTCTGGTCCACATTTACTTCGAAAAATAATATGCGAATACCTACTAGATAGATGTCGGGACGTGAGCGGTCGTGTGGATGTGGAAGCAAAGGGAGCGCGGGCACATAACTTGGATTCTTTTGCTTGATTTTTACGTTTGCCCTAGCATACCCCCTCCAGCTCGTCGCTTTCAATGCAAATCTGTTGATTCTGTGGGTATGTGGTTTCGCGTTTGGTGAGTGTCGGCGACGGTGGTTATCCGATCCGTGTTCTCGGTGTTGGGCATCGCTCTTACCTTGGTGGTTGCGCTAAAAGTCTTACACACCGACCCAGTTTCGACTCTTACGTCCTTGCCTCTTCCATCACATGTCAATTCACTCTTTTCCTCACTCCTCAACATCGTCTTTCTATGCCGTTGGTGGTAATCCAATTCAACAGCTTCGCCATTTCGCATAGACTAACTGGCGAGCATTCCACCACTTGCTGACGACGGTACCCGCTTTGTGGAACGGTGTGGTACAAGCTCTACCGCGGACGTGGATTTGGGTGTACCCCGGATTTGTATATCAACGAGACGAGCCTACCTACGCTGGGTGCCAATTAGTCCAAAACATTTCTAGGGAGAACGGCGGGCTGGTGCGTTCTGGGCTTCGATGTTTAGCTCGTGTGCAGTGCGGGATGGTTCAGGTACAGTACCTCGCCGAGTAGCCATTCTCTACATGGCTACTTGGTAGGTTTTTCCCGTATGCTGGGGACCGCTCGATGATGAGGTACGCGAGGTTGCTTCTCAACGGTGACTTCGCTGGACAGTACAGATCACGGCCGAGAACTGATGCTCAACCATGCCTATCCAAAACCTACACCGCTACAGTGTCTGAACGCCACCGGCCTGCCTGTGGGAACTGCGTAGGCTATCCAGCTCAACGATTACTTTCCAGACAATTGTCGAGCAGAACTGCCTCAACTCGACCGTATACGTTTGCCAGTCCCCACTAGCTATTCACGAACACGAAGAGAGCGAGCTATGTAGCGGGACATTACCACCGGCTCTGCCAGAGATATCGCCTCCCTGCCATCTCATTGGCAAACTGTGTCGGACGGCGATGGTAAGTCTCCAGCCTCATCAATCTCTGTTCACTTGAGATTGCTAAAGAGTATCCCAACAGACTTGAGACCACTTCGATGGAAGCGATCCCTTAGCGCCTGAAACCGAAATATAAAAACCTCTCGAACCCCCTTCCTCGTCTGTTTTTCTTTCATCCTCTCGTCGTTTATTATATTAGCCGTCCATTGCATTCTTCGCCAAAATGAAGACCCTAGCCACCCTCATCCTCACCCTCGCCTTCACCCTCATGGCCCTCGTCGCCGCCCAGGGCCCCGTCCGCTCCAAGTCCGACTGCAAGCCGATGCGCATCGGCGCCGCTCCCATCCAGAACACGACCAGCATCGAGGCCTTCGAAGAGGACCCGGTCTACTCGGAGGTGGCAAGCAACGCCACCACGCCCTTTGGTTTCCGCCCGGCTTTCCTCGACCTCGCTGGCGCGTACCAGAACGACGAGACTTATCTCAGCTATGTGTCGCTTGGGGCGTATAGCACGGATCGGTGTGGTGCTGTTTGCGCCGCTAAGGACGGGTGCGAGTCGTTCAATCTTTATGTGTTGAGGATTCCTGCGCTGGTGTGTATCTTTGCGTTCATCTATTACCTTCGTCTATTACCTTCGTCTATCACCTTCGTCTATCACCTCCGTCTATTACCTTCGTCTATTACCTTCGTCTATTACTTTCGTCTATTACCTTCGTCTATCACCTCCATTTATCACCTCCTTCTCTCACCTCCATCTATCACCTCCTTCTATCACCTCCTTCTATCACCTCCTTCTATCACCTCCTTCTATCACCTCCTTCTATCACCTCCTTCTATCACCTCCTTCTATCACCTCCTTCTATCACCTCCTTCTATCACCTCCTTCTATCAGTAGTAGAACTGACCATGATAATGTAGTCCCCCGGGCCCGACTGCCCCAACCCACCGGCATCAGCCACCGTAAGTGATCCCAAGAAAGAAGATGCGCCGTAATTTCAAGAACACGTGGCTCTAGTCCAACACAACAGGCACTGACACCCCTAAGGATGAGCTTTACTGACTTTGTACCTAGTACCGCTGCGCGCTTTTCAGCGCCCCCATCACCGCTATTGAGGCTTCAGTCCTCAATATGGGCCAGAAGCGTGCCCACCCCGGCACGGACGGCGACGCTGAGGTCTTCCAGACCAGCATCCGTGGCTCCAACGGTACGTCCGCCTTGAACTCCTTCTATTCTCTCTGTTCCCATGTCCCTATTAGACCTTGCTTGGGGTAGCACATGCCTCGAAAAAGCAAGACAGCAGGCGGTCCTCCTTGAAACGTCGTGTACTGGGGCCCCTCTGGATGAGCTTTGCACTCTATGACCTTGTATCCCACCCATCTAGGCGCGCTGGCTAATGGATATGTACAGGCTACAATGTCATTCGCGCCGACGCTAACCCGGTGACGTTGGTCATCCACCACACTGTTACAGAGACGGCCACGTCTACGGCTACCGTGACTCGTTTCCCGGTGAAGTTCCCAATCAAGGGCAACTACACCGTGACCGAGACTGCGACCACCACGGCTACCGTGACGCGTTGCCCCATCGGGGCCTAGGTGTGGTGCCGCAGCTACTCCCCTATCCTCGACCCAATGCCCTCCTCTGAGCCTATCTTGCGGCGACGGATCCGTATCGTGCAGTCGTAGGTAGCCCTGTTACTTTGCAAGGAGTTAGAGCGGACGGGGGGTAGAGTGGAGTTTATGGGCTTCGGATCCGCGCTGTTGATGTGCGTAAATTGTTCATCCCGTTCCATACATCTTGCAGCATCCGGACGGCGTTAGATTGCCTAATCGTATCTAATAGTTATAAATGAAGATTGGTGTTAAAGCTTTGGGTGTGTGCTTGCTTCGTCCTATTACTGCGTCATGTATGCCTTCGTGTACTAGGCTGCTTCATCTCCCATTGCTCCTCCCATAATTAACATCCATTCGCCGCCCCCCTCCTTCCCCCTTTGAACCATAATTTCGCATCTCTATCCTATTACCAACTAACTCCATATCACCTCAAATCTCTCAGTTTACTAAACTTTTGATCTTGAAAATTTGTCGTTAATTAAGTCCCAGAAACCTTTCATGTTCGGATGTGGTAGGTGCACCTGGTCTCCGATTGGCCAGCCCTACGTAGCCTTTTGTTTACCTCCAACAACATCCCCATCTGTACGCTGGAGACGCATTTGCACATTTGCAAGATGGATAACGTTGATGTTTCTCCGCAGTTCAAAAGTAGGTGAAGCTCCGAGAGGGTTCTTAACGTCACTAAACAATCCCAGCAACATCTCTCTTCGTCCCATCACCGACCGCATCACACATCGCCTGTCTCTCCGGCGCCCGCCTCCAGATCCGCAGCCTTACTACTTTCGAGATTGTGAGAAGCATTGCGCTACCGCAGAGCCATGACTTGAGAAACTCAAGGTTGGCTTGGTCGCCTACATCTACGAGCTCCCCCGCAGCGTCAACACCGCCGCGTGCACCTTCCCACCGCACTCTACCACCTTCGCGCGCAAACCGTATCCTCGTCACCGACGACGCAACCACGCGCGTTTACGATCTACGAGACAACAAATGGAACGCGGTTATCAACAACGGATCGGGCGGCATGGGGAAGAACGTCCATGTCGAGTTTGGGCGCACAGAAAACGAGGTACTTGTTTGGAGCGACTTTGCAAGTCGCGTTATGGTATGGTGTCTCAAGACTGGGCGCACGGTTGAGGTTCGCGATCCGAAATTTAGCGGGAAGGAGGGGAAGGGGTGGGGATACAGACCGCGGCCTGGGGCGGTGGGTGGAGAAGGTGGAGAGGGTGGAGCAAGAGGAGGCTTGTTGGCGATGATGTGTCGGACTGCGGGACAGGACGTGCTCATGCTTCTTACGCCACGGACCTACCGTGTGATCAAGAGAGTGGAACTGCCGACTATCGATGCGCAGGGTTTGAAGTGGAGTCCTGACGGGCGGTGGATCGCGGTTTGGGACTCTGCGGGCAGCGGATACCGGCTATGCATTTATACTGCGGATGGACATCTTTACCGGACCATATTACGGGAACCGTCGGACGAGTTGAACGAGTGGGGTGTAGAAGGCCTGGGCATAAAGACGGTGGAATGGATATGCGGGAACGAGTACCTTGCTGTTGGAGGATGGGATCGCCGGGTGAGGATCCTTTCTACGAGAACGTTCGCGCCGGTCGTCTTTTTGGATCATACGGCGCAGGTAAGCCTTTCGAGCACAACGGTGTATACGGAGCAGGTCGACGCCACGGGAGCGAGGAGCTATGCTGTCACGCAACAGCCTGCGACGCCGCCGAAAGCTACAGTCGAGAAGAACGAGACAGGATTGATGAAGCAGGGGATCAGTGTTATGGCGTTCAACAAGGATGGCACGCTTTGCGCTACGAGGGACGATTCGACGCCAACGACAGTTTGGATATGGGATTTACGGAGTCTGAAACCGGCGACGGTATTGATACAGCATTCGCCGGTGAAGAGCCTGCAATGGCATCCGACGAACCCCTCACACCTTCTGATTCAAACTATACACGATTCGCCAACAGTCTACCTCTACAGCACACCAAATCTTTCTTCCTCGACCTCAAATTCAAACTCACAATCTGCAGCCTCAGCCTCAACCTCGCATCCTGGTCCCCCAGCTATCCTCGACCTCTCCTCCGACATCACCAAACCTGCTGGCACCCTCCCTGCAAGATGGACCGCGAAATGGCTCATCACAAGTCCAGACAAGCGGCCGGTATTATCCCTCGGCCACCAACAAGGCTACGTGCTCGCCTGGCCCGAAGGCAAGGATCAGATTCTACGGTTTGAAAGAGAGGAGGACGGAGACGAGAGTGATGACAGTTTGTATGATATTTTGACGGGGAGGACGCCTGTACCGCCCTTGCATGGACGAGATGGGGGTTTCGAGAGTGCGGGGAGTGGGAGTGGTGGAAGTGCATTTGAGGAGGTGGGCTTGGAAACGGTGCAGGAGGGTGAGAGTTATGATGAGAGTACGGGGGAGTTTGAGGACACGTTTAGGGAGAGGAGAGGCAGAAATAGAGGTGCGACGGCGGAAAGTGGGAGAGGTGGAAGTGTGTTTGATGAGAGTGGAATGGACGAGATGTTTTGAGGGAGCAAGTGGGATGGCGTTTTGGAGTTCGGATTGGGAGGGATAGCGATGGAATACCCCTGCAATGAAGATCTTCATCAATTCAGGATGGGCTACGGTAATGTTGTACCACGGTGGTAAAGCTATTCAAGATGCTGGCCCGACAGAAGTGCACTTGGTTTCACATGTGCAATCGGAGAATAACGCTCCACATGTGTGCACCCCTCGCTAGTCTCCATCCAGTTAGTCATCCACTCAACCCCCTCCAGCCCGGTTCCACCTGACGTCACAAGAGCCCCAAAGCTTGAATATGGGACATCATACATAAGGACGTCAAGCTAGAACGCGGGATATGGCGTCTTCCCACTGACACTAAACCTAGCCTCCGTCGAAGTCTTAAGTTATCTAAACTGCCTACTACTACTACACCTATCGTCCCGTCAATCACATAGAATCAGCCACCATGTCAAACGACAACAAAGACCACATTCCCGCTACGAACGAGGAGGAGCAGCCAGAGGAGAAGAAGGGCTCAGGTGGCCTGTTGTCAGGGATTGGTGATCCGATTGGTATGTCCTCATCCCATATTACGCATCTTCCTCGTTTTCCATCCTACCTACCACCCGACCTTTCAACTCTCCCCCCTTCCCTCCAATCTCTCCCACCCTCCCAACACATATCTCTGACATCCCACCCAGGCAACGTCTTAAACAAAGGACTCCGCCCCGTCGGCGCACCTCTCGAGAAGGTCACGGGCCCCCTCGGAAACGCCGTTGGCGGCACCACCCGCGGCCCCCTTGGACCCCTCCTCGGCGAGAAGGAAGAGCGCAGCGAGCTGCTCGGAGGGAACAACAAGGATAGCTACGAGAGTAAGCCGGAGAAGATCGCGGGGAAGGAGCAGACAGGGCAGAATCCCCTAGGATTGGACCAGACAGGACGGTGGGGATTTCAGGATGAGTAGGTCGATTGGGGGTCAGAGGAGAGATGGGGAGAATGACGATGAGGGTGGTGGATGAAAAGCGCTTGGGATACAATTGATATGATGTATTTTTTGAGCGAATGATGAATTGAATCATGCGGTTTCTGTTTGTACACGAGTGTCGAGGCATGTTTCTGTACGTCGTGTACCCTTGGTGGTCCGTCTTACCTCTACAGTCAATAATGACTTAGAGCAGATGAAGAGAGCTGCGCAGCATAGAGTCTACCTATCCACAAACTCTTTGCTCCCTAGTGAAAAAAAAAACTCTCTGTCCAACAAAGACATACGCCCAAGTGCTGCATTACCCAGTAATGGAATACACGTCTTTCTTTTCATCATGCTGGGAGATTACATTCATTCACCTGTAGTCCTTCACTTCACCTTAGATGTTATATGACACCTGAAATCTCGCCAAAGTTGTCATAAGAACCAAAGCGACGCGTAGTAGGATGGTAATACTACAAGTCATGTTTATACTCACTTCGAATCTGGTTTCGTGGACTGCCCACAATTAATGATAAGTTCGGTGTTAAAAGTGTAGTTCACGCATGATCTTCGCCAATTTTATAATGTAAAAGACATCTTGTCTTTTGTATTTTTTGCCATATCTTTGAGCATGAGGGGCAGGAGAAATAAAAGGTCGAATTCGCACGCTACCTAACCTCAGAGGTATCTAATGCAAAAGTGATATATTGAAGCGAAGGAATTGTGAAGTGGAAGAGCTGCAATGATACACCGCGGCAACCGGCCACCATCCAATGCACATCTACCCAAGAAACCCTCTAGATCGATTCCGACTCTTTTCCTGAGTGTACCCCTCAAGTTTAACACCACAAAGAACGACCTGCATCTTCGACTCCCCCTCCCCAGGCTCGACCCTCAATCTCCAATGCGCCCTCTTCACTACCAATTCCTCTCCCAACTCCTCTCCATCCTTGCCAATCCTAACGTCCACCTCTTTTGCTCCACCCCATATCCACTCCTGCCCATCCGCCTTATCCCATGTGTGCTCGATATCATCTTTTGCAACCTTGATGCGTTTGTGCTTTGGCTCAGGACTTACGTGCCTGATACCCACACGTCCGGATATAGGATCGACCGCAAGCTCAGCCTCGCCATTGTCCAGTTCCAAGTAGCAGTCCGAAGGTACACGCACGCGGACACGGCGTTCGCTGACGCCTGAGTTTGCAGGCGAAACGGGTTGAGCGGCTACACCGCCGCCTGATTGCAACATCATGAGGCCGAGTGGTTGCGTTGCTGGCAATCCCATCTTAGACGCGACTACGGAGAAGAGTGAGGTGATGCGTGCCAATGTGCTTCCGTGGAAGGTGGCTCTCATGTTCAGACTGAGAGGCTCTCGGGTGGAAGTGGGTTTCGGCGCATCGATGGGAAGATGTAAGATTGTTGACTCCGTCGACGAAACTTCGAGGACTAGGACATTCGTGCCGGCATGGTCGTCAGTGTATGGGCGAGCGTAGCATACTGTGCCTGCCCGAAAGTGCGCTCCGCCTAGCGAGGGCGCGGGGCTCGATTGCTTGCTGCCAGGGTCGGGCGAAAGTCCTGCTATAGAAGCTACGGTGGAAGAGGTTGACCCAGAACCCGAGCTGCTGGACGCATCTGGCGCAAATGATACGCCAGATTGCCGTATATCATCCAACCGCACAAGTATCTCAGCTTGGCCACGCTTGAGATTGTACGAGATGTCACAGGGTATGAGTTTCTGTTCCAGCCCCTTCAGGTGAAAGTAGCGCGCGTCTCTCAACAGCTGTGATCGATGGGCTTCGTTCCGAATGTCGATATTGTAACCCTGAAGTAGTTTCACTAGCTCTCCAAACGTTTCGCCATTCCTATTCGGTACCAAAGGTGGTGATATCGATGGTGGACGGAGTAGCGCGTTGCGATCAAGCCCTGGGAATACTTCGGACGGGGTCGTGAAGAATTGCGCAAAGCCGAGGGAGAAGTAATTTGGACTATCACCAGGAGAGGAAAACAGGTCGCGCGGAATCTGAAATGGAGTGCCTCCGATGCGGACAAAAATGTCTGTACTAAAAAGTTGTTTTGTGAGGCGAGGCACTTGACGCAGTCAGTATCGTGGCAACAAGATCAGCGATGACCGGACTTACATGAGTAGAACTGCGCATCCGCAAACAAGCGCACAAAGTGCTCGCCATCGCGTGGGTTGATATGATATCCCTGCAGATGCAAAGCTATGTCGCGGAACGTGTCTGGGTCGCGATCGATATATAGTGTTCTTATGTCACCAGCGCGACCCTGATTGCTGTGTATTTGGTCTCCAAAGAAATGGGAGAAGTATGACGGTGCTCTTGCATAGTTAGCCGCCTTGGTCTCTTCAAGATGTGCCCGATTTGATGCTTACCATCCGACGACAGTGAAGCTCCCGAGAGCCTAAACAACTCAGAACCAATCTGTATTGGAAAGACTTTGCCCGCAGGTAGTATGTCTGGCCCACCTGGCGACTCTACAACCTTTCTCGGTTTCGACACATCAATAACGCGACCCTGCGGTCCTGTTCCTTTGCTAGCCTCTTTGCGCTTTTGTGCTTCGTTGTCTGTCTTCGCCGCCGGTGCGGTTTCGGTGTCAGCCGGCGCCGAGGAAGGTGCAGTCATCGGCGGCGGGCGCGCGTCGGGAGTGATCGAGACCGCGACGGTCGGGGAGGTTGCAGAAGCGTCAGAAGAGGTTCGCGATTTGTTTGGCCGCTTCGCTGGCTTCTGTGAAGGGTCTGCCGAGAAGCTGGCGTTCTGAGATATGGCGGAATTGGGCTCAGAACCGGCCTTCCGCTTCATACCCGTCTGGACGGAGGGTTTAAGAGGTGGCTTCGGAGGCGGGGACAGCGGATTCTGCGCTGGGATCGGAGGCACTGGTGGAGTGGGCTGGGGCGATCGATGTGTCTGGTCCGTGTTGGCGATAGGAAGAGGTATGCTGAAGTCGTTCGAGACGTTGTGATTTTGTAGCTCCTGCACGAGCTCCCCTTGCGGCTCGTATTGATTCCCAAATTCGGGGAAGTCTATCGAACTGCTCCAATCCCACGTGGAAGTACAGTTGAAGCCGTACTCAGGGAACTGCGCCGAGGCCCCTTGTTGCGGGTCGGGGTTCTGCTGGGCGTTGAAGTCCATATATCCTAGGGATGGATCTAGCACGGAAGCTGGGTCTGTAGTCGCCAATCCTCCTCGCGCAATTGCAGCAGCCCGCTCCGCCTCATAGCCCTCGTGTAGCTGCGTTGAGTAGACCTGCGGAGCTCTCTCTTCGCCGCGGCGTGGGTGCGGGTACGATTGGTCAGCACTTTGGAAAGCAAAGTCTCGTGAGGTAGAGTGGCCGGACTGGTCAGGCATATGAGCTAAATAGCTCACTAGAGGCGCCTTGCGTAGGTGTTGCGACTGATTGCAACCGATAGTTAGCTGGCTTGCGAAAGGGGACGCCTTGGAATGTAGGCTTATAAACGGATGAGTAAGGCTCGTTAACGTGTAGCTCCCGAATCGACTGCTCAAAGCAGAATAGCGCTTTGTCCACGGAGACTGGGGATCTGCGTTGCAATCGGGAGATGGAACCGGTGGGGGAGAGTCGTTGTAGTGTGTGGGGTAGTTGCGCAGAGGTTTAGTCTTTGTTTGAAATTTTAGACGGGGGTTTGTGGGAGTAGTTGACGTGGAATTGCAGCGTGACCGTTTCGCAAGGCATATATATCGCTACTACAGTAATGCTACTCATCCGCATCCCAAACCTCACGCGCTCGGACGAGGCGGATTCGGCGAATCGCAGAGACCGACGCTGCATCTTTGCGGTAGCTTCTCGATCGCGCGCGCCGTCCTAGCTGAGGCTTACGCTTACTCCGCACTCTCCTGCTGCCGTTTTCGAGGGTGTGGCCGTCTGGGCAGCAGCTGACGTGAGTTGCCCCAGTGCTCAGCATACAAAACTGCAGTACTGCCAAATCCTCCAACATCTTGCCGGGGCCAAACGACCGCAACGCAAAGTCTATTCGTCCGGAGCTACTTGTTACACCGTGGTACAATGACCTCGGCAGGATTGTAAGCGCGAACACCGTAGTGGGCCGAAATACCTGTTCCTATTGACTCACTAGGTCGGCACGGCACGATTGCAGATCTCGCTTGGACCTGGTGCATATGGTCGCAATACAACATATGGTCGGCCGAAGCGGCGTTAGTGGCGAAGAATGCGAGCGCGAGCGCGAGCGCGAACGCGAACGCGATCAGAAACGGGAACATTGTCGATGGTGAATCATACAAAGCTGCTACATATTGGAGAGTGCTAATCTCCCCGATCCAACTTCCTCCAAGCGCATTACATGCGCGCTTCGGAAAAGGGCACAAATTTCTCTCCACTCGCCTTGGTGACCCTCTCACCGGCCCTTTTATAGGCCTCTCTCTCCTGCATCCTCCTAACGTAGGTGTACAGCTTCGGGTAGCTCGCCTCATTCAAGGACCCGTGCTGCATCCCTCCTTCAAGGAGGAAGACTATCATGAAGTCCGCTGCGCTAAGGTCGGAGCCCAGGAAGAACTCTCCTTTGGCTTGCATCTCGGCAAGATGGTTTTCCAAGAAAGTGTATTGTACCTTCAGCTCCGGGTTCGTGACTGGATATTTGTTAATACCATATACTGCCTCGATACGGAGAACGTGGTTCAAGTAAACTATTGCCCCATTTCTGACATTGGGAACGCTCAAGTTGAGTGAAAAAGGAGCCGAGTGGAAATGTGCTCGTGGTTGACTTACATCCGCTTTCGATAGTGCCGGCAATTTTGCCAGTCAGGGGCTTGATGAAGAACGGAACTGGAGCATTGCGAACGCCTGCAGAGAGCAGGCCTGAGAAGAGAACTGGGAAGAAGCTTCCTTCGGTGTAATGCATGAAGTACTACTACGCGTTAGTATGAAGACCACGTGAACTCAGCAAACGGTCGACTTGACATACTCGATAATCAATCCACTCCTGCCTCTCCTCCCCAACACGCCCGTCCTTCCCCTCGGGATACCTCCTTGGAATAAGTTGCGTCCCAAAGTGCTCACAAAGATACTCCACAACCGCGCCACTCTCCGCTAATACCAGGGGTTTCTCACGCCCCGGAACTTCAATCGTGACGGTAGGCGATTTTCCGAGCGGATGGACGTCTTTGAGCTCTTTGGGTGCCCTCTTAGCCTTGTCGCGGAAGTAGGGTTTGATTTCATAGTCGAGTTTCAGCTCTTCGAGAAGCCAGGTGATGCGCTGGCCGCGAGACTTGTTGAGCCTGTTTATGGGTTTAATGAGATGGTGAAGTTGGATGAATGAGAGAGGCAGAGGGAGAGTTCGAAGGATGGAGAGCGGGGTCGCCGTGAAGTTGCGGAGTGCATTGTAATGTGGCTGAGGCATGTCTGGTGTGGCCTCACTTACCAATGGACGGTGATTTTGGCACCTTGCTGATTGGACGACGCCATGGCTACGATGCTAGAATGTAGTGATGCGATATCGCGACTTCAGTCTATCGATTACAAATGAGTTGCGGAATGTCGAGGTATCGAGATATGAAGAGATGTGGGTGAAGAGGAAGAAAGAGAAAGCGAGCGAAGCGGCCGAGGTCCACAGCTTTTGATAGCTCGTGCCGCGTCCCTCTAGTCGGGATGATCTCATACCGTCACGGCGCATCGGTAGGCCTACGTTCCGTTTTCAAATCCTTCGCGATAATTCATCGTAGGATCATCCACACGAGATGGAGGGGTTGCAACCCGCGCGAGAGATTCCGGTGAATTTTCGAAGCAAGTGTCTAGCGCCGCTCATGGGGATATGCAGCTTAAGGAGCAACTATATTGCATGCGTGCCATTGGGAGAGTTCTCGGCACAATGTCACTATACGGTAGTTTGTAAGTATTGCACGCCAATTCCAACGTCAGATGAGCAAGGTCAGCGCTGCGTCGGGGACTAGAAGAGCGCCAAGCATCGCGGCTTAGTCACGGATCGCGACCTCATCGCAACACCTCAACTCCGCAACCACAACCGCGCAAGCAACCCCCCTACCCCTCAGCTGCCTACCTGCCACCACTCAAACCTCCAAAATGGCGGGCGGACACCACAACCCCCCGAGTAAGTCTCCACCCTCCCCGCTCTTTCAATGGATCGCAATGCTAACACCCCTCGCAGCGGTCCACATGGACCCAGCCCTCATTAAATGGAACCGTACGCCTTCCCACGCTCCAGCCCTATCATCCCCACACCTCCATACACATCCGCGCGAAATTAAATATTCGAAGATGGCTGGGTAGTGAATAAGAGGTCGGTCTGTTAATGCAGCGCAGAAATGATGGTCAACCGACACAAGTACTTCCGCTGGACGCCCCGGACGGCCTGGCTCAACATTGTCTACGTCTTCGCTGTGCCCGCGGCGCTTGGTACGGCCGGGTATATGACGGATGTGAGTTTGCGCGATCGGGAGGATACGACAATTCATGGCTAATGTGGGGACAGGGCAAGTGGGACATGCGCGGAAAACGGAGGGGTGATTTGATCTCAGAGTTCTAGAGGGGGGCGAGTCAGGGATGTCGGCTTGCAGATTGGCTGGTCTGGGGACGAAGCGTGTACATATGAAGTAGGAGTAGGGAATGGAACTCTGTCAGGCAAGCACACAATTGAATGATGTATTACATCTTGGGTTCTGATCTAATCCCGAACCACCTTCAAAGGCAACGACGCTTGCAGACCTCGCATATTTGACCTTTGCGTCGTCCATTGCGGTTCAATTCGCACCAATGTCGGCCAGAGAATGCGCTGACGTTCTTCTTAACGCGCGATGGGAACCCGCTCGCCATATGCTCTTCAAAGCGGCCTAGCAGGAATTAGCCAGACATGCCTCACAGAGTCATTTGAGGAACACGCGCGCTTCTAAGCCAACGATTCTTCCGCGCTCTCCTCGCGCTTATCCACTTCCCATTTCTTCAGCCAGGCGACCCGCTCGCCGTCAGGAGCAACATGTAACGGCTGCTTGGCCGCCCTCTCCCAGAACTCCAAAGAACGCTCGCCAATGTTAATCTGGGGGTCATTGTAAACACGCTGAAGGGCTGCGAAGAAGGCATCGCATTCTTTTTGCAGACCGAGGATGCGGAGAGAGCGGAGGATGCGCGTGATGCGGAGATGGTTGTGGTCCATGCGCTTGGCCCAGTTGCGGAATGCCTGTTTCCAGTTGTTGCTGCGCACGATGTAGTAGCCGCCGAGCAGAGAGGTTGGGGTTGTTGGGGCGGCAGATTGTTTTGATGATAATGACGCTGCTGCGGTGGTGTCTTCCTCCTTCTGCTTTCCCTTGCCTTTGACATCTATGTCTGCGATTTTGTCGGAGTTGATGGGTGCAGTCTCCTCAGTGGCGCCCTTCTCGGTCTTCTCGTCTTCTTGCTCCGGAGGCTCCGACGAGACCTGGAATCCATAAAACTGCAGCATCCGATCCAAGCTCAAGCTCAGCCTCTGCCTCAGATCTGCGCGCGAGCGAAACGTGGTCATAACCTCGTTGTCGATGATGGGCGCATTGTAACTGAACATGGATCCCTCCGGCAGCGGAAAGATCATCTGGATATAATCGTGAGACCGCTCCAGATGAAGATCATCCCATTTCAGGATCGAGTCGAGTGTGCGGCCTTGGGAATCTTTGGCCTTGATGGTCGGGTCGTAGAAGCGAACGATGAGAGACGGCCTAGAGGAACTCAGTAACTAATAAAGGAGGACTAGCAGGGAGGCGGTTCAAGATCTGCTTCTTACTTCCGCCAACCGCACTGCCTCAAGCATCATCAACAAACTAGGTGACGAGCTACTTGCTGAAGCTAAGTCAGCCGCAGGGGATACTTACTGCTTGCCGATCTGATCTACGGGTGGAGCCATGGCGAGCGGGTCAGGTAGCGATGTTGAAGATTGGAGACGTTTTCGTATAGTAGGGTCGAGCGGAGGCTTAGCTGTGTCCTCGTAGCGAATGGATCGCGGCTGACTGTTTGTGTTTGCGCGCCTCAGAAGTTGCGAGAAGGCGCGAAGCTTTAGACCTGAGGAAATGCTTGCCATGATTAGTCATGAGAGCAGGATTGAGGACGTTAGTGAGATACCTTAGATTTCCGTGAGGCTGAATATTCTAGGTCCGCTTGGGTGGTACACGAATGTCGGGCGAGGCTGATGTTAGGCAACTACGAGATTGGTTGAGATGCAGTGCGTTTTAGATCACCGCGAATGGCCCTTCCACTTGCCAGACTGACCTTCAGCTTCTAACTAGGTACTGTTGTTGATCGCACGTATTCCCATGCGTGTGTAAAGGGAACATTCGGAGCAACTTTCAAGAGGTTGTGACACCAAACTGACTATACCCAATCGAGCGTAGCGTCATATTTAGATCAGTCACACAACAGTACATCATACTCTTTCTCAGATCTGTTAAGCTCTTTTAGCATTCCACTTGAATATGTGAGCTCTCTGCCATGGATTACGGCCAATTCGTCAAACCGACGTGTATCCCGAGCCTCTAAGAACCCTGGAAGACGCGCCCCGCGTGCACCCCCACTACGCACCTAAATAGCGCAGAACGACGTCACCGGCGCTTTTTGTTGAATGGCTTCGACTTGCATCCAGCCATCAAAGGTCGGACTACCGTTCCATAGAGCTCACTAGAGCTGTAGTCAAGCGGGAGATAAACCTGCTGCGCGTGCGTGAAGCAGGGTTTTAGACATGCGAGAAGAATGACGATTGCGTTCTCCAATGTGTTTAATTCACCGCTCATGAACGATGTGCCGCAGCATTATTTACTTGTCACTTACACCTAGACCACTTGCTTTTCAGTCCTTGTTCTTGGAGCGCGGACATTTTAGAAGCTCACAAATCCAACTAGCCAGTATCCTAACATCCTAGGCGAAGATCAAGAATCATGGTTGCCGAGAGTGTGTTCAAGATCCCCTCCGCGCGTTCATCCGCTAACCTTACGAGAACAAGAACCCACGCCGGAGAATTTCACCCTCCTCCAAGCTTACGAGTGGAATGTCCCCGCCGATAATGCCCACTGGAAGCGTCTCACGACCGCGCTCCCAGGCCTCCGCCATGTCGGTGTAACAGCCATGTGGCTCCCACCCGGCTGCAAAGCTGCCTCGCCCGAAGGAAACGGCTACGACATCTACGATCTCTACGATCTGGGTGAATTTGACCAGAAGGGCACACGCGCTACAAAATGGGGTCCCAAGGAGGACTTGGTGGAGCTGAGCGAGCTGGCCAAGAAACAAGGTGTCGCGCTCTACTGGGACGCAGTGCTGAACCACAAAGCGGGCGCCGATAGTACGGAAAAGTGCCGTGTCATCGAGGTCGATGAGAACGACCGTACAAAGGAAGTCGGTGAGGCGTACGAAATCGAAGGCTGGCTGGGCTTCGATTTCCCGGGCCGTGGAGAAAAGTACAGCAAGATGAAGTACCACTGGGAGCACTTCTCGGGTACAGACTTCAACCAAGCCAACGAAAAGAAGGCCATCTACAAAATCCTCGGCGACAACAAGGGCTGGTCCGCTTCAGTCGGCGACGAACAGGGCAACGCAGACTACATGATGTTCGCCGACATTGACTACTCGCACTCAGAAGTCCAAGCCGATGTCAAGAACTGGGGTGTCTGGATCACCAAGGAAATTGGCCTTTCCGGCTTCCGTCTCGACGCTGTCCAGCATTTCTCCGAGCGCTTCACAAATGAGTGGGTCGACAACCTGCGCGATGAGTGCGGGCACGACATGTTCCTCGTAGGCGAGTACTGGGTCGGTGATCCCGAGGAAATGGTCGCCTGGCTCGATCAAATGGACCACAAGTTCTCGCTCTACGATGCGCCCCTCGTTTACAACTTCTCCAATATCTCGACCTCCGAAGCCGCCGATCTGCGAAAGGTCTTCGACAACACGCTCGTGCAAGTCCAGCCCGTCAGCGCCGTCACTGTAGTCATGAACCACGACACGCAGCCCGGCCAGACCGTCGCCACCCCCATCGAGGGATTCTTCAAGCCCCTAGCCTACGCCCTCATCCTCCTCCGACGCGAAGGCTACCCGTCCGTCTTCTACGGCGACTTATACGGCATGCAAGGCGAGAACCCTGAGCCGCCGTCCTGCGGCGGTAAGCTTGCCGATCTCATGCTTGCGCGCAAGCTGTACGCCTACGGTGATCAGGAGGACTACTGGGATGATCCGAACTGCATTGGATGGGTGCGTCGCGGGACGTGGGATAAGCCGGCGGGTCTGGCTTGTCTTATGAGCAACAAGGGACCGGGCGAGATTCGCATGGCGGTCGGGCCGGAGCATGCGGGAGAGAAGTGGACGGAGTTGCTCGGCTGGGAAGAGGGCGAGGTGGAGATTGATGAGGAGGGGTTTGGACTTTTCAAGTGTCCTGGGGTTAGTCTGAGTGTTTGGGTCAACAAGGAGGCCGAGGGTCAGGACCAGTTCCCTACGAACTTTGACTCTGACATTTACAAGAAGTAGGTGGGGATTAAGAGGGGCCTGTGGTATGGTTATTTACTTTCGAGATACCTAGTAGAATTTGAATATTAGATTAGCTAGAACGACATCAGCATTCACGATAGGTAGTACGGGTGCCGGTTACGAACGAAATGGACAGAAACGTGCTACTACTATCTTATAATATATATATCAGTAATTAGTAGCGCAATGGAGTGCTTAATAGGGTTGGCGTTCTTAGGACAGCTCACTCACCACCTATTGCACTCCTACCAATATGCATATCCATAAGAAAACAGTAACATAAGTTTATAGAGGAGACTCAGCGCATTTTAATGAGCCCTTGATCATTGTTTTATAATAGGTGGTTGTGGAGTTATGAGGTAGTGGTGACCGTACATCCGTATTCTTGAAATCGAGTTCGATTTTGTCCCTTTCGTTCGTAACCGACACCGTAGATAGGGCTCCTCACTTCAGGCTACGACGTGTTTGAGCTCATCCAGACTGAGCTGCAGGTCTCACTTTTACTACCTGCGAAGCTCGTCCAGAGGGGTCTCAGTACGTGTCGCTTGATACTGAACTCACCCACACTAGGCACTGAGGACCTCCAGCAAGAGTTTTGCAAAGAATCCATTTCAAGATTCACGCAACGAATGAGGCACCCGTTTCGTAATTATATCGCTCCGTCTATTGTGCAGCTAAATCCCCTAACTAGTCGTACTGTTACAATCCCACCCTCTATCCGAAGCGGAGAGGTAAAAGCTCTATGCTCCTGCTGCAGAACAAAACGCAGGTACATGAAGAGAAACAGGAGCAAACCAAGCCATATGCAAGAAAAGCGAACAAGAACAGAACCGGTACTTTTCCATGATTTGAAACCTCCCAGTCGCGGGGTAGCTCAAAAGTTTCGTGCCTGTCCTGGTATCATCGTCGCTGTCCGTCTACCATCCTAACGAAGCGTTTATTTCGCAATTTCTACACCGCCGGTGGCACCAAGGGCCTTCTTAATATCGCCATAGATGGCGAACTGACCGGCAGTGATACCACCAACCATGAAAAGACGGGCACCGATACCACCGAAGCTACCGCGGAGACCGAGCTCACCGGCAATCTTGATGAGGCGGGCAGTGGTACCCTCTCCGGGCGCACCCTTGCTCTTGTTGATCTTGGACAGCATGGTGTCGGCGGGCTGGGAGATGAGGGCGGCGGCGAAACCGGCGATAAGACCGGAGCCTAGGTTGACGGCGGTCTGCGTTCCACCCGAGGCGGTGCTCTTGTCGATGCGCTGGTAGATGGCCTCGTTGACCTTCTCGAACACGACGAACTTGGCCATGGTGTAGGGGACCCTGTTGTCCAGCTGTTAGCTACCAGGAAGTCTTAAGGATGTCTGGGAGTACGTACTGCTTGAAGAGGATAGGACCGAAACCAGAGTAGAAGGCGCCGATACCCTCAGTCTTCGCGATCTTTGCGAAGCCACCGACAAGACCATTGGCGAAGGTGGGCTCGGAGACGAGACGGATACGGGTGGCCTCGAGAGGGCACAGGGCGATGTCGGCAATGAACTCGGCGCAGGCAGCAGAAGCCAGGTAGACGGCGGTGCGGTTGTTGGAGGCGTTCTCGTAGCCGACCATGTTGATGGCCTGCTGCTTGAAGAACTCATATCCTCCAAACTTGAAGGCGCCCTGAAGGAAGTATCCAGCGGCCGTAGGACCGAAACCAGTCCAGACGGCGCCGGCACCCTCGCTTGCGATGACCTGGCGGAAGCCACCGAGGAAGCCGCGGTTGTACGTGACGGGGTCGAGCTGGATTCTCGTCTTGACGCTGCGTAGTGTTAGCTTGGCGCCCTGGTTATCGCATCATCGCAGCTATCGCGCATCCGCCGCGGCAGCCATTGAGGCTCGCGCAGGCATCGCAGCGACGCGAGAGGACGTACACATCGACGGGCGTGAAGGCGCCGTGGGTGACGGAGCAGCACACGGCACCGGCAAAGGCGAATCGTGAGTAGAGCGAGACGCCAGACATCTTTGCTGGGTCCGCGGCCACGGCCGTCTGTTTTATGGCATCGAGCTTGACGGAACCGGTCGACGTGGGGGGGACACCGGCAGACATGATGGGCACGATAGAAAAAAGTGAGGGGAGAGTTTGAAGGGTGACGCTTGGGGGTGGATGGACGGAGAAAGCGCAAGAGTGAGGTTTGAAAAGTTGACCTCCGCTGAGCCGCTAGCTTTGCAGGGAAGGCCGCCTCGCCCGACAAATCCCGACACCCGGAAAATGCCACCCTAGCCACTTCCACTTCACCGCGGCCTGCCACTCACAGCGCCTATCGCTAGAGCGTGCTCCAAAATACCTCACCCGCGATATTGCCCTGCCAACTCTACCGAGTGGTTTCTTTTTAACATAGTGGTAGTCCATTCCTTGACAATAGGCGAACGTAGGGGGGCATACATTGATGAGGAGGGCTCAGGGGACTAAATTAGCAATATTTGTTCTAGGGTCGTCAGGTCCTAATGTTTTAGTCAAGACGCGGCGCTGTATTAGGAATTACAAGGCACTGGAGCATAAAAGCCATCAAGCATAAACTATGAATGGTGGAATATTACGTCTAGATCTCGAGTACATAGAGTATTGGCCATGGTAGTCGTCCCATTGATGTTGTCATCTGTACATAGGATTGCGACTGTCCCATAAAGCGGCCCGCGCTCCGTGGTTGGTCGCAAGTCAACGCCGAACCCCTAATACAACTCCAGCAATCTTCCGTTAACCTCTGCTTCCCCTCCTTCAGCATCGTCCTCTGTGCGATATCCAAAGCGCCCTGTCCCCTTTGCACTGGCTTCCAGTATGACCTTACCTGCCAGAGCGAGCCCAAGATCAACCTCGGTGTCCTCATCAAGCAGTGCCCGCTCCCATCCTCCAAGCTTGCGAAACTGCTCCTTCGCTACGCCCAGTGCCAGCTCCAGCGACTCGTCCAGCTTCGTCATATGCGCCGTAACCACCCCCGGTATCTGACTCACCGCCGTCCCATCGTCAACCACCCTCATCATCATACTATACGTCTTAGGATCCTCCATTCGCTCCCACTTGATGCGTTCTCTTTCTCGATTGGATACACTTTCGACGTCCTTGCCTGCGAATCTCTTCGTACCATCGTGGCAGCCGTACGCAAGATCGAGCATGTTCGCAACATTTGCAAAATCTGCATCGCACGCGGCTTCGGCATTCAGCAAGTGTTCCTGCATGCGTTTAACTACCCCATCAGTGTCCAGGCTCTCTTGCAGCAAGCTATAGGGAATGGTAAGCCTTTCGTACGCCGCCCGTTTCATACCTGCCTGCTGGACAGCAAGGTCTTGCAGCTCCGCGAGCACACGCTGTTGAACAGACTTCCGAGCTACCTTGAGACGGTCGATGGTCTTCTCGGTGCAGAACGTCCTGTCTTTCTTAGCCAGGTCCTTCTTCTCCCTCCGCAGGCAGTCGGCGACAGTCCTATCTTCCGACTCATACGCTGTCTGCAACCGAGCCTCGAGCTGGCGATCCCGAACATCGTGTTGTTTCTCCGTGCGCACCATCAATCTCATTTCTCTGAAGATTGTCTCGACCATTTTATCCCTCATCTCCAGATCGATGTCGGGGCGGGCCACCCGAACATGGGCGACGATGACGACGAGAACGCTGAGACAGCTACGATGCTCGAAGGTTGCAACCTCAGGCCGGAACCGACGCAGTGCTTTCCGTAAACGAGAACTTTGGGCGTCGAACTCTCCGGGGATTCTGCGGCGGGTTTCGACGTTGGCGATCATCTGGCATCGTTCTTCGAGTCTGTCGTAGAGCTCCTCTCGCTCTTTGTCCAGATTCGGAACACTCGCGACTTTCCTATTCCACTTATCTAATATGTTAAGCTGATCCTTATAGGTTTCAGAGAAGGAAGGCGCTGTCCTTGCAACGTATTTTCTAGACCCCCTTAGTCGCAGCGGCGCAAGTATGTCCTCATATTCGAATGGCCGAGGTCCCTCACATCTAGAGATACGATCGAGAACCGCCCTATCCTCATCCGAGATTCTTTCAGGACGCACTGGGCTGCGTTCGAAACGAAATTCCGAACCCCACGAACCCCAACCCGCTCTCGAGCGCTCCTCTTCGACCAAGCCTTCAAGCCAGCTTCTGGTATCTGACAGAATGTCGTCGACGTCGACGAACGTGGAGGCCTCGTCCAACCCTCCCTGTGGCATAGGAACAACAGTACTCGGGTGTCGTGGGTCCAGCCAGTGGTTCCGATCAGCCTTCGTCATCGAGCTCGAAAGCACGCAATCTCTCTTGTACCAGGGCCCGCGTTAACGGCTCCACACGGTGGGGTGATATCTGCGGAGGTGCCAGGTCTTGAGTGTTCTTTGCGTAGATCATGGCCAGCTATCGGTACGAATCCTTGTGTTCTCGCGATGGGTTTGCTTCGAGCATGCGTCGTACGGCCAACATGATGGCTCTGATCTGGCTGCGTTTGGCCATCCGGCAGATGAATTCCTTGGTGAAGACCACCGAGCGTGAAGCGGAACCTCGTGTGAAGAACCGACGCCTTGATCGCCATGGCTACTCACCACTTCCCAGAACCGAAAAGTCAATAGTTGACGCATCAATGCATTTGCATGTCTTCCGAGATAGGAGTTCGATTATGATGGCAGCACGTGTGCTCCTCAACACAATTGCTGCTGAAGCAGCTGCAGTTTGGGTAACGACCTTATCAGTGCATGCAGAGTCATGCATTCGTATATGAACGGCTAAACGCCCGTCTTAGGATCAGAGCTTTTGAAAGCGCGGTCTGTTAAAAGTGAAGCATCTGCGGTGCATTGATCATTGATCTTGGGGTCAACACTCCTTCGACCCAGACTCCAACATCGGCAACGATTGCGGTCCTTGCCATCCGATCTACCCGTCGTCGAAACTTCGTGAAGATGCAAGCACAGGATCGATCGGACGATGGTCGGCATGATGGACGAATCGGGCAACCCTACACAGCGGCGCGTCCAATCAGGTGGCCAATGCGCACCGATAGCGCCAACCCGTCGTTTGCGTACTTGATGGCAGATGTCGCCGTCGCTGGTGGCCATGGCCACGGTCACAGCACTCTGAGCGAGGGAGCCTATCTACGTGCCTTGGTTTGCATCGCACAGCCAGCCAGCCGTCGCATTGCACCGACAACTCGCAGCGATAACGCATGCATCACGCGATCCGTCTCTGCGTGGTCCTTACTCGGTCAACCAGGGTCCGCCGCTCCAAATACCCGCTACTGCCCGCTTTTCACTCACTACATTCTCCTCTCTCTCGACGACTTTTCACGTGCGAACCCTTTGGCATCGCTGCCACACCCTCTCGCCCTGCCCCCGACCTCAATGTCTCTGGTTCAGCATGTCTCGAATCTTGAAGGCACAGACAGAGAGGAGGCCCTTGTCGACCTCTTCCTGCCCCCGCTTGAGCGGCTAGTCTCCGCCGAGCAAGCGTCTATACGCCGACTTTCTTTCGAGAGCGCTGGACTCGCCGGCAACAAATCGATACGCAGAATCATCAGCTACGATGCTCTGAAGCCGCCTGACGAAACCGTAGAGGAGTATGGCGGTGTCACACCCTATCACGTCTCTACCGCGCGCCGGGTAAGTCTTCCGATTGGAATATCAGAAGCTCTACTGACATGAAATCCAGATATCCCAAGTCATTGCTACTGTACTCGCATGCTGGTTTGCGAGCGGCATTGTTTTCGGCTTCGCAGCGCTGAAGCCCATACTCATCAGCGAAGGCGTCTTCAGGGATCTCTGCACTTCGACCGAGCTTGCGGATCACGTTGAAGTGTGTCTTGAGCAGGACTTGAGGCTCAACTTTTTCTTCTCACTGGCGTCGACCACAGCGAACGTCTCCGCACTCCCTGTTGGACATATGCTCGACCGCTATGGACCCAGGCGGTGCATTCTTATCGGGTGTTTTTGTCTTGCGCTAGGCACCATTCTGATGAGCCTCGCTTTCCAGATCCCTGGATTCGATGGTTACACGATTGGCAATTTCTTCCTCGCCCTCGGCGGCACCTTTGTGTTCTTGCCTTCATTTCAAATCGCGAATGCCTTCCCAAAGTACACGGGCAGTATTGTCGCCCTCGTCACCGGTGCTTTCGACGCTTCCGCCGCCGTCTTCCTGTTTTACCGAATAGCATATGAAGCCAGCAACAGAACGTTCAAGCCGCAACATTTCTTCCTCGCGTATCTAGCTGTCCCTGTCGCCATCGCCATCGCACAGCTAACCCTCTTACCTACCGAAAGTTACAAGACACAAGGTCAAATCGAAATGAAGTATAAAAAGGCTGTAGATCCTATGCAGGATCTCCACAGCTCAGACGACGAGCTCTCAGATGATGAAATCTGGAGGCGGAGGAAGAACCGCAGCGTTCGTCGACGGAAGCGCTTGGACAAGCTGGATGAGCTTGTTGGCGACGAGTTCACCCGTAAACTGCGCGAAGAAAAGGAAGAGCAACGGCAGGAGGCCTCCAAGGTTTGGGGTGCTCTGCACAACAAATCGGCCCACGAGCAGATGGTGACACCCTGGTTCTACCTCCTCACGTTCCTTACTGTCTTGCAGATGGTCCGCATGAACTACTTCATAGCTACCATCCGTGAGCAGTACCTGTACATGCTCGGTTCAGTGGACCTGGCAGTCCGCGTTAACGAGTTCTTCGACTGGGCTCTCCCACTCGGCGGCGTCATCAGCACGCCTTTCCTCGGTGCCTTACTCGACAATGTGAGCACGCCTGGCGTCCTGCTCATTATGGTCCTCATCATCACCATCATCGGCGTCGTAGGCTCCATTCCGACGCTCTGGGCCGGGTTCGTTAATGTAATCCTGTTCTGCCTCCTCCGCCCGCTCTACTACTCCGCCATGTCCGACTACGCCACCAAGGTCTTTGGCTTCGCCACGTTCGGCCGCGTCTACGGTACCATCATCTGCTTCTCTGGAATCGTCAACCTCTCGCAGACGGGCATTGATGCGCTTACCAAGAGCACTTTCCACGGGAATCCTGTACCCGTGAATGCGTTTTTGGCGGTTGCCGGGTCGGTGTTTGGCTTTGCGCTGGTGGCTTATGTTACAGTGCAGACGTATCGTATGCATAAGGCGTTGCAGGACGAGGATGCGATGACGGAGGCGGGGACGGAGGCGGGTAGTGTGTTGGATAGTCTATTAGAAGAGGATGAGCCAAGGACGTACGGGAGTTTTGCGCAGCAGAGGCATTTGCGGGACGCTTAAAATACGATCGTCGTCGATATTCGCTTAGTAGGTCTTATTTAGGGTTCCAAAAGATCGGTATGGATGGCGGGTTAGAGCTGGAGTTGGAGTCATCATTACTGATTTGGTCGTTTTACTGCGCTGGCTGGTTCGCGGATACCATTTTCACTGCATAGCGAGCCTGTTAGTTTCATTCATTTGAGGAGATGAGATTTAGCTGCTATGAGCGATTTGAGCGAGCGAGCGAGCGGGCGGGCGTTGGTCTGTATTTATTTGTACGTTGGGCTTTTTGTAGTCGGTATTTGCTCCCTGTCTTTCATGGTTTCAAGATAGCCTATGCAGGTAATTAGATTGTCAGAACCGCCTAGATGCCACAAAATTATATCTTTCCTTCAAGCTTTATGGTCTAGCATGTACAGACACCTACATCTCAAAGACAGGCACCTCCACCTTGTTCCTTTCTTTTGTGATATACTACATACAAACCAACCATCTCCCCGCCCACTAATGTCTTTCCATTTCCTTCTCGTTGGTTTCGCCGAAAACATGCACTGCTTGCATCTCATTTGTATGCTGTGCAGTTGGAAATTTAAGAGTTGCAGCATGAGTAGCAGCACTGATCTTCCTCGAGGTCGTCGCAGCAAGGGCCGCATAGACAGTCCCAAAGGCTCCAGAAGAAGGACATTGTGTGGGCCTGCGGTTTAGTTTTGTGAGGGTAAGGTCGTGAGCGCGGCTGTGGGCGACGTTGAACGGTGTGAGCGCTGGAGATGGAGTGGTTCGGTATTGGGCTACAGAAGCTGGACGGAAAGTCAGGGTATAAGTACGCTGTGGGAAGGGCGTGGATTGTTAGCTATTGTTGTCTATTGCTGGCTATTGTTGGCTGCAGCGGTGTGCTGTATGAAGTGCGTGGCAATCAATACGGGGGCAAACACTTACTAGGTGAGTGGATGAGTGAGTGGTAGCTGTAGATATGACGACCGCGAACGTGATGGAGAGGTTAGTGCGAACGGTGTTTGCTGATCGATCTGTGCTGAAATACGTAAGGAAATGTAGTACACAGTGTCAGACCCTATTCTTGCAACCCAAAACCCACTTCTAATATCCTCAGAACCAAGTGAGCCCCTAAAATCTATTATAGTGCACCATCTATTCCCACCAAACCATAGACGCTCAACTCCTAAACACGTACCCACCACCCTACCAAACCAACAATCTTTCCGCACTCCACGACCCCTCCCCAACCCGCTCAAACCTCAGACGCATCCTCCTCCCCCCCAAATCAGCCTCAAACCACAGCCTCCCCACCCTCTTCTCCACCCCGACATCCCCCGCTTCCCTCACCTCCCCCACTCCCTCCTCTTCAATACTCACAACCTCCTCAGCAACCCTCGCCGCAACCCCGCTATCCCACACGCCCTCCCTCCGCGCAACACTCTGATTCAACGCAATCGCGCGCCGTCGGATGCGCGGGTCGCGGCATCGTAGGGATACGAGGTACAACACGGGGATAATGGCGATATCGACGGAAAAGGAGGGCGTTGGAGCGGAAGAGTTTATGAAGGTCTCTGCATATGAAACTACGTTTGCGAAGGAGGGGGTGAAGGCGTCGTAGAGCATTTGGTCGTCTGTGGGGTTTTCAAGTAGCATGATGCGATTAACCGTGTACGCTGCGTCCAGCAGTCGAATATGGGGCAGCGACTGCGTATCCAGACTCGCAGTAGATAGGAAGGCAGTGTAGCGATCGTGCCATTGCGATACTAATGTCGAAACGCCGCTGCGCTGTCGAGCCTCAGGTTTCTGGACCGAGGGCGCATGCGGCATGAGATAGATCTGCGCGAGCATATTATTGAAGCTGTCCCTCGCCGCTTTCAAACTATCCACGGGGACTGCCTGTGAGCCGGGCAGCATGGAAGAGTCCCAGGGGAGTGCTGCTTCGGAAGTTTTGGCTTGCAGGGCGTAGCGGGTGTAAACGGGTATGAGGGTGTTGCGGATGAAGTGTTCGGAGCCTGCGGACAGCGACCGTGAGGTAGTCGCATCAGAGCCTGGGGCGCGATCTCTCCCCCATTGTCGAAGCACCCGGAGCCCGTTGATCAGATGGGTTTGAGCATCGGAGTACGACCCGCGAAGCCACTCGTAGCTGACGCAGAGAATGCAGCACAGCAGTGAGATGTCCACTGCTAACCATCCGCGTGCAACGATATGCGTGTTCAGCAGCTCGATGGCTTTGACGTAGTGGTAGGCAGCGTACTTCTCATGATGCGCACTCGGTAGTACGAGTCCACCGCCTCCTCCCTCATCAAGTCTCAACCCAGTCCGAAAAGCCTCGTGCAAAGACCCCAACGCTAAGACAGCGTGCCGAATGCAAGGTTCACCAAAGCTTGCCTGCAAGACCAGTGAACCCCAGAAGTCGCCATCATACAGACCTCCGAACTCAACAGCAGTCCGGTGTTGAAAGTACTGCAGCGATCGATGTTCTTTGATCGTTTTGACAGTAGAGATTGAAGGCGCCGTGGCAAGAATAACAGCTGTTGAGCTTTTCTCTGCATCATAGCGCTGGTAGCCGTCACATGTTCGGCCGGTTTGGGAGCATTGTGTGCATCCTGGACGCGTTTGGTCGCATTTTATATGGCGGATACTATTGCAAGTGGATTAGTCGGGGCGCGGAACTACATGGGACGGGACGAAGTAGGGGAATTCTTTACCGACACGTGTCGCACCCGAGCTTAGACCGTGAGTGTGGTGCTCTCCTTCGCTTTACTTTTGGCTCCGGCATCGCTTGGCGGTTGGACATGTGCCATTTCCAAGGGTAAAAAGCGCGATAGCATTGTGTCGTAGACGTTGGAGTGGTCGCGGATTCTGAAGCATTAGTGACGCGGCGGAGTGGGACGCATGTCGAAAGTAGCTAGGTGCTGCTTTTCTGATTGGCTCTTTCGTGTAAACCTCATGATCGTAAAGTAGCCCTGGGGATGAACATAACTATATGGTGGTCCATCATGTCGCATTCGTTTCAACATATTTGGTAGGACTATAGATGGGCAAAACATCTTCCATAAGCCGGTATAACATCTTTTTGAAATGAAGCGCACCGACGACAGAGACAAAATTGTTGGAACTAGAGTAACCCATACGGTAGAAATATATATATTTGTATATGCTTTATGATAACAAGAACACCGGCTCTGTATGTACATTCACCCTCACACTCTCTCTATACATCCAAAATCCTCGGCCCCAAACCACCAGCCCACCACCCCGAACTAAACCAATATTGATTCTCCGCACTAGCCACCTCCACCGCCCGCGTCATTTTCCGCCTGTCCAAGTGCAAATCCTCGTGTCCGTTCGCCACAATGCTCGGAGTTTGCTTGCCCGAGACCTTCATCGAGTCTTGTGACGAGCGTTCTGATTCCGGAATAGGCGAGAAAGATCGCGGTGTCGAGGAAATTGGCGAAGGCGACGAAGAGGGCGTAGGAGAGTAGGCGGACGGTATAACATGGAGGATTCGACCGGCTGCAAAAACGCATCCGCCGACTGCGTGTCGAATGAGAGAGTCGCCGGCGAGACTCCCAATTATGAAGGTGTTTTTTGCTATCTCGAGCGAGGATTCGGTTTTTGGGCGGAGGGTGCGACCGGATATGAGCGATTGCGAATTGGGGCCCGCAGTCGAGTCGTTGTTGCCCCCTAGAACTTCGGCCTCCAGGTCGGACGAAAGATAACCAAGGGAGCCGCGCCTACCGACAACGTATGCCAGACCGCCCACTTCGCAAGCCAACTCTTCGCCAGAGGCAAGGCGAATAGTAACTGTAGCTGCGTCTGTGCTTTCCGATTTGGCAACATTTAGAATTTCTGCATTCGGTAGTCCTTCGTACAGAGACGCCCAGTCGCGCTTTTGAAAGAACTGATTCGACTTCCGGCGGTGGAGCGGCGATCTAGCAGCATTTGCCTTGTACGATGAGATGGCCGCAAGCTTCATCTGTTTGTAGATAGTCGCGTACTCAGGGTATGCAGACTGGTGGCAGCCGCGCAGCGGAGAAGGCCGTGATTCTGGCGCCCATTGGTAGATGTGGATAATTTTGCGGTGTGGGGGCGTAGATATGATGACATCTGCAGCCGAGAAGCCTGAACCAACGACCAGCAGAGGCCTGTTCATGGAGGCGAGGTGCGCGATAGGTGCAAGTAGCGGCGGGGGCGGGATGTTTACGGTGAAGATGCCGGAAGCTAGGACGAGGTGTTTGCAACGCATGTCGAGTGACCCGACGACAAAGCCGTCTGGAGTTCGATACACATGGTCTGCTTTCGTGCCAGTATAGACAGCATCCGATATGCCCACGGCCTGCGGATACGCCTTCAGATAGTCGGCAACCTCAGTCCGCGAAGGCCTGACAAAGTCACATTGGCCAGCCTTTCCGCACTTTGCAAGATGCTCCTCGTAAGAGTATCCGGGCAGACTCAATTGCTCCGCATAGCTCAGCGTGCCTATGTCGGCGCTCGCGGAAACCGGATCTTCCGCCCACTGTCCGCCAGGCTGCGACGCGTCACCAATGGCGACATGCGAGATGGCCTTGTCAGGCTCATACCTCCATTCGATACAGGCTGTGGGGTTGATCTCGGTGTCGGCGTTCGGGCGGATAAGAGTGTCGAGGAGTGTATTGACCGGAAGTGCGGCGGTCGAGTATCGTAGGGACGAGAGGAAATGCGCGTAATGGTCGGGCGTGAGGTGGAGTAAGTTCGGACTCTTGGAGAGCTTCTGATCTAGGATGGGGTCATGATGTCCGCCGATGTAGTATGGGATATGGCCGTGGAGGATGTAGGACAGAATGAGAGCGGAGGGGCCATTCCCTATGATTAATCAGCCATTGGTACACGGAAAGTCACTCGCGAAGAAGCGGGGTCGACCACCGACCTATTATTACCGTGTCCACGCATCGTGGGAGCTTTGCCGCCATGGAAGGCTTTCTCTCCGCGCAGCAAAGTCCATGGGCAAAGAAGAAAAGAGCGGCTTCGGCGGCTAGCGCTGGCTTTGTATAGACCAAAGACTCTCCATGACGAAGCATGTAAAAGTCTACTTCGGGGCGCTAGAGGGCGCGGGATCCACTATAGCGGGGCAACCACGCCACGGTCCACCCCCACATGCATGTCGGTCTCGCCTTCCTGTTGGATCCCACGCGTTTCGCTTCCCGCGGCTGCAATTCGATTCGACTCTTGCATGCACGAAGGACTCGGTCATGGCTCGGCAGATGCCAAAGTGCTGAGAAATCATATGGGACAGGACAGGCCGTGGGCGTAGGGCAACAATGACTTAGTATTGGAAAGCATGCAGAACAAGCAGCCGAGCAAGGTATCTGTCCGTGTGAAGGAGTACAGGTGTCCCAAATCAACTTTACACCGAGGAAAAGCGCCCCTCTCCTTGCAATCAAGGGATCCAGTGAAATGAAAGCTCCAAGCCGACGCCAAAAAGCTCCGAATGCAAATGAAGTGAACCGCAGCTCCATCGCCCGCAGAACCTAGTACCTGTAAGTGACGGGAGCACGCTCGGCGACGGGCGAAACGTCGCTGTCTTGCCGCGCATGGGTGCGCTCCGGCGATTCTCGTCCGCCGCGTGCTGGAAAGTCACGTGCATACTCCTCCTCTTCTGTCAATGTACGCTGCACTCCACCGGTCATGGTCAGGTTGTTTTCAGAGCTCTCTTGTCGCCCCAAATAGGACGGTGTTGATTGGTAGCCGGAGCTGGGAGGCATCGGGTCGTAGTCATTCACAGGGGATACATCTTCGATGCGACTCGACGGTGGTGGCCCCGATGGTGCGCTGTATCCAGAGGAATGATGGTCGGCAAACGGATCGTCCTCGGGCTCTGGCGCAGGCGTGGGGAAAGAGCTCGTTCGTTGTCGCCCGGGGGCTGCCTGTAGGGATGGCGGAAGCGGAAGATCATCCTTCTTGTAGCTGGTTGGATTGTGACTCTGCTCTCTCGAGCCTACATCGATCGGCGGAAGAATCGGGGCTTCATTTCGCGGTGATGGGCTATAAGTAGCGGCCGGGACAGGAGCGGCAGCGGGTGCGGGTGCAGGTGGTAGATACTGGGTTTGATTGTTGACTACCGCGGGCGGCGGCGAAGGGCCTTGAACTGCGCGCCGAGCCTGCAGAACAGCACGCTGGTGTTTTGACGCGGCAAGCGACAGCTGCTCGTTCGTCTCAATCAGCGTGAGCATGGTGTCATCGTCCGGTGCGGGGCTGTCGCAGCCAATGTAGCCCTGGATGCTTCGCTGTGCCGCTATGCAGCGCTCCGAGAACTCCTTGACCAGGTCGTTGCCGAGTAGCTCGTGGGGCGGCGTTGACTGCACGAGCTGTAGGAGCAGTTTCGCAGAAGTCCGCGCCTCCTCAATACGCGAGGCCAACTCGATAGGTGGTGGTAGAGCTCGGGGTGGCGCTCTTCCTCCGCCTGAGCTGAACTGTTGCTGGCCATTCCAAGCTGGCGCCTGGAGGTTCCGTGGGCCAAACTGCTTCGCCGCGTTGGCCATGAGCCCTTTCTCCTTCTTCCACATCGCGAAGACGGTATTGAGATTCGTATCGTATGCCTTTTCCCGCTCCATAGCATCCAAGGTCTCCTTCAGTATCTGTGACACGCTTGGGTCTTGTCCATTCCGCAATAGATGTTTCACGGTGTCGGCGAATGGCTTCTCGAGGTTCTTGGTAAAGGACGGGCCTGGGTTGTCTGCCAGGATGCGAATGAGCATGACGGCATTGTACTGGACATGAGGACGGTTGTAGTTCTCTTTGGAGAGGAACTTGCGGATCTGGGACGCAGCTGCGGCGGCGGCACCGGGACTCGCGACGGCGGCCTCGACGATGGTAGGCAGGTGTAGAACTTCCTCGCCCTGGTCACTGTTACTCTCCAACTCGGAGCAGACGGTCGCGGATGCCTACCGAGTTCGCTGCGCCTGATTCGCAGAAGAGCCTCTGTCGTGCCATCAGCGCCATCCTACTACTTCAGTTTGGCTGCTACTCACCACTCCCCTGACGGTATTGGCCTCTGGCGTGTCGGCACTCTCGTCGGCCACATTGTCCTCGTGCACTGCAGGCGCACCGTCAGCTGCTGGGTGAATCGGCCATCCAAGGGAGTTGCGCACCACTTGGTCGCTTGATGAGGCTTCCCAGATTCGTGAAGCGCTTCTTGAGGACCATGGCGGTAGCCTAGCGGGGCAGGAGGGAGCTCCGCGGTGGACGATGTTCACGGCTCCCACGTTCAATAATGGGCGCGGGATTGCGTCTTGAACCAGGAGAGCACGAGCTTGTGGTTGCGCAATGTGTAGAAAGAAGTCGGAGTGGGGAATTGTCGTTCGCAAATGTGAGACTCGCCGAGGTGCCGCAGGTGGTTCTCTTGCATCCTACGCTGCACGGACTGACTAGGGTTGAGGGGGCGGAGCAGCCTCGACGCGCTCCAGGCTGCGAATTCTTGACAACGTCAACCGCCGCGTAAAGAAGCTTGGGAGTGGCGATCGCATGCTTGTGTTTGCTCCTCTGCTTCTGTTTTGGGTACAGTGTGTGTGTAAAAAGCGGCTGGCCAAGCAACATGGTACGTATACCCACCTTCAGGGTCCACAGGGACCGGATGGTAGTAGTGAGTGTGACGAAAGGAACGGGGACGACGACAACGCGGCAACATGCACATGGACACCTCAGCAGAACCGGGACGAGGCCTTTCTGTTCAAGCTAGAAGAGCTCTGTGCGCCTCCTTGCTGGAGTTTCACGGTGCATTAACAGTAAAGAGCAGCCCGTCGCACCTCAACGCCATGAACCTTGCTCGTGCCAGGACACGCAGGAGCTGCAGGTGCTCCCGCTACATCCTCAACCCGGCGGGATGCGAACGTCACCGTAGCCTTCGAGGCATCGAATCGCGGCAGCCAAGAGAACGAAAATGATGCTCACGTGCCCATGCGTCGTAAACTGTGAGCATGTGTACACCGACAATGACTCGCCGGCGGGCCTCGTCCTTGTGCCGATCGATCATCCCCCACAACGCCACAGCCTCAGCCCGCCACACGTCACTGCACAATGACCACATGCCTCACATTCGCCAAACACGTTTCGACGTAGGCAGTAGCGCCTTAGCATCAACATGACATCTACGCTGCCTACCTTCCCCCAGCACCCCGTGCAAAACACCCCCCTTCTGACCGACATCCACCTTAGACATCCATCACGACCTCTCACCCTCCCAGCACGCCCTCAAAATGCCCGAACCCGCCTCCGCAATGGCCGGTCAGGCCCGCCAGCACCTCCAGGAAACCGATCAAGAACGCACCTTTCGAACCCAAAGCGGTTTCCCAGATTTCGAGAAAGACATGCCGAGCCTCAAGGACCGCTTCAACTACAATCTCAAGGACAGCTTGACGTCGTATCTGGGCTCCCGGAATCCCTTCTACAGCAATGCGGATCCGGACAAGGACTACGTGTGGCTCCTCGACAACACAGCGTACCAGAATCGAGTCGGGCGGTGGAAGGCTGAATTCGTCGCTGCTTACTTCGTCAAGAATAGCGGCGAGGACTTGTCCAAGGTTGTAGCCTATATCAGCGAGAAGATCGGTCTGGCCAAGGATGATCAGGCTGAAGCAACCATTGCGAAGCGAGTTCAGCCTCTCCTCGACTCGATCCTCCCCGCGCACGCCGTTACCATTGATCTGCAGGGCATAAATGTCCGCCTCGGACCTAGTGGGCGCGACGGCATCAGCAGCGACGAACTCGCCGTGCCAGGAGCAGACTACAAAGATGGCCAAGTCATCACGTCCGAAGCCGTCAACGCGGATGCAACGCCTCTCAATACTACTTTCGCGACGGCCAAGGGCTGGGCCATCATCAGCGACATTGACGACACGATCAAGAAGACTCTCACATCATCGCCAGTCGGCATCCTCAAGACCACCTTCGCCGACGAGCCAGAACCCATCAAAGGCATGCCAGAACTCTACAAGCACATGTTCCAGAAGCTCAACACACCACCCATCTGGTACCTCTCCGCCTCACCCTACAATCTCTACCCCTTCCTTCGCGAATTCCGCGAAACGTACTACCCACCCGGCACGCTCATCCTGCGCGACGCCTCCTGGATGAATCTCGCAGGCTTCATGGCGAACTTGACGCAAGGCACTGAAGCGTACAAGGTCGATCGCATGGAGAAGGTGCATGGCTGGTTCCCTAAGCGCAAGTTCATTTGCATTGGGGATAGTACGCAGTCGGATCCCGAGGCTTTTGGGGAGATGTTTCGCCGGCAGAAGAAGTGGATTGGCGCAATATTCATCCGCAAAGTCACTGGCGTGGCGGAAATGGACGACGGTACGAAGAACAAGCCGGAACGGTTTGAGAAGGCGTTCAAGGATGTGCCAAAGAGTATTTGGTACGTTTTCGACGACCCGAGCGAGCTTTACGCCAAGGTGGATGCGCTGGCTCAGCAGGAGCCGAAATGAGGGTGACGTGGACTGCTTTTCCTTCTTACAGTATGTATTCTAGGCGGTGCTCTAGGAGCCTGCTGTGACTTTCGGTTTCTCTCTTATCGTTTAGTCTGTGTTCTGCTTTCTTAATACCCCACAGCATAGTTTTCTTTCGCCATAGCTTCATTTACATACATGAATCACAATTCCTTTCAAACACACACACAAGTGATTCGCCGTGTCCTTGCTCTACCGCACCAGCTTAGATTCAATTCCTTGGACCATCCTCGCACCAAAAGCCTCCTTCTCTTCCGTCCCATTACTCTTGTCTTCCACTCCTCAGTCTCTTTCCGTTTCCTACTTGTCTCCTTCCCTTTATTTACCCTCACCCTCAACCACCCTCTCCACAATCTCCCACTCCTCCGCATCTCCAACCTCAATCCCCTCCCTCGTCTCCCTATGCCCCTCCTCCCCATCCCCCCTCTCTACCCGCCACTCTCCCAACTCACCCTTCCTTCCCCCATTCTTCCTCCCCACCATGTCCCTAATATCCGCCGGCATTTGCGTATTCAGTTGGAAGTTCCTACTAAACTTTTTGAGATCCTCCAGTTTAGGTACCGGACGTACAAGTCGTTGTGTCGCCGCGTGGGGGCCGTTGAAGGGGTCTTGGAGTTCATATTTGGTGGTGGAAGAGGTGGGTGTGGAGGGTGTGATGTTGCATGCAGACGATGAGGTCAAAGGGGTACGGCAGATTGTTATGCTGGGTTGGGTGCTCATTTTGGCGGTGCGTATGCTTGAAGGGTGCGTATTATATGTTTGTAGGAGCTGCGAGGACAGGCGGTCATGCAGCTGCAGATGCGGGCGACGAGGTTTTTTCCCTTTAAAACAGTATGCGGGCGGGTAAGGAGAAAAATGTTGAGGCTGACGGGAGTAGTTATACTCGATGTTCCCACGAACCATTTTCCTGCTTTCGTGAAACCATGGTACACCTGGATATATACCACACGATTCGACCTAAGTTACCAATGCAGCTCCCTACGATACAAGTGTCACAACTACTAATAGGCAATGTTGCTCGTTAATTACTATTCCCATTCAAAAGAAGTGTCGGCAACTCTACATACCCACACTCAGCTAACACTTTTAACACAAAAACACCGAAAGTGGTCAAAAAGCCCCTGAAACCAAGGGACCGTGATGCAAATTTGGCCCGTCTTCTGGATGGAAAACGCCGCCGCTGATGAGAATGTGCATAGAAATGTGTTCCAATTACCCTTGAAGATGTCTTATATCACCAAGATGAACCTCCACCCTTATCGGGCAGCACTCACTGGTTGCGCGCTGTTCGCCGCCGTCTTCTCGTCTTTCTCGGTACTTCGCATCCTAGACAGCAACTGTGCCAAAGTCTTGCGCTCTCTGCCATCGTTCTCGAGCACGTGGAGGAGGTCACGAAGCTGGACCTTGTAAGCTTCTGGTGTTTCCTCCAGCGTGCTGCCATAAAATTCCCGCCTTCTAGCAATCAATTTTACATCAGTCGGCTGCTGAGCAGGTGTAGAAGTTCCGCTCGTGCCGACGGTAGTATTGATCTTGGGCGTGGATGGCGCAGAAGGGCCGGCACCCCCTCCAGTCATCCATGAATACTTCTTGCTCTTTTTGCCAAAACCAAGAGCCATGCTGGCTGTTTCGTTGGCCTTGCGATGAAGCACCTCTTCGGACTGGCCAACTTTGTTGAGACGGTCGCGCTCCTTCTTGGTAATTTTCTCGGGTGGAGGTAGGGGCGCAATGGTGGGCGTGTCCGCGGGGGTTGCTGAACTGCCATCCACACGCTTTTTGCGCTTGTTAATCCGTTCTTTCTCGAGGCGCTTATCCTCCTCGAACTTCCGTTTCAGCCCTTGAGCCACGTGGTTCGAAGTGATCTGGACCGTAGGTTGAGGGGTAGGCGGCGCCTCGGATGGCGGAGTAGGCAGACGTGCGGCGCTTGGAAGCTCTGTTTCCACGTAAATTTACAGATCATTAAAACATGCATGCCACAACACTCACGTTTCTGAGCAGTGACCGTCGTGGGACTGACGGCGCTGTCTGGCGCGGCTTCCCATGCGGTCTTGGAGAGGTTGGGCGAAACCACGGTCTTCGTCGTATAGGCTCCATCTGCGGCGGCTATGTCGGCCAGGTTTGGATGGACGGTTCCGTCGGCGGTGTTCCTACGACCCTGGGCTAAAGCAAAGGCATCTTCCACTACGGTGCGCATACGTTCCTGGGCAGCCAGGGAAATGTATGACAGGAGCTCGACAAGCGGAGCATTCTGGTTCAAAAGGCTAGTGGCCTGGAGTCCTACGATTGATCCGCCGTCAGAACCGGTCATGGTAGTGCGACCAACGTTTGAAGGAGAATGCTCCGGGATTTTGTCGAACAAACCTTCCAAGTTGACACTGATGCCATGTTCATATGCCCTCTTGGCTATCCGTTGGCGAAGGGCCGCCGCATACAGGAATGGGTCGGCCAGGTGCAGGGTAGAAGACTCGTTGGCAGCGCGCGCGGCCCGTTGGTGCTTCTGCATGAGCTCCCCTTCCAGCTGCTCCTGTGTCACGGGCTGGCTTACCGAGCCGGTTCCCTGGTAGGCTCCATGGCCGGTCTGCTGGCCCCACTGGTTGAAGCTGCCGTGCGGAGACAGTGTGGATCCGGTTCCTTGTGAGTTGAACGAGGTTCCATAGTTCCGGCTTCCGACGGTATGGAGCATGGCTTCCTCCTCGGCGCGGATATCAATACCAGAGCCCGTCAATACATCACTGATATTGTTGACGTCCAGGTCCTTCGCGTTCGCCTTCTCCAGCTCGCCCGTATCCTGCATCTTGCTGAACGGTACCTTTGGCGGCGGCATAGAGCCCTGGGGATGCGGTCGCGGGTCCATCGCATTTGGCTGCGGGTGCTGGTACGGTTGCGGCTGGTTGAAAGAGTGAGAGGACTGCATGGTGGACGGCGACTGCGGATGCAGGTATTGATTTGCGGTCGGTGAGGTAGCGTAGGGGGTCGTATATGTAGGAGTCTGGTACGGCGAGGCAGAGAAGGGCGAGTAGGCGGGCGATCCAGGCTGAGGTGAAAGGCGCTGTCGCTTCGCGGGGGGGATGCCGCCGGTGGGTGACATGGCGCCGGGCGACTGCTGGTACGCGGGCGGCGAGAAGGGATGCTGGCCCTGCATGTGGTTCTGTGTTTGTAGCGGCGGCATGTTCCGTCCCTGCTGCGAGTACTGGTTGTACTGTGGGTTCGCCATGCTGGGCAGGCGAGCGCGTTGCTCCTCCCCGGCGCGGGCGACCTCAGGCTGTGTCCGCGGCCCTATCTGCGCGTCATCGACAGGTGCGCATCCGTGTAGGGGGTTCGTTCAGTACAAGCGGTTCGTATCGTGAGAGCGCTCTCGGGTGGGCGCGTCGTGTTCTTCGTTGGGGTATGGATGGCGATGTCTTAAGTAGACGCAAGACGTGAAGGCACGATGTTGAATGCGCGCGCACGGACCCGGCTAATCCTCGGCAGGCGCGAGACAATGAAAGACGCGCGCAGTTAGCATTTGCATTGCAATCACCCGAGCAACTCTTACTCTACTGCGCCCTACCTTTACTGCTAATTATCGCATAGAGCCCGGCGCATAATTCGTACTGTGCTACCTGGCCGCGGCTGCTAATCTATCGCTCGCTGCTGCATCGCGCCCTCCGCTATTGCCTTGCTCGCATTCCACTTAGAGCTGCCGCGAACATACACAATCGCCGCTACAGCGAGCCTGATCCAGCACTCGACACCCCGGTCGAGGCGCAGCTATGGCGACGAAGAGGAAGCTCGCTGCGATGGCGCCCGAGGACGACGACCCCATTGACCCATCCGACGAGCTGATGTTTCTGTGCTTGGGCGGCGGCAACGAGGTCGGACGGTCGTGCCATATCATACAATACAAGGGCAAGACAGTCATGGTGCGTTGGGTCGCTGCGAAGATGAGGATACAAATGCTAATGGACGGTAGCTGGATGCCGGGATACATCCCGCATACGAGGGACTGTCTGGCATGCCCTTCTACGATGAGTTTGACCTCAGTACTGTAGACGTCCTCTTAATATCACAGTACGTATTGACCTGCTCTTTGTGTTTGTCACCTTGGTGGCTCGGAGGGGTTGTGGTGCATCACGGCTCCCAAGGATGGCGGACTGCTGTGGCACTGCCCAGGTCGACGTTTTGTACATCAGAAACAATGGAATACATTTGCATCATACCCACTCGACCCCGGTGATGTGCCACACCTCGGCATCTTGTATATTAGATTCGGAAATCCCCACGAAATCATGCTTCAGAGTTGCTGACGGGAGTAAGTTTCCATGTCGACCACGCCGCGTCGTTACCCTATGTCCTCGCGAAGACGAATTTCAAGGGCCGCGTCTTCATGACGCATCCGACGAAGGCCATCTACAAGTGGCTGATCCAGGACTCGGTTCGCGTGAGCAACATCTCGAGCTCCTCGGAGACCAAGGTTCAGATGTACACTGAACAAGATCATCTCAACACATTCCCAATGATCGAGGCCATCGACTTCTACACCACACATACCATAGCTGGTATCCGGATAACACCATACCCAGCCGGCCACGTTCTAGGAGCAGCCATGTTTCTCATCGAAATCGCAGGCCTGAAGACTCTCTTCACGGGTGACTACTCCAGGGAGGACGACAGACATTTGGTCTCTGCGTCTGTGCCAAAAGATGTCAAGGTCGATGTGCTAATTACGGAATCCACCTTTGGAATTTCGACACACACACCGCGGTTACAACGCGAAACACAACTCATGAAATCCATTACCGACGTCCTCAACCGCGGCGGCCGTGCCCTACTCCCCGTCTTCGCCCTCGGACGTGCACAAGAGCTGCTGCTCATCCTAGACGAGTATTGGGCCAAACATCCCGAGTACCAGAAGATTCCAATCTACTACAACTCTAGTCTTGCTCGGAAATGCATGGTTGTATACCAAACATACGTCTCGGCGATGAATGATAATATCAAACGTCTTTTTCGAGAGCGTATGGCCGAGGCCGAGGCAGCGGGCGATGTAGGGAAAGGTGGACCCTGGGACTTTCGCTTTGTGAGGAGTTTGAAGTCGCTCGAGCGCTTTGACGATATGGGTGGTTGTGTCATGTTGGCGTCGCCGGGCATGTTGCAATCGGGCACTTCGCGGGAATTGCTCGAACGGTGGGCGCCGGACCCGCGGAATGGCGTTATTATCACGGGTTATTCCGTCGAAGGCACAATGGCGAAGCAGATTGTGCATGAACCAGATCAGATCCCAGCCATAACGATGAGAGGATCGAATGCGGCACGGCGACCGGGGCAGAAGGAAGGCGAGCAGACAATGATTCCTCGTCGGTGCACTGTCCAAGAGTTTAGTTTCGCGGCGCATGTCGACGGCAAAGAGAACATGGAGTTTGTGCAGGAAGTCAATGCTCCCGTTGTGGTACGTCAAACGCGCTTTCCTACTCCCGCTGTGTAACTAACGTCAACATTAGATCCTAGTCCACGGTGAGAAGGGCAACATGACGCGTCTCAAATCCAAACTCCTCAGCTTCAACCAGCAGAAAGCCGTCCCCGTGAAGATCTACTCTCCCGCTAATTGCGAGGAAGTCCGCATCCCGTTTAAGACGGACAAGATCGCTAAGGTTGTCGGCAAGCTCGCATCCATTCCACCGCCTTTACCTCGCGCCAAGAATTCCGACGGCGAAGACGAGCAGGTAGACGGCGACGACGCCACCGACGAGCCTCAACTCATCAGCGGCGTCCTCGTCCAAAACGACTTCAAGATATCGCTCATGGCGCCCGAGGATCTGAAAGAGTACGCCGGTCTGACCACAACGGTAATTGCCCTCAAGCAGCAGCTTAACCTGTCGGCGGCAGGTGTGGACCTTATTCGGTGGGCGTTGGAGGGCACATTTGGAGCAATCAAAGAGCAGAAGATTACTGATGAGCCGGTAGAAGGCAAGGAGGTCAATGGAAATGGTGTGCACACGGAGGAAGCTGATGAAGAGGTCTCGCGCACGAGCATCAATTACAGGGTCATGGACTGTGTCGATGTCCTATGTCACCCTGGTGGTCGCGTAGACGTCAAATGGGACGGCAACTACATCAACGACGGTATCGCCGATGCCGTGCTCGCGGTACTCTACACCGTAGAAAGCTCGCCGGCAGCTGTGCGGCGTAAGTTTCCACACATCCAATCCCACTTCCATCTACAGATTGTATACTAACAGCGTCACAGAGTCATCCCGGCAACACTCACACTCCCACGCCCCACCCAAAGAAGATCCCCTAACCCACCGCTTCAAACAACCAAACCCGCATCGCACACCCGACCCATCCACCCGCCTCGCCCGTCTCTTCCTCTTCCTCGAAGCGCAATTCGGCGCCGACGCCGTATCTCCCATCCAATACCCACGAAACTCAGCCTCACTACCTCCTCTCGTGTCCACTACCACGAACACTACCAACACTGCGACCAATACTCCTCCCACCACAGCCACCGCCGATGCCCCTGCAGAAGTCTTCTCCATAGCCGCAGCCCCGACCGTGGACTCTTCCTCCTCCGACTCCGACGAGAATCCCAAGCTTAAACTGAGTCCAGAAGACAGGCAAGAGATTAAGCGGCTGAACCATCTCGGTATACCAGTGCCAGGGATTGAGATTCGGTTTGATAAGCATGCGGCGAGGGTGTGGTTGGAGGATTTGGACGTGGAGTGTGCTAGTAATCCGCTCAAGGCGAGGATCAAGGCGGTGGTGGAGAGGGGCGTTGAGACGGTTTCTGGACTGTGGGCTTGAGCTGCTTGGTGGTGGGGTGGTGTATATGGTATGTGAACGGCGGATATGAAACTAGTCGGATGAACGTGTGGGGAGCCGTGGAAGGGTTTCTCTGGGAGAGTTGAGTGATGATACGGGATTGAGCCGTCTGTCTAGATCATGAGTGGGGAGGTATGCGATGGTCAAAGTACCATCTACTCCGAGGGTACAACCTGCCTTGAGTAGAGATGGACGGTGTTTTCGATTCTCGAATTTTGTATAGATAGTATCTAGGATTCAAAGCCTTGTGTGGATATTATCCCAACATGTACTCGATCTACTCCCAGCATCCTCTTCCCGCAAAGCTCACCTAGCCTTGTCTCAGCGCTCATCGCCTTGAACCACAACTTGCCCATCTTCACGATACGCAACGCATTCTACCCCAGCTATCGAATCTCCATGATCTCACAACGCACACTCGAATGCCGGAATCAAACAACCATGTATTTCACGAGTCTGCTCCCATGCCTACCCGTTCCCCAAATGCAATCGAAGCCTTTCTGAAAGAGCCATAGGGCGCGGGGAAATGGCATTTCGACAAGAGAGCATTGTTAGCTCTCACATCCCGCTAATGCATGCTCGTGAACGCAAAGTGAACAAAGGTGCCAGGTGTTTTGATATGGGGGAATCAAGGGCAGTACGGGGGCCGTCGCAAAGGGGTGAATTCGACAAGAAGTGCCTTAGGGGAAGGGAATGCAGGGGCCATGCAAAAGGGAACGCATCCAAGGCCATGTCCCGCTCGACGAACCGTTTAGAGGGGATCTCGAGGCGGCATAGATGGGTCAATGACCTCTGTTGTGATGTGCTGGTAGATGGTGACATCGACGCTGAGACCCGTTAGCATAACATCCTTCTATAGCCATAAGCATTCTTGATGGGAACTCACAACTTGTCCATCTTCGCACCCATCTGCTTGAGATGACCAGCCTTGATGAACTTGAACTCCTTGAGGAGTTTCGTCATCCACTCCATGTCATCCTTGTTCTCATGCGGAACAGACAAGTTGACCGTCTTGACGACACGCTCGGCATCATGCTTGAGGTACTCGCCATGGTTAATCCATTCGTATCCGCCCCTGGGAGTATGACCTGTGCTGACTGTGCTGAGCAGACGGTCGAGGAGGCACTTCGCGATACCTTTTCGCGTATAGCCCGGGTGAACGAAGATCTCCAGCTCCATGGTGAAGCGGTATGTACTTCCCTTGTCGCAGTAGTCTTCTAAAGATGCGAAACCGACGATGCGCTCCTGGATGTACTGCTGGCGACCCTTTGGTTGGTTACCCCGAGCGACTGCAACGATGTATGGTAGCTTCTCAGTGGTGACATCGTTGATGCGGTTCACAATCTGGTTGACTGAGCGGGCCTGGAACTCCGGGACGCTGATCGTATTTGCGACGTAGTAATTGTAGATCTCCTGAATTCAAGTTAGCTGTTTGCAAGGTCGACTCCTGTCTTCACTTTTAGAGTGCTGAACTCACTTGGATTCCTGCCGCATCAGCGGCATTTACGGGGCGTAGATAGATGTTCGCAGTGGGATTCAGCTTAGGCGGACCATGGTAGACTGGCCCGGGCGGGATTGGGCGGCTCTTTTTCTCCTCGAACTTGCGAGTTCGCTTCGCCTTCTTTTGGCTGATGAAGGCAAGGGCGTCCGAAGCTGACATTGAGGCTTTTGGATGGTTGTTCTCCGCGTCATCGGGATCCATGGGCGCCGTAGGAGCCTCCGGTGCCGCGAGAAAGCAACTTTTGGTGTCCTCCGGATATGCGCACCAGTACGGTTCCCGCTCGCTCAGGTCGACGTCGCTGAGCGCCGGAGGAGCTCGAGAAGGAAACGCGCGCCAAAACTGCTGTGGAGCGTCTCCCTCGATTTTGACAGGCACCCAGGTACGCGGAACTAGGTCTTTCGTGACCACCTTGTCTGCCATAGCAACGCCTTCGACGATGACCTGCTCACCATTTACCTTGATGCCGAGAAAGTCCGGCGAACGGGTATCGTCCGTCATATCTACCGTGCAGCTCTGGTCATGGGTATTGATCCACTTCTCTATGCTGGCGCCGAAATGGCGATCAGAAAAGCGATGACGGGCGCTCCACTCCACCGGTGGCGGCATCCAGTCTCCGTTCCATGCCATGAGCTTGGCCACGTCATAGTTGGGATCACCGTGGCTATCCGAATTGTAGCTGATGCCACCATCGCTCTCGTCATCCTCACAGGGTAGAGGCTTCATGTCCCTATTTCTGGGCCAGATGTGTTTGTGCGGCGCTGCTGGACCCCTGGCGGGCCAGCGAGGATTGGAGTTCTTTGGCTGCGTGGGGGGTGTAGGCTGGGGTTCGTTCCAGCTGTCCCGTTCATCGTTGACGGGCTTCTCAACTGGCGTTCCGGTGGACGGAGGCGAGGGGGGTGAGCTTGGTCGACCCTCGGTCGGATTTCTGGTGTTTTGGTTAGTAGCTATGTGGAAATAATCCATTGTATCTCCAGGGCGGTTAGTATGGCCGGGGCTTGGACCTACGAGGGCTTTACAACGGTGCTAGTTTCGCCCTTCTTGCGGAGGTGAGGTGGAACGTAGGCGCTCGCCGGCACTACGGTCATTTTGCCTTTGCCCTTGTCGCGCTGCTTCTACGACTGTGAGTGTTGTTAATCGCCAAATGGGGGTTGGATCGATTCAATGAATTGTGGATGTTAGCTACCCTCAGAGGGTGTCGTCGTATGGGGAGTTAAGTGGAGGTCTAAATTTCGGAGGGGCGCGAGGCTTCTATACAGGCCTGAGTGCTGCCTGCGAGAGCTTCACTCACCTCCGAAACGTCAAATTTCTCCTGCTGCTGCCACGTGGGCGCGTCGGTATCGTGGGTTGCGGTGGTGTTCATCGTATTGTGCGTTTTATTGTGGTCCCTCAGAAGGACGGGAGGTTCGCGGGGGACGCGAGCGAAGTGCGACATGGCGTGGAAGGTAGATGAATGAAGAGATGAAGGGAAAGTGCGAGGGAGAAGGAGCTGGTGGGGTCTTTTATGTCTCGGTGACCTCCCAAGGTTGAGGTGAGAGGACTGCGACCTCAGAGTGGGTGGACTAAGGTGTAAAGGCGCACATCTCCTTGACCTCCTATGCCGTCGTTTACAAAGCTTTCACAGAGTGGCCTCAGCACGGCTTTCCTCATATTGGACCCGCCGCATTGTCCAACTTCTATGACGCATCTTGATACCCAGGGTTATGTCGCTAGGATTCAATTTCACTGTAATCATTGAGGCATGTCGGTCGAGCAGCGGCCTTCTGCGTCCAAGAGTGTAATTACCTGCCATAGCTATCCTGTGTTGGAGGGCTGGTACATGGTGGAGGCTGGTCCGTTGGGCGTGGAACGTTGGTGTATGCTCGCGATTCGCGGAAGGTCTAGCCGAGGCGGGTAGCTCCACATTGCAGGTCGGCCTCGACAGGACTGCAGAGGGACCGACAACAAGTAATCTACGTCAACCCAAGATGTTGTCGATTCTACGAAAAGCACGGCTCAAAGACAAGGAGATGAGGATATTGATGCTGTGCGTGTTTGGAAATCTTCTTTTACGGCGCCCAGCTGATGAACAGGGGCCTGGACAACGCGGGAAAGACGACAATCGTCAAGCAGATCATGAACGAAGACGTCAATAGCGTCAGCCCGACTCTTGGATTTATTATCAAGACGATTGAATATGACGGGTAGGCGGAACTGCGCTGGCCGAGAGAGAGAATGCTAATGAGTGAAGATATAAGCTGAACATTTGTACTGCACCTGCTGCGACTTTGGCCTCGCCGTGCTGACTTTTCAGGGGACGTAGGAGGCCAGAAGACGCTCCGGACATATTGGAAAAACTACTTTGAGAAGACAGACACGCTGATCTGGGTCGTCGATGCCACGGACCGCGAGCGGATCGATGACTGTCGCTTGGAGTTGGAGGGGCTGTTGCAAGAAGAGGTCCGTCGTTGCGGAATTCCCCTAAGGCTACCACTGACCCGTCGACAGCGGTTGATGGGAGCCAGTCTACTGGTGTTCAAGAACAAGAGCGATGTGTCCGGCTCCATGTCCGAGGATGAGATTCGAGAGGTATGTGATGTGTGACGTCGTCCTCCGGTCCGTTGCCAGGCCAATAACGCGCTGCAGGGACTTCACCTGGACTCGATCAAGACGCACAAGTGGACCATCATGGCGTGCAGCGCAATGACGGGCATGAATCTGCAAGAAGGGCTGCAATGGGTGGTGCAAGACGCCAAAAGCCGACTATTTCTGTACTGACGGGGGGGTTGAAAGGCGGGCTACAAGGGGCAACCGTGGTCTCTGGCGGGCTAGAAGTAGGAAGCGCGGAGCTATCAGCACGGGAGCCGTCTGGTGCGGCCAACTCTAGTGAAAGACACAAAACATAAACACTGAACATTCGGAGCTCCTCACGCACGCACACTCACGCACACATACGCACACCATCTCTCCCGCTGCACCTCGCATCTCCGGCAATCAGCGCCGCGTGGTCGCATTCTAAATACCCGCGCAGATCCTGCGTTTCATCGCGGCTGAAACCTCTGGGGTCCTCGCTGGTCGCCGGCCAAGCATCCATCGATGAGGAACCGAGCGTTCGTGTAAATAAGCGTCCGTGTTGCGCTTGACCTCGCCCGGGGTTACCATTCACCGCAGCTTCATCGTCGCGTGTGCCTGTGCCCGAGTGAGCTGTGCTGTCTGTAGCGCGTCTGGCGTGTTTACTAGGTCCGTGTAGCCACAATGTCAAACTCGGACGAGGTGGATCAGTTCCTGCAGCGCATGCGAACCATGTCGGAGCAGCGAGACCAGCAGGACGCCGAGAGAGTCAAGAAGCTCGAGGAGGAGCTCATACAAGGCCGCAGCGAGCGGCTAGCCCGGAGAGCAGGTATGCCACCCCACTCGCCCGTTTGAATTTGTGCTCCTGTCTTGCATAACCTGATCCTGACGACGCAGAACGCGCGCGCTCACTCTCCCCCGACAAGCCCTCGACCCCCCAATCGCTGCGTTCAGCCGTCGACACGCCTCGAAGCGTTCAGGGAAAGGCCGCCGACACCCCTACGCCGGCAATGGAGCCTCCTACGCGTCTGGACGCCCACGATGACTCCCTTGAGCGTCTCACCGGCTCACCGGCCCAGCTCCTCGAGGATACGGAGCCTAAAAAGCCAACCCCCAGTGCCGCCGCCTTGGGCCGCTCCGGCACACTGTCATGGCAGCGGCGACCGCAGTCGGGCAGCACACGTCGCCCTCTTTCAATGGCAGCCCCTTCTTCGCGCGACAATTCCGAGCCCTCCTCTCCCGAACGCGCCCCCTCAAGAGATCAGATTGCGCAATCGCTAGGCGCAAAAGACCCGTCGTGGTTCAAGCAGACACCGGACCGGGGAGTTGGGTCGGCGGCATACAGGCGGAATCAAGATGATAATGCATCAGAGACGGGCTCGACGTCTAGCAGGAGACAACTCCCAGGCCTGTCGAGAGAGACGACCGCTGAACCTGAGCCTACTAGTCCGCCCCCGGAGAGCGGTCGTTCCAGCAGCTCTCTGCGCGGCAGCGCTGCCCTGAGTACTCGCCTCTCTAACACGCCCACAATGGCGGGAGCAGAAATGGAAGGCGTAGCCAAAGCAAAGTCTCCGCTTCCAGTATTGGAGTCACACAAGTTTGCGCCTCCGTTAGAGCAAGGGTCGTCCGTAAATGGCGGGGACCAGACCGGCTCCGTGCGAGGACTGGCCATGTCTCCGACGCAAGGGAGGATATCCCCAGAGCGCCCCTCGTCTCCCACCAAGGGCATGGGTGGCTTCGTGCAGAGTGCAATGCTAAAACGGAGCGATAGCGTGAGCAAGAGGTGGAGCGCTCAAGTACCTACAACCCTGAGCAGGCAAAATTCTACACTCAGTAACCGCGGGAGTACATACGGTGCACTGCCGAAGACGGATTCCAGGCCGAGCAGCTTGAGCCGAGACAACTCGATGGAACCCACTTCGCGCCCCGGCTCCAGCTCGAGCAACCTCACCGTAACAAAAGATGCTGCCAAGAGCACTGCGGACAGCGCACCCAAACCCGAATTCGCCAAACCCGCAATACCTTACCACAGCCGGAGCAAATCCGTTGCATCCACATTCAGTGAGCCCAAAGAACAACAGGAAGAGACCTCGCCCCCGAGCCCGTCAAAGCGATGGAGTCCAACCAAGTCCAGCTGGTTGGAAAGCGCGTTGAACAAGCCAGATTCGCCGAAGCTCAAACAACCGCCCCCAGCGCAGCCTGCCTGGATGTCTGAGATCAATCGTATCAAACAGCAACGTGGCAGTGTTGATATGGGCAAAGGCAGCCCCTTTAATAGCCCGCCTCCCGAGACCACAGCTTCTGGAAGGTCGTCCCCAATCAAGGACGTTCAACTGAAGCCCACGACTCTGCGAAGATCAGAATCGCCCAACAAGGAGTTACACACAGAGCCGGAAAAGGCGGTAACGCCAGTAGAGCCCTCGCCGAAGCCAAAACCTATTCTCTCCCCCAAACCAGCCATGGCTACGACAAGAGAAGCTAGTCCACCCACGGAGCCTTCGGCGCCGAAAGTAGGAAGTGAGGCCCCCACAGACATCCCCAAAGAGACCATGTCGAAGCCGACATCACCTACTCCTAGCCTCTCTAAACAGACCCCTCTCTCGGCACCAGCGCCAGCCGAGAAGCCCAATCCGCTCTCTTCCGCGGGCCGGTTCTCCAAGGACTCTCCACTGTCCTCACCCGCGGCAAAGCCCAAACCGGATACACCACCAAAGAAAGACTTCCGTGCAAACCTCAAACCACGCCACATTTCAGACGCACCCAAGAACGACAACGTCTCAGAACTTCAGAGTGTATTTGGGAAGCTGAGGAAAGCCGAGACCAAGAATTATGTTGCGCCGGACGTCTTAAAGAGTAACATTCTCCGCGGCAAGCAAGGGTTGGCTGTCACTGGTGGACCCAAGCCCTCTGTTCGCCGTGACGAATTTAAAGAGAGTCTCGTCACCAAGAAAGCCGCAATGCTAGCTAAGGCACAGGAAGAGGGCTCAGCTGCGCACAAAAGGACGGACAGCTCGTCAAAGTCATCAGAAACACCCGAAGCGCTAGCTATGAGAAAGAATCTTGGCCGAGCGGAGAGCTTTTCAAAGCCTCCGCCACCAAAAGAAGAGGATGCAACGCCAGAGGCAATTTCGCGGCTGAAGAGCATTCGGACCAGCAAGCCCGTGGTAGCAGAGAAGCCTGAGCAGCCACTAACGCCTTCCTCTTCCAGAGAGCTTCCTCGGACCACAAAGCCCGCAGTAGCAAAAGAATCAGAACCATCAGCTCCATCCTTCCCCGCTAAGGAACCTCCCAAGGCTAGTAAACTAGCCGATCGGTTTAACCCAGCCCTGGCAAACATTCTTGCAAGAGGGCCGCCAACCATAGCTACCAAACCAGGAGGCTCGAGTGGGACTGCGCGGTCAGGCGCTGGATCTGCAGAGGTGGAGAAGCAAGGTCCTGCTCCGGAGTTGACGCACATGACCAAGGGACGAGCCCGGGGCCCTAAGCGACGGACACCAGCCGCCAAACCGGACGCGAAGACAAACGACATCCCAAAGGAAGAGACAGAAAAGGTGAATCTAATTGCTTCTGTCCCTTTGGTGAAAGCGGAGCATATCCTTCCGAGTTCTGAGCCCTCCAAGACTAACGCGGAACCTCCAGTAATCAGGACACCAGCCAGAGACTCCTTCAAGGCGAAGCCGATCACACCTTCGAAATCACCAGAACTTACCAGGAAGCTGGAAAAGTCGTCATCCCCAGAACTGCCGAAAAAGCCCGCATCGTTGGACCTGAATAGAAGAGTATCCTCTGACGTCCAGGCGGCGAAGAAGTCACCCTACTCGAAGCCTTTAGAAACACCAAAGAAGACACCACTACCGGTCGAGGAGGCTTCAAAGAACTATCCCCTGCCAACTGTGAACACCCCTCCCACGAATGCTAGAGTGTCTTCTTTCACACCATCAAAACCTTTTGCGGTTCCGCTAGCGAAGTCAGAACCTCAAGCTTTGAAAGAAATCCCGGCACCTAATGCAGAGGTATCCCCAAGTAGACAGGTCCCCTCTCCAGACAAGTCCACCTTCTCGGTCAAAGGCGCCACCTCCCTGTGGAGTCGTCAGTCTGCTTCTTCATCGCCTGCTCCGGCAAAAGTCAGTTCACCAATCAAGCTGCCTACACAGGCCGACGAAGAAGCCGCCATGGAACACGCGGGGCTCGTTCGCTCGGCTGAGCCAACAGACACGATGCCTCCCCAGCCAAGAGTGCCGAAGCCCAAGCCAGTGGGTCTTGGATTGGGCAGCCTAGGAAGCTTAGGCGGATTCGTTGCGAACAAGTCAAGAGAATCGAGTCCACCCAAGCCTTACTCCGCGAAACAGTCTCCGCTGTCGCCGCCAATGAGCGCCGATCGGCCTCAATCGGAGCCGTTCAAAGCGTCACCCGCTCCGGACAAACCCCAAGGAATATTTGCCGAGTTCTTTGACGATGCGCCTGTCACAACCGGCGAGTTGCCTGAAGGGATTGACACTGTCCACATCTTGAAGAATCCTCCTTACGAATTTGGCCCCAGTGGCAAGATTAGGACGCTTCGCAAACAACTCCACGAGATCACAGGCGACGGCAAGCTTATACCTGTTCCCATGCAGGAAGAGCACGTCTTATTCCAAGATTCGATGTATCTGTGTACCCACATTTTCGGCGACTCCAAGGGCGCTAGGATGACAGAAGTCTATCTCTGGTCCGGTAACGGTGTAGCCGAACCCACGTTGGAAGATGTGCAGGTTTTTGCACGGAATTATGCAAAGCAGCAACAAGGCAAGCTCTCAACGATGCGTCAAGGCAAGGAGACGCCCAATTTCTTTGACGCACTTGGCGGCATCGTCATCACAAGACGAGGCACGAACCCGGCGCAAAAAGCGTACATGCTCTGTGGACGTCGACACCTCGGGCATATTGCTTTCGACGAGGTCGATTATTCTTTGAAGAGCCTGTGCTCGGGTTTCGCGTATATCATCTCTACAGAGAGCGGCAAGGTATACCTTTGGAAAGGTAAAGGAAGCTGCGCCGAAGAACTCTCTGGTGCTCGCTTAATGGGCATGGATCTTACTCCAACTGGTGAATTCCTCGAGATTGAGGAGGGTTCTGAGCCCCAGGAATTGTTTAATGTTTTCCCTCCAACTGAAGGCAAAGGCCCTGCCATTCCCCGATCAGCGGACCACTGGCGCTACAAGGCTAAGGCGGACCGATATCGAGTGCGACTGTTCAAGATAGAGCAGCAACAATCTTCCGGATGGGGGAGCCTGCAGGTGAGCGCATACTTTCCGGCCCTGCTGCGCCGCCCCTCGTGGCAGTTTTCAAAGGACACCATCGCTGAACGGCCACAGACGCCCGTTACGCCAAAGTCCCAGTCGACTACGACAAAGGTTGTCGAGGTTATGCCATTTGCCCAACGCGATCTGGAGCCTGAGCACATTTATGTTCTGGACGCCTTCTTTGAGATGTACATGTAAGTTGAGAAGTGTCTAGAAAGTGGTATGGTAGCTAACGTTAAGCAGTATCGTCGGAGCGCTTTCAAATTCACAGTCCGCTGCTTTCTCAACGGCACTCATGTTCGCACAAGAGTATAGTATACTCGCTGTATCCGAAGAAGATCGGCCATTCATGCCCGTCAACACGATTGTGCTAGAGGGTTGGCCTCGAGACATGAAGGCCGTGTTTAGGTTCTGGGACGATGCTTTGATTCCTGCAGCGGGACTAATGCGCGGCAAGCTTGGCCGTGGCAAGAGTTTGAGGATTGTGGGCTTGGAGAAGGCTATCGAGGCAACGAGAAGCTGAGAGTGGTGGTTTCCAGCTTCGTTGGGCAGATGTGCATGGCCGGTACGATTACATGGGATCGATTTTGATGACTTGGATGTGCGATGGACTTTTCACTTCTTGGATGTATGATTATTGGTTGGTCGGGCGTTTTTAGGGTGTAGATGGGCGCATAGTGGCATTTGAAAGGCAGGTGGTTAAGGGGCGTTTGGTACTGACCTAGCTCCCTACGGAGGAGCATTGCAAAAATTCAAACACCAAAGTCCTGTATTTGACAATCGCTAACGTATCGCATGAGTCCATTGTTAGTGGCGATCGGTAAGGTCGATTGGACGTTGGTAAATTGCCGGTAAAACGGCCCGTATTCATCTAATTTGATTGAAGCCAGCCACTAATGGGGGATGAGATTATGACGGCATGTCACATGGACTGCCGACCGGGCCCTTGGGTGCTTGCAGCTTACCCCACGGGGTGCTTTGGTAACACCCGGCCGTAATCCATGGTCGTTGCAGTGAGGCTCTGAGGCTGCGCGCTGTGGTGCTGCACTGGTCTGTTGGCCAATGTTGTCCTTTCCACTTTATAATGCGAGATATTCAAGCAGTTCTGTTCCATCTCTTTGCACCGATACTACGCCAAATATTTAGCTCCTTTGCTCCCTTCCTCCCGCATTGCAAGCCACGCGCTGGACTGTAACCAAGGAAGCTCAAAGCTGGACGGCATATTAACCGTCCAGCCTAGGTCGCACACACACCACCCGATATCCGACACATATTAATCCGACCGCCTCCATACGCCTTTCCGCCTATCGCTTCAACTCCGTTGCTTGCAGGGCTGAACAAGGTTGCTGTGTCTGGTGACGCTATCGGCAGGGTACTTGCTCATGGCGAGTCTTGCTACCCAGCATGGAGGTGGGTGGTTCATATATGTAGATTGAACGGTGGGGTTCCAACGGCTTTGGGCGGCAATGATGAGAGGGCGAGAACATGGCAGGCAGGGGAGAGAGCGTGGTATATATATACGGTGAGCCTGGGTTGAGAGCGGGTAGGGGCTTTTTCACACTTTGCTTCCTCGTGGCTCTTATACCTTATCCGCAGATCTCATTTCACATCCCCGTTCTATTCATCTACGTCTAGCACATACCCACACGCTCTATTTGCACCTCCATCGTACATCAAGATGAAACCAATCGCCCTCCTTCCCTTCCTCGCCCACCTCCCAACCCTGACCTTGGCTCACGGTCACGTCCAAGGCGTGGTTGCCGACGGGAAATGGTACCAAGGCTGGAACGCCGCCTTCAAATACAGCAACCCCATCCCTGCAACTGTGGGCTGGCAAGCCGACAACCTCGACAACGGGTTCGTATCTCCCGATGCGTTTGGAAAGGTGGATATCGTTTGTCATAAGCAGGGGAAGAGCAATGGCGCTTATGTGACTGCGGCGCCGGGAAGCAAGGTGACGTTTTTGTGGGATACGTGGCCGGTCAGCCATAAGGGTGAGTTGTCTTGTAAGACGAGAAGGGGGTGTCTGCTGATGAGAACATAGGCCCGGTGCTCGACTACATATCGTCTTGTAATGGGGACTGTGGCGCTGTTTCGCCCAGTTCGCTGCTGTGGAATAAGTTGGACCAAGGAGCTTGGATATCTGGCAATGACCCTGGAACATGGGTTACCGACGATCTGGTCAAGAACAATGTATCCTGGACGACCACCATCCCGTCCAATCTCGCAGCAGGCAACTATGTCATCCGGCACGAGATCATCGCTCTGCATGCCGCTGGACAGAGCAACGGTGCGCAAGCGTATCCTCAGGTAAGCCAACACCGTTCCACGGGTTAGAAGAACCGCACTCTGACTTTCCGTGATATAGTGTATCAATTTCAAGATCGAAGGAAGCGGGACACAAAAGCTGAGCGGCGGCGTACCTGCTACAAGCTTCTACAAGGCAAACGATGCGGGCATTGTGTTCAATCTGTACACGAAATTTACAGGTTATACTATCCCGGGACCGGCGTTGGCGAAGTTTTCGAAGAGGGAGGAGAGGGAGCATGTGCGGGATTGGGTGCAGTAGGTTTGGGAAAGTCGCTGTGGTTCAGCGCTTGCATTATGATGGGTTGAAGGAGTGGTCTTCTGAGACTACCTTGTATTAGTTTGGTATGGTTATACGAATGACGGGTTCAGCAAGAGGAATTTGTTCTCCCATTTGGTGCTTCGTCCCCCCACACGTCAGATCGAGTCTGAAATCGGGAGGTCCATCATCCCTCTGCACTACACGAACACCATACCTACCGGCTCACCATCAAACTTCGCCAACCTTACTCAGAACTCGAGGAAAGCTCGGAGCTCGATCCAAGGTCCTCAGAGCCTTCGGCAATACCCTCAGACCCCTCAGCAAGCACACCCAGATCCTCTTGCAGTTCGGAACCAGACATGAGGCCCGTACCGTACTCTTGCAACCCAAAACTCTCAGCGAGATCAATACCATGTTCCTGCAGCCGCGTGAGAGCATCATGTTCCGCCTTCCCAATCGCCCGTTCCACAGCCTCAACATCGAAGATAGCCCAACCCAGACTACGCGCTGCACGCGGCCTCAGTCCGCCATACAATTCCATCGTGATCCCCAAACCATACGCATTAGCGAAGTAGTCAATGCCGCCCGGTCCACCCAATCCCTCTGCCATCTCGCTCGCAGGAAAGGCAGACTCCATATTGGTATGAGTTGTAGCGACACCCCAATGCTTTTCCGCCTTGCATAAGTCGCACGTCCACCTCCCATGCAACGCCGACAACTTATGGTTCTTCCCAAGACAAGCATAGTGGTACCAACCCACCACACACCCCGGATTATAGCACTCTACGATCTTGACCTTGAACGTCTCCGCAGGCCTGTGGCAGCTACAAATGATCTGCGCCGCGCCCGGGAACCGTTGTTGGGGTGGTAGTAAAGGTGGCTCTGGTGGAGGCGTTCTGTTTAGGTTTTGACTAGGCTTCGCACAGATGGGTTCAATAAATACACCCTTTGCGCCAATCGTTTTGCTGGTATTGAAGAGGAGCGAGTTGGGTTGCGATTCGGAGACTGAGACGGCGCGGCGAGCTGTGGCAGCGATGATGGGGCTTAAAAGGGCGCGTTGATTGATGCGGGAAGTTGTTGCGGAGCCACGGAGAGCTTGGGGTATATCGGCGTTCAAGGTGGTGGTTCTCACGGGGGAGGAGCGAAGAATAGGGCTTGCGGAGTGGGCGCGGAGCCAGGTCGTGAAGTCGGGAGTTGGGTGTTCTAGAGATATGTCGCAGGGCGCTCCAGATGGGAAAGTTAGCAGCTTCAAAGGGGCGGGACGTCGGCCTTTGTCGACGGCGTTGGGGTCCTTGTCAAGATGATGATAGGTCTCCTTCTTGGTGTATGGGCCAGTGCTGATGAGACCAAGATCCTCCATTGGTGGTGCGGGAAAGAGGATGCCTGGCTTGTAGACATACTTCTGCTTTACGCCTGTTGGGACACCGGCACGAGCATTGGGATATTTTTCCGCCTCGGACATGCTGAAAGTGCTCTTGAAAGACTTTCCGGCAGTGGGATCTATATCGCTGTAGGAGAAGGTGAGGGTTGTTTTGCTAGACGGAGTGTTGTCTACGATAGGTATGGTGGTCTGTGTGGGAAAGGTCCTATTTATTGGTGTCCAAGGACCGGATCCATGAGGGACTGCATTGTCCGATAACAAAGTGGTAGAGCTGAAGGAAGTTAAAGAGGGTAGTTTGCGGTGGGCGTCCTGGTCGTGCATTGTGTGTTCATTGCGCTCTAGCTCGTTGTCTGAGACTGGGTCCTCCCATATTTTGAATGATGTCTTGCGGCGTTTTGGTTTGGGCTCGCAAGTTCTATCAAGCAGAGACTGTTGTGGTGAATCAGAAGTATTCGCCATGAGGCGGTTGAGGATGTAAATCCAGGTCGAACTTACTTGAACGACCTCCCTCGGCGAGCTCACATACATCCTCGAATTCGACCTCTCCATAGCCAGCCGTTCTGCGAGAACCTTTATCAGAGTAATGTTAGTGTTTGGCGTACTCATGCTTACCGATTGAATTTGGAAAACTACGGTGCTGTTATGTGACTCGCGCCTCTGTTGGACCACCGAGTGATGCAGAGGGAGATTTTCGGCAAGCCTTGCTTTTGACGGTAGTTCAGCACAACGCTCAACGCCGTGCCAAGGCGTTAATTGTGCGAAGTTGACAACTTTGGATTGCGACAAAGTCCTATGCGACGCGCGGACGTGGTTGCCACGGGGAACAGATGGCTGTCTTCTGCGTCGGTGAAAGGGTGATTGAGATGGGAACTAGGCAGCAACGCGACATTCTCCTGTCTTTGCATTGTGCCTTCAAAGTTTGACTTTTGAACTGATCATGATAGAACACAACAGACTAAACCTGTTGAAGTTGGAGAAATACGTCGAAGGACGTCCAGTGGACGTTTATCAAAGCCTTCATCGAGGCGATACAAGTCTCCAATCGACAACCATAACATAATTACTTCGTTGCGCAACATATAGTGAGGCTGATTGAGAATACATGTGAAAATTGGGGGACGACCAAAACTTGGCGAATGGCGGGGTGATAATGTGGCGATGAAGGTAGAGTTGAAGGGTCTGGAGAATTATGGCACAGACGCCGCTCTTGGAATAACGGCACTGCGCCTTGTCCATTACAAAGCCACAGCCACAGCTGCCACGGCAGCAATACCAGCGCCGAAGCCTCCCATCCCTGTCGGTTTTGGTGCCGCTGCCGCTGTCCCCGTTGCAGGCCATGCGCTAGCTCGGATCTTGTCGCTCTCCTTGAATGCGCTTTCGTACACCCTCTTGATATCCGTCGGCAGCCTTTCGAACCACTTCGGAGCCTCCTCGTATCTTGTGAAGCCATAATAAGCTCCAGTAGTGGCAATTCTAGGCACATCTTTTTCAGTCTTCGCGTACTCTTTGAAGGCGGACGTAGCACTTGTGTACTGCGAGTCTGACTCGAGCGAGCTTCCCAATTTGTTGTGTGCTTGTTCCATTTGTTGCCAACGGGACGATCTCTAAGGCTTGTCAATCCATACTCACTTGCGTGAAAGGTTGTAGTGTTCTGACCTCGGATGGAACTGCAGTGGAGTACTGAGTAGGTGGCAGAGTCATAGCGATATCGAAATTCGCCAACGCGATACTCGCGAATGAAGCCAGGAGACCGATATTCAAGAGCATGGTTGCGATGATGATAGAAGAGGTGCAAATCGATAACCGGTCATGAAAGTCAGCTCCGTCTATGTGTATATACGGTGAATGTGTGATCGTCCACTGCTTGCACAGAATGGCTAATCTAACCTGTGCAATACTTTCTGCTACACTAAAGCTTCATTCTTACAGCATTCACGAACAGTAGCATCGCGAAGCTCGCACGACCATAGTGCAAGTTTCGAATATGGTACACAATGCGGCTACCCGCTAAGGCGGAGTCGATGACCACGATCACCAACGAACCATTCGAATCTTTGTGATACTCGAACTGCCATTACGATACAAAGAGGCACATGCATCACCCGCATGTCATGTGCAAATAGTACAATCGGGATACTGGCACCGCCCACACGGCATTGTACGAGACAGATGCTCAATAGGCTGAAGACATCAGAGAGTGTTACGTTCATTGCCCTCGATGCAAATTTTTGTGCCTTGGAGCTCAGCATCATCCTAGACTACGTTCTCAAGCGGAGCCGATCTGATTAAACCTCCACGAAAAGCGTTGGACCCGCGCACGCCTTATGTTTTTTTACTCGTGGAACATCACAGCTCTCATCTAAGCTGCCTTATCTCTTTAATTATAAGATACCCACGGCGCCAACAACAACGAGCACACCAACCCCAGCAAAACTTGTTATTTCCGTCTTTGACGCGCCCGCGGTGATGGTACCCCCGCTATTGTTGAATCCATTTGTTGGCCTAGCTGCTTCAATCTGGGTAGTGCTGGTACCTTCTGTGAGTCTCGGTAGTAGGGTCTTGACAGTACTGGCTTCGTTTGTCGGCCTGGGTGCATCCGTGCGAACAGGAATCCAGTTACCATTCGCTCCGACCGTCAGCTGCGGCAAACCTTGTAACACACTTTGAAAAGGCTCTCTGAAGCTAGCCGGTAGCTCGGTGAACCACAATGGGATAGCGGTGTATGTCACGGTCGTAGTAGTTGCCGTGACTCCTTCCGGGAGATCACCGTTGTTCATTATGGAGGCCAGGGCGCTCAGGTATCTGGGGTCATTAGCCACACTCGCACCATAGGATTTCTCGAGCAAGACCCATTGAACACTGGCTGATTGATAGCCAGAGACGGCTGCTATGTACTGAAAGGCTTGGGTAAGCTTAGACTCGCCTCATCTTCGCCTGTGTAGACAGATTTGGTGGGCTCTGGAGGGTAGCGCACAAGGCTGAACTCATATATCGCGAAGACAGGGCCCGCAAAGACGGCGAGGATTGCATGACTGAATTGCATGGTCACTAATGTAGGCTTCCCCAGAAAGCTATTATAAGTAGTTGGACTGTTGATAGACCAGTAATTGCGCGTTTGTATGAATCTCGTCCCTTCTCGCTTACCTTAATCAAATACCAATGGAGAAATACTGGACTCCAAAGATTTGCGCGCATATGGAACAGTAACGTCAAACCAGAACGCTACCGTGGCACCCGTTCAGAAACACGGGCAGGCTCTTGAGGTTGGGTACACAAAGCAACTTTCCGTGGCCGCGCAATCTGTGACCAACTTCGCAATCAAAGAACTCGTTACACCTACCACTGCGCCTCCGATACCGCACATTTCGACCGAAAGTGTACATCAGTTTGACCGACTATATGATCTAGTTTACAAGACAAGGGAGATATCAAGGAGACGACATCGTACAAGCTAGTTTAACACACAGTACATTCTCCTGCGACTCTTAGAATTAGGTGTTGTTAATCGACAGACCAAGAAAGCCATCTCGCATTCCAAGCTACATGAATAGCACAGCGACAAGAGCGACCACAGCACCGAACATTGAGGCTGAAAAGCCACAAGTGTGCTGCATACTGGCACTATCGAGCAATGTCGTATTGACCGGTAAATGTGTGTGTTGAGTCATCGTTCCGTTTGCGGATGCACGTGGAGATTGCGATATGATCTCCGGGTCGACGGTATTAGTGATAAGGGAATCATCACATTCTGTAGTCGAAGCAGAGCTGACGATGTGCGAAGTCGGCTTAGGAGCGTGTGACTCGTGAGGCGTGGTAGGAAAGGAGGTCGAGTCTGTCTGCTCGGAAGTGCTTGGCCAAACAGTCATGTAGGAGGTGATTGAAGCCCAGACATCGATCGAGCTGAGGCTCTCCCGCAACTCCTCTTCCGATTCCGCCACCAGTTCCGCGACCTCACCCATGATCTCGTCCGACTCTTGAATCTTGGCCTTGATTGCTTCATCCGGCAACTCGTAGAGCCAATCTGGAATGCTGGTGGCGATAATTGTAGTTGCGGGATCCGTGACTTCAGCAGGAACATCAACAGTGGCAGTAGCAACGAAGGCGGCGATCTCGCTCGTCATGACCGCAAACTCGGACGGAAATGCCTTGCGGTACGCGCCCTCGTAGGCTGAATACTTCGCAGCCCATCGATTATACCATGAGGTTGCTTCCTGTGGGTAGTGTTAGATAAGCCGGGAGCATTCAAAGATTAGTTGCGTACCGCTGGTCGAGTGCTGAAGTATTTGGCGGCAAGACTTGGGTTGGGAGGCGGGGTTTCTTGAATGAGAAGGACAGGTTCTGCGGAAGCGAAGAAGATTCCTAGGAGAATGGCGCTCAGGAGGAAGCGATGGTACAAAGGCATGCTGTTCAGATATGGGCAGGAGGGGCAAAGGATGACTTGGAAAGACTAGTTACGAGATGTGTCTGGGCGGTACTCTTGCGGAACGAAAAGAAGTAAATTAGTTTCCTCAAACCTATATATCTTCGGCCAAAGTGATTGTGATGCCGGTGCCCCTAGGGCCTGGCTACACGTAAGCTGGTGCCCATTGTGTCGCCCGACATTTGTTTCCACAAACGTATCCTTCCGCTCAGCCACACGGATGGGTCAATTGTATCGCTGTATGGATCAAAGTGAAACTCTATTACTCCAGAAGTTCAATGTGTTCGTGCATCGTCCCCATTCCGTTCGATGACGTACGCGACGGGAACGCGTCGTTTTGGCAACCAGAACACGAGAGGAGGTGAGCAGGCGGGAGGAGCTAAGAAACGGGATCCCGCGTCGCGACGGTGATCCAGACTCCGGCGATCTGATTGATGTGAATGGGTGATCAGACGTCCGGAAAGGAGTGGTGCTGCGAGGAGCGACTTCGGCTTGAAGTGCGCCGATGTCGGCATTGCCGCGGCTTTCGGCGGGGTGGTGTGGGGTAGCAACCAGAATACAGGCGCGAACAAAACCTTTGCGACGCCGCAGTGCTTTCAACCTCAATCAAAAGCAACAAAATGTCTTCATTTAATATTGTCGTACTCGGCGGTAAGTCGTTCCATTCGAGCTTCGCGCCCGGCTGCTGACCCTATATACGCAGGTGACGGTGTTGGACCTGAGGTAACAGCTTCCCGCAAAGTACGAGAAGGAGCTCACATGCGGCATTAGGTCATCGAAGAGGCAATCAAGATACTCAGGGTCGTCGAGAAGAATACGGATATCAAGTTCAATTTCCAGGAGCACCTTTTCGGAGGCGTACGTCATATACCCTTGGAGCTCGTGTAACGTACTAACCGTCGGCAGTGCTCAATTGATGCGCACAACAATCCTCTTACGGACGAAGCTTTAGCAGCAGCAAAGGCAGCAGATGCCATTATTCTTGGCGCAGTCGGAGGCCCGGTACGCTCTCCAGTCCCCAAACCATCGCGCATGTGAGCGCTAACACAGCTGCAGAAATGGGGAACTGGCAAAGTGCGTCCCGAACAAGGCATTTTAAGGCTCCGAAAGGAACTCGGCACCTTCGGAAACCTACGTCCCTGCTTCTTCGCCTCCGACTCCCTCATCGAGCACTCTCCCCTTAAAGCCGACAACGTACGAGGTGTAAACTTCAACATCATCCGCGAGCTTACTGGTGGCATATACTTTGGCGAGCGAAAGGAGGACGATGGCGACGGCAAGGCGATGGACACGGAGCCATACTCGGTTGAAGAGATCGAGCGCGTCGTGCGGTTAGCAGGCGCCCTGGCATCAGTAGAGGACCCGCCTGTGCCTGTGTGGAGCTTGGACAAGGCCAACGTGCTTGCCACATCGAGATTATGGCGTAAAACGTTCGAGCGCATCATGAAAGAGGAGTATCCGCAGCTGAAGTCAGGGACCCATCTCATCGATTCGGCGGCTATGCTCATGATCAAGAACCCGCGAGCGCTGAACGGCGTCGTTGTCACCAGCAACCTGTTTGGCGACATCATCAGCGACGAAGCGAGTGTGATCCCGGGAAGTCTAGGCCTACTCCCCAGTGCCAGCCTGGGTGCCATTCCCGATGGCAAGACAAGGATCAACGGCATCTACGAGCCAATCCACGGTACGTCGACCACCATATTTGTTTGCAACAACTGTACTAACTGATATCAGGGTCCGCACCCGACATTGCCGGCCAAGGTATCGTCAATCCCGTCGCGACCATTCTATCGATGAGCATGATGTTCAAGTACTCATTATGCCGACCCGATATCGCGGAAAAGATTGACCAGGCTACCAAGATCGTCATCGACAAGAACATCCGGACAAGAGATATTGGCGGCACAGCGAAAACATCTGAGGTTGGTGACGCGGTGGCTGCAGAGTTGGATAGTCTTCTGAAGAAGTGAATAAATCATATGACCGAGGAACGGCTATATGAGCATAAACAGATTGGTTGTCAGGTTGAAGCTGCGCTTCGCAGCAGAAACGCTGGTCCATGTATTGTCGTAGACTAGGGCAGAGCGGCTTCGTCTGGCCGCCTCGTTGGCGAGCCAGCGAGACTCTGAATTCACGATATCCGCCCCGTCGCAAATCTGCTCAATGTCTTTGTTCCAATCATGTTACCGTTCCTTGCCAGCCCTCCGGTCAGCTGAACGCCTTTTCGCATCACGATACAGTGTCCAGCTCTCCAACACGCGATCAAATGTGAAGGATTTGTCCTTAATTGGGAATCGAATGGGATCTGTTCTTCTCGAGACACGAATCAAGTGCTACTGCGATGAAATGCACCCATCGAAAGATAACTCCGAAAAATTGCAATCATGGCAAATGTTTAACTCGCTAGCAACTGAAGTTGGACAGTCACGTCCACATATTTTTGATGTTCAGAACGCCACCAGCGACCGCCTTTGTTACCAAATGACCCCTACACGTGCTACAGGGACATCAATTTCCACCAGCCTCGAGCAAAGACTATGATTTTTAACCTTGTTTCTATGCATACATTCCAGCGGGAAGAGGCGATTCCTGCAAAGGGGTTTGGAATCCTTCTCGCTTGCGGGTTGTAGATTCGCTCTCGGGCCGGATCTTCTCCACATAACGAGCTTCCTCTTCGTTTCACACTTCCAACTGCTCAACACGAAAGTGCTTTACTCGCGCGAGTAGGATCCGCTACTCTAGCTTCGGGCAACAGCGTTCTGAGAAGTGGCAATTATCTAGCAACATCTACTAGCCGGCACGTAGAGCCTACCAAGCGAATGCCGGAAGCGCCGACAAGGTGAACATTAATGGGCGGGCCGCAATATGTATCCGTAGCGCAATCGACAGCATGAGAGTCCAATTGAAGGGATGGCTTCTGCCGCGCGTGAAACGGTGGACTGAGATGGGTCTTGGCGATGTGCGACGTCAATGCAACCTAGGCGTCGGACTATGGTTGTGCTTGTATGAGTTTGCAACGGCAAGGCTGACATGGCAGACGGATCTTGATCTTAGTATTAGTGTGTGGGGTGGAGGAAATGAGGTATTAGCTGACGGGAGATGGCTGCACGGTGACCCACTGAATGTGGATATTGTATGCTGTCAGCGCTTCGGGATAGCGTCTGCGAAAGGAAGTTAAAGGGAGACGGTAAGGGATTGCCCAACCTTCACGTCTGTCTCGCACGAGACCGTTCCCTGAGGTGAAGATGAACTTGTCCGGACATGTCACGCCGGGAACACGGCTAACAGTAGAGGGCATTTCGAGAGCGTCACGAGCCATCGTCATCTGGATAGCTCTTCAGCTGCGAGAGGAAGAACCCCCGGATCGTCACTTAGATTGCGTCGAGGCAGCGGACGGCATGGGTTACTGACTTAAGGTGTTCACACAATGTTGAAGTTTACGGTTTACGTTCGTGGGGATCCTGGGCGATTGATGGTTACGCTTTGGTCAACGCCTGGGCGGCGGCGTGTCAGCGACACTCCAACCTACGGAGCATTCACGTAGTTCCTTCGCTAAGCTTGCCACAGGGCGGGCGACAGGGCCACAGGGCCACAGGGCCACAGCGGATCGTCTCACATAACGCCTGCTTCTGGAAAACTTTCCCCCCCTCGTCGGGAAGTGACAAGGATGTTCTTCGTTGCCGCGAGAAGATGCTGCGCGTTTCCTATTTCGCTTTATAAGGTCCTTACAGTGCTTTTGACCTATGCAGATAGGCGCGTACGTGCGTTTGTATGCTTCCGTTAGATTTGTTTTGGTACTTCGAGAGCTCACCGCGCCTGAAGGATTTAGTGGAGTAGCTCTGCCTCATGCTCAGTGGTGGTTCGCCCTGCAGATCGATAGGAGAAAGTCGCAAACAAGTACGTTCGAAAGCAGCGAAGTAAGGTGGGAGTACCTTGTCAGAAGGTCCGGTAGGTGGTCTTGTTAGCGATGGGGGATTGAAAGGAGAGGGCCTGGGTGACGGCAAAGTTGTCGCTTCGCTCAGGTACAGGCGCCGTCTCTTGCCCGAATAGGCAAGGCTTGAAACAGCGCACCTCCCGGTCGGGAGATCCCCGACCAGCCAGAGCACATCAGCCATCCCTACACCAACACCTCCTCAAACGGCGTTCGCCATGCGCACTGTTTCGAAACGTCCAGGCTATCCGCAGGGCGCCTTGTGGGGCTGGGCGCTCTGGACGGACATTGGCATTGGCGCGCGTTGCCCGGGGCCAAGTCCACCAGCAGCCGCGCAGCATCACCAAATGACGAAGCACCCAACGGCCGCGACGTCGAATCCGTTTAGTGATGGAGTAAAGGTAGGCCAAAGCGTGACTGGTGGGCACCTATATTAAACACCCGCGCCGCACTTCATTGTAGAACACCAGTTCCTTACTGTATCACTTTCCTTCCGCAACGGGCCAGCCTGTTGTTCACATCCACTCCCTTTGGACATTCATTTTCCTGAACGCTGGGTCGTTTTACCGTTTCGAGCTTCTTGCTGCTGCTTCTGGTCTTCATCGAATCTACCGAAATCCATTGCTAGTCGCGCCACATTGTCAAGTCACTAGACTGTCACTGAGGCTAGTCACAACACAAAGCCTTCTTTTTCACACATTCTTTGCTCGCTCTTCTCGTATAGAGTTCCATTCTTTCAAAGTTCCAATACCCACCCCTACCACACATCATATTCACAATCGGCCGTTCGTACTTAAGCGACTCGATCAAGATGCACAACACATTTGCGATACTTGCCCTGGCGGGCACTGCCCTTGGTCACCTGAATCTTAAGATGCCACTTGCTCTTGGCGCGGACGATATGGAGATAAACTTTCCGATCGGGTGCTGCGGCGAAGGAGGAGCAGGTCCTAACAAAGAGGCCGTGGCCTCGCGGGTTCCTCCAGGGCCGCGTGGATGCAGGGGCCATCAAGATAAATTCGACTCAGCTACGTTCGACGTCACATGGACTGCTGGTGAGAAAGTCAGCTTCACGCTCGAGTCAGCCCATGCAAACGGATTGAGCTCAACCCACTATGGCGGATCATGCCAGATTGGGTTCTCTTTCGACAAGCTTGAGACAACCACCGTTGCCACCTCATACCCGGGCGCCTGCCCAAAACGGCCCGATCCTTCGGACCAGACCTTTGACTTCGTTGTACCTGCCGACATCCCGAGTGGTAAGGCCCTCTTCCTCTGGACTTTCAACAACCGCGAAGGAGAATTCTTCGAGTCGTGCGCTCCGGTCGAGATTGTCGGTGGAAGCGGACAGGCTTCCGGTGGAAACTCTACTGCTCCTCAGCAACCCAATCCGACTAAGACTCCGGCCACTCCTCAGGCTCCCAGCAAGACGAAGACGGCGGAGCAGTCTATTCAGACCTTCCCCAACGAGGAGCCTGCTCAAGAGCCAGCCGAAGAGGAGGCCCAGCAACCTGAGGAAGAGGTCGAGCAGCCTGAAGAGGAGGCATGCAGTGGCCGTTGGTGCAACAACTGGAACGAGCGCGAGACCCGCCAGAAGCGTGCCGTTGCTTGGGCGAGCCGTCCTGCGATGCTGTTCAACGACTTCCCCGGCGCCGAGTGCTTCTCTCAAGCTTTCCAGGACGAGAAGCACGACACTGAGCTGGACTACCCCAACCCTGGCCCTGACGTTGTCAAGGGCGACGGCGAGTACCCGCTCGCTCTCCCGAGTGGCGCTGCGTGTGGCGTCTAAGCTGCGTGTCCGACAAAGTTGATGAGTGCTCGGCAACACCTAGCCGGGGCGTAGTTACGCCCTTGCCAAGATTCCGCGATCATCAACCTCAACGCCGAACTCCGAATTGTGAATACCCATTGCTGTCATTATTTCGATTCTATCACATAGCCCTCTTTTTTTTGAGGACTCTTTACGTATGGTTGTTTCTTTTTTCGTTTCTTCAGTGGTCGGGCTGTACGATACGCCTTGTTGCCCCATTCCTTTGCCACATCACTTGGTCAAACACAAAATGGGGGTCATTCTGCACATATGCATATTTTGCGGTTCCTTTCGATATAGAAGATGGTATGGTGGAAATAGTGAGGTACGATACAAAGTGGTCATTCTTTGCGATAGTGATAGATCTATCTATACCAACCAAGCAGTTGGTTGGCATCGAGTTAAAAACATCACGCCGAACATGAGTGAAGCAACACATCAAAGTGATTTGTTCATGGTGATAATTACAAAATCCTCGTCGTGCACTAATAGATAATCACAACTCGTGTCGCAGCGCCATAGAACCATCGACCAATCTAGCTCGACTGTCCACCCTTGCGACCAGCCTCCTTCGCCTTCTCACTGCCCGGCTCGAAAGATCCAGAGGAAGCCTTGCCACCCATGGAGGCAATCTCGCGCTATGGAACGTCAAAATTCATGATCAAATTGAAGATTAGTTGAAATTACTGACCTGCTTGTCAGCGTCCATGGACGCGAACCCACCCGAGTGCGACGCTTCGCCGCCCTTCTTGGCGATGTTCTGAACCTCTTCCTTAGGGCGGTTGGCAAAGTTTCCGGGGTTGTTGTTGTCGGCCATTTTGGTCGGTGGGTTATTGTTGGTAGCGGTGGTAGTAGTGTCGGATGTGGTTGATGGAGGATGAGGATAGTGGATGCAGATGTGAGAGGGTTAATGTACGCTTTTTATACACAATTGAGTGCTCAGATTGAGTGCTAAGATCCTCGTACTTGTCGTCACGAAGCCGTCACAACATGCCTCCACATCGATCATGACATCTTCTTGCGAAGAGCACTGGTGTTGCTCCGCAAACCCACAAGGTGGGATTGGGCAGGGTTCCATGCTAGTTTGATCGATTCGGGAGTTGAGATCTCAGAATAAACGTTGTCCAACGTGCGGGGATGTCACTCACGGCCATGGAACCTTACCTGTCACGCATCTAGTTCTTCATCTAACGTTTTATGGTATAGGCTCCACACCGTCTATCACGGCTTTAAGCGTCGAAGATGTCACGATCATGCATAATTGATACGGAGATGTCGAAATTGTACCATCGCATTCACAATTGCGGTGAGGCGATTGGTCGACATGACGTTTACATGTCGCTAGTCAATTGCACAGACGCGTCGGGTGTTAGCCGTGGACCGTTAGGGACAAAGAGAGCGTTTTAGTGAAACTTGGAGCTGATACTGATGTCAAGTGGAAATAGCACGTGTGAGACGAGACAATGGTAATGTGGGGAGTAGAATTATAGTGATGTTTCGATCGGATGAAAATTGTCGGTAGACCTGTTCATGGAAGTCACGTGGATACGCGTCACCGTCTTTGACGCGCTGAAGCCGCAGTGAAGGAAATGGAAATGAATTTTCAAGTAGGCGTACTTCGGGGTGTTTGAGTGACTTACGTGCACTGTGTGCATATAGCTCGGAGGGAATTTTACTGCAAAGACTTTTCAGTTTCCCGTCGCGATCTCTTCAAGCCACCCTTAGCCTGATTAGACTAGCCTACTCTCCCCGCCGCGGCTTTGTCCTCACCGCCGTTGTTTGCTCAATGATCAACATCCGATACCATCGTCATACCTCCGGTAGACACCTACATGTGTACGTAAGAGTTCACGACATGGTTCTCCCAAGCCGCACAATCGCTGGGAAGCAAAGCCATCCTCCAGGTCGCATTTCACCTACCACGCCCAGGCACCTTGATGTCGTCACTAGTTTCCCAGTGCAGATGCGGCACCAGCTTCTTCTAGATGCAGTGCAAACCACCTGAACTTTGAGCGACGCCAGGCAGATTTTCTGGATCACGACGCCTGTTATCACTACAATGCGCGAGCGTAGGCCTCTTCCAGATCAAGCGACCAGCCTAATGAAGTTTCCTCCCAATTGACCATGCAGATGATACGAATGTCCACCAGCACTTGAATTCCGAGGAATAGATTCAATTATCTTCCTTATCCCAAGACTCAACTCCATTGTAAAGCCCAGATTACCCAATACTCGTCACTTGAACATTCAAGCGGAGAAAAAATCCCGTTTGTTATCAAGCTTACAAGATTCAATCCCTACAAGACGTTAGACAACGCATACGCACATCTCGAGCAAGTGAGGCATGGTCAAAAGCTGAATCTGAGCAGCAGACTCTACCTTTGCGTTTAACAGGAGACCATGATCGTATTGTGAACATATGAGCTAGGATCACAAGCCTGGCGTGTGGTTCCTTCGTAAACTCGGCACATGTATACTGAATAAGAATACGTGCATCTGCTCACTCCACGCAACCCCGCACCGTTTGCTTAGTGGAAGTGATGCTTGCCGCCCCTTGCCGTCCCCCCAAGTACAGCAGTGCACGCGCCCTAAAAACCGGTGAAACCCATTCGCGTGATGCCTTCAGCACGCCATACACCCACCAGGGCCTCTAGACCACACACGATCCCTGGATGAAGTCGAATTGGCTTACTAGTCCCAGAAGTTTTGACAAAGACACGAGACGGACATCGTATTGGTGGAATTAGTTCTAGTTTCTGCCTGGCTCATCGTTGGGAGCTTTGGCTCCATAGGTTGGTGGGTACTGCGATGCCCTCTCTACAAGGTCTTGTCAAGGCACCTTGCAGATCAAGCATCCACGTGGGAGAGAAATTGGCATCGTATCTTGGGAGGGAGTGTTCCTTCGCACTTACACCATCCCCCGTTGAACCTATTGGAGCGTCCCCAGAGCACGCAGTCTGCATACCGCCCAATGCACTGATATCGCACTGCACTGTCAACCCAATATGTACCTCCAGTCACACCCCTCGTCACTGAGAACGTCCACTCACAGCATGCCAACGCACACCACCTTGACCACGTATTATCCACCCGGGCATTACTAGTGCTGCAAGTGCCGGATCACGATATGGATACGACTCCTGAACTGGGAAAAGTGCTGAAGTGGGCCTAAATTGCTGAAGTCTGCCTCGTAGGCACACTTTGGAATTTACCCCTCTTGCTGACTGAACTCACCCCACAACACTTCCTGATGCGATGCGAACTATTGGACCCACTGAGTATTATCCGCTCCAAGGATGATTGCGACAAACAACATCGTGGGGGTTGTTGCGTATATCCGTATTTCGAACTTGCGATTGACTTTGACACCAAAGTGATGGCCGCATGCGGTTAGCAAGTAATGAGATCTCCCGCCAAGTCCGTAGAAATAATGATTCACTGGTAATTGAAATCTATTGATAATGAAAGCCCGAATGCTGGAATATCCAATACACGTGAAATGCAGGTCCCAGTTGCCGTCCCTTTTGATCTACCGGTTAGGGGGTATCATCGATCAAATCAACTAGCCCACCAACGCCATCCGAAAGAATAACCCCATGAACGCCTGCACCAGCTGGTCGAGCGCGTGTAACACCTCAAAAGCTCAACCAGCCGTAGATCTAGCAAATTGAACCCCGACTCCGAACCCATAACGTATGGAGTAGTGATAAGGTGGCTACCATCATTTCCGATGTAACTCCTTGGAGTTACGATCAAGGCGTCTGTTCACGCTGCCCAAGACCACCTTCATAATGCCTCTTCCGGTAAGGGTAGCGCCGTCCGTTCCAGTGAACGGAACAGTGTCCACAATATCGCGAAGCTCGTTATCACCAGACAACTCCTTGAGTCCATCATCAAGCTGCTTCAAGTGCTCGCGCGCACCCGGTTCCCGTCCAACCTGGAAGAACTGGATGCCTACCTGCCACGTCTCCGCATCGAGCTTATCTAATTTTTTAGCCGCGGAGATGAGCACGCTCTCAACATCATCGGAGGGCTCGCCGTCCGTAATGACGATGATGTTGATTGGCTTGACTTGCTGCTTAGCTTCGAGACGCGCAAGATACGGCTTCAAGATCTTATTGAGACGTTGGCCCGTTGGTGTGGCGCCTCGGGGTTTGACAGTCTGGAAGATCTCGATGATGGTGCTTGCTGAGGTGACATTCTGGTATATAGTCGAATCAGGGTGGTTGAGAAAGTAGATGTCGATGCCGTCCTTATCGTGCTTGGTGCAGATGGGGGTGATAGTCTTGAGGGCTTCGGCGGTTTCGCGCCAGCTGCGGCCCGCCATGGAGCCCGAGTCGTCGATAAGGAAGACAGTGTCGAAAGTTGCTAGGAAGGCGTACGCGTCGTCACTCTCATCGGTCGTCACTGGTGCGGGAGCCATGGTGTTTGAAGTGGAGACGGGGTCGGAGGAGCCAGGTGTTGGGGTATATGCTGGTGGCGGCTCGCTCGAAGGCGTCGAGAAAGCGTTCATACCTGAGCGACCTACTGCTTGTTAGGCAAACCTCTATGAAAATGAGGATAATGAAGTACTCACTAGGACGACGTGTAGCCGATGTACCCGAAGAGAATGGGTTATTGCTGGGGGCTAGAAAGCTACTTCGCTGGCTCGCACCCTTCGACGCAGCAGGCTGATCATCAGAAGACACAGTCCTCCCGCTCATTGGATTCGAAGATCTGCGCGAAAGCCTCTTCTTAAGCCCGCTGAAGACACCGCTCATATTGGGTTCAAGGTGTTGGTTTGGTGCTGCAGAGTAAAGCTGTGGAGTTCTGTGTGTTGGAGGTGGACGTGCTCCGTGGTCGAATAGAAACGAGGTAAGAGGTGACGCAGACATGGCTTTGGGCAGGGGCAAACGGCCTTTGTGTAATAGGTGGCGTTGTGTCAGATGACTAACAAGTGTCTGTCAACGGTGGGTCCTGTGAAAGCTGCTTTGAGAAGGTTGTATGCAAGTGAAGGTATTCTGCCGTTAACCGTGGTTGCGGGAGGATTTATAGAATGCATCTAGTGGCGGGGTTCGAATGCCTTGCATCTGCCTTGGAGTGCGCCTCCGGAACACCCACGATGTTTGAAAGTCACAGGCGAAACAGTCACCGCACGCCGCACCAGGCTTGGAGTGTCTCGTGGCGCAAGCCCGGATCCCGACTTGTTAGTGGGGCGAAGTTCGGTTTGGGGAGAGGCGCAGCCTCAGTCAACAAGCGACACAGCCACCCCAGTGACCTGCATAGCCAGCTAGGGGGGCGTCCAACGCGAACAACAACGCTTATTTGAACAAATGAGAGCGCCGACAGTGACGCGATGATTGCGATGCGCGAACGACTGCACTGCTTTGGGGAACCGCTCGTGTGTAGCTTCCCGTTTGACCACGGTACTTGCCGCTGGCACTTGTAGAACCACTGGTCTCGAGTGTGTTAGTGGAAGACTGCGCAGACTTTGCCATCAAGGCGTTCTCAGAGGCGGAACGCTTTGAAATCGTTGAGAAGTCTTCCATTGTTATGCGATGAATGAATGGAATGCCGCTAAGGCAAGGTACGCCGACCGCGAAGGGTGTGTCTGCCTTAGGCTGAAAGAACGATCTCACTTCGCACAGGGCTGAACTGTCATCGGAGCAAAGGCAGGCACGGGCCTGGTCGCGTGGAGGCTGCAGGTAGATGGACAATGTGCTTTGTGCCTGAGAGTAGGCCTCGGTCCACAGTAATATAATCGCCTTTCAGCCCCTTCACTATGCGCCGCTACCCGTCCAATCCCTCCCAGAAGCCATGAACATATCTCTGACCACCACATGCCTTTTCAGGCAGTGGCTTGGCCTTCTCTCGTGCCCTTTGGTGTAAGGAGCTGCGAGCGTCCGATTACCGGTCAGCGACTTGGGATGCGCCCACAGCACCGGTCGCTTGGCCAGAGCCCAGGCATAGAGCGAGCGATTGTTCTTCCAGCACTCGGCGCAAATGCCAATATCAAGGCTGCCCGTGTCAAGGCTGAGCTGATTCTGGACAAGATCCAGAAGAGGTATGAGCTTTGTTCTCAACCCACAATGTGAATGGTGTTGGTCAATTTGATATGAGGAACATTGGCGAAGGGAGTCCAGAAGACGACCAATGTCTCCAGAATAGTATGTTGGCTCAGCGTTGTCATAGATGGTGCCCTGAAGCCGGAGCGTACACATTTTCATGAAGAAACGGACCATCTCACCAAGCTGAAAGCTGTCGCATTGCAGAGAGGTGTCATAGCCCATCTTGCACTGGCGCTCGCCTGAAGTATACAGCTTGAGGAAATGTGCCTGCAGCGAGTTGATCGTCTCAAGAATGTACTCTCGCCGTCTTATTAATTCATCTGGATCCATCAGTCGTAGGTCATCCAGAAGAGTACTGGCACCCACCTTCCAAGCCATTGGGCAGGTCCCACCACAGTGCCTTTGTAAAGTCTTCTACCACGCCCGGTCGCCACTGATCCGAGTCGCGCATTATCAAGTGCTTGGAGTAGCGCGTGATCCAAGGCGGATGGTCGAAGATCAAGCCGACCAGCAGCTTCTGCCGTGCTCGCTCTTCCGGTACGCTGCTAACCGTTCTGCTCTTAGACTTTGCATCTATCACCTGCAGATATTTCTTCCGGTGTACATATATCGTAAGGCTATCAACAGCATCGAATCGATCGGCTACGACGGCCAGGTTGGCTAGATTGGCCACGGGTGGCGTCGCAACGGCGAGATATTGACCGTGAACGGCGCGTAGGAAGTCGGCGGTGAGGTTCTGGATGTTAGACCCTTTTGAAATGGCAATTCGACCAACGTTGACAATAGGTATGCGCGGCAAATCATCTAACGACACCTCCGTGAGATCTGAGTGTCCAGCAGCCTTCAAAGCTTCCAACGCTGCTAGCAGCTGTTGACCCTCGCTGAACCGGTCGCTGAGCAGATTATCAAAGTACCGCGACGTCGAGCGGAGCGTCTTGGATTCCACGCGATACGCAAACTGCTGTCCGCCCTCCTCCTGAGACACATCCAGGATCAAGTCGCCGCCTGGTGCGATCTCGATGAGGCTGTCTTCTTCAGCCATGGCGAGTGCTGAGCGGCTGATCGGTTCAGGTGCGAGGCAGTTTCTTCACGGGTATGGCCAAGCCATGGCGGGAGAATTTAACGGCGATACGCTGGGGTGGCGGCGGTGGTGAGAGCGATAGCAGGTCAACCGTGGAAAGTCTTGGGGCTGAGCGGTTGCATCGCCACAGGGTACGGGAGCCAATGAGAGAACGTAAGACATGATTAGTCAGCCATACCGTCCGTTTGCTTTGAGAAGCGGTTGTCACCTTCAACCTCCCCTTTCTACTTCAATTTACATCGGCATCCAGGTCTGTCAAGTATTCGGTTCGTCCAGATGCGTCGGATCTGTGACTCCAGACTCCGAACGACAACAGTTATCACTATGTGTAGGGGCGAAGATGAGAGAGCAAGAGACTCTTTTGAGCTTTTAATGTCTGATAACGGAGAAAGCATCAATGTAGGCCACAATATCCAGGACGATGAGTCTAAAGGTCACTAGAAGAAGAGAGAGTAGTTCTTAACGCCCTAATTCGTATAGAAGTTGGGCGTTCATATTGAGCTTTACAGACTGCGACTATAAACGTAACCTTTCTTGAGCTAAAATCTCGGGATCACCTTTTGTTTCGCGAGGACGTCTTAATCCTTGCCATGCCACCTATCCTTTACTCGTTCCTCCCCCTCGCTTCGTCAACCGCCTTCCTCCAGCTCCAAACCTTACAATAAGTCCCCTCAACCGCCCAAATCAAACAACTCCCCACAAGACACCCTGTCCACAACCCCTCCAGTCCTAGTTTCGGCTTCCCAAAGCACAGGAAGAAAGCCACCGGAATCGCAATCCCATAATAAACCCCTAGATTGACATACCCGCCAATACTCTGCCTGCCCAACCCACGGAGAATAGCGTTGGCAAGTGCAGTCCCGGCATCGGAGAGCTGGAACAGCGCGAGGATGGGCATGACAGATGATACGATGGAGATTACTTCCGGGTCGTCAGTGAAGGCGTGGGGCAGAACGTTGCGTGTGAGGACGAGGAAGGTGGCATCGAAGAGGCCAATGCAGAGGAAAGTGGCGAGGTAGGTCCGAGTTGCTATGCGGGTGGCGGTGAGAGCGCCGGCGCCGATGAGGTTGCCAAGACGTGTGCTGACGGCTATGGAAACGCTAAAGGGGATGTGGTAAATGGCGACTGAGGTCGTCATCACCACGCTCTGTGCTGCGAGATGCGCGGTAGATATGTAGGATGAGGAGAAGGTGAGGATGTCGAAAGCCAGCCACTCTGCTTCCACCATGATGATGCCTGGAAGCGCAAGTCTGATCATGGGTCCCCAGTTCTTGAAAGCAGCTTTCGTGAAGCCGCCCCAGCACTCCAAGCTGGATGGTGCAACAAAGTACACGTAGATCCAGAGGAACAGAGGTAGCAGTGTGTTGGACAAAACTGTCGCGAGCGCGGCGCCCTTGAGATCCCAGTCCAAGACGAAGACGAAAACATAGTTGAATGCGATGTTGAGCGGCGTAGAGACGATAAGGACGTAAAGCGAAGCGTTGAATAAGCCCTGTGCCTGTGTAAACCTTTTACTTGCTTCGAAGATGGCGTACCCCGGTGCGCAAGCAAGTAGAATCCGCAGATAGCTCCCCGCGATATAAGCCAACTCTTTCTCCGGCACGAGCGCCGCCAAAATCCATCCCGAGCACAGCCAAACCGCCCCAATCGGGATGGTGACAAGCAGCATTAGCAAAATCATACGTTGCAAGTGCAATCCTACCTGCTCTTTCTTCCCTGATCCGTAAGCCTGCGCACACAGCGTATCCAAACTCGTAGCCAATCCCTCATAGATAGCAAATCCTGTGATATTTGCCGTCATGGTAGCCAAGCTCACCGCACCAAGCTCATCCGTGCCAATATGTCCGACCACAAATATCGTAACAAGGCTGAAGCTGTACTGCAACAAATACGTGAACATCAACGGAACCGAGTATTTGAGCAGCAACCTCGCCTCCTTCATTCCTGACGTTTCAAATTCCACCTCTTCCGCATTGCCGTTTCTTGCACCGAGGAGCGATTCTATCTCAGCCGGGTCTGCGACAGTCCCATACGCGTTCCGCTTCGCTACATCATCGCCCACCGGAATAAGCGAGCTTACGGTCGAAAACCGCCTCGGTCCTTCTGGAGCGTCCATCGTGGTAGAGTTTGTCGAAGTGGAGCCGCACGAGGGTGTAGGGACGCACAGGATTACCGACGAGGCTGTTGTGGAAACATGTTTGCTGACGTATCGTACAGAGCTTGGGGTTCAGCGCTGGTGACGCGTGGGAAAGTCGATTGGCGGAGTGGAGACCGAATAGCGTTGGCGTGCATGGCGACATCGGTACGCTAGTGCGATTAGGGTGAAAAGAAGCGCGAGCCAACGCTTTCTGGGGGTTGGAAATCTTTGGTATCTTGTAGTGTTGTTACACGCACTGGAGGGTAATTACGATACACGGCGAATCGTAATGACCAAAAAAAAGTCGGAAGGTGCAACTTAGTCCCATCTATATTTACTCCAACCTCTAGATCTATAGCCCAAAAGAACTGGTTGACACTTAACTTTGGGGTGCAGAATACATCTTTAAAGCTAAAAGGAATTAGGTCTAAGAATGAAATAATGTTTTGAGCTGCTGCTGCCTCTGATTGAATCTCGCGGACTTCGTAACCCATTACTTTGGGCTAAGTCGACCTGCCATGCTAATCTTCCAACTGCCCGTCAGCCTTCGGCTTCGCCAACTTCTCAGCTTCTGGATCCTTAACCACGTCCTCATAGTGCGGTCTTGGAAGCTCAAAGGCCTCCGTCACACGTCCATACGTGATTCCACCAAGGCGACCGATCGGCTTGAGTACCTACACATCGTTAGTATACTGCATCGAATCCATCGTCACAACATCTACTCACAGCAGGATCAATCAACACGCCCTCTTCATCAATAGCATCCTCCCTAACCCAAAATCTTGCTCCCTCCACAATAGCAAGCACGCCAGTCTTCTTCCCCGGCGTGACCCTACTTTCCCACTCCCTCGTCTCTACCAACTTCGCCTCAATACTAAAAACCGCCTCTTTGACGCGATCCGGCTTCACAAGTGTACTCTTCGCTGGATGTAGACCGCTTAATGCCCACTCTGACGTTCCCGCCGGCGCATTAATAGAGCAGAAGTTTGCGGCCTCGATGTACTCCTCTGAAATGATATTCAGCACGCATTCCTCCGTAGCGACGAGGTTGGCAAGCGAGTCTTTGGGCTTGTCCATGCCGCCACTAAAGCCCAAGGTGAATAAAGGTGGATCATGGCTAATCACACTGAAGTACGAGAACGGCGCAAGATTTGTGCTCTTCCCGTCTGCGCTGATGGTCGAGACGAAGCCGATCGGTCGGGGGACAATGCCCGAGATGAGGAGCTTGTAATTGTGGACTGCCGGGCGGCCTTCAGCGTAGGGATCGATTTCGCGGTGGGCTTTGGAAAGGTTGGGGTCGTTTGCGCCTTCGCCTGGCTTCCAGTTTGGTTTGGGCGTTTGCGTGAAGTGCCATTTGTTGCTTTGATCGAATGGTGGGCGCTCGGCTTCGACTTTTTTGAAGTCTGGGTGCGGGTTGCGCTTTATCGTCGCTTCGGCGTCAAGCTTTCCTGTGGCCATCTTGAAAGTTGGTTTGCCTTGGGATTGAAGATGAGGCGGGGTACGACTGCGTTGGGGTTACGAAACAGTGTAAATGGTTCGGGAAGATTTGAAGAATACGGGAATTGACAACCGCTTGAACCGTGGAAAAGAAACGTCTTTTCTGCAATGACGACGGACCAATTCCGAAATATTTTATCTTCCCGCCTATGCGAACACCGCTTTAGTGCGGTCGGAGAGAGACGTCATTGGCAGTTGCCGAAGCTAGTCCTACCCCACCATGGGAAGGTGCTACCCCGCTTGGATGCTATCAACATGATGGTTATCGTGCCACAGCTTGAGTGGCCCGCTCGGGTGGCGGTAAAGGTTACAAAGAACAACCCCATCTACATCATCGATAACAGCTCACTTACAAACATCTTTCAGTTCAGATTCGGACTTCTCTCGGCCTTTTACTTCTACATGTTGTATCTGGCTTTGAAATCAATCGTCCAGTTCGGACTTCTCTCGGCGAATCCTACTGTGCTCTTTTTGGCTTGGTCATTGTAGTCATTTAACGACTTGTGTTGTTACTATAAGATTGTTGCCCCGTTACTGCAGCATGGAGTCAGAAAGCCTTCCAAATATCGAGAACCTCAAGATGACGGACGACTATCAATCGTACAACCTGGGCGACTTCAAGCTGCAATCCGGAGGAGAGATACCCGGCGCGTCCATCGCGTACAAGACGCTGGGAGATCCTTCACTTCCAGCGGTCATCTACCCAACGTGGTATTCTGGACGTGAGTACCCTTTCCTTCTCTTCCTCTGGGTATTGGCTGATGGGCTCAGTGATATCTGATAATCTCTGGTTGATCGGTTCCGACAAGACCCTCGACCCATCCAAATACTACATCATCATCCCAGCACTCTTCGGCAACGGTCAGTCTTCATCACCGTCAAACAAGCCGAACCTGCGACCCTTCCCGGCAGTTCTCTTCTACGACAACGTGCGAGCGCAGTACGAACTTGTGACCAAGCATCTCGGTATCAAGCATGCTCGCGCCGTAGTAGGCTGGAGCATGGGCGCTGGCCAGACGTACCAATGGGTGACGCAGTATCCCGAATTCATGGACGTAGCGGCTCCATTCTGTGGAAGCGCAAAGACGAGCTTGCACAACCAAGCCATGCTCGAAGGTGTCAAGTCCGCCTTGTACGCTGCCCAGGGGACAAGTTCAGGTGGCGTCTCCAAGGCAGAACCGAACAAAACTGGATCAGGTTACGCCACCTTCACCGAAGAGACAAGGAGCAACGGACTGAAAGCGCTTGGACGAGTGTACTCAGGATGGGGCTTCAGCCAGGCGTTCTATCGGGAGAGGCTGTTCGAGAGCGCCCTCGGCTTCAAGGACATGGACGATTTCATGGTGAACTTCTGGGAGGCCTGGGCGTGCTCCAAAGACCCCGATAACATGCTTGTTATGGCGCACACGTGGCAGGCAGGCGATTGCTCTCAGCAGGAACCGTACAATGGCGACTTTAATAAGGCGATGCAAGGCATCAAGGCGAAGACGTTGGTGCTGCCATCGAAGACTGACTTGTATTTTCCACCAGAAGACTCGGAGATTGAGGTCAAGGCGATGAGACCGGGCGTTGGAGAGTTGAAGGTGTTTCCTAGTATTTGGGGTCACTGGGCTGGAGGGCCTGGAGACAGCAAGGAAGATGTCAAGTGGCTGGATGAGAAGCTACGTGACCTTTTCTCCGCGGCTTGGAAGTGAGAGAGCATCGTGTATCCTCCCTCGCAAAGCAGTTGGGGCTCCCCAATAATCTAAGAGAATCGCGACGAAAAGTTGTGGCACAATTTCTATTATTACTCTTCCTGTAGCTCAATAGCATCTACAATCTCAAAGCGTCCGTGGTAGCCCTTACGTTCAATCACGTAGACCTTATCGACAAACCAGTCGAGCTGGTATTTGCTCTCACTTGCACCATTCCAGTGCTCCGAAAGGCTCCTCTTGAGCTCTTCCCCCAACGTCTGCGCGCCAGCGTCACTGCGAGCCTGCCCAACCGAGAGGTGGGGAACAAACGGCCGGGTATCTGAATCACACTCAGAGAATTCGGCCTGTAGCACCGCCTGCAGATGCTCTACTGCACCCGGCGAGGGACCCAGCCACACCGTCTTGCTTCTCTTGTTGTGCGAGAAGATGCCGGGCGGATCAGCGCCTAGCGCCACGCGGAATGGCCGCACATGTCTGACAGCCCTTTGGATCCGTGATCGGATGTCCTGCTTCAGGCGGGGAAGCCTTTGGTTGCCATCGACATGTCCTTGCTGGCCTGCATCCTCAGTTGGAGATGCAAGGAATGGGTAAATGAGGTTGATGTGCGGTGGCCAGCGAGCAAAGTGCTTGTCGTGCACGCGCCGGATGGACTCAATCGGCGGAGCGATGAGTGACGGTGGCAGCAGTGCAAGGGCGCTCTTGTGCGAGAGGTGTGAGGCAACATGGGCGGCCATGGGCATCCGCGATGCGGCGAAGACGGTCTTCTCGAGCCAGCCGAGCGAAAGATCGAAGCTCAGAGCTACCCCGGCGCTGTGGCTGGGAAGCGGTGGCGCCAGCGCGGGCTTGGCACCATGAAAGGACCACCGAACGACAGCGAGCGAGCACCACCAACGCCCATTCACCTTCACTCGAGTTGTGTCGCCATGTGGGAGCGTTAGACCAGCGCTGCGGCCTCCGAGCACCTACGACAATCCCCCGACATCCGCATCCCATCACCGCCTCTTCTCGCGCAACGACCGACCGCTCGCGCGCCCAAACGCCGCTTCTTTGCCGAACCGCTACCTCTCGACCTACACATCCGCCGCCATGGACGGCTCCCAGGGGAAGAAATGGGGTGTCACGAACCCCATATCCGAGCAGCCGCCCAACGACGCCGACCTAAAGCTGAACGACAAGCTCATCGCCTACCTCAAGGACACGAACAACTTTGAGACGCCCGAGGGTATGGAGAATCGGTACGCATGCGCCCCGGCTTGTCCGCTTCCCCGCTGACATCTTTAGGCATAAGGTGCTCCAGCATATCCAGAAGGTCGCCGAGGAGTTTATGCGCCGCGTCGGCCGCGCGAAGAAGCTCAATGAGGCCACGGTCAACGGCCTGGGAGGGAAGGTCTTCACCTTTGGTAGCTACCAGCTCGGTGCTTATGGCCCCAGTATGTCTCCACCCCTAAACCATGACGATGTCGCTAATATCTGGCCCAGGTTCGGATATAGATACCCTCATCCTCGCGCCGAAGCACATCATACTTGAGGACTTCTTTCAGCACTGGCCGAGCACCTTCCGCGACCTCTCCAATGCCGACGAGATCACCGAAATGGTCATTGTGCCCGAGGCATACGTGCCCATCATAAAGATGGAATACCGCGGTGTCAGCTTGGACGTCATCTTCGCCTCGCTGCCGACGCAGACGACTATTGGCCCCGATTTCAAGCTCGACGACATGACGGTGCTGCGGGGGCTGGACACCAACCAGATGCGGAGTGTCAACGGCGTACGCTGTGGAGAGGAACTGCAGCAGAGCGTTCCACAGATCAAGTCCTTCCGTCACGCTCTGCGCGCAATCAAGCTGTGGGCCAACAGGCGCGGAATATATGGAGCTGTCTTCGGCTACCCCGGCGGTATCGCCTGGGCCATTATGGTTGGGCGCATCTGCCAGCTGTATCCCTACGCATGTGGTGCTACTGTTGTTTCCAAGTTCTTCAATCTTATGCGCAAGTGGAACTGGCCCCGACCCATCATGCTGAAAGAGTCGGGTGGCGGTGGTCCTTTGAACCTGCCATACTGGAACCCCTCGCATGACCACAGAGCCCGCGCGCACATCATGCCCGTCATCACACCCGCCGTCCCTCAGATGTGCTCCACTCATTCAGTCTCATTGTCGACCATGGCTCTCATGATGTCTGAGTTCGAACGGGCCGATAGCATCATCAATTCCATAACGACCGAGGGGAAGCCTTGGAACGACTTGTTCCAGCGACATACTTTCTTCACCAAAAATCACAAATACTACTTGGCTGTCCATGCCATCTGTAACACCAAGCTCGCACATGATCAATTCTCCGGTCTCGTCAAGTCCAAGGTCCGTCTGCTGGCAAAGAGCATTGACGAAGGCCAAACCAACATCAAGTTTGCGATTACATACATGGATGGCTTCGACCGCTACCACCGCTGCGAAAACGAAGAACAGCTCGATCAGGTTAAGCAGGGCCAATTGCAACACAGAATCGACCAGGGGCAGGTTCCCAAGGAGGATGTGCAATCGTCGGATGGCGAATGGCCTAAAACCATCTACACAACCTCCTTCTACATCGGCCTCACTATGCCCGAAGGCAAGTACACTTACGCCTTCTTGTATGCGACCCAGCTAATTTATATACAGACGAACTCAAGTCGGAGGGCAAGGCGTCACTTGACATTTCTTGGCCAGTCTCCGACTTTAGAAACCTAGTCGAGAACCACACAGATTACGATGCGAAGACAATGGAAGTCCGCGTCGTCCATTGTCGCGAGTAAGCCAAGCCCATCTGCTCGCAAAAGTCACGCTAATGCCTGCAGTCATCAACTACCCGACGACGTCTTTGTGGAGGGTGAAACTAGGCCTACCAAGCCCGTGAAAGAGAAGAAAAAGAAGAAGGCCACCGGTGCCAAGACTAAGAGCGCGAACCCTGAAACTAAGGCCAACGGTACAACGAGCACCAGTACCAAGACGAAGCGTCAGTTTGAAGGGACCGGTCTCGAAGTGCGTAACTCCTCTATCGTCAAACCCCTCGGCGACATCATCGTCTTGGGGGCTATTCAAGCTCTCGTACTGACTCTTTGCTAATCTAGGGTAGCGAGAAAATCAGCAGCAAGAAGCGAGCTTCCGGAGTCACCGATTTACCCATCCCGACGCCGGTATAGGCTGTCTAGCCTTCAGGCTTACTCATGTGCGGGGACTATCCCCCTTTGCACTCCCTCATTCGCCAAAGCTTCTTGTTTTCTAACCTTCTCTTCTCTCCAGACCCGGCTACACCACGCGGCTGCGAGATCGAGATTGACTCTAACTAGACCGCCTTGACGAGCCTGTTTCCCACCACCTCCGCATCGACTACGCCCCCGGCTCCAGCAATCTGACGTCACACTACGCCGCGTCGCTTGACAACCAAGAAAGGCTTTAATATCAAAATCAAATAAAAAATCGGAAAACGGCAGCTTAACCGCGCCCTCATAGGAAATCGAACAGGCAGATGGATGCCACTTTGGACTCGAAAAGACGAAATAAATGGGAGAGGTCAATTATGGCGTTGCTTTTTGGCGTTGCTCTGTTGGAACTGGTACAACTTCCGACTTTTTGATTTGTGCACTCTTCTCTCTCTCATCACAATTCATACTCTGGTGGGGAAGGACAGTTGGTGTCGGCGTTTTCATTCAGCGACATGCATCGGGTATGGCGAATGGCGAACCTTGCTTTTCCAAAGACTGCATCGGATGAAAAGGAAAGGTGGGTGAAGGTGAATACTTGAGACTAGCGGGCTGAGGAAGCTTCGGGCACGACGGAGAGTGGCTTCGTGTAGATCTTACAGATCAATGTACTACAGTTTAATAATTCGAAGCCCAGATGCCTGACGTACCCGAAGTCAATGAACAGATTTTAGACGGACAAAACGGCCAAATACAAGCACCATCTTGAATCACAGTCGCAATTTCGGCAACCCCTACAGCCCTTCATCCCTTCTCTCCCTCTCCGATCGCAACGCCTCCATCTCACAAATCATCGCTCCCCTCCCACCATCCTCTTCCACCCTCAACTTACTACCCGGCACCGCACTCGCCGCCATCGCCCAATCAAAATACGTTTTACATCCCTCACAGTACATACTATTACAACCACCATCTTTCTCGATTACGAGAAAGCAGTTGGGACAGCGGCGGCCGTCGCGGTGTTGCATTAGCTCAAGGGTACGGTTTTCCGGAGAGGTCATGGCGGCGTTGATGTGGCGGGCGCCGTATTCGGCGCAGGTTAAGGAGGTGTGCCATGGCACGAGGCAGACGGCGCAGAGGGGTGTGTGGCAGGTTGGGGAGGGGCAGATGAGGTGTGGGAAGCCTGATAGGCGTGGGGTGTTAGTGTGGGTGGAGATGATGGGCTGCTGGTGGCTCGGCTTGAGGGGTGCTTACCGGGCGTGCTGCGCTCGGGGAGACTGCGGAACCCACAGTCTGTGTTTATACATGTGATGACCTTTGACTCTTTGAGAAAAATCCTCAGCATATCCTCATTATACTTTTCCCGCGCCTCGCCTGCGGGAAAGTACCGCAGGATGTGCTCAAGAGGCCAGTAAGTGTTACACCCCGGTTCCAAACACCCCTGCGACACTGCTCTTGCGCCGACAAGCGAATGTCGCGCTGCCATCGCCTGGCCTATACAAGATTTGCACACGGGTGCTTGTCCCTTTTTTCTGGCCCACGGAATCTGGGTTAAGTGTTTGAGGCAGGGGTCGGGCATCTCAGCGTTGGTGAGGCGCAGGTCTCTTGAGTAGATGTATTTTACGAAAGAAGATTTCGGGAGGAGTTCGGCACAGATGCGGCATGTGAAGTGTGTTGGAGGCGGGGCACGGGGCTTTCTCTCAAGGTTCCTGGGTTTGCGTTTAGGTGTCCATGGGTCTGCTCGCGAGCGACGACGATAGGGTTTTGGTGTGGGGTTTGGTGAAGGACTTGGTGTGAGTTTTGGTAGATTACCAACGGAGCGGAGAGTGCGAGTGGGTGCTGGTGTGTGCTTGGATTTGATGGACGATCGAAGTGGGCGGAGGGAACGGCGGGTTTGGAGTCGTGTAGAGGGTCGGACGTCTCTCGCCAGTGTGCGTCTGATGCGTTCCATTCTTCCGGCGGTGCCCTTCATTTGGCGCACAAAGCCTACAATGTGTATCCAGACGGTTTTCAATGTATGCTGTTTCAAGACACAGGCGGTCCGATTTGATCAATAATAACGCAACGTGTACTCCTTAAATGAGTTTACCGGAGGTCCCAACTCGTCTCGAGTTTAGGAAGGAACGTTAGAAAGCTCAACGACTAGAAGAGCTGAAACCAGTCTGAAAGATCACATATGAGATGGAACAACCGGGCTGATAGAAGCTGAGCAAGATATAAGACTTGGAAACAGGTAAAGTAGAAAGAAAGGGTAGCTTTACGAGAGTCGTCTACTTATCCTGCACAGGTGACTCACTCTCTGAGCTGATGCTCATGAGGCGAATTGTGCCCTATCAAGGTATGCAGGTTATGGCTACCAGGCTGAGCCAGTTCTAGCATAGTCATGTTGGACATGGTACCCAGCGATTAGGTAGAAGCGGCGCTTACTATTGTTCCGAAGGCTGCAATACCAGTATCTCTAGGTTGACCGCACCCCCACAAGATACAGCGTCCGCCCATTGGACCAACCGGTGTGATGCATTAGCGGTACGGTTGAATTGTCTTTGGTGCCTAGAGTGGTGATAGTCTGGGACACAATTGGCCGCACCGAGCCGAGGGCGCTAATGAATGCCATCTTTCACCGCCTTTGCCAAGATTTCGCGATGGAGCGAATCCGAACTTTTTCTGCCGCTTGAACTTCGACACCGAAATTTTGAGCAAAGTATTCACCAATTCGCTGTCCTTTTGCCAAAGATGGCACCCAAAGTCGACGATGACTTTATATTCACGATATCCGACCACGACGACGTATCCGACGACGGCGGTCTCGAGGGCGCTTCCAGCGATGCGCCGAAGCTGTCTGGCCACGGGAAGAAGAGGAAATTCACGGAGGATCCAGACCTGAATATAGTCCCCAAGGAAGCACCTACGAAGAAAGCGAAGAAGGGCAAAAAAGGGAAAAAGGGCAAACAAGGCGAATCTGAGTCGCGCAAAGACGAGGGCGAGGCCACAAAAGATATCGCAGAGCCTGTGGAACAAGTCGAAGACAACGATGATATCGCGAGCGATTTCGAGTTCACGGCTGGCGACATAGACACTGGTTTTGTGGAGGAGTTTGACGGGTGGGGGAATGAGAAGGCTAGTTGGGCGCAGGATAAGAAGCACCCTGAGACGAGGGGTACGGCGGTGGACGTTGACGAAATCATCGAGCGGAGGCGGAGTAAGAAAGCACGAGCTGAGGTAGTTGAAGAGGTGGAAGAAGCTGCCGAAGCTAGTGATGTCGACTTTGACGGATTCGGAAAAGATGACGAGCTGCTGGCTGAAGATGGCTTCGGCATGGGTGCTGAGGATTCCGAAGAGGACGATGAGGACGAGGAAGGTTCAGATGAAGGTAGTGACGGGGACAAATCTGGGTCTGATCAAGACGAAAACGACTCCGACAATGAGGCAGTCGCTGCTCCCGTTGCACATCCAATGGACCTTGAAGCCGCTGGATCAGACGATGAAAGTGATCAAGAAGACGCAGCCGAAACGAAGAAGGCTGCCGAGTTCTTTGCGGCCGAAGAAATTGTTCCCGACAGCAAGAAGAAAGGTGCAAAGGGCGCAGGATCGTTCCAAGGCATGTCCCTCTCGCGGCCGATCCTCAGAGGTCTCGCTTCGGTGGGCTTCACTGAGCCAACACCCATCCAGCTCAAGACAGTTCCTATTGCAATGGAAGGCAAAGATGTTGTTGGAGGCGCTGTGACCGGTTCTGGTAAAACGGCAGCCTTCCTCATTCCAATCCTCGAACGACTGCTATACCGACCGAAGAAGATACCGACCACTCGCGTTGCGATCTTCATGCCGACCCGTGAGCTGGCAGTGCAGTGTTTCAATGTGGCCCAGAAGCTTGCTGCCTTTACCGACATCACATTTGCATTGATGGCTGGTGGATTCTCCTCCCGCGAGCAGGAAGCTGTGTTGAAGACGAAGCCAGACGTGGTTATCGCTACGCCAGGTCGTTTCATCGACCACATGCGTAACTCTGCTGGATTCCAGGTCGATACTCTGGAGATTCTCGTCCTCGACGAAGCTGACCGCATGCTGGAGGAAGGTTTCGAGAGTCAGCTGAGCGAGATTTTGACTACGATCCCAAAGTCAAGACAGACAATGCTCTTCTCTGCTACAATGACCAGCTCTGTCGACAAGCTCATCAGTATCGGCATGAACCGGCCTGCTCGCCTCATGGTGGACGCCAAGAAGCAGACTGTGGCTGGTCTTACTCAAGAATTTATCAGGCTGAGGCAAGGAAAGGAGGACAAGCGCCTAGCTTGTCTCATGTACGTCTGCAAGAACATATACACGGATCGCGTCATTATCTTCTTCCGGCAAAAGAAGGAGGCGCACCGAGTCAGAGTGGTATTTGCTCTGAGCGGGTTGAAAGCATGCGAGCTTCATGGTAACATGAGTCAGGAGCAGGTGAGTCTAAAATTTGAGGGAACAACATCTGAGCATCATGCTAACTTTGTCCCAGCGTATCCAAAGCGTCGAAGCATTCCGCTCGGGACAATCATCCTACCTTCTCGCTACCGATGTTGCTTCTCGTGGTCTCGATATCAAGAACGTCTCGACTGTCATCAACTACGAGGCTCCGCAGTCGCACGAGATCTACCTGCATCGTGTCGGTCGTACGGCTCGTGCCGGCCGCATCGGTCGGTCATGCACCATCGCAGCAGAACCCGACCGCAAAGTTGTCAAGCAAGCTGTCAAGTCGGCGCGTGCTCAAGGAGCAAAGGTCGTCAGTCGACAGATTCCGCAAGAAGAGTCGGACAAGTGGTCGGACAAGCTACGCGACATGGAACATGAGATCGACGAAGTTCTCCAAGAGGAGAAGGAAGAGCGGGCCTTGAGTATCACAGAACGCGACCTCAAGCGCGGCGAGAACCTCATTTCCCATGAAGATGAAATTAAGGCGCGGCCAAGGCGTACGTGGTTCGAGTCTGAGAAGGACAAGGTCGCTGCTCACCACAAGGGAGCTGCTGAGCTCAATGGACCCAATGCTCCTGATGGTCCGCCTGAAAAGAAAAAGAAGAAGCTCAGCGGAAAGGACCGGAAGCAGCTGGAGCTTAACGATGTTCGCACAGAGGGCAAGGTCTGGAAGAAGGGCAAGGAGCAAAGGGGCATGAAGGTGCTGCCTAAGACCAAAGAGGCCCCGAAGATTTTCAAGAAGGGAGTTGCAAAGGGGGCCGTCAAGAGTGGTCCGAAGAGCGGCGCAAAGAGTGGGCCAAAAGGTGGCTCCAAAGACGGTCCAAAAGGAGCTTCGAAATTCAAGCCAAAGACTGCCGGGAAAGGAGGGAAGCGATAGTTCAAGTAGACTCCTGTAGTACCTAAAACTTCGGATACCCCAATGTAGAAGTCCTCGACCCAGGTCTAGATACGCTACTCAAGTGAAAGTGTCGACTTATACTTAGTCTTCTCCTATAATATTGAGTTCTTGAAAATGTCTACTTTCCTGCTGCCTACAGTTCCCACCGTCCGCAGGTCGCCAAGACTATCAGCGTTGCCGTTAGGGGCTAGTCCGCGTCGGCGGACCGTTGCGGACCAAGAGATGGTATCGCCAATTTCCCAGCTGTGCCGGCTCACCCATCGCGCCTTCTATACAAGCTTCTCTCTCTTCACCACGTTCCTTCCTACCCGGCTTTCACACACGCACACACCTTGATCCCGCCATTCAGAACAATCACCACGCTCCATCGCATTTCCATACCTACATTCCTGCGCCCGCCGACGTGCCCCTGCAATCGGATCGCATCTGCAGCCCTAGCTATTCCGAGCAGCGTTATCACCTTATCGGCCGTGCAGCCCGAATAACTTTTGCTACACGCACCGTTTGCCCGCCCGCACCCAAGCCTTGTGCAGCACCCCTCGACAGACCAGGCAGACTTCCGGCGCCTTCTTCCGGGTCCGCCGACGTCATCCACACCCTTTGTGAGCTGCACGAGTGTCGCAGGCTTACACGTACGCTTGGGGCTTAGGACTTGACCGAAGGGGCTCAGCGGGTTCAGCACGCGACGTTTCGCATTCGACGCAGTTTATCTTGTACACGACATTTCTTGACGGTCGCGAAAGCAAACCAAGGACACACCCTTCCCTCACAATGCCAGAGACACGATCCATGGCCAACGGCAACGGCGCCGCTGTCAGATCAGCAAGGCCCACTCAAGATGAAGAGGAGGAGAACATCTTCATATTCTATCCCAACCTGATTGGTATGTCCCTCGTGCACAACACTCGCTCTCTAGCTAACAAAATTCAGGCTACTCCCGCATCGTCCTCGCCCTAGCCTCTCTCTACTACATGCCTCTCCACCCACGCACATGCTCGATACTTTACAGCATATCCTGCCTCCTCGATGCCCTCGACGGGATCGCAGCCCGCCACTTTGAGCAGAGCACAAAGTTTGGCGCGGTGCTGGACATGGTCACCGATCGATGCACAACCGCGTGCTTGCTCGTTTTCTTGGCGAGCGCATGGCCCCGATTCAGCATTGTGTTCCAGGGACTCATCAGCTTGGACCTGGCGAGCCACTATATGCACATGTATGCGACGCTGAGCATGGGCGGCAGCGGCCAGAGTCACAAGAAGGTGGACGAGAGCCGTAGCTGGGTGTTGAAGCAGTACTACTCTAATAACGTACGTTGTCCGCTGTCGTACTTCGAGGGTTGGGGATGGTCAGACTGACTATATAACAGGCAGTGCTCTTCACGTTTTGCGCACTCAACGAGCTCTTCTTCATCGCTCTCTACCTCCTCTCATTTTCCTCGCCGCTGCTCTCTCCGACCCTCCTGCGCGAAGGCGAACCCCCTGCTTCCCTTCAGATGGGCTCCCCCGCGGTGCCGAAGCCCTCGATGATCTTCACGAGCCCGTTTTCGGCGGGTGCTATGGAATACGCTAGGTGAGCATTTCTCTATCCAATTTCACAGCTAGATGGGCTAACAGAAATTCCAGGGCTAACAAGATGGACTCAACCGTCCCCTGGATTTTGGCCATCATTTCCGCTCCCATCATGCTCGGAAAGCAGTGGATCAACGTGATCCAGCTGGTCAAGGCGAGCAAGTGGCTTGCCGAGGGCGATAGGCTGGAGAGGAAGAGGCAGGGACTCCCCCGCAAGAACGGAAAGAAGACGCAGTAGACGCGAGTCCTGGACTTGTCTTGAGGAAGTAGAGATAACGCGCGGGGATGCATCAGACGCGACTAGAAGTCACAGGGCCCGCAACCACATTGGGGAGGCTTCAGCGTTCTGTTACGGTCTCGATACTGGCGTTCGCATGGTTTGGAGTGGAAGTCATATGGGTGGAGGTAAAATGTGAGCATTTTGGGGGGCAGAGGGATTATTGAATGGACCTTACGAAGCCGGCAAGGCAGCTAGCTGTATATTGAGTGTGTATTTTCCCATGTATCTTGGGCCATTTCATTCACATTCGCTTTGCAATCAACCGCAGTTATAGACGGGGCGTAGCGATACAGTACTTCAACAAGAAGTCAAACTAGTAATGTGTAATTATTGATCGATTCACTGGTTGTTGCATTTACAGGAGACGGCTTGTGAGATCGGCTTTGTACCGATGGCGAGGCGGATAGATTGCTCCAACTACCCCAGGTAACCAAGCTTCAGTATCTTAATCCTTGAGGGTCCGGTAGAGGTGAGAGGTTGACGTAGTCGTAGGTTACAATATGTTGTATCCACCGAGACTGAACAGTGTTCAGGCTAAATCAAGCTAGATACTCGGCCTTCGAAAGGAAGAGATAAGCACCGACCGCTTATACGAAGGTGAGACGCCACAATGGTTGTCTCGTTGAATCGCGCCCCTACACCTAGATGATCAAGGCCCGCTGCTTGGTTCAGACTCTTGACGAAGCTTTTGGTGGAACTGGAACGCACCAATTCACCTCAACTAAGAAAGGTACTACAAGCAACCAGCCTACCAAAATCCCTCCTCTTTCTATCTAACACCATACCTAACGATCCTCCGCCATTACGCCCCCCCACCCTCACAATGCCACCGATATGGTCATACCAGCCCTTTAAGGCACTGATCACGGCTTTAGTCGTGACCGTTTCACCGTTATACTTTGCAGTTCTGGCTGTATATTACATTCCCAAACGACTTCGACCGCATCCAAACTGGACCCTGCACACCTCCCTCGGCCGAGCGTTCTACTACCTTGTGTTTCGCTACATAACCATAGTCCGCATAGCCCCAGACTACGCCCGGCAGACTAAGACTCTAGGAAACCGCTTCGTGCTCGCCCCGACAGCGTCTAGTGAAGTGTACACGGGGGTCTTGCAGCATAAAACCATCAAACCGGTACCCTGGGGCGGGATCTGGTTCCCCAAGGCACCGACCCAAGAGGAGATCAAGACGAGGACGTTTGTGTTGCATTTTCCAGGCGGAGCGTTCGTCATGGCGAGTCCCCCTAGCGAGAACGGAAAGTTCCCAAGTGGAGTCTTCGAAGCGAAGATGAATGCGATGACTTTCTTCGCGCAATACCGTGTAGCAACGCAGTTCCCAGCCGCACTGCAGGACGCCGTGACGTTCTACGCCTACCTCCTCGACATCGGCATCCCAGCGCAAAACATCGTCATCTCAGGCGACTCCGCGGGAGGTAATGTCGTCCTTGCACTCGTCCGGTATATTGAGCAGAATGCGCATGTGTTGCCTCGACCGCGTGGCGCCATCGCCTGGTCCCCCTGGGTCAACGTTACGTCCACCGCCATATCGACGTGCAAACTTAGCCAAAAGCGTGCCACGGACACAGTGCCCTACCAAATCTTGCAATGGGGTTTGGAGTCGTATGTGCCTTCCTTGTCGAAGACTTCGAGCGCGGCGCAAGCGTACATATCGCCAGCTCAGCACCCCTTTGCGACCCGTATCCCGCTGCTCGTCCAAGCCGGCTCTGCAGAAATCTTGTGCGATGATATTCGTGCATTTGCGGGCGAGATGGAAGGGAGGGAGGGAAATCGGGTGAGGTATTGGGAGACGCCGTTCGCGCCGCATGATCTTATTCTTTGTGGGAATTTATTGGGGATGGTGCGGGAGACGGGGGATGTTGTTGAACTCGCGAAGGCGTTTTTTGAAGGCTAATGTTGCTTGACTGTTCTCGTGAAAGTTGTGCGTGGGGAGGAGGTTGGGTTGTGTGTGGAAAGTTCTGTGGGTTTGTGTGTAGGGTGTGGGAGCCTAGAAGGCATGGTATGGTATCATTGGAAAGTAGTCACGACATGGTGGAGCACACGAAGGGAAACACCTACCAGAGTGGGACATCTCGTCACTTCTTGTTCACAGTACAATAGTAGATTTCAACACAATGGCCGATTGACTCTAAGCCTGGCATGCACGATTCAAACCGTCAATACCCATGCAGATATCACGGTCCAAGATCACATTAAACCCATCAAACTCCCAAATTCTCTCCATAATCTTCTCTAAGCTCAAAACCGGAGCTGCAACGAGGGTATCGGTTTGTCTACTCGCAAATCTCACACCCCACACTAAAGCGGTGTCTACAACCAAAATCGTTGCGCCCAACGTCATTTTAGGTACATCCAATCATCTCCAGGCCAATTGGGAATCCAACCGGATGGTTGTATGTACGTAGAGAAGATAAAGAAATTACGACACTGCAAACGAAACAAAAAAACGCTCATTTCGACATCAACCCCTCGCTCTAGATACTCGCTGCATACTCTCATTCAAATCATCCTCAACATACGACCCAGAGAGGGCTCACGTGCTGTACACCGGCGCTTTCACCAAAATACTCTTGCCGCGGACCTGGACGGCAAATCCAACTGCGACACGAACCCTGGGAGGAGGTAAATCCTCTTTGGTGGCTCCTGAGCTACCAGGAGGCGCCTGCGTGAGGCTCTGCTGGCTACCGCCCTGCCCAAGTGACGACTGTTGTTTACCGAGCGAAGCTGGAGTCTGATTTGGTTTCTTCGTCCCACCGAATCCGAACATGCTGCGCTTCTTGTCCGCAGGCTCTTTAGCTTGATTCGCTTGCTGCGCTTGTTGCGCCTGCTGAGCCTGTTGAGCCTGCTCTTGTTCTGCGATCGAAACATTGTCGTCGTTCTTGGAGGCGAGGCTGCGCAACGATGCGCGGTCGGCGTCGTCAATCTCTTGGATCGGGCTTGTCAATGCAGGGATACCCGATTCCATCTTCATGAATTCGGGAACGATGCCGTGGCCGGGCGGAAAGTACTCAATGTGCACCTCTCTACTTTCCAGGGGCACGTGCTGAGCAATGCTGATAGCCAGCTCTACAATCATGGGTACACCTCCGTTCAGATCTGGGGGCGCTGGGTCATTCAGGAACATTTGCAGAGAGCCAATGAGCTGCTCATTGAGCTTTTCCGTCAGGCTTTGTCGGTTCGCGGCAGCCTGGGGTGATCTCAATTGATCAGCCAAACCCTCCAGCGTAGCCAACCGCCAGTTGATGACCTTTGCGACCAATGCGTCTTCATCTTCGGAGGTGTGGCTGGTCGACGCAAACCGCCGAATGTTGAGTTGAATAGCCTTCAGCTGCGTCGAAAAGTTGGGCTCCAAGTCAGGATGGAAGTACTTGTCGAAGATATTCTCCACCAGCCACCATGAAATAAAGGCGCGACCAACAGCGGTCATCTCTTGCTTGCCTGTTTCGACCGCGTTCTTGTTGACTACCACCTGGAGCCATTGCGGGATTGACTTCCAGTCTTTGCGGATGGAGAAGGACAGCTGCGCTATTAGGCCGTCCAACCTGTTGAAACGGGTGCCATATTCGCTATCGTCCCAAGATGTGCGCGAGAGCGAAAGTCGCTGGTTGGCCAAACTGTTCTGCAGCTGGTGTACCTGTGTCTGTTGTTCGAAAAAGTAGCGCTTGACCTTTTGGTATTTCTCGCCTGCGGGGGTTTAGTATGTTTGGGCCGTGCTAGGTAAAAGGCTGTACTCACGCAACACATCGTGCTCCTTGATCAATTGAGCAATATCATCATCGGACATGTCATTCGCGGCCCTCGGGGGCGGCGTGGCCCGTCCCAGGTCGGCACCGCTTTGCGTTTGCTGGCCCTGCTTCTCGCCGCGATAAGGCTGTCCCTGGGAAGCTGGTGGCACGACGTTAGTGCCAAAGGTCGGAATGCCTGGCGAGACAGGCTGTTGTCCTTGGGCCTGACCTTGAGCTGGGGGCTGCTGCAAAAGAGAGCTCTCCCTCGTCGGCGCGCCAGATGGAGGCTGGCCCGTCTCGTTGACCTTCCTCAGCGTGTTCCTCTGCTGGTTTGCGGGCGGCATGTTGTTCTGCCCCTGCTGCGGTGGCGTTATGTTCTGCAAGTGTGAATCGGCGACTTGGGACGGCTGGGCTTGCTGCGCGTCGTGGGCTTGGTAAGGCTGGGATGCTTGGAGGGGCGATGGCGGGGCAAACTGTGCCTGCGACGAGGGTGGTCGGAGCTGCTGCTGCTGCTGGCCGTCAATCTGCTGACCACCTTGCACAATCTGGGGAATCTGTTGCGAGGCTTGAGGTGCGTTGGGGTCACCTTGGGCTTGCGAGGGGCCTCGCGCGTGCTGGACGTGTTGGAAGTCTTGGCCCTGGTGCGGCTGAAATGCTGGAGGCGGGGGGTAATGGACTTGCGACTGCCCTTGCGGCTCTTGAGGAGGCGCTTGGGGGGACTGCTGCTGCGCTTGTGCCTGTGCCTGTTGCTGCTGCTGTTGATACGAGTAGTAATTTTGCTGCTGACCGGTGTGGTCCTGCTGGTGGAGCTGAGCGTTGCTGCTAAGCGGGCTCGGGGCGCTCTGCGGGTGAAACGCCTGATACTCGTTCGTGTTCTGAGGATTGGGGACGGCCGGGTGGTAGCTTTGGTACTGCTGCTGAGGTGGGTGTTGTTGTTGGTTTTCTGGGATGTAATCTACTACCCCGCCCTGACCACCCCGATAGCTTCCCTCCGTGCTCACGCGGTCAAGTGGGGGCCGATTGTCTGGGGAGCTGGGCGAAAACTGCGGCGGATGGCCCTGGTACTGCGAGTCTTTGGGCGGTACCTGGGGCGTCGTCTTGTCTTCCTGCTGCAAGAATGGATCGAGGTTGTCCTCGTCCTGCTCGTTGGAGGGCGGGAGATGCGGGCTGGATCCCTGCCGCTGGTATAGCTGCGCAGCCTGCAGACGGCCGTTCTCCTGCGCCTGTTGATGATGATAGTCCTGGGTTCGCGGGTCGCCGCTTCTGCGGACCGAGGTGCGGCGTGCGATCTTCTCCGCCTTGCTGGCCTGCTTCGCCGGGTCTTCCTCCTTGTGCGATGACAGCCCGAGCCGGTGACGCAGACCCTTCTTGGGCTCCTGGACGTAGGGAGGAGTGGGAGGGGGTTGGTGAGATCCGCGACGAGGCGACTCGTAGCCGGGAGACGGATGCGAAGCGCCCTGGAGTTGGGTGTGGTCGAGTGAGACTCCGGTGCTGTGTCGGTTGGACGTCGACCTCGCTGGCCACTGTTGCTGTTGACGGTATTGCTGCTGCTGCTGCTGTTGCTGCTGCGCACCCAAGGGAGCTTGCTGGGCCGAAGGCTGTGCTTGTTGCTGGCCGGCTTCGGGTGACGGAAATCGGTTGGCCGTTTCGTTCACGGCGACCACTACCGTCTTGTCAGCCGCACGATGCGTTGAACTCCGCGAAGGGAACTCATGCGCACCTGATGGATTGCCGGACGGGATAGGCGATGGTCGGCCGGAGCTCGTGTCGACCGAATTCTGGGACTTGTTCGACGACTTCCACGGTAAAGAGGGCATTCTGCGAGGAGTGGTATCGAGAGAGCGGGGAAATGCGAGGAAGTCGGACCTCAGTGCGGACACCGCAGCGCGATCAGCCGGCGATCTGGTCAAGGCGCGGCTCAGCAGTCATAAACACGTCTGCTCGAGTCGTGGAGGCTAACGAGTGGACATTGCGCTGGGATGGGACACCTGAGAACTACAAATCGAGGCAGGTAAAGACGACGCGCGCGCACCCAATGCTGCTGCTTCTGCCGCTGCCGCCCCCTTCAGCCCCCAGCCGCACGTGCAGGCAACCCAGCAAATGGACAATCAGCGCCGCCGAGCTACAGCCCTGCAGCTACAATATGCGCCAGTTTGGTCTTGCTGATATGGCGGCCCGGCGGTGGCAGTGCTGTCGATTGCTGCGACGTGAAAGCAGCCCTCGCCAGATGCTGCCTACCACGCACCCATTCATCGTCCCGCGCACTCCCCGGCAACGCGGCTGACCTCTCGGACACAATCCGCCAGCGTCCGTCCCATGTAACACGAACAGCAGTTGCCGTGTGCCGCTACGCCGCTTCGGAGTCGCAGTGCTACGGGCAATGGAAACGGGCATCAACGTCCAGAATGGCACAGCCTGGCCGAGTACACGCGCCAGGATGCTCGGGAATTGCTTACAGCGCATTAACCCTCTGAGTTACACCCTCCAATGTGCACCTCGGTCAGCTCAAGTCTGCACAGAACGCCTGACGAATTGCAATGGTGGACCTGCTTTGGCCTCCCGCGCAATGCGGTTCGCACAGCTGTTCGCGACAAACTTCAGCTGTGTTTCTATTTCTGGCCGGACAGAAGTGGGACCCGTTAGCTTCGATTCGGTTAGCCTCGTTCCCCTCGCTTGATCTCGACCGCTCACTGCAGCCTTGTCCACGTTCACCACCACATGTCCACATACCATGTGCGGCTGACGCTTCCAGAAGCTCCATATCACTCGATTGTGGCGACATGCTTGACCTACATCTTCAATCTTCTCAGCGTGCAGCTGGTTGCAGCTGCAACGGTTACCTACGGATTGCGGAAAATCCAACATGCCGACACCATCAAGGCACCATCAATGCATCCCACTAGCCACGTCCAGGCACACCCGCAGGATGACATTCGGGAGACTACCAGGATCATTGACCAATCATGAAAATTTCCCAGCCCATCTTTCCGCCCGTCAGGCAACGAAGGATGTCTCAGACAACCCCTCATGCACTGCATGGTAGAGATGCTCCCGCGACGCACCATAGAAGATAATTCAATACCACCTGTAGCCGACACCCTACCTAACTACCGTTTCCCAATCATGTTCCAGCGCCCAATCGTTTGTTATCTCCGCAGCCGCAGTTTCGGAGGATCCATCTCCATGATAGCGTGTCTCTCGGGGATTAATCTATGCAGACACAGCCTCACGGTTCCACCACAGCCAGAAATTTCTTCTCTTCCACCTGTCATCGTGGTCGCAATACGGATGTTAGACGGCCATATGTCTCCATGAGGGCTCGATCTACCCCACAACGAACTCGGTGCTGAATCAGCTGATCTGCCAATATCAACGCCGCCTTGGTCCTTTCCACTCGGAAATGCCGTCTTGGGGTCCAATACTACGGTGAAGTCGAAATAGACTTTTCGATATGCTGATCAAGCTGTATTCTGGTCGACTGGATATCCAGGATACTGCGGGTGGATGGGTCTGACGGAAGAGTAAGCTTCTGATCTATTCTCTGGAAAGCCTATTCTGAAAAATTTGAAGTTGAACCACGTCTTTACAACCAATCCATCGGACGCGTTTACACGCATTGTGTATAATCCCAAGAGGCACACACATCGTATCTGCCAAGACGTCTCTATCTGATGTGTGGTACTGATGTAGATGACCCGGGAACATGGGCGCGTGCGGCGATTTCGGACCGTACCTTGTGTCCAAGTCTGCCTTGACAGCCACCATAGTTACGAGGCTGCCCGGATTGAACGACAACACCCCCCTTGGTTATTTGCCATCCCATTCGATGAGTCGGGTTCTATGCGGAAGCACTGCATTCGCCAGCAGGACACTGCAATAATAGCAAGAGCTCCATACGAGAGTTCCAGCTAAGCTGCCTTAGCAAGACCTGATTGTCACAGTTGAAGCCGGCTGCTGCCCTTCCAAATGGAATGCGCGCTGATCACAGTGCAATAACTGGAAGCGCAGCGGTGCGGGTGTGGAACATGCATGGTAATGCGAATACGCCTCCTTGAGCCACGTCAAAGTTCATCTTATTGTGCATTATAAAGCTGTTTAAAAAATACAGCCGTCAACGCACTCGGGATCTGTCGAATTATACGCAATCTGCCCCGCGCTGCCTCCCGGCTCAATGCTCGGGTCGTTGGGCGACTGGAACATTCTGCCGTCCGCAGGCGAAAGAACGGTCTCGATAATGTCGCCAAAGACGTTCCGAATGTTTGCAATAGGCTGCCCCTTGGTCAGAGGTTCATCGACCTGCACCAGACGCTCGACAAAACCACCGTACGTCGACGGCGAGTTGTGGAAAGTATTGGCGATGTATGTGTGACTGAGGTCCGGGGTATAGGCCGTGCTTGTATTCGACGGCACGATGTGCAAATCGTCCATCACGCGGTTGACAAAATCGTAGACCCTGTCGATGAGCGATGCGTTCCACACCTTGGCCTGTCCCATCTCGACGGTGATGGATGGGATCTCACTTTCCACGAATGTCGTCTCAATGCTGCCGGGCTCTCCTACATCGATCTTCAGGGTATCGGGTTGCAACAGCTTGGCCAGGCGCTCGACATATGGGAGACGAAAGTCGGCGTAGCACCAAAGCGAAGTTTGGGCGCCAGAGCTTGGTGTGTCTTCTCCTTGTTAGCGCGGAACTCGTAAGGGCGGAGACAACCTACGCAGATCAAGGCCAACATCCACCTGGGACTTGTTCCCCCACACGTTGTTCCAGATGTTGTATGCAAGTAACTCCGCTCCGTTACCGCCCTCGGATGATGGTGTCCCGGGAAATACGCGGTTGACATTGGTGAAGAAGCCACTATCACTTGACGTGAAGTAGTTGCGCTGGTTCAAGTAAATACCCAACGGGTTGACGGTGGGTATTCCTATGACTGTGCCATTGAGCGTCGCTACCTGCCCTTTCAGCTGATCGAATATCCTCTGCACCACCCTGATGCCATTGAGTTCGTCTCCATGTATGGCCGCAGACAGTGACAGTCTCTTTCCAGTCTCTAAGCTCTCGGGTGTTCCGCGCGCAACAATCAACGGGATATGCAGCGGGCTCCCGCCATTGAGCTCGCCGACCCTCAGATAGTACCGCGATATATTCTGCGCAGGAACAGTCGACAAGTCAAGGTACGATATGACTGGCACGCCGTTCAAGACATCGCCCGTGAAGTTGGTAGCGGAAACGCTGCGCGCAAGCACCGCGAAGGTCGCGGAGAGTGTGGTGAGGAGCTTCATCGTTGCGTAAGCTATTAGACGCATCAATTGGCTCCAGCCCAGCCTACCTTTATGATTCTTCACGCTCGATAAGACTCAAAAATTCAAGAGCTAGCATAAGCATAGCTTCAGGAAGGATTAGGAAGGTCGTAAGCTTTTCCGCGATTATGACGCCGCCCAGACCCAGCTAGCCAGACCAGCCGTTCGCTGCCGCGAGAACCGATGCGACAGGACGCGCATGCAACCAGTCGCAGGCAATACAAACAAGCGCCAAGGTCGACTTTGACTTCTTATCTCAGCCTACTTATGCTCTTCTGTGCATAATGACGGGTGAAGCCTAGCTGACAGCGGGAGTTGTAGCTGGGAAGCTCAGAATGTTTAGCGTGTGTACCGGTGCATTGTCAGGGTCGCTTAGTCATCTCGAATCGGTCGCGACCACCTCAGCCACCCGAATTATATCTCTTTATTCGGTCTCGCTTGTCAAGTATACTTCTATCAACGCAAACGAACATCATACTATAGTTTGATGATGAGCAGGCCTATTTAGCTATCTGGACACTGGTCACGCATTCCAGTTCACGCTGCCACACTGTGTAACACCCGATGTAGCCTACGGAATGCAAATAACATGTTCCGCTCGGCGATGCACGTTACTTAAGTTTGAGGAATGGAGCCCGGAAAAAGTAAAATTTCAAAGGAAGTATTGAACCGCCTGGATCAGACATTTTCGCCTTGCACTCTGCAAAGCTTTGCCAGGCTAGAGTGGTCTCGGCATACATTGTATCATACGCGACATGTGGTCCCTGCTTTCCCTGCTCACTATCATACTGGTCACTGAGGTCAGCACCTACCATGAACGAATGCACCTTCGGGATATCGCATTGGTTGCGGCAAGCTCGACTCGTACTAGCACCAAGACTACGGCCGCTACAGTGAAGACAACACCCAAGACCTCTGTACGCACTTCTACAGTCACTATCCGACAATCTACCACAGTCACTATCCGACAGTCTACCACAGTCACTATCCGACAATCGTCTGCAACCACTATCCGACAATCGTCTGCAACCACTACCCGAAAAACTTCTAGCCTCACTACACGACAATCTTCTACAATCACTACACGAAAATCTTCTACAATCACTACCCGACAATCTTCTACAATCACTACCCGACAATCAGTCCCATCATCCTCCACCTCACGCTCTACGTCGAAATCCGCGATCGCCAGCATTGCCGTTTCGAGGTCCAGCACTGCTCCAGCATTGACCACTTCCCGCCCAACAACGACTGCTTCCAGTAGCACAGCAAGAGCCACCTCTCGCGTACAAATGTCCGTCACTCCAATATTACCGATGGGGCCAACTACTTCTTCCATGGCCCCAAGCTATAGATCAATGACCTCCTCCTTCAGTGGGAAATTTTCAAGCCCGTCACGCGTCAGTACTTCCGCCGGGCCTCCTGTATCAATACATAGCGATTCCAGCCTCAGTACTTCCAACGAGCCCTCCACATCAATCTTCAGCTCTTCTCAGCTCAGTACTTCCAACGAGCCCCCCACAACAACAACATCCAGCCCTTCCCGTCTCAGTACTTCCGACGGGGCCCCTATATCAATCTTAACCCCTTCCCGCCTCAGTACCTCCAACGAGTCCCCCACATCAATTTTCAGCCCTTCCCAGTCTAGTAGTTCTAATGGGCCCCCTATATCAATCTTCAGCCCTTCCCGCCTCAGTACTTCCAACGAGCTCTCCACAACAATCTCCAGCCCTTCCCGTCTCAGTACTTCCAACGAGCCCTCCACATCAATCTTCAGCCCATCTCGTCTCAGTACTTCCAACGTGCCCCCCACAACAACAACATCCAACCCTTCCCGTCTCAGTACTTCCGACGGGGCCCCTATATCAATCTTAAGCCCTTCCCGCCTCAGTGCTTCCAACGAGCCCTCCACATCAATCTTCAGCTCTTCTCGGCTCAGTACTTCCAACGCGCCCCCCACAACAACAATATCCAGCTCTTCTCGGCTCAGTACTTCCAACGCGCCCCCCACAACAACAATATCCAGCTCTTCTCGGCTCAGTACTTCCAACGAGCCCCCTATATCAATCTTAACCCCTTCCCGCCTCAGTACCTCCAACGAGCCCCCCACATCAATTTTCAGCCCTTCCCAGTCTAGTAGTTCTAACGGGCCCCCGATATCAATCTTCAGCTCTTCCCGTCTCAGTACTTCCAACGTGTCCCCCACGTCAACCTTCAGCGGCCCTGCCGGAAGCACCATGGAAGCCGCGTCATCATCAACTCGCCAAAGCTCTAGCGGAACACCATCCCCAATCCCGACCGCGCGACCAGTGCCCTGCGCATGCGACCCACTAGCAGCCCCAGGGATGTACTGTGGCTCCTGTCCCGCGGTCGTGTCTTGTGATAAGAGGGGGACATGCTGGGCCAACGCATATGGGTGCAACGGACTTAGTTGCACTAATTTTGGCGTGTTGGACTTTTGCTTTACGTCCGGGCCAACGGCCAGCGGGAACAGTTGTCCTCTCTTTCCGCTGCCTGGCAACTTGGTCGGCAGTCTCTTGGGACCAGTTGCCAGTCTCCTGGGACCAGTTGTCAGTTTGTTGGGACCAGTTGCCAGTCCAATTACCAACCCAGTTACGAGTGCAGTTCCCGGCCCACTTGCCGGTCCACTTGCTAGTTTGTTGGGGTCAGTTGGTGGCCTCTTGGGGCCCGTTGGGGGTCAAGTTGGGGTCCAAGTTGCCAGTCCAGCTGGTGGTCTAGTCAGTGGTCAAATTGTCGGTCAAGTTGGAAACCAGATTGCCGGTCGAGTTGCCAGTCCAGTTGCCGGTCTGTTGGCGCCAGCTGGCGGTCTATGAGGAATACCCCCTTGAAGATTCTTCTTAGTGAATCATAGCAGCAACAAGAGTTCCGCTTCTTCGTGCAATGGCAGTTGCTGAACAGTGTAATGGACATTCCTCTTCCTCTCACCACGCTTTCACGCACAGCAGTTTCTCTCGCCACTCTTGCTCTCACCACGCTTTCTCGCCGGCGGTCGTTAATGCGGAGCTCGAACACTCTTCCCGGCAGACCGGCTGGTGGATAATCCAGCTTCCTAGTCCATGTTTGTCTCCGCATGATATCTCCACGGGGTATTTGCATGCACCAAATACTGTACATAACTGCAGATCTTTGAATAGTAGCCTCTACCTTTATTGTTACTGGCTGCTTCCTACACATACATTGCACTTTCCAATTTGACTCAAACAAGCGGCGAGCTCAGCTTTCTCGCCGCTCCCGTGACGCATGAATTCAAAAGTTCTAGTAAAAACGAGAACAAGCGTCGAAGTGCAGCGCTGATGACGCACCATGAACATCGCAGATATAACGCCACCGCAAGCCTCTACATGAAATTGTCTGCTCCGGGCCTAAGATAGTCCCCCAGTTCACTACACCAGGCACATCCTACAGCACCGTAACTACTCATCCGACCAGTACCGTTTAGAACGAGAACTGTGCGGCCAATCCGCACAAGATGTAAAACATCAAAGCGGAATACAAAGACGGCAAGCAAGGCGACGGAGGTGGGCGGGCCTTCCATAGACTCGATCGTTGACACAATCATCTCCGATCGATCCACCATTGAACCCGCCAAGGTGCCTCAACGGGAATACTAAGACTACACTTCTGAGTCTTCTTATCCTTCTGTCAGTACCTATAGTTGCATGTGCACGAGATTTATCCATAAGGACACCGAAACTATGGACCTATATGCAGCCTCGCCCACGCACTCCTTTGACCCGCCAGAATTGGATGAGGACCTCCGCATCGTTTCCCTTGAAGCTTATTCCGAGACCTTCCTAGCTCTTTATCTTTGGCACCTACATGAGCATGAGGCGCACATGGATGCGGTGGCCCAAAGCTAGTGGTCCTGCCCAACGTTTCGCGGGTGCTGCGCCATGTACAAGCAGGATTCGGACTCGCGTCCAAAACCGAGGATGTTGATGAGTTTATATATCAAGCTATGATCATGCTGGCCTTCACTTCAACTTACCAGCCATGATCCATGGACCCCGCAGCAGATCTTGTTTTGGTTCAGAGTGAAAGTGTGTTTACACCTGGTTGCCAGGCAGACCGCTTCCACATATCAGCGTTTGCCGCGCAGCCCTTCATTCGAACCGCACCTACACGTCTGCCTAGACAATTTACTCCACCTCCACTGCAGAGCCCCTGCTAACGTGTCAGTGTAGGTACAATCTGATAGTGGCATGAAGGCTACAATCTCACGATACGTGATCGGAAACGAAATTCTGCGACGCCGAAATTGCCTGCATTCGAATCAACAACAGCGGTCTGTCTTTTTTACCATACACGATACTCCCCCGGTGACAATGAAGGTTGGGCCGGTAAAGACCGAGACGCGGAGGGAGTGGCGGGAAAAGGAGAGAAGGGAGAAAAGAGAGGGGAAGATGGAATCGGAGTCGGCCAGGTTGCTGGTGGAGAGTGGAGAAGGAGAGCCTGCACGTAGACTTTCGCCCGTACACCAAAGCACAGGTGTTGTCTCGACGGCTTTGAAGAAGAAGTCAAAGAGCAGAGCAAAGTATGTTGCGAAAGCGCAACTGGAAGAAAGTTGTACGCCCGGATTTGCCGATTACATCGAGTCGAAAGAGAGGCAGCGCGAGGCAGCGTTATTGGAGAAGCAATCCAGCACGTCAACGGATGACGTATCTGCGGCGAACGAGCAGAATCACAGGCGTCGAATTTCCTTGAAACTTCCGATCAATGTATCTCGGCCTACGTCTGCGAAATCTTCACCAGCGCCCGAGCCGGATGCTCCCGAACGAGTTTCACCCCAGAAAACAACCGACAAAGCGGAACGCGAGCTCGAATACAAACACCGCCACACCTTCATTGGCACCGCCTCGCTCGACGACTTCCTCGACCGCCTCGATATGACTCCTACCCACACCACGAACAAACGTCATATTGCCAGAGCCTTCATCTACTTCGCTTCGGAAGAGCAGCTCCAGGCTCGCGAGACCTCCACAGTGCCTGTTGGATGGGAGGTCGTGACAAGGACTACACAGGATATCGTGTTCAACGACGAAGACTATGTGAATAAGGCGCGTACCAAACTTGGCTCCATCTCGTTGGGAGATTTCCTAAAGCTGATGCATTTCGATGACCAGGGAAATGTGGACGCGATGAGGGTCGTGGAGGCTTTTTGTTTGGCAAGTCATTTGGATGGGGAGGCGACCAAGGGCGTGGGATCCAAGGCGAAGGCGTTCCGGAAGTGGATGTTGGCTCGGGAAGATGGCCAGACAGGAGTGACTTTGTGAGAATGATGGCAGCATGCGAGACGTGTTTCGTCATAGAGAAACAAGACGAGAACCGGTGCGGTCATGGTGCTTGGTGATTAGATTCTACACAGTAAGAAGATGGTAGGTCAGCTGTACAACTACTGTGCTTTGTAATATCCGCAAAATCAGTCAACTCTCCATTCACGTATATAATCCCCCACGTCGCGCACTTGTCATTTGCGTTTCAAGACTGCAAACTACGCCACAAGATTCCTTCTGGATAAGCTTTGTCAACTCCAAGAAGGCGCAAGCAAGGAATGGAATAGGAACGACACAGGGCACGGCAAAATTGGTCTAATAGCCAGATGCATATCGTACGACGTCGATGTAGCACCCACTCCCACCTCGCTAATAAGCGCAGTGCAGTTTCGCATATACAGATAACGATCAACACGCAGGACAAGAGCCACACAAGCAAAGTGCTCCCAATAAAGCCGAAGCCACGCAGTCCTCTCAACAAACGCAAAACAAAACCGGCCGCAAAGAACCCCCCAAGCCCCAAGCCCCACGCATCAATTCACCTCAACACCATCACCCCTCAAAACCAAAAACTATCCCCACTCATAGCAACTTCAAACCCACACCCAAGTCCTCTCCCTCTCTCTGCCAGCTCCCTCTCACCCTCCCTCAACTCTCTCAAAATACAATCACCAACAAGTGGCCCATCAGCAAGCGTGTCCTTGACATGCATGATCACAACCTTGAGTCCCTTGAGCGGTGCATCAAGAGCCGCCGCAAGCACCGCCTTACTATGCTCCGCCGACACGGCGCTTAATCTGCGTCCAGCGGCAGCCGAAGAATGCGCTTGATTTTGCGAGCTGGGCGTATGCGTCCCCGTCGTGCCGCGACCCCCCGAACCCGGCGTGGGCGAGGCATTGTAATCGGTCATGAGTTCGTCGTCGGGCATGTCTTTAGTAAACGGGTTGTATACACGTGAGCGGGAGGATTTGCGTGTCGAGTCCGTGGCCATGTCATCTGTTGGCCCCGCGCTGATCAAGCCATTGCTCACCCTCTTCCGCTTCCTCCCCTTCCGTGCCTCTTCTTTCTCTTTCTCATACTCTTTCCGCGCTTCCTTGACCATCTCGGCTAGATTCTGAAGCTCGCCGAGAAGATGCCGCGGGGCGAGGTGGCCGTAGAGCACGGGGTCGCCCTGCACATTCGTATAACTGCACTCGATGAAGATACCCGTGAGGATCCCGGCGGCGATCTTGGGCGCTGCTTCGGCCCAGACACGTGCTATACGCGGGGAGAGCGATATAGAATCTGGCTCTACGTCACCGAACATGAGGACTTCCTTGGTTGGCGTGGTGGATGTGGACTCTGTACGGACGAAGTATGCTGTGGAATCGATGACACATTGGTTGGCGTGAGCGACGTTGGTGATGCTTCCCGGTCGAACCAAGTCCGCTGCGTTTCCGGAGTAGATAGGAGTACCAGGTGCGCTTTGTGTTGGTAGGGATAAGCTTAGCGATCTTCCTTCCCGGCCATCTGCAACGGGATGATCGCTATGATGGGTCGAAGCGCGATGTATACCGACGGCGGGGATTTCGGATATACTGGCGTTTGAACCGCGATGGACGTGGCCGGGACCACGCATACAGTGCCCGTGACTCACTTTAAAGCCCCGTACACCGAGACCATCGCAGACTTCGATGTAGCCCTTTCCACTTCCTTCACCCAAAGCAATATTTCCACCTTCTTGAAGTCGTTGAAAAGTGACTAGGCCTACGCCCCCATCCTCATCGGTCAAGTTCGGCCATACGATGTTGTTGAAAATATGCGTTTTGATGGCGTCGACAGTGAACGGCAACGCCGCCAATCGTTTTGGTCTTGAGGTGTTGTGGAAGGCTGCGGTGTTGATCACGAAGCCAGAGACGTGATCCAGATGCGGATGCGTGATTAGATACGTTGAAACATGCTCCCTTACCACATGGAGCGCATTTGCCCTAGCACTCGCATGCGGGAACGGTAACCCCGCGAACGCCCCATCATCCAGTGTCGTCACTGGCATCTCTGCGGGCGCGTCCGAAGACGAGTCCATGCCAGAGTCATCTTCGGACAATGAGATAGGGGCAGCCGTAGGTGACGGGGACTCGATCTCAGGACCGTTTCCATTACTGTTCCGCTTTCTCAAGGAAGGTTGAGGTTCAAGTTCGGATACGAGAGGGAAGTCTTTCGAAAGGATGCGGGTAATGGAAGCGAGGTGGGAGCCTGCATCGACGGCTAGAACGGAGTTCTTAGCCCATCTCGCAGCGGTGGAACGAACAAGAAACCCGGTGACATTGTCCTCGCTAGGACCGCCGCCTGAACCCTAAGAATGTCAGCGTGATGATTTAAGGTGCAACTTTACGCAAAATGCGAGAAGCCCGTATTGTCGTCGTGGACCAGGACCAAGATGCTTTTCATCAACTCCCGGATTCAGGTAATGTCCTGCCCACACTCGCACCACAATTACAACAGACAAACGAAAAACAACATACCAAACAAATCACCTGAATGGCAGGCTCGCTCGCATGTCCCGACGTCCACCTCGTCGAAGCTAGCCCATCTTCCTTCATCACCACAACCCAAAATCCGAAATTTCAATCCCAGAATGCAACCCTGCAAAACCGTCGTGTCAACAGTCGCTTTTTTATGTTGCCCTCTTACCGATGACAGTGATAATGTCTCAGCCACCCAAACTCTCGAATCCGGCTGTGCACCTCAAATAGCAGATGTTCCGCAAATCCACAGGCGAACAGCGTCCCTGTCTCAGCGCCACAGTCCAATCTAATCTGGACCGCAGACGCAGGCGCTCCGGAGCCTAGACTGCGCCAAAGACCGCTTCTTCGAGTCCTCGTATTTCCTCGAACGCGCTCTACTGTGGCTCTGTCCGCACGTTCCGACAGAATCGAGGATTGCCAAACAGGCGTACGAATGCGGCGTCCCAAGGCTGGTACCGCCCTCGCTCGCTACGTAGCCTCGCAACCCCGTAGTACAAGGCGCAGCGCACAAGCGCTTCCCTTTGGTCGTTCGTTCGGTGTGTGCTGCGGGAACCCGTCGAGTCCTTGCTGCTTGGTGCAGGCACAACGCAGGGCGTCGGAGAACGATCACGCGTTCCTGGAACCGGAGCCGAGGTTTCCTGACAGCCTTCCCTCTCTTGTCCTGGCGTATTCGTGTCTCCCTGTCGTCCACGTCCAGGAATGTAGGTATGGCTTGCGCGACGTGATGGCCAGCCCAGCGAAATGACACACGACAGCGAACAAAGCAGCGCGCTCAGGCCGTCGCACGCCCAGTCCAAAAGGTGCAGTGTGTAGTCCTTGCTTCCCTTCGCAACCAGCAAAGCAACGAGACAGCAGTTTCTTAGGATGGGCGAGGGCTCGTATAGATCCTTCGCATGAGTGAGGTTCAAAGAAAGCCTCCCAGCTCCGGCCCACGGCTTTCTTTATGGTGTTGCTGGTGCCTTCCCTAACCAGCCAATGGAGCGCAACAAAGCCGTGCGCGCACCTAACTGACCTCAAAACTCGGTCGGACTAGTCCACCAACCTCCAAACCACGCACGCTACAACCGTGACTGTGTATCTGAGTAGCCCCTCAGCTTGGTCGCATCGCCATCTGCCATGTTCGCAGGCATCGTGTTTGAGTTTACGCGATCTCGGGCCAACTGCAGGTGTCATCCAGCTTCTCATGCCCCACCAACCCTTGGCTCCCGGATCCGAGCGCCCAACACCGAAGATACAGATGCAGCCGTACATGTCGCCCAGCGTGCCACACTTGTGGTGCCGAAACAGGAGGGCCCAGACATGAACCTACATTGCCATGCTGTGGGGCTAAGTGGATGCGGGGAAGCAGCCAAGGCCTAGAACATGCATATTCGATCATGCTTCACTTGAGCTAACATGTATTGGACGGCACTCTTGTCATTCGGCTTGCAGCCCCGTCCATGCGGATTATATCCACTGTAATGTAGCTAATTTGAACAGCTGCCCAAGATCCACCCATGCCTCTCATGCCCCATCATGCCCATGTACCATCACGAAATCGTAACATTCATCCCGTCATTACCAGAGCCCTACACCAGCGGAGAAAGCGTTTACTTGAAAACCTTGCCATCGGCCCACTCGTACGCCTTGCCGTCGACAGTGATGGGCTTGTCCCACGACCACTGGTCGTTGACAAACTCTTGGTCCTCGGGCTTCTTGGGGTCGAGCTTGGTGAACTCGTAGCTCTCGAAGTCGGGAGCAACATCGAAGGCAGGGAGAGCCTCCTGGCCGCGGACGATGAACACACCCTTGATGATGGAGGCGTTGGACTCGCCGAACACGGAAGCGCATCCAAAGATGTACTTGCGGGAGGCCTCAAGACGGGCGAAGAATCCACCTGGAATATGTTAGATCAGGCTTTGTTGTGTTGACGGACTACTTACCGATCAAGTTGGATGTCATGAAGGTGAGTGTTAGCTCGTCGTTGTACTTGTAGTCGACCTGCCAGAGGGAGTACTCCTCAAAGTTCGTGTTCTCCCAGAACCACGGAAGAGCAACCTCGCGGGTCTCCTCGTTGGAGTACTTGCGCTTCCACTCGTCAAGGTCAAAGGTAGCGCGCGGCAGCTCACCAAGCGGGTGCTTGGGCTTGGGCGCAGGCTTGTCCTCCTCCTCATCGGCCTCCTCCTTCTTGGGCTTGGGGGCAGCCTTGGCCTGCTCCTTCTTGGGGGCGGCCTCCTTCTTGGGGGCCACGTTCTTGATGGCCTCGTCGATGAACTCGAGCTTACCGGCGGCAGCGGTGTAGCTGGGCACGTTGTAGACGGTCTCGTACCAACGGGTAACGTTGGGGTTCTCGGCGCGCCATGTCTTGTCGAAGAAGTACTGGAAGCCGCGGGCGAGGATGGAGGCAGCGAAGAGGTCAGCGAGGGTGAGACGCTCGCTAACGAGGTAGGTGTGCGTCAAGAGGTGCTCCTCAAGGACATGGACGGCCTTGAGCGCGGCCTTCTGTGAGTCCTCGACGTTCTTCTTGTTGTAGGGGTCGCGGCCGATGATGGGGCGGAACCAGCCACCGAGGGGGGAGAGCACCTCGCTGTTGGCAAACGACATCCACCGTAGGATGGAGGCGTAGTCCTGCTTGGTCTTGCCGAGCAGCGCCGTCTTCTCGTTCTGGGAGGCCACTGCGGGCGTCAGTCTGAGTCATGCGGGAGATGCAGAAAAACAGAGGGGGTTGCGCGACGAAATCAGAGTACAAATTCTCAACATTGTTGTTCAGACAGGGATAACTGTATAAATATGTCTCATCCTTTTGCGAGTGTAAAGAAATTGCAGAGCGACTTACAGTACACAGCGATGGCGATGCACTCGGTCAGGACGTAGCCGTCAGCGCCCTCGAAGGTGGGGACCTTGCCGAGCTTGTTCAGCTTGAGGTACTCGGTCGACACACCCTTGGCGGGCTCCGTGTCAACCGACTCGATGTCGAGGCCGTTCTCCTTTGCAACGGCGAGCAGAGCCGTGGTGCGCGGGTTGCCCTGCAGAAGACGGACGTTAGCCTCCAAGTCTCTTCTCGTGGCAGCCGCTGCGGCGACGGGGGTACACTCACCGCATAGCTGTACAGCTTACCGAACGACATGATTGCGGGATCCTATCGTGTCGTGGAATGAGCTCGAGGAGGGGGATTGCGCAGGCGTGGTCGAGAAAATTTGGGTGTTGGGCAATGGCGAGGCGGGGTCTTGTCTGTCAGAAGAGCTTTTTGTGCCGGGCAAGCAATTCTTCCGGCGCGCTAACGCCCGAACGGGGCGGTCGCAGGGGCCGAGCGCGAGCCTCAAGCCCAGCGCGAGAATTTACGCCGACGAACGTCCATTGAACAATTGAAAGGCCATCGCTCGCTGCATCGCCGCCCCCATTGGAACCTGCACTCATCATGGCCCGCGCCGAGTTCTCGCGGAGCCTGCGGGCCGCCGTCGACCTCCTGGGAAACACCCAACGAACAGGACCTGCCCGCCCGATGCGCTGCGCTCACCGGAGCCTCTTCCCCCCAACATCACGATGCATGTCAACCACCCCGTCACGGCACGCCGAGCTTGCCGAAGATACGCCCGAGAAGCTCGAGAAGTTTACAGCCGCGCCCGCGATTGACTTCTCGCAAGAAGGGGAAAAGGGCAAAGGAAAGCCGGAGGCGCGGCTGCTGCGGACGCTCCGTGTCGTGCCCGCGTCGCCCTCGTACTTCAGCGCAAAGCCCACCTTCACCGACGACTTCATCAATCTCAGTGCCCTCCTCCGTAGCGTCGCGACACTGCCGACAACTCCGACCTACGAGGCCCCGAAGGTGGCGTGGAAGAACATAGACCAGTACCGCATCATGACCAACGAGCCTGTCAAGACGCAGCGCTTCCACAAGATGCTGCACATACTGCGGCGGCTAAACTGCATCCACCCCTCGCTGATGCCCCCGGAGGTGCTCCAAGCGATGCGGCGGTACAAGAAGGACAGCCAACCCGGCGACATAGTGCCCGCCCCCGGTGTCGTGGACGAATGGGGCAGGGCAAGGGGCGTCGGCCGACGAAAGACGTCGTCCGCCGTGGCCTGGCTGGTCGAGGGCGAGGGTGAGGTGCTGATCAACGGCAAGTCCCTCTCACAGTTCTTTGGACGGCTGCACCATCGCGAGAGCGCCGTGTGGGCACTCAAGTCCACCGCGCGACTGGACAAGTACAATTTGTTTGGGCTGGTTTCCGGCGGAGGATCCACAGGTCAGGCTGAGGCGATGACGCTCGCGGTTGCGAAGGCGCTCCTCGTGCACGAACCCGCATTGAAACCAGCCCTGCGACGAGGTGAGTCAGACATTCTATTCAATTTTCAACCCCCGTCAAACTTTTTCAAATACATTCTTCTGATCGTCCCCTGCCGTCCATGGCGAGGGCGTGCGTTGTTCTGCCTACGACCGTCGAACCCGTCCCTTGTTTGATGCTACCAAACCCTCCCGATACTTTCTTCCGCAGAATCAAACGCTAATTACCCATGACAGCTGGATGTGTCACCCGTGATCCGAGGAAGGTTGAGAGGAAGAAGGCAGGCCGCGTTAAAGCGCGAAAGATGCCGACCTGGGTCAAGCGTTAAGGTGGCAATACACCATGTACAGTATTTTGTGACTTTCATCCTCTGTATACTGGCAGTCGCACTGTCATGTAGCGTAGTGAGTCGAATGCAGCTTGGTTGGTCATCTATTAGTATTTGACCCGGTCGTTCGCATCCACTTGGCGGCTCCATTCGGATCGTGCCAACTCGTTGTTCTTATCCTCTTCCGAGCGAGCCGTTGAGGCAATTTGGGCGAGCGTTAAAGTTTGCATCGCGCCCTATCAACAGTGAGGGAGCCCGAATGCGAGATGGTAGTTGTATCAAGATCCAGCTACCCTGCATGCTGAGGCAGTTTCAGAAGGTTCCCGGTCCAAGGAGTCGCAACCTTAACCACCCTACCAGCGACAACTCCCAGTCTTGTGGTCGCTAGCGGCCCGAGGCTACCATCTTCGGATCAGCCTCGGTTTGAGAGTGTCAAGATGTTATAATGGACCGTACAAACGTTCGCTTGGACCTCCCATCCACGGTCCAATGTTTTTCCGCGACCCTTCCGCGACCCTGTTCATGCTGACGCACTCGCGGCGGTCGTGGCTGTCATCACGCGCCATCTTACACTGTTGGGTGGTCGAGAAATTGAGGTTCTGCGTACTCGGGTTGGTCGAGCGAATTTCAATTTCTTCAGGCCTGTACTCATCGACGCGTCTCCTTTAATGTGCAGTTGGACGTCGAAATTGACGTACGGGCGCATCGCGCTAAGACTACAATCCCTGTGTCGATGTCTGCATATGTCCTAGGCGGATCTCACTGGATGGTATTCTTCTTCTGGAAGCCGCAGTGGTGGGACACATGGCGCCCTCCTGCATGAATAACTCGGACCAGTGTGGTACGAATCGTGGTGGGCCAGTGGCCAGTACCATGAATACGTCGAGGCGAGTAGAAATGTCCTGTTCAGGCCTTCACAACCGCCGACGAGGTGCGTGAACTTCCGCCTGACTCGCTCGAGTACGGGCCCAATTGGCGATTTTACAGCAAGCGAATCATCGTACTCGCCTTATCGCCTCCGCATCTCGACTGCTCGCTTCGATGCGATCTCGCCGCCGGCAGTAGATCTGCAGCCGCCTGGCGGCTAAAGGCAGACGTCACGTCTCAACGTGCATTGCGCCAGGAACAGGATAACAGCCGTTGAAACCGAATGCCGGAGCAAACTTGGACTCGCACCTGTTTTTTTCGCTAGCCACGTCGCTCCGGATTAGTCGCCGCAACGAACCATCGAGGCTTGCACGGCACAGTCATCAGTCAGCTTGCAATTTCGAGGCGCAGACTCCATCTCCTAGGGTTTCTGGAAAGAGGTGAAACTTCTCGAAGGCTGACCACGGACCTGCAATTTCGGCGGGTTGGGAGCGAGGCGAGTGCCGGATCGCCGTTGGATCGGATGGTGCGCCATTCTTCAGTCCACTGGCAAGACTAGCGCTACGACGTCGACGCCGCCCGTTTCATTTGACGGGTGGTAGTTTTTGCAAGGGTTACGGGGGTTTCTGCGGGCGTTCGAGAAGATTGGAAGGAACAGTGAAAGGAGACCCTTGCGAGGGGCCACGCGAGAGGACAGAAATAACGCGACGTGCACATGGACGCGGCGTGGGCGCGCGTGTGTGCTTGAGTTTTGGTCTGGTGGAGAAGTTTGCCGCGGAAGAAGGATGGATGAGTTAGCTTCCGACTGCAGCATCTGCGCGGCCAGTCAGCCGTGCAGGAGTCGTCCCGGCGGGCTAGGGTCGCTCGCGGGTCGACGGCCGTGAATCTTCTGCACATGCACGCAACGCGCTGTCGTCATGTTCAGCGCCGCGAGGCACGCAACCACTGGCCGTAAAACACGAAACCAGTCGGCGCGTCTGCCTCAGCTCAGGATCGGCGAGTGAGGCTGTGAGGTTGGCGTCTGATCCGCACGACCCCTGCGGCGGCGTGCATCAGAGAGATGAGCGAGCCTTGGTCGAGGCTCGATGCCGAAATTGCCCCCTGAGTCCCGTACCAGGCGCGGGCACGGGCCTGCGAGGAATGTCAGCCCTCCCGGCAACACCACACGATGACGCTGCAAAGGTTTGGACAACCGTCTGGTGATTTGGCAACCGGCGAAACGAATCAGCTCCCCGCCCTGCCCCGGCGCGCCCGAGTGCTCGCGTGCATGAAACGCGTCTGCGACGCTGCCGGGCCACGGCCACGACGGCGCACGCCTGTGTACGGTCGAGGTATTTGTCGTCGTTGCAGAAGGCCCCGGCATGCTCAGCTCAGCGGCCGGGCATGCGGTGCATGCGGTCGCCTGTGGCGCATCCGCCAAGCAAAGCTGGAGCAGTTCCCTGGACTGGATGTCGTTTCCGGACGGCGGGCGGCGGACTGGTCGCCGACCGGATGCTGCTGTCGACCTCGAAGACGCAGCGTGGCTGATGGCGACAGACGGCTGCGGGCATGGCTCGGTGCTGTGGGTGCGGGTGCTGGTGCTGGCGCTGGTGTTGGTGCTGGTGCTGGTGTTGGTGCTGGTGTTGGTGCTGGCAGGATGCGCCCAAGACCCACGGCGACGCGGTGAT